>Ga0209580_10000007_pt1 | contig 613108 bp, 520 predicted proteins | sample Coa_R1_5_FD_187153 | JGI IMG/M metagenome (GOLD analysis project Ga0209580, IMG submission 187153) | Surface soil microbial communities from Centralia Pennsylvania, which are recovering from an underground coalmine fire - Coalmine... | ecosystem: Environmental > Terrestrial > Soil >...
AGACCCGAAAATGAATCCGCGGGACACCAGCGGATGCAGCCAGAACCCTTCCCGAATCACAAAATCACTGAGACTAGAGAGAATCTAAGTCGCGGAGTCCATTTTTCCGCAGCCTGCTAGAGCCTTGACGCCTGCTTCTGCTATCCTGCGCACATCGCATGGGGCTCTTTTACTCACTCCTGTTTCCCTGGGGTCTGATCCTTCAGGCGGTCGCGATCGTCCACTTCATCCGGCGGCGCCCGGATACCTATTGGCTTTGGATCATTCTCATTGGCGGCGGGCTGGGCGCTCTCGTCTATATCGCCGTGGAGGTCATTCCTGATGCCGGTTTGCTGCGGCAGTCTTTCAAAGTCCTTCCGCGCCGCCGCAGGATTCGCGAACTGGAAGCGATCATTCTCGACAATCCTTCGGCCGGGAACCTGGAGGAATTGGCTGATTTGTATCTCGAAGAAGGGAAGTACCGTCGCGCTCGTGAACTCTATGACAAGTCAATCTCGTCGCGCACCGACTCGCCTGATCCGTTTTACCGGCGTGGCGTCGCCGAGATCGAACTGGGTGACTTTCCCGCTGCGGTCACTGATCTGGAGCGTGTGGTGAACAAAGACCCGAAGTACGACTTTTATCGCGCGCCTGGTTTGCTGGCGCACGCTTATGCGAAAACCGGACAAGCCGAGAAAGCCGATGCGCTTTTCCGCAAAACGGTTCAGATCTCGACACTTTCCGAAACCTACTTAAACTTTGCCAATTTTCTCGCCGCGCAAGGGCGCACGGCGGAAGCGCGAGAGTGGACCGAGCGCATTTTAGCCAAAGCGCCCACTATGCCAGGTTATCTCAAGCGCCGCGAGCGGCCCTGGTTCCGAAAAGCCAAGGGTCTGCTGAAACAGTTGCCGGCATCATGAGCCTCGAGTGTCAAACTGCCTCACAGCTTCTTCACTGAACGAGCGAGGCCTGGGATTTAGGCTGAGCGGGAACCACTTTCGCCAGAGCCTTGGCCAGTTCATCCGCCTTAAACCCGAATGGCCCGGGCTTGCTCTTATACGCGACGCGACCATTTTGATCGACTAAGTAAATTCGGTCTGGCCAGCCGGTATAAGCCTGCTCGGTGGAGTTGCCGAATTCATCGAGCACGGCAGGGAACTTGATTCCTAGCTTGCGCACGCAGGCTCCGGCGACGAACGCTCGCTCATCTTCATTCTTCGGACTGGCAAACACAACTTTATCTTTTACGTTGCTCTGCATCTGCCAGACATCGCTGGGATGCGCTTCGGTGATGTACACGACCAGGAAGCTGACCTTTCCCTGGTACTGATCGTAAAGCTTGTTGAGGGCGGGAACCTCCCGCCGGAAGGGCGGTCACGTGTAGCTGCCAAAAACCATCACCACTGGCTGACTCTTGTTTAGCTCGGAGAGGCGAATTGCGCCGGTTTTATCCAGCTTGGTGAGCGAGAAATCTGGAGCGGCATCGCCGACATTCACCGTCCCCGCGCGTGCTCGGGTCCAAAGCGTCTCAAAAGGGACCACGAGAAAAATTTCCCACGGCATGTGCATCATCACCCGTGCAAAAGCTTCGGGTGTGCGGTGCATAGCGCGCCAGATATATGTGGTCAAACCTGCCCAAAGCACGAATAGGCAGATGAGGAGCGTCGCGGTGATCTTCTTCCACTTACGACGCGGTTTGGCGGGAGCGGCAATATTTGTCGGCGCAGCGCTCATAGATCTTTCTTCACCAGGACAAAATCACTCGAGGCGGGTTTATTCGGCGCTCCAATTTCCTGCGATGTTAGTGACAAGCAGACAAATCCGCCGACAGAGTCCGACCCAGAATGGCAACGAATGTACCGGGCGAGGCGGCTAGGATCAATAATGCAAAAGGACTAGAGCCGACCATAGCCAAAGGGATACTCTTCGCCGCCTTCAAAGAGTTCTAATCCGCTAAAATTCAGTTTGCCCCCTTTGCAATCAGATCTGCCCCGAAAACTGACTCGACGAAAGTTTCTGTACGCAGGCGCAGCTGCGATCGTTGGCGCTTCAGCATTGAGCCTGGACGGACTCGCCGAATCTTACGAATCGCACGTCGTCAGAATAGATATCCCGCTGGCGCGCCTTCCGGAATCATTCGACGGTTTCACGATTGCCCAGCTTAGCGACTTTCACTACGACCCGCATTTTTCTGCGGTTCCCATTCGCAAAGCGGTGGCAATTGTGAACTCACTGAAGCCCGACCTGGTCGTCCTCACAGGGGATTTTGTAACCGCTCCTGCGATCTCGACCCCCCGTTCACGGCGGCGCGCTGCCGGCAAAGCAGAGCCATGCGCCGAGACTCTTCGCGCTCTGCAGGCCTCAATCGGGCGGTTTGCGATTCTTGGCAATCATGACCGGGAGGCAGGAGGCGATCGCGTTACCGCTATCGTGGCGGGGCAGGGAATTCCAGTTCTGCGAAATCGTTCGGTGCCGCTGGAACGTGGTACGGACCGCGTGTGGCTGGTGGGAGTCGATGACGTTCTTAAAGGGCTGCCCGACCTGGGAGCGGCAATCAAGAAGATCCCCGCGAAAGACACTAAAATTCTGCTGGCGCACGAACCGGACTTTGCCGACGAATCTTCGCTGCAACCGATCGATCTTCAACTCTCCGGCCACTCGCACGGCGGCCAGATTTGGATACCTGGAATCGGTGCGCCCTGGCTTCCACCGCTGTCAAAAAAATATCCGCGCGGGCTCTACCAGGTGGGCGATCTGACGCTGTACACGAATTTCGGTATTGGCACAATTCGCCTCCCAATTCGCATCAACTGCCCGCCCGAAATTACGTTGATTAAATTACGCGTAGGCCCGGGTTCATCAGGCGATCAGAAACGATCCAAACAAGCTGTATAGAAGAACCGCCAACACAATCAGCGTAAACCCTACGTACATGCGATCTTCTTCTCGGGCGAAAGCAAAAACCGAGAACGCCACGCGAGCTATGGGGGTTGCGATTAAGAGCAACAGCCCCAATTGCATGATGGCCAGGACGTTTCCGGAAAAGGCGGCCGGCAGAATTCCATGTACGGTTTTCAACTGCTCAGGTTCATTGTGAAAAGTGCGGTAGTCAACACGCGCGCGAGGATGGAAGCCAAGATACGGGATCGCACCACCGATTACAACTAACGCCGAGAGGAGTACCCCGGCGCGCAGCAGGTGGGCAATGATGTTCTCGATGCATTGGTCGTACCAGTCCTGGACCTTCCATTTTCTCGGGCTGCCCTGTTCTGAGGTCATATTTAAAACTTTCCGGCGAATCCTTTTAAGAGCATTTCGATTCCTAACAGGACAATAACGACGCTGAACACCTGCCGCAGGAGTTTTGTCTTGGTTTTGAACAGGACTCTTGTCCCCATCAGGGAACCAATCAGAACTCCCAGCATCACTGGCATCGCCAGTGTTGGATCGATGTACCCACGGCTCAGGTAAACTCCCGCGCTGGCTGCTGCAGTCACTCCGATCATGAAATTGCTGGTCGTGGTTGAAACCTTAAATGGGATCTTCATGGCTTGGTCCATAGCCACCACTTTGAGCGCTCCTGAGCCAATGCCAAGCAATCCTGACAGTGTTCCGGCTCCGAACATCACTCCGAATCCCGCCGGCACGCGATACACGTTGTACTGGCGAATGCCGCTGGTATCGGGGAAACTTCCATTCATCTTCAACTTTGTGGCCAGTGGATCAGGCGGCTGCTCTCCGTTGTTCCTGGGCCGGGTGCGCCGCGAGACGTAGGCGGAGTACATCAGCATCAGGCCGAAGACAATTGCGATCGCGCTGGCAGGAACATGCGCCGTCAGAAACGCGCCCAACAAGGCGCCCAGGGTAGTAGCGATCTCCAGAAACATCCCAATGCGAATATTCGAGAAGCCTTCTTTGACGTAGGCTGCAGCCGAACCCGATGACGTTGCGATCACCGAAACCAGAGATGCGCCAATCGCGTAATGAATATCGACATGAAAGAAAATCGTGAGCAGCGGAACCAGTACCACTCCGCCGCCCAAACCGGTAAGCGCGCCAAGGAAACCTGCAATCAGCGAACCGGCCCAGACCAGAAACGTGAATTCGAGAACGTTCAATCTATAAGTGTGCCATACCGAGTGACGAGATCGCTTAACAGTCAGATACCTGGCGACGGGACTGTTGTCGGCCAGGCCGCTGCCGGAACACCTCCGAAGCGGCGCTCCCTGCGGTTGAATTCGGCGATGGCAGCGTCAAGATCGGAAGCATCGAAGTCTGGCCACATCCGATCGGTGAACAAAAGCTCGGCATAAGCGGACTCCCACAGCAGGAAATCCGAGAGCCGTTTTTCGCCGCCGGTGCGGATCAGCAGATCGACGTCGCCGCCATCTCCGGTAAGTGCTTGCGCGAGCATGGTTCGAAAAATGTCGGGCCCAAGTGCCGGCTCTTTGCCCGCTGACGGCGACAGGCGCGCGATCGCGCGCGAAATGGCATCGCGCGACGAGTAGTCTACGGCAACGCGCAAATGAAGGCGTTTTCCTTTGTGGGTAACGAATTCAGCCCGCTCAATTTCGCGCAGCAGCAGGTTTGGCAAGCGTTCACGGCGGCCAATCACCTGAACTCGCACGGCTTGCTGCTTGAGCTTTTCCCGCTCCAGCCGCAGATACGCTCGCATAAGCCAGAAAATGCTTTGCACCTCGGACACCGGGCGGCTCCAGTTGTCGGATGAAAACGCGTAAAGCGTCAAGCGCGCGATTCCCAGGTCAGGTGCGCGCTCGACAATCCGCCGCACTGCTGCAACTCCGGCGCGATGACCCGCAATCCGCGGCAATCCCCGCCGCGTCGCCCACCGGCCATTACCGTCCATGATGATGGCCACGTGCAATCTGTCCACCGCCTCTCCTTTCGACGCGACCCTAAAAAATGCCGAGCTGTCAGCTTGCCGCCGTTGCTCCATCTGCGCCCGCGCCCGTTGTTGAAAGTGAGCTGTACCAGTCGATCCCGCGGGTGAAGTACATCACGGCCCCGACGGCAAGAAAACTGGCAATCGCGCCAACCAGCAACGCATTGTCCTCCAGTCGCAAGAGTAGATAGATGAGGACATATAGACACGTGAAAATCATCGAAGCCTTTACTGCCTCCCGCCGGCTCGCAAATATCCATCCCGCGTTGACGGCGAGCAGGATGACAGTCGCACTGCCGCCGATTAAATACCCGAAATCGAATCCGATTCTCTCGCTGAGTGACAACAAGAGAAGATAGAAAATGATTTGAGCTGCGCCGACCAAAACATATTGCGCAGGATGCAATCGCTTGCCGGTCGTCACCTCAAAAATGAAATACGAAAGAAAAATCAACCCCAGAAATAGAGGCACGTATTTGAGGGACCGATTCACTGATTGATAAGGGTCAGCCAATTCAATGAACGAAATCCCCAACGCCGTCGCGTCGAGGCCGGTTACCGATTCGCGGGCTCCCTCGGCGCGGACTCCACGGGCGATGAAGGGAACAGCCCAGTCGGCGGTGAAGCCGGTGGGGGATACGGTGCGGGTAACGGGCAGAAATCCGCCATCGAAGCCAGGGTTTGGCCAATCTCCCTGAGCGCTGAGGTGAGTCGTTTTTCCGTAGGCAAGCAACGCAATTCGCTGCGCGCCGGTGAACCTCAACGTGGATGAAACATCAAACTGCTGCTCCGGTTTTGCTATGCCGTCGACTCCCGCGCCAAACAAGGTCAGGTTGAGCGGCAAGGGCTGGCTCCCTGCGAGCGACATGGTTTGTGCGATTTCCGCCGGCGCAAGCGTAAGGGTCTTACCAGATGTCGTCAGAATCGCGTCAGCTAACGCGCCCCGCGGATCAGTGACTCCTACCAGGATTTCTGCGCGGCTCCAGTCAAGCTCAGCCCCCTGGGGCAAGGCGGTTCGTCCGCCTGTCAGATCAAAGCTCGCATCGAATTTCGACTCCACCTGAAAGACCGGAACCTTAAAGAGGGAGCGGTGTCGCTCTGTAGTCGCGATTTTGAAATTGGCAGACGCCTTGGCCGGAAAGACGAGGTACATGCCATATCTTTCCGGAATATTTGGATATTGGCGCACACTGTAGGGAATGGCCAGGGTCGGTCCAAGAAAAGTCTGCTGACCCCCGACGTGCGCGCTTATTTCCTTCACGACTTCAGCCGCGCGCTGGCTTCTATCCTCGATCAACCCTGCCACTAGGAGCGCAGGAATCATCATGACTAACGCCAGCCCGCAGACAACGAAGAGCTTTACGCCCAACGAACGGAATTTCGACTGCAGGGTGGATTGCAATGCAGATAGTTCACTCATCCCGCTTCCTCCTCCGACCTCTAGCTTTGCACTGCAAAGTAAACTCCCAAAAAATTTTATGTCTCCACGATTGCCAGCTGCCTTGCTAAGTTGCTGTCGTTCTGACTCCCTTTGGCCGCGTCCCGCACCACCTGCTCCAGCGTGGAAAGGTATTCGAGATAGCGTTTGCGGCCGTTACTCGTGATTCGGCATACGGTCAGCGGGCGATTGCGCTCGTGTCCTTTCACAATCTCGACCATGTTGTCTTTTTCCAGCACGCGAAGATGCCGGCTCAAGTTGCCATCGGTGAGAGAACACAGCTGTTTGAGATCATTGAAGGTCAATCCCTTGGGATTGGTAATCAGCGACGTGAGCACGCTAAGCCGCGCCCGCTCGTGGATCACGCGATCGAGACCTTCATACGCAAAGCGTCCTTCGCTGGATTTAGGTTTCATCGCTGCGCTCCCGCGTGCTGAAAAACAAAATTCCCGCGACCAGCACCTGCCCGGCTCCGTACGGAATGCCCATTGCCCACGGCGAGAGAGCGCGGCCGTCGCCAATCGCGATGCACGCCAATCCGGTAAGCAGGTACCAGACGCCCGCTGCCAGCATAGGACGCGGCAGGAAACGGCACGATGAAAATACGCCCAGGCTGAAAATGATTTGCCAGAGGCCGGGAAGCATCCACAGGGCGTGCCCGGCGTATCGCACCAGCACAATAGTGATCAGCGCGCCGGCCACGGCCGCAGGCAGGAACTGCTCAATCGCCATGTGGATCATTTCGTCGGCCAGCCCGGAATGAATCCGATTCGCACGGCGGTACATCTCCGCGCCAATCAGCGCCGCGGAAAAAGCGGCCGTCCAGATCCAAATACTCAGATAAGCGCCAATGCGATTCATCGGGTCCGGCAACCACCAAGCCTGCGCTCCCGCCGCCAACATTGAAAGGACGCCCGTACCGGCAAGAGTCACGGGCCCATAGCCGCGGAACTCCGTCGTCCGCGCCATTTGGCGGCGCATTGTCTGGATGTCACCCAGCGCTTTGTTGAGGTCGTTCATGGCGACTTACTTTACAATGCAAAGTAAATCAAAGAAAGTTTGTTGTCAATAGGCGAGTGCGAAGACTGGCTAAATTGGAAGTTTTTACGCTGGGTTCTTGTCTAACTCACCGAGCTCGGCCAGCGCGCAGACGTTTCCAGAACGCTGCCAGTCCGGTCAGTCCAGTGCCCAAGAGTAGGAGCGAGCTTGGTTCCGGAGTCGTGATTAGCGTCCCGGGGACATCCTCGAATTCCACGTCGGCAAACGCAATTTCAAATGCGCCAAGGCCATAGTCCGCGAGGTCTAACTTGGCAGTTGCTTGTCCGCTGAAGAGCAGAATCGCCGCCACATTTCCTGGGGTGAATCCTGGCCCGCCTGGCGTCAGATTCGGGAACGCCTCCAGCTGCCCCGACACGGTCACAGGGATCGTCATACTGCCGCTCGCCAGTGCACTTTCGGAGACCGTAAACAAGCCGCTCTGAAAGGAAAATGACGCGGCGACAATATCGAAGCTTTGGCTCCCCAGACTTGCCGAGACAAAGCCTGGCCCGAGAGGGAAGGAAGCGCCGGCGCCTGACGATAACGTCATGGGAATACCAACCGTGCCTGACCCGATAAAGGCAGGGAAAATATCATCCGGTACGGTCCAGAAAGCCTTAAAGTCACCCGCCGTCACTCCGATGTTTCCGACTGAGTCCCCCAGGAACATCGATCCACTCACCGAAACGTTGCCAGTATCGGCCCGCCCGGGAATGGAGATTGCTAACACGACCAAGGCAGGAACTAGCAGGACGAAGCAGCGGCGAAGATTGGTCTGCATATGAGACCTCTTTCAAAAGAAGATAGGGGCCGCTTTCAGGTTTGAATGATGCTTTGAGAGCAATTCACAAGCCACTGCAGGCTCGTTTGCTATGGAGCGCACGATTGTTGAGGTGCAACAGCTTATTGAATTTCGAGAATGGAATAGGCAAGAAGAAAGTTCAGGGAATGTGCAAGCATATGCGCTGAAGAGCGTGCCTTCTTCCTACCTGTCGTGACGGCGGACTGCATCACAGTCACAAGGATTGGCCAAGGCGTTTCTCAAGTTGTGCGCGATACGTTCTGCTCACGCGCAAGTGGTGGCCGCCCTTCAGAACGAGCTCGAACTCGCCGTGAGAAATGGGCTGAAGCTCCTGGATACTGTCTATGTTGACAATAGAAGACCGATGAATGCGGATGAATCGCATTGGATCAAGACGGCCGGCTAGCTCGTTTAGTGCAGATCGGTAAAGCATCTCTTTCCCGCCGATATGCAGAGTGACATAGACGCCTGCGCCTTCAATGCAATCAATGTCGGCCACGCGAATAAAGCGCGTAGTTCCGCGACCCTTCACGACGAGGCGATCGAGATAGCGGCCGGCCTGTGGTCGCGCCGACAACATGCGCAGAACGCTGCGGCCAAATTCCCGCAAGCTGAGCTCATTGTGGCGAGTCTTGGCGCGGGCGAGAGTGGATTCCCATCGTTCATCACTGAACGGCTTCAGCAGGTAATCGAGCGCGTTCGCTTCAAAGGCGCGCATGGCGTGCTTATCGTAGGCCGTGACAAAGACGGTGAGCGGCATGGCTGCTGCGCCAACCGTCTCGATTACCTGTAGGCCATCCAGCTCGGGCATCTGCACATCGAGAAAGACGAGATCCAGCGCCTCGCGGCCGATGATCTCCACGGCAGCTTTTCCGTTCGCCGCTTCCAGCACGGCTTCGACTTGCGGATCTTTCTTCAGCAGATCGATGAGGCGTTGGCGCGCGGGCGCCTCATCGTCGACCACGAGAACGCGGAGCCGTTCAGCTTGCGCCATTGGCCCGCTCTTCTGCGAATCGCAGCGGCAACGAAATCTTCACCTCTGTTCCACCTCCCGTTCGTGGCTGGACGGAGAAGTGGCAATTTCCCTCAGGGTGAAGACCAACGATGCGTTCCCGGGTGACGGACAGACCTGTGCCCGAGGATGTGTCGAGCGTCCACCCTGGCGGCAAACCAACACCGTCATCGCTGACACGGATTTCCACTTGATCCGGGCCACGCTCGGCTACCACCGTCACCGTGCCGCCTGAGGTGCGCTTGGAGATGCCATGACGAATGGCATTCTCAACCAGCGGCTGCACGATTAGCGAAGGTACGATCGCGTACTTCACGTCGGATGCGACTTGAATGTCGATGCGCAAATTTTCCGCGAAACGAATTTTCTGGATGGCCACGTAGTGATCTAGAAAAGCGAGTTCCTCCGCCAGCGGAATCTCCTGTTTGTCGCGCGCTTCGAGCGACAAGCGAAGCAGATCGCCCAGGTGCTCGATCATCGTACGCGCCAACCGGGGATCGCGCTCCACCTGCGACGAAATCGTATTGAGCGCGTTGAACAGGAAATGAGGGTCCAGCTGCATGCGTAATGCGTTCAGACGAGCTTCGGAAAAACTCCGCTCCATCCGCTCCAGCCGTAGCTCACTATCCAGGTAGTGTTCGTAATATAAGTAAGTCTGGCGCGCACCGAAAATGACCCAGTACACAAGCCACTTCCAAAAAATGCCTTCGTTCGATACGCTGGCCAGAAAGCCCTTGGCGCCCAGCGAACTCCATGGCATAAGGCCAACTGCGGCAAGCATTACATCCCAGATGTATGTGTAGACAAGCGTTAAAACTATGCTTACCGGCAGATGGGCCAGGATTCGCATCCCCAGCTGCTTTTCCTGGAAGGGAAGCCGCGCGTCGGTCCAAAAAATAAGAGGAGTAACCAGGCCCCACGACCACCAGAACGTCAGCGAACCAAGCAATTGCCGATGCCAGTGGGGAGATGAAATTCCGGGCGTGGCGAATAGCACTCCGAGAGCGCTCCAGAACAGGATCGCCGTTATCCAGTAGACCCAGCGATTTTTCATCCGCAAATTCTAGAACACCGAAGGAACGCCGCCTAAAACCTGGCGCAGCGTCTTCGCCCGGGAACCACGAGCCACTCGCTTAGACTCGCTCGTCTACTGCCGTTCAAACACGAGGATGTTCGGTACACTCCGCCCCACCCTATGGACGGTCATGGTCAAGCTCTTGAGATCAGAAGAGAGCTCGACCTGCTGGGTGTTCCTGGGCTTTCCATTGAACTTGCCATTCATTTCAAGGGTGTGCTCGTTCACCCGCCGAATCGAAGACGTAAGGCCCGTCACGTTCGCGCCCTGGACGGGATAGTCCTTACCATCGAATTTCAGGTTTGTGGTGGTTCCGTCAGAAAGATTAATGAAGGAGAGGCCGTCCCCCTCGTAAGGCCGGACCTGAAGCACGACGACCGTGTTCACGGCTTCGCTGGTGCTGACCCAGTCACCGGAAAAGCCCGATCCGCCTCCAGTTCGCTGGTACAAATATTTCAGGTTGTAGCTCGATCCGTTGGCATTGATGCCGGTGAAATCGTCCGTGAGCGTTGAGCCGTCCTTGGAAAGCGTCCAGTTCGCTGTGATGAGCATGCGGCCGTCCTTCTTGCGAATGACCTTCCAGGCGTTGGGTCCCTCGACAGCAACGGACAGAGTAGTGCCGTAGCCACCGGGTTGGTCCCTTCCATCGACCGCGATAGTCTCGTTGCCGCCGCCAAAGTTAAAGGTGTACTTATCTCCTCCTGCGCTTTCGACCTTCATTTCGTCGGTCAGTTTGCTTTTGGACGGACTAAGCTTCCAATCCCCCACGAAGGGGTTGTCGGCGACTCGTTCAAACACGAAGATCTGAGGCTCGCTTCGTCCCGATCCCTGCTGAGTCATGGTCAAAGTGTTGAGATCCGAGGAAAGCTTTATCTCCCGAGTGCTAAAGGACTTGCTATTGCTGCCCCTGTCCCGGAGTTCGAGGGTGTGCTCGTCTAGCTGGCGGATCGAGGACGCAACAACTATAGCTGCATTCGGGCCCGCATTCGGATATTCTTTACCATCCAGTTTCATGTTTCTCGTCAGTTCCGACGAGGAATCGATGATGGAAAGACCATCTCCCTCGTAAGGCCGGATCTGCAGCAGGTAAACAAAGTTCACCGCCTCGCTCGTGCTTACCCAGTCGCCCGCGAAGCCTGCCCCCCCTCCCGTTCGCTTGTAAACATAGTTCACCGTGGAGGCCGACCCGTTGGGCGCGATTAGGCTGAATTCATCAGTAAGCGTATTGCCGTCTTCGGAAAGCTTCCAGTTCGCGGTGAGGAGCATGTGGCCGTCCTTCTTGCGAATCACCTTCCAGGCGTCAGGTCCCTCGTCAGTGACGGACAGGGTGGTTCCACCAAACCCAGGCTGGTCCGTCCCGTCGATCACGATCGTCTCTGGGACTACCGCCAAAGTCAAAGGAGTATTTATTTCCTCCCAGGCTGTCGACCTTCATCTCGTCAGTCAGTCTGCTTTTGGACGGGTTGAGCTTCCAGTCGCCCACAAAGGGGTTGTCGGCCGCCCATAATGCGCCCGTCAGCAGGCCGGCCAACAGCAGTAGTTGAATCGTTCTCTTGATCATGGGTCCTCGCTAAATATTCCGAATCGGCCTCTTCTGCCATTCGCAGAGATGTTTATGCGGCAACCAGGCTAGCGTTGAAACGTCGGAATCCAATTCGCAAGCCTGACCTCAATTGCCGACCTTGTCCTGCGAAATGTTGCAGGGCGGATACAGACGTTACCAAGCGGAGTTATTGCGCATCGGTTCGGCCATAGAAAACTGTGTAGTTGCGCCCACTTGGGTCTTGCAAAATCAGGAGAGGTAGCGATTTGAGGCGTCTAGCGGGCTGGTTCGCCGCGTTCCCTGTGCTCGCTTGCTTAGAGCACACAACGGCCGAACCCGCCGCCGAAATCCTGAGCGCAGCGTAGTCGAAGTGACCTTGGTCTTAGCTAAGTGCTAAGTACCGGTTTTCTGGCAGACGAAGGGATTCTTGAAGCGGTTTGCGGGCGTGAGCGCAGCAGGAGCCCGCAAGAGAAACCCCGAGCGATGTCGAGGGACCTGTCTTAGTAATGGCGGAGAGGGAGGGATTCGAACCCTCGATACCCGTTAAGGCATGTCCGCTTTCGAGGCGGATCGTTTCAACCGCTCACGCACCTCTCCGTATCGTAGCCGTCTGTCGTCAGCTCTCAGCTCTCAAATGCAGCAGCCGAAGGCCTGATCGAGACTGACTACCGGGGCCTGACACTTCTCAAGCCTAGAGCCTCCTACCTCCGCCGCCTGAAGAACTCCTGCAAAACCTCCGCGCATTTGCCAGCCAGAATTCCGCCGCGAATCTCGATTTTGTGGTTTAAGCGCGGATGATTCAGCACGTGCATCACGGAGTGCACAGCCCCAGCCTTCGGATCGTCGGCTCCGAAAACCAGGCGGCGAATGCGCGCATGCACCATAGCTCCCGCGCACATCGCGCACGGCTCAATTGTAGCAAACAGCTCACAGGCGCTCAGGCGATGATTGCCGATCGCAGATCCCGCTTCGCGAAGCGCGACAATTTCCGCGTGCGCTGACGGATCACGATCGCTGATGTTGCGGTTGAACCCGCGTCCAACGATTCGCCCTTCATGAACGACTATGGCACCAACTGGAACTTCATCCGCCTCGAGCGCGCGCTGCGCCAGGCGCAAAGCTTCCTGCATCCAGAGTTCGTCGGAACTCAGCGCCCCGCCCTCGGCCTGCTTTGCCATGGGCTCTTGCACAGCGACATTGTAGCCGCTGCGCTGTTCATCTTTCTGACTGGTCCTTCTCCTCTTCTATTGAAAGCGGCCGTGCCTGGTCGACGGCGATCACCGCAACCAGGATGCAGCAAGGAATGATCAAAGACTCAAAACTCCAACGGCCAGTAAACCATGTGCCGCAAAACGCGCCCGCCAGGTAAAGCAACCAGATGAACAAGAGAAATCTTGCCTGGCGCGAGATATGGCTGCGCTGGCTCTGCAGGTTTTCCTTTCGTGAAGGAGCAGCCGCATGCAGGTCGTAGCTGCGAAACAGCAGATGCGACAGAAGCTGCGCCAGCTTGTTGAGCATTCCGGTGACAAAGGTTGTGTGCACGGTGAGCGCCCCGATGCGGGTCACTGTGGCCGTTTGCAAGCCCATGGCTGCCGCCAGCAACGCCAGCAGTGAGCAAACATCGACCACCGAGCGTGGCCGAAAGCCAAAAGCATGCGTCCCCATAAAGATGACTCCGGCCAACAGCGCAGCTTCGATCGCCAGCGTGACCGAGCCAATACTGCGAATGGCAAAGCGCGGTCCGACTTCGATAATTACTCGACCAATGACCGAGCCCAGTACAAATGCGCCGAGGACCGCGCCAGTTATCGCGACCTGTCTCCAATCATGCTGCAGAAGGTGCTGACCCAGCCGTACCGTGGTGCCTGTCATATGCGCGGTGAATACGTCATAGACAGTGATGAGGCCGGCAATATCCACGAATCCGGCGACAAACGTCAGCGCCAGCGCGGCAACGGATTTCGTGCGTTGGTGTGGAACCGTGCGGATCTGCGCTTCAAGGACTGCGGAATTGATAGAACGGGACACGCCTTTGGCCGCCGCCGGAAGGCAGGCTGCCAATTGGATGTTTTTTTCGGCCAACGAGTAAAAGTGCTGGGCTGGATATTGTGACGCTCAGCGCTCGGCCAGCTTCGATTCAAGCTCTTCCAGGGACTCGACTCGCGGCACGTCCTTGTCTTTGTAAGCACCTGCGACATCGAAGAGGATTGACTGCATGCCGGCCTGGGTAGCGCCCAGATAGTCGACTGCGTACACATCTCCGGTGTATAGACTCTCCCTGGCCGTAACGCCTAGGCCCTGCAATCCGGCTTCAAAGATCGCCGGATGCGGCTTCTCCTTGCCAACTATCCCCGAGTCGGTGATGGTTTCAAAGCAATCGGCGATGCCGCAGTGCGCGAGGATGTCGGCGATTTTTCCGTCGGCATTGGAGATCACACCCAAGCGGTACTTTTTCTTCAGCCTCAGCAATGCTTCCCGCGTTCCCGGGCGGATGTCGCGCCAATTGCCGGAGATACGAGTGCAACCGACAAGATCGCTGCAAATGGCATCGTCGGCAATGCCAAGTTCCTTGAGCAGGTGCGAATAGTAAATGTGCCAGAAGCCGTGATCGACGCCGGCGTGGCTTTCCAGCAGGGAATCAAATTCGCGCTTGGTCCGGCGCTCAATCTCTCTCATTAATTCTTCAGGAGGGAAGATCTGCCGGGCATGAAGCGAACGCAGCATGCGCTGGCGGTTGGGGAAGAGCAGAGTATTGCCTACGTCAAAGAACAAAGCCTTGATCGGCATGGATTCAAGTTTAAAGCAGGCCATCGCATGTGGTCGGTGGCAGGCCGTGCGTTTATACAGCGACGTAGCATTAAGTGGGCCACTTGACGTACGACGCACAATTCGGCTTTTGCGTTATCATTCCCTCGTGCCCAAAAAGCACAATTTCGATCTGACCTGTCCCTGCTGTGGAGCGGTGCTGAAGGTTGACGTGGAGACCCAGGCAGTCATCTCGCACGTGGCCCCAGTCAAGCCCAAGATGTTCAACGACCTCGACGACGCCGCGCGGGCAATGAAGGAGCAGGACAGCCGCCGCGACTCCATTTTCCGTCAGTCGGTCGAAGCCCAGAAGAATGCCGCCGATCTGCTGGAAAAGAAATTTCAGGAAGCCCTGCGCAAAGCCAAAGAATCACCAGATACCGGCAAGCCGATCCGCGACTTCGATCTGGATTGATGGTCTGAGCCTACGAATTCGTGCCCACGACGGGGAAGGGCACGAGTTCCACTCGTGACGATTCAGCAGCATGGATCATGGATGATGGCGCCGATCCGGTGCAACTACCGACCCGGCCGGGTCCCGTCGCCAGTTGAATCGGCTTCGCTTTCGAGTGGATTTCTACACAACAGTTGCGCTTGACAGCGGCGAGAGATTCGCGAAGCCAATCTCTCGCCGCTGCCCCCGCGCCTACAGGGAAAACAGATTCAACAAAAACCAAAGGCCGCCTTTCGGCGGCCTTTCCTACCACTGTTTTTCCCTCAACTTACAATGTGGATTCGATCTCGAAACCCCACGCCTCAAGCAGGGGCTCTGGAATGTACTTGGAATTCTTGTTCCGGCGCGCCCACTCCCGCAGCCGGGTCGAGCGCAGATATTGGTCAGGAGTCAGCTTATACTCCTTAACCACCTGCTCGAACTCGGTCACGGTTGGAACAATGGGTCCAATGGGTTCGGGCTTACCCCAATTCGGATTACCGCGTCGCTTTGCCATGAATGCCTCGCCTATATTTTGGTGTCTCTAAGACTTAGATTCCGTTGACCGGATTAAGGATTCCGATCCTCACGCCCTACAGATGTACAGAATGAACGCTGGGACCGAACTTGCGGAGGAGAACTGTCAGCGGAACGCACGATTTTACTTCAGAGGAGTGGAAAGTCAATGATGTTTTAGGAACTTTAGTCCAAGTGGTTGAATAAACAATACTTAACTAAGCAGGATCAGGCACGCTCCATGGGGCTTAATCTTGAAATAAACAGAAATCGAGGTTACTGGGGTAATCCTTCGCCGCCTGCAAATGTTTGAATTAAAAAGAGTAACTGATAATTTTGGTGATTAGCCCGTCATTCTTCAGTCGTGAGCAGTCCTCAAATGGAATCTGGTCTTCAGTGCCTGCTACTCTCCGCCGACGATAAATCCGTCCGGGTGCTGCGCCGCGTTCTCAGCGAGATCGATGTCGACGTAGAGCACTGTTCCGAGGCCGATGCCGCCCTGCAGAAGATCACTCGCCGCCGATTTGAAGCGCTGATCGTTGATTGCGCGAATCCGCAGGTTGCGGCGGCAGTGCTAAAAGGAGCTCGTTCAGCTCCGGCCAACAAACGGGCGGTTATGGTGGCTGTGTTGGAAGACCAATCGGCAGCCGACGGCCAGGTTGCCCTGAAGCATGCCTTCGAAATGGGCGCGCATTTTGTTCTGTTCAAACCCATTTCGCTGGAGCGCACCCGGGCCAGCTTCCGCGCAGTGCGTGCCCTGATGAAGCGCGAACGCCGCCGTCACGCCCGCATTCCTATCAATGTTCCGGTGGAGATCGAAGTGGAGGGCGGCCAGGGACGCTTTTCGATCAATACCGTCGACCTGGGCGAAAATGGGATGGCGGTCAAAGTCCAGCACCGGAAACTGCCGGGCGCATTTCAGTGGCACCTCACGCTGCCCGGTACTGACCAGAAAATCTCCGGCTACGGCGAAATCGCCTGGGAAGGCGATCAGATCGCCGGAGCTCGCTTCTACGATCTGGACTCCGAAACCGCAGCTCAACTCAAGCGCTGGATTGAACGCCAACTGACGGGGGGTGCGGATGAGGTTTCTGTCAGCTCCAAGCTGACTGACTTGAGCCTCAACGCGTGCTATCTGGAAACTGAATCTCCCTTCCCGGTGCGTACACGCCTGCAGCTGGTGATGAAAGTCGGCGACCTCGAATTGCAAGTTGAGGGGCTGGTCCGCGTGATGCACTCCGGAACCGGCATGGGGGTTGAGTTCACTCGAAAAACTCCCGCCCAGCAAAGCAAAGTCGAACAATTTATTCAAACCCTGATCAACACGAGTGGCGCGATACCCGACCTCCAGGTCCAGCCCGATACCATTGACAACAGCGAAGAGGCATTTGCGTGGCCGGAGAATCTGGCTGAACCCGACCCGCTGCTAACGCTCTTCCATGAGCGGGCCGACGCACCGGCTGAGGAATTCCTCTCAGAACTACGAAAGCAACGCGGCGCCCCTGCCGAGGCAGCAGGCGTGGGTGCTTAGTTGCTAGTGACTAGTTGTTAGTGGCTAGTTGCAAAGCAACCCCGACACTAGCCACTAACAAATTCTTCACGCTTGTGCCGCCCCGTGCAGCGCGGCAACCGCTTCTCGGGGGCTCGAGAAAATCAAAAAAAGGTCGCTCATGCGGGTGATTTCAAATAGCCTCTGCACTCGCGGATTTATACCGCTCAGCACCATCCTCCGTCCCGACTTCTGCCGCGAGACATGCGCGGTCACCAGCAATCCCAGGCCGGCTGAATCCACGTAAGGAACATCAGTGAGATCCAGTATCACGGTGTGCGCCGGGTCTTCTCGCCGCATGGCATTCTGAAACGTCGGACCGTTGTTCGCGGTTAATGGCCCGCGCAGTGAGAGGACCTCCTGCGTGGGGAACGCTTCGGAACGGTCGATTTCCAGCTGCTCAGTCATGGGCAGGAGATTGTATGAAAATGAGAGCAAAGGTTCAAGGCTTGCAGGTTCACCAGCGCTCTTGCCCGGCTCAGCGTGGAGATTTTGAGGTCCAAAATTCCGGATCGGCAACGATCCAGTTCTTGTCCGCTAGGCTTAGCATCGGTCGAACGGAGAAGATTTTGCCTATCGCGCTGCTGTGCGACACTCTCTCCGCGTCTCCCTGGGTCTCAGCAGATCGAATTGAAAAGAAAGTCCCGTCCTCCATCTCGTAGACGGTACCGTGGGACTGATGACCATTCTTGGTCATTGTGATTACCAGAAAGTGTCCTTGTCCCATGCTCCACCGTGCGCCGTTGCTTAAGTCTTCTCGCATTTTGCCAAAAGTGTTCACGGACGCCGAACGCAAGAAAGGGGTTTTCTGGTTGACGATATCGTTCAACTTGCTCATGAGTCCTTCGTTCTTCTGGTAGGCATCGCTCACCTGCTTGATTTCGTCCTGCGATTCGTAAGCGTTAAGAAACCAAATTTCGGTTGGCCTGGTGAGCGACTCCAGCGTGAGATAAGGATGCGGGCAGTTTAGTTCGACGCAGATCCGCGCCGCATCCGCTTCGATCTTGTCGACCCTGGCCTCAGCTCCCGGCTTCACAAAGTCACGATAAACCTGCAGAATCCTAGGCGGCTTCGTCTGGCCCAAAGCAGAGTGCGCAAGCAGCAGCACGGTAGCGCAGATTCGTATTGTTTCCAGTGTCACTGCCCAGCCTGATCTTGCGAAGGAACGAACCCCTGCATCACGGCCTTCCTCATCAGGTCCGGCGGCAGCAGGCCCTGCGCCAGAAGGAAATCATGAAATGCTTTCTGGTTGAATCTGCCTCCCAGCGCGGCTTCGGTCTCCTTGCGCAATGCCATCAATCTCGTATAGCCATAGAAATAGCTGTTCGCCTGCCCAGGCATGCGATATGTGAACCGCTCAACTTCTTCCTGGGCGAAAGCGTGCGACTGCACCACGTCTTGTTCTAAAACTCGATACGCATCAGGCGGCTGAATTTTTCCGGCCTGCAACTCAGGATCAAGAAAGGCCCGTGCCGCGCGCAGCAAGCGGTAATCCAGCGAAACCAGCTGTCCTTCGAGCGGCATGTATGGCTTGATGATCGCCTCCGAATACAATCCCCAACCTTCAACGTTAGTGCTGTTGAACGCGTAAAGCACGCGCGCCAGCGAAACGCCGTGCTCAACCATCGAGTCAAACTGCAATTCATGTCCGGGCCGCGCTTCGTGTGCAGTCAGCGTCCAGGCAGCGGCGTCGAAAGTGAAGTCATGATATTTCTCTGGCGCGGCTTGGCCGGGAGCAGCGGGAATATTCAACGGCAAAACAAACTCGCCCTTCTCGCCGGTGTTGTGCAGGAACGGCGGAGGCACCATGTGCGGCGCAGGCTGCTGCACGGTCTCGGCTGCAGTCGCCAGCCGAATGCGCGCAGGCCGGTCGGGCAAACTGACGAGTTGATGCTCGCGAATGATGTTCTCGATCTGCGCCAGCCGGTCTTTGTATAACGGGAGAATTGCGTCGCCAACGATCTGCTGTTTCTTCAGCTCGCGCATCACGTCGCGATAGTCGCTCGATGGCAGATGGCGTTGCCGTGCAATCTGCGCCGCAATCGGCTTCATCTCCGCCTGAATCTCGTCGAAGGCCTTGTGTGCCATCGCCGTCAGTTGATCGGGAGGAATATCGATGCCGAAGCCCTGCAATGCGAGCGCATATTCTTCCGGAGGCAGGCGGAAATCGGTACGCGCCTTTGGCAGAACGTCGCTCTTGACCCAGGCATCGTAATCTGCGAGCTGGGTTTTCAGCTTGTCGTAAGCCTCCTGCCAACCCTGCAAGTCATATTTCTGGAACAGGGCGGCGATGCCCTCGATGTAATTCGAATCGCGCCCTAACTCAGTTTCAATCTCGTTGCGCCACGGATAGATCACTCCGGGCTTAGCCATCTGTTCCTGCGCGCGCTGCTTCAGAATTTCGGTGATCGGCTTGTAGCCGGATTCCAGGCCGGCGTATTTACGCAGACGTTCAAGAGCTGCCGGACGGCGCTCCGCCGGAGTCTGCTCATCCAGCAAGAACTGCAGGCCCGAAAACACCCGTGCGCTCGCATTAAGAAACGGCACTTCGTGCGCCCGTTCAAAATCCTGCTGCTTGAAACCCAGCTCCACCTGGCGAATCATGATCTGCAGGTCTTGCTCAACCTGCTCCTGCTGCGACTGTGCGGCAGCAACTTTCAGTTTTTCGAGCACGTCCGCGCTTTCCTTTCGGTGCTCATCGACATCCGCCCAGCTGGGCTGCGAAACGTTGGTGTCGAATTTACTCAAGCCCTCGCGGGAGGCGAATTCCGGGCTATGTTTGAACTCGACCGCCAGCAGCATGTGCGTGTACTGATTGCTGGCATCGATCCACCTGCGGTCGGTTGCCGATTGGGAGTGAGACGAATTGGTATCTTGCGCTTCCGAACTGTGAGGCATGTCGAGACTTACTCCGATCCAGAAGATTAAAGCGAGAACAACTGCTGCGAGAATTGCGCGCATTCCGGCTCCTCCGAATCCAGCAGTAGAGCACGAGGACGGTGGAGAGAGCAATTCGATATCAATTGACGGGCCCGACACGTAGAACAGGGGCCAAGATGGTGCAACAAGATACGGGCGTCAGCCGTGCCATACTGGAAGGGTTCCGCCATCGCGGGGGCTGATCTGATCAAATCAAGGACGTTCAAAGATTCTTCTCGCAATTCTGTAATCGTCGTTGGCGCCGGCGCTTTCGGCGGCTGGTCCGCGCTGCAGCTTCTAAGAAAGGGTATCAAGGTAACATTGCTCGACGCCTGGGGTCCCGGGAATTCGCGCGCCAGCTCGGGCGGTGAAACTCGCATCATTCGCGGGACCTATGGTTCTGGGCGCATTTACACGCAAATGGCGGCGGGTGCGCTCCAGCTTTGGGCAGAATTCGAGCAGCGACAAAAGCTGAAGCTCTTGATCCGAACCGGAGTGCTTTGGATGGCAGGCGTCGATGATTCTTATGAGAGCGCCGCGTTGCCGCTATTACGTGAAGCCGGTATTCCCTTTGAAAAGCTCTCAGCCGCCGATTGTGCCGAACGCTGGCCGCAAATTAATTTTGATGGCATTACGTGGGCAGTCTACGAGCGAGACTCCGGTTATCTGGCGGCCCGGCGCGCATGCGAAGCGGTCCTGAATGCGTTTGTTAAAGAAGGGGGAGAATACCGCCCGGCGCAGGTCATGCCCGGGCCAATCGCGTCCAATCACATGCAGGGAATCAGGCTGGGATCTGGAGAAATTTTGAAGGCCGATTCCTATGTGTTTGCCTGCGGGCCGTGGTTAGGTAAAGTTTTCGAATTTCTGGCGCCGGTGATTACGCCGACTCGGCAAGAAGTTTTTTTCTTCGGAACTGCCGCCGGCGATGTGCGCTTCACCGACGCGCAGCTGCCGGTCTGGAGTGACGACAGCAAACATCAGCTGGAGGGGTCCGCGCTGCGGCATTGGTTCTACGGCATCCCGGGAAACCATTGGCGAGGATTCAAGATTGCCGACGATACCCGCGGCGCCGTTGTCGATCCAACCACCATGGAGCGCGAAATTTCGGCCGAAGCCCTGGCGGCGGCCCGCGCCTACATCAAGTTTCGCTTTCCGGCTTTGGCCGATGCGCCGCTGGTTGAAAGCCGCGTCTGCCAATACGAGAACACAACCGACCAGAATTTTATTCTGGACTGTCATCCCGAAGCTGAGAACGTCTGGATCGTTGGCGGTGGATCGGGGCATGGATTTAAACATGGACCCGCAATGGGTGAGATGGTCAGCGACGCGGTTCTAGGCCTGAAAGCGTCGCCTGACGAGTTCAAACTCGATCGGCTGTTGAAGAGCAGCTCGCGGAATTAACGGTGGCCGCATTCGCAGCTAGGTTTCAAAGTTTCAATGTTCCAAATCGAACACCTTCGGAAACTTCGAAACCTCGAAACCTTCCTACTGCGGCAACATTGAGCGATGAGCATTGAGCTAAGAGCAAGATTCGTTCGCTCAGGGCTCGCCGCTCACAGCTAAGCTTCTGGGTATCTCACTGCGGCAAATAGTTGCCAACCACGTCCACCCGGAGCGTCACCGTGCCGATATCCTTCCCGTCGCTGGTTGCACTCCAGCTCAATGTCTGCCAGGTCCCTTTTTGCGATTCCGCCGGTTTTATTGTCAGCTGAATCGCAGGTGAATCATGAGCGGCGACCGCATAAGTCGAATAATTCGGTTGTTGATTCCAACCCGCTGGCAGATACGTGCGCAGCTCGATCTGCTTCGGGCTGTCAGTATCGTTTCGAATCAAGAGCGGCACCCATAAGTAGTCGCCAGACGACACTTGCGCTTGTGGCGGATACAAATTGGCCAAGTGCTCAATATTGTGCGCCGGCCAAAACGTCCGATAGAAAGCCCACGGTCCGCCCAGTTCCAGAGCAAGCTTCTGTGCTGGCGCCTCATAACCACGAGGCTTGGTATAAGGAATTGGGCCCGGCTTGACTCCGTCAAAGATGTCGCCGGTAACGGTTCCTCCCACCAGTGACTTGCCAAAAATCAGGCGCACTGGACTTTCAGTAAATTCCTTTAATTGCACCGCTGGGAAGTCCGTTTCCTGCGTCTTGTAAAAGCTCCAAGCCGCGGCCGCGACCTGCGAATAGGGAATCTTGCGCGATGGCGAGATTTCATTAGTCGGGTATTCAGGTCCCTTCCCCTTCATGAAACCGAGATCGGTGGCATCAGAGAAGTAATAAATCCTTTTCGGCTGCCAGGGGCGAAGTCCTTCGCCATAATTATTGATGTTCAAACGGTCGCGCGGCGTCTCGACCTGCTCAGGGAAAGCAAGCGGGTTCGCCGCCAGATCGAACGCTTCGGTGGCGAGAACTCCCGCGGCCTGATGGTCTTCGTGATTCTCCCCCACATCGTAGTTCGGCATCCAGGTGAGAATAATTTCCGGACGAGTGAGGCGGATCAGTCGAACGACTTCATCCAGCGCCTTGCCATATCCCCAACGCTCGAGCGAATGGAGCACGTCTGCGCCGGGCGTGTCGGAACCGTGCAGGAACCAGGCTAGCGTGACTCCATAAGAAGCCAGCGACTGACGTGCTTCCACCTCGCGAATGTCGGCGAGTGCGTTCGCTTGCTCCTGGCCGGCGGCATTTCCTCCCGAATTGCCGCGCGTCGTATAAACGGCGGCAACCCGCTTATGTTCTTGCTCGATGACCTTCGCTAAATAAGCGGCAAGCTCGATGTCGTCATCCGGATGCGCCACCACGATAAGAATGTCGACTTTGTAACGATTGTCAGGCTGGGGGAAAGGCGGCGCTTGCGATTGCAACTGACCGAGCGCGCTCAGGGCAAGAACGCATGCGGAAAACGGAAGAAAGAATCTGATCGTCTTCACAAGATTAAGATTTTCGCTTGATTATACGGGCTGCGTCATGCAGCGTGTTCACGGCTTCCTCCGGCAGACGTCCGGTGGTATCCGGAGAAAGATTCAGCAGCAGATTCGACCGCCGGCTGCGGCAGTCTGAATAGTATGACGCGATCGTCTCCGCGCTTTGCGTCGTAAATCCGGGTCGCCAGAACCAGCTGTGCATCGGCGGCATCGGCTTGTACGGCGGCCCAGTCGGCATCCACGCTTCCATCGGCATGTAATAAGTTTTGCCTTGAAATTTTATGTTCGGATCGTGGCCCTCGGGGGGTGGCAGTGTGTCTTCGCCATTGATCACGTCTGTGGGAAAGCTCTTCGGCTCGCAGATACGGCCCAGATGGCGCTTGCTCTGATAGTAAGCCTGGTTCATCACCACGATTCCGTGCGGGCTATATTTTTTTATCAGCTTATAAACTTCCCAGCGCTGATCGTCCGAAAGCTTCCAAGTGATATCGAGCAGCTGATAAAACGTGTGCGGATATTTGCTGTGCAACTCTGCGAGCTGCTGCTTGATCAGCTTGTAATAACGTTCCTGGACCGGAATGTCCCAGTCGAATTTGCCTTCATTGTGCGGATCGAGAATGCAGTAGTAAAAGCCGTGTTTTAGGCCGTATTCCTTGCAGGCCGCCACGAATGCGGCCACGACATCCGTCTTGTTAGAGCTGGCGGCGACGTCATAGTCATAGTTCGCCGAATCCCACAGGCAAAATCCTGACATGTGCTTGGCCGTCAGCACGGCATAGCGCGCGCCCAGGTCGCGAGCCACGCGGATCCACTGCCGTACATCGAGATTCGTGGGATTGTATGTGCTCGCCGGGACGCCGCCGGTCTCGTAATCATTCCTGGTGAAAGTATTCATGCTGAAGTGAAACGAGACACCGAACTGCAGCTTCTCGAATTCGCGAAGGCTACGCGTCGGATGTGTCGCGGGTTCAATCCTCCGCGACGCGCGGCCGAGCTGCGGCAGGAAGAGTGCCGCCGATGCTGCCATTCCCATTGAGAATTGCCGCCGATTCATTCCGCACTCTTCAGGGCGAAGGCAACGTATACCCCGCCGGAAGGTGACCGCACGTCTTTGCCGCCACCGGCCGCAATCACCACGTACTGCCGGCCATCAACCTCATAGGTGATCGGCGTCGCGTTCCCGGAGAAGGGAAGCGTCGTATCCCACAGCAGCTCGCCAGTGGATTTGTCGAACACGCGAAATTTCTTGTCATAGTTCGTGGCGCCGATGAAGAGCAGGCCTCCGGCGGTCACAATTGGGCCGCCGTAATTTTCGCTGCCGGTGTTCTTCATGCCCTTGGCTGCTAGCTCTGGATATTCGCCGAGCGGCACTTTCCACGCGTACTCGCCGGTGTTCAGGTTGATTGCATTCAGCGTGCCCCACGGCGGAGCCACCGCGGGATAACCATCCGGATCATGAAACCGCGTGTATCCGGAGAACCGGTAGCGCATCAGCGGCGGAGCCGGTTCGCTGGAGGGTAGCTCTTTGTTTTCGCCTTCGCTGACAAACTTCACCAACGCATTGACTTCATCGGCGGTGAGATTCGGAAAACCTGGCATCCGCCCGCCGCCCTTCCGAATTTTCTCCGCGATTTGCTCCTGAGTCATACGGTCGCCAACGCCGCCCAGAGATGGAAATAATGGGGGCGAGCCTTTCATGTCATCGCGATGACAAATCGTGCATTGACTCTGGTAAATTCCTTTGCCGCTTGCTTGATCACCCTTGTTCTCGGCCAACTCAACTGCCCAGGCCATTTCATTGGCGTTGACGTAAAGAATTCCCGTGTCCGGATCGTACGCGGGGCCACCCCATTCGGCGCCGCCATCGAATCCGGGAAAGATAACAGTGTTCTTTCCGTCGCTCAAAGGAACGAACTGCCCCTCGCTGCGATATGTGCGGAATTGTTTGAGCACCCATTCGTGCGCTTCCGGCGTGCGGTTCGTCAGCATGTCCTCCGTCAAGCGCTGGCGGGCATAGGGCGCCGGCCTAGTCGGCAGCGGTTGTGTCTCCGCGGCAACTTCTCCCTTCAGATCGCTTGGCGGATATTTGTGGTACTCGACCGGAAACAGCGGTGTTCCATTCGCGCGATCGAATACGTATACGAACCCTTGCTTTGTCGTTTGCACCACCGCATCCACGGTCTTGCCATCGTGCGTCACCGTTACCAGGGTCGGCGGAGAAGGGAAGTCGCGGTCCCAAATGTCGTGATGCACTCCCTGGAAATGCCAGATGCGCTGGCCCGTTTCGGCGTTCAGTGCAATCTCGCAGTCGGCAAATAAATCGTCACCAATGCGATCGCCGCCGTAGAAATCGAAAGCCGCCGATCCCGTGGGGACATAGACGATGCCAGTCTTCTGATCGACCGTCATTCCGGTCCAATTATTTGCCGAGCCGCTATGCTGCCACGCGTCTTTCGGCCAAGTGTCGTATCCGAACTCGCCGGGATGAGGAATGGTGTGAAAGATCCAGCGCATCTTCCCGGTGCGAACGTCGTAGGCGCGTATATCGCCGGGAAGCGCAGGCAGGGTCTCGGGCAGGCGGCCTCCCACCATAAAAAGGTCCTTGTAAATCACCGCCGGGCTGGTGAGCGCGATAAAGCCGGTTTGCGGATCGCGGCCAAGGTTCTCCCGCAGATCAACCCGGCCATGATCGCCGAAACTGGCGATAGGCTGGCCGGTTTCAGCGTCCAACGCATAAACGAAATTCATGACCCCGACGATGATCCGCCGGTCTTTACCGTCTGGACTGCTCCAATAGGCGAGACCGCGATCGGGCTGAGTACCTGTAATTCCAGACTCAAATTTCCACTTCAGTTTTCCGGTAGCCGCATCAAGCGCGAACACCTTTTGTAAAGGCGAAATTCCGTAGAGGACGCCATCGACTTCGATTGGGCTGGTTTGGAGCCCGCCGGTTTCTCCCGTGTCATACGACCACGCGACCTCGAGACGCTTTACATTGGATTTGTTGATCTGGCTCAACCGCGAATAGTGAGTATTGTCCGAATTGCCGCCATAGATTCGCCACTCTTGCTTTGCGGGCGATTGCGGCCGCGCGGCCCAGGGAGCCACGCACATCGCAGCGCAGAGAAGCCATTGAAAGTGAAACCGTAGCCGCCGCATCACTCGATTTCCCGCACCCAAATATTTCTAAAACTGATTGCTGGGCTTGGATCGCCGTGCGCCTGCAGTAGAATCGGTGCTCTGTCGTGCTTTTTATAAAAAGGCTTCCCGATATATAACGTCTGCCCCTGCAACTTGAAGTGATCGTCGACCAGCACGCCATTAAAGAAAACCGTCGCGTACGCGGGAGCCTTAACTGTGCCATCGGAATTAAAGACTGGCGCCGTCCAAACCACATCATAAGTTTGCCACTCGCCGGGCTTGCGAGTCGGGTTCGCTAGCGGAATACTCTGTTTGTAAAGGCTGCCTGCCATGCCGTTAACGTAAGTTTCATTCTGGTAGGAATCGAGTACTTGCAGCTCATAGCCGGCGTCGGGGCCGAAGGCCGCCAGATATACACCACTGTTTCCACGCTCCTGACCGCTTCCGGTGACATTTTCGGGAACTTTCCATTCCACGTGCAGCTGATAGTTCCGGAACTTCCGCTTGGTCTCAATATCGCCGGCGTCTTTGTTCACGGTCGCCACGCCATTTGCAACAATCCATTTGGCGGGAGACTTGTCAGACGCCTGAACCCATTCGTCAAGGTTCTTCCCATCAAACAAGACGATTGCGTCAGAGGGAGGCGCATCGCAAGTGGCACCCGGCGTTACAACTTTGGGCACTGGCTTCCAGACCTCGGTCTCTTCCGGTTTGGGCTTTTTGCCGGCAGGCCGCGTGTTCGCCGTCGCCGCCCCTTGTTGTCCGTAAACGAGTGCAGCGAGAAGCGCCATGAACGCAATGACAGTCAAGATTCTGTTTTTCATGCTGGCAAGGATACACGCGTCAGGCGGGCACTGGCCATTTTGCCAGGACTATAAATGAGGTGCCCCAGCCTTCGACTTTACTCAGAGCAGGCTCTTTCGTGAAAAGCCTGCTCTGAGTAGAGTCGAAGGGGTGGCAACCACCAACCGCCGCAGGATCGCCCTGGGAATTCTTCTTTCCCGTTCCCCAACAGCCGGAGAAGTGCGGCATCAGATATCTCTATAGCAGTCGATTGACAAATTCAAACTGCTACTGGGGAAGCAGAGCGCGAGCTTTCTCGACCAGCACTGAGAGGCCCTCGCTCTTGGAGACAAGTGCAGCGACTCCCGTTTTATGAGCTTCGCGTTCGGAAAAGACATCACTGTATTCGCTGAACACAATGATCGGGGTCATAGGCATCAGTCGTTTCAACTCGCATGCCGCCTCTATGCCGTTCATCACAGGCATCGAAAGATCGAGCATGATCAAATCCGGGCGCAATACCTGCGCCATTTCGACAGCCTCTTGCCCGTTCTCGGCTTCTCCGCATACTTCGAAATCGTCCTGAGAAGCAAACATCAGGCAGAGCATATGACGGATGACTTCCTGGTCGTCGGCAATCAACACTGATTTGTTCATGGCAGACACCTCCATCGCTGGCTACTTTCACGCGGGACGACGCAGTAATAACCGTGGCCGCTTCGCGAAGAAAATGCAGCCACGATAAGAATGCGACTCTCGATTTGGGGGGCGCAGTGAGCTATTCGAGTCGCGTCACTGTCGTTGACTAACTTCGAGGGCGAATGAAATGGGCGGGTTGCCCCGAAACGTGAGCTGGCGCTTGCTAACGCTTGCTATCCAGAGCAGGAATTCGTGTGGAAAGTTGTGCAATCGCCAGTTATCAACGACTTACTTCAACGCAGCGATTTGTGGTAAGCAAAGGTCATTAACAAAGATCGCCATAATGAGTGCTTCCGCCCGGCACGAACAATGTTCTTTGTGTCAGGCGATTCCCGGGCAGGAGCGGCGGAGGCTTTATTTCGTGATGGTCACGGTAGCCTGGTTTAAATATTCTCCACTTCTCCCAACAGCCGGAGAAGTGGGCACCATGCCGAAAGAACCTCCATTATTTTCGAGCGGCCAAGCGCTGTTGATAAGTTTTGTGCAATTTCTTCCAAACGCTTACATCAGGGATAGCCGGTGCGGGCACGCTCACAACGCGATTGCCGAGCGTGTGCGCAGTGGCACAAATGACGCCAGCCGCAGGAGGCCGGGCGGGGTTCGCAAGATCGGAAACCATCGAGGACGAATCGTGTGCCCGGGGCCAGAACTGAACCGGTACGTCCATTTCTGGACCCGGGGATTTTAAGTTGAGGCGCTTGCGCGGCGTCTGAGCCGCGCGGCCGAAATCCCGAGCGCAGTCGAGGGATCTCAGCTGGTCGAGCCATGGTGCCCGGGACCGGAATTGAACCGGTACGTCCATTTCTGGACCCGGGATTTTAAGTCCCGTGCGTCTGCCAGTTTCGCCACCCGGGCGTCAATTCGCATTCTACGACAATCGAACCGCTGGCAAACTGGTGGGTAACAACCGGGCTCGAGTCAAAGCACTTGGCACCTGCAACTTGCTGATCAGGTGCCGAAGCCAACTGTTAATGCCATACGCAAGTGAAAAGCGACTTGCATCATCAACAAAAAACCGCCTCGCCACCGTCCTTCATTCGGCGGTGGCAAGGCGATCCTCACAAACATTTAGAAATTCGCTTTGGCCATGAACCCGTGCTGCTTGCCCGACGAGTCGGTGTAAGTTCCCACCACCCCTCTCAGGTTGTTCACTCCAAAAGGAATGGTGAACTGCGAATTCGGGTACTTCACAGTGATAAAGCTGGGCTTGGTTTCCGTTGCGTCGCTGGTGCCTTCGTTGGATTCGGTGCTCTTCGCAAACCATCCCTCCGAGCCGTAGCCGACTATGTCGGCCCCGGAATTGACTCCCATCGCAAAGGTGTCGCCGCCGTTTAGCCCGGAGGCGAATTGCATAAAGAAGTCCTGATCCGTACCTTGCTTGAACCAGGCCTGGTTAAAGTCAGCCTGGAACACCTGGCCGACAATCACCCCGCTATTCGCGATGCCATTGACCGACCAGCAGCAAGGAGCTGCCGCGCCGGACTGGGACGGGTTCATATTGCTGAATGTCCCATTGACCCAGACCCATCCACCCTCGGCGAACGTGCCCGTGGAACCCGTCGTCCAGAGCCCACCCACAACCGTGCCCGCCTTGTTGATTCCGAATGGAACGGTTACGAGACGGCTCGAAGGATTGTCGATCGTTTTCACAACGTTGGTGTGATACCAGATGAAGCCGTGCTGTGAACCATCGCTCTTCTTATAGAAGCCCACCAGATCGCCGAGATCATTCACGCCCATGATCGCGGTTGAAGTGCTGTTCGGAACCATGAGTTTGATGTACGAGCCGTTTACATATTTAAATCCTTTGACCGGACAGCTTGGAACCTTTATGTCGTAGTCCGTGCAGGCGGCAATCTTGTAGAACCCTACAATCTCGCCATTGTTGTTGATGCCCCGAGCCTCAGCAGCGATCGCGCCGGGAACGTTGATGGGAGCGTAGCTGAATTGTGCAAAGGAACGCGTCGATAAAATCAGGAGTAGGATTGCCAGGGTTGAAAAGCCGCTGCTGGCACGGCCAAGACTCGACATCCTGCCTGCCGCAAGTGAGATAAATGCACTGCACGTCATAGAGACTCTCCGATGGGAATTGCGCAACTTGGCTGCGCGCTACAAAGATGCAGCAGCAATTCACGGTGATGTCCTTTACCCTTGATTGTTGACAATCGCGGAATACTTAAGGCAGCTAAGGTGCGCGGGTGCGAAACACGCACAGGAACTAGGTTTTGGCGAGGTCAGTGAATATATGTAAACATTTACAATGACGCTTAAGCCGCTACTTACGACGATCACAGTAGGGGCCTTAGTCCCAGGCCAAAGCTCGGGCAGTTCAAAGCGTCACTGTTTTTCGGCCGGCGCTGGTTCCAGCTTCTCGATGTTCTTCACCAGCCAGCCCCTGAGCGCAGCCTCGATCTTTTCACGGCCGCCGGTTTTCTCGAGGCCGGCGATGGTCTCGCCTTTGTCGTTGAGCGGAATGAAATGGCACGGGAGAGTCTGCTTCCGTTGCTCTACGGGCACAAAGCCCATCAGCACGCAGTCACTCTGCGGATCGCAGGCGCAATATTTCTCTTTTGGACAGCTGGGCGAATCCTCAAAGAACTCGCGCTTCTTCCAGTCCGCCCCGGTTTCCATGCAGAATAGCGGCTGCCTTCGGCCCACAAGCGTGCGATAGCCGCCGTGATCGACAAACTTCAGCTCACCTTTCAGTGTGGAAAGCGCATCTTCGGTGGTCTTCATAAGTCCTCCTACCTGCAACGCGACACGAAATGCAGGCAACGCGCAGGACCTCATGTGGATGCACGTTGATCCGGCGGTGCCCTTGCACTACAACTTGTCTACTACGGATGTTTAGGGTGTTCTGTGACTGGGCTCACATCTAGGCGTACGCACGAACACGCGCTAAGCGGGAACTCGCCCTGTACGTAGTTCTGCTATTACCGTCGCCACATTCTGAGGGGTTCCCAAATCGTGCCAGTAATACTCGTGGGCAGGGAAGCCGAGGATTTCTTCGCCTGCTCCTGTGAGTCGCAGATAACTCGCGATGATGGGAAACGCACCTTCTTCTGCCAACATATTCAGCAGGCGAGGCGATATGATGTGGATTCCGCAAAACGCGAGCGGCTGCAGATTGGCCGCCGGCCGCGCAATCTCGGTTGTCCCATCTTTCCCTGACTTGCGTCCGCACAGGCGGAACTCATCGTCGAACAGCAGGTAGCGCGAAGTTTTTCGGTCCTGCACCGCAAGGGTCGCCAACCCTCGATGCGTAGTGTGGAACTGCACCATCCGGCCCAGATCAATCGCGCTGATTACGTCGACGTTGTGCAATACAAAGGGCTCGTCTGTCTCTTGAAAAAAGTATGCTGCCTTCTTCAGCCCGCCGCCGGTATCGAGCAACACATCTTCGCGAGATATTTCAATGTGCATTCCGAAGTTATTTTTCGCTTCAAGGTACTTAGCGATCTGATCGGCGAAGTGATGCGCGTTGATGATGACATCGTGAACGCCGAACCCGCGCAGTCGTGCAAGGGTAATCTCGAGCAGGGTTCGGCCGCCAACTTCGACCAGCGCCTTAGGACGGTTATCGGTCAGCGGCCGCAAGCGCGTGCCCAGGCCGGCAGCCAGGATCATGGCCTTCATTCCGCCATCCTCTCCAGCTCGCGGTGGCGAACGATGACCTCAACTCCAGTCTTCGCCCGCAGATGCTTGGCGAGTTGTTCGGCAAGATAGACCGACCGGTGCTGGCCGCCGGTGCAACCGAACGAGACCATCAGATTCTGAAATCCGCGCCGCTGGTAGGCGCTCACACTTGCATCGACCAGCTCGTTGACGCTCTTCTGAAACTGGTGCACGCTCTCTTGCTGATCGAGATACTCGGCCACGGGCGCGTCTTTGCCAGTAAGCGCCTTGAACCGCTCTTCGCGCCCCGGGTTGGGAAGGCTTCGCCCGTCGAACACGAATCCGCCACCGTTTCCGCTTTCGTCGTTGGGAACGCCGTCGCGATGAAATGAGAAGCTGAAAATGCGCACTGTCAGCGTCTTCGATCCCGGCGCTCGCTGTGGAGCGTCTGCCTCGGCTTCCGAACCTAAATTTTGTAGTTTCTCCGACGCCAGCATCGCGGTGAATGCGTCCATCAATGTCGGCAGCTGGACCGGCAGTTTCACGTTGTGCAGCAGCCAGCGAATATTCTTCAGCGCATAGGGCACACTCTGCAGGAAATGTGGCTTGCGCTCGTAAAACCCGCGGAAACCATAAGCTCCCAAAGCCTGCGCGATGCGCACGTAGACGTACGCATAGTAGTGCTGCATGAAGGCATCGCGGTCGAGCGGAACGAAGTCAGCCACGACGCGGAGATAGTGGTCGACCAGTTCCTGCCGCACCTGCGGTGGCAGATCGGCCTTGGCGTCGAAGAGCAGGGAAGCGACGTCATAGTGCAGCGCGCCTTTTCTGCCTCCCTGATAGTCCAGAAAAAATGGCTGCCCCTCACGCAGCATAATGTTGCGCGACTGAAAATCGCGATACAAAAAGTAATCGTGCGGCGCAGATAACAGGAACTTTGTCAGTCTTCCGAAATCCTGTTCCAGCGCCTGCTCGTTGAAGGGCACGCCTGCCAGGCGCAGGAAGTAGTACTTGAAATAATTCAGGTCCCAGGTGATCGACTGGCGGTCGAAGCTGGCGCGCGGATAGCAGACCTTGTAATTCAGATCGCGGCCAGCCTCCACTTGAAAGCGAGGCAATACGCCCAACGCTTTTCGGTAAGCCTCAACCACGCTCGGAGCAATCTCTGCGCCGTTGCGGTTGGCCGAGAGAAAATCAAATAGAGTAGTGTCGCCGAAGTCTTCTTCGAGATAGGCGCCGCGAGTCAGGTCTTCCGCGTAAATTTCCGGGACCGGAAGGCCGCGCTTGCGGAAGTGCCGGGAAAATTCCAGGAATGCGGCATTCTCTTCGCGTACTTCGTACAAGATGCCAATCGCGGTCGCATTCTCGCCGAAGAAACGCATGATGCGGCGCCCTGAGCCGCTGAGCTGCCCCTGCAGCGGCTGCACACGCGCAACCGGCGAGCGGAAGTGCCGCTCGAAGAGTTCCTTTAGAACGTCCATAGCTTTGCGGAATCAAACAAAGATTATCATCGGAACCCCGCGCTGGGCGCGTCGGGAGTGGTTCCGATGGTACACTCCCCAATTGCCTTAGTTGTAGGAGGATGCATGAGTTGGGCCAGCAAGTTGGCGAATCCTTATCGAATCGAAGATGGCAAGGGTTTTCGGTTGAAAGATTTTGACCCCGCCTCAACGGGACATTTTCGTTCCAAGGAGCACGCGCAGGAGCTGCTCGACCAGGGCATCAAAGAAATGGAAGAGCTCCAGAATAGGCTTTACGCTCAGGACCGCTGGGCCATTCTGCTGGTTTTTCAAGCCATGGATGCTGCCGGCAAAGACGGAACCATCAAGCACGTCATGTCGGGCGTCAATCCGCAGGGCTGCCAGGTGTACTCCTTCAAAGCTCCCTCGACCGAAGAGTTAAACCACGACTATCTCTGGCGCACGATGCGACGGCTCCCCGAGCGCGGTCATATCGGAATTTTCAATCGCTCCTACTACGAAGAGACGCTGGTCGTGCGCGTCCACAAAGAGTTTCTGAAGAATGAACGCATGCCGGAAGTATTGGTTGGCAAAAGCATCTGGGAAGACCGTTTTCAGGATATTCACAATTTCGAAAAATATCTCTCGCGAAATGGCATTGCGATCAGGAAGTTCTATCTGAATCTTTCCAAGAAAGAACAGAAGCGCCGCTTCCTCGAACGCCTTGACACTCCCGACAAGAACTGGAAGTTTTCGGCCTCAGACTTGCGCGAGCGCGAGTACTGGGACGACTACATGAAGGCCTATGAGGAAATGATCTCGGCAACCGCGACCAGGCACGCCCCCTGGTACGTCGTTCCTGCTGACAATAAGTGGTACTCGCGCCTGATAGTCGCAGCGGCAATCGTAGATACCATGAACGATTTGAAATTGGAGTATCCGGAAGTCGATCCCGAGCAGCGCAAGCAACTGCTCGCGGCCAAAGCAGAACTGGAACCCAAAAAGACTAAAACGCCAAAATCCAAAGCCTGACTGTCTGGAGCCTAAAGCCTAGATCCCAAAGCCTGGCGCCTGAAGCCTGATGCCTAACCTGTGATTCCCATCACTCCCATCCACCCCGCTTTCCGTGCCTCACGTCACATATTGCCGTGATAAGCCGCACAGCCCGGGCCCATTATTAACGAGAAAATGCGGAAGTTAGCAGGGGTACTAAGAGGGATAAGCCCATGAAAAAAATCCTCATTCTGGGTGCCGCAGGCCGGGATTTCCATAACTTCAACGTCTTCTTTCGCAACAATCCCGAATTTCACGTGATCGCTTTCACCGCGGCGCAAATCCCCGATATTGCTGGCCGCTGTTATCCCTCGGCACTTGCCGGCGGCTTGCTGTATCCCGACGGCATTCCGATCTTTGAAGAGGAAAAACTGGAAAGGCTGATTGCCAACGAGCGCATCGAGGCGGTAGTTTTCTCCTACAGCGACATTTCCCACCAAAAGCTGATGCATCTGGCCTCGCGGGTCGTGGCTGCCGGCGCCAACTTCTGGCTCCTGGGAACCGAACATACCCAGCTGAAGTCATGCGTGCCAGTGGTTTCCGTCTGTGCCGTCCGTACCGGTTGCGGAAAAAGCCCGGTTTCCCGGCTGGTGGCTTCAGAGCTCCGGCGGCAAGGACACAAGCCCGTCGTCGTTCGCCACCCCATGCCGTATGGAGACCTGGCCGCACAGGCCGTTCAGCGCTTCGCCACCATGCAGGACCTTGATCTGCAGCAGTGCACCATCGAGGAGCGCGAAGAATATGAACCGCATATTCACGAGGGAACTGTCGTTTACGCCGGCGTGGACTATGAGCGAATTTTGCGGCAGGCGGAAAAAGAAGCCGACATCATCCTGTGGGATGGCGGCAATAACGACACCTCGTTTTTCAAGTCGGACCTAGAAATCGTGGTTGCCGACCCGCACCGCCCCGGGCACGAACTTTCATATTTCCCCGGCGAAGTAAACCTGCGCCGCGCCGGTGTGGTCGTGATCAACAAGGTCGACACGGCCGCGCTGCACGATGTCGAAACCGTTCGTCGGAACATTCGAGAAAACAATCCCAAGGCCACTATCGTTGAAACCGCCTGTCGCGTATCCGTATCACAGCCTGCGCTCGTGAAAGGCAAGCGAGTCCTGGTAGTGGAAGATGGGCCGACTTTGACACACGGCGAAATGCCTTACGGTGCAGGTGTTGTCGCGGTGCAGCACTTCGGCGCAAAAGAGTTGGTTTATCCCAAGCCGTTTGCCATCGGCTCCATCCGCAGCACCTACGACAAATATCCCCATCTCACGAACCTTTTGCCCGCCATGGGATACAGCCCCACGCAGCGTCACGATCTGGAAGAAACCATCAATCGCGTGCCGTGTGATCTGGTTCTGATCGCCACCCCCATCGATCTGGCGCGTGTGATCACCATCAACAAGCCCAGCCTTCGCGTGACTTATGAGGTCGAAGAACTCTCGCATCGCGGGCTCACCGATGTGCTCGCGCGGTTCGAGCTGCCAGTGGAGGTGTCGCGATGAGCGAAAAAGATTTTCTTTCCATCCGCGATTTTGCGCCGTCCGAAATTCAATATCTGCTCTTGCGTGCACGGCAAATCAAAGCTCGGCCTGATTTGTATGAGCACACCCTCCGGGGCAAGACCCTGGCCATGATTTTTGAGAAGCCCTCCCTGCGCACGCGAGTCACTTTCGACGTAGGAATTCAACAGCTGGGTGGCTTTTCGCTTTATCTCTCTCCTGCGGAAATCAATCTGGGCAAGCGCGAGTCGGTTTACGACGTGGCAAAGAACCTGGAGCGCATGGTGCAGGGCATCATGATTCGCACCTTCGCCCACGAGGTCGTTGAAGAAATGGCGCAATACGCGTCCGTCCCGGTAATCAATGGCCTCACTGATTTCAGCCATCCCTGCCAGGCAATGGCTGACTACATGACGATGTGGGAGATCAAGGGCAGAACCGAGGGGTTGAATGTCGCTTTCGTTGGCGACGGCAACAACGTTGCACACTCCCTGATGTTTGTGGGCGCGCAACTGGGCGCGAATGTGTGCATCGCCACTCCTCCCGGGTACGAACCGAAAGGCGAAGCCGTGATGTGGGCGCGGCGCCGAGCACGCGAGACCGGAGGAAGTTGCCATGTCACCAACGACGTGGAAGAGGCGATCTGCGACGCGGATGTGGTCTACACCGACGTGTGGGCAAGCATGGGCCAGGAGTCCGCGGCCGCCGCGCGTCGCGCAACCTTCGCCGACTATCAGGTCAATGCCTCTCTCTTCGCGCGCGCTAATGATGACGCCGTGTTCATGCATTGCCTGCCCGCGCATCGCGGTGAAGAAGTCAGCAACGATGTAATTGACTCGCCCCGCTCGGTGGTTTTTCAGGAAGCCGAGAACCGGCTGCACGTTCAGAAAGCGATCATGCTCGAACTCATGAAAGACGTGCCGGTGGGATTAATGCATCCGGTGACCGTGCCCGAGTTGGTGCACGCGTAGAGGATCAGTCATGAAAACCATGCTGCTGGCGGTGGGTGGCAACTCCCTGATTCGGGCAGGCGAGAAAGGCACCATTGCTGAGCAGCTGGCGAATGCACGCCGCACCGCCGGTGAAATCGTCAAGTTGGTTCGTGACGATTATCGCCTCGCAATCACCCACGGAAACGGTCCTCAGGTCGGCGCGGCGCTTCTCCGTTCCGAGCGCGGCGCCAGCCAGGTTCCTCCACATCCTCTCGATGTGTGCGACGCCTGCACGCAGGGGGAGATCGGATATTTGCTGCAGCAATCGTTGAGAACCGAGCTCCAATCCGCCGGTCTTCACGTGCCCGTCGTGACCGTGCTGACTCAAGTCCTGGTCTCGCTCGCTGATCCGGCAATGCAGAAACCAACCAAGCCCATCGGCCCTTTTTATTCGTACGCCGATGCGGAAGAGCGCCGGCGTACATTTGAGTGGCAGATCGTCGAAGACGCAGCCCGCGGCTACCGCCGTGTGGTGCCCTCCCCCGAGCCGGTCGAAATTCTCGAACTGGAAGTCATTCGCGATCTGATTAATGACGGTGTGCTGGTCATCGCTTGCGGCGGTGGCGGAATTCCCGTCGCCTGGAAAGATGGCCAGCTGCAAGGGGTCGAGGCTGTGATTGATAAAGACCGCGCTTCGGCGCTGCTGGCATGTCGCCTCGGCATGGACCTGTTCGTGATCTCAACCGACACCGACTACGTCTATCTCGACTACAAAAAGCCCATACAGAAGCCGCTGCACAACGTGAGCCCGAGCGAGCTGCAGGAATTCGCCAACGCCGGGCATTTTCCTCCCGGGAACATGGGACCCAAGGTCGAATCCGTGTTGCGTTTTATAAAACAAGGTGGACAACAGGCCATCATCACCTCGGATGTGAATTTATATGCCGCGGTGACCGGCTCGGCCGGCACGCGCATCCTGCCGGACAAGGTCGTTTCGGCCTCCGAGCACATGCCACTCGAGATGGCGATGAGAAGCAGGTGAGTCATGGAATCACAGATCTTAGTTCCCGGCGTTGATCATGGCCGGGTCGAAACCCGCCCGAAGCGCAGCATGACGCTGAAGCACGTCATCGAATCGCAGCAGTTCACCGTGCCGCTGCTGATGGAATTATTCGATCGCTCGCGCGGAATGGAGCGCGTGGTCGCCCACGGGGGCTCGCTAGAATTTCAAAACCGCATCATGGCAACGCTGTTTTACCGGCCTTCGACCCGCACCCGTCTTTCTTTCGAGGCTGCCATGCATCGCCTAGGCGGCCGAGTCATTTCCACCGAGCAGGCGCGCGCCTTTTCGTCGGAGGTCGAAGGCGAGCTGGTCGAAGACACGATCCGCATCGTCGGCAGCTACTCCGACGTCATCGTGATCCGCCATCACGAACAAGGCGGCGCCGGGCGTGCCGCGGCTGTTTCGCCGGTTCCAGTGATCAACGCCGGTGACGGCGATGGCGGCCAGCATCCTACCCAGGCGCTCCTCGATCTCTACACGATTTATCGCGAGCGCCCGCTCGACGGCTTGAGCGTGGCCATCATCGGCGAACTGGATCGTGGCCGCACCGCGCGCTCTCTCGCCTATCTGCTGGCGAAATTCGAGCGCGTGAAGATTTTTTTCGTCAGCCCGCCCGAGCAGCAGATGAAGCCGGACATCCTCGAGTACCTGGACCAGCATGGCGTCCGCTACGAACTGGAAACCGATCTCGCCCGCATCGTCGGCGGAGTCAACGTCGTCTACCAGACGCAAATCCGTGGTGGCGCAGGCGTGCCGGCCCGCGCGAGTCAGTACGCGATCAATTCCGACGTGTTGCACAAGATGAAGCCTGACGCCATGATTCTTCATCCGCTGCCGCGCACCGTCGAACTCGATCAATCCGTAGATCAGGACCCCCGAGCGTTGTATTTTCGCCAGGCAGTAAACGGGCTCTACGTGCGTATGGCGCTTTTAACCATGCTTTTGGAAAAAGACTAATGCGAGGAACTCATGCATAGTGGACTCATGACCGAAGAACGGCTGCAGACACGCGATTTCATCCAACTTGAAAATCAGTTTGGCGCCCACAACTACCATCCGCTCGACGTCGTCATCGAGCGCGCCGAAGGCGTTTGGGTCTATGACGTCAATGGCAAACGCTACCTGGATTGTCTCGCCGCGTATTCAGCGGTAAATCAGGGGCATTGTCACCCTCAGATTCTTAAAGCTCTCCTTGAGCAGGCCAAAAAGGTCACACTCACCTCGCGCGCCTTTCGCAACGACCAACTGCCGCTTTTCTACAAAGAGCTCCACGAACTCACCGGCTACGACATGGCTCTACCCATGAACACCGGCGCTGAGGCCGTCGAAACCGCCGTCAAAACCGCGCGCAAATGGGGATACAAGATTAAAGGCATTCCCGATGGCAAAGCCGAAATCATCGTCTGCGGCAATAATTTTCACGGCCGCACGGTCACGCTGGTGAGCTTTTCCAGCGATGCCCAGTATCGCGAGGGTTTCGGCCCGTTCACTCCCGGTTTCAAGATCATTCCCTTCGGTGACGCGCGCGCTTTGGAAGACGCAATCACGCCCAACACTTGCGCTTTCCTGGTCGAGCCGATTCAGGGCGAAGCTGGCATCATCATTCCTCCTGCAGGATTTCTGAAGCGCGCAGCCGAAATCTGCCACCAGAACCGCGTGCTGTTGATGGTCGACGAAATTCAGTCCGGGCTCGGCCGCACCGGAAAACTGTTTGCCTACATGCACGAAGGAATCACGCCTGATGTCGTGATCGTCGGTAAGGCCCTCGCCGCCGGCTTTTATCCCGTCTCGGCAGTCCTGTCCTCCTGGGAGATTCTCCGCGTCTACAAGCCCGGCGACCATGGCAGCACCTTCGGCGGTAATCCCCTGGGGTGCGCGGTGGCGCGGGCTGCTCTGAAAGTGCTGCAGCGGGAAAAACTAATCGAGCGCTCCGCCGAACTCGGCGCGTATTTTCTCGGCTTGCTCAATACGATTCAGAGCCCGGATATCAAACAAATTCGCGGCAAAGGACTGTGGATCGGCATCGAGTTGCACAGCCCCGCCCGCCCCTACTGCGAAGCCCTCAAGGACGAGGGAATCCTGTGCAAGGAGACTCACGATCGCGTGATTCGAATCGCGCCACCCCTGGTCATCGAGCGCACGGAGATTAACTGGGCCTTCGAGCGCATTCGCAAAGTGATTGAAAAAAGTCCCGCTCTACAAAGGCCGGTCGAAAATACGCCGTGAGCTCCGCCGTGGACGGCAGAGAATACCAACGCGTCAATCCCTGGGTCGTGACCTTCTCCATCATGTTCGCGACCTTCATGGAGATTCTCGACACCACCGTCGTCAACGTCTCCATTCCCCACATCGCCGGAAACCTCGCAGCGACCGTGGAAGAAGGCACATGGGTGGTCACGTCGTACCTGGTGTCGAACGCGATTATTCTCCCCATGTCAGGATGGCTGGCGAATTATCTTGGCCGCAAGAGGCTGCTGCTGACCTGCGTCGCCGGATTTACTGTAACCTCGCTCTGCTGCGGCCTCGCAACCAGCCTTCCCATGCTGATTGTGTTTCGCGTTCTGCAGGGGCTCACTGGCGGCGGCTTGCAGCCTCTGGCGCAGGCGATCCTGCTCGAAACTTTTCCCAAAGAACGTCACGGGCAGGCTATGGCCGCTTTCGGCCTCGGCATTCTGCTGGCGCCTATTCTTGGGCCGACGCTTGGCGGATGGATCACCGACAACTACAGCTGGCGCTGGATTTTTTATCTCAACCTTCCTGTCGGCCTGGTTTCCTTGGTGATGATGAGCCGTTTTGTCTACGATCCGCCCTACATTCGCCGCGCCAAAGGCCCCGTCGATCTTCCCGGCATCGGTTTTCTGGCGCTCGGATTTGGAACGCTGCAAGTCGTACTCGACACCGGCCAGCGCAAAGACTGGTTCGCGTCCAACTACATCCGCGTTTTCGCCACGCTGTGTGTTTTCGGCCTGCTGTTCTTCATCATTCGTGAGCTGACCACGTCGCATCCGGTTGTGAATCTGCGTGCCTTGCGCGACCGCTCATTCAGCACCGGCGTCTTTCTGATCAGCTTGCTCGGATTCGTTCTGTACTCAAGCCTGGTTTTGCTGCCGATTTTTGTGCAAACTCTCCTGGGTTATCCCGCCTATCAGGCTGGATTAGCGCTTTCGCCACGAGGCGTCGGCGCGCTCGCTACCACCCCGCTGGCCGGGTACCTCACCAGCAAGATAGATCCGCGCCGGCTTTTGATCGTTGGCCTGCTCTTCGGATCGTTCACGATGTTTCAGCTGTCCGGCCTCAACCTGAACGCCGGCTATCTCGACATCTTGTGGCCGCAGGTCTTTCAGGGGATCGCGCTCAGCTTTCTCTTTATCCCGCTCATGGCGTCCAGTATGGCGCGAATCCCCAAGGAAGCCATGGGAAATGCCACCAGCATCTTCAATCTCATGCGCAACATCGGCGGCAGCTTCGGGATCGCGATTATGACCACCTTCCTGACACGCCGGACTCAAATTCATCAGAGCCAGCTGGTGAGCAACATTACCTCAGGGGACCTCGAGACTCGGCGAGTACTGCAGGGCTTGCAGGCGTGGTTTCATCTTCGTGGCGCGGACAACCACACCGCATCCCGCAAAGCCCTCGGCGCTTTGTACGGAATGGTTCAGCGCCACGCCTCTATGCTGTCCTTCGTCGAAGCCTTCTGGATCATGGGCGTGATGTTTCTCGTCATGGTGCCGTTCATCTTCCTGCTGCGCAATCCGCGCGCCGCCGCGCCTCCTGCCCCTTTGCCCGGTGATCGAGTGCGGCTCAAGGCCGTAGAAGTGGGGAAGGAAGATGAAGAAATTCTTGTAGTTCATTGACGAGAACCGGCACAACAGTTGTTACCAATTCACCCATTCCAGATCAATGGTTTTCCTTCGTGTGCTTTCGTATCTTTCGTGGTTAAAGATTCAACCCAATCCGTGAGCCTGATCACCCCGGCGAGTGCGCCCCATCACCGAACCTGCCACGTGCATGCGTGACCATACTTTCAGGGGGTGAGACCTGCCTCCGATCCGTCGAATCCGCATCATTCGCAGGAGGACGCTATGGCCTTGATCGATTCTGCAACCGGAAATGTAATCCGCGACTACCCTACGCAAGAACTGGCTGAGTGCGCAAACCTCATGCGCGGCTACGATCTGGTCGCCCTCTGCGCGGCCGGTTCCGGCCACGCCGGGGGCACACTCTCGATCATGGACATCGCCGCCGCGCTCTATCTGAAAGTCGCCAATCATGATCCAAAGAATCCAGATTGGCCCGATCGCGACCGAATCGTCTGGTCGGGTGGGCACAAAGCCCCGAGCCTTTATCTCGGCCTCGCCTTTGCCGGTTTCTGCAATCCCCGCGACATCGTTCTCCTGCGCAAACTCGGCTCCGCATTTCAAGGGCATCCGCATTGGCTTAAACTTCCCGGCGTCGAAGTTTCCACCGGCTCGCTCGGCCAGGGTCTGAGCCTTGCTGTCGGCATCGCGCTCGCGGCCAAGCTCAATCACAAAAACCACCGCACCTTCTGCATCATGGGAGACGGTGAGCAGCAGGAGGGCCAGATATGGGAAGCCGCGATGGAAGCGGCGCACTACCGCCTCGAAAATCTGATCGGCATTGTTGACTGTAACCGGCTGCAAATTGATGGCCCCGTTTCCGAAGTCATGAACATCGACCCTCTCGCCGAAAAATACGAGAGCTTCGGCTGGGATGTTGTGCGGATCAACGGCCACGATATGGCCCACATCGTCGATGCCCTTTCTCTCAAGCGCCAGGGGTCCGGCAAGCCGCTGGCGGTGATCGCTGAAACGGTGAAGGGCAAAGGCGTCAGCTTCATGGAAAACGTTGCCGGCTGGCACGGCAAGTCGCCTAATCACGAAGAAATGATCAAGGGATTGCAGGAACTCGGCCTTGCCGAAAAAGTTCCCTACGCCAGCCTGCTCGACTATGCCGACAAATATCAACAGCAGGCCACCCGCGCTCTCAACGAAAAATTGCCGCGCTTCAGCCGCGATTACTGGTGGAACAGCCTGCTCGTCATGAATGCGCAAATGGAGCCGACACGCAAAGGCTTCGGCCAGGCCCTCGCCGAGCATGGTGACGATGAACGCGTCGTCTGCCTTGGCCTCGACATCTCTGGCTCCATCACCATCAGCGAGTTCTACGCCGGCAAACCCGAGCGGAAGACGCGCTGGATCAGCATGGGCATAGCCGAGCAGTCGGCAACGTCAGTGGCAGCGGGACTGGCGAAAGAAGGGAGGCTGCCGGTTTTCGGCACCTATGCGACTTTTGCCGCGGCCCGCAACCTCGATCAGATCAGGACTTCAATCTGTTACGGCAATTTCAACGTCATGATCGCCGGCGCGCATGGTGGCGTTTCCGTAGGTCCTGACGGCGCTACGCATCAGGCGCTAGAAGATCTATTCGCCATGTGCGGCCTGCCCAATATGTCCGTCGTGGTTCCGTGCGACTCTATCGAAACCAAAAAGGCCACCAGCTATCTTCTATTGCAACACGTTGGCCCGAAGTACATTCGCTTTGCACGCGAAGCCACACCTGTTGTCACCAACGCCGAAACCCCGTTCGTCTTCGGCAAAGCCAACGTCATTCGCCTTCGCCACACTAACGTGAATTTTGCTGAAGCCTTCGAGACGCGCCTCGCCTCCGACTACCAAAGCGAATCCGAAGACCTGACCATCATTGCGTGCGGTCCCATGGTTCCCGAAGCCATGCGCGCGGCTTTCATCCTGCAGCAGGAGTTTGGTTGGGAAACCCGCGTTATTAATATGCACACGCTGAAGCCGCTTGACGACGAAGCCGTAGTCCGTGCGGCCGAAGAAACCGGCCTGATCGTCACCGCCGAAGAACATCAGATTGGCGCGCTCGCCTGGCCGGTCAGCAACATCATCACCAGCGCGCCCGAGCTCTGTGGCCATCACGTGATCACCGGCGCCATCGGTGTTCGCGACCGCTTTGGCGAGTCCGGCGCGCCTTGGGAGCTGATCAAGGAATTCGAGGTCAGCGCCGAGCACATCGCGCAAAAAGCCGCCAGCCTGATGAAACTTCGCCACCTGGTCAGCCCGGAGCGGCCGGTCGTAGTGTCAGCTAAATAAGCAGCTGCCACCTCGCGGCTTAGGCGCGCAGTCAGCATAGGTTCGTGGCATAATCGCAAATTAGGCCAAGGCAGCTTATGAGCACCCAGGTCGCGCCTCTTGCTAAAACTTTGCCCGCGCGGTACTACACCGATCCCGAAATCTTCCGGGACGAACTCGAGCGCTTCTATTGCGAAATGTGGGTGTGTGCCGGGCGCGCTGATCGGATCGCGAATCCCGGCGACTACTTCCTCCGCGAAATCGCCGGCGAGAGCATCATCATCACCCGCGGCTCAGACGAAAACATCCGTGCGTTTTATAACGTGTGCCGCCACCGGGGCACGCGCATCGTTACCGATCCAGACGGGAAGTTTCCTAACCGCATTCAGTGTGGCTATCACGGTTGGACCTACGGCTTAGACGGGCGTCTCATTGGCGCGCCGCACATGGATGAAGGCTCAGGTTTCTGCCGCGAAGACTATCCACTGAACACTGTGCAATGCGGCGTCTGGGACGGCCACATCTTTATTAATTTGGATCCGCAAGCTGAGCCGCTGGAACATCAGCTGGCCGATCTCCCGCAAAAATTTTTGCCGTGGAGAATGGCCGACCTGCGCCTGCACAAGCGCATCGTTTACGAAGTGAAGGCGAACTGGAAGCTGATCATGCTCAACTACAACGAATGCCTGCACTGCCCGGTATTGCATCCCGCGCTGAACCGGCTCACGAACTATCTGGGCGCTGATAACGAGCAGCCTCAATCCACCTATATCGGCGGCTCTATGGGGTTCCGTGGCGGCGCAGAGACGATGAGCCTCGACGGCAAACGCCGTCGCGATTACCTTCCGGGTTTGAAGGCAGAGGATCGCGAAAGGGTCTGCTATTACTCAATTTTCCCGAACTTCCTCCTCAGCCTTCATCCCGACTACATGATGACGGCAACGCTCTGGCCCAAAGCCGTGGATCAAACACAAATCATCGCTGAGTGGCACTTCCATCCCGCCGAGATGAGCAAACCGGACTTCGAAGCCAATGATGCCATCGATTTTTGGGACCTCACAAATAAAGAAGACTGGAAAATCTGCGAGCTTTCGCAGGCCGGAATTCAATCCCGCGCCTACCAACCCGGCCCGTACTCCCATCGCGAAGAACTGTTGCACGCCTTCGATCAGATGGTGCTGCAGCGGGAGCGGGAGGCAAAGACTCGCGCAAAGCGTTCGTAGCTCTCCCAGCGAAGCCAATATTGCTCATCCACATCCTACCGTTTGTCGTCCCTGAAATCACTGGTGACGGAATTCACTGCTGACAGAGGGAACGAAGGTCCACAAAGGCGGCCGTTGTTCCCTTCGTGCTCCTGCGTGTTCCTTGTAGTAGACCAGGCACCCTTCTGGACAATCGAAAGAAAACGTTATAAAAAGCAATAGAAAGAAATCGCACCCGCCTCCACGGCGAAGCATGCGATTTCTGTGCATAAAGTGCTGAACGAAGAACGAAGACGGGCGATTGTGGAATCGCTGAATCGAGACGGTCGCGTGCTGGTCGGCGATCTGGCCCGGCAATTCCAAACTTCGCAGGTCACGATCCGCAACGATCTCGAAGTCCTGCACGCGCACGGCTTGTTGCACCGGACACACGGCGGCGCATTGCCCTCCCGCGAAACCGCGGTTCTAGACCCGTCGTTGCGGGAAAAAGAAAAGCTTCATTGGCGGGAAAAGCTTCGCATCGCTGATGCGGCGGCCGCGCTGGTGCAGGAAGGCCAGGTCGTGATTCTGGATTCCGGCACCACCACCACGGCAATCGCCCGCGCTCTGCGCAGCTTTCATGATTTGACCATCATCACCAACGCAGTCAACATCGCCTCAGAGTTGGCGGGCACCGATCTCGAGGTCATTCTGACCGGCGGCACGTTGCGCAAGAACTCCTTTTCCCTGGTGGGGCCGGCCGCTGAAGAAACCCTGCGCCGGTTGAATGCGGATATTCTGTTTCTGGGGGTAGATGGATTTGATGTGCACTATGGCTTGAGTACGCCGAATTTGTTAGAAGCCAAAGTGAATCGTATGATGGTTGAGATTTCAAACAAGGTAGTGCTGGCCTGTGATTCCAGCAAATTCGGCCGTCGCAGCCTGTCGAAGATTTCATCGACCTCTGCGATCCATCATGTAATTACCGATCGCGAGGTTGCTAAGTCACATCTTAGGGCACTGAAACAATCTGGGATAGAGGTGACACTTGTCTGAAGCAACGAAGAATAACGGCGACAGTTCGCGCCAGGCTTCCGCAATGGGCGCCTACTCGCTGGCCGAGATCCTTTCACAACCGGAAACCTGGAGCGCCTGCCTCAAGCAGTTGGAAACCGGGAGTACGGTGCGGGAGATCGGCAACCGTTTTTCGAAGAAAGCAGAATGGGTATTCATTGGCTGCGGTTCGAGCTATTACATTGCTCTGACGGCTGCGGCAAGCTGGACTGCGATTACGGGAACGCGCGCGCGCGCAGTCCCTGCCTCTGAGCTTCTGCTGTTTCCTGATTTGATTTTGGCTGGCATGAATGACTTTGTTCCAGTCCTCATCTCGCGTTCTGGCAGCACCTCCGAAGTTCTGCGAGCCGCCGACTTTCTAAACCAGAAGAACATTCCGAGCATTGCGATTTCCTGCGCCACCAAACAAAAACTGGAAGAGCTGGCAACAACGTCTATCGTGTTGCCGCCCGCAGATGAGCAAAGCACGGTAATGACGCGTTCCTTCTCGTCGATGCTGCTGGCTCTGCAATACCTGGGCGCATCAATGGCCGGAAACGCTGAGATAATTCGTGGCTTGACGCAATTGCCGGTGGCTGCGGAAAGGCTGGTGCATAATATTCCCGAAAAGATTCGTGGCTTTGTAAATCAGAATCGTTTTTCGGATTATGTCTGCCTTGGGCAAGGTCCGTATTACGGGCTGGCATGTGAGTCAGCGCTCAAGCTCACGGAAATGTCGCGCTCCTACGCGCAATGTTTTCACACCCTCGAGTTCCGGCATGGCCCCAAGTCGATCGTGAGCGGAGAGACGCTCATCACTTTCCTGCTTTCCGAGGCGAACTACGATGTCGAGGTCACTCTGTTGGAAGAGATTAAACAGCTGGGTGGCGTGACCCTGGTCGTTGCAAACAAGGCCGATGCGCGTGCTCGGGCAGCGGCTGATCTTGTGGTAGAACTCGAAAGCAGTTTGCCTGAATACTGCTCCCTGGCTTGGTTCGTGTCCGCCGGGCAGCTGATGGGCGTTTACACGGCATTGTTGAAGGGGCTCGATCCGGACCGGCCAAAGAATCTGAGCCGTGTTGTCATTCTGAAGGATGATGAAAAACAGCCCGCAATTTGACGTCACCATCGCCGGAGAATTGAACCTGGACATCCTTCTTTATGGGCTGCCCTTTGAGCTTCCGCCAGAACGCGAATTGATCGCCACGGACATGATGGCCACGTTAGGCAGCTCTTCGGCCATTGTTGCTCACAATCTCGCCGTGCTGGGAAACCGCGTCGGGTTTATTTCGCGCATTGGCGACGATTCCATGGGTCAGGCTTCGTTGCAACGCCTGTCCGGCGCTGGTGTCGATGTTTCCCGCGTGCGCCGCTCGCGAGACGGCACAGCGACTGGATTCACCGTCATCCTGCACCATGGCACATCGCGCAGAATTCTGACCTATCTGGGGACAATTTCACAGCTCGCCTTGGAAGACCTCGATCTGGAGTATCTTTCCTCCTCGCGCCACTTCCATCTCTCGTCGTTTTTTCTCCAAAGCGCGCTGAAGCCGCATGTTGTCCAGCTTTTCGAGAAATTCAAAGCGGCCGGCATGACCATCTCGATGGATACCAATGACGATCCTGACGATCGCTGGGAAGGCTTGCGCGAGGTGCTTCCGTACGTCGACGTGCTTATTCCTAATGAGAGAGAAGCACTCAAAATCTCCGGTCAGCATGATTTGGAACGGGCCATTGCGTTCCTGGCAGAGATCGTTCCGCTTGTCGTCGTGAAAATAGGCCCCCAAGGCGCAATTGCTCAGCGCGGCAAACAGCGCTTCCATAGTCCCGCCGTGAAAGTTGACTTGGTGGATGCGGTTGGAGCGGGCGACAGCTTCGACGCAGGTTTCCTCTCGCAGTTCCTTCGTGGCGCCGATATCGAGACCTGCTTGGCCTATGGCAATCTTTGTGGGGCGCTATCGACGACCAGGCCAGGCGGGACCGAAGCTTTCCGCGACCGCGAATATCGCGAACAATTTGTTCGCCAGCATGGCATGCAAAATGTAATCCCGGCCAGGAGTTAGAAGTCTTAAGCAGCAACCAAGAGGTTGTCGCAAATGATTCGATCCCGTTTGAAAAGACTGAATGCGCCACGCTTCGGCCTCAGGCTGATCTCGCCTATCACGATTTTTATGCTGGCGGTGTGTACCTATGCGTCGGCCGGCACTTCCAATGCGACCGACTCTATCGCCTCCGGTACTTCTTCGCCCAATCTGGTCGAGCTAGCTCATGGCTGGCGCATTACCTCCGCCGATCAGGTTTCCAGCGAAGATGCCACCGTCTCGCAAGCCAGCTTCGATGCCTCGCATTGGTACCCAGTGGCGCACATGCCCGCAACCGTTCTTCAGATTCTCGAGGACGATGGCGTCTACAAGAACCTGTACTATGGAATGAATCTCACCACGCCCGGTGACCTCTGGAAAAAGGACTGGTGGTATCGAACCACCTTCGCGGTTCCGGAAGGCAAGCCGGTTCACACCCTGATCTTCAAGGGCATTAACTATCGCGCCGATATCTGGGTGAATGGCGAAAAAGTCGCGGACAAGTCTCAAGCCGTCGGCATGTACAACAGTTTCGAGTTCGATGTCTCGCGCGTTGTGAAACCAGGCGAGAACGTTCTTGCGGTCAAGATCACTCCAGAACGTGCGATTCCTGGCGAAGGCAGCACAGTCGAGCTGGGCGACACCTGGCACGACTGGCTGAACTGGAAATACATCGGCTTCCACGATCCTCAGAAAAATTTGAACTTCTCGTTTCCCCCCGACCGCAACGCCGGCGTGTGGAAGCGCGTGTATTTGAGCAGCACAGACGCGGTCACGATTCGTAACCCGTATGTTGCCACCGATTTGCCACTGCCGGCGCTAACTCCCGCGTCTCTGACGGTTTACTGTGATTTGGCCAATCACAGCAATAAGCCCGTTTCAGGAGTTTTGTCAGGCGAGATTTCGCGTCCCGGCAAGCCCACAATCAAGTTCGAGCAGCCGGTCTCTCTATTCCCCGACGAGACGAAGGAAGTTTCATTCGTCCCTGAGTCCTTTCCGGCGCTTGTAATCCGCGATCCCGACCTGTGGTGGCCGTATCGCTGGGGCAAGCCGAATCTTTATCACTTGCAGCTGCAGTTCAAAATTAGCGAAGAGGTTTCCGATTCCCAGCAGATCGATTTTGGAATTCGGAAGATCGTGCAGAAGCGCGACAGCGACACCAGCTTTCCCGAGATCGGGACTGGCGGCAATTTCTATCTTCAAATAAACGGCAGGGACTATCTCATTCGTGGCGCGGTATACACCCCCGATCTGCTCTTCAAGAACGATCCTGCCCGCGATGCCGCCATCATGCTTTACGTGAAAGACCTCGGCTTAAACATGCTGCGCTGGGAGCTGAAGATCGCCGACGACACCATGATCGACCGCGCTGACCGCGAGGGCGTGCCCAGCATGCTCGGCTGGATGTGCTGCGGACAATGGGAGAAATGGGATCAGTGGAGCGCGGAAGACCAATGGGTTGCGCGTTCCAGCCTTCGCGCCCAACTGCGCGAACTGCGGTCGCATGCGTCTGTGGTGCTCTGGGCGAACGGCAGCGACGGCCTGCCCCCCGACCCCGTGCTCAACGACTATCACGCTATCGAGCGCGAGCTGCACTGGCAGGACGCAATCGTCGACACAGTCTCCAACTACAACCGCTACTGGAGCGGTATTCACATGGTCGGACCATATGTCTGGCATCCGCCTAGCTATTGGTTCAGCGAGAAATATGGACCCGCCCGCGGCTCTTCCGCCGAAGAGGGCGATAATGAGATCGTTCCGCCCCTCGAGAGCCTGAAGAAATTCATTCCTGCCGACAAGCTTTGGCCAATCAACGAATACTGGTTCTTTCACGCCGGCGCCATCCCGGCCAACAACACCCTAGGCGATGCGCGTCGTCTGCTCGAAAAGCGTTACGGCCCATCGAACTCTGTCGAAGATTTCACCCGGAAGGCGCAGCTGGCGTACTACGAGGACTCTCGCGCGAAGTACGAGTCCTACGCTACCCATTGGTCGACCAGCAAGATGACGATGAACTGGATGATGAACAATCACTGGCCGTCGTTTTTCGGACATCTCTTTGACTATTACTTCAAGCAGTGCGGAGGCTACTTCGGTGCGAAAAAGGCATTGCAGCCGGTAAGCGTTGTGTGGGACTACTACGCCACTGGCGATCACAGCACCGCGCACATTTACGCGGTGAACCAGCAACTCGAACCGCTCAACAATGTGACGGTCTCAGTGCGCCTCTACAATCTGGACGGAACTCAGAAGTTTTCGTCCGACGCGAAGAACCTGACCGTGCCCCCGAGTTCATCGCTCGCCGCTCTGCAGATCGGCCGCGTCTCCGGCCTCAGCCCGGTTTACCTCGTGCGCCTCCAAATGACCGACTCAAGCGCCAAGGTGCTGGCCGAAAATGTGTACTGGCAATCGCAAGTAGACGACGAGATCGGCCCGCCCAGCAACGATAGCCAATTTTCGACCAAGTTGACGCACTGGGGAGACATGACCGCCCTGAACAGCATGCCGGCGGCAAACCTTGCCAGCTCTGCCGGCTGCGACACTACCGGCGAAGAAACCAGAGTCCAGATCAAGCTGTCTAATAACTCAAGTCGAGTGGCATTTTTTGTGCGTGCCGAGGTCGTCAATGCCGATGGGCAGGAGGTTTTGCCAATTCGCTACGATGACAACTACATTACCGTCTTTCCGCATGAAACGCGTACTGTGGAAGCAACTTTTGATAGTTCGTTGCTTGCGGGGAAATCTCCCGGCCTCAGGATAGAGGGTGTTAACGTCCCCGGGCAGGAGCAATTGCAAAAGCTCTCCTGCGCTCGGTAAGCGCATTGCTAATTGAGAACTATGACCGCCTCTCCAAGCAATTTGCTGAGAACCGCATCGCGCGGGTAAGCATGTCCGCGATGCTGACGGTACGCTTCGGCATGTTGCACGTCTCTACCGGAGATTGATGAAACCTGCCTGCCCAGTTCCTGGCTCCAGCGGCGCATGCTTTCCACGTACTCGTCTATGCCATGTTGTGTGCGCAGCCAATCGCGCTGGCTTTTGTGACAACTCAGCATTCCGACCTTTTGAGAAAATACTCTGCTCACATCGACATAAAACTGAGGCGTGACAGGCTCACCAAATATATCGAGGCCCTCCATCGGATTCGCATAAAAAAGATGCGGAATCGCCGAGGTTCGGGTCGTTTGCGAAGTCTTGTAGTTTGGAACCGGGCCATAAAAGCAGGCATTGCGGACCAGCAGGCTGGTTGTTTCGTGATCTGCAATGTAGTCCTGAGGAGGGTGAGTGATAACGATCCCGGGATCGACTTCCCGGAGCAGGCCGGTAACCTTGCGGTTCGCGCTGTCGTCGTTAAAAATGCAGAGATCGTAAAAATCGAGGAAATGATAGGTCGCGCCTAAAACGCGGCAGGCGGATTCCGCCTCCCCGCGCCGGATCTGGCGAATTGTCTCAGGAGCTTCATTTGCGGAGCCGCAATCTCCCAGGGTCAATGTGGCAATGTGAACTTCATATCCAAGATTGCCAAGCAGTGCCAGCACTCCTGCGCACATGAACTCGACGTCGTCGGGGTGTGCACCGATCGCCAAAACCCGCTTTGCAGAATTGATCATCTATCGAGAAATTCTACACACGTCCAAAATCATGATGAAGTATGCCCGAGTCTGCGAATTTCAGCTAGCAGCGGCCCTTTTCCGGCAGAGACGCATGTATAATTCCTCCGGCTTCAATTCCAAATATGGGGATGAGGCGATGCTCAAGATCTTCAATGACAAAAAATCGTTAAGCAAGGCGGCCGCTGTCCACGCCGCTTCATCTATTCGCGAGGCGATTGCCACCAACGGCCGGGCGCGAATCGTGCTTGCCACGGGCGCTGCAGCCTTCGATTTTCTGGAATTTCTGTCCCATGAGCCGGGGATCGACTGGAGCAAGGTCGAAGCTTTTCACCTGGACGAATACATCGGCCTCCCCATCACGCATCCAGCCAGTTTCCGAAAGATCCTGCAGGAGCGCATCGTCCAGAAGGCCGGAATTGGCAAATTTCATCCGCTTGACGGTGAGCACGATGCCGAAGCAGTGGTCGAGCAGGTGAGCAAGGAAATCGCGTCAGCTCCAATCGATGTAGCTTTTGTCGGAATCGGCGAAAATGGGCATCTTGCGTTCAACGACCCCCCGGCTGACTTTGAGACGGAGAAGCCTTACATCATCGTGAACCTCGACGAGGCTTGCCGCCGCCAGCAAATTGGCGAAGGCTGGTTCAAAGATATGTCGGAAGTGCCAACCCGGGCCATCTCGATGTCGGTACGCCAGGTTCTCAAGGCTAAGGAAATCATCGCCGTTGTCCCTGATTCACGAAAGGCCCGAGCGGTAAAGGCTTGCCTGGAAGGTGAAATCAGCCCCATGGCGCCGTCTTCCATTCTGCGGACCCATCCTGATACAACCATCTATCTGGATCGAGATTCCGCGGCTTTGCTGACCGAAGCTTTGGAAACATCCGCGTAAGGCGCAGAGGCCTGCCATTCACCAGCAACCGACGGCGATCACCAGTGTGAAGCCAGACATCCCCAGAAAGCGTGCCATTCCTGCGCTTCGCTGGTGGATTGGCGGAATCCTCTTCGCCTCAACCGTCATTAACTACATCGACCGGCAAACCCTGTCGCTGCTCGCGCCCTACCTGAAGCTGCAATATCACTGGACGAATTCCGATTACGCCAACATGGTGATCGCGTTTCGCGTCGCCTACTCCATCGGACAATCTGCATTTGGCCGATTGATGGACCGCGTTGGCACCCGCCGCGGCCTGACTTTCACGGTCGTTGCGTATTCGGTGATTTCCATGGCCACGTCGCTGGCGCGCGGATTTTACAGTTTTATGACGTTCCGCTTCCTGCTTGGAGCAGGCGAATCTGCTAACTGGCCCGCTGCGACCAAGGCTGTCTCCGAGTGGTTTCCGAAGCGCGAGCGTGCGTTGGCCACGGCGCTCTTCGACAGTGGCTCTTCAATCGGCGGCGCAATCGCTCCGTTTATCGTGCTCGAAATCTACTTTCGTTGGGGATGGCGTCCGGCTGTGGTCGTACCCGGTGTACTCGGCTTCTTTTGGGTGATCCTCTGGAGATGGCTCTATCACTCGCCCGAAGAACATCCACAAATTAGCGCCGCCGAGCTTCGGCTGATCCTGGAGGACCGCGCCGAGGATGGAGGAACAGCCGTTCCCGACGGTTCCCCTCAGATTTCCTCACAACCAAAAACCCCCTGGCTTGATCTCCTAAAATTTCCGCAGACCTGGGGAACGATCATTGCAAAAAGCTTCACCGATCCGGTCTGGTTCTTCATCGCCGATTGGTTTCCGATCTACCTGGTCGCCAAAGGAATACCGCTCAGAAGCAGCCTGATTGCGATATGGGTTCCTTTCGTCGCCACTGATCTGGGGAACTTCGTCGGCGGCGCTGCGTCAGGGTTCCTGGTTAAAAAAGGATGGGATGTCATCGCCGCCCGCAAGGCGATAATCGTGTTCGGAGCAATCGGAGTCCTATTGCTCATCCCAACCGTACTCACAACCAATCTATACGCCATCACACTTCTTTTCGCGCTTTCAACGTTTTCTTATGGCTGCTACACAACCATGGCAAACGTGCTGCCCGCAGATTTGTTTCCTAGCCAATCCGTCGCCTCAGTAAGTGGGCTGAGCGGCACGGGCGCCGGTATCGGCACCATCATCGCATTCAAGCTGATCGGTCATTTTTCTGACGTGCGCGCGGCGTCGATGACCCATTCCTTCGATCCCATATTGATTGTGGCTGGTCTGGTTCCATTCGTCGGAATGATTCTGGTCCTGATTCTTATTCGGGAGCCGAAGCGGCGCTGAACTCATTCTGCTCCGGAAGTATTTTGCTGGGAGACTTCCAACCTCCGGCGCCCCAATCGTATAAAGCTACATTTCGTGTGCAAACCGCTCACAGCCGCATGAACAGGAGACGTCAATAGCTTTTTTCAAACGTTATTCACAAGAGTTGTTGAAAACCGCCGGCGATTAAGTGGAGACGAAGGTCTGCCGTTAGTCGAGGTGTGCTTCTGAAGATCTTTTCGGCAGGGAATAGCGGAAGCTGAAATTTCGGAATTCAGGATTGCCGCTGGGAAGCGGGTCAAAAACCCGCTTCCCAGCGAACAATCGGTTAGAACGTGAACCGTGCGCCAAACTGGAACTGGCGCGGAGTGTTGAGAGTGCTGGTGATCGCGCCATATGGCTGGCCGCCACTTCCCGATACACTTACCCTCGACGGTTGTCCAAATTGCGCCTTATTGAACAAATTGTAGGAGGATATGTCGAACCGGAGCGCCTTGCTTTCCGTAATTTTGAATGACTTGTAAATCGAGACGTCCAGATTCCGGGCGCCTTCCGTGCGGACATTGTCAAGGTAAGCCGGAGCGGTCCCTGGAACCAAGGGGTTGGCGGGAAGGGCAAAACAACTGTTGTTCACCCAATTGTTAACTGTTCTGTGGAACCCACTAGACGGATTGCAAACCAAATCGGCTCGCTGGCTGAAGAACGACGGGCTTAGCCCCGAGCTGGGCGATGCAATCGGGACACCGGTGCCCAGATAAAGAATGAAATTCGTGGTCCAGCCGCCCAGAACAGCGTCTGAGACGCCATGCAGATTGACCGCTTGTCCCTTGCCGACCGGCAAATCGTAGGATGCGGTCCCAGTGAATGAATACTTAACGTCTTGCGGGCTGATCGAGTGCTCCAGGCGCAGATCCCTCCAGTCCTGAGCAGCTCCCCCGTGAGACCCTACGAAACCCAAGGGAGGATGGCCGTCGTCGGTCATGATTTTTCCCCAGGTAAACATAGCAAGCGTGGTGAAGTGCCCCGTCAGCCTCTTTTGCACCTTAGTCTGCAAGGAGCTGTACTCGGAGTCACCCCCCGGGTAGCCGTTCACGACGACGCCATTGCCGCTTCCATAGCTGCCATTCCCGTATTGCGGGAACTGCTGGAGGGTCGCCCACAGAGGAACCGTAGCTTGCCCGGCGAAGTTAGGGTTCAGGCTCACCGGCCCGACGTTAGGTACCATCTGGCACTGCGGGTTAGATGAATCAACGCACAGTGAAAACCCGTATTTTGCTATCTGCTCCAAGCTGAGTTGATTCAGATCAGCGCTTCCAAGGGGTAGGAAAAGTCCACGGCTGCCGACGTACCCGACACTCACGACGACCTGGTGCGGCAGCTCATATTCAATACCGAAATTGAAGTTGTAGGTGGCAGGAGTGCGCTGGGATCGCAAGACAGTGCTCAGGCCCACCCCAAAGTTATTGGCGACTCCCGATGGCGCTGTGGTGAAAGTCGGGACTATTCCTCCCGGACTGCCAGGCGGAGTGGGGAAGGGATTGCTCAGCGAATACGGGACTGTGAAATTATCAACTTGCCCCGCCACGCAGGGGCCGCTAATTGGGAGAAATACAGTGTTCCCGTCACCGTTAAAGCAGGTGGCGGCCCATTGTGTACTAGATGAGAATCCATCGGTGTCGTTCCCCGCACTGGCGACGTTGTGCAGCGTAGGACCGTAATAGATGCCCGCTCCACCGCGCACGACAAAGCGTGGGATCGGCTGCCAGGCAAAACCCAGGCGAGGACCGAAGTCGTGCATGTTTGTGCTAAACGGAGAACGGTTGCCGTGGTTGACATAAAGTTCAGCGCCGGTAAAGGGCACACCATTCAGCGAACTGCTTATGGTTGGATTGAAATACTCCAGGCGGTTGAAACGCTCATTGCGTCCCCCGAAGATGTCCCACCGCAGGCCCGCGGTAATCGTAAGGGTCTTGGAGAAATGGTACGTGTCCTCTATGAAAGTTGCGTAGTAAGGATTGGACTCGGCCGCGAAGAGGTCTTTGGTGAAACTGGGGTTACCGTTCGATTCGCTACCCGGCGTTTGTCCCATGCCGATGAGGAGGGAGGCGAAATCGCTGCCACCTACGGGAAGTCCCGACGCCGACGTCGGCGAGGTTTGCTGGTCTGTTGCTGTGAGATCGAAGGAGTACCAGCCCGCTGGGGAAGGCGGCTGGCCGACGTTGAGGTAACGCTTCATCCATTCGAAACCAAACGAGATTTCATGCTTTCCGTGCACTTTGTTGATGGTGGCGTTGGCATCACTGTTCATGCTGGCATAGAAGAACAGATTGTAGTTGGCCGTGCCGCCAACTCCTGAGAGGCCTGATGACGAAGGCAAGTCCACCAGCTCAATAATAGGGAGCTGTTTGACCACCTGCTGCGCGGCCAGCGACCCAGGAAACCCCAGTTGTGTTATGTCGACGTTCCCATAGGATGGCTGCCCCTGCTGTGCTTCGTGGTGGCGCGTAAATGAATAGCGCAAATTTAGAACCGTAGAGGAGTTGATGGTCAGGTCGTCAGCTACGAGGACGTTGCGCCCGTTAGTCAGGTTCTGGGCGTAATTGGGATCCCATCCAGGGGACGGAAATACGTCGGCTTGGGTAAAGAACAAGTGGTCATACGAGAATCGAGTAAAGATGCGCTGGCGCTCACTCTCGGCCCAGTCCACGCGGACGTCAAACCTGTGCGCCTTAAACGGATCCAAGCCTGGCAATCCAAAGTTAAACGGGACGTCAGAGGTCGCGTTTTCACACGACGTGGGATCAGGAATATTGCAGAGAGGCATGTTTGCTAGAAACTTCAGCGCGATGGGATTCGGGTTAGGAATGATATTGCCGGGAAACGGCTGTCGGCAATTACCCGATGTTCCCGCGGGGCATGGGACGTCCGGGCGCGTCGGGTCGTAGATAGTCTGAGTTGTTATTGCAGAAAAATCTCCCGTCCTCTCCGCTTTCGTCGGCACGCTGAAAAAGTCCACACCCTCGAATTGGATTTGCTGCGTGTCCTCGTAATCACCAAAGAAAAAAATCTTGTCCTTCTTGATCGGCCCACCAATAGCACCGCCTTCCTGATAACGGTGAAAGTCAGGTGGCGTGTTCTTCTGCCCTGCGCCCAGCTCGATCTGCTTATTGAAGTATTCGTTTGCAGACAGAGCATCAGGACGAAAAACGCCGAAAGCGTCGCCATGAATCGTGTTGGTTCCGGATTTGCTCACCAGGCTGATCACGCCTGCGCCGCCGCTCAGATATGACGCGGGAGTATTTTGCGTCTCTACGCGCACTTCCTGGACGGCGTCCTCAGGAATATTCATCGCCGGAATTATGGCAGCGGAATTGTTCTCCGCAATCCCGATTGGGGAACCGTCGATCATGTAATACACGGATCCAACGAGGGACCCGTTAAACGTGTTTGCCGAGACGTCGACTCCAGGACGGCCAAGCGAAATGTTCTGAACTGACTGAAACGAGTCGCTCGAGTTGGGCGAACCGTTGACCGGAATCACGCCCGCGCTCAACTGCACCAGGTCATAAACATTGCGGTAGAGCAACGGAACTCGATCGATGGTTTCGGCCCCGACCAGCGTTCCTACCGTGGAACTGGTGGGCTCGACCAGGTCAGCGGCCTCAGTGACGGTGACTGACTCTGACGCAGCCCCGACTTGGAGAGCGATATCAGCCTGTGTCACTTGGTCGAGATTAACTGTGACTTTGTCGCGCGTGACCGTCTTGAACCCGGATTGGCTCGCGGAAACCTGATAAGTACCAGGATTAAGCGAGATGAAGCTGTATAGCCCAGCGGCACTGGTAACAGTGTGCTGGGTCACTCCCGTCGCGGGGTTTACCAAGGCCACCTGAGCGCCTGATACGACAGCCCCGCCTGGATCTGTGACCGTACCGCTTATGCTGCCTCTTCCGGCTTGGCCGAATGCGAACACCCCAGCGAAGATGATGAGAAGAAATGCACTGAACACCGAGCGTGCACTCGCGTTATAAAAACTCCCTGAGTTCATGATGTTTCTCCTGAGCTGTCGAAATTCTGCAGCAATTACGGCATCTGCCCTGCCGCGCGCAATGCAAAACTGTGGTTTGAAAGCGGAAGCGTATCTCAAAAAACTTGCAGGCACAATAATTCCCTTGGTTATCCGCGAAAGAGGTGTATTAAATCGTATTAATACTGCGTTTATCCGGTAGGGACTGTCAAGACAAATTCTCCGGAATATTACGATCCTGGCTCCTGCGGGAGCTGCCGCCGGCAACATCGGAACCCCTTGCCGGAATTAGGTCAGGGCTTGCGTTGACCCGCGCACGACGAGCTCCGGGGGCAACCTCCGGTGTGTGGCCACAATCTTCTGTTTTTCCTGGACCGCGTTGATGCCTTCATTCACGATTCTCACCGCCAGCGCCCCCATTTCCGCCATCGGCTGGCGCAACGTGGTCAGTGGCGGGGTCAATAGGCGCGATTGGGCGATATCATCAAATCCGATTACGGAGCACTGTTCTGGAACTCTAATTCCCGCCTTGTTCAACGCTCGAATTGCGCCAAAGGCTGTGATGTCGTCGAAAGCCATCAATGCTGTGAATGGACGGTTCCTGCGCAGCAGTTCCTGAGTGAGTTCAAGACCAGCTTCAAAACTCGACAGCGGGTCACTGGATTCCGGCAGCTCCAGCACCAGCTCAGAATCGATTTCCAGGCCATTGGTCTTGGCGCAGTTCCGCACCCCCTTCCACCGTGGAGCAGTGTCGGCGATGCGCTTTGGACCACGAATGAAAGCGATGTTGCGATGACCAAGCGAGTACAAATGCTGGATCGCGGTTTCGCCGCCCACCTCGTTGTCTACGATGATCGAACTCACTGATCCCGCGTTCAGCTCATGTCCGATCATTGCGGAAGGAACATTGCTTTTCTCGATATCTCCCAAAACTTCAATGTCAACGAACAGCCAGTTGGCGATAACTATCAGCGCCTCAATCCGCCGGTCGAGCAGCATCTCCAGATAGCGCTCAAACCGGCTGCGCTCGTTATGCACATCGGTGAGAATTGGCAAATACGACGCTTCGTAAAGCGAGCTCTCAATCCCGCGCAGTATCGGAATGCAATAGGGATCCGTCATGTCAAAGACCATGACACCGACTGTGTGGGTGCGCCGGTTTCGCAAAGTCCGAGCGAATATGTTGGGGCGATAACCTAGTTTCTTGGCGGCCCGTTCGATCCGCTTCTTGGTGACGTCGGGTATGTAGCGCGCGAGCGGCGCATTGTTCAACACAATGGAGACCGTGGTCGACGAGAATCCGCTCTCCTTTGCGACCTCGCGTATCGTCACTACCGCCGGACCGGTCATCTTATCGCTGAGCTCTTGAATGTGAGCCTCCGCTGGCCGACACTACAGCAGAGAGCTTACATCGGTGTCAAGTGTGTCGCGAATCAGTCCAGCTTTCGGCGGACGCAGACCTGGCTGTGTTGATGGGGTAGGGCGTCTAAAAAGTTCTGCGGTCGCCTGCGAATGCGGCTTCTAACTTGACATTTCCTCCAATCACCCGTTCAATACGCCCTAATGGAATCGGCCTCCGCGGTCTCTACTGCTCCCCGTCTCAAACGAGTTCTAACCCTTTGGGACCTGATTTTTTACGGCATCGTCCTCATTCAACCGATTGCTCCCGTCCCGCTCTATGGCGTGGCCCAGAAGCTCTCTGACGGCCATTTCGTCACCATCATCCTGATCGCCTTGTTCGCCATGCTGATCACCGCGGTCAGCTATGGACGCATGGGCGCGCTCTATCCCACCGCGGGCTCCGCCTACACTTACGTGGGCAAGGGACTCAATCCACATCTCGGTTTCCTTGCCGGATGGGCGATGATTCTTGACTACATTCTCCAGCCGCTGATCAACACAGTCTGGATTTCAACCGCCCTGCACGAGCGCTACGTGCATCAAGTCCCATATGTGGTCTGGGCGCTCCTGATCGCGGGAGTTATGACCGTGTTGAATCTTGTGGGAGTGAAGGCATCGGCGAACACCAACAAAGTCTTGCTCGCGGTCATGACCGTGGTGGTGGCTGCATTCATCGTGCTGGCATTGAAGTATTTGTATGGAGGCCAGGGATGGGCTGGCCTCTTCTCCTTGCAGCCGCTGTACGATCCGAACACATTCAACTGGCAAAAAATCAAGGTCGCAACTTCGTTCGCGGCCCTTACCTACATTGGATTCGACGGAGTGACGACGCTCGCCGAGGATGTAGAGAATCCGAAGCGCAACGTGCTGCTCGCGGTCGTGCTGACTTGCATTTTCGCCGGTGTTTCCAGCGCTGTGGAGGCCTATCTCGGCGCTCGCGTGTGGCCCGATTGGCGCTCGTTCCCTGAAGAAACGACCGCCTTCATGGACATCTGCCGCCGAGTCGGTGGCGCAGTGCTTTTCAATTCCATGGGAGCAATCCTGATTGTGGCCGCATTTGGCAGCGGACTCACCGGAACGCTTGGCGCGGCGCGTCTACTGTTTGGTATGGGCCGCGACGGCGTGCTGCCCAGGGGTTTTTTTGGAAAACTCAAGCCGGGCACGAACACTCCTACAAATAATATTGTTTTGATCGGCGCAGTGGCTTTCGCCGGCTCCGAGTTGCTGTATCACATCGGCAACGCGTACGAACATGCGGGCGAGTTGTTGAACTTCGGAGCCTTCCTCGCGTTCACGGGCGTGAACTTGGCTTGCTTCTGGCAGTTCACTGTGCACGCTCAAAAAAGGGGCGCGAAGTGGCGCCTCCTGCAAGACGCCGTGTTGCCGCTGATCGGCTTCCTCGTGTGCGGCTACATCTGGTGGAACCTGAATAACCTTGCCAAAACGGTCGGCGGCATCTGGTTCGCGATCGGCATTCTGTATGTCGGATACAAGACCAACTGGTTCCGCTCCGCCCCGGTGATGATCGACTTCAGCGAATCGTAATCAATTTGTGGACGACGGGCCTCGGTCATCCTGAGCGGAGTGGATCGTTCGCTTGCAAACGATCCACGAATCGAAGGACCTATGTATTTGACCGCGAACTACTCCACGTTCGAGCCACTCACCTCCACATACGGCTTCGCGGTTCCCAATTCGCTCGCCCGGTACGTAGCCGTAATCTCCCGCTTTTCTCCCGGCAGAAGCGAAACGTAGTTGTCCTGCCACAGCACCGGCAGAATTTCCTCGCCTCCCTTGCCCTTATCGACTTTCAAGCGCACAAAAAATGCCAGGCTCTTCGAAGGATTCTCCAGCGTCACCTGCGTGACTTCGTTTTCACCTTGTTTCTCGCTGTGATCAGAGACGTTCAGCTTGACTTTCGGCAATTGCGAAAGCGCGGTGAAGTCCGCGTACTGCAAGGTCGGCGTGGTGTACCAGTTCGACTTTGCCCAATCGATCGTCTCCGGCTTGGTTGATAGCCAATAGAAGTTTGACCCAACCTGCTTTCCGTCAGCATCCTGGATCTGCAGTAGTACAAAGTAAGTCGGACTCAGATCGGCAGTATCCGGCAGCGTGATCACTTTCACGACCCCATCGGCCGGTACATCGATCGTGCTCTCGTTCGCGAACTTGCCGCTCATGTCGAGGTTGAACACTTTCGTGCTTACACGCAGACCCTTCGCATCTTCGTAGCGGCTGTTGACCACATAGATCGTGTGATCGTCATATCCGTAAACCGGATCCAGAGCCTGCATTGACGTCTTGGCGCCGAAATATCCGCCGCCCGGCCGCAGATAAAAGTCATACAAATGCCAGATCATCGATGGCCACGCATTGTTGAGCATCCACTGAATCACGCCGCCGGACGTGTACTTGTTCCGGCTGTAGGCCTCGTACATGGCGCGAATGCCTTCATACGCCTGCATCTGCGACTTGGTCGTGTAATCTTCCAGGTCCTTCGCGGCGCCATAACGAGCATTGAGCGCATCGGTGAAAACGTGAATGTCTTTGAACGCCCCGCCGCCCGCGTGAAAATTCCACCACTCGTCGATCGGCCACCAGTGCTCTTTCGGGAGCATCGTCTTTATGCTCTCGATCGGCGGGACCGCCGGCCCCGGGCTGGTTTCGGTATTAAAACCATAACCTCCGCCACATCCTCCCTGGTTGCAGCCTTGCGGGTGGTTGGCGCCCAGTGCATCTTCAGTCCAATAAGCCGGTGCCACATATTCATACGGCCCGCTCATTTTCACCCCGCTGTTTCCGGTGACCGTGGTTGGCTTCGCCGTTGCCGAAGAAATCACCGGGTTGGGCCACAACAATTCCTTCTCAATTCGTAAATACGTTTGCTCGACATCCGGCGGGGGCGGGTTGTCACTGCCATTCAGCCACACCAGCAAGCTGGGATGGCTTCGTAAGCGATAAATCTGATCGCGCAACGATTGCGCCGCAATCTGGTAATCCTCAGGCTTCCAGTTCGGCCATTTCTCCCAGGCATCGCAGCAGCACCATCCCGCCATGATCAGTATTCCGCGCTCATCAGCGAGATCAAAAAATTCTTTCGTCTCCAGTTTTCCTTCCAGGCGAATGGTGTTGAGCCCCATATCTTGAACGTAATTGAATTGGTCCCGCATTCCCTGCGGGTTCTCGCGCATCATCATGTCCGAGGACCAGCCGCCGCCACGAATCAGAATTTTCTTGCCGTTGACCGACAGCACGCGCTTGCCGGCCGAATTCAGCTCAGAAGTGATCTCGCGAATACCAAAATTGGTTTCCCCCTCGTCTGACGTTTTACCGTCAACCTCAAAACTCATTGCCAGCTTGTACAGCTCCGGTTTCCCCATCTGCGCTGGCCACCATAAACGCGGATGTTCCGCATTCAACTGTGAAATCTGCGTAGGATCAAACGTGACATCTTTCTGTTCATTCGGGCTCAGTTCCACTTCCTGCGAAAACTCCGTTTTCTCGATCTGCCCTTTCAGTACACCCTTTACTGATTGATTGGTCCCGTTTTTTAGCAACGCAGTCACGGTGAGGTGCGCCTTGCCATCGGCATCCACCTTCGACACTACCGTCGGATACCGCAGCGCAACCGGCCCGCTGGCGCGCACTTCGACACCGCGCCACAGTCCCATGTTCTTGTCTGGAGGCGATGGGTTCCAGTCCACAAATGTTATTGCCAGGTCGTGCTCCGTCGGCGAGAACACCTCAACGGCAAGCACGTTGGATTGCCCGGGACGAACAACGTCGGTGACATTCAGTTCATAGGTCCGCCACGCACCCGCGATGTGGTCGTAGTCGCCAATCTGCTTGCCGTTAAGAAAGATGTTGGCTCGATAGTTGATCCCCCCGAAATTCAGCCAGATCGTCTTCCCCTTGTAGCTCGACGGCAGCGTGAAAGTCTTTCGATACCACCACGGCACCATGAACGGGCTGTCCTGCCGCATTGGGATGTTCGAGAAATTCGCGCCGATCGGGTAATTCATCCCGGGAAAATTCCGCAAATTCATTCCGTAGTCCGGATCGGCATACACCTTGTTCTTGACCAAAGCCGCGACCACGGTCGTCGGCACAGTGACGCTGTACCACCCGGTCGGAACGAAGCCTGGCGTCGAGATAACCTCGCCTTTCTTGTCCACCTTGTACAAGGACTGCAGGTTCCAGCCGTCACGAAGCTGAATCACGTCTTCCGAACCAGACTGTTTCTGCGTTCTTGCTTTGGTTTGTGCTGCAGACGATGCCGCGAACAATGAACTCAACAAGAAGCCTGCGACGAGGACGGCTGTGCATCGGTTCATGATTGGGATCCTTCTTTTTCTTGCTGGAATTTTCGGCGAGCTGAAAAACAAAAGCGTGTCTGAGCCAGCGCAAACTCAGCCCCAGATGTCATATCACGCCCTATTGATTCGTTTCAATAGCTGGTTTTGTTTCTGCATGGCGGGAAAAAGCACTCGACCTCTTGATCTGATCTTCTCTGCGAACTCTGTGTGCTCTGCTGTGAACCTTTGACCTCGCTTGGCGCACTTTGCGGTTAAAGCCTTAAACCACCAAGAACCCGAAGATCGCAAAGCCCAGCGGGCGAAACTCCACAGTTACTTCTCGTCCGTCCTCGAACTTGCAAATCTATTCTCATGACGCACGAGAAGCTGGTCTCACTCGCCGTCGCCTGGCTCCGCCGCTATGGATGTGGTGTGGTGCTGTCCGAACAAAGCTGTTCCAGCGGCGAAACTCCCGATGCCATCGGCTGGAAGCGCGCCTGCCATTCGGTCGTGGTGGAATGCAAAATATCTCGCTCCGATTTCTTGGCCGATCTCGAGAAACCCTTTCGCTGCAAGCAACAGCTCGGCATGGGATGCGAGCGCTTTTATCTCGCGCCTGCGGCGCTTATCGCGGGATCGGAACTACCCGTTGGATGGGGCCTACTCGAAGTCCGCGGAAGGGAAGTGCGGCTTGTCAATCCTTCCCACAAAGATCTCCGTTCTGCCAGTGGTTTTCGTCGCGAAATGAATCTGTTGCTGGCCAGCCTGCGCCGCGTCGAATTGCGCATCGAGCCGCAATCCATCACCGATTTTTTGAAGTGGAAGAACCGCATGGCCGAATACAATCGCGGGTCGTTGCCGGAAGGAATTGTGCCAGCGCAGGAAGAAGGGAACTGTTTCCTGGAAACAGTGGATAGCGACTGATCGACATTCTGTTTTAGAGCGCTTCGGCAACGCGAGGAGGTTTTAGCGCAGCGCTTTTCACACGACCACTCCGCTGCGCTGCGCCAGCCGTTCGCGATATTCGAAGGGTGGGATCACAGCACTGATCATCTGTGTTGGAGTTCCGCGACCCAGTTCTTGAGTTCCTCTGCACTCATGAAGTTGAGAATACGTTCTTTCCGGATACCGGCTCGAAGCGCGGCCGCCAAAGAATAGTCCATAAAACGAAGTTGTAGCGGATCGTGAGAGTCCGTTCCTAAAGAAATTCGACAGCCGGATTTTTTGGCAAGCTTCAGCAGATCATGACTTATGTCCTGGCGGTCCGGGTAACCGTCAATCTCTACCGCCTTGTCCAGTTCGGCTGCGACCGCAAACACTCGCTCCCAGTTTGCCTTTAGTCCTGTCCGGAAATTGTAAATACGCCCGCGGGGATGTCCAAGAATTTGAATATCAGCATTTCTTAGCGCGGAAACGTATCGCTCCGTTTGATCTTCTTTCTTCCGCAGAGCGGAGTGAAAGCAGCCGAGTACCACGTCGAGAGCCTTCAGCGAGCGGCTGTCCATGTCACCCTGTCCGGTGGGGCTCAAATTCAACTCGATTGAACGGAACACCTGAAAATCAGTCCCCTCTGCTTGCACTTTGGCGTTTACGGCTTCAATTTCATCCCCTTGTTTTTGCAGTTGCTCCTCATTGATACCCCCCGCAATTTTTAAGCCCTTGGAGTGATCCGTAATGGCAATGAACTGGTATCCGCGTTCTAGAGCGGCTCTCGCCATGTCCTCGATTGAGCCAGATCCATCGCTCCACGCCGTATGCATTTGCAGATCACCCTTGAGGCCCTGGAACCACTCCGGTTTCTTCATCAATATGGCTCTCGCCTCGGTTGCGGTGAGGAACTCTGCTCGAATCTCAGGAGGGGCGGGGACAACGGGCGGATCTTCGATCCAATTGCGGATTATGCGGCTGAGCGTCGGCCCAACCGCCGGCAGTTCGGTCAATGAGCCGCCACTGTGAACTATATTCGCGGCTTCTTCGCCCCACATGAAGGCCTTGCGGGAAGCTCGTCTGAGCGCCTTCTGCAAAGGCATCTTGGCACCTTCTGCAGCGACTGCCAGCAACTCCGCTATGGCAGAGTTCCGGAGAAAGCCATCCTCGACTTCATGTTTCTTGATGGCAGTGGCGTTCACGCGTCACTGCTTTGATGCCAAAAGTCCACCAGGCTTGGAGTACAACCACCTGCGCAGCCTTTTGAAGGGAATACCCCTGTTATGAGAAGCTGATTTCCGAGTTGCCCGTCATATGGCAACAATGTTATCGCGCTAATCCGTTTCCCGTCACAGGCGTGTTTTGGCACAGCGCCTCTACTTTGAGGGAACCACGGCGACAGCCTCAATCTCAATCAGGAACTCCGGCCGGAACAATCTTGAAACTTGAATCGCAGTGCTGGCCGGCGGATTCCTGATATCAATGTATTTGTCCCGGGTTCTCCTAAATTCAGGGACATGGGATAGATCGAGGAAGTAGCTGTTCAATTTGACGATGTCGTTGAAGGTGCCTCCAGCGGCCTCAACTGCAGCCCTTAGGTTCTCGAACACTTGCTGAACCTGAGCTTCAAAGTCGTCCTTGCCCACAACATTCCCGGATTTGTCGAGAGCGACTTGACCCGCGATAAAGACAACGGTTCCCGCCGTTACGACGGCCAACTGGGAATAGCCCACTGACTTGGGCATAGTGTCCGGAATAAGCAACTGAAAATTCGATTGGTTCGGCATACTTCGTTTTTCTCCTTGGCTGGTCTGTTTTACTTGCGTGGACGCGATGGCCGCAGTGAAAAGTAAGGGCACCACAACAATCGATAATCGTCTGATTCTCCGCATCACTTCCTCCTGCCGAGACAGTTCCTCTCGGTTGCGTTGAGTAAATCATTCCAGTGGAGGGGAAGGTGCAAGCGTGAAGTTGAAAAATTGAAGCCGACGGTGATGTTATCGTGATGGGGGGGATTCACATGAGTGCGAATTATCACATCGGCGAGTTCGCCGATCTCTGCGGAGTCTCGGCTAAAACTCTTCGTTTTTACGATGAGGTCGGAGTGCTGCGGCCAGCAAGTGTCGATCCTCGCACCGGATACCGTCGATACGCCCCTGAACAACTTGAGCAGATGGCTTCGATCCTCGCTCTGAAGAGTCTCGGCGTGCCGCTCGCACAACTGCGCGAATTCACTGCAAAAACGGGCGCTTCGGCCAAACGCAGGGCGATTCTGGATAACCTAAAACGAACGATCGAGCACTCCATTCAAGCAGCAACACAATCTCTGAATTGGATTAATGCCGCCCTTGATGAACTCGACAAAGGTGAATCGCCGATATCAGTCATCGTTAAACGTCGACCCGCTATTCGCATTGCGTCCATACGCGTTAAGCTTCGGAACTATGCCGAAGTGCAAAGGTTCGAGGACAAATTGTCAGGTGCGTTGCCGCCACAGTGTGTTGGCGCTTTACGCGGGGTTCTCTGGCATCGCTGCGCAGACTCGGGATGGCCAGAAGCTGAGCCTTTTGTCGAGTTGACAAAGCGTGCGCCGTCACGAGGTCTCTACGAAGAAAAGGAACTTCCCCAAGCGACCCTGGCTTGCGCGTACTCAGGGACGGACGACGAGAGTGCGGAGCAAGCCTATCTAGCGGTTCGAAGGTGGATGCAAATCCGTGGATACCGACTAGGTGGACCGAAACGGGAAATCTACCTGCAGAACATGCTTGAAATTCAGTTCCCTCTGGCTGATTGAACATACTGTCACTCTGCAGCGATGAAGAGCCTTCTGCAAAGGCATCTTGGCCGGTCCTGCAGCAACCGCCAGCAACTCCGCTATGGCAGAGTTCGGGAGAAAGCCGTTCTTGACTTCATGTTTTTCGATGCGCTTGGCAACCTTGTCCACAGGTGACTGTTTGATGCGAAGAGTCCGTTGGGTTTGGGAGCAAAGTCGTTGGGGGAGGCCTATATCAGTCAACAGTCAGGGGGTCAGTTGGCTCAAAAATGGCGATAGCGCTCAAAATGGCTCAGAACCCTCACGTTTGACTTGCACGCTCAGACCCCAATGCTGGCCGAATGCGAGGTTTGCAGAAACTACAGGGGAGGAACTCCGCATTTGGAATGCCTTTGGTGATTCAACCGCTCTAGTCTCTGTTCTTGGCGATCCGGTTCTCAGCAGGCTCTTATTTTGTGCGAGGCAAAGTGACAGTTGTATTCAAGGGAGCAAGATGGCTATCCGAAGGGAATCCATGCGGGCATCTTGAGCAGCGCAAATCACATGAATTCCTTGACAGGCGAGCTTTTCCAAGGTATTTTGCCGGGCAGGTAAGTTGAGGCCGAAATCGGGCCTTAGGCGGCAGTTTCGGCAAAAGTCCTTAGTCCGAAGCACGAAGCGCTCTCGAAAAAGCTAACGGCCACCACTTCTTCAGACCAGGGGTCATCGTATGTCAAGCCTGGTGCGTTCCCTACGCTCCTCAACCGAGGTTGTACAGACCAGGAACAGTTCCCACCCAGTACTAATCGAGACCGGCTCGGTGTTGGGGCCGATCGCTTTCTCTACGGTATTCAGCAGCTTCTCCTATTGGACTGACGAATCGAACGCCCGGGGGAAGAAAATAGGAGAACTTTTATGATTCGAAGATTGGGTCTGTCTTTAATCGGCATTACCGCCCTTATTTTGGTCGAGAATACCGTCAGCCAAGCACAGTCACTGCCCCCAGCGACACGGCATGTACGCGAGGTGACCCAAATTGGTGAAGCCCCTCTGGTCGGGTATCCTTCGCCTACTGATAAGCTGCGCCTCGTCCTCGTTCTTCCGCTTCGCAACCAGACAGGATTGAACCAATTCTTAAAGGACCTCTACAATCCTGCAAGCCCGTCCTATCGCCACTTTCTTACGGTAGAAGAGTTCACCGCGCGGTTTGGTCCCACCCAGGATGATTATTACAAAGTGGCTCAATTCGCCGAATCACACGGCCTGTTCGTGGTTGGCACATCTCCAAACCGCGTGAACCTGGATGTTACCGGGTCGGTAGCAGATATTGAAAATGCCTTTCATCTCAAGATAGGACTCTATAAGCATCCAACCGAGAACCGGACTTTCTACGCCCCCGATCGCGAGCCTACGCCAGACCTGGATCTCCAGTTATGGCACATCTCGGGGCTCGACAACTATTCCAGTCCGCGTCCGCTCCTCCACCGGCTTAATGCCAGTGCACAACCAAGTGCTACGACGGGATCCGGGCCTTCGGCTTCTTTTTTGGGAAGCGACATGCGGGCGGCCTACTACGGCGGAGCGCTGACCGGCTCCGGGCAATCGATCGGATTGGTCGAGTTTTTCGGAACCGATTTGGCCGATCTGAATACCTATTACAAGAATGTCGGTCAAGTGAATAACGTCCCTATTAGCCTTCACTCCGTGGATGGGACCTCTACCAGTTGCACGTGCAGCCTGGCTTTGGGTGGCTCATGCTTCATTGGCTGCGATGACAGCGAACAAACAATAGACATGACGCAGGCGCTGGGCATGGCGCCGGGCCTGTCGAGCCTTGTGATGTACATCGGCTCCAGCAGCCCCGTGAATGACGCGGGGGTTTTTAATGCGATGGCTACGGCCAGTCCGCTGAACGCCCAATTGAGCTGCTCGTGGGCGTGGAACCCGGCGGACCCGGCAACGGATGACCCCTATTTCCAGGAGTTCGCGGCGCAAGGCCAAAATCTTTTTCAAGCGTCCGGTGACAGTGGCTCTTGGCCGAACTCCAAGGGGGGCTATTTCCCGCCCGAAGATGCTAACGTTACCACCGTTGGCGGGACAGACTTGACAACCAGCGGCGCGGGCGGCGCTTGGACCTCGGAAACCGCCTGGGTAGACAGCGGCGGTGGAATTTCACCCGACAGCACTCCGATACCTTCCTGGCAGCAGACCACGGCCGCGAGCTGCGCCAGTTGTTCCCAAACCTTACGCAACGCGCCGGATGTTTCGGCGAACGCGAACTTTTCGTTTTACGTTTGTGCCGATCAAACCAGCTGCTCGGCGAATCAAATTGGCGGGACCAGCTTTGCCGCGCCCATGTGGGCCGGCTATCTGGCTCTCGTGAATCAGCAGAGCGTCGCTAACACCGGGAAGCCGGTAGGGTCCATCAATCCCTCCCTCTACACGATTGGTTTGAGCGCGAACTACGCCGCCGATTTCCACGACAGTATCAGTGGCAGCAATGGCGCATATTCGGCAACCACGGGATACGATTTAGTCACCGGCTGGGGAAGTCCAAACGGGAGCGGCTTGCTCAACGCGCTGGCCGGACCTGCGGTGCCAAGCTTCAGCATTTCAGCGTCGCCCGCTTCAGTCTCCGTGGCGCAGGGCAACTCGGGACAGTCCACGATTACCACCACTGTGAGCGGAGGCTTTAACTCCGCCATTTCTCTTTCGGCCTCAGGCCAGCCAGCCGGTGTAACGGTAAGCTTCAATCCCAGCTCGATAGCGGCTCCGGGTGCGGGATCTTCGACCATGACCATGACCGTAGGATCCACCGCGGCTACCGGCACGTACACGATCACGGTTACGGCCACCGACGGCGGCCTCACCCAGACCACCGGGGTTTCGCTGACGGTCACCGCGGCAGCTGCTGACTTCAGCATCAGTGCCAATCCCACGAGCCTGACCATTTCACCCGGAAGTTCCAACACCTCCACGATTAGCACCACGGCTTTAAACGGCTTCAGCTCCTCGATTAGCTTGTCAGCTTCGGTGAGCGGCACCGGGCTGAGCGTGAGCTTTAATCCCACCTCTATCACCGGCACGGGGTTTTCAACCATGACGGTCAGGGTAAGCAGGAGGGCCAAGGCCGGAACCCGCACCGTGACTGTGACCGGCACCGGCGGTGGCGTCACGCACTCGACCCCGGTCACGGTCACCGTTCCGTGATTCGTGATTGTTCAGCGGCGGTGACGTATACCCGATTGATTGGGGCGTGCACAGTCATGACTCTGCCAGCGTGCTACTCGGGTCGTTCTATAATCGCCAGCTAATGCGGACCCGCATAATGTACATCGAGTCGAAAGCCGAGGGTCTAAACGGCCCTGCTCGGATTGGCCGGGTCCGTTTCAATAGAACCGGACGCACGCTTTATTACAGGGACCAATCGTTCCAGAGTCTCAAGGGGAACGGCTTCAAAGCGAATTATCGCCAAACGGAAACCGGGGAGGAGTACTGGATTTCAGGCCCGCGCCGTGACGGACTAGACCGCCTCTATGGAAAGAGTGCGCTCGTCGTGGAAATAGATGACGACGTTCGTGAAGAGTACTGGACGCAGATTCGGAAGAAACCCGAACTCAAGCACCGAAAGCACACCTGAGCTTGCCCTCGAAGTCTATCGCTGGCGTCAAAAACGATAACGCTCAAAACGCTTAAGCCAGGGTTGAGTCAAATCGCCTGGCTAGAACAGTCATCCAGTACACTAGCATAGTGCCGATCATTCCGACTATGTTCGACCGTGACAAAATAGAGCACTTTAAGAAAGTTCAACGAGAGCAGATCATTGCAAACGGCAAGGCCAAGTTCGTTTGCCGGGAGATCGGACTTAGTGTTCTCTTCTGTGCGATGGTGATTACCGTCTTGTATTTCGTCAACGGAAGGACAGGCAGCGTTCTCCTTGCAGGAATCGGCGTGTTTCCGATTAGCGTTCTTGGTGGGTATCTGCACGCCATTTGGAAGTGGCAGGACATTGGGAAAGGTCGCCCATAGTTTTTCTTGCCGCCGCACGAACACCCGTTCTTTTTGTTAACTGTTGAGAAATCCCCATAGCGCTCAAAACCGTTGGGCAGCGGTTTTGAGTGAAATCGCTCGTTAAGAAGTTACACGCATTCGCTTGGACTCTGGGCTATATTCGACATTGACTTGGTGTGAAATGTCTGGCCGCTTGCCCGCTACTGCATTTCCGATCGTTGTGTGCCTCACCGCACTGGTCGCGCCGCCGCTCGCTGACCGCCAGCATTGGTCGCCGCGAAAGCCAAAGAGATGATCTGGAGGAGGAAAGCCCCTATATGATCAGCGCCCATTCAACGGCTCTCTCGGACTCACCTGAATGCTGGCCAGATCTGCGGTTGGCGGATTGGAAAGATACCTATGCCACGCTTCACATGTGGACCCAAATTGTAGGCAAGATACGTCTGGAGCTGACGCCTAAAGTAAACCACTGGTGGAATGTCCCGCTGTATGTGAGCCCGCACGGGTTGACCACCTCGCTCATTCCATACGGCAATCGTTACTTCGATATGGAATTCGATTTTCTCGCGAACCAGCTCGTTATCCGCACTTCCGATCCAAGATCTGCGTCGGTGGCATTAGCCCCGCGCTCGGTTGCCGATTTCTACAGCAACGTGATGGCTGAGCTGCGATCGCTGGCAATAGAAGTAAAAATCTGGACAATGCCTGTAGAGGTACCCGATGCGATCCCGTTCGATACGGATATCTTGCACGGTGCCTACGACGCCGAGGCGGTGCGGCGACTGTGGCGTATTTTGTTGACGGTGGACAGTGTATTCAACGTTTTCCGTTCCCGGTTTTTGGGGAAATCCAGTCCCGTGCATTTTTTCTGGGGAAGCTTCGATCTGGCGGTCACACGTTTTTCGGGACGGCGCGCTCCACCACGCAGCGATCCCGATCCTGTCCTGCGCAAAATTATGCAGGAAGCGTACTCACATGAGGTGATCAGCGCAGGTTGGTGGCCGGGCAGCGGAGAGATCCAAGAGGCCGCATTCTATTGCTATGCCGCGCCTGCCGCATCCGATTTTGCGCAACAGAGGGTTTCTCCGTCCGAAGCTCTCTACCATTCACGCATGGGCGAGTATCTCCTGATGTACGACGACGTGAGGCGGGCCCAATCCCCAACCAGCGCACTGCTGGAATTTTTGCAAAGTACCTATGAGGCCGGGGCGACTACCGGAAAATGGGACCGGGCGGCGCTGGAATCATGAGGCGATAAGCAGTGAGATCCAGGGCACGCCAATCTTGCTCAACTTTCACAATAACATCCAGAGGTGCACCCCCGGCCTGGTGCGTTTGACTTCCGCGTTCAAACTCCGAATAATTTCGCTTAGAGATGGACATCTACGAACAGATCGTGCGCTTGCGCCAGGAAGGCCGGCGCGGGGCCGTGGCCACCATCGTCAACGTGCGCGGCTCGATTCCGTCTTTTGAAACCGCCAAGATGCTGGTGCGCGACGACGGTTCGATCGTCGGCACTATCGGTGGCGGCTGCGTGGAAGCCGAGGTCTGGCAGGCGGCACGCGAGGTGATGGAAAGCGAGAAAGCCCGCACGCTCACTTTTAATCTCAATCAGAACCCAAAGTACGACACCGGCCTCGTCTGCGGCGGCACGCTCGATATTTTCATTGAGCCGCTGCTACCTCCAGCATCACTTTATGTTTTCGGCGCAGGTCACGTTGCCCTAAGTCTTTATCGATGTGCCAACACTGCCGGATTCGACGTCACGGTAATCGACGACCGCGAAAGCTATGCCAACCGCGAGCGCTTTCCTGAAGCCGGGGAGGTTTTCGCCGAAGATTTCGATCAGGCCATGTCGCGAATCACTCCCAACGAAACTTCCTACATCGTGATCGTCACCCGCGGCCATCATGACGATATGCGCGTGCTGCGCTGGGCGGTGCAGACCCGCGCCCGCTATGTTGGAATGATCGGCTCGAAGCGCAAAACCATCGCCATCACCCGCGAACTGGTCAAAGAGGGAATTGCGGAGCATCTGTTTCAGCGTGTTCATGCTCCCGTCGGCCTGGATATCGGCGCGATCACGCCCGAAGAAATCGCGGTCGCGATCACGGCTGAACTCATCGCCGTGCGTCGCCGGATTGAGCGTCCGCTGCCTCACATGAGCTGGTTTCAATCGCGAAAACTTGGTTCAGACGAATCCGAAAACCGCTTAACCGCGGAGGACGCCGGGAACGCGGAGAAACATACCGAAAAATAATTCTTTGCGAACTCTGCGCTCTCTGCGGTTAAAAGTTTCAGGGCTTACGATGCCAACTCTTCCACTGATCGAATACAAAGACGCCAGCCCGGAGGTGCGCGCCGTTTACGACGACATCATGGCCACGCGCAAGACTGACTGGATTAATAATTTCTGGAAGGCGCTGGCCAATGATCCCGCCACGCTCAAGCGCACCTGGCAGGATATCAAGCAGATCATGGCGCCCGGCGCTCTCGACGCGCTCAGCAAGGAACTCATCTACGTTGCCGTGAGCGTCAGCAATCAGTGCGGATACTGCATTGCCTCGCACACCGCCTCGGCAAGAAATAAGGGCATGACCGACCAGATGTTTCGCGAACTCATGGCCGTCGTCGGCATGGCCAACGAAACCAATCGGCTCTCGGCCGGCTATCAGATCGAAATAGACCCGCAATTCAAGGTATAACTATGCCCCACACCTTCAGCACGTCTTATATCGAAGATTCGCTGTCGCTGTTCCGCCATTACAAAAAGCTCGCCGAAGGCGCGATCGAGCAGGTCACCGACGACCAGCTTTTCGTTCGCCTCGATGAAGAGATGAATTCGATCGGGATCATCATGAAGCACATGGCCGGCAACATGCGTTCGCGCTGGACGGATTTTCTAACCACCGACGGCGAGAAGCCCGATCGTAACCGCGACACCGAATTTGTCGAGCCGCCTGACTCACGCGCCGCTTTAATGCGCACCTGGAACGAAGGTTGGCAGCGCGTGTTCGATGCCCTGGGACCGCTCTCTGACGCGGATCTCGAACGAAAAGTAGCGATTCGCGGCGAGCCGCATTCGGTGATGCAAGCCATCAATCGCCAGATCGCGCACTACGCCTACCATTGCGGGCAAATTGTATTTCTGGCGAAACATTTCCGGGCAAGCGAGTGGAGATCGCTTTCGGTTCCGCGGAACAAATCGGCGGACTTCAATCGCAAAGTGCTGGCCGGCGAAGCCAGTCAGAGATAGGGGATAGCTCCTACTCGGTAGCTGCGAGCGACTGGGGGAAGTTTCAAAGCCTCGAACCTCAAATCCATCGCATCTCGAAACCAGAAACTTGAAACTTCGTTGAGCTAGTCCAGATTCCCCTGCTCCAGCACCACGTTCTCACGCACAATCAACCGATGCGCTGCCATCTCCTTCAAACGCGGAAGCACCCGGCTCACATGCTCGTCGGTATCCACGAAAATCACGATGACCGGCAGTTTGCCTCCGGCATCCACCAGGTGGCTGGTTTTGACGCGCATGCGTCCGAGGAATCCGGCGACCGCATGCAGCACGCATGCCGCAAAAACATTTTCATCGTGAAGATAATTGAGAATGGCAAGATGCAGCGGCTTGCCCTGCCACTTGTCGGATTCGTTCAAGTACACCGTAACCTGGACGGCCATCGCGCCCTGCATTCTACTTCACTTCCATTCCTCGCGAAGAATCGAGTAAACCTCGAGGTCAACAAATTCACCCCACTTGAGCACGTGCTGCCTCAGGCGTCCTTCGTACTTCATTCCAATTTTCTTCAGGACTTTTCCTGATGCGGGATTGTGACTGAAATGGTTCGCGAAGATGCGGTTGAGCTTGATTTGCTCGAAACCATACTGCACCACAGCCTGGGCAGCCTCGGTCGCGTACCCGTGACCCCAGTACGGAACGCCGATCCAGTACCCAAGTTCTGCCCGATTGTGCTCTTTGTCGGGATGAAGTCCCATGCCGCCACACAGGCGTAGGTCGCTGCGCAAGTGGATTCCCAGCCGCAGCTCGTGTTCCTTTGCTACGCTTGCCAGAAACTCGCGAGCGTGTTTTTCCTCGAACGGATGCGGAATGCGCAACGTGGTCGCTGCCACTTCACGTGCGCTGATCAGAGGAACGAGTTCTGGGATGTCCGCCTCCGCTAGAGTGCGCAATTGCAGCCTCGGCGTTTCAATGAGCACAGGTTTCATACTGTTAGCCTACAATGCCCGCGCCAGGGCCATTCCTGCCAGCGCCGCGCCCAGGCATAAAAGGTTGTTGGAAACAAAATTCGCGGCCATCAGCAGCCACTGGCCCTGCTCGAAATAGGCCATAGTCTCGAAGGCGAAACTGGAGAATGTCGTGAACGCCCCGCAGAAGCCGACCACGATCAGCAAGCGCCAGCGCGGATCAATCAAGACCCGTTCCGTCGCCCAGATCATAAAAAATCCGACGATGAAGCTGCCGCTGATGTTGATCATCAGCGTGCCATAGGGAAACACCGGCCCGAGCATTCGCGCCGCATAGCGGCTGATGATCCAGCGCGCATTCGCGCCAAAGATTGCCCCGAGGGATATGACTAGAATGTCGTTCAATGGAGTCTCCGCCATAGGTTCTGGTAGGAGTCATCAGCCCGCGACCCGCGGACGGTTATGGCGAACTCCATCGCCGTAAATCATTTTTACCATAAACCGGGCGAGCTTCAATTCCCCTAGGCCGGACCGTTCAACCGCGGATGCAGTTTCGGGTTTGCCCGCCATTTGCTAGAATCGCCCGTCTATGTGAGTATGAACCTCCCGTTGACAACCTCACGCCAACGGCTGCTGACCTGGTGCGTAAATTCAACCAAGCGACCCCCGATGGCGTCGCCCAACTGACAATCTGGAGGATGCCATGGCTAGTCAGGCAATGCAGCTAAACGAAACCAAGCTGAATGCATTTATGGAGAGAGCGGTAGCCGACATGGGCGCGGCAATGCATGCGGCGCTAATCGTGATCGGGGACAAGTTGGGTCTCTACAAGACAATGTCCGGAGCGGGGTGGATGACATCGGGCGAGCTGGCCGAGAAAACGAAGACGACTGAGCGCTACGTCCGCGAATGGCTGAATGCGAATGCCGCAAGCGGATACGTTCAGTACGATGCGGCAACAAAACGGTACCAGCTGCCTGTGGAACAGGCGTTTGCGTTGACCACCCTCGACCTGCCTGGCGCGTTTCATGTGATCTCGTCGTGCTTCAAAGACGAGCCAAAAATAACTCAGGCATTTCGAACGGGGGAAGGGGTAGGCTGGCACGAGCACGACGCGAATCTGTTTTTCGGTACCGAGCGTTTTTTCCGGCCCAACTACGAGAACAACCTGGTAGGCGCGTGGCTGCCCGCGCTGGACGGCGTGATTGAGAAGCTAAAGGCCGGAGCGACGGTTGCAGATGTGGGTTGCGGCCACGGGGCATCGACGCTCCTTATGGCGCGGGCCTTTCCCAAAGCCAAACTGTATGGATTCGATTATCACAGCGGATCCATTGAGCACGCGCGACATCTTGCTGGCCGCGACGGATTGCTGGACCAAATTACGTTTGAAGTGGCCAGTTCGAAGAGCTATCCGGCAACTGGCGGATATGATCTGGTGACATTTTTCGATTGCTTGCACGATATGGGGGATCCTAAGGGTGCCGCGGAACACGTGCTGTCGACCCTCAAGCGCGACGGGACGTGGATGATTGTGGAGCCGTTCGCGAATGACCACCCGGAAGAGAATCACAACCCGGTGGGAAGAATCTTCTACTCCGCGTCGACCATGATCTGCACGCCGGCGTCGTTGGCGCAAGAAGTAGGAGCGGCTCTGGGCGCGCAGGCCGGAGAGGAGCGCATCCGGCAGGTGGTAACCGCGGCAGGATTCAAGCGCTTCCGGCGGGCAGCGCAAACCCCGTTCAATTTAGTATTCGAAGCGCGGCCGTGAGTCTTGAAATTTGACGGCGGAGGTTTGGGAATTTCCGGATGATTTTCAGCGCCAGGTTTCCATGCTCTGCATTCGGGGACTTACTGCACCCTCTGCAGCAGGCTGATCAGTTTCTGCGCTAGATTTTCATCCGACTCTGACCACAGCAGCCGCGTCTGAGCTCCCGCATTCTTTTCGACGCGATTGATGAAATCCACAAGCAAGTGCACATTCGTCCGCACCCGCGATTCGAGTTCGCCAGTCAGCTCAAGCTCCTCATGCAAGAAAGGCGTGTCCAGGCCAAAATCCACTTCGATCTGACCTTCCGCTTCTGCTTCGTCCCGTTCAAATTCTTCTCCGCGAACGATAACTTTGACCGGTGACGGCCGCTGCACCCATTCGCCCTCGCTCGGCGTCCACAGGTCCCAATTGGCTTCGAAGACGTAAGCGTAATCTTCGTGAAGCAGGTCAGCGGCCACGATGATCGCGTCCTCCGGCGCAATTCCGGGCCGAAAGCGCTGTTCGAGAATCGTTGGCTGTTCCCATGAAATCGGATGCAGAACGAGACTCGTAATTCCGGGCAAACCTTTGGAAAATGCGAATTGCTGCATTACCCGCAACGCGTGCGGCAGCATTTCGTTCGTTTCGAAATCGGAAAACCAGAGACTAAGGTAAAGAGAATCGGCCATGGCGCGATTTCCTAGTTTAACGCTTCGCCTTTGATCCAGCGCTGGATCGAGTGATGGACCGTGAGCAGATGCCGCGCGGGTATTTTCTGATCAGGCTCACGCATGAAAACAGGCTGCGCGCACAGTCGCTCACCGCCGTAGAGCGGCGCTTCAGCGCAGCATTTCGCGTCTCTCAATTGCTGTCATTCCGACCGAAGCCGAACGATTCATACTTAAATCTTTCGGCTGAGTGGAGCGCCTGCCCTGAGCGACCGAACCCAGTGAGGGAGGGAGCCGAATGGGAACCTGCTCTTCGGACTGGGCCGATCCGGCGCAACTCGCTCAAAAAACATCAACCCAGGCGCGTCATGGTTGATTGTGCTGCGATGAAAGCTTTGTACAGTTCGCTTGGGTTATCGGCGTACATCTCCACATATCCGCACTGTCCGCAGATCCATGCATGCACGGGTGAACGAACTGCTTTCTTAAACACCGTGGCCGTCGGGTCAGCGTCGACGCGAGCGTGAAGCTCGCGATCGCCTTGATATAAAGCGAGAACCCTGGCCCGCGGGATCACAGAACTCGATCCGCACTTCGCGCACTTGTCGATAATTGGCATGAAAGCGATTTTTTACGCTGCCTGCCCCTTCACTTCCACTCCCGCCCACTTCTCCAGAAGCATCAGCGTGGCCGCGTAATCCAGATCAGCGTGGCCGTCTTCCGCCGCCATGTCGTAAATCTCCTCGACCGTTTCAAGTCCGGGCAGTTTCACCCGCGATTCTTTGGCAGCTTCGAGCGCCAGTCGAATATCTTTCCGCATCAAGCGCAACGGGAAATTCGCGGTGAAGTCGCGGCCCATCACGAACGGAGCTTTGTATTCCACCACACCGGACTTCACCATCGACGAATTGATCAACGGAATCAGGTTCTCCGCGGAAACCCCCAGCTTGGCAGCCAAAGTCAAGGCTTCGGCGAATCCCTCATAGATGAGCGCAATCTGCAGGTTCATCACCAGCTTCGCCGATTGCCCCTTGCTGGTCTCGCCCATACGGAAAATCTTCTTGCCCATGGCGGCGTACAGCGGCTTCAATCTTTCAATCGCCTGTTCATCTCCGCCAATCATGAAAAGTAGAGTTCCCGCTTCAGCGCCGGTTTTTGATCCGGTCATCGGCGAATCGACCCATTGCACGCCCTTGCGCCCGACCCGCTCGGCGAATTTTCGCGTCGCCGAAGGTGAGATGGTGCTGGAATCGGCGATAATCATGCCTTCCACCAGGGCCTGCTCGACTCCATTCGCCCCGAACAGCACATTTTCAACCGCCGCCGTATCAGAGACACACATCCAGACGGCTTCAGTTCCTTGCGCAGCTTCCGCCGGAGAAGCCGCACTTCGCGCCCCCTCCACGGTTTTTCCTGGAGTTCGGTTCCACACCGTGACTTCGTGACCGGCTTTGGCCAGATTCGTGGCCATCGCGTGGCCCATAATTCCTAATCCTAAAAATGCAACTCGCATTACAGTGCTCCGGGATTACTTAAGATAAGCAGAATTAGATATGAGTCGTTCGAGCCGGTCAAGGGAATGACATAGAATAAGATCGGACGCAGCCTAAATTGTCTCGAAACGGTCGCTTCTGATTTGCTTCGGCGGCAAGTGAGCTGCTGCAGTCATATCCGCGATGCTGAAACAGGCCCTTCAGAATCCCGCCCTGCGCAAGCGTGCCAAGGCCTTTGGACGCCTGGTCCGCCACTCGGCCATGATGCCCACCACCGGCGAATCCCATCGTCCGGTGCTGGTCACAAATGGGCAGCTGGGTGTGACCTTCATCGGACACGCCAGCTTTTTTCTGCAGGTTGGCGGCGAAAATGTCGTCATTGATCCGAATTTTGCCCGCTGGTTGTTCGTTTTGAAGCGCCTGCGCCAGCCGGGGGTGAAGATCAAGGATCTTCCGCCTGTCGATCTGGTCCTGATCACTCACGCGCACTTCGATCACCTCCACCGGCCTTCGTTGCGCTCGCTGGTCCAGCACACAAAAAAATTCCGCGGATCGGCCCCCACCGTGGTTGTTCCCGAGCACGTCTTCGACTTGGTTTCCGATCTCGGGTTTCGCGACGTGGTCGAGCTGAACTGGTGGAGTAACTACCGCCATCGTGGCCTCACCATTACGCATACTCCTTCGCGACATTGGGGAGCGCGAATTTTGCGCGATGCCCATCGCGGCTACGGTGGATACGTTCTTCGCGATGGCCGGCATTCCATCTACCACGCCGGTGATACCGCTTATTTTTCCGGATTTCGCGAGATCGGAATGCGCCTGGCCCCTCAGCTCGCGCTTCTACCCATCGGCGCCTACAATCCGCCCCAATTTCGTAATGTCCACACCAGCCCTGCGGATGCCACTCGCGCCTTTCTCGACTTGAACTCGCGCTGGATGGTCCCCATGCATTACGGAACTTTTCGCCTTTCCCACGAGCCCCTCGATGAGCCGCTGCAGCTCCTCGATCACGAAGCGCGGCGGGCAGGAATCCGCGACCGGGTTCTGGTTCTTCAGGAAGGCGTGACCAAAATATTTTGATCCTTTAACATTCTTTCTACTAAAATCTCCCGACTGAGGAGATTTTTATGAGCAAAGTTAAAGCTATCCCAGACGGATTCCACACCCTCACCCCTCACCTCACCGTCCGCAACGCAAAAGAAGCCCTCGAGTTCTACAAGAATGCATTTGGCGCTCAGATCGGAAATGTGGCCCACATGCCGGATGGCAAAGTCATGCACGCGAGCCTCCGGATCGGCGATTCGCAGCTGATGTTGAACGATGAAATGCCCGAGTATGGCGCGCTCTCGCCGCTCTCGGCTGGCGGCAACAGTCCCGTCACAATTCACATTTATACGGAAAACGTTGACGAAGCCTTCAATCGTGCCGTCTCTGCAGGCGCCAAGGTACAGATGCCGCTGATGGACCAGTTCTGGGGCGACCGCTACGGCTTAGTCACAGACCCTTATGGCCACAAGTGGTCGATCGCTGCCCACGTGAAAGACATGTCGCCCGAAGAAATGGATCGCGCCATGAAAGAAGCCATGGCCAAAATGCCGCCGCCTTCAGCTCAAAGGAAGACGGCCTGATTGATGCGCTGATGTAAGCAAGGTTTTCTTCGCGTTCTCTGCGCCCTCTGCGGTTTATTAGTACGCCAGCAGAATTCGCAGGTCGCGCAAGTTGTTGCCCGTGGGCCCGGTCACAATGGCATCGCCCAGCGCTTCAAATAACGGAAACGCGTTGAAGCGGTTGAGATGAGCTTTTAAATCGAACCCGCGGGCTTTTGCTTTTTCGAAAGTCGCCCCGTCGGCAATTGCCCCAGCCGCCGGGCTATCGCCATCAATGCCATCCGATCCCGCGCTCAGAACGCAGATGTTCTCCCCAGCAATTTGTTCAGCACAGTAAAGCGCAAACTGCTGGTTGCGCCCGCCAACTCCGCCATTGCTAACGTGCACCGTGATCTCACCTCCCGAGAGCAGGCACACTCGTTCATTGTTCTTGCGCAGCGCGCCCAGGCGTGCGAGAAGATGGTCGGCCGCTTTCGCGTAGTCCCAATCGTCGCAGCTGTTATCGATCTCGACCAGAAAACCCTGGCGCTCGGCCTCTTTCTTAGCAGCTTCTAGCAACGCCGCATTCGAGAGAATCGTCCACCAGCGGGCGCGAATAAAGGCGGGATCGTCAGATTTCGGCGTTTCCTCTAGCGCCCGCCGCTCAAAAAGCTCCCTCACCGAAGGCGGAAGGTTCAAACCTATAGTGTGTTTCGCGTGGGTGCCCCACCCTTCGCGATTTTCGAACCGTGGGATCAAAGAATGTTTCGCGGCAATTGCGTAGCAGTCTTCTGTCGTCGTCGAATCCGGCATGGTCGGCCCCGAAGCCAATGCGTCGGGAGTATTGTCGGGAACATCTGAGACCAGAATTGAAACCTGATGCGCTGGATACGCAGCCTGCGCCAGCCGCCCGCCTTTGATCGCGGAAAGATGTTTGCGAATTGTATTAATCTCCCCAATTGCAGCGCTCGAGTGCACCAACACGCGATAAGTTTCGATGAGATCTTCGAGCGAGATCTCATCGTCAATCGGCTTTTCTGCAATCGCCGATCCTCCGCCGCTGATTAGGTAAATGACCAGGCAGGATTCATTCAGCGAGTTCGCAGACTTCAGCATCGCGTCTGCCGCAAGAATCGATTCTGCATTCGGCAGCGGATGTCCGCCCTGAAAATATCGAAAGCCGCGCACGTGAAACTCAGGCGCGACCGAACTTGCCACAATGCCTTCAAATCGCGCTCCCGCTTGTTCGTGCAGAGCAACCAGCATCGGGTGCGCCGCCTTGCCAGCGGCAATCACGAAAACCCGGCTGTATGAATTCAGATCGTACAAGTCCTCACACACGCGCAGGACGGCGCGTTCGCACGAGACATTGCGTGCGAATGCTTCGGCGATGCTCGATTCCCGAAGCGCGTGTTCGAAAATGTGCCGCGCAATATCCTTCATGGTCGCTGGACAAAAAGCGCAACACGGAAGGGCGCGATTTCAGTCGTGCCGAACCGGCAACCCCTTTTAATTTTGTCATTCCGAGTCATCCGTAGCCGCGCCTGCGCGGTAAGGACGAAGAGGAATCTGCATTTCTCGGCAGTCTGTTCAGCCGTGCTGGGCTCTGGTCACTTCCTAGAACGCGGCACGAAGCGCGCCATTCAGAACTTCATGCGCAGTCTTCAACTTGCGTTTAGTACAACTTCCTTCACCCACGCCTCGATCGCCTCCCTCATTTCCCTTAGCCTGCCTTCAAAAAAATGGTCTGCGCTCTCGATAATCACGAGCCTCTTCGGTTCTGGCACTCTGTTTACCAACTCCTCAAACGCCGCACGCGGCCCAAACTGGTCACGGCTTCCGCTGACGAACAGCTTGGGTTTGTCGCATGTCTGCAAAAAATCCAGATCGTAAACGCGCTCCTCGCTTGGCTTCACCGGCACGCCCAGGCCGATAACCGCTTTCACCCGGTCATCTGGACATGCCACGCGCAAACCAACCGCCGCGCCAAAGGAGAATCCGGCAAAAATTACAGGTAACTCATATTCATGTTCGAGCCAATCGAGCGCCGCACGCACATCCTCTGCTTCTCCAAGTCCGTGGTCGTGATTCCCCTCGCTGAGCCCAGTTTCACGGAAGTTGAAACGCAGCACCGGGAACCCAAATCCATTCAGCGCCTTCATGGCATGGAAGACCACTTTGTTGTGCATCGTCCCGCCATACATCGGATGGGGATGACAGACCAGGGCGGCGTGACTCGCATTTTCCGGGCCCGAATTCAGCAGGGCTTCCAGCCGTCCTGCCGGGCCGTCGATGAACAACGAACGAATAGTTCCAGCTTGCGCTTGCATGAATGAAAAGTATATCTGGCAAAGTATGGCCGTTCATTGCGCGTTTCAATCGTGCGTGTTTTACTCGAGTTCAGCCTTCATGAACCTTTGTGTTCTTTGTGGTTGCTGTTTTTCAGCCTTCGTGTGCCGGAGCCCTGCCCTGAGTCAGCGAAGGGCGCCCTTCGTGGTTTATCCTTCTTGACTCGATTCGCATGGACCTCTTTTCCTTAACTCGCCAACTCGTCGACGTTGAGTCCATCTCCGGCAACGAAGGACCGGCGGGAATCTTTCTTGCCGAAGTTCTGCGCCGACTCGGCTATGCCGTCCACATGATCCCCGTCGAAGGCGAGCGAAAAAATATTTATGCGACGTCACCGCAGGAACCCAATCCAGCGATTGTCTTCTCCACGCACATGGACACCGTTCCACCCTTCATCCCGTCGCGTGAAGATGAAACTCGCATCTATGGGCGTGGCTCCTGCGACGCGAAAGGAATTATTGCCGCTCAAGTCGCCGCGGCCGAGAAACTCAGGCAAGAGGAAATTTACGTTGGACTTTTGATCCTGGTCGGCGAAGAGCGCGACAGCCTCGGCGCGAAAGTGGCCAACCATCACCCAAATGCTTGCAGATTCCTGATCAATGGGGAACCGACCGACAACCGCGTCGCAATCGCCTCCAAGGGCGCCCTGCGTGTCGAACTCACTGCGAGTGGCCGGATGGCGCATTCGGCCTATCCTGAGCTTGGCGAATCTGCGATTGATAAATTGATCGAAGCGCTTCACCGCGTGCGAGGCCTGAACCTGCCTTCTGATCCCGAGGTTGGCCCATGCACCCTGAACATTGGCCTGATCGAAGGCGGCCGCGCGCCCAACGTGATTCCAGACCACGCTCGCGCACTGCTGCTTTACAGGCTGATAGGGCCGTCGGACGAGCTTCGGCGCGAAATCATCAGGACCGTCGGCAACTTGGCGAAAGTCGAAGTCACTCTCGAGATTCCTTTCGTGCGCCTGCGCACCTTCGAAGGCCTGCCCACGATGGTTGCCGCCTTCACCACCGACATTCCCGCTCTGAGCAACTGGGGACAGCCTTTGCTGGTCGGGCCTGGCTCAATCCATGTCGCGCATACCGAGGGCGAGTACGTCGACAAGGCGCAGCTCCATAACGCGACAATGTTGTATTGTGAGCTGGCCCGTAAATTGGCGGCCCATTGAGGAAGTCTGGATCGGGTTTCGAACGGTTGTGTCTGCGGTCACCAGCAATTGTTCTGTTCAGGGCGCCTCGAGGGCTTTGCGATCTCTGCGACCTTTGCGCCCTCTCCGGTTAAAAGCTTTTTGATGTCAAATAGCAAAGAGCGGCCTTATAGTCTGCTCAGTGCGCCGGCTCCCGCATCATGAACGCCTTCACCACTACATTATTGGGCTGCACACCGGCCGGGATCATCGTCAGGAGCCCATACTCCCCCGGTTCCAGCTTGCGAGGTTTGCGTTTTTGAATCACGGTCACGTCCCCAGACTGCGAATCGAGCACCAGCAGGTAGTTCTGGCTTTGCGATAGCGCCAGCCCGTCGGGCTGCGTTCCCACCGGAAGTGTCGCGATAATTTTTCCGAAATCGATGTCGTAGACCGCGACCGAATCTGATCCGAAATCGCTGACATACAGCCGCGAGTTGTCCGCCGAAACCAAAGCCCGCGAAGGTTTCATTCCGATCAAGTAACTGCCACTCACTTCATCGGTGGGCGTCTCGACAATCGAAATGCTGTCCGAATCGAAGTTGCACACGATCAACTCGCCGCCATCCGGCTTCAGCGCCAGGCTTGCAGGCGTCTTGCCTACGTCCAGCAGCGCCAGCAGCTTGTCTGTCTTTAAATCAATGGACGCTACTTGCGCCGCGCCCGAACACGCCACAAACGCCTTGCTGCTGTCGGGCAGGATGGCGATGTCTGTCGGCTCGTGGCAGATGGAAATCGTGCTGCGCACCGCCAGGCTGCGTGCATCGATCAAAGAAACGCTATCGCCGGTCCGGTTGCTGACCACCACGATGTTTCCATCCGGCGAAACCTTGGCAAACCCTGGCGAATTTCCCACCCGCACCGTCGCAATCACCTTGCGCTGCAAGAGGTCGATCACCGAGACGTTCGCCGATCCCGAATTCGCCACGTATGCGCGATTTCCGTCCTTTGATACGTCGATGAAGAAGGGCGCCCCGTGCACCCCTATCGTGTCTACAACTTCATTTCGTTCCGCATCGATCACGCTCACATTCGCCGACCCGCTGTTCGCCACATACACTTCATTCTTCGTGCTGTTGGCCGCGATCCCTGTCGGGGCGCTACCCACCCGGAGCGTCTTTGCCAGCCGAAATGTGCGCAGATCAATTATTGAAACTGTGTTGCTCTTGCCATTCGTGATGTAGGCGTACTCGCGGTAGGCGGGATCGAAGGACGGAAGTTCCCGCTGGTGAAAGTACCACCAGCCCAGCCCTGCCAGAACCGGCAGGGCGATCATAATGAGCAGGAGTTTTCGCAAGCGTTAGAGAAGGAAAGGTTACCAGAACTTAACTCGAGGGTTTCGCAGCCGAATCAGCGCTCCCGGTGCCTTCTTCGCTTGAGGTGACACTCCGATTGTCGTGATGGCAATCGCTCACGCCGGTCTCGATCTGCGTCCCTTCTTCGTAATCATTCCACGTCGCGATCATCAGGAAGGGAATCGGATGCTCCGGATCATCGTAACGGTGGAACAATTTCAGCGTGTCTTCGAAGGTCTGGCCGCAACGCCGGTCCATATGCCGGTTCAGGCTCCACGACGCCTTCGTGTCATTGAATCCCGGCCAGATGCCGCCAACAACGAGCTTGTCGGGCCGGTCCTTCATCTTGTCGTAAAACTTTTCCAGGTAATCCTTGCCCCAGTCTTGCCCCTTCGGGTCCCATCCGTGACTCGGATGTATCCACGCGTAATAGCCGTCAAAGTCATGGGCGTATTGCTTTGGGGGATCGTCCTTATAGATCAATATCGGCGGATGGTCCCACTGGCTGACTGCCTGCCGGACCCGGTCCCAATCGGTATTGCCGCGCTTCGGAAAGATGAAGATGATGGGCCGGCCCTCATAGGTCACATACGCCTCGTGGCCTGGCGCATCCGGCCCAATATACCCGTGATACGCCTTGTCGAAAGCCTCCAGAGCATCGTCGGTGGCATGGCCGTTGTCTTCTTGCGTCTCGTCGTACATCAGGCAAACATGAAAGTGTTCTTCGCTCGCGACCTCTTGCAGTAAGGCATAGCTGCGGTCCTCAAAAGGCCGCCGTTCTCCGTACCAATCCACCGCAAAAGCATAAATGCCCATCGACTTGGCTTTCTGGACCTGCTTGCGAAGCACCGCCGGATCTTGCGTCGAGTACCCAATTTTGATGTGATCGGGATCGCCAAACCACGGCTGGTAGTCAGCCAGAATACGCGGAGAACCCGGCAACCCTTGCATTTCCTGTCCTACGGGCCGGACCGGCGCGTGATAACAGCCGCTCGTCTGCATGATGAGCACGATGGCGGCCAGCACCAGAAGAATGCCAAAAAAATTTCTCATTCGGACCGAACTGGCTTTCCTTCCCGGAATTTTGATGCGGGGATTTCCTGCGGAGTGGCTGCTGGTTATGGTTTTTGCTCCTGCACCGCCTGCAGTTGCCGCACCATCCACCGGTCAGCTCCAGGCGTCATGAGGACGACGTAGTCCAGGTTCACCGGTTCGTCAGAAACAACTTTGCTGCCATCGAAGATCTGCACCTCTAATTGCACGCGGTCGCGCAGCTCCATGGCGTCTCCGGCGGGAGCGTAGAAGATTGCGTCCAGCTTGTGTCCGCGATCGGTGTAACGAGTGTGCAGGCCAGAGGCAATTTGCGACTTAACCCGTTGACGCAGAGTGTCTTTTTCGAAGCCGGTGAAGTACGCGTCCAGCAGGTCGGCGCGATTCTCCTCCAGCGCCTGTTCCATGCTTTGCCACGCCAAAGCGTAGTCGCGAGGAATGCTCTTGCTGGTCAGATCCTCAATCTGTCGTGGTCCGATATTGTCGGCGTTAAGCTCCACTCGCGGCAGCTCATCGGAAGCGGATGCTCCCAGGCGTAGCACCACCGCAGCGCTGATCAGCACAGCGAACCCAAGCGCCAGCAGGCAATAGCGAAGAACTGCCGTTCTCATGTGCCAGAGACCTCCAGTTCGTTGCCCGTCACCACGCCCGACGCGACCGTCACCCGCGCCCGCCCTTTGATCGGCATTTCAACTTTGGCGACGCCGCGCTTAATGGGAACGTCCACCGTAGTCTTGCCGGCTGAATCGGTCATCGTAAAGCTGACCACCGTTCCGTCCGGCACCGGATTGCCCGAGCAATCGCGCACCGGATCGGTTTCAATCAGGTAATCGTTCTTGACCCGGCTGGCCTTGATCCGTAAGTGGCAAGCATCTGCCGCGACTTGCTGCACGACTCGAACCTCGTCGGCGTGGCCAATGGCGGCGCCCAGTTTCGTCGGACCTTCCTTCTTCGCTGAGGTCAGTCTCACCCAGGCAACCGCGTCCTTCGCCTCGCGATCCGCCGAGATTTCCTTTGCACCTTTGGGCTGAACGCTGAATTTCACCGCCTCCGGCTTTAGGACCAGGTTGTGGAAGTTGTCGAATGTGAAGGCCACCGTGCTGATGCCATTCGGGCTGCCGACCGGCACTCGAGACGGATGCACCAGCAGGCTGAGCTTGTTTGCCGCCGCCGCAGTCACATAAAAACTTGAAGACGCGCAGCCATCTGACGCGCACAGGACCGCCACGTAGCGGCCGGCATGCTCAAGCTGATCGGCATCGACTGCAACGTCGCTGCCGGCCTGCACCTTGCGCTTGCTCGCGCTCGCCGGGCCGATCAAATAGAAGGTCGCATCTCCCGACCCGCTGGTCGCGATCGTGATCGGGTTTCCCGCAACCGTTTGCGCTGGAGGATGAATTTCTGATGCCTGCACGGCTGCCGCAACCCACACCAGAATTGCAATTGCAATCAGTGTTCTCATGTTTGCGAGTTGGTATCGAAGTGGTTTACCACCACGCGATAAGTCTGAACGTTCTTAGCAATATCTGGGGGCACGTCGACCCCGAACGGTACGGGAATTTCAGGCAATAGCGCCTGCGCGACGTATCCGTCTGAAACCCAGATGACCTTGCCATTGCTGTCATAGTAGGCGGCAATCACGTGCGGAATGTTCACCACCTGCCCGCTTTGATTGGTCAATTCGCCCGTGAGAATTTTCTTACCCAACGGATCGCTCTCCATCTTCTGCTGACTGACCTCGATCACGGGATCAGCGCTCGCCGCCACCAACAAGGCCTTCATGTCCATCCGGACTTTCTTCACTTTACTCAGCTTCATGTTAGGGAAGTCAATCCGGTAGGGCGTGACCTGCTTTGGCAACAAGATGTGAGAAATCTTGTCGAAGCTGCTTTCTTGCGCCAGCTCGTTCTCCCGCGCATCGAGCAATGTTGCACCCACGTTGACGTACGCCGGTACTGAATCTTCGTTCACCACTTCGCCGACCAGCACCACGCTGTCCGGACGCTGGATCGCATTCATGGAAATGATTCGCACTTGCGGCGAGTCGACATTCTGCACGCCCCAGTCGTCGCTGGCTCCGCGCTGAATCACGTCCCAGCGCAGGTAGTTCACAGGAATGACTTGCGGTGGCAGTTTCGGACCCGTATTCACGGGCCAAAACACTTTCCAGGTATCGCCCGATTTCTCGACCTTCATGTCCCGGATGTCGTCGAGCGGTCCGACCGCCGTCGAGTAGTGCAGCTTCGCGCGCACCGTCGCTTCCTGATCGCTGCTGTGCAGTCCCCAAACGTCGAAATTTTCCAGCGACGCATAGGTCAGCAGGCTGCCATAGCTGCCGGAGAACTCGCGGGTGAATCCGCTCTTATCCACGTCACTGCGGTTTGCCAGCCGCGCATACGCCGCGTCAAAGTTGTGCGCCTGGATTTCGGAAAGCATGAGCCGCACCGCCTGGTCCGGTGTGTTGGCCGCGCGCATCTCGCGCCGCTCCGCTCCTCCCGATTGAAACCACGCAATCACGAACAAGACCGCCGTGACTGCCACGATGAAAATTGGAAGTGCTCGTTTCATCAGCGTGCCTCCCGAATCAGAGCCGCTTCTTCTTCACGTGCAGGGAATGGGACCACCACCTCCGAGCGAATACGCACCCGATCCGGAATCAGGAACATGAGCAATATCGCGAGAATGCTGCTCGCGATCGGCAACGTTCCCCACAGCAATCCTTCGAGCGCCGTGGGCATCGCGTCTGACGGAATCGGCCGCGCCGGCGGAATATCCTCCCGCGACCATACCGTAATCGATCCGTTGTCGTAGCTCTCGACCTGCTTCCAGCCGGCGAAGGTGACCAGAGGCTCGTAGTACGGATCGTGCACAAAGATGTACTTCAACCCGTAATGGGCAGCGTGGCGCAACATCATGCGCAACGCCTCCATACCCGCGGTGCCGAAGTACTTCGCGCTCGTCAGCTGGGCGGTGCCGTAATGCGTAAATTCGGGCAGAAGACGCGCAGAGTTGTATTCTCCGTCCACGCTGTTGGCATCGGTGTAAGTGGAAACTTTCGGCAGGGCATTGCCGAAGCCGAGAGTCAGGTAACGGTAGCGATCGTGACCATCCCGGTTAAGAAAATTGTCCACGGCGTCGACGTTCAGATTCGCGTTTGCAGAAAAAGGCGTGATCGCGATCCACGCCATCGGCAATGCAAGAGTGATGATCGCCGCAAAAGCGAAGCCCAGGGCGGCTCTTCGAGGATTACGGTCAAGCGCGCGTTCCGCCATCAGCCCGATAATGGGCAATGCCATCAGCGCCGCTGAGAGCGTGAAGCGCTCATAAGTCAGAATCTCAAATGCGCGCCCCAGTACCCATTTTGGTATTGGCGTTGTCCCGCCCAGGCCGAAGATCAGCGTGATCCAAAAGCCCCACAGCAGCGGCCGCAATCTCCGGTTCGCCGCCCCCATCCATATGATGAAAGGCAGTGCGACCACAATCATTCCGTACGGCACAAAGAAGTAGTTCGTGAGGTACGTGATGTTCATCAGCAGGTTCGACCGGCTGGCGTGCGGAATCGGCATCTGCTGAATCGGGTGCTTGATGATCGAGATCCAGTAGGGAAGAAGGACAATTCCCAGTCCTATTCCCGCAACCACCGCGAAAATAATTCCGCGGATCACCACTGCCACAGAACTGCGCTCGGCACGATCAATTACTGCCAGCCACAGGACCGGAAACGCAAACAGCAGGGAGCCGAAAATCAAGGTCACGTGGTGCACCGCGCCGGCGGTGAGCGTCAGAATTACGCCCTTGATCAGCGCGCTTCCATCCGCCGACCGAGACCAATCATAGAAATAGGGAACTGCCAGAAGGTACAACGGCGCTGACAACGTGGTCGGCAGTTGTCCGGCTGAGTACACCAGAAACGCCACCGCCCCCAAAAACACGCTGAACAATGCTGCGTAGCTGCTCGCCCGTTCGTCTACCCATAAGCGCGCATAGCGATACACGCTCACAGGAATCAGCAGGACCGCAATCAATTGCACCAGCAAATAGGCCCAGTGCAATCCGAAGACGTATGAAAGCAGGGCGATCCATTGGTGCGTGAGCGGAGGGTAAGTCGCCTGCGAAAACCCGGCAAACCACTTCGGGTTCCAGGGATCAAACCAATGGTGGGCGTAATGCGACGCGAAGAACACGTGAAAATTCGCGTCATAAGAATTGATCAGCGGTAACTGCAACGCCAGCAGCGGCCCGTGTATCGCCAGTGCCAGCAGTACGCTGAACCGTAACGGAATCGGTCGTGAAAAGTAGCTCGTCTCCACGGTGCGGTGTTTCCTCCCCGGAGTTCAATGTGAGCACCCGCTTGGATTCAACTTCTCGGCCTAAGGTTTTCTAAGGTTCCAGCCGCTCCGGAGCGCGCAAAAACGTGCCAACTGACTGTACATTGCGGGTTTGCGTCGTCTAGGTGCCTCTCAGAATCCAACCGCAGCAACTCGCAACGCATCTGAGCAGCGTCGGCACGGACAAGAAATTCGGGGAACCAAACTGCGAGTCACCGCGCCCGGCGCACTGCACCATGCCTAAGAAAACTATCTCCATCGCTTTCCTGTTGTTGTTTGGGACAGTGTCTCTTTTGCCGGCGCAGACATTCGAGATCAATCAACCCAGCCAGTCCAAGAGCTCAAAAACAAAGAAAGGAAAACAGGCAGCCCAGCAAGCGCCCACGGAAGAAAATGCCAACGGCATCGGCTGGGGATCGGGAATTGAGGTAGCGCGCGAAGCGCGTGCCGTCCAACAGGCGCTCGAAAAAAATGACTATCGCGCGGCCATCGCGTCAGCGAATCGCGCGGCCAATGCTGCCCCGCAGAATGCGGATTTATGGTTCCTTCTCGGATACGCGGCGCGCTTGGGCGGTGATTACAGGCTTTCTCTGCAAGGCTATCAAAAGGGATTACAGCGCAAGCCATCCTCCATCCAGGGCCTCTCTGGCATGGCCCAGACTTACGCAAAGATGGGCAAGGACGTGGAAGCTCAGGACCTTCTGAAAAAAGTGCTGGCGGCCAATCCCAAGAGTGTCACCGACCTGCAGCTGGCCGGCGAACTGGCGCTTAATTCCGATCCCAATACCGCCCTCGATCTGCTAAAGCGCGCGGACGCGCTGCAAGCCAACGCTCGTACCGATTTATTGATCGCCAGGGCCTATCAGAAGCTGAATCAGCCTGACCAGTACAAGCAATACTTGAAGCGCGCCGAAAACCGTGCGCCCAACGATCCCAGCATTCTTCGCGCGGTCGCAGCTTTTTACCGCGACACCGGGAATTACGACCAGGCCATCGGCATTTTGCAGAAGGTGACCGCGCGCACTCCCGATGCACTCTCAGAACTCGGCTACACCTATGGCCTCGCGGGTAAAAAGAAGGAAGCCGCCGACGCCTACACCCGCGCCGCCAACCGCACCAAAGATGCCGCGGTGCAGCTCAGTGCGGCGCAAGCGCTGGTCGGTGTTGGCCGATTCGAAGAAGCTGAGAATTTTCTTAAGCGAGCCGAAGCCTCGGATCCAAACAACTACCGCCTCCACGCCATTCGTGGCGAGATGTTCGCCCTGGAAGACCACAACGACGACGCCATTCGCGAATACCAGAGTGCTCTGCGCAATTTACCTCAGGCCGTCCCGGAAGGGCCGCTCTACCCGGTCTCCCTGCACCTGAGCTTGTCGGAAATTTATCGCCGCCTCGAGCAGGAGCCGCAATCGACCGCCGAATTGCAAGCCGCGCGCAATACCTTGAACCAGGTTCCGGGAACCGACAAGCAGACTCGCCCCGAATATCTCCGCCTGCGAGCGCTGATCGCAGCCGGCTTCGGCGACAACGCCTCGGCCGAGCGCGACCTCAAGGAAGCGATGTCTCTCGCCCCCAACAACGTCAACCTGGAGTTGAACTACGCGAATTTGTTGTGGCGGACCAATCGGGAGCAGGAGGCGCTGGCTCTCTACAAGCACTCGCTCGAGATCGATCCCGGGAATCATGCCTCTTTGACCGCGCTGGGCTATCTCTCCCGGGACCTCAAAGACCCGGCTTCCGCTGAAAAATATTTTCTCAAGCTCGAAGAGCTTTATCCCGGCGACTACGTTCCATACTTTGCCTTGGGTGACCTCTACACCGCGCAGCGACAGTTCGACCGCGCCGAAGCGAGCTACAAGAAAGCCCATGAACTCGCGCCGAAGAATGCTTTGATCGTTGCCTCGGCCATCAATTCAGCCCTTGAAGGACCGAACCACGATCTGCCGCTTGCGAAGCAATGGGTGGAAATTGCCGCCGCCGCTCCCGCGATCAATGACAATCCCCAAGTGATGCGCGAGCACGAACGCTATCTCACCTTCAACCATCAATTTAAGGAATCCGCTGATCTTGGTTATAAAGTTATTGAAAAGCTGCCCCGCGATCCGGAAGCGCCGGTTTATCTGGCTTACGACCTGCTCTTCCTCGAGCGCTATGACGATGCTTTCAAGATTGCCAGGCAGTTCGAGCCGGTGCTGCCTCAGAACCGTGATTTGCCGCTGGTCGAAGGCTACGTCTACGCTCATACCGGACATCCCCGTGAGGCCGAACACGCCTACACGCGCTCCATCAAGATTGACCCCACCGATGCCACCGCATTTATGAACCGCGGCTACGCGCGCAATGACCTGCGTGAAGCGAGCCGCGCCATCCAGGATTTCGAAAGCGCGCTCAAGCTGCGCCCCAACTATGGTGAGGCTCATCTTGGTTTAGCTTTTTCGGACTTGCAGCTCCGCCGTGCCAAGCCCGCGCTGCGCGAAGCTGACCTTGCCGCCAAGCTCATTCCTGACAATGCGCCCATTCACCTGGCGCGCGCCGAAGCTTTCCGCCAGCAGGCCCAGTTCAAGCATGCCGAGGCGGAGTACCAGGCCGCCATGAAACTCGCGCCCAATGACGTTCAAGTGCATCTTGCCCTGGCCGAGGCGCAGTACCGTTTGCATCGCTACGCTGATTCTCTCGATACCCTCAAGAGCGCAGTTGGACTCAGCTCCAATAATTCGATCGTCTACGCCGAAATGGCGCGCTCCTATGCGCGCCTGCGCCAAAAAGACAACGCCTACAAATCCGTCGCTGAAGCCGAGAAGAACGGAGACGACAGCAAGGTGCTCATGACCACCGGCGAAGCCTTGCTTTCTCTGGGCGACAATCATGGCGCTATGCAGCGTTATTCGCGCGCGCTCGATGCGCCTGGCTCCGATCGGGTTGAAGTGCGGCTCGCGCTCGCCCGTTTGTTTGTGCAATCGGGCCGCCGCGACGATGCCCGCGATCAGGTTGCGTACGCCCTGGCCGAAGCCCGGGTTGGCGAAGCCAATGCCGTTACTCCTGAAAACCTGGTCGACGCCGGCCGCGTGCTCGCTTCCATCAACGACTATGACCTGGCCAAGAAATATTTCCAGCGGGCCCAGACCGAAGGTGCCGACCAGGAGTCCGTCACCATTGGTATGGCGGATGCTGACATCGCTCTCGGCCAGACTAAGAGCGCAATGTCGCTGCTCAAGTCGATCGGAAATGACCCCGACATCGCCGAGGATTATGACTACCTGCTGGCCATGGCCAATGCTTATCAGCAGGCGCATCAGGACGCGCAGGCCCTGGGAATGTTCGCTCGCGCCAATCAGATCATGCAGGGTAATGATTATGCGCAGGATGTCGAACTGCGGCTGGCGGGCGAAGAAGGCCGTCAGGTCGCCGAGAACGTCACCGTTCAGCCTGAATTCCTGCTTCATCCGGTCTTCGAGGACATCAACATCTACCAGCTTGACGCGAATATCCGTGGTTTGGCGCATAACTCGCCTGTGCTGCCCCCGCCACGTTCCTCGATTGAAACCCTCGGCATTGCGCGCTCTCATTTGCTATTCGATGGATGGCCGGGCATCACCGCCATGTTCATTGAACGCAACGATCGCGGCACTCTGCTTTTCCCCAGCAGCACCCTGATCCAATTCCGTAACACCTACGACAGCATCTTCAATTTCGGCGCTAATCCTGTGTTTCACGTCTTCGGTAACACCATCAGCCTCAACCCCGGCCTGCAGTTCACCATTCGCCGTGACTCCGCTGCTCCGGTCGACATGAACCAGGATCTCTTTCGCCAGTACTTGTATTTGTACACAAGCCCATTTGGCAATTGGGTATCGGTCAACGCCAGCGCAATTCGCGAAGCCGGGCCATTCACCGAGCAGAACCTGCACTCTCGCGATGCTGCCGCAACCGTCGAATTCCAGGTTGGCCGGCCCTGGGGAAGAACCTCGCTCCTCACCGGCTACCAGGTTCGCGATCTGTTGTTCCGCCCTCTGATTCGCGAGTACTACACCACCGACTCGTATATTGGCGTCCAACACAAGTTCGGCTCGGCTTGGCATGCCGCGGTGCTGGCTGAATATCTGCGCTCCTGGCGGGTTCAGGACGCCAGCTTTGCCGTCGCGCAAGCTCTACGACCAGGCTTCCGCCTCGACTATCAGCCGCTGGCATCACACTGGGCAGTTCACGCCGACGGCACCTGGTCCCAAGGCAAGGCCTTCCACGCGTATGACAACGTCGCCAATCAGATCCTGGTTTCCTACACCAAGGGCCTGCAACGTGTTGTGGATGATGGCGTAGGCCAGGTCCCGGTAACTTACCCCATGCGTATTTCCTTGGGATTGCAGCAGCAATCGTTCTACGACTTCAACGGAAGAAACCGCAACACGTTTCTTCCCGTCATACAGTTCAGCCTTTTCTAGGGAACTCTGGCCTCGCCCATGCGTGATGAGATTCCAATCGAGACAGCGGCTCTGACGGCAGACTCAGCGGTTGCTGCGGAAGCCGCCCCGCATCACCTGCGTCGCCGCATTCTGAGTGGCAGTGCCATCATGCTGCTTAGTTCCGGCTTCGTCAGTGCAGTAAACCTGGTCTACAACTTTGCCATTGCCCACGCGCTCGGGGCAGGGGACTTCGGACACGCCAGCGTGGTGTACACCCTGCTGATGATGCTCTCGTCCTTCACTCTCTCCTTTCAGCTCATTTGCTCGAAGTATGTTGCCAAGAGCACGTCCAGCGGTGAGAAGGTTTCCATTTATCGCCTCTTGCATCGATGGTCGTGGGGCGCTGCGATCGTTGTGGGCGCCGTCCTGGGACTCATCAGCCCCGCCGTTACTCGCTACCTGAATCTGCCCGATAACCACTTGATCCTCATCCTTGCCGCAGGAATTGTTTTTTATATTCCACTGGGGTCGCGCCGCGGCTTCATGCAAGGCACTTACGATTTCTGGCCGCTGGCGATCAATTTCGCCCTGGAAGTGGTCGCCAAACTGATTGCCACCGTTGCCATGATTTCCTGGGGCGTGGAGGGCGTGGTTGGCGCCACCTCAATTTCTGTAATTCTGGCTTACTTTGCCGGAATTCCTCGCAAGCACCACGTCAGCGATATGCCCGCCGCCAGCTTGCCCTCAGGCTTTGGTGAAGGCCTGCAGGCGATCACGTTCTTTGTCGGACAGGTTGTCATCAACAATCTCGATATCGTCTTAGTCAAGCACTTCTTCGACGCCACCGCCGCCGGCATTTACGCCGTGGTGGCTCTGGTGGGAAGACTGGTGTACATGTTGTCGTGGTCGGTTGTCAGCAGCATGTTTCCGTTTTCTGCCGGAGCTCGCACCGAAAGCAAGAGCGGTGTTGTGTTGCGTACGGCGCTGCTACTGGTCGTGGGCATCGGCGTAGTTTCAGTCCTCGGAACCTGGTTTGCTCCGCTCAGGCTGTGGCATCTCGTTCTGGGGCGGGGTTTCCCCGTGGCGTCTCATTTTTCCGGGCTCCTGGCTTTCTATGCCGGCACGACTGCAATTTACTGCGTGGGAATTGTGATTATGACTTACGAGATCTCGCGCAGAATCGGCCACGTAAGCTGGGTTCAGCTGGCCTTCAGTGGCGCCATTATTCTGGGCATTTACCTTTTCCACGGCAATTTGCAGGAGGTGATCGGAGTTCAGTTTGTGCTCAAGGGTTTGCTCCTGCTCGCCGTCCTAATTCCATTCCTTGCTTCTTCTGCTACTCGAGAGCACTCGGAGCCCGTTCCTATGTTCAGCAATCGTTTGAGAAAAGTAAGGCGCGTAAGTGAGAACGAAGTCATCGCGGATTTTTTGCGAAGCGAGTTTTATCAGGAAGAGTTCAGCCGCTACCGCGAGCCGTTCGCCCAACTGGTGGACCATCCAGACTTCTCAGACGAACGCGATAATGCCCTGCGACGTGCCCTGCTGTTCCACCGGCGCGGCCGCCTGTGGCGAGAGCTGCCCGACGACACCGAGTGGTGGGAAGTGGAACTGTCGCCAGATGACTTGAAACGCATCCGGGTTTTTGCACGCAATCATTGGATCCGATATGCCGCTCCAGGCTTTCTGCTTCTCGATGTTGCAGAGAAGATACGGAACCAGATCATGTCGCAATCCCGGGACATTGTTATGAGCAAACTCCGGTCGCTAAGCCGGGAAATGACATCGGACGCTCAATACAGCTCTGTCATCTTGATTACCACTAACGAATTTTCCCCGCTGACTATCCTGGAAGGGAATCACCGCATGACTGCTGCGGCGTTGGTTTCACCGGCAACCGTGCATCAGCGCTTTCGGTTTATCTGCGGATTCTCCCCTCGCATGTCGGAGTGCTGCTGGTATCGCACCGATCTTTCCACACTCTGGCACTATGCCTTGAACACTGTCGCCTACTATGTCATCGATCGCCACAAGCTGACCACGTCGATCTTAAAAGCCGAAGCAACTTCTTCGGGGTCATCAGGACTTGACGCAGCCTGAGAACATTTTTGATCTTAGTGTAACGATATTAGTTGTGATCCGCCCTCAACGCATCCCTCACCAGGGCTACTGTTGCGCCCTCGCATTCGCCACTTCGACGCTCCTCGCGGCGTATTGCTTTCCGTCGAACACTGCGGAAACGCTGACATCTTCACCTTCACGCACCTGTCGCAATACGTTCACCGGAATCGCATCCACGTACACGTCATACTTTTTCCGATCGCTGCGATTGTCGATCGCGATCAACTTTCTGGACATATCGATGTACGTTACCCGTCCCGCAAAAACAAACGCAGTTCCGGGCGTCGCCAAAATCGTAACTTGTTGAACTTCGTGCTGCGGTCCAAAACTCAGTCTCACCAACGCTCCTTCTGCCAGGTCGCTGACGGATGCCGGCTGTTCTCCTTTGCGTATGACCGTGGCGGAGGTCAGATGCATTTTGACCGGCTGGCTCGAGAGTTCGTCGCGCACCGTCAAAATCTGTCGGCCACTATCGAAATTCAGGATCTGCCCCTGTCCTACACCGCTCTCCGCTGTTGTTCGAATCCAGATCGTGCGGGCGAAAACCTTGTTCCCGTTCAGCTGGGTGTCCAGGTAGATTCGTTGGCCTTGTTTGATCTCACGCTCCGTGATGGGCTTGCCGTCCAGGTAAAAGTGCGTCCTGGAGTCCAAGACCACTTTCATCTTCTGCTTGCCTCCGAAAGGCTGCACAACCATGCGGTTCATAATTTCATCGAGGCTGACCACGGTTCCGCCGATCAGAGTGACGGTGTTGTGAGGCAGCGGCGGCAAATCCAGCAGCGGATCGTAATTTTCGCGCTCCGCAGCCGCGCTGGGAACGGATTGTGGCCGTGGCTGCGCTGGAGTCGCAGCAGTCTGCGCCGAGGCTTGCACTGCGAAAAGCAGTGCGTAAAACACACTGGTGACGGTGATTGTTCTTATACCCATAGGTGTGTTTTGGATGCTTGATCTTGGGCTGGGGATAGCCAGAGTTGATGCTTTCACTCGCGTCCCGCAGCAAACGCGAACTGCTGGATTCGCATCCAAGTGATTCGAATTCAAGGGCTAAGAGTCGATGCCAATCCGCTCACTTTCGATCATTCTGGTTTTGCTTGCTGCTGAGATTGCTGCCGCCGCTGGAGATTTGAGGATCAACATCCCCAAGCATAGCGAAGCAACGCCCGTGCAGAAGCTGAACCGCGAGGGCGTGAAAGAGATCCAGAAGCACCGCCTCGACAAAGCTGAGAGGCTCTTCTATCGCGCTTACCTCATCGATCCTGACGACCCATTCACATTAAATAATCTGGGCTACATCTCTGAGTTGCAGGGAAAGGTTGAGCGTGCGGAACGCTACTACCAGCTCGCGGCCAAAGAGAACAATTCCGAAACTGTCATCGCCGAGTCCAGCTCGCGCAAGCTCGAAGGACGCAAGCTGAGTGACGTCACAAATTCCTACGGAAGGCTGGATCTGCAAGTGAATCGCGGCAACGTGCAGGCTATGGTGCTGCTCCAGCAAGGCCGCAACCAGGAAGCTGAAGACGTTTTGCGCGAAACTCTGAAACTTGATCCCCGCAATCCATTCACTTTGAACAATCTCGGATACACGATGGAAGGGCAGGGAAATCTTGAGGCTGCGCTGCAATACTACAACCAGGCTTCAATGACGCACTCCACCGAGCCAGTCGTCGTGGCGCTGGATCCCCACTGGCGCGGCAAGCCCATTAGCGACATCGCATTTAACAACGAAGAAGCAGCCCGCAGGCGCCTGCAGTCGGAGCAGAGCAATCAGGACCGCGCTGCCCGCTTGAACGTCGAAGGCGTTGCAGCCCTGAACCACAACGAGGATGAGAAGGCATACAACTACTTCAGGCAGGCCTACAAACTCGATCCGCAAAACGCGTTCTCATTGAACAATATGGGCTATCTGTCCGAGGCGTTTGGCGATCAGGAGACTGCTGACGAATACTATAGTGCTGCCCGTCGCGGCGACCAGGCTGGAACTCCGGTCAGTACCGCCAGCCATCATGAGATGGTCGGGGAAGCCGTCACCGACGTCGCTGGCGCCAATGCCCAGGGTACCGAAGCCAACCTGCAGGCTCAGGCTGAAGCGCGGCGTCGCCAGCATGCGCCCATTGTGCTGAGGCATCGCGACAATAGCCCAATCACCGCTCCGCCCCCCGAATCCTCTCCAGCCGAGCCCCCGGCCTCGCAAACACCGTCCTATCCGCGCCCCCCCATCGATAATGCGCCGGTGGAAAACACTAATCCAGCTCCGCCGCAAAGATAGGAAAGTGCGAAAAATTGTGGAGAACACGTATCTTCGTGTATTCGGGTAAGGTGTTTACCCGATTGAGCCTACATCCCTTTCCCTTTACCTTCCAGAGCACCAAAGTAAATTCCGGTTCCTGAACATAGGGGCAAATCGCGTTCGTTCCCATCTTCTCAGGACCAAACTTTCGGAGGGTAAATTGAGGAAAAGTGTCTTCGTGGGATTGGTGTGCCTGGCAACATTCCTGGGCCTCGGTTTCAGCGCTCGCTCGGCATATGCAGAAAGCACCATCGCCTGTCCGTCTGGAACCTATGACATGCTCGATTGGATGACGCTCGATTCCAATCTTCGCGGCAATGCACACCTGGCCGGCAATGCCAACCCGCTCTACACGAATATGTCATCCGGAAAGTTCTATTGGACCAAGGGTGCCAATGGTGAGCCTTGGGACATTCAGCTCTTCGACAATAACTACATTTACCTATGGATCACCGAGCTCAACTGGACCGATCCGCACACCTTCAAGAAGTTCGCCAACAACACCAATATGCCGCTGGTTTCACGGTGCGCGAAAGCCGGATTTCCGGGATCCACTATTTATGTGCCCAACACTTCCTACCAGACCTACACTGATTGTTCGCACTACACCACGCAGAATCTGCTGAAAGGCGTGAATCAAGTCTGGGGACCATACAACATCACCCTGGGTGGGAATCTGCCCAGCAATCTGAAGGTGTTGGTGGCAAGCTATCGCTACAACTGCAATTCCAGCTACGGCAATTGCGGCGACAAGGAAGAGTATTACTTGGCGCAGAAGTACGGCCTGGTTCAGTGGGTACACTACTCGCTAGTGAACGGCACCTATGAGTTGAAGCAGAAAACCGTCTTTAATAAGCTGGTCTCGGGCGGAACAACGCCTTTCTTTCCTTGCTTCTGATCTTAGTCTTGGAATTTTGCCCGATGTTGGAAGCCGGTCTCACAGACCGGCTCTTTTATATTCCATCGGTCCCGGTTTTTTGCGATTCGATGCCGGCCGGTATCGAGCTGCTCATGTAGACGACTTCCGCCTGTGGTCCAGGCATGAAGTCATTGGAAGCCGGGTCCCCAGCTATGAATTCGCCAGAACGTGCCAGTTTCCGCGTTTTACGCCGAAGCAAGGCGTTGCGCATTGGGACCCAGTGCGGCAGCCTGCGAAGCCACGACAGCGAGCGCATCACGTCCAAATCCTGGCGCAATTCAAATGTGCGCAAGTATTGCCGGATTATTTCCGGCATGCTCATGCGCAATGCCGCCGACGTGTTGCGCAGCGCCATCTCTACCTGGCGCTCGCGATTCTGCAGCAAATCAATCAAACTCACTGCCAGCTGCTGCACGTTCCCAACCGGGAAGAAATCAATCGCCAATCCTTCCTCTTCCGCCAGCCGCCGAAAATCGGGTATATCGGACGCTACGATCGGTACCCCGTAAGTGCAGGCCAGGTGTGCAATGCCGCTCGATCCCGCCGAAGAAGTGTATGGCAGCACCGCTACCGAAGAACGCTGTAAAAGTTGCGCGACATCTTCCTCGGAAACATATCCGATGAAACTCACTTCTCTGCGCGCCCCAAACTTTTTTTGCACCGATCGTAAATAACCCGGCGTCTTCGGGTGGTCCGTGCCGGCAACCACTAGGCGGACTTCTGGACAATATTGCAGGATGGTTTCGAATGCCGCCAGTAGCGGCTCCAGCCGCTTGTAAGTCCCCCATTTTCCAAATGCCAAAATGCGGTGCTCCGGGTTCCCTCGCTGCGTAAAATCAGGATACTCGGGCCGCGCCGAAAAGATTCCATGCCTGCGCACGTACACTGCGCCTCGTCCATATTTCTCGACCAGCACGTTGCGGTACGCCGGCAGCATTACCGATACCGAATTGGCGCACAATACAAGTTGTGTTGCAGCGAATCCGCCCGCTCGGTACAAGCTCGGAAATCGAATTCCAGCGTCTTTCAGGTCGACCGTCTCCATCAATTGATGGAGAGTCACATGGGTGTAAGATCCCAGCAGGCGCGCCAGGCAGGGAGTCGCAATCCCGGCGAACGCCGGCAAGGCTTTGTTGCCGAAGCTCGCGAAGCCCAGGTTAAACCAGACCACATCCGGCCGCTCCCGCCAGATTTCCTTCAGCAGGCACCACGCATTTCCCAATTGATTGAATTTCCAGCAACGCACGACCGAGAAGCCGTCGAGTTCCGGCTGTTTCGGCGAATATTCGTCCGCCAAAATCGTCAGCGAAACCCCTGGAATGCGCCGCAGTTCGCAGGCTATGTGATATCCGTATTCGTTCAGGGCATCCCGGCTCGGTGGAAAAGAGGTGACTAAACAAATCTTCATCGCTGTTCCGATCCGAAGAGCGCGTACCGTGAAAGTTTCCCCAATAACGTGAAATATTGAAGCGCGACTTTGAAGCTGGCTTTACTTTCCCCGGCGTGCCGGTTCCCAAAGCGGAAGGGAACTTCGACCGCCTTGCGAATTCTCCCCTTGACCAGAATTTCGAGCAGGATCTTGAAGCCCTGCGGCTGGAGTTTGACATCCTGGAGGCACTCGCGGCGCACGATAAAGAATCCTGACAGCGGATCTTTTACGCGAAGATCCTTTCTCTGCAATGGGGCTGTTGCCAGCGTGCCAGCGCGCGACACAAAAAGTCGAAATTTATTCCAGTCGCTCACGCCATTTCCGTTTGCGTATCGGCTCGCAATCGCGATGTCCGCGCCATCCAGCACCGGCGTGATCAGCGACGGCAGCACCTCCGGGGGATGTTGCAAATCGGCGTCAATTACACCGAGCAGGTCTGCATCCGTTCGCTCCCACCCGTGAATCACCGCCCCGGCTAATCCGCGTTCCCCTTTGCGCACGAACACCCGCACTCGCGAATCCTTCCGCGCATATTGCTCCGCAACTTCAGCCGTCCCATCCTGACTGTTATCATCAACCACAATAATTTCGTAATTGATGTCCGACGAAGAAAGCGATTCGCTTATGCGATCCAGCAAAACCGGAATGTTTCCGGCTTCATTTAAAGTCGGAATAACCAGACTCAACTTGTGTTTCACTTCTTGACTCCTGATCGGACCCCAAGATGGTCGCGCTTCTTGGATGGTTGTGAGCAGAAAGGTGTTGGTCGATCATGCGCTAAAGCGCACAAGGTACAAAGCTTTGCTGTGATTCAGGCGATGACCGCTGATTCCATTTCCGGCGCCCCGCGCCTGTTTGCGAGGAGCTGATTGAAGCACTCAACTACAGCTGAGTGCACATCCTGTGGATCGCCCGCGGCAATCAGCTCGAGCCCCGCCAACGCTTGTAGTTCTAAGTAGGAGCTACGGTACTTACGCATGAACTCTAGAGGATATTCCGGCTTCCGCGCCCGGGCTTCCTCGGGAATCGCGTCGAGCACAAAAGATAAATCCGCTTTCGGAGCGATCTGCAACAGCAGCCGCGCGAACATCCGTGCCCACCAGCGCTCGATCGGAAGCGCCGCCAGCTGATCGTAGATGTAGCGATCAAAAATGATGACGCCTTCCTGCGCTCTTTCTCTTTTCACCACGCGCCGTAGGTTAATCACGTCGATCAGATGCAACGCTGTGCGTCCAACGAACAGCGGCCAGCTCTGCAGGTTCTTGTCTCTGCGTGCCGCTGGTCGCTCTGGACTGCCGACGCTGCCATCGCTTTGCAGCACGTGGCGGCTGAAGCCGGAACGCGCCCTGCGGAACACGGCAACCTGGTCCCAGAACGCTAGTTGACGGACCGGAATTCCTTCAACGCCTAAATACTCGCGCAACTTCTCGATTTGTGTGCTCTTGCCTGAGCCATCGATTCCAGAAAATGTGATCAACAAGGATTTCAAGTTCACTTCCCCGAAAAAAACTGGTCGAGTATTTTTTTATTTCAATGTCCGGGACTATTCGGTACATGTCCCGGGCTTGCAGCCGACAATCCCACCACCGTTCCTATCGCCACGCCGGCTCCCGCCAAAAATCCGAACTTGATCAGGAGTGAGCGGATTTGCCTTTGTTTCGGCGGCGCAATGGCTACTCCTGCCGGCTTTGAGGCTGCGCCTCCGCTTACCTCAACCGGAGGTGCTACTGCCGTCCCACTGGGCTGTTGCGTTTGATTTTGTTTCGGCTGCGGAGCGTTTTGCGCGGGCGTCGTAGTTTGCGGTTGCGCCCTCGATCCGGGATTCTCCGGCAGTTCTACCGGCGGTTGCATGGTGCTGGGCGAGGCGGGAGCTTGCTGCGCCGGAGCTGTAGCTTCCGGAGGAGCTTGTTGGGCCATTAGCGGCTCGATCGTGCAGCTTACGAAGACCAAAAAACTCGCCGCTATTGCCGTGATTTGCTTCATGGGTCCTCCAGGTGCCCGGCCTACGCCACTACCGGTAGCTGTTCAGAGCCCTCTGCGAATACTTCTTCGATGGCCGGCTCGGGCGAGAGGGCAAACGTGGGAGCATCCGTCGAAAATCCGGGAAACTTTTGCAGCAGGCGGTCCATCCGGGTGAGTTCGAGCAATGTCGCGGCTTCAGCAGACAATCCTCCGAACTGAAGAGCGCCGTCCAGCTTGGCCAATTCTTCCAGGCATCGCAACAGAGCTTCTAACCCCTTTAAATCAATCTTCTTGACCCGCGAAAAATCAACCAGTACGTGCGGATCCGGAGCCAGTATCTTGCTCTTCAATTCGCGCCCGAGTTTCCGCGCTGCTTTGGCGCCGAATACTTCGGGCAACTTCACAACGATTGTCGACGATCTCTCCATGAACTCTTCCTCGTACCCTCATTAAAGTTGACGTAGTGACAGGTACCACTTGCCATCTCGACCCCGTCATTTAAAGATGCCAATTGTTAATGGCGGGTTTACACGCCATGAACTCTCAACTTGCCGGGCTGCTTTCACCCCACAGCAACGACCCCAAGCCTGCAAAAATCGCAGCAGGCTTGCCCGCGGCACCGATCAAATGACGATCTCCAATTTCAACCTCCACATTCCGGTCCAGATGAAACAACTTGCTCGCTGTGACAATTGCGCGGCGAACATCAAGCGCTACTCCGAGATATGTTTCCTGCGTCACCCACGATTGCTCCACCACTGTCCCGCAGTCCACTTCGCAGTCGCGTTCTATGGAGCTTCCGCTCGCCACCTTGCAGCATGCACCGATGCTCGCGCCCGCGCCTATGAACGCTGGCCCGCTCACTATGGCGCTCGCATCAATGTGCGCGTCCGCTCCTTGCCACACCCACTCTTTGCTTTCAACTCCAATGGGTCGCAGCTTGCATCGCCCGCGCAGTCCATCGTCGATCAGCCGGTAAAAATCCTGTGGTCGCGCCAGCCGGTTGACATATCCGCGATACATGAATCGAGCTTGCTGCGCGAGCAGGGTCCCAAAGCTCCGCCGGATGGCCCCCGGAATTCCACGCAGACGAGAAGCGTCGACCAATACCACATCGAGCGGCCCATCTGACGCATACGCCTGGGTCACCGGATTCTCATTTTCCAGGTGGAACCTCAAAAGCTGCATGAAATCCACATCGCTATATGTGCTGATTCGCTGGAACAGTAGGAGGTCGATTCCTTCTCGTACGTAGTTGGCGACCGCTCCCTCCCACTCATCAATACCGTGGGAGAGGGTACGTCTCGGCAGAAGCTCAGCCTCTTCCGATATGATCGTGTGTTGGGCAATGCCAAACTGCTGCAGCTTGGTGAGTGTTCGATCCAGAAGGCTTTTGCCTAGAATCTCAGTCTGAACGTAAGAGAGATCTCTAGCGTGGTGTGATTTGAAGATGGATGAGGAGGGAAGTTCTCCTGCTCCCTGCTGATCTTCCGATAACGATAAAATCGCCGCGATTCGCACTGTCCCATCTCCGCATTGCAAATTTGCTTTACGGGACTTCGCGGCCGCCCACGCGCAGAAGTCCGCTTCCGCATCCAAACCCGGGCCTTACGCTCCAGTTGCGCTGAATTCTTGCACGAAGGCAGGGCGCGCCGGCATCGACAGCGGCATTGCCTCGCCCTTCCACTCCCGGCTGCTTTTTTGGGTTCTCGGACGAAGCGGACGTGCAACGGCAGTGTCGTTTTCCTCGCGATTCCGCCCCAGCAACTCCCGGATGCGAAGTTTGGCTTTGTGTAACTGCGACTTCGAATTTCCCACCGAGCAGTCGAGCAATTCGGCGATTTCCTGATGCTCGTAACCTTCGACTTCGTGCAAAAGGAAAATCGTGCGATATCCGTCCGGCAATTCTTTGATCGCCCGCGCCAGCGCAATTCGATCCACGGAACCGGTCAAACGATCGTCGCGGCTCCCGTATTCGCGGCGCACCGTTTTCGCGTCCTGGTTGTAAGGCTCATCCAGCGAAATCTGCCGCAGCGCTTTTTTCCGGAAGTGCATCAGCACCGTGTTGACCGCGATGCGATACAGCCAGGTCGATAGCGCGGAGTCTCCACGAAACGTCGCGAGCTTGCGGAAGACCTGCAGGAATGCATCCTGGGTCAGGTCTTCTGCTTCCGCCGTATTGTTCGTCATTCGCAGACAGACCGAATAAATTCTCGCTTTGTGCTGATGAAATAACGCGGCGAAGGCATCGGCATCGCCTTCCTGCGCGCGCTTTACCATCTCTAGGTCGGAATCGAAACGCACTGTGATATTGGTGTCGGTGGTCACTTGACTGCTCCTTTCAAAATGCCCGCCAGTTGTGGTTTTCAACGAAATGGCTTTGCTCGCAATCACAGTCCGAGGGTAAAGTTCTTTGCGCAAGGGGTCTATCCGGTGAGGTCTGTATCCACTTGGAAACGTTGCTGTACCGTGTTAACTCACGAATAAACGCGCAAAAATAGCGGGTTTTCGCCGCAAAACCGCTCTGTATGCAGCTTAGGACGAAGTGGAAGCAGTTCGCTGGGACCCGGCAAACATCAGGGTTTCCCTGATGCCCCTTCGTGTCGCAGAAGATGAAGCGGGAAATCCATTATTAAATGTTCGACTCGGACTGCAAAAGTTTTCCATGTTGCCGTCGGCATCTCGCGATACAGAAACTCCTTGAGGAAAGTACAGGCTCAGCAGGATTGTTGATCTCGCGCAATCGGCCTATTGTGTCTTTCAAGAAAGTTGCCCTCAACTTCCCTCCTCTCGAGCAGGGGCCGGCTGGCCAAATGGGCCGTCGGCACCTGCTTCTCGCCTTCAGCAGCCACGCTAATTTTCCAGCAGACACCCGCGAAAACTCTGAGCGCGTGACATTCGTCCGCATCCAAAAACAAAAATCTCTTGGGAGGCAATCAGTGAAAATCAATTCCTTGCAAGATCTGTACGTCGATGAATTACGCGATTTGTATGACGCCGAAAATCAGCTCATCAAAGCGCTGCCCAAAATGGCCGAGGCATCCACTTCGGAAGAGTTGCGGCAGGGCTTTGAAGACCATCTGGAACAAACCCGCGAACACGCTCAGCGCCTGGAGCAAATCTTCGAGCGCCTGGGCGAAAAACCAAAGGGCAAGAAGTGCAAGGCCATGGAGGGACTCGTCAAGGAGGGAAGTGAAACTCTTGACGAAGACATGCAGGAAGACGTGAAAGACGCAGCCATCATTGGCGCCGCTCAACGAGTGGAGCACTACGAAATTGCCGCTTACGGTACTGCTCGCACCCACGCCGATCTGCTCGGCCGCCAGGAAGACTCAAGACTGCTCGAGGAAACGCTGGAAGAAGAGAAGGACACCGACGAAAAGCTGACCGGACTGGCAGAGAACATTAACGTTCAGGCCCAGGAAGGTGAATCTGAAGAAGAACCCACTCCGCGCCGAACCACTACCCGCAAAAGATCAGCGGCATAGCAATTAGCGTGCGCATTACATCGGCAGTCCACAAGCGGACTGCCGATTTTTTATTCAATTCCCGCCTGCACCACGTGCACGATGTTGTTGCGGACCGCGTAAAGTACCAGGTCGCTCACCGAATGCAGTTGCAGTTTTCGCATGATGTTCGAGCGGTGCGTCTCCGCCGTTTTCACGCTGAGCCCGAGAGCCACCGCCACTTCTTTCGTGCTCTTGCCTTCTGCCAGCAGTTGCACAATTTCACGCTCCCGCGGAGTCAATCGGTTCCTGCCAGGAGTCACCGGAACTCCCGGCGTGCCCCCTTTCAAATATCCTTCCAGCACCATCGCTGCGACCTTGGACGTGAAATACGTCTTGTCATGCCGCAGTGCGTCTACCGCCGCCACCAAATCGCGCGCCGCGTCGGACTTCAGCAGGAAGCCTCGCGCACCCGCATTCAGCACTTCGCGCACCACCTGGTCCGAATCATGCAGAGTCAGAATCAGGATCCGCGCATGCGGATTCGTCTTCAATATCTGCCGGGTCGCTTCCAGCCCGTTCAGGCTGGGCATCCCTATATCCAGGATGACTACGTCCGGCTTCAGCTGCAGGGCCTTATCGACAGCCTCCCGGCCGTCGCCTGCCTCCCCACACACTTGCCACTCCGGCTGCGCCTGCAGCAGCGAGACCAGCCCCTTGCGCACCACTTCATGGTCATCTGCCACCAGAATTCTGAAAATTCCCATAAACCCCCTCCACCAACCCTGGGTCGCCACCCTACATCAACTCTGAAGCGAGACCAGAAAGATATGCATAAATCATGCCAAATTAAGCTATCGATCCTTCAATAAAAGAAACTCGTCGGCAGGAACAGCAGTGTAAATCTTGCCAGGAACTCGGTCACGCTTTCTCGATGTGACCTCGGAAGAAGTCTTTGGTTGCGCACTCAACATTGTTTCGTCTGAAAAAAATCCGTCCTCGGCAACGCTTGTTCCGAAGTCTCCGCGCTTTGCTCCTCTAGCGAAACCAGCTTCAAACCCTTCGCTGGCTCGAGCACTAGGCTCATGGTTGAGGCGCAGCCCCCACAAAGCCAGAAATGGACGGTTTCCCGCTGTGGCTTCTCATCAAATGGCGCGCTGCCCTCATCGCTGGCAGCAAGCGAAATCGATACCACCTCAAACTGAAACAGCCGCCCCTCAGAAAACGAGTACAACGGACGTTTGCAGTTCTCGTTGACGCAGCGTGCCAGCATAGCTGTCCGATTCGCGACCTTACAGTGAAAAGCTTAACTTTCCAATACAGTTCCCACTGTATTTTTCCCAAAGTTTGTTTACTTATCTGATTTGATGCCAATGCAACAAGCCACGTACGTTTTGTTCGATTTCGAACCGAAGCAAATAGGGACTTCCCCACCTTCATCTGAAGTCTGCGATGCCGAAAGAAAAAGTCCCGACCGCAGCCCCGTTCCTTCCTCAGCGGCAAACTTTGAGCGTCCTGCGGGACGCGGCGCGAAGTTGCCGCGGCTGCCGCCTGTGGGCCAGGGCGACACAGACCGTTTTTGGGGAAGGTTCCTCTCACGCCTCCGTGATGCTGGTCGGGGAGCAGCCTGGCGACAAAGAAGATCTGGCCGGCCACCCTTTTGTGGGACCAGCCGGAAGGATTCTCGACGAGGCCCTCGCCGCCGCCGGACTCAATAAATCCGACCTCTACATCACCAATGCCGTGAAACATTTCAATTGGGCCCTCGATCAGCGCGGAAAAAGGCGTATTCACAAAAAGCCCCGCTATTCTGAAATCCAGGCCTGCCGGCCGTGGTTGGAGGCCGAAATCGAGGTCACGCGCCCGCAGGTAATTATCTGCTTGGGGGCCACCGCCGCCCAGGCACTCCTGGGAAAAGAATTCAGCGTCACTCGTCAGCGCGGGAAGTTCATTGCCTCTCCTTTGGCGCCCCGCGTGATTGCCACAGTTCATCCATCCTCCATCCTTCGCGCCCAGGACGACCAATCTCGCCGCGAGCAGAAGCAGGCCTTTGTTCGCGACCTGATGATAGCCGCTCGCGAAATTCAGAAACTCCCCCGCGCCGCTTGACAGCCTTTAAAGCAAAGCAGAGAGGCAGAGAGAAGGAACCAGGTAACTCTGGAGGGAAGGGCGTCCCGCCCGTTCGGTGGAACTCGATCAGTTCGCATAAATTCACGGTTCCTCAGCTTCCGAGGAGCCCGAGCTTAGCCAACAACGTATGCGTGTGAACTCAGCTCCCGCAAGTTAAGGTAGGCGAAACTGGAAATAAATCAGCCGCGCAGCGGCAGGGAAACTCCGGTTTGCACCGCAATAGGCCGGACCAGCCGCGCAGCGGCGAAACAATACAGTCCACGGCGTGAGCTGTGGGTCAAAGTGGAACACGAAACACGCGAGGCGCGATGTCGGAGCAGCACAGCCAATCCCCGGCCATCTATGCCCACTACAGCTTTTTCCCTACGCCCTTACCGCCTCGCTCCGATTCATTCAGCCCACATCGCGGAATAGGCTGAATATTCCTATGAATCCTCGCGACAAATTTCCCCAACCGGATCCTGGTGAGCCACCAAAAAACCCCCGGCCTCCCAGTTCGAACGAACCTGAACCCGACGTCCCCGAACCCGACGACGAAACCCGCGAACTTGTTAGACCCGTAAAGTCATAACCCGAAAGCTGGAGTCAAGCCATGTCTCAATTCACCCGCGCGGTTGCCCGCAAAGCTATTTTTGGCGGAGCCGTCATCGGTGCTTCCACTGTTGGCCTCGTTGGCGGAACAGCGATGGGCCTGGGTCTCGCATATTTGGGACTGCGACACGCGACGCGATACAAGCTTGCCGGGAAATGCGTTGTGATTACCGGCGGCTCCCGCGGGCTCGGCCTTGCCCTTGCACGACAATTTCTGCGCCGTGGCGCGAAAGTCGCCTTGCTGGCCCGAGACCCCGAAGCACTCGAACGTGCTCGCCAATTATTGGCAGGGCAGGGAACTGTTTTTGTTCGGGCCTGCGACCTGCGCGATCGCGCTCAAATTGAACAGGCAGTCGCCGACGTTCGCCGCGAGTTCGATGAAATCGACGTTCTCGTCAACAACGCCGGAACCATAACCGTCGGCCCCGCCGACACCATGCGCGTCGAAGATTTTCAGGAAGCCCTGAACATTTTCTTCTGGGCGCCTCTGCATACGACTCTCGCAGTGCTGCCTTCCCTGCGCCAGCGCGGCGCAGGCCGCATCGTCAATATCTCGTCAATCGGTGGCAAGATCAGCGTTCCCCACCTGCTTCCATACAGCGCGGGAAAATTTGCGCTCACGGGTTGGTCGCAGGGCCTGCGCTCCGAATTAGCGAAAGAAAATATCTGCGTAACGACCGTTTTCCCCGGCCTCATGCGCACCGGCAGCCCCCGCAATGCCGATTTCAAAGGCAAGCATCGCGCCGAGTACACGTGGTTTCTGTTGAGCGATTCTCTCCCGGGACTTTCTGTCAATGCCGATCGTGCCGCTCGACAAATTGTCCGAGCCTGCGAATTCGGCAAAGCCGAACTCATTGTGGGATGGCCTGCAAAAGCCGCGATTAAAGCGCACGCGCTTTTTCCCACACTCAGTTCGCTCGCCTTGCGCGCTGCCAACCAGTTGCTGCCGGATTCAGGCGGCGCTGACGGTGTCGCGAAAAAGGGCGCGCAGAGCGCCACCGCCTTAACCGAGTCCTGGCTGACTGCTCTCGACCAGCGCGCCGCAACCAAGAACAACCAGATTCCCAATCCACTTCCGGTGAACCTATGACAATTACGACCGATCTTTCTCGTACGAATGGCGAAAAAGCATTTTCGCGCCGTCCTGCAACCTCGACTACAGAGGCCATTCTCACGCTCGCAGCCGGCGCTGCACTTGTCGGCGCAGGAATCTGGCGTCGCAGCTGGCTCGGAACGGCGCTGGCTGGCGGTGGCGGCTACCTCCTCTACTGCGGCATTGAAGACATGCGCCGCCCCTATCAGGGACGAGTTCGCGTCAGCTTCACCATCGCCAGAGAGCGCAAAGAGGTTTACGACTTCGTCAGCGATCCTCAGAACTGGAAAAAATTCCTGCACGTGATCCAGCTTGAGACTCGCGGCGGCGGTCGCTTGCACCTCGCGATTGGTAAGTCCGCCGGCATTGATTTTGAATCACGTGTCGAAGTCACCGACCACAAACCCGGCGAATACATCGCCTGGGCTTCGGACGAGCAGATGCTCGAGCACCGCGGCCTGATTCGCTTCGACAAAGCTCCCGATGCGCGTGGAACGCAGGTCAGCGTTGCCCTCGAATTCAAAGCCCCGGCCGGGCCGGTTGCCCGAGGTCTCGCATCGTTCGTGGGCTGGAGCCCCGAGCAGATCGTGCGCGAGAGCCTGCGCCATCTGAAGCAACTTCTCGAAGCCGGAGAGATCCCGACCACTGTTGGTCAGCCGGTGGGCAAGCGCGGCTTGAAAGGCGCAGCCATGCGCGTCATCTATCGGGAGCGTCCCAGCGAGGACGCCCTCGAACAAGCGCGCCTGGCAGGCGACTAGTAGTTACACCCAACGCAGCCGCCTATTCGCGGCAGGAGGATTTTGTGAAAGCACTCTGCTGGCAGGGAAAAAATAAAGTTGAGGTCGAGCGCGTCGCCGACCCCGGCATTTTGAATCCGCGTGACGCCATCATCCGCATTACTCGCACCGCCATCTGCGGCTCTGATCTTCACCTTTATGACGGCTACATCCCCACCATGGAGCCGGGCGACATTCTCGGCCATGAATTCATGGGCGAGGTGGTTGACATTGGTTCAGAGATAAAGAAGCTAAAAAAAGGCGATCGCGTCGTCGTTCCTTTCACCATTGCTTGCGGTCAGTGCTACTTCTGCAAACACGAGCTCTGGTCAGCTTGCGATAACACCAATCCAAATGCGTGGATGGCTGAGAAGCTCTACGGCTACTCCGGGTCGGCGCTCTATGGCTATTCTCACATGATGGGCGGATACGCCGGCGGCCAAGCTCAGTTTGCTCGCGTTCCTTTTGCCGACGTGGGCTGCCTCAAGATTCCCGACGGACTGAACGATGAACAGGTCTTATTTCTATCGGATATTTTTCCAACCGGCTACATGGCTGCCGAAAACTGCGATATCAAGCCCGGCCAGGTCGTCGCCGTCTGGGGTTGCGGCCCCGTCGGCCAGTTCGCCATCCGCAGCGCTTTTCTGCTCGGCGCCGAGCGCGTGATTGCCATCGACCGTTTTCACGAGCGGCTGAAAATGGCCCGCACTTCCGGCGCGGATATCATCAACTACGCGGAAGTCGACGATCTGATCGAAGAATTGAAGTGGATGACCGGCGGCCGCGGCCCCGACGCCTGCATAGAAGCGGTTGGAATGGAAGCGCACGGCACTGGCATGGCGGCCGCATACGACTACTCCCGGCAGCGAATGAAGCTTTCGTTCGACCGTCCCCTGGCATTGCGCCAGGTCATCCAGGCTTGCGCCAAGGGCGGCACGGTTTCAATTCCCGGCGTTTATGGCGGAATGTTAGACAAAATCCCGTTTGGCGCAGCCTTTGGGAAAGGTCTCATCTTCAAGATGGGCCAGACCCACATGCATCGTTATCTCGAGCCACTTTTGAAGAAGGTCCAAAGCGGCGACATCGATCCCAGCTTCGTGATCACGCACCGGCTGTCGCTAGACGAGGCGCCCCAGGCTTACCGCACCTTCCGCGACAAGCAGGACCAATGCATCAAGGTCGTGCTCGATCCCTGGAGAGAAGCTCAAGCAGCCTAACCAGCAATGGCCATGGAGGACGGGCGTACCCGCCCGTCCTGTCCGGTCGAGCGATGCTCGCCAAAGCAGTATCAAAATCAGCACTTTTGAATCCTAAATAATGGAAAATGCGTCTGTTATAATAAGAGTTCACAAGGAGACATTCATGGCTACAACCATTACGCCCCCCGAAGTTCAGCCGCAGGAGACGAAAAAGACTCCGGTTACCCTGACCCCCAAGGCCATTTCCAAAGTCAAGGAAATCATGGCGCAGCAGAACCCGGTTCCCGCGGGCCTGCGTGTGGGCGTGGTCGGCGGCGGCTGCTCCGGCTTCTCTTACTCCATGTCGTTTGAGAACAGCTCCGGCCTGATGGACAAAGTTTTCGACTTCGAAGGTCTCAAAGTCTACGTTGACGCAACCTCGTTGACTTACCTGACCGGCTGCACCGTGGACTACCTCGAAACGCTCGAAGGCGCCGGCTTCAAATTCGACAACCCCCACGTCAAGAGCACCTGCGGTTGCGGCTCCTCGTTCAGCGTGTAGCTTCAGTTTTCAACCTCCAGGAAAACAAAGGCTTTCAAACTGAGGGCCTTTGCACTTGCGCCGAACCTTTCACCTGAAACGGCTGAAGCGTGACGGCTGATGCGTGACGCGTGACGCCTAAAACGGGCGTGGAGCGACGGGCGTCTCGCCCGTCCCAGCAACATCTGTCCACACCCTTGTCATTCCGGAGGACTGAGCGAAGCCCAGAGAGGCGTGGAGCGACGGGCGTCTCGCCCGTCCCAGCAACATCTGCCCACACCCTTGTCATTCCGGAGGACTGAGCGAAGCCCAGAGAGGCGTGGAGCGACGGGCGTCTCGCGCGTCTGGTCGCGCGAAGATCCTAAAGCCTAAAGCCTTACTGCTCCGGCGGCATATTCGGCTGCGGCATCGCGTTGTTGTTTTGATTATTGATCCCGCCCGGGTTCGGGTTTGAAAATCCGCCGTTCAGCCCGCCCGGATTCAGCCCCTGCCCATTCTGCTGCTGGTTGACGTTCTGCTGATTTGCATTCATCAGCGGCGGTTGATTCGGGGTCATCAATAAACCGCCTCTATCCGTGGTCGGGTCATATATGAACTGCCATTGGTTGTAACGATTCTTCTTGTTGAACACCCGGATTGTTTTTTCCTTGCTGAGGCTTGCCACCCCGGCAATCCCGCCTCCGCCAAAAACCTGCGGCGCTCCATTCGGCCCGAGTTGTTGCGCCAACGGCTGCGGCGGCGGAGGTGTTCCTGCGCCTGCTCCTGCTTGGTCCGGCTGCGCCGCATTCTGGTCCTGGGCTCCTGCCGCATTCTGCTGTCCTGCAATCGCGCTCGGACCCGGGCCGGCCGTTGCTCCTGCCCCGCCTCCGCTCAGCGCTCCCGGCGCGCCCGCCTGTACCTCAGCAGAAGACTGGGCCGGCTCTGCGCTCGCCAGGTCCGCGGCTGAAACCATGCCGCGCGTCGGCGCTGCACTAAACGACATCTGAATGTCCTGCAGGTGCAAAATCTTGAAATCGCGCTCCTGCCCCGTCTTCGGATCGCGGTTCATTGGATCTTTGTAGCGCTTGCGCAGGAAGCGAAGGTTGTTCGTGCTCTCCAATTCATCGAGGGTAGTCGGGTAGCGCCCGAATTTCTTGAAAAAACGCCGAACCGCCCGCGAGTACTGCACTCCGCGATGAATCATCTCTTCTTCGCGGTCGCGCTTGACCTGAAATTGAATGTTCTGCACCATGGCCAGAAAACCGATGGAGAGCAGCGCAACCGCGAGAAGCAAAATCAGCAGAACGTACCCGCGTTGCCGCGATTTGCCTGGTGAATTTGGCACTAAGAAGGACATCGAGTCAAATTACAAAATACAAAATTTCCCAATTACCAAATCTTGTTCATCCCTGCCGCAGCGGCAGGTTTTCGCGGTTATTGCTGAGCACATCCAGAATCTCCACCGACGTCGGCGTGATCCTGACCACCTTGTAGCGCCTGTCCACGATGTCGCCTTCCTTGGCAATGAAAACATCTTCGTTCTTGGTCAGGAAAATCCGCTTAACTCCACCCTGCGGTGTGGCAAAGCCGTAGAACACCAGATTGCTTGGCGGCGGAGGCGGCGGTGGTGGCGGCCGGTTGTCGACTACCGGCTGCGGCTGCGCTTTGGCGGGATTAACCACGACTTTCGGAATCTCCACAAACGCCGTAAAAATATTTCGTCCCGAGCCTTCGTACTTCGTATCCTCGCTCGACTTGAGCAGATCCAGCCGCAATGTAGGATCAAGACCTCGCGCCTGGCTCTGTTGCTTCGATTGCGCATCCCGGCTTCTGCTTCTCGTAGTGCGCCTGGGCGATGGCGTGGCCGGCTTCTCGAAATCTGCCGACGTTGTCACCGGAGCCGCCGCGCTCGACGAGCTGCCGGTGAACCAGCCGGCGAACTGCGAGACAATTATCCCCACTGCTACTGTCCCCAGCGCGGCTGCCGCAATCACCTTGGTTCGGTTTTCTGTACCAACCTTCACTACGTCGACCTCAGATAAGTTTCCAGTTTGATTTGCAGCCTCACGATCCCATTCTGTCCGCTTCCCAGTTGCAAATCGTCCACCATGAAAAACAGCTTGCTTCGTTCCAACCCATTGATGAACCGCACCAGCTGCAGATAATCCCCGGAAACTTCCGAGGAAATCTCAACCCGCTGCAGTCCTTCGATCTCGGCATCTTTCTGCGAAAATTTTTCACCCGATACCTTCGCGCCCGACTCTGCTCCGATTTTATCCAGGCTCGTGGCTATCGCCGAGTATGTATCCGGAAACCGCTGGCTGTAAAAATCAGAAATCTGTTGTTGCGCCTTGGGAATCTTCTGATCCAACCCTCGCCAGGGTGCTGACTCGCGCTGCTTCAGGCTGACCCACAGCCGGTTCATCTCCGCCTGCCGGACGGTTTCAGAACCAGCCAGCGGTGTTACCAACATCGCAATGGCCACCACGTCCACCAGCACCAATGCCCCAATGACAATCGTCAGGCGGCTGCGAGTCCGTTTCAGGTCCGGCATCAATGCATCCCTCCGCCGGTCTCTTCGGTCCCGGCCGATGGAACATACAGCGTCACAATTTCAAACTCCACCGGATCTGCGCTTCCTTGTCTCTCCGTGGCAAACCTTTCGCTTTCGATGCGTGTCTGTCTGAAGCGCTTCGAAGCTTCCATCTTCTTCACTAAATCCAACGCCTGCTCTCGGGAGTCTCCTCCCACTGCCAGCTTGATCTCCGCATTGTTGTCCGTCGACACATCCGGATGAATCGAAAGCACGTGCAGGTGCGCCGGCATCACCCGTTCCAGGTCCTCAAAAACTCGCGTCCAGGAAAACGCCTTGCGCTGAAACAGATCGTTCAAAAATCGCGATTGTTCCCGCATGGCGCGATTCTGCGGCTGGTTCAGCTTTGCTTCCGCCGCGCTCTTTTCCTGATCGTAGGCCCGGATCTCCGCTTCCAGTTTGGCGATCTGCTCCCGGTCATGCCCGGCCCGCACAAATCCCGTCGCCGCCAGATACACCAGCAGCAGCGTCGCCAGCGACAGCAGCGCCAATCCGGTCCCCCAGTAGGTCCAGAATTGCCGTGAATCTTCGTACGGCTGGCTGGCGAGATTGATGTCTATCCGCATAGCTAATTCGTTGCCAGCAGCGCTCCCACTACTCCTGCCATTCTCCACTTGGGCAGCGAGCCGCCTCCTAATCCGAGCTGCGAAGCTTTCACCAACTCTCGCACCTCGGCCCCCGTCTGCGCCTTCAGGGCAGGCGTCGCTCCCGCCACATCTGAAATCCCAGCCACAAAAATCTGTTCGATGCTGGTGCTGTAAGTGTCTTGAAAAAATACCACCGACGGATACACATCCTCCGCCAGTTGATCTCCGCTTATGGTCGCCCCGCGCATATTTTCCAGCGTGCGAAACAGAAGCAGCTGCCCATGATCCAGGATCGCGATGCTGGTGGTGTGGGCGTCCACCTTTACCACCAGCGTTGGCTTATCCGCCGGCGCAGCCCCCAATGCCGCGATCATCGATGGCAGCACCACCCCCGGGCTGAACCCAGCCTCGCGAAATGCTGCCTCATAATCCTCCACCACGCTCCTTAAGGCCACCGCCGCAACCACGCGCACTCCGAGGCTCGTGACTTCTGACTGATATGAAACCTTGGCTTTGTCTACATCGAAGGGAAGCGATTTCCTCAGTCGGAAACGCACCACGCCTTCTGCTTCGTCGTGCCCCGTCGGCAAAGTCTCAAAATCTACAAGGACCACGCGCACAGCCGCGTCCGGAAGCACTGCAACCACGTCTCGTGATCGCCCGCCGACGCTTTCGAGCGCGCTGCGCAACGCTTGGATTACGGAATTTCGCTCCCGCAGATTGTGTTCGGCCAAATCCGGAATCACACATCCCGGCGCCAATTCGCTTGTGGAACACAGTTCCAGAACATGACCCGAATCCGACGCCCGCGCCGCGATCACGCGGTCCGCGGCAATCTCACACGCCACCTTTGGTCTGCCGGATTGGAATGTACGAATCATTTGTTGGGTAAACTCTATTTAATCAAAATTTGCTCGGCGACAAAATGTCGAAAGCGGCTCTCGGCTTTCGGCGCTCGGCTCTAGGAGGCGGACCCGAAAAAGGAGTTCTTAGAGAAAGCTGAGCTAGAGCCTGAGGCCCAGAGCCTGGAGCCGCTTTTTACCTCATGGTCTCGATAAACGTGACCTTGTTGATCTCCTTCAACGTGGTCGAGCCGGCGCGCACTTTGTCCAGCGCCGACTCGCGCAGGAACCGCATGCCTTCTTCTCGAGCCGCCCGCCGAATCTCCGAAGTCGGCTTCTTGGCCAAAATCATTTCACGAATCCGGTCGCTCAGATCCAGCAGCTCGTGAATCGCTGTCCGGCCTCGGAATCCAGTTCCGGCGCACTCAATACATCCCTGGCCTTCGTAGAACGCCACCTTTGACCACTGTTCGGGATCCAATCCGCTGGCCTCGAGCACATTCGGCGGATAGTGCACAACCGTTCTGCAGGAATTGCAGATCAGCCTGACCAGCCGTTGCGCCAGGATGCAGTTCAGCGCCGATACAAAGTTGTACGGCTCGACGCCCATATTGAGGAAACGCCCTAGCACGTCGACCACGTTGTTCGCGTGAACCGTGGTAAAGACCAGGTGGCCGGTCAGCGCCGACTGGATCGCAATCTGCGCGGTCTCGGTATCGCGGATTTCGCCGACCATGATCTTGTCCGGATCGTGCCGCAAGATCGACCGCAACCCTCGCGCAAACGTCAGCCCTTTTTTCTCATTCACCGGAATCTGCGTGATGCCGCGAATCTGATATTCGACCGGGTCCTCAATCGTGATGATCTTGTCTTCTTCAGTCTTGATTTCGTTCACCGCGGCGTACAGCGTAGTGGTTTTGCCGCTTCCGGTCGGTCCGGTCACCAGCACCATGCCGTACGGTTCCTTGATGTAGCGCCGGAACTTGCGAAGATCGTCTTCGTCGAAACCGACCACGTCCAGAGTGAGCGAGCGAAACTTCTCGCTCATCGACTCCTTGTCCAGCACCCGCAGCACGGCATCTTCGCCGTGAATCGACGGCATAATCGAAACGCGGAAATCGATCGGCCGTTCCGGCTGCCCGTACTTGACCCGGAAGCGTCCGTCCTGCGGCACGCGCCGCTCGGAAATATCCAGCTCGCTCATCACCTTGATGCGGGAAATGATCGTCGAATGATGTTCTTTTGCGATCGGATTCATCGCTTGCGTGAGCACGCCATCGATGCGGAACTTGATTACCACCGAATCGTCGCGGGTCTCGATATGGATATCGCTCGCCCGCCGCTGCAGCGCGGTAAAAATCGTGGTATCCACAAGCCGGATGATCGGGCTCATGTCCCCCTGCGCCGTCAGCTTATCGATGGTGATGCTCTCGTCGGTGCCTTCTTCAGTTTCGTGCACGACATTCAGCGCAAAGCCTTCGCTGGCATCTTCCAGCACGCGTTTCGACTGCTCGGTCTTCTTGAGGATTTCGCTGATTTGCGCCAGCGTCGCGACTTTTGTCACGATGCGCTTGTTCAGCAGCAGGCCAATTTCGTCAATCATCATCAGCTGGCTGGGATCGGCGATGGCGATGGCCAGCTTCCCGTCGTGGGTTTCCTCGAGGGGAACGAAGTTGTAGCGGAACATCAGCCGCGGATCGATTTTCGAGAACAGATCGTGATGCAGCTGGAAATCGCGCAGATCCAAAAACTCGCAGCGATACCTCCGCGCCACGTCCTGCGCCCGTGCCATGTCGTCGGACACGTTACCCGCTCCTGTTTGCCCGTTCCCGCCGACGAAGACTGATTTCTTTTCCGCCATGCTTCCCATCTTGCCCTACCGATCCTTAATGCTTAATGAATGCTCGAACCTAGACTGAATATCGGCAAATAAAGCGAAATCAATATCCCGCCCACAAAAACCGCCATAATGATGAGGATAACCGGCTCAATCAGGGCCATCGCCGCCGCCAGCGCCGTCTGTACATCTTCCTCGTAGAATTCCGCCACCGAATTCAACATCGCAGGCAACGCTCCCGTGGACTCGCCGACTTCGATCATCTCCACGCTCAGCTCGGGAAACATTTTTTGTTCCTCGAGGCTGTGCGCCAGCGATTGACCTTCGCGCACCCGTACCGCCGCGTCGCGCACGCCGTTAAGAATCTTGCGGCTGCTCATCGAAGCGCCCGCGGTCTCAAGACACGGCACCAGCGGCATGCCTCCCGCCAGCAGCGTCGACAGCATTCGCGAAAACGTGGCCACCTGGTGTTTCAGCATGATGTTGCCCACCAGCGGCAGCTTCAGCATGGCTCTGTCCAGCTGTTCAGCCCCGCGATCGGTCGCTTTCCAGCGCCAGATCAGAAACACCGCCACCACCAAACCAATGCCGATTATTGGTCCATATCGTTGCGCGTGTGTGCCGATGTCCAGCATCAGCAGCGTGATCGCCGGAAGCTGCGCGTTCAGGTCCTGGTACAGCTTCGCGAACTGCGGCACCACGTAGGTCACCAGAAAAATCAGCATGCAAATCACTACTGACACCAGCAGCGTCGGATACACCAGCGAGACCAGCAGCTTTTTCTTGAATGTCAGTGTCAACCGCTGAAAGCTGATATAACGATTGAGCACCTCATCCATGTTGCCACTCTTCTCGCCTGCCATCAGCGTCGTCGTATAAATCTTGGGAAACACGTTCTGTGCCGCAAACGCTTCCGACAGCAGTTCGCCCCCCTTCACCCGCTCGCGCACGTTCTGCAACAGCGACCGGAAATAGCCGTCCTTTTGTCGCTTGATCAGCAGGTCAAGCGATCCCAGAATCGGCAAGCCGGCCTTCAGCAACGTCAGGAACTGCTGATTAAAAACCAGGAAACTTGTGGGTTTTACCCGTCTCCCACGGCTTATCTTGCCCCCGGTCAGAATGCCCTTGGGCTTCACCCAGTACACCAGGAAGCCCTGCTGCACGAATCGCTCGCGCACCTCCGCCTCGGAATAACCGTTTTCCACCTGCTGCGTCAGGCGGCCGCGCTCGTCGGCAACTTTTACTACGAATTCCGCCATTTTGCCTTCAGAAAACCCTGCTGCCCACTCCAGTCTAGCATTGAAAAATCCCGATTTTCCCGTCACTTAGGACTTACGTCTCTCCAGAGTAACTTTCCCGGAAAGCAGCTATTCGCCGGTGTCGTCCTCAACGGTTTCGGTTCCAGCCGGGGCCGAAAACCGGAACTTGCTATCGGGAATCTGCACATCTTCTTTCTGATCGCTGAACCGGTATTCTGTGATCGAATCGTCGGCCGCATGGATCATTATCCGCGCAATCCGATGTTCCGGCGTCACTTCAATCAGCACTTGGCTGACTCGGTCTTCCATTCCCCGCGGCACACCCAGCAGAACCGAGTCTTCCGCCTTCCAGGTCTGCACGTTGGGTGCAAATGACAATCCAGTTAACTCTTTTTCCAACTTGGTCTTACCTAATAAAAATGCAAGCGGAGATCGAAGGTCCTGCAGGCTCTTTAATGAGGACTTTCGCACCTGCTTTTCCGCCGGTATATACAGCAACGCGTTCTTTCCATCCGAGATAAACAGCTTCTCCTCAGGAGAACGGTACTGCCAGAACATCTTGCCGGGTTTTTTCAACCACAGCGTGCCCGATTCGGTCCGCTCGATTCCGGCCCCCTGGTAGATCTCCGTGAAATCAGCCTGAAGCGTCCGGAGCCGGTCATAATGCTGATCTACTGCCTGCGCCACCTCATGCAGGCTCGGGAGCGCCAAGGCTTGGCCGGCAACGCAAACCAGTTCTGCCAAACACAAAAGAATGAGCCGGGAGATAACTGGAAATCTCATGAATTGAGGTATCTGGATGAGGACCCGCCACTACTATTTTGATGCAGCTCTGCTGTCCCGGATACTTCAAAGAAAAGTCAAATGTTTACTTCCTTCCCGCCTTTGCGTTCTTCGCCCCGCCTCTGTGATTTTTGCCGTTAAGGATTTTGCGTGCTCATTATTGAGCCCTTACTCGTTCTACGGATTGTAGTGTACCGAACACTTCTTGCTTTTGCGCATCGAAGCAAGGCATGGGTGGCTCGGGTACGCGGTTTCCAATTGAGCGAAGACGGGTCAAGCCACCAGAACTGTCCCCCGACGCACTTCACTACCATCAGCCGCTCACCAGGCGCGAGAACGATCTGGTTCGAATACGAATCCAGCACTGGATGGAGCTTGCCGACGCCGCGCTCCAACCAAGGAAGGCGTCAAACCGTCACCGCCCCGTCGTTCCTGATGCTCAGCCGATCCGCGCGGCCGTGAAGCACGTTCGGCAAACCGTAGCTTGACTAACTTTTGACATCTGTTTTGCTCCCGTCGGCAGCATTCGATCTCGATTCCTGTTATTTTTACTAAGCACCAAATCGGCGGCGAACCTTAATGAAGCGGCGTTGTGTCATCACCGGGATGGGAGCAGTCAGCCCGAATGGAATTGGAGCCGATGCCTTTTCCCGGGCCATCTTGGAGGGACGTAGCGGCGTCCGTCGCATCTCCCGCTTTGATCCTTCAGCAATTCAGGTCCAGATCGCCGGCGAAGTGGCCAACTTCGACGAGCTCGCCTGGGTCGACAAAAAAGACCGCAAGCATGTTTCGCGCGTGCTTCCGCTGGCATTGTGCGCTGCTACCGAGGCGTTGCAGACGGCTGGTATAAACGGCTCGCTGACCGTCGATGAACGCCGCCGCTTCGGGGTGATCATCGGCACTGGCGGAGGATCGCAGGAGTTCACCGAAGAACAGTACCGCCTTTACTTCCACGGACAAGTCAGCAAAATGAGCCTGTTCTGCATCCCCACCGGGGTCATGGGATCGCTTTCAAGCGAGCTCAACGTCCGCTTCGCGCTCAAAGGTCCGAGCCATGTCATCACCACCGGCTGCACATCCTCTACCGACGCCATGGCTTACGCGATGCGTCAAATCGAGTCGGGACGCCTCGACTGGGTTTTGTCCGGCGGCGCAGACGCGCCGATTTCGCTTGGCACCGTGCGCGGCTTCATCTTGATGAAGATCCTTACCGAGAAGTGGAACGATGCGCCTGAAAAGGGCTCGCGTCCCTTTTCTGCCGATCGCGACGGTTTTGTGTTGGGCGAGGGAAGTTGGATGTTTGTTCTCGAAGAATACGAACATGCCAAAGCCCGCGGCGCAAATATCCTGGCTGAGGTCGTCGGTTACGGATCGACTTGCGAGGCCTATCACCGCGTTCGCCTGATGGAATGCGGCGAGGAGCCGGCTCGTGCGATCCAGTTGGCTATGAAGCAGGCGGGTATCGGGCCAGAACATGTTGACTACGTGAACCTGCACGGAACTTCAACTCAATTGAACGATCGCATTGAAACCCGCGCTCTGAAGATGGCTCTCGGAGAAGAGCGCGCTCGCCAGGTTCCGATGTCGGCCCTGAAATCGCAAATTGGTCATCCCCAGGGTGCCTGCGGCGCGGCTGGGGTCGCGGCCACATTGGTCGCGATGCAGAACAACCAGCTTCCTCCCACCATTAATTTGAATCAACCTGACAAGGATTGCGACCTCGACTATGTTCCCGACACAGGTCGAAAGAAGGCCATCGAGTACGCCGTCTGCAACTGCATCGCATTTGGATCGAAGAACTCGGCATTAGTGCTGAAGCGCGCAGCATAGTACCCCGGCCGATTTGGTCTCGATAATTTTTAGTTATTCCCGCTGAAGTATCGCGTTTTCCAGGCTTCTCCTGGAAGCTTCCCATCATTTTCTGTAAGCCGTGTTCCCCCGAAGTGAATGACATTATTTGTCAGGTGAACCATGGATACTGACAAACATTTACATCAACGAATCGCGAACTATATACGTAATTTGATACTTATTCGTACTAAGCAGTTGATTAATCAAGGGGCGGAAACCCGAAAGGCATGAACTTCGGTACTGCACTGATAACGGCAACCAGAATGCATAATCAACGGCGTCGAGACCGATGGACCGACACACACTTTTGCCAAAAAAGAGAGGACGTTTTGAAAATGCGTAAACAAAGGGGCTTTTCCTTAATCGAATTGCTGATCGTGGTCGCGATCATCTTGATCATCGCGGCTATCGCGATCCCGAACCTGCTGCGCGCCAAGATCAGTGCGAACGAATCTTCCGCAGTCGGCTCGGTAAAGAACATCACCACAGCTCAGATTTCGTATTCCACCAGCTATCCGCAGGCCGGTTATGCTGCCACCATTCTCGCGCTCGGACCGGGCGCGGGCAACCAGACCTGCCCTGCCGCTGGTCCGTCAGCCGTCAACGGCTGCTTGCTCGACGCAGTCCTTTCTGGAGCCGCGACCGGTACGGCAGTGAAAAGCGGATATGGTTTTGCATCACTGGGACAGAATCCTGTGAACGGTGCGAATACTGCGTTCACCACAGGAGCGGTTCCGGTCACCTACAACCAAACGGGTACGCGTGACTTCTGCTCGTTCGAAGATGGCGTTCTGCGTCAGCTGCCTCCGGCTCCTGGAAACACCGGCGGCGCGGCAGCGGCTGCGGCTCTGGCCGGCGGCGGTGGCGCAGCGGTTTGTACTGTGGCGCCGTGGCTGGTATTGCAATAACGTAAGTTGGGCGATTACCTGGGGGAGGGTAAGAGCCGGGAGCGCCAGATGGCAACATCTGGCGCTCTTTGTCTTATCGTCTCTACCCAGGCTGGCCGCGTCCGACCCCTTCAAAACAATCTCTTGCAAGGGTGTTCGATCGGAACGTTCCCAGTATGGGAGTGAAACCTGACCACACTCCCAGGTTGACGCAATCTGTCGCGAATCGTGACAAAATATGACAGGAGGACCTTGCACCAGCATGTCGGTGCTGCCTTAATTTTTTATAAGCAATTGAAATTATTAGGTATCGATCCTTGCCATCCGGAACTTTAGTAATTATCGCCGATGGAAAAGCACGTGCGAACATATCCGGCAGAGGGTCGCTGAGACCGAGATTGGAAACGGATTTAATTAACTTTGACAAAACCGAGAAGAGGACAAAAACGAATGCGTAAACAGAAGGGCTTTTCCTTAATCGAATTGCTGATCGTGGTCGCGATCATCTTGATCATCGCGGCTATCGCGATCCCGAACCTGCTGCGCGCCAAGATCAGTGCGAACGAATCTTCCGCAGTTGGCTCAGTAAAGAACATCACCACAGCTCAGATTTCGTATTCCACCAGCTATCCGCAGGCCGGGTATGCTCTCAACATTCTCGCGCTCGGGCCGGGCGCGGGCAACCAGACCTGCCCTGCCGCTGGTCCGTCAGCCGTCAACGGCTGCTTGCTTGACGCGGTGCTTTCTGGAGCCGCGACTGGTGTAGCCGTGAAGAGCGGATACGGCTTCGAGTCACTCGGGCAGGTTCCGGTGAACGGTGCCAATACCTCGTTCACCACAGGAGCGGTTCCGGTCACTTACAACCAGACGGGCACGCGTGACTTCTGCTCGTTCGAAGATGGCGTTCTGCGTCAGCTGCCTCCAGCCCCTGGCAACACCGGTGGCGCGCCTGCGGCTGCAGCTCTGGCCGGCGGCGGCGGTGCAGCGGTTTGCACTGTGGCACCGTGGCTGGTATTGCAATAACGTAAGTTGGGCGATTACCTGGGGGAGGGTAAGAGCCGAGAGCGCCGGATGGCAACATCCGGCGCTCTTTTATTTTGTGAGCCGGTATAGAACACGGCGAACCTTAGTACATGCTCCTCCCATGCTGGCAGCTTAAGTGCAGCATTCATAACGAAGTTCAAGGCAAATTATGCGACGACAACGCGGATTTTCGTTAATTGAGCTGCTGATAGTCGTGGCTATTATTCTGATCATCGCCGCGATTGCGATACCCAACTTGCTGCGCGCGAAAATCAGTGCAAACGAATCGTCGGCAGTGGGTTCGATGCACACCGTCATAAACGCCGAGGTGGCGTACCAGACCGCCTACCCGCAGACCGGTTTCGCCCCGAATATTTTGGCGCTGGGGCCGGGTGCCGGCAATCAGACATGCCCCGCTGGCGGTCCTTCGGCTGCAGGCGCGTGCATGATTGACGCGGTTTTGTCGGGAGCCGTCGGGACCGCGACCAAGAGCGGGTATGGCTTTGAGAGTTTGGGGCAGAATCCCGTCAATGGAGCTTTTTCTGCCTACACGGCTGCTGCCGTTCCAATTAACTACAATACGACCGGGGTTCGCGACTTTTGCACCTTCGAGGATGACATCCTGCGCCAGCTTCCACCGAATCCCGGCAACACGGGTGGGCAACCAGCGGCTGCAGCCCTGGCGGCGGGAGGAGGGCCAGCGGTTTGCACCGTGGCTCCCTGGACTCCTTTCTAATTCTCGCGCGACAGACGAAACGTCGGTAATCTCGCCAACGCGCTTGTGTACTCTCATCTTTTGCTCGTTGAATATAATTTCAGCAGGCTGATCCCTGTCATGACGGCAATCGAAATCTCAGGCCTGGAAAAAACTTATCGCGTGGGTTTCTGGCGAAATCGCACCAAGCAAGCCCTCCACGCTCTCAATCTAACGGTCGAGGAAAGTGAAATATTCGGCTTCCTCGGCCCTAACGGGGCTGGGAAAACCACCACCCTCAAGATTCTCATGGGTCTGGTTTTTCCCACGGGCGGGAGCGCGAAGATTCTGGGCATGGAGCTGGATAATCCAGAAATGAAAGCGCAGATCGGCTTCCTTCCCGAGCAGCCGTATTTCTACGATTATCTGACCGCACGGGAATTGCTCCGCTACTACGGTCAATTATCCGGAGTGGCGGCAAACCGGCTTCGGTTGAAAGTGGATGCGGCGCTGGATCGGGTGGGGTTGAAGGACGCAGCAGATCTGCAACTGCGCAAGTTCTCCAAGGGAATGCTTCAACGGGTGGGAATTGCCCAGGCAATTCTGCACGATCCCAAAATCGTGTTTCTCGATGAACCGATGTCGGGCCTCGATCCGATGGGGCGGCGCGATGTCCGCAGCCTGATCGAAGAACTGAAGTCTGAGGGAAAGACAGTGTTTTTTTCGACCCACATTCTCTCCGATGCCGAAGCCCTCTGCGACCGGGTCGCGATCATTCATCTGGGTCGCGTTCGCGGGGTGGGCGCGATCGAAGAGCTGACCGCGCAAGTTGGCACTCAGGTAGAAATGGTCTGGGCTGGAACTACGGTACCTGCCGCTCTCCACGATATGGCGGCCGAATGTCATGTCGCGGGCGACACCATCCGAGCCTTGTTCTCACGCGATAAACAGGAGCTTGCCCTCGAGGTCTTGAGGCGCGACAAGCTGCGCCTCATCTCGCTGACACCCGTCCGCATATCGCTGGAAGATTATTTTCTTTCGCAACTGGGAAACGCCGCAGGCGCGCAAGAGAGTACCTCGCTTCCCATTTCAGCAACTCCCACGCCAAAAGATTTGGAAACCTCGATGCGCAGAGGTGCCGGGAGCCTATGAGCAGCCGTATTTACTACATTGCGTCCAACACGTTCCGCGAAGCGGTACGCGATCGCGTGTTGTACAACCTGATTGTGTTTGCCTTGCTGCTCACCGGCGCCGCAGTTTTGGTGGGACAGATTTCAATCGATATTGAACGCCTGGTGGTCATCAATCTGGGTTTGACCGCGGTTTCGCTGTTTGGGTTAGTCATCGCCATCTTCATCGGCATCGGCCTGGTTTCCAAGGAGATTGAGAAACGCACGCTTTACACGGTTCTTTCACGCCCGGTGCGGCGCTGGGAGTTCATCGCCGGCAAGTTTTTCGGATTATCCGGGACCCTGGTCGTAAACACATTTTTTATGGCCATTGGAGTATTTGCGGCCTTGCTGTACGTTTCCCATCCCATGCATGGCAGCGATGCCTGGATAGTGGTTGCGCTTTATTTTATCGTTCTGCAGTTCTTGATCATCACCGCGCTGGCGCTTTTTTTCTCGTCATTCTCGTCGCCGCTGCTCTCGGCCGTGTTCACCTTTTCACTTTTTGTAATTGGCACGTTTGCCGAAGATCTGCGCGGCTTCGCGGCCATGACTCACGGCCTTACCCATTGGCTTGCGACTGCAGCAGCTTACCTGGTGCCGAATTTTTCCGCGCTCAACGTGATTAATCAGGTAGCGCACGGCGAGGGCGTGGCGTCGCAGCTGGTGCTTTTCAACACCGCATATGCTCTCGTCTATGCCATCGCGGTTGTCGCCGGTGCCACCTTGATTTTCGAGCGCCGGAGCCTGAAATGAGACGCGCGGTCACTGTTTCCGCGGGCGCGATTCTGCTTTTTTGCGCGACCGCCTCCGTGCTTTTTCTGCAGCAACTCGATCGTGTCCGCTCAGGAGCCACGCTGCAGGAATTCCTCTACATCTCCTCGCCCAAGTTGCTCAAACGTGCGAGCCTCGGCTATGAGGGCTTATTAGCGGATATCTATTGGACTCGCGCGGTGCAATACTACGGCGGACTGCATCACAAAGGCGGAGGCAGGTATGAGCTTCTCTGGCCACTGCTCAACATCACCACGCAGCTTGATTCACACATCATCCCGGCATACGAGTACGGCGCGACATTCCTTTCCGCCAAACCGCCAGGTGGCGCGGGGATTCCCCAAAAAGCCATTCAGCTGATGGAGTACGGAATCAGCCACAATCCCGACGTGTGGCACCTCTACTATGATCTCGGCTACATCTACTATGACCTGAAAGATTATCCGCATGCCGCGGAAGTCTTCGAACAAGGCTCCCACGTCCCCAACGCTCATCCGTTTTTAAAAATTCTGGCGGCGCAGATGGCGCAGCATGGCGGCGAACTGCAGACTGCGCAAATGTTGTGGAGCTCGGTACTCGAAACTACGCATGACAAATACATCCGCGAAAATGCCATTTGGCACCTTCGCGCGGTAAAAGTCGGAATGGATGTCACCGAGTTGGAAAGGCTGGTGGGCGTCTATCGCCAGAAGTTCGGCCACAATCCGTCGAGCTTCGGCGAGATGGAACGGGCCGGCCTGGTGCGAGGAATCCCGCTGGATCCGGTGGGCAACGAGTACCAGCTGGACGCCAAGGGTAACGTGTTCATCGCCGACCCCGAGCATTTTCCCTTTGTCGAGAAGGGACTGCCTGCGGGCTACGTCCCCAGTTCGGTCCCAATCATTCCCCCTGTCAAATAACCCGCCGGTCTTCCAGTTGCGCCACTCGACGAGTCCCGCACCACCAGTTCACGATGAGAATCTTGTCAGCCTAGGCGCGCCCGCCGCACGAATGTATACTCGCTCCTGTTTTCAACGTGGCGGATTTGCGACGATTGATTGCACCCGGACTGGCGTCGTCGGTAAGAAGTTGGTGGCGCCGGCAACGTCGCGCTGCCGGCCCATTCGCTGCCGGACGCAAATTCTGCGCACTTGCTTTCGAGTTCCTGCGCGATTCTTTTCCCGACCGCCGGCGCCGGCGCTTCGGCGACATCGACTTCGACTGGGAGCACCGCGTCGATACCACCAGCGCCAATGTCGGCTGGCGTTCGCGGCTGATCGGCCTTCTGAATTCTCCTTATCAGCCCGTTGACGCGGCGTTATTTCGCGAAATGATGAGCGCGCTCGCGATCGACTTCGAGCGATTCACGTTTATCGATATCGGATCAGGGAAGGGAAGAGCGCTGCTTCTGGCTTCCGAATATCCTTTCCGGCGAATCCTGGGAATCGAGTTTCTGCCCGAGCTTCATTTCATCGCTCAGCGCAATATTCAGAAAATCTTGAGCAAGCCATTGCGATGCGCAACCATCGAGACAATCTGCGCTGATGCGACGCAATTCGATTTTCCCGACGAACCGCTGGTCGTATTCCTGAACAATCCGTTGCCGGAGCCCGCGCTTCGTGAACTGATCGGTAACCTCGCAACGTCCCTTAACGCAAAACCACGTTCTGGATTCGTGCTCTACGCCAATCCAATCTTGGAACACGTCATCCTGGAGCAGGTGATCAACAACAATCGGCTGTTTCGAAAGATATACGGCACTCATCAATTCGCAATATTCGGACCGAATAAATGACCCAGTTCCGGAGGAGAGGCAGGAAAGGCCCAGCACATCAGTGCTGGTAACTGTGGAAGGAGGATTTCACGTGCGCTCTGCGCACGATACTGCCGGCCGGCTTGAGAAGCGTACTCGCTCGAGTAAACAACGGAACCCGGAAGACGAAGCATCCGCGGCGTGGGCTTTCGTCGTTTGCACCAGTTCTTGTGCAATGGTCGAAATTTTGTCAAGCCCCCAGAACGCGCAAAGTTTTGGTAAGTTGCTGAATCAACGGCAAAAATAAATTTGCAAAGTTTGTCACTTTTTCCCCCTCCAATTTGCTACTCTGAAAGTAGAGAGAAAAAGGCGCGGATTCCTTCCGCGCCTTTTTTATTTTCCCAGCAATTCATTCCCACGGGGTTCCAACTTGAAATTTATAACTGCCCGCACCCCTCAGGGCTGCGCCGATACCAAGCGTATGGGCGAGCTCGCCGAACTGGCCTTCATGTATCGCGCTGCACGGGAGGGAATCGGCGTCGCCAAGCCTTACGGCGACAGCCATCCTTACGATTTTCTCGTGCAGCATGGAAGACGTCTGCTGCGCGTTCAAGTGAAGTCTTGCTTCAATCACCAGCGGCCGCATCACGGGTACAGCATTGCGGTCTGCCATCAGATCAAAGAGGCGCAAATCCCGTACTCGCTTGATGAAATCGACTATATTGCGGCCTTCATTGCAGTTAGGGACACCTGGTATCTGATTCCGGTGGATGCACTTGGCGAACATCGATTCGTCTACTTGTATCCAGGGAAGTTACCGAAGCGGGCTGAAGGACTCTTCGAGAGATATCACGAGGCTTGGAATCAGCTGAAGGACGAATCCGCGACATGGCCGTGACCGGATGCAGGATCCCACCCTGGCGCAAAGGACGCCCTTCGACTTCACTCAGGGCAGGCTACGGGGTGGGGCAACCTCGCCTTAATCCAGTCCAATTTCCCGGGCCAGCGTTTTCCATTTGGCGTCGACCAGAGACTTGGTTTTTTCGTCCATCCGGATTTCGTCGGGCCAGGGCCGCGCGAAGCCTTCTGTAGCCCACTTGCGCGTGGCATCGATGCCCATTTTGGAGCCGAAATTCGGCAGCCGCGACGCATGGTCGAGAGAATCAACCGGGCCCAGCGTGAATTGAATGTCGCGCTCGGGATCGATGTTGTTTAGTGCCTTGAGCGTGACTTCGCGAATGTCCTGCACGTCGACGTCCTCATCGACGACGACGATGCACTTGGTGAACATCGCCTGGCCGAGCGACCAGATTGCGTTCATCACTTTGCGGGCCTGGCCGGGATAAGACTTGCGAATCGAGACGAGCATCAGGTTGTGAAACACGCCTTCAATCGGCAGGTTGATGTCGACCAGCTCGGGAATGGTGAGCTTCATCAGCGGCAGGAAAATGCGTTCCACGGCTTTGCCCATGTAGGCGTCTTCCTGCGGCGGCTTGCCAACGATGGTGGTCGCATAAATTGGATTGTTGCGATGCGTGACGCAGGTGAGGTGAAAAACCGGATAGAGATCTTCGAGGGAATAGAAACCAGTGTGATCGCCGAAGGGGCCCTCGGTGCGGAGTTCGTCTAGATTGACGTAGCCTTCGAGAACGATTTCGGAGCTCGCCGGAACTTCAAGATCGACGGTTTCGCATTTCACAAGTTCAACCGGCTTCTTTCGAAGGAATCCAGCGATCAAATATTCTTCGACATCCGGAGGCGCAGGGACGATGGCGGAAAAAGTGATGGCGGGATCAGTGCCGACGGCGACGGCAACGTCCATCTTTCCCTTTGGCAGGTCACCATCGGGAATGACCGAGCCGCCAGAAGTGCGCGCCATGAGGTCGACTGAGGAAGCCGCTCGCGCCGCGCTGGCGGAGGCGCCGGTCTCGACATGGTCTTTGCTGGTTCCACGTCGCAGCATCTCGCGATAATGCTCGGCGCCGATTTTTTGTCTTTGCCAATGCATTCCGGTGGTCTGGCTGTCGAACACCTGGAGCCGGTACATGCCAACGTTGCGCTTGCCGGTTTTCGGATCGCGAGTGATCACGCAGGGGAGGGTGATGAACCGGGCGGCGTCTTTCGGCCAGCATTGCAGGATCGGCAAATGGTTGAGATCGAATTTTTCGCGGCGAATGTTTTCCTTGCACGGCCCGGTGGAGACAGTTTTCGGAAAGAATTTGCCCATTTCCGCGAGCATGGGCAGCATTTTGACTTTGTCGAGAAACCCCTGAGGGGACTTCACGTCCATGAACTGGCGAATACGGTCGGCGACTTCGTTAAGCGAGTCTACTTCAAGGGCCATGCGCATGCGGCGCTCCGAGCCGAACTGGTTGATGAGAACGGGAATCTCCGAGCCTTTGGGATTCTCGAAGAGCAGCGCCGGGCCGCCGGGATTTCCGTTTCTGTCGCAGCTTTTCGAAACGCGGTCGGTGATCTCGGCAATTTCGAGTACGGGATCGGCTTGCGTCTTGATTCGTTTGAGTTCGCCGGCGCGTTCGAGCGCGGTGATCCAGTCGCGAAGGTCGTTGTAGGCCAAATGGCTCCCCGTGGCACGTAGTTAGAAATCGAGATTATATAATCCGGAGTTTCATCTTACGCTTTCAGCACGGAGTTTCGGCATATGAACGACTTTCCTCGATTCGATTTGCAGGGCAAAACCGCGCTCGTAACCGGCGCTGCTCGCGGCCTGGGACGCGCGATTTCGCTGGCATTGGCGAATGCCGGCGCCGATGTTGCTCTCGGGCTCCGCGATGTGAAAACTGGCGGCGAGCTGTCGCGCGAGATTGAGAAGCTTGGGCGAAAAGCTTTGCCGCTGCAAATGGACATGTCGAAGATGGATCAAATTTCGGCGGCAATCAAACAAGCCGCCGAGCGTTTCGGGCGCCTCGATATCCTCGTTAACAACGCGGGAATTGCGCCGGAGAATCCGGCCGAGAAGGTGACGGAAAAAGATTTTGACGCGACGTTAGCCATCAATTTGAAAGGCACGTTTTTCGCCAGCCAGGCTGCAGGGCGAATCATGATTAGCCAGAAGTATGGGCGGATTATCAACATGAGCTCGCAGGCGGGGTTCGCGGCGCTGCCGACCGAGAGTATCTATTGCATAAGTAAGGCCGGCATTGCGCACCTGACGAAGTGCCTCGCGGTTGAATGGGGAAAGTACAACATCACCGTGAACGCCGTCGCACCGACCTTCATTCACACGCCAGGAACGGAAGAATATCTTTCCGTTCCGGCAAACCGAACCGACACAGTCGAGCGCATCGCCGCGCTGCACCGGATTGGCGAGCCCATGGAAGTTGCTGGAGCGGTCGTGTTCCTCGCTTCCGACGCTGCGTCGCTTATTACCGGCCATACGATGCTGATCGATGGCGGGTGGACGGCGAGATAGGCATCAGGCGTCAGGAAGGCTGCGGGCGAGCTGTGAGCTTTGAGCAGTGAGCGAAGCAGTCATCAGCCGTCAGCCATCAGCGGAGAGCTGGGAGCTGCGGGGTGCGAGCTGCCAGTGACGAGCAGGCCCATGGCGTTAGAGCCTATGGTCTGCTGATTACTGCAAAGTAAATTGGCGATTCGGTTCGCTCGCCGCTCGTGGCTCAGCGCTCACAGCTCATCGCTCACTAGCCACTAACAACTAGCAAAGGAGAATTCCATGTCCCAACTTCTGGGAGAACGCACATGTGTGTCGATCGCGCCTCCGCATGGGCTCGAACAAATTTGCGCCAGCTTCGGCGACATTTTCAAATACATTCGCTCCGACCACACGCTCGACGTAAGCTGGCAAACGGAATTTCTCACGCGCATTGCTCTGCCGTTCACAATTCCGCTTTCGTGGGACAAGTCGCGCGCCGTGAGCCAAATTATCTGCCACAACCTTGTGGCTGATCCTTTCACAACCGCGTTTGATGAGATCGACCACCGGGATATTGAGCACAAGATCACCAGCTTCGGCGGATGCTTCAACTTTCGCCCGCAGCGCACGGGAACGAAGCTCTCGACGCATGCGTGGGGAATTGCCATCGATCTGAATCCGGAGAGCAACGTGCAGGGAAGCGCCGGCAATATGGATCCAGCGATTGTGGAAATTTTCAAGCAGGCGGGATTCACCTGGGGCGGTGACTGGGAAGGCCAGTCGCGCGATCCCATGCACTTCCAATATTGCACCGGGTATTAGGCGGCCGCCTGCTTTACGGCTTCCAACTGGCGCAAATGATTCAGATCGTGGCCAGCGTTGGTCTCGACAACCGTCTTCAGCACCATGGTCCCGCGTTCCGGATGAGTCAACGACTTCGTCAAATGCTCCGGCGTAAGCGATCGCAGCAGCGCCAGGTTCCACTCGCGCACCGTGGAGAAGAGCGAGAGAGCCTGATCGGCTGTGTAGGCGGCATATGACTTGGCCCACTTGTCCTGATCGAAAGGCTGGATGACGTGGTTATCGTCAGCCAGCGCCTGGCGATAGCGAAAGGCGAAAGTGATCTCCGTGTCCGCGAGGTGGATAAGGATTTCGCGCGGGCTCCATTTGCCGGGAGCGGGCGACGTGTTGATGCGATCTTTCAGAGCGGCGGCGAGTTGCTTGAGGCGCGCTGGTGTTTCGGAAAGAACGCGCATGGGGTCCTGACTGCCGAGGTGCGAAGCGTAGGGGTTCATCGGATAAAGGTAGCATGAGGCGACAAGTAAATGCAGAAGGCAGAAGGATGATGGTAGGACACGCAACTTCAGACGGGCTATTTAGGTCAATGAGCGATATCGCCTGTTTACAACAGTTCGCAGTGAACGTACTATTCCGAGGCAGCTTCTTGCAGGTGTTTCCTGATGAATGATCAGCAGAGTCGTCGGATTCAGCCCGGCGTTATAGCTGTAGTGGCGGTGCTAATCGCAATCAATTTTGTTGTCGATTGGTGGTTGTGGAAGCCCCAGAACTTGACGTTGTTTTTTGTTGTAGAAGTCGTAGTTCTCGCGTGCATCATCTGGTTTGCTCGGAGATCCGTTCTGCATCGGAACCGTCGGCAATAACCGCCGCCATTTTCCTGACATTTCCGGCCCGGCATTGATCGTTGGCGAAACATCCCCATAACGCTCAAAATCCTGCGCAGGCGGTTTTGAGTCAATCGCCTGGTATCAATAGTTACCTTGGGTGAAAACGCAACCTGCCTAGCAGGAGAGACAAAAGAGAGTTAATACGCTTGCGATGTTGTTACTCGGGTTTTCTTCCGGCCTTTCCTTTCTCCTCGTCGGCAATGGGTTCGGGAACGATACGCGCCCCGGAGAGCACCTCGGGCAAATAGCTTGCCGGACCTGTCCTGTCCATGCTCATTGCCTCCTCTAGACTACTCCGCACATTGCGGTTAGACTTTGCGTGCTTTGAGCATACTCGCCATACCCGTCCACGCCCTCAGGAGGTATCTCAGCTGGATATTCGCGCTCACTTTTCTTATAGGCCTGCCGATAACGTTTACGACAACTCTGAACATCCTCGGCAGCCTTCGCCACCGTGACCCAACTGTTCAGTTGTCATTGGAGTGGCGGCTCCTTCTGGTGGTCCTCCCATGGGTGATGCCACTTAAAACGGCAGTATTCGGCATAGCGTGGTGGACATCTTTTCGGGAGAAGAGCTCAGCCAGGGCTTGGGGAATCGCTGCGAGCGTCGGTTACCTCGCGATGGCGCTCCTTCCCCTGGCATTTCCCCCGCATTCATTGTTTAACCCGCTGTTTAACCCGCTTTCGCCAGTTTTGGCACTTGGAATCGTCGGCGTGCTTGCTTTTGCGTGGCCAGCCGTAACGTCCGCTGCAACGCCGCGAGCGCCAGTTTCGATCTCCGGTGATGGCACGAGCAGCTTCCTGAACCAAGGTCTGCAGCTGTTTGCCATGCTCGCTTACTATGGCGCATACAAGTGGTGGATAGGATGGCTGGAAAGAAATGACTTGTCAGCCCCGGATTTCGTCAAGGGCACGCTCATCCTTGTTGCCGTGGGGCTGATTATTGTAACTCTGCATGAATCCGGTCACGCAATGGTTGGAATTCTCCTGGGTATGAAGTTACGTGCCTTCCTCGTCGGACCATTTCAGTGGCGCATTCACGACGGCAAATGGGAACTTCAGTTCGAGCCCAGGCAGATTCTAGTGACCTCGGGTGCCACGGGAGTTGTACCGTGCGCTCGCGATTTTCCTCGATGGCGGCAGCTTTGCATGTTAGTTGCCGGGGTAACTGTGAACGCGCTGACTGGCTGCATCGCGTTGCGATTCGCGTACGTGGAGGCGGCCCGGGGAGCTGGCGATGTGCTCGCTTTGTTCGGTGCATTCAGCCTTGTGACAGCAGGCATGAACCTACTCCCTTTTCGCATATCAGGCACGTACTCTGACGGTGCTCAGATCTATCAAATACTGTCGCGCGGAGCTTGGGCTGATTTTCACGCTGTGGTGGCGTTAGCCGGAGCCAGCCTTGTCACTTCAGTTCGCCCCAGAGACTACGACATCGATGCCATCCACAGGGCGGCAGCGGCGATTTCGCAAGGCACACAGGGCTTGTTCTTGCAGTTGCTTGCCCACAGCTACTTCCTTGATCGCGGCGAACTCGAGAAAGCCGGCGAGGAGCTGGCGCAGGCGGCGAAGGTCTACAGCGATTCTGCTGTTGAGGCGCCAGTCGAGTTCGCCACCTCCTTTGTATTTGGCTCAGCTTATATCTGGAGGAGCGCCGATGTTGCGCGGCAATGGTGGGCCCATGTGGAAGTTAAAAAACCGCGCTTAAACTCAGATTACTGGCTGACGCGCAGTGCGCTACAGTGGGTTGAAGGCGATCTAAGTATCGCCCGAGAATCACTGGAGAAAGCCGTCGCGCTGGCGAATTCACTACCGAACGCTGGCGCATACGAGTTCGAGCGCTACCGCGTTTCATTGTTACGCACTGTGCTGAGCGAGGCGGCTGCCGCGCATAGTTGAGTCAACTGAACGCATATCGAAACCCCATTTTTTGCAGGTATCTGGATAGTTGACGATAAGTTTCGCAATATCACTCGAAATGGAGCACACGGTCGAGTTTCGTGAGGCTCCGGTAGAATGAACGCGTGAGTCCGCACAAGCACCGGCTGTCCGATTATCTGCGGCCCAAAACGCTTGCGATGTTGTTGCTCGGGTTTTCTTCCGGCCTTCCCTTTCTCCTGGTCGGCAATACCTTCGGCTACTGGCTGCGCGATGAACACACCTCGCTGACGGCAATCGGATTTCTTTCGTGGGTGGGCATTGCCTATTCGCTGAAATTTCTGTGGGCGCCGGTGATGGACCGCGTCGATTTGCCACTGTTTAAGCGGCTGGGACGTCGGCGCGGATGGATGATGTTCTCGCAAATTATTGTTGGGCTGGCGCTGTGCGCCATGGGCGGAACCGGCACGCAAGCCGGGCTCGGCCGGCTAGGTGCCCTGGCGCTGGTGGTCGCGTTTGCCTCATCGACACAGGACATTGTGGTCGACGCCTGGCGAATCGAATCGGCAGACGACGGAGAAGAACAAGGCCTGCTCGCCTCTGCCTATCAGTTCAGCTACCGCCTTGCGCTCCTGGCTACGGATTCCCTCATTCTTATCGTGGCAGCGGCCGTAGGCTGGCGCATCTCTTACTTTATTTACGGCGCATGCATGCTCGTTGGACTGGTCGCGACCTGGTTTGCAAAGGAGCCGGAGCAGGCAGATGCAGTGATGGATAAAAAAGCGCGCGAAACTCCGCTATGGACGCCGCGCGGTTTCTTTGACGCCGTAGTGGGACCGTTCATCGCTTTTTTCCGCGCGCATGGATGGCTGGCACTGGTGATGTTGGCGGCAATCAGCCTGTACCGGTTGCCGGACTTCGTGATGGGTCCGATGGCCAATCCTTACTACCACGACATCGGACTTTCGAAGGCAACCGTCGGAGAGGTGCGCGGTTCCATCGGACTTGTCGCCACGTTTGCCGGCATCGCGGCGGGCGGATTCTGCGCGTTGAAGCTTGGCTACATGCGCGCGCTCATCATCGGGGGAATTCTGCAGGCGGCTGCGATTGCCGCGTATGCGACCCTCGCGTTCGCGGGCACGAGCATTCGCCTGTTCGCGCTGGTCATGGCCGGCGATAACTTCAGCATCAGCTTTGCAGGTGTTGCACTTGTAGCCTACATGTCGAGTCTCACCAACATTGGATATACGGCCACGCAGTATGCGCTGTTGAGTTCAACCTATGCCTGGCTGGGAAAGATTTTGAAGGGGTTTTCGGGAGCCGAGGTCGAGAGTCTGAGCACTACGTACGGCCTCATTCACGGCTACGGCATTTTCTTTGTCGTTTGTGGACTGACCGGCTTGCCTGCGGTCCTTCTTTTTGCGGTTTTGGGTTACTGGCATAGCCGAAAGCAACCGGTCGCGGCTGCTGCCTCGCAAAGTCTTCACTCGTAGTCCAACGGTGGAGATATCGGTGTGCCATTCCGGCAAAATGCGCAGGGTGGTTTGGGCCGGGGTTCGGGCCGCTTCAGCTCCCACGAACGGTTCGTTGGACCCGTAAAGGCGAGCAAAGTGGGCTAGAAGGACGACGAGATGCGGAAAGGTTTTACGAGAAAACCGCTGGCGGATGAACCCGCGACGCAGGTCAAGAACTACATAACGCCGGGCGGACTGCAGCGCCTGAAAGAGGAGCACCGGTTTCTGCTCACCACGGAACGCCCGGCTGTGGCAGAGGTGGTGGCATGGGCTGCCGGCAACGGCGATCGCAGTGATAACGCCGACTATAGGTACGGCAAGCGGCGGCTGCGGCAGATCGATGGGCGCATTCGCTTTCTCACCAAGCGAATCGAAGCTGCGGAAGTAGTGGACCCGGAAGCTCCGAGATCGGGGCAGTCGAAAACGAGGGCATTCTTCGGAGCGACTGTGCGCTATTCCAATACCGCAGGAGCCGAGCGAGTGGTGAGCATCGTGGGCACCGACGAGGTCGATCTCAACCGCAACCACATCAGTTGGGTGTCACCTCTGGGGCGCGCATTGATGAAGTCGGCTGCGGGCGACAGCGTAGTTCTCCAAGCGCCGGGCGGTGCAGAATACCTGACCGTGCTGGAAGTGTGTTACGAGCGTATTTCTGTGGAACCGTTCCGTGAACCGCCGGGATCCGAAGCTTCGGCAAAGAGACTCCCTCGCCGACAGGAATCCACCTGACGACGAAGCTTGCCTCCGCCTTCTGCATTTAATATGTACCGTACTAAAAGGAGCACTATGGCTGAACCAACTTATGAGGAATTAAAAGCGCGATTGGCGGAACTGGAAAAGCAGCAGGGAACTCGCCGGTCAGGGGCGCTGGAGTTTCGCGTCGGGGAGAAAGGCGGCGTGAGCGTGTATGGGCTGGGGCGGTTCCCGGTAACGCTCTATTACGAGCAGTGGAACCGGCTGCTGGACTCCGGGGAAAAGCTGCGCGAATTCCTGGAAGAGAACAAGTCCAAGCTGAAACTAAAAGGGCAATGACGTCTGGGAAGAAAGCCAATGCCGCGCCGAAGCTTCTCTTCACAAACCAGAAGGCCTGGGCGGCGTGGCTGGAGGAGAACCATAAGAGTTCTACCGGCGTTTGGGTGAGGATCGCGAAGAAGGGTTCGGGGCTGGAGTCGGTTTCATATCCCGAGGCGCTCGAAGTGGCGATTTGCTTTGGCTGGATCGACGGACAGAAGCGGCCCGAAACCGAGCGCACGTGGCTACAGAAATTCGTGCCGCGGTCAGAAAAAAGCATCTGGTCGAGGATCAATCGGGAAAAAGCGCTGGCGCTGATTAAGAATGGCCGGATGAAGCCGGCAGGGTTCGAGGCCATTGAGCGCGCAAGAGGGAATGGGCGCTGGGAGGCGGCGTACGATTCACCCAGCCGGGCAGAGGTTCCGGAAGATTTTCAGGCGGCGCTCGATGCCAATCCTCGGGCAAAAGATTTTTTTCAGATATTGGATCGCGCCAATCGGTACGCGATTCTGTTCCGCATTCAGACCGTCAAGAAGGCCGAAACCCGCGCGAGGAAAATACGACAGTTTATTGCAATGCTGGAGCGGGGGAAAAAGATACACCCGTAGATTTCTTTTGCTCTTCCGGAGCTATGTCATTTTTCGATTTCCTACCCACGGCTTACGCCGTGGGCTGTATTTTTGTGCCGCTCCGCGGCTGATCTGCCGTTGTTTTCAGCTTGAAATGATCGTCCCTCGATTTGCACCAATGCTTGCGGTCGTGCATCGCATACTCGGTGACCTGGCCGACGCTTCGGGACAACCTCGACCCTCTTTAGAATCAGAACAAGCTTAATTGCGGGTCGGTGGGTGCGGGGAAGTCGCGAACATCCCAGCGGGTACCGCGGTCGATGCCGTACTTGGTCCGCAGGCGAGACATCAGCTCGGAAATTCTCTTGCGATAAGCGGCGGGCAGGAAAGCGCGGTCTTTGAAACGCTTTTCGTAATCGGGAACCAGCTTCGGAAAATGCTCGCGCAAAAACGGCAGAAACACGGCCGCCGAGCATGGCTTCAGAAACAGCGGATTGGCGTAGATGTGAGCAGCTTTGGCTGCGGCCGCGGCTTTCACCACGGCTTCCAGTTGTCGAGGCAAATCCGTAATTCCCGGCAGCACCGGCGCGCAAATCACGCCCGCGCGAAGACCGGCGTCGCGCAGGGTGCGAAGCGCTTCGAGGCGGAGATCGGGACGTGGGGCGCGCGGTTCGAGAATTCGCGCCAGGTTTGCATCCACGGTGGTCACCGTGAAGCTGACGGAAATCTTGTTGCGAAGGGAAATTTCGTTCAGCAGATCGATGTCGCGCACCACCAGCGCTGACTTGGTCACAATTCCCACTTCCAGTCCGGAGTGGCGGATGAATTCCTGCAGGATCGCGCGGGTGATTTCAAGCTTGCGCTCGATCGGCTGATAGGGATCGGTTGCGGTGCCAACGGCGATGTCTTCACCGCGCTTCACACGCCGCAATTCCTGACGCAGCAGATCGGCGGCGTGCTGCTTGGCATAAATCTTCTGCTCGAACTCGATGCCGTCGCGCATCTCCATGAACTCGTGCGTATAGCGCGCGTAGCAGTATTTACAGGCGAACTCGCAGCCGCGATAGGGATTGATGGTCCAGGTAAACGGCATGCGGGTGCCGGTGCAGCGGTTGAGCAGCGAGCGAACAGGCAGGGTGAAGTACTCGACTTCATGGCCCTGGCGAACACTTTCCCCGTGAGCTGCGAGACGGGCAATGCCGACCAGGCGTGGTCCAGAATCAGGGAGCAAGGGAAGGGAAGACATCGTATTCGCCTTTTGTTCGCCAGTATAGCACAAGGGCCGAGCACAAAGAACGAGGCGGCGGCTCAGTCTGAAACTGCGGCGGGACTTGCGGCGGGCCGTGGCAGGACTGGGCAGATCGGGCGCGGGCGGCTCTGGCGAAGATATGCATGGAGCTGAGCCGGTATAGCCAGGCTCGCCACGATCGGTAGCACGATAAAAAGGGTCGCCCAGCGAGGCAGGGCCAGCCACCGCGCGCTCATCCCGAAGGCCATGAAGGTTAAAAACAATGAGAATGCATACACCTGCAGCGAATGTTGGCCGAGGAAATTCAGGAATCGAAAGATGCGGAGCGTCTTTAATCTGTCATCCACCGCTCGAGGAATCGCCCAGATGAGATAGCCCAAACATATAGCATCGATGAAGCGCGCGGGATTGCTATTGGGCATGGGCTTGAATTTGAGCAGGGGCGATAAACCGGCGATGGGGTGCAGATGGCGGTCGAGGAAGAGCAGGGCAGCGCCGATAGCGCACAAAAGCAGCAATGCCCGCGATTTTGGGACGACGTCACGCGCGCGCGAGGTCTTGAATGCAATGCAAGTGCCGGCGACGAAATAAATCTGCCATGCCAATAGGTTGAAGTGGCCGAGATTGATCCAGGGCACAAGAGAAGAGGCAGCTCCGATACCGAATTGAGAAAGCGCCCACAGAGCTGCACTGACCGCCATCACAAGGCGAATACGTCCTTTTACCAGTTGCGTGAGTATCAGCGGCAGGAATAGCAGAAAGAGGCAGTACATGGGGAGAATATCTGAGAACGTGGGCTGGTAAATAAGCAGGTTGCCCGCGAACAAGGCTTGCAGCGGATGGGTGCTGTCAAATGCGGGCCGGCCCGTGCCCACGGCGACTGCAATACTGAAAGCGAGCAGCGCAACCTGAACCAGGTAGATATCGCGCGCGCGCCGAAGGGCACGTTTTTCAAGCGCCGATTTTCCGCCACGATCAAAAATTTTTAGGTACACCCAACCGGATACCAGTCCAGAGAGGAATACGAAGGCGTCGGGGGCGGAGGCGTATCCGAACAGATATGCCGCGACCGACCTGAAGGGATAATCGGGCAGGTGATTGACGGTCATGATGACCAGGGCATAGCCGCGCAGGGTGTCGACGCGCCAGTCGCGTCCGGAGCGGGTTGAGGCGAAGCCAGCCATTGGGACAGATTGCAGATGTGAGGAGGGTTTGTCCATAGGAAGAAAGAGTGTGAAAGGGTTTGCTGCCGGTGGGGAAATATGCGCAAACCCGTTCTCAGCGCGCCTTCCAGAGCTGCTTCCAGGCCTGGACGAGCTCCTGGATGGACCGGGCGGAGGGGACGCGATCATTGACCATGCGGCATCGCGCATAAGCCGTCTGATAAGCGTGGCGGACCGCATCGAGGCTCAGGCGGGAAAGGCTGTTGCGATACTGCTTGAGGTCTTCAGGGCTCATGACTTCGTCGGACCGGAGATCGGGGCGGCGCGCCATAAGGGCAGAATAGCATATTCGCTTTTTATTCGCTATCAATCGGGATGCGGCGCGCCCTGGAGGGCGTGGTGCCGTTGACGAAAAAACTTAGCCGCAAAGTTCGCGAACAGCTGGGGCCTTGCTCCGACGAGCGAGGACGCCCGTTGCTCCAGCCGTTTTTTGGGAAGCGTTCGGAAAATCATTTAACCCACAGTCGGAGAGATCGCGGAGAAAGCTCCACGTAGGAAAGCGGTACAATGTCGGCATCTGAGGCCTTAACTTCTTCACCTTGCGGAGGAGTCCCATGGGCAAGCGCGAATCTTCCAAATCATCCGGCAATAATCGCAGGAGTTTTCTCAAGATGAGTGGCGCTGCAGTGCTGGGCGCGGCGGCTCTGCCAAAAATCGCCGACGCTCAGCCGGGTTCGGCGGCGAGTCCGTCGAATGCTGCGACCTCGTCGATGCCCACGCGCAATTTGGGCAAGACCGGCTACAAGGTGGGAATCTTCAGCCTCGGCGGACAGGCCGCGCTGGAAAAACCAAACAACGAAGCTGCGGCAGTGCCGATCATCGAACGCGCGCTCGACCTCGGCGTGAACTACATCGATACTTCATCGATCTATGGTGGGCCGGCGCGATGGAGCGAGCAATATGTCGGCAAGGTGATGAACCACCGTCGCAAGGAGGCGTTTCTTGCGACCAAGACGAAAGAGCGCACGCGCGAGGGATCGATGCGCATGCTGGAGACATCGCTGAAGCTGCTGCAAACCGATCACATCGATCTGTGGCAGCTGCACGACATCGGCACGATGAAGAACATCAATGGGATCTTTGGAAAGGGCGGCGCGATGGAAGCGCTCCTAGAAGCGCATGATCAGAAGATCGTGCGTTATCTCGGAATCACGGGACATTACCGGCCGGATTCGCTGATCGAGGCGATCCATCGCTATCCTTTCGACACCATTCTAATGGCGGTCAATGCGGCTGATCCGCACCACTACAGCTTTTCGCAGGACCTGCTGCCGCTGGCCGTCGAAAAACAGATGGGAATCATTGGCATGAAAGTGCCGGCGCGTGGTCGAATTCTTTCCACGTGGACGCCGCCGCCGATCGAGCAACAGAAGCACATGTGGGAAGGGATGGTGCCGGCGCCGACCGCGGGGACGCTCGACATGCGGCAGGCGATGTACTATTCGCTGTCGCTGCCGGTGAGCACGGTGATTATCGGGTGCGACTCGATTGCGCAGCTCGAAGAAAATGTGCAGCTGGCGCGGGATTTCACGCCGCTGAGCCAGCAGGAGATGGCGGCGCTTACGGCGAAGGCGGAGCCGGTTTCAAAGCAGGCCTTGTTCTTCCGGTTTTACGATCACGACGCGGCGGGATAAAACGCGTTCGGAAAACATTAAAGCGCAGAGTATGCAAAGTCGCGGAAAAAAGGGATTTCGGCGGCTCGCTAATTGCGCTGTACCGGATGCCGTTGCTTCATTTTGTGTCTGTGCGCCAGAGATTGGCCAAACTATTCTCAAATCCTGGTAGTACGTCTTAGGGATCGTGAGCACAGACCAGTACATCCAACACAGTTGAAATTGGGGAGAAGCATTGCTTACCGCGAAACAGCAACGAGGGTCGACTAAGCTGAAAATCGGGGTGCTGGCGCTGCAGGGGGATTTTGACGCGCACCGGCGACGGCTCGAGGAGCTGGGAGCCGCAGTTGTGCTGGTCAGGAAACCGGAACAACTGGAGAAGATCGATGGGCTGGTGATCCCCGGTGGCGAGTCGAGTACATTTCTCAAGCTGCTCGGGGAGAAAGGATTCGAAAAGCTGAAAGAGTTCGTGCGGGTGAAACCGGCGTTTGGCACGTGCGCCGGCGCGATCCTGTTGGCGAAGGAAGTGGAGAATCCCAGGCAGAACGGGTTGGGCGCGATGGACATCGGGATTCGGCGCAATGCTTATGGACGCCAGATTGACAGCTCAATTCGCGAAGGGCTGTTTCGCGGATCGCCAATCGAAATGGTTTTCATTCGTGCGCCAAGATTTTCGCGGCTTGGGCCCGAAGTTGAGGTATTAGCGACCGAAGGGAACGACCCGGTGGTCGTGCGACAAGGGAAGACGATGGCCGCGACCTTCCATCCTGAATTGAGCGACGATACGCGCGTTCACCAGGCATTTCTAGAGCTGGTCAAAAACGGCAGCAAGCGCTAGCGTATTTTACGTAATAGCGCCGGGCATTGCTCGGCCGGACAGGCGAGACGCCTGTCCCTCCACGAACTCTTCTCAACTCCGAGCCTGACTACAGGGAATTTTGTAATCTTCTACGAAATGTACTGTATCGAACAAATTGTGAGCCCCTAGTAGCCTAACGGCGTTCCGGCCTTTTCCACGATCGGCAACCCACCACAAAGTGTTTCGCGTCCAAGCGGCCCGGCGAAACCTTTCAAAGGGCGGGAAACATGAAACTCTCTCCAAGGAGTTGCCGAACGTGCCGAGAACGTTTGAATACCGCATGCTAATTGTCGATGACGACGCTGTCTTCTGCGAGATCGCTGACGAGTTGTTCAGCTCGCTGGGGTACACCGTGCGCTGCGCCGAGGACGGCTTTGAGGCGCTGGCGATGATGAAGGAGGCGCTGCCGGACATCATCATCTGCGATTTGAACATGCCGCGGATGTCAGGGTTCGAGTTGCTTTCAATCGTGAGGCGCCGATTTCCACAGATTCCGGTGATTGCGATGAGCGGGGAATATGTGGGCACGGATTTCCCGGAAGGCGTCATCGCGGACGGGTATCTGCAAAAGGGCGGCGAGCACTCGCCAGAGGTGCTGGTAGGAAAAATACGGGAACTGCTGGAGAAGTCTCCGTTGCGCGCCAACATCGTGAAAGCGCCGACCGCTCCGGTCTGGATACCGCGTGACGGCAAACAATATTTTGTTCTTACTTGCACTCACTGTTTGCGCTCGTTTTCGCTGCCGACTCCGTCTGAGGACGGCAACCGGAAACTTGAGTGCAAGACGAAGTGCGAATTCTGCGATCAAGAAATTGTTTACATGCTCGATGCGGGAGTGATTGAGCACGTGCGGCGCGCAGCCGAATGAATAGCCATGTCTAGTGCGTCTGCAACGTCCGACGTGACCCACGTGCTCAGGTATGATCGCCTGCAGGTGGGCGAGTACTATGCTGACTTTCGGCGCGATAAGCGGCTCTCTCCTGAGGTCTATCACTGCATCATTCAGCGGGAGGGCTCGACGGAAATTATTTCCTGGAGCCAGTACCGTACGCTGGAGGCGGCCCGGCGCGCAGCCGAAGCAGAAATCAATCGGTTCATTTCCAATACAACGAAATAGGCCTCTGCTGGCCAGACTGCATCGGCGGTGCCAGCTGACGTCAGATCCCTCGGGGCTGAACGCCGCTGGGGATGACAACTGCCGATCAATTTGAGCTTGCGAAGCTTAGAATGAGACGGAATTTGTGGCGAAGGAGAGACAATGCAAAAACGGAAGCTTGGAAAAAACGGCCTGGAAGTGTCGGCCATCGGCTTTGGCTGCATGGGAATGAGCTTTGGATATGGCCAGGCGGTGGACAAGCAGCAGGGGATCTCTGTGATCCGCGCAGCAGTCGAGCGCGGAGTTACATTCTTCGATACGGCGGAGGTGTACGGCGCCTTCACGAACGAAGAACTGGTGGGCGAGGCGCTGGCACCTTACCGCGATCAGGTGGCGATCGCCACAAAGTTTGGTTTCAAAATCGACTCCGGGGGCAAGCAGGCGGGTCTGGACAGCCGACCGGAGCATATCAAAGAAGTGGCTGAAGCCTCACTGAAGCGCCTTAAGACCGATGTGATTGATTTGTTCTACCAGCACCGGGTCGATCCAAATGTTCCGATCGAAGATGTCGCCGGGGCGGTGAAAGACCTGATCCAGCAAGGGAAGGTGAAGCACTTTGGTCTCTCCGAGGCCGGAGTGCAGGTCATCCGTTGCGCGCATGCCGTTCAGCCGGTCACCGCACTGCAGAGCGAATACTCGCTTTGGTGGAGGGAGCCGGAAGAGGCGATCCTGCCGACGCTCGAGGAATTGGGGATCGGTTTCGTTCCATTCAGCCCACTTGGCAAAGGCTTTCTCACTGGAGCGATCAAAGAGGATACGCAGTTCGAGAAAACGGATTTCCGCAACATAGTTCCGCGCTTCTCGCCGGAGAACCGCAAGGCGAACCGGGCCATGGTTGACGTGGTCAGCAGGTTTGCGCAGGAAAAAAAGGCGACACCGGCGCAGATCGCGCTGGCGTGGATTCTCGCGCAAAAACCCTGGATGGTTCCGATTCCGGGCACAACGAAGCTGCACCGTCTGGAAGAGAACATCGGAGCTGTGGACGTTACGCTTACACCCGACGAGCTACGCCAGCTCGACGGGGCCACTTCGAAGATTCCGGTGCAGGGCGAGCGGTACCCGGAAAGCGCGCAGCGGATGATCAATCGGTAGTGTCTTTCAGGGGTGAGAGTTGCGGGAAAGAAGCTATGAGCGGCGAGCGGCAAGCAGTGAACAAACTTTTTGCTCACTGCTCACGGCTTGCTGCTCCGAGCTAGAGGAGTACATATGCCCACGAAAGATAGTGCGCTAAGAGATGTTCTTTCGAGATCCAAGGAAATCACCATTACTGTGACGGGAAGAAAGTCTGGGCGGGCGATCTCTATCCCGGTGTGGTTTGTATTGGAGGGCGACAGGCTTAGTTTGCTGCCGGTGCAGGGTTCGGATACGCAGTGGTACCTGAACGTGCTCAAGAATCCGAAGACTCGGATTGCTGCGCGTGGCTCAGAAGGTGAGCTTCAGGTTCTTCCGATCACCGATGCCAAAGAGGTGAAGGCGGTCGTCGAGAAATTCCGGAAAAAATATGGGGCCGGGGATGTGAAGAAGTACTATTCGAAGCTCGATGTTGCAGTTGTAGCCGACCTGAGTTAATTGTCCGCCTTCACGGACCACCAAGGACACCCCTCGACTTCGCTCAGGGCAGGATCCGTTACACAAAGGAAGTCCGCTATGTTGATTCTGCCTTACACCTCAGTTCAGCTGCGGAGATTGCGTCGCAGTCGTCAACAGCTGGCGTTCCGCGGGTGAGAAGTTGGAGTAACGACCGGAGTTGATTCTTTCCTGCCGTGCCTGAGGCGGCATGGCGCGCAATAGACGGATTGCGTTTTGCACCTCGGGACGTAATCGGCTCGGACCGAAAGGAACTCGCTGCGTTGAACTTGCAAGCTGGAAGTTGTTCGTGCCGGTTGCTGGGGTGGTTGGAGTTCGCGAAACTCCATTTGTCGGCCCGTAATTGCGAGTCACAGAATTCTGGCCGCGAGAATCCCCGGGCACGGGCGTATTCGACGGCTTAGCCGGAGCGATCTGATCGTTTGGCTTGGAATTGTCATGCCGGTAGTCGGGCTCACGATTTTCGGGAGCGCGATTGTCGGGAGCGTTGCGATAATCATATCGCCGATCAGGAGCGTAATCGTGGTAGTCAGGATAATAGTAGGGCTCGTAAGGATAGCCGTACGCGTATGGGCCGTAGTCGTAGTAGTAGGGATAACCCCATCCCCAGTAAGGCCAGCCGAAGCCAATATCTAAGCCCCAACCCCAGCCCCAACCGCCCCAGCCCCACCAGCCTGGGAAGCCGAACCCGCCGCCGAATCCGTGATGGAAGCCGCCGTTGAAGCCGTTGCCAAATCCGTTGTGGAAGCCGCCGCCACGAAAGCCTCCACCGCCGAAGCCACCGCTGTGGAAGCTGCTGCCTCCACCAAAACCACCGCCGTGGAAACCCCCACCGCCAAAACCTCCACCATGGAAACCACCGCCTCCAAAACCTCCGCCGTGGAACCCGCCGCCTCCACCGTGGACGCCTCCGCCACCACGTTGGGCGAAACTGGATTCGGGGATGCTCGCGATTGCGAACGAAACCGCGACGACAACGAAAACTTTCAGCGGCACGGCTCTGGTCATGGGTCCTCCTACTTCAGGTTAGATGCGGACCCGAGGCGGTTTCCGGTTCGCGCAGGGCTGCGCAACCGGTAAAACTCCCAAGCATTAGGAATTGTATACCTCTTTGGCTCTGAATTGACCTGGTGCCTGGTGTCGCCTAACATCCATTCCGGCAGGCCTTCGTGATGCTTGGACAGACCATTTCGCACTACCGCGTTCTCCGCAAGCTGGGAGGAGGCGGCATGGGTGTGGTTTTCGAGGCCGAGGACACGAAACTCGGGCGCCATGTCGCGCTGAAGTTTCTTCCAGATGAACTCTCCCGGAATCCTCAGGCGCTCGAGCGATTTCGGCGCGAGGCGCGGGCGGCTTCTTCCCTCAATCATCCGAACATTTGTACGATCCACGAAATCGACGAAGACCAAGACCGTATTTTCATCGCGATGGAGCTGCTCGAAGGCACGACACTCAAAGATCTGATCGCTGGCAAGCCGCTTGATTCAGAGATGCTGCTGGAACTGGCGATCCAGATAGTTTCCGCACTCGAAGCCGCCCATAGCCACAGCATCGTTCATCGCGACATTAAGCCGGGAAATATTTTCATTACGAATCTAGGCCAGGCAAAAATCCTGGATTTCGGCCTGGCAAAGATTGACCTACGCCGAGCGGCAGCGGCCGACGTTGCGGCACCAACCGCCACCGCCGAGGAGCATCTGACCAGTCCGGGTACAGCAATGGGGACCGTGGCCTTTATGTCCCCGGAGCAGGTGGAGGGAAGAGAACTTGACACTCGCACCGACCTGTTTTCCTTCGGCGCGGTGCTATACGAAATGGCTACTGGACGACAAGCGTTTTCCGGCAACACATCAGGAGTGATTTTCAATTCCATCTTAGAAAAAGCACCGATTCCTCCAACTCGCGTCAATCCCGAGCTTCCGCCTCGACTGGATGAAATCATCGCCAAGACCCTGGAGAAAGATCGCGAAGTGCGGTATCAACATGCGGCAGACATTCGAGCGGATCTGAAGCGGCTGCGAAGGGATACCACGTCAGGAACGGCTCGGGTGCCAATGGCCAGCAAACCGGAAACCCTGTTCAGTCGCTTACGAAAAAAGCCAACACTGCTGGCCGGCGCGCTCGTAATTGTGCTGGCGGCTGGTTACCTCCTCGTTCGTTTTCTATGGACGCCGCGCACGACCGCGATTTCGTCCATTGCCGTGTTGCCATTCTCGGGCGCAGGGCAGGAGGCAAGCTCTGAAGACCTCCAGGACGGCATTACAGAAGGGATCATCGATGCTCTATCACAAACCCCCGGTCTCAGAGTGATGTCGGGCAGTGCGGTTTTTCGGTACAAGGGCAAGAATCCTGACCCGCAGCAAGTCGGAAGAGAGTTGAAAGTAGCGACCGTTTTGACCGGGAGGATTGTGCACCGCGACGGCGGGGTGGGCGTGAACGCCGAACTGGTGAATACGGAAGACAACACACAACTCTGGGGCCACCGCTATGACGAGCAATTGACGGACCTTGGCGCAATGCAGCAGGAGCTTGTCAACAGCATCTCCAGCCAGCTGCGCCAAAAGCTGGGCCGTGACGAAAAGCAGACCGCCCCGCCTCGAGCAACCGAAAATTCTGAAGCTTACAACCTCTACCTGCGAGGGCGGTATGAGATGGACCGTGGAAGCGATGAGGCGTGGCTACGGGCAGCACAATATTTTCAACAGGCAGTTCAGAAGGACCCCAGTTTTGCCGCCGCTTATTCCCGTTTGGCAACGACTTATGGCCTTCTCGCGTCAGAGAGCGATCTGCCGACGAAAGAAACTTTGGCCAAGGCGAGCGCAGCCGCCGCTCGGGCGCTCGAGTTGGATAATTCTCTCGCTGAAGCGCACTCCGCAGCGGGCTTTGCGCACCTGATGAACTGGGAATTTGCTGCCGCGGAGCCTGAACTCAGGCGCGCCGTCGAACTCGATCCCAATGTGGAGAGCGTGCGCGCCAATTATGAGGCATTCTTGCGGGCCACTGGAAGATTCGCCGAAGCGGAGGAACAAGGGCGCCGTGCTCTGGAATTGGATCCGAGTTCGCTGTCGCTCATGTTCAGCCTGGGCCTGACTTTGATGGCGGAGCGTAAATACGACCAAGCCGTTGTGCAGTTCCAAAAAATGCTTGAAATTGAATCCGACAGTTCTCAGGCCCACATCGGTTTAGCCTGGTGTTACCGGGACGAGGGCAGGCACGATCAAGCGGCCCAGGAGACACAGCGGTATTACCTCGTCAGTGGATTTCCCGATATCGCCGAAGCACAAAGGAAGGAGCAAGAACGGTCAGGATGGAGGGGGGCCGTATTGAAGGATATTGAAGTCATGAGTAACCCAGCCAACGGAATCAACTACTATCCTAGCGGGGTCGCCATGGCTTACGCACAGTTGGGGGAGAGAGACAAGGCGTTTGCATGGCTTGAACGCGCCTACAACGAACGCGCTGGTTTGCTGTTCCTGAAAGTCGATCCCGCTTTCGATAGCCTGCGTTCCGATCCGCGATTCAATAGCTTGCTGAGGAGAATCGGCTTCCCACAATAAAGCTTCTCGGCCGAAAGTCTAACGGCGTCAGCAATTCAAAAATATTTGTGACTAGCTCTTGACAACTCCTGTGCGTAACTGTATGGTTACGTATTATGCGTCACCGATCGGTTACATATAGGACCGGCGCAAGCCGGCGAAGAGCGACTTCGGCTCCAGGTGCGGGATTCGTAGTCGCGGCCAGGGATGCGGCATTTAGCGCCCTGGCTGACCCAACGAGACGGGCGGTGCTTGACCTGCTGCGAACCGGGACGCGGCCGGCGGGCGAAATCGCGCGGTCCTTTACCGTGTCGCGGCCGGCCATTTCCAAGCACCTTCGGATTCTGCGGCGGGCGCATTTGGTCGAAGAGCGCAGGGAAGGGCGGCATCGGCTTTATCAGCTCAATCCTGAGCCGTTGAAGGCGGTCGATTCGTGGCTGGAGCAGTACCGCAGCTTCTGGATCTCCAATCTGGCCAGCCTAAAAGTATTTGTAGAGACGGAATACGAGAAAGAAAGGCGTGGGGTTGTCCGAGAAAAATCCAAGTAAGGAGAAATGAACATGAAGCGCAATTATGCTGTGGTCTCTATTCTTGTGGCCCTGGCTGCAGTCGCCGCAGCGGCCCAGTCCGGCGGGCAACAATCGTTTGAGATGATGAAGGCACTAACAGGAAACTGGGAAGGGAAGGGCAGTGAAGGCGGACCGGTGCGCGTAAATTATCGGTTAACTGCGGGCGGCTCGGCGCTCATGGCGGAAATTCAAAGCGACATGAAGGGCAAGAGCGAAGACATGATCAGCATGATCCATATGGATGGCGACCGACTGCTGCTCACGCATTACTGCGCCGCCGGGAACCAGCCACGTATGGTGGCTTCAGTTTCTCCTGACGGAAAAGCTGTAACGTTCAAATTCCTTGACTCCACCAACCTGGCCAATCCTGATCAGGGACACATGGACCACGTAATTTTCAACTTCATCGATGCGAATCATCACACCGAGGAGTGGCATTTCCAGGCCGGCGGAAAAGAGATGGTGGAGCGTTTTGATCTGCAGAAGAAGAGCTAGCAAAAGCATTCTGTCTTTAGCCTTCAGCCGCCAGTAAAAACCCTTGCGGCTTTCCTGATGGCTGACGGCTGATGACGGACTGCTTACGGAGAACTTATGAGTACACAAACAGTTTTGTCGAAGGATGACGCGGTTGTGGCGGAAATTGAAATTGCCGCGCCGCCGCAAAGAGTATTCGAGGCGCTGGTCACAAGCGATCAACTCGCCCGCTGGTGGGTCAGCGAGACCTGCGCGGTTAAGCGCTGGGACATTGACGCACGCCCGGGGGGCCGCTGGTATTTCAAGACGGGGAAGAGCACCCAAGCGATTAACGGCGTCGATACATTTGAAGCCCACGGGGAGATACTGGAATACAGCCCGCCTCGAATGCTGGTTTATACCTGGATCGCGAACTGGAACGATGCGCCGACACACACAACTGTGGTCTCGTGGATACTTACAGCGACGAAAACCGGCACTCACGTAAAAGTCACGCACAGCGGGCTTGACAAGATGCCGGTGGCGCGCAAGGACTACGCGGGAGGCTGGCCGGGTGTCCTGCAGTTACTCAGGAAATTTATAGAGAAGCATTAAATCAAGGGTGAATCCCACTTCTGCCAAAAGCAGGCCGAAGTGGGACGCCCGCACCCGTCTAAGCGTGTATCATGCTAGCCATTAATTTCGAGAGGAGGGAACTGTGGCTAATCCATTTTGTCATGTCGAACTGAATACTACCGATGTGAAGAAGGCGAAGGACTTTTACGGCAAGCTGTTCGACTGGAAGCTGGAGGACATGGAGTCGCCGGGCGGCAGCTACACCATGATCGGCGTGGGCGAAGGCACGGGCGGAGGAATGATGAAGCATCCGATTCCGGGCGCGCCATCTTTCTGGCTTGCCTACATTCTCGTGGATGATATTGAGGCGTCGACGAAGAAAGCGAAGTCTCTGGGCGCATCCGTTATGAAGGATGTCACCGAGATACCCAACTTCGGCTGGTTTAGCGTGCTGGCTGATCCGACGGGCGCGCATTTCGCGCTGTGGAAGGCAAAGAACTAGGCAGCTGAAATTGTGCTCTGCCGGTAGGCCGCCTCAATTGGCGGCAGCGTAATAATACGCAGCAAACCACGAAGGACACGAAGTACCACGAAGGATTGAATTCGTATCGCTTCGTGCCCGGCAGTCTAAGACTACAAATCAGAAACGAATCCGCTCAGAGGAACAGGTTCAAATGGCCACCAGCAGCATTATGCCCTCGACTCAGATTTCTTCCAACAATGACACAGTCGTGGTTGAGGTGTTCATCGCGGCGCCACCCATGCGAGTTTTCCAGGCGATCACGGATCCGAAACAGACGGCCCAATGGTGGGGACAAAAAGGGCTTTATCGGATCATTGAAGCGCAATCAGACCTGCGCGTCGGTGGTAAATGGAAAAGCAGCGGAATCGGCGACGATGGAACCAAGTTCAGCGTGGAGGGTGAATATCTCGAGATCGAACCTCCGCGCTTGCTGGTGCACACCTGGAATCCGAGTTACTCCGATCTTCGCGGCACGGTTGTGCGGTGGGAACTCGAAGCGCGCGATGTGCACGGATTGCAGGCTGGCGGGCCTCGCCGGGCGGGAACGGGCACGCTGGTGAGAATCCGGCACTCCGGATTTGCCGGCAACCTGGAACAGGTTCAAGGCCATGGCCAGGGATGGGCACGCGTGCTCGGCTGGCTGCAGGCTTTTGTCGAGAACGACCAAACTGCTGGTACGAGTGAATAAATGGCAGCCGCAACACTTACTCCGGACAACGACGCCATTGTGGCGGAGGTATTCATAGCGGCCCCTCCATCGCGCGTCTTCGAAGCGATCGCGGATCCGGCGCAGCGCGCCAAGTGGTGGGGTGTTAGAGCAACAACTCAAGCAGTTCCCCGTGTTACTCCGTTTCGAGTTACTGATGCGACGTCAGATCTGCGTGTGGGTGGTAAGTGGACCCACGAGGGCATAACTGGAGACGGCAGGAAGTTTCATCTCGAGGGCGAGTATCTGGAGATCGATCCACCGCGCTTGCTGGTGCACACCCGCATTGCGGATTTTGTGGGCAACTTTACGACAATTGTGCGCTGGGAACTCGAGCCACGCGACGTGCACGGATTACATGGGAGCGGCTCGCACCGAATGGGTACGGGAACGCTGGTAAAGGTTCGACACTCCGGATTCGCCGGACATCTGGAACAAGCGCAGAGCCACCACAAAGGATGGGAAGCATCGCTCAACTGGCTGCGCGATTACATCGAGAAGGGCGAGACGATGGAGACACGGCCGGGACAAATCTAATCTTAGTTGACTCAGGCCACGTCAGTGTTCTCGGATTTCAGCCTCGGCACTTAGTAAAAGCTGGCACGGCCGTTGAAGCCATGCCAGCATTTTGTCCAGACTGCGGTTATGGGTTGTGGATTAGGTTCATGTTGTCGATAAATACTTCAAAGGGTGTAGCTGATCCGTTCATGTCGAGCTGAAAGGCGTTGTTGAATTTATCGCCAAAGCCCGATCCGGCGTTGATGGCTTGATGCGATTGGCCGCTGGTGTTAGTGGGGGTGTATTTGATTCCATCGACGATGATATCGTCGAAGAAAATTGTCGACCCCGAAACATGTTCGTCTACTTGAACGTGATGGAAGGTGTCTGGGGAGAAACGGGGGATTAGAATGCCCGTGTCATGCCAGCCCAGGTTCGGAGTATTTGGTTGCTGAGGAGAGGTGTTCCACTGGAAGGTGCGCATGCGCATCTTGGTGGGATCACCAGAGTCCGCGTAATTGGCTTGCCACCCTGTGTTGTAAACTACGCCATTAAACTGCTGGTGTGTTTCCCATTCGATTGCCTGGGGCGCGTTCTGCTCCCCGGACGGAATCAGCAAGTCAAACGAATAGGATTGTGTAGTTACGACACCACTGGGCGATGGCGGGTTCGAGGACGGAGTACGGTTGATGAACCAATATGCATTGGTAAAGGGCTGACTGCTGCCGCCGCCGATCGAGAATTGATGCGCCGAGCCGTCTTCGCTGGGAGAGCTGACGACGTTCTGACTGGTTACAGGTTGCGAACCACTGCCGCCCGTATTTCCACAGCCACTGCCGCAGATGTCCCAAGGATTAATGTCGTCAAGGTTGCTGTAGCAGTTGGTCGTTCCGGTACAACCACCACCGCCCCCGCCACCTCCACCATTGACAGTCAGGTTCAACGTCTGATCGCCAAATGCTCCCGTGCTATCCCATGCTCGCACAACCATGGTATGGGCGCCGGCGGTCATGTTGATTGCGGTGCTGATGGAGCTGACATTGCTCTGGGCGAACACATCGTTTCCATCAACATAGATATGCCACCCAGTTATGGCATTAGTCGATCGGGCTGAGGCCTGCACGCCTACAGGCGAATTCACGGTCGCGTTGTTTTGTGGTGTAGTTACCGCAACGGAGACGCCACTCGAAACGACGTTGACGGTGACAGTTTGATCTCCAAAGGCGCCGGTGCTGTCCCAGGCGCGGATGACCAACGTGTGCGATCCATTCGCGATGGGCAAGCTGGTGCTGATGGAGTTGGTCGCGCCGGCACTGAAGGAATCCACGCTGTCCACGTAAATATGCCAGCCCGTAATGGGATTGCCCGACTTGGCTGAAGCCTGAACAGGTACCGGTGAATTGACGGTTGTGCCGTTGGCAGGAGCGGCCAGGCTGACCTGTACACCTTGCACAACATTAAGGGTTAGGGATTGGCTGGCATACCCGCCGGAAGCGTCCCACGCGCGGACCACCAGCGAGTGCGTACCAGGACTCATCGACAAACTGGGTGCGATCGAGTCTGTCTGACCGGCGGTGAACACATCGACGCTATCAACATAAATATGCCATCCAGTGATAGTGGTGTTAGAGGTTGCGCTGGCCTGAATCGTCGCAGGCGAGCTAACCGTAGCGCTGTTGGCAGGAGAGCTGACGGTAACAGCAATATTGGCTTGCTGCACATTCAGGTCTAAAGTCTGATCTCCGAAGGCTCCGGTACTGTCCCACGCGCGCACCACGACTGTATGTGTGCCTGGGTTCATGGGCACACTGGCCGAAATCGCGGTGGTGGCCCCAGCAGAAAAAGAGTCATTGCCGTCGACATAAATGTGCCAGCCAGTAATTGGATTTGCTGATACTGCTCTTGCCTGGAAATCCACCGGAGAGAATACGGTTGCGCCATTGGTCGGGGTGCTGACATCTACGGTTACGCCCTGACCAGTGACGTTTAGAGTAAGAGTTTGGTCGGCATCAGCGCCGGAGCTATCCCAGGCGCGCACGACCACTGTGTGCGTGCCATTCGGAATACTCAGGCTGGTGTCGATGCCTGTGACACCGCCGGCACTATAGGAGTCATTTCCATCGACGTAAATGTGCCAACCGGTAATAACGTCACCCGAACTAGGAGTTGCGGATGCTCGAATGGTTACTGGGGAGGTTACAGTGGAGTTGTTGGCGGGTGTGCTCACGTTCACTGAAATAGCAAACGCGGACACGCTGGATAGCAGCATCAGAAGACAGCACAACCTAATCATGCGAGACTGCATACGGGCAACTTCCTTTCGTAGAAATAAGTTCGCACGCTTCGGAGATAGAGCACTGCGGACAGATCTTTCACCGCGCGAACACTAGCATTCCGATCAACGAACTGACGAGTGCGGCGCGGCACTTGGGATGGCTACAGTGACGAAGAAGATTGGTGTCCGTTTAAATTTGACAATTCCGCATGTGTCATAAGGAGCAACACAGGACAGTAACTCAGGCCAGCAGCTAACACTGTTGTCACGCGCGTTCGTGACAACTAAGTGTGCCAGCAAGTGAGCGACGTAAGCGAGCTACTTACAAATGGGATGATTGGCGTCAGTTGTACGGCGTGCAAGCGGGAGTGGCTGGAGGCGCATACACTCGAGCGATGGTGAAAGTGCGCCCCTGAGGTGTTGCCGGACATCTCGAGCGAGCGCAGGGTCACCACACGGGATCGGAGAATCGCTCCATTGGCTGCGCGATGGTGCCGAGAAGGGCGAGATACGATAAAAACCCGCGCCGCCAACCAACCGGTTTTGGAATAAATTCCTTGCGAGATCAGTCATCCATTTGAGCGCCGGCGCTTACGTGCGCTGCGCCGCGTCAGGGCGAATCTTATGCACACGAACATCAGCATCCCCTTAGCCGGCCTGTTTGTGTTTCTCGCAGGATTTAATGCGTGGATCATGTTGACGGGGGCAGGTGCCAGCCCGCGCGCTCGCAAAATATGGACCCAGATTCATCGCATCTGCGGCTATCTGTTTATCGCGATATTCGGGATTTTTTGCTTTTTCATGCTGTTTCGCATCAGAGGAATGTCGGACGAGCTCTCGCCGCGTGTCATCCTGCATATGACGTTGGCGTTGTTGCTGGCCCCTTTGCTTTTTGTGAAGGTAATCGTGGTCCGATACCAAAAGGCAGCGTGGGGAGTGCTGATGGCGTTGGGGATGACAATTTTTGCCTTCGCCTTCACCCTGGCCACGGTAAACGTCGCCGTGCACTATTTGCGCGATGCCGAACGACACAAGATCCAGAGCAGCACCGTCGAGGCAGTTATCGTCGGGGCGGTTGTTTTGGCGGCGATCGGATTCTTCAGCGGCATCAGGCGGTCCAAGCCAAAATCCGGCACACCAACAGCGACTCTTTCTAAACTGGCCGTCCAGGAATCCCAAAAATCAAGCGACGTTTTGAATCTTACCCTGGCGCGAATTGAAGCTCAGTCGGATGACGCCAAGACTCTGCGCTTTCTGTTGCCCCGGAACCAGCGTATCTCAGCCCGGCCGGGACAGTTTCTGACTTTTGAGTGGATGATCGACGGAAGGCCTGTTACACGCTCGTACTCGATCTGCTCCTCGGCTGCGCAAGGCAACTTTGTTGAGATCACGCCAAAGCGGGTGGAGAACGGATATGTTTCTCAATTTCTAAACGACCGTGCAACCATCGGGCTCACCGTCATGGCGAGAGGCCCCTACGGCCGATTCTATTTCGACGAGAGTAAGCACGAGCGGATTGTGATGATCGCGGGCGGCAGCGGAATTACTCCCATGATTTCGATGCTGCGGTACATTGACGATCTTTGTATTCCGGCGGAGGCAACACTCATCTACTGTGTTCGGACCGAGAGAGATGAATTTTTCAAGGCAGAACTTGCCGCACTGCGCACCAGGTTAAGAAAGTTTCGTTACGTGCTCGTCGTCTCTCAGCCAAAAACCAATTGGACGGGTTGGAAGGGCCGTTTGCGGCAAGAAATTGTGGAACGAGAAGTCGAGAAGCCACTGGAGTCCACCTATTTCCTGTGTGGGCCGTCACCCTTTATGGATGCCGCGAGCGATTTGTTGAAGCAGTTGGGAATCGATCGCTCAAAAATCCTGCAGGAAAGTTTTGGTGGAGCTGTTACCAAACCAGCAAAGACAACTGTGAGCGAGGGTCCGCTGGAAATCAAGTTGTCGCGTTCAGCCACGGCAATTCATGTTTCACAAGAAGAAATTCTACTGGACGCTTTGGAAAAAAATGGCGTGCTAATCCCGTCAGGCTGCCGACAAGGAAACTGCGGAACATGCAGAACGAAGCTGCTCAGTGGGAGCGTACAGATGGACACCGAATCAGGGTTGACAGAGGAACTCCGGGAGCAAAGGTATATTCTCCCTTGTGTAAGCCGCCCGCTGAGCGACGTTGTGCTGGAGGCATGATTCAGAATTTGGCATTCAGCAAATAGCACTTAAAGCGAGCTGTGTGCCAAAGCTAAGGGAAGAGTACGAGTCTATTCATGACGCAAGAAGAAATCAGGCTGTCAGAGTCGGCTGCCCGCAAGAAGCACTGGAAACGCTGGGGACCATATCTGAGCGAGCGTTCCTGGGGAACGGTCCGCGAGGATTACAGTGCTGACGGGGAGCCCTGGCAGTTTTTTCCTCACGATCACGCGCGCTCGCGTGTTTATCGCTGGAACGAAGACGGCATCGCGGGAATCTCGGACCGGCATCAGTTCGTCTGTTTTGCGCTGGCGCTGTGGAACGAGCGGGATCCTATTCTGAAAGAGCGCCTGTTCGGACTGTCGAATGGCGAAGGCAATCATGGCGAAGACGTGAAGGAGTACTACTTCTATCTCGACAGCACCCCGACGCATTCTTACATGAAGTACCTGTATAAGTACCCCCAGGCGGCATTTCCATATTCACAGTTAGTTGAAGAGAACGCCCGACGCAGCAAAGATCAGCCTGAGTTCGAGCTGCTGGACACGGGCGTCTTCGACGAAGACCGCTACTTCGATGTTTTTGTCGAGTACGCAAAGGCTGATATCGATGACATTCTGATCAAAATATCGGTCGCGAACCGCGGGCCTGAGGCGGCCACTATTCGGGTGCTGCCGACGATCTGGTTCCGTAACACGTGGTCGTGGGGGAATGGGAACGCGAAACCACGTCTGCGCGAAGCACGATCAGGAGCAAATCCAGTCATTGAATTAGATACCGCACAGTTGGGTCTGCGATGGCTTTATTGCGAAGGTTCTCCCGAATTGCTATTTACCGAGAATGAAACGAATTTCCAGCGACTTTTTCGCGTGGAAAATCGAACGCCTTACGTAAAAGACGGAATCAACGAGTACCTGGTAAAGGGGGCCCGAGATGCGGTAAACCCGGAGCAAGGGGGAACGAAAGCTGCAGCGCATTACTCGATCACGATTCAACCCGGCGAAACACAGGTCATTCGCCTGCGCCTGACCGACTCGGATTTTCGGCGCAAGAATGCGTTCACTAATTTCGAAAACATTATGGAGCTGCGCTGTCGCGAAGCCGACGAATTCTACGCCACCATCGTTCCACAGCATTTGTCAGCCGACGCGCAGAACGTAATGCGGCAGGGTTTTGCCGGCATGTTGTGGTCGAAGCAGTTTTATCACTTTGTGATCAAAGACTGGTTGCGCGGGGATCCCGGCAATCCGCCTCCACCGCGAGAACGCGAGCAAGGCCGCAATTACGAATGGACGCACCTCTATAACGCTGACGTAATCTCGATGCCGGATAAATGGGAGTATCCCTGGTACGCGGCGTGGGACTTGGCTTTTCACTGCATTCCGCTGGCGCTCGTCGATCCCGATTTCGCGAAGGAACAGCTGACCCTAATGCTGCGCGAGTGGTACATGCATCCCAACGGGCAAATTCCGGCGTATGAGTGGGCTTTTGGCGAGGTGAACCCTCCGCTGCACGCGTGGGCGGCGTGGCGGGTCTACAAGATTGATAAAAAGCGCAGAGGGAAAGGCGATCGCGAGTTCCTGAAGCGGGTGTTCCACAAGCTGATGTTGAACTTCACCTGGTGGGTAAACCGAAAAGACGCGGAAGGGATGAACATCTTCCAGGGTGGTTTTCTAGGACTCGATAACATCGGCGTCTTCGACCGCAACTCGCCTTTACCGACCGGCGGTTTTATTGAGCAGTCGGACGGAACCAGTTGGATGGCGATGTACACATTAAACCTGCTTGCTATCGCCATGGAGTTGGCAAAAGAAGAATCATGCTACGAGGACGTGGCCAGCAAGTTCTGGGAACACTTCATCTACATCGCTCACGCCATGAATCACCGCGGTCACAACGGAATGGGATTGTGGGACCACGAGGACGGTTTTTTCTATGATGTTCTGAAGTTTCCCGACGGTTCGCATTTTCCGATGAAAATCCGCTCGATGGTGGGGCTGATTCCGCTCTTCGCAGTGGAGATGCTAGAGCCTGAGCTGCTCGACAAATTACCTGACTTCAAACGGCGGCTGGAATGGTTCATCGACAACCGGCCCGATTTGACCAATGGCCTCGCTTGCATGAGAACGCCCGGGAAAGGCGCGCGCCGCCTGCTTTCTATTGCGAACCAGGAACAACTGCGGCGCATCCTGGCGTACATGCTCGATGAGCGTGAGTTTCTTTCGCCGTACGGCATTCGCGCACTTTCTCGGTTCCACCGAGAGAATCCCTATACCCTGCATGTGAACGGGACGGAACACCGCGTCGACTATCAGCCGGCAGATTCGGCCACGGGATTGTTTGGCGGGAATTCCAACTGGCGCGGGCCGGTTTGGTTGCCGGTCAATTTTTTGCTGGTCGAGTCGCTGCAAAAGTTCCATCACTATTTCGGCGACAGTTTTATGGTCGAGTTCCCAACCGGATCGGGAAAGCAGATGACGCTTTGGGAAGTGGCAGCGGAACTTTCACGCCGCCTAACCAGCATTTTCACTCGCAACGCTGATGGCCGGCGTCCGGTCTTCGGGAATCTGGAAAAGTTCCAGGCCGATCCGCACTGGCGGGATCTGCTGCTGTTTCACGAATACTTTCACGGTGATTCCGGTACCGGAGTTGGCGCGAGCCATCAAACCGGATGGACGGGGCTGGTCACAAAACTGATGCAGCAGAGCGGGGAAGTGAGCGATAGAAATCCGGCCGCCCCCAGATCGGCTAGCACCGTCATGTCCAGATCGCGATCACTGTGAGTCATTACTCGGTACCCTTAAATCTCCAAGATTAGAGTGCGGTGGGGTCACCCTTCGCCGTTTCCAATAAATGACAGAGTGGTGACATCAGCCTGACAACCGGAGTTGCGCGAAAACTTACCATTCAGAGCTGACCGGGGCGTAAGAGCCTGCGTAGAATCCCGGACTCATTCCAGCCAATTCTGAAGGAGAAAAAGCATTATGCGTCGTGTGTTTGTGAGTTCATTCCTGCTCGTGATCGCGCTGGTTTTCAGTTGCAGCGCGGCTTTCGCGCAATATACGGAAACGATTCTGGTCGCGGATAGCACCAATACGGCCGTTACGGCAAATCAACCCGATGGATTTCTGATCAATGCCTGGGGACTGGTCCATGGGCCCGGCACTCCGTGGTGGGTGGCCGATAACGGAACCGGCTGGTCAACGCTCTACACCAACACGGGGTTCAAGATTCCGCTGAACGTGGTGATTCCGGCGGCGGTAAAGGAAAATGCGGGTTCGCCAACCGGCGTAGTGTTCAACGGCACTAACGAGTTTACGATCAACGGTGCATCGACATTCTTCATCTTCGCCGCGCTCGACGGGACCGTCAGTGCATGGGCGCCGGCATTGGATCTGCATCATGCGATGCTCAAAGTCAACAAGTCGAAACTGGGCGCCTCTTATACGGCGCTGGCGATCACGAATAAACCAAGCGGCAATCGCTTGTTCGCAGCCGATACGGTGAACAACAAGGTCGATATTTTCGACGGCCATTTCGAGCCGATGGGCTTCTTCACGGACCGCACGGTCCCGAAGGGTTTCACAGTATTCGGTATTCGCGATCTGGGAGGCCTGCTCTACGTCTCATTTGCTGATAGCGCGGGTGGACCCGGTGGCTTCATCGATATCTTCACGGAAGAAGGAAGATTTGTGAAGCGGCTGACCCAAGGTGGAGTCCTGAACCAGCCCTGGGGCTTTGCGATTGCGCCGAGCGGATTTGGCCCGCTTAGCAACACGCTGCTGATCTCGAACAACGTCAACTTCACCGGCACGATCAACGCATTTAATGCGGTGACCGGCGAATTTGTGGGCACGGTCAGCGATGCCGGGGGTAATCCGATCAACATTGATCAGCTGTGGGCCATCGATTTCGGCGATGGGCTGCCCCAAACTGCTAACGGCCCTGCCACTACGATGTACTTCACCGCAGGACCGGCCAACAACACGCAAGGGATTTTCGGATCAATTACGTTAGGCCCGTAAAGAGCGCGGTCGTTTAGCGAGGCCCAGTGTCTGGTTTCAGCAGGGAACTGGGCCTTTTCTTCTCGAGGTAACTGAGGACAGTGCAAAAAAAGCCCCAGTTCTCATGAGAGCTGGGGTATTCAACTCAGAAATCAGCCAGGACTATTTATAGACGGCGTTGGTGCGAGCCAATTCATCGCGATGCGCTTTGGATTCGGTCATGGAGCCGAATGCCGGACCAGCAAGCGGATTGGCCTTTAAACTATCCCGAAGAGCGGCATTGACTTTGTCCAACCCTTCCGCACTGGATGCGATGTAAACGATGAAGAACATCCCCGGTGCTTCGGTGTGGATGGCTTGCTCGTCGACCTCGTACTCCTGAATAGCGCCATCAGCGAGCATCTTCTCGAGCAATGGAACAATCAGGGTTTTGCTAAGGGTGTCCACAGCATCGTCGGGGGCATCCTTGGTGAATTTGTATTCCCCAAAATGTGTGTACCCGTTCTTGAAGGAACCGGAATGCCAGTTGTAGTAACGGCTAACGTAAACACTGTCCGAGTGTTTGGTGGCCGTGGTTAAGACGGGAGTCGTGGCCGAACCAGACTGATAGAACTGCTCCAGAATATTGAGGACTCCGGCCATCGACATCGCCGACCACCATTCGTCGTGGGTGCTTCCCTCGGGCTGGTGAACTAGGTTGGTGTCATCGCCATAGGCCACAATGGTCCCGCTGCCCATGGCTTTGTCGAGAATCTTTCTGTCAGCAATGTTGGCTTTGTCCATCTCACCCCATTGTGCGCGTGGAATGGCCCAATTGCTCACGTACGAATACATTGGTGGCTTTTCTTTGACTTCCTGCGCGCTCGCTAGCGAAACCAGAAAAGACCCAATGGCGAGTGCACACACTACGACAACGCTCCTTACTAATTGTTTTCTCATGATTGACCCCTTCTTGAAGTGGCCAGGATTTGGTGGCGCAATCCTGTGCGGAGGAAGTGTACACGAGTGCGCATGGCACAAAGGTATTATTTGTGAAACGGTAGGCTTTCAGACCGTCCAGGCAGGCTGAAATACCCTACTGCCCGCGCTATACTTGGAACTCATGGCTGCCGCGGAAAAAACTTTCTATCTGGAAACTTTTGGCTGCCAGATGAACGCCCACGACTCGGAAAAAGTTGTGGGCACGCTCATTTCGCAGGGATACCGCCAGGTTCCCACCGTCGAACAGGCCGGCCTGGTGCTGTATAACACCTGCTCCATTCGCGACAAGGCCGAGCAGAAGGTTTTTCATCGCCTGGCCGACTACAAGAAACTGCAGGCCCAAGGGAAGAAGTTTGGGGTGCTGGGCTGCGTGGCGCAACAGGAAGGCGAGAAGATATTTGAGCGCGCGCCGCACGTGTCGCTGGTGTGCGGATCGGCATCTTATCGCAACCTGCCGCAGATGCTGACACAGATAGAGAATGCGGAAGCAGCGAAGCCGGCCCGCGTCACCGGGCTCGATGATCGCGAGACCGACGAGTGCTTCGAGACCGAATTTACCGCGCGTAGCAACCCACATCGCGGATACATCACAATCATTGAGGGGTGCGACAAGTTCTGCTCCTATTGCGTGGTTCCATTCACGCGCGGAAAAGAACGAAGCCGGACGTCGGATTCGGTGCTGGGCGAAGCGCGAAAGATGGCGGAGCTCGGCTACAGCGAGATTCAACTACTCGGACAAAACGTGAATTCTTATCACGATCCGGCAGGGAAGCGGAGTTTCGCGGATTTATTGACCGCTGTGGGAGAGATTCCGGGTGTCAGGCGAGTGCGGTTTACGACTTCGCATCCGAAGGATTTTGGCCGCGACATTGTTGAGGCCATCGATTCACAGCCGACCTTGTGCGACCACGTGCATTTGCCGGTACAGAGCGGATCCAGCCGCGTGCTCGAGGGGATGCAGCGGCTCTATAACCGCGAGCAGTATCTAGAGCGCATTTCCTGGATGAAATCAGCGCGGCGGGAAATTGCTATTACCACAGACATCATCGTTGGCTTTCCGGGGGAGACCGACAGAGACTTCGAGCAGACATTGTCGCTGCTGCAGGAAGTCGAGTATGACGGGGTCTTTGCGTTCAAGTATTCGCCGCGGCCGAATACGCCGGCGATCAGGCTGGAAGATGCGATTCCGGATGCGGAGAAGGCGCGACGGCTGGCAGTCTTGATGGAGAAACAGCGGGCAATCCAGCAGAAACGAAACCAGAGACATTTGGGTGAAACACTTGAAGTAATGGTTGAAGGAAAGAATGAAGCTCGAAAACAGTGGATTGGGCGCACGTCACAGAACAAGACCTTGAACTTTGTCGCGCCGGAGACCTGGCCGCTGGAGCCCGGGAGTTATGTTCCGGTGCAGGTGACAACGGTGTTTCCTAATAGCCTTTTGGGCGAGGTGGCAAGCTAACCACGAAGGGCAGAAGCATCACGAAGTAAGATCGAAGTGAGGAGTCACAATGGAAGTTGAGATGAGAATTCGCGGACTGTTGATGGATCCGGTGACCAATACGCCCATTGTGATTCTGAAAGATGCCAACAGCGACACCGTGCTGCCGATCTGGGTGGGGATCTATGAGGCCAATGCCATTGCGCTGGAGATCGAGAAAGTGAGCACGCCGCGGCCCATGACGCACGATTTGATCAAGAATGTCCTGACTGGCTTGGACGCACGCGTGCACAAGGTTGTCGTAACCGAACTGAAAGAAGATACCTTCTATGCCGTGATATGGATGGAGCGCGAAGGGCGAGTCATCAGCGTTGATTCAAGGCCTTCAGATGCGCTGGCACTGGCGCTGCGCGTGGATTGCCCAATCTATGTCGACGATGAGGTGTTGAAGAATTCCAAGAAGGCAACCAGCGCCTCCGATCCCGCAACCAGCGAGGAGCTCCGGAAATGGCTGGAAGGGCTGAGCGACGAGGACCTGGGAAAGTACCGGATGTAGCGTTTGGTTGATCTACTCAAATGATGTCGCAGCAGTTAAATAGCATCAATCGCTGATTATTGACATCAATAAGCCTGATATGTCATCATAAGGCGCATGAGAACGACGATCAACCTTGACGACGACGTTTTCGAGCAAGTGAAGCAGTATGCCAGTAGCAGGTCGGTAGCCCTAGGCAGGGCCGCGTCAGACCTTATTCGCCGGGGGCTTAACAGCCCTATTCAGACCAAGGCAGTGAATGGTATCCAAGTCGTCGTTCTGCCGGAAGGATCTCCCACCGTCGACTCCTCTCGCGTAAAGAGCTTGCTGGAAGAAGAGGCTTAGTGGGCGGTTTTCTGCTCGATACCAACCTCCTTATCGCCCTGAGTTGGCCCAGTCACACGTCCTATTTCGTCGCGCATCGATGGTTTGAGCGGAATGCCAAGGAAGGCTGGGCGACGTGCCCGCTAACGGAATGCGGCTTCGTGCGCGTGGTGTCGAACCCGGCGTTTTCCCCGCATGCGCTCAGTGTGGGCGATTCGTTGAAACTATTGGCTTCAAATCTCAATCATCCTATGCACCAATTTTTCCCGGACAACTTGAATTTGCTGGCTGCCTTAAAGGGGACTTTGCAGAACCTAAGGGGCCATCAACAAATAACGGATGCCTATCTTCTCGGCCTGGCCGTGTACCATAAGAGCAAGTTTGCCACACTGGATCGAGGCGTGTTGGGTTTGGGCAGCAGCGCCAGCGTAGAGCTAATCCACTGAGAGGTTAACGCGAGCGGAACACAGGGCCGCGTCCGACTTTACATAATACTTGTTATCGGACATTACATCGCCCAGAGCCCCCCACGATTCGCCTCAAACATTAAACTTGGTTCTGCGCTTTCTAATTCCTCTCACCGGTGAATCGTTAACGGGCGCCCCGACATCCGTAGAGCAATCTGAAACTCATTTCGGAGAACGCGATGGAGTTCGGCATTTCGATTCCGCAGACCTATTCCGGTCCCGCCCGAATTCAACGATTCCTGAAACGCGCCGAGGAACTGCCGTTCACGGCCGCCTGGTGTCTTGAGCAAGTCATTGGATCGGCGCCGATGCTCGACTCGGTGGCAGTTGCGACTTTTGCTGCCGGCGTGACGCAACGCTTACGGCTGGGCATCGCCGTTTTGATCATCGCCCAGCGCAATCCAATTGATCTGGCGAAGGTGCTCTCATCGCTGGACGTGCTGTCGAATGGCCGGCTTATCGTCGGTGTCGGACTAGGGCACGGCACCGAACACTATCCCGCATACGGGCTGGCGCCCGAAGGCCGAGTCGCGCGCTTCCGCGAGAACCTTGAAATCATGAAGAAGCTTTGGAGCGAGGAAACAGTAACACTGAAGGGGCGCTTTTCCCAGCTAGAGAGTATTACGATGGAGCCGAAGCCAGTCCAGAAGCCGTACCCGCCAATTTGGTTCGGCGGCCGCGCAGACGCCGCACTGGGCCGAGCTGTAGAGTTGGGCAACGCCTACATTGGCGCAGGTTCGACGCCGTTGGATTTATTTCTGGAAGACATCAAGAAGCTTCCACCAGAGTTTCCGAAAGCCAAGCGGCTTTACGTCGCGCTGGGAGACAATTTGGCACGCTTGCGGGAATGGTTTGGTGCGTTTTGCGGGGTCTCCGCAATGGCCGAGAAAGTGGCCGTATGGGGCACGCCGCAGCTTATCGCAGATCAAATCATTCGGATCAAGCAGGCGGGCGTTGGCCATGTGCTGCTGAACCCGGTGTTCGACGAAGAGGAGCAGATGGAGCGACTGGTGCAAGATGTCTTGCCTCGCGTACAGTGACACTCAACGCTGTATGTTTTCCTTGAACCGGGGGTAATCGGAATGCAAAGCGGTGAATTTCGCAATTCGGGACACAAGGTCGTAGATTTGCTCGCCGACTATCTTGAGCATATTGAGGAAAAGCGCGTTTTTCCTGACGTTGAGCCGGCGGTCGTGAACCAACTGTTTGCTGAAGGGCTGCCGCAGGATCCGAGTTCACCAGAGAGCGTGTTGGCCGAAATCGAAGAGAAGCTACTTCCCTACTGCACGAACGTGGGCCATCCCGGATACATGGGATTGATCACGCCGTCGCCGAATCCTGTGGGCGCAATTGCGGATTTCATCTGCTCGACCATCAATCAGAACGTCGGCGCCTACTCGATTGGGCCGTCGTCGGTGGCCGTGGAGCGAAGGGTGGTGCGGTGGTTGACCGATCTTTGCGGATACGATGAGCAAGCTGGAGGCAACCTCACCAGCGGCGGAATGATGGCGAACTTCATCGGTCTGAAGGTTGCGCGCGATGCGGGGACGGGAGATCGGGCGCAACACAGCGGAGTGCAGGGGCGCTGGGCCGTGTACGGGTCAGAGGAGCGCCACGTTTCGATTGACAAGGCGGTCGACTGCATCGGCCTTGGCCGCAATGCCTTGCGCGCATTGCCGACGGATGCGAATTTTCAGCTTCGTATTGACGCACTCGAGGACGCGATCGCAGAGGACAAGAAAAATGGCATTCGGCCAATGTGTATTGTCGGAATTTTTGGGACTACCAATACCGGCGCGATTGATGATATTCGCGCATTGCGGCGGATTGCGGATCGCGAAGGCATGTGGCTGCATGCTGACGCGGCGTATGGCGGAGGTATGCTGCTTTCTCACGAGTGGCCGATGCGCGACCGCGGGCTTGAACTCGCAGATTCGATCACGATCGATCCGCACAAATGGTTTTATGCGCCGCTTGATGCGGGCGCAGTCCTGGTCAAAGACGAGCGGCGGCTGACGGCGTCTTTTGGAATCAAGCCTTCGTATCTTACGGATGAGCTGGATCGCGACAACGAACGGTATCAATATTACGTTCACGGCTTCGAGCAGTCTCGCCGGTTCCGAAGCTTAAAGGTATGGATGAGCTTTAAAAGATATGGCGCGCGGCGGATTGGCGAGTGGATTGACAACAACGTGCGCCAGGCCAAGCACCTTTATTCGCTGGCGTCGAAGGATTCTGAATTCAAGCCAGCTAGCAATCCGCCGATGTCGGCGATCTGCATTCGTTTTACGGGCGGGAATTTGGATGAAGCGGCGTCAAAGAAATTACATGCGGAGGTGGCACAGCGGGTGGAGCAGAGCGGCCGCTTCTGGATCTCAACCACTGAGCTGAAAGGCAAAAGCTGGTTTCGGATTAATCCGGTGAACTTTCGAACGCGCCAGGAGCACATGGACGAGCTGTTCGCCATGCTGGGGGAGGAATGTCGCGCGGTCGCTCATGGAAAGAAGGCGGCGCGATTGCCAAGCGATTAGCGCGATACGCGCCGAGCTTTACAAAACCTTTAACCGCAAAGCTCGCAAGGCTTCGCGAAGAACGCAAGGAAATGCCTCTGGGCAGCGCTAGCCCCGCGATTCAAGGGCTTGAATATAGCGACTGATCTGCTGCAGGTGGGAAAGGTCGTGACCGGCGAGCAGTTGGACCATCACGGCCAAGGACTCCGCGCCACGCTCATTGTGCTGCGCGCTGCGCCGCAAATCCTCTGGTGACGTTTGTCTCCACACAGATAAGTTTAATAGCCGCAGCGTCCGAAACATTTCGACAAGTTCGGACGGATCGCGTTCATTGTGGCGCAAGGAGGTTACCCAAGCATCCTGCCTGAAGCCCAGAATAGCCGCCCCGTCCTCACAAAGAGTCAATCTGACGCGATATCCATAAACCCATTCGATATCGGTGAGATGGCCGATAATTTCGTTTGGAGTCCATTTCCCCTGAATTGCCCGCCCCCGCAGGAATTCCGCCGGATATCTGGCCACAATGTCGGACAGGGCGGATGCCGTTTGCCCTAACACCTCGATCGGATCCCGGCCAGCCAACAGGTTGAACAGGTTTTCGCGATAGGTCGATGGGGCCGACACCTCCAGGCCCGGTTGCGCCAGCGACATAGTCAACTCCTTGGCTTGCAACTTCGAATCTACGAAGACGTATAGTATCCGATCGGAAAAAGCGCGATACCCATAAAGCTCGTTAGGGTTTCGCGAAGGACGCGACAAGGGTTGGCGCAACCTAAAACCGGGGCAACTCCCAGACGAACTAAGCCGGTCGGGCGTTTGAATTTTTGTCAGTAATTCCCTTTGCAAATAAATCATCTGGCCCACGTGATGATAGGCATGGCCTGCGCAGCGGAGAAAAATGTCAAAGCGGACTTTGGTCTCGGGCTCGCGCTCGGCGGAATACGGACGCGCCCAGTCTTCGTCCTTTTGCGTCAAGATCGTGGCGATGACGGTTTCGATTGCCCCATCAAATTCTTCGAGCAGCGATTCCTTAGGTTTTCCGCTATCGCTGAACTCCTGATCGCGATGCCGAATGTAGCCGGTATTCGCGATCTGGGCACCGATGTAGTAGTGCAGATTTCCAGTCAGATGGAGAACGAGGTTTCCGATGCTGTTTCCGTAGGCGTGGGGACAATGCCACAGTTGTTCAGTGGAAAGCGGCTGGAGCAATTCGCGAACACGGGCCTGGATCATACGGAAATAATCCGCGAAGCTCGCCTGAACGATGTCCGAGTTGCTCAATGGGAAATCGGGCTCCTAGCTGGCGCACTCGCCCTGGCCGACGTTGAGTTTGAATCCGGTGTCCTCGCCCCAGTCGTAGCGAAGCGTTATGTCAGCGGGATCGAGCTTGGTCAAGTCATTCACCACGGGCTTGAATCCGTCTACGCCCTGGCGCTGGGCAAAGGCCGCAAATGACTCGCCTTCCGCACGTTCGCGCTCATAGAAGCTGACTATGCGATCCACCGCTTCGGGAATGCGACGAGCATGGATGGGGATCAGCTTTTTCGCAAATCCCGGCGAATTGTGCGCGCCGCTGCCGCCAACGAGCAGCTGGTAGTAAGGGGCCTGATCGCCATCCACTTTGCGCGACATGCCATGAAAGCCGATGTCCGCAACATGGTGCTGGCCGCAGGAGTTGGGGCAGCCGCTGATCTTGATACGAATCTTGCGCGATTCTTCGTCGGTGATGGCACGGACGCGATCGCGGAGAACCTCGGCAAGATTGCGAGATTTCGTAATGCCCAGATTGCAGGTTTCGGCGCCGGGGCAGCTGACCACGTCGGCGATGTCGTGCACGCCGGTCTCGGCCAGACTTAGGGCAAGCAACTTCTCATGTATTACTTTAAGGTGTTCGATGGGGACATTTGGAAACAGGATGTTTTGAGTTGCGCTGGTACGAACGGTGCCGTCGCCATAAAGCAGAGCGAGATCAGCCAACTCGTAGAATTGAATGGTTGAGATCGCGCCGCTGGGGAGTTTCACCCAGACCGCGGCGACATTGTCCTGCTTCTGCGGCCAGACGTTGGTCTGAAACCAGGAATCGCCCTTCCCTTCTCCCGCGCCCAAAGGGGCGATCTGGACCAGGGCCTTGGCGTGCCCATTTCCGTTTCCATTGTGCTTCGAGGGCGGCTCCGCATGAAATGAGAGCGCCTCTTCGACATTGATGCCGCGCTCGGCGACGCGGGTGAGAATCTGGTTCTGGAACCACTCGAATCCTTTTTCGGCGAGCACGAATTTCATGCGGGCTTTATTGCGGTCTTTGCGGTTGCCGAACTGCGCAAAAACTTCGACGATGGCTTCGGCCCAGATGGGCAGGTCTTCTGCGCGGACGAATTCAGCGATGGGCATGGCGGGACGCGGCCAGCTTCCCAGACCTCCAGCAGCAAGCAGGCGGAATCCGTGCCGCTCTTCCCCATTGACGATACGCTTGCGGCCGACCAGGCCGATGTCGTGGATGGCGGCCATCGCGCAGTCGGTATCGCAGCCGGAAACGGAAATCTTGAATTTTCGCGGCAAGTCCTGAGATTTTGGATTGCGAAGAAGGTGACGCGCCAAGCCCAGAGCGTGCGGGCTGACGTCGAATTCCTCCTTGCTGCAGATTCCAGCCAATGGGCAGGCGGTCACGTTACGAACAGCGTTGCCGCAAGCCTCGCGGGTGGTGATGCCGACTGATTCGAGCTCGCGCAGGACCCTGGGAACATTTTCGATTGTGACCCAGTGATACTGAATGTCTTGGCGGGTAGTGACGTGGCCGATGCCGCGGGCGTATTTTTCTGCGATGTCTCCGAGCTTGGCGAATTGCTGGGCGGTGACGCGGCCGCCAGGCAGCTTGACGCGGATCATGTGCGTGTCGGAGCCGCGAATGCCGTAGACGCCGTGCTTCAGGCGAATGGGTTTGAAGATGTCGGGATCGAGCTCGCCGCGCCGGAACTGTTCGATTTGCGCGATGAAGCGATCGTTTTCTGAGACGTCTTCCCAGCGGTGTTCGGATCTGACTGGAATATCCGCTACGGCCATTGTTCCTCCGAAATTCGTAGCGCTCGGGCTAACACCCTGGCGCGTTCAATCGTTGGTTCGGTTTACCCTGGGCTTCCGCCCTGGGCTAAGCTTCGTCGCCCCTTCGGGGCTGGTGTCCTCCGCAGGCCAACTACCCTGTTTGGGGATTTGCTCCGTTTTGCTCCAAAAACACGAAACCCACCAGCCAGTGTCTTCTGGCGGTGGGTGTGAGCTTATAAATTGATTATGACTGTTTAGCTCGGATGCACCCTATCCCCAGAAGAGACACGACAACAACAGCAACAACACATGGCCGTCTTCTGGGCAAAGATATGGGGCATCTGGTTAATAGTATCAGATGCGGGTGGGGTTCCGCGCAATTCAAAAATTAAATAGCAGGATGCGCGCTTTTGGATGGCTTACCGGTAAGCCTTTCAATTCCCTGTTTCTACGCCGTCATCGACCCAGTGGTTACCACAGGAGGCACATTCCCAGGCGTATTGTTGCGTGCCGCCATCGCCAGTTTGGCCGCTGACCAGGTTTTCAAAAACTACATCCTCCGAGTGGCACCTGGGACAGTGCACCGCGAGAGTCTCTTCGCCCGGATCCAATTGAGCGGGCTCATCGGCCGGCTCGTAATGCTGCAACGCCTGCTGAGCCCAGGGCAGGCCAATCTGCATAACCTGCACCGCTACTCCGGCAGTGAAGTTCGAAGTCACGGCTTCAGCCCGAGTCGCCCTTTCGGGTCCCATAAAGAATGGGATTTCCGCCTGATCGAGAAGGTTCTGGAGCTGCTGTGCATCCCGCAGGCTCCACACGGTACAGAGTTCGACCAGCTGACGGTCTTCGGCATAGGCGTCTTCAGATTCCTGCGCGTCAGGCTCGGATGGCTGACTCGGGGCGGGATCTGGAAGTTTCAGCTTGCGGAGAGACATTTCTTGCGCCAGCGCTTGCTTGGCTGCATCGGTGAGGTCAGAGCTGTCCGCCGCGATGTCAAGAAGCTCGTCGTCGCTGATCCGGCGGTAGTGCTCAGACAGACGGAGTGACTCGGATGCTGGGCCGAAGCTTCCCACGCGATCGAAATAAAATACAGGTGCCGGTTCGACTTGGCAAGGCAACCGTGACGCTCGATGCTGCAGGAGTATCGGTTCCTACGCACAGACACACTGTCTTGGGGTTCCCCTCATCGGGATACGTCAAACCCGGGTCTTCCTGTTTTGGGCAAATAAGCTTGCCACACCTTATATTTTTAAGGGCGCTATTTCTCGATCCTGCTCCAACCAATCAGAAATTTTTGCAAGCGCAGATCGAAAATTTTTTTGTTGCCTCCCGCGAGTAATGAGGAAACTCAAGCGGCTTTTCTCTCGGCGACAGTCGAGTGCTTTTTCTTCTCGCGCGATCTCAGATATTCGATCAACGTGAGAATACCGCCCAACAGCGCCAATCCCACCAGGATCAGAACGGCAGGCTTGTAATAGCGCGTAAAGAAAGCGGTGATCTGCCTGCCATACAAGGCCCCCATCCCAGCCACGAGCAAGTAACGAAGGGAGCGACCGAGAGCAAGCGCGCCCAGAAACTTTTTGCGCGGGTATTGCAAGGCGCCGGCCGCGAGCAAGACGGGCACAAGCGGGAAAGGCGGGGGCAAGATTGCGCCGACGAAGACGGTCCTAAAACCCCAGCGATCGAATTTCGCGAAGACTTTTTTGGCTTTTCGCTGATTTAGCTTGTGCTCGAGCGCTTCCTTTCCTCCCTTGCGTCCAAGAGCGTAGGTGATGTAACCACCGAGGACCGCACCGATTGTAGCCATGAAAGCGTAGTAGGGCCATAGGTCGCGATGGCTGGCCGCAAGCCAGATGGTCAGCACGTCCATGCTGCCGGTCAGAGGAACAACAGAATTATCGGCAAGGCCAAGAAGGACCAAGCCGGGGCCGCCCAAGCGCACGACCCAGCGCTGGATCAGCACGACAATCAGCATTGGACCTAAAGACAGCATCGCGGTGTTAGAGGCTGATTTCGACCACTGAGTGGTACGGGAATTCCGATGAAGTCGGAGGTGAGATCTCACGGTCTCCATAAATGGCGGGCTTCGTGCAGAGAGAAATTTACGTATTAATAGAACAATCGCAATCCGCTGGGGAATTCGGAGAACTGCCGCGAGCAGCGCCGAGGATCAGAGTGGGGCAGGGTGAAACTCTCGGGGAGCGGAGATGTCGTCCCATAGACATAGCTCTGCGACAGCCGGGAGCAGGCCGCATTCATGAGCGTAGCGATAGAACAGCTTGAGCCCCTGAATGCATTCAGTGTCCAAATGGAAATGGATGTTGACGGTAAGATATTCGCGAATCTCGGCTTTGGAAAGACCGAGCCGGGGCGACCATGTCCTGGCGATTTCGTCGAGGCTCGCCGACTGTAAACCCTGGTTTAGCGACGCTTGAAAGTATGCGGTTAGGTTGCGACGGCAATCCTTGAGCGCATCCTGACGCACAGCCCAGAAAGCGAAAACGAACGGCTTGCCCGTGAAACGCACCCATTCTTCGGCAAGGTCCCAGGTGCGGTAGCGAGAGCGGTCAATTTGAAGTGCCGGATCGCCGATGAGGAGAGCTGCGTCGCAATCTGAGAGCATTGCGTTGAGATTCGGCTCCGCCGAAACGAATTCTCTGTGCCCGCCCCAATACTTTCGGAACAGCAAGCGCGTGAGTGCGACTGAGGTTAGCGAGGAATCGTCCAGGGCAACGGTTCTAATGTCTTCGAGCGACTTATGGCTGACTAACAAAATTGAGCGCACCGCCCGTTTAGAGGCAATCGCAATCTCGGGAATAATTGCAAGGTTCGGAATGGTCGCGTACGCGGCCGAAGGAATGATTCCTATGTCAGCACTACCGCGCGCCAGTTCTGCTGCGCACTGCGAGGGTACTGTATATGAAATCTCAAAATCCCCCAGGCCGTGTTCGAAGCCCCACATGAGCGGAGCGGTGTTGAGATAAGAGATGGCGGAGATGCGCATAAAAAGTTTTAGCTCTTAGCTTGACTCCTGCTCGAGAGCGGTAAAGCGGTAGGTAGCCGTTATACTTTCGCTGCGAGCGGCGAGCCTTGAGCGATCCATGCACACGAACTTCTTTCAGCCGGTTTGAGGATTCACGGCTGAAAAATTCACAGCTCGCGTTGAAAAACTTCTACCCCGCCTAGAGCCTAACGCCGAAAGCCTAGAGCCGCTCTAGGAAAATCTTACCAGACCTGTGACAGCTAACCTTGACATTGGTTTTCCCGGATGCATAGAGTCGGCTTATTCCCAGCGGGAGGCTGCATTGTCGAATGCCGCAATTGCGAGGACGGTCACTGCAAACTCAAACTTCCACGATATCGCCTGGCTAGCGCTGACTCTCACGCCCGGCCTGGGACCGACACGCGCTAGACGGCTGGTTGAGTTTTTTGGCGGAGTCGAGCAGGTCTTCGCTGCTTCGCTTACGGAATTAGAGGCTGCAGGCCTGCCCGCGCAAGCGGCGCAATCAATCGGAACCGGACGATCGGTTGAACTTGCGCACGACGAACTCGCCAAAGCTAAGGCTGCCGGAGTGAGGCTGGTGACACTCGACGATGCTGAATATCCGGCGCGGCTGCGGCAGATTTATGATCCGCCCCTGGTGCTGTATGTGCGTGGCAATGTTACCGCCCTCGCGCAACCGGGAATCGCGATGATTGGCACACGGCATCCGACGCCCTACGGTACCGGCATGGCGGAACGCCTGGGCTGCGATCTGGCGAGTCGCGGATTGGTTATCTTCAGCGGCCTGGCTCGCGGGGTGGATACGGCGTCTCACCGCGGCACGGTCTCGGCGAAGGGCAAGGCGGTCGCGGTGTTTGGTACCGGCGTGGACGTGATTTATCCGAAGGAAAATACGCGTCTCACCGACCAGATTCTCAGTTTTGATGGGACCCTGATTTCCGAGTTCCCACTCGGAACGTTTGCTGCGCCGCAGAACTTCCCGATCCGCAACCGGATTATCAGTGGTATTTCCTGCGGAGTTCTGGTGGTGGAAGCTGCGGAATACAGCGGCACTCGCATCACTGCCCGGTGCGCGCTGGAGCAGAATCGAGAGGTATTTGCGGTGCCCGGAAACGTCACCAACAAGAATTCGTGGGGGCCGAACACACTAATCAAGCAAGGTGCTAAGCTGGTGGCAACGTGGGAAGATGTGTGGGAGGAACTCCCTGCAGATGTGCAACTTGCGCTGACCCCGGCGCAGGGCGCTGAATCGCAGGCGGGCCAGACTGCATCATTATTCGAGGAACCTTCGCTCTCTCCGCATGAAAGAAAGATCTACAGGGTGCTAAAAGCCGACGAGGCTATGCACCTGGACGAGATCATCGAGAAGCTGGATCCTGAGCTCTCTTCTTCCGAAATCTTCGCGGCGTTGTTTGAACTGGAACTTGCCGGGAAGGTCAAACAGTTGCCGGGGAAGAATTTTGTGAAGAGTTTTTAAGCTGCGAGCTGTTACTACGAGGATTTGCGGGTATGGCGGAAAGCTCATGATCTCACGCTGGACATTTACAAGAGCCCCGATGTTTTCCGCTGCAAGAGCGGTTTGGATTGACAAGTCAGATTCGCAGATCGTGCTCTTCAATCAGGGCGAATATTGCTGAAGGCTGCGGACGGAGATCCGATGCCGAGATGGCGCGTTTTGTTCAAATTGCGATGGGCTCGGGTGCTGAACTGTCAAACCATTTGCGCTGGCTAGAGACTTGGATTTGATGTCAGTGAGCTCGTTTGAGCACCTGCGATCTGATCTCAGCGAAGTGATGCGAATGTTGTATTCACTTTCACAAAAGCTGAAGCCGAGGGCGAACATGATCCAGCTAAGAGCTAAAGGCTAAAAGCTAAGAGCTGACAGTTTAGTTCGATTCATGCTAGTTTCAATTCATCTGAGGTCCCATTGGCAAAAGGTTTAGTCATCGTCGAAGCGCCTACCAAGGCGAAAACCATAGAAAAATATCTGGGCAAAGGCTACACGGTCGAGGCCTCGCTTGGGCACGTGAAGGACTTGCCGAAGAGCACCCTCGGTGTCGATATCGACAACGATTTCGAGACCGAGTACGTCGTTATTCCGGGCAAGGAGAAGGTGATTGCCAAGCTGAAAAAGCTGGCGCAGTCTGCGGACACTATTTATCTCGCGCCCGACCCGGACCGCGAGGGCGAGGCCATCGCCGCACATCTCGCGGAAGAACTGGGCGATGGCGCCAAGGCCAAAAAGAAGAAAAAGAAGGATGCGAACGGCAACGAGCGTTTTCGGCGCGTGACCTTCAACGAGATTACGCAGCGGGCGGTGCGCGAGGCATTTGAGCATCCCCGTGCTATCGATCAGAACCTGGTGGACGCGCAGCAGGCGCGTAGGGTGCTGGATCGCCTGGTGGGATATCAGGTGTCGCCGTTGCTGTGGGACAAAGTCCGCCGCGGGCTTTCCGCAGGACGGGTTCAAACAGTTGCGTTGCGGCTGATAGTTGAGCGCGAGCGCGAGATCAAGGCGTTCGAGAAGAAGGAATACTGGACGGTTGATGCGCATCTTGCCGGCCCAAAGCCTCCGGCGTATGACGCGAGGTTCCTTGGCAAGGGCGAAGAAAAGATTGAGATTCCGAATGAAGAGGAATCGAAAAAGATCACAGCGGCTCTCGAAAGAGCGGATTGGATGGTCCGAAATGTCGAGAAAAAAGAACGCCGCAGAAACGCAACGCCTCCCTTCACCACCAGCAAGCTGCAACAAGACGCGTCCCGGAAACTGCGCTTCAGCGTGAAGCGCACGATGATGATCGCGCAGCGACTGTACGAAGGTATAGAGATAGGCGATGAGGGGCAGGTTGGTTTGATTACCTACATGCGAACCGACTCCACCCGGGTTGCGCCCGAAGCGCTCAGTGAGGTTCGCGAATACATCGGTTCGAACTATGGGGCCGAATATCTGCCCCAGAATCCCAATACATATAAGGATAAAAAAGAAGCACAGGGCGCGCATGAGGCGATTCGTCCGACGTCGGCGATGCGCCATCCCGACCAGGTCAAGCAGTACCTAAAAGAAGATGAATTTAAGGTTTACAAGCTGATCTGGCAAAGGTTTGTTGCGTCGCAGATTACGCCGGCGGTGTTTGATCAGACAACTGTTGATATCGATGCCAAGTCTGGGGCGGAAGCGTTCTGGTTCCGAGTCACCGGATCGGTGTTGAAGTTCGACGGCTTTCTGAGAGTTTACGAGGAATCAAAAGAAGGCAAGGACGAGGAAGACGAGGAACTGAAGCACAAGCTGCCGCCGCTTGAAGCGGGACAGAAGCTGACATTGAAGTCGCTGAAGCCAGAGCAACACTTCACCGAGCCGCCGCCGCGCTACAACGAAGCATCGCTGGTGAAAGAGCTCGAGGAACGCGGAATCGGGCGTCCATCAACCTATTCGGCGATTCTCAGCACGATCCAGGAACGGCAATACGTACAGAAGACGGGAGGAAAGTTTATTCCCACGGAGATTGGGCTGGTTGTCACTGATCTTCTTGTCGAAAACTTCCGGGACATCTTCGACGTGCAATACACGGCCCGGCTGGAAGAAGAGCTCGACGAGATCGAAGAAGGCAAGGAAGGCTGGACGGACGCGCTCGCCGAGTTTTACAAGAAGTTTGAGAAGGACCTTCGCTATGCGCAGAAGCACATGGAGAACATCAAGCGCATGGAGAAGCCGACTGACGAGAAATGCGAGCGCTGCGGGTCGCCGCTGGTGATCAAGTGGGGCAAGCATGGTTCATTCTACGCATGCAGCTCCTATGACAAAGAAGATCCCAACAGCTGCACTTTCACGAAAGAGAATCCCATCAATCTGCCCGATCTCGATTCGGCCGACATGCAGGAAACCGGCGCGGCTGACGAATACTGCGAAAATTGTGGCCGAGTGATGGTCTTGAAGCGCGGGCGCTTCGGGCAGTTCATGGCATGCACTGGGTATCCAGATTGCAAGACGACGCGGCGTCTTGATCAAGGCAAGAAGGTGCCGGACATCCCGCTTGAAGAGCTTTGCCCGAAGTGCGGGCGCAATCTGATGATCCGGCATGGCCGTTATGGCGAGTTCACATCGTGCAGCGGATATCCGGATTGCAAATACGTGAAGCAGAACTTTATAGGCGTGAAATGCCCGCTTTGCAAGGACGGCGAACTGGTCGAGAAGCGGGCGCGCAAGGGCAATACTTTTTACGGGTGCAGCAATTATCCGAAGTGCAAGTTCACTTCGGCGAATAAACCCATTGCGGAGAAATGCCCGAAGTGCGGCAATGAACTTTTGGTCGAGAAGTACCTGAAAGCGGGGCCGGTGATCGCGTGTCCTAACAAGGAATGCGATTATGAGAGGCCGAATGAGAATGCGCCTCCGCCTTCAGAACGGGCGGGAGGGGACGCCGGTGTTTCCACAAACGAATGATGTGGGTTTGTCCTTAGTCCTTCGTGGTTAATCAAAAACCTGAAACCACATAGGGCACGAAGGAGCACGACGGAAACTGCACGGGCGAGGACGCCCGCGCCTCCAGGGCTAGAGGAGAGATAATGCCGAAGAAAGCAACTGCGGAAGATGCTCAAATCATCATGAAGCTGTACGATCTTCGCCGCGAGGCGGAGATGCGCAAGGCGCGCGCTTGGTTTGCGGGCTTCTGGCCGCGCAGCGCCGAGGAAGTTGTGCACGTGGTCAACGCTGCCGGTTCCCAGGAGAACGCCTGGTTGCGCCAGGTGAGCGGGTATTGGGAGATGGCGTCGTCGCTGGTTTTGCGCGGCGCGCTAAATGAGGAACTCTTCTTTGATAGTGGCGGCGAGCTGTGGTTCAGTATTGCCAAAGTTTATCCTTTCCTAAAGGACATCCGTGAAAAAGCGCAGGCACCTTACTATTTTCGGCATTCTGAAAAACTAGTGACACGAACGAAGGATGGCCGGGAACGGCTGCAGATGATGCTGAAGCGCGCAGAAGCAAGGCGAGCGGCAGTTGCGAAGGCATCGCAGGGTCCTCGAGCGTCGCTCACCCTACGGGCGAGACGCCCGTAGCTCCACATTCCCTACGAAATATATTCCCGGATGTATTCGTCACGTGTCTCGCGCAGGCCTTTCAGATCGCCGTCGAAAATGATGTGGCCATCGCGAAGGATCAGAAACCCCATCGGGACTTCTGCTCGGGTATCAGGTGGAAGGGGTTTCATTCTATTTTCCCTACGGTCGAAGTAATGCGTGCCCATGGTGAATGCATCCTGCAGGCGGTGGGTCACCAAAAGTGAACTGATCTTATATACATCGCGCTGCTTCACGACGAGTTCGATGATTGTGTTCGAGGTAACCGGATCGAGTCCGCCCGTAGGCGAGTCATACAGCACCAGCTCCGGATGCGTAATGATCGTCCGCGCAATCCCGACGCGGCGGCGCATGCCGCCGGAAAGCTCCGAAGGATACATATCCACGGTGTGCTCGAGTTCGACGAAGCGCAAAGCTTCACGCACGCGATCCTCTATTTCTTCATCGGAAACGGTTCCCTCTTCATACAAGCGAAAGGCAACGTTCTCCCGGACGGTCAACGAATCGAACAAAGCACTTTCCTGAAAAACGATACCAACGCGCCGGCGCAGCTCGAAAAGCTGCTCTTCAGTCATGGCGGTGACTTCCTCGCCCAGAACAACGATTCTGCCGGAATCAGGCTTGATCAGGCCCAGGGCAAGTTTCAGGATCGTGCTCTTGCCTGACCCCGCGACTCCGAAGATCGCCTTGGTTTCACCGTGCATGAGCTGAAACGAGATCCCATCAAGAACTTGGCGATCGCCAAACGCAATTGACACGTTGTCGAATTCCAGCGTGATGCTGCCTGGGCCTGGCAACGTTTGGGTTGTTTGCGCGTCGACTGCGGGAGGAGCTGCCATAAATACCTATTGGCCAAACATCGTCATAGAGACACGAGTCACGAAGAAGTCGACGGTGATGATCAAAATCGAGGATGCGACTACCGCCTGAGTGGTCGCGCGTCCGACGCCCTGTGTGCCTCCCCGAGCCGAAATTCCGTAGTAGCAGCCAACCGTGGCGATGATGAAGCCGAATAGGACCGGCTTGGCCAGGCCCATGAATATGTCCTGAAAAACGAGGATCTGCCAGGCGCTGCTCCAGTACTGGTGCAGGTCAACGCCAAAGAACAAGGAAGATGCAACGCCCCCGCCGAAGATCCCGAAGGCGTCGGAGATGATTGTCAGGAAAAACAGCATGAAGACCGTGGACACCACGCGCGGGGTAACCAGCTTCTTCATGGGATCGGTGCCAAGCGCGCGCATGGCATCGATCTGCTCGGTCACCACCATCGAGCCAAGTTCACTGGCCATGCCAGACGCGTTGCGGCCCGCGACCATGAGTCCCGTAATCACCGGCCCGAGCTCGCGCACCATGCCGAGCGAAACCAACTGACCAATAAGCGAGAGCGAACCGAATCGCTGCAAGGTGACGCCGCTGTTCTGGGCCAGCGCGCCGCCGGTGAAAAATCCGGTGAGAATAATAATGGGAAGCGAGCCCACTCCGATCAGGTCGGCCTGCTGGGTGGTGTCGGCCAGGTAGCGCGGGCGCAGGAACAGGTTGCCGACAGATCGCGCTGCGATTTGCGAGTATTCCTGAACCGCCTCGACTTTTTCTTTGGCCCAGTCGCTGGGAGAGATGAGTTCCATGCGTAAATGCGAACTGAATGAAACTATAACAGGATTTCGACAATTCACCGGGAGGGGAATATAGAAGGGCAGGGCCACCCTGCCCTTCCGAATACGGCGCTTATTGCGCTTTTTGGGGCTTTTGTTTTGCGGACTTCTTTGCCGAAACCGCCGGCATCTTCGGGTTCCAGAAGTCTGGATCGGACTTAATCCAGTCATCGGAAACGTAGCTCATCCTGGGGTTGAAAACAAAAAGATTGTCCTCGACGGATTCAACGGCTGCTGCCGACAATTCGGACAGCTTCTTCACTCCGTCTGCGCCCAGTGCTGCGACGAAATCCTTGTTGCTGGCGAGGTTGTGATCGATTTCGGAAGCAGCTTTCATCGGCGTGAAGAAAGCGTGAGTGTTGCTGGAAGAACCGTAAACGTTGTCGTAGGCAGCCCAGTGCGTATCGGGGATTTTCTGGTAGGCCGCGATGCTTAACTTCATGATCTCGTCCCAATCGCTTTCATGGCCCGGCTTGACCCGAAAGACTTCGATATCGAAATAACGCATGTGTGGAAGGTCTACGTCGGGATTCAGGCTTTCGTCCGGATTGAGCACCCACGCCGAGGAGTCAGTGTCACTTAACAAATCTCCATCGGCAGCATTGGCGCGCTCAAGCGCGGCCGATAGGGCTGAGTTGGCCTGGGTGGATTTAACATCTTTCTCCCAGTCCTCGAAAGAATCGTAGCCAGTGAGAAAAAGCGAGCGCGTCTTGCCGGTCAAAGAATCCACCGATAAATAATGCGTCGGCGAGTTTGCGCGGCGCAGAGCCTGTACGAAAGCCAACTCAGACTTCTCGTGCAGAGATCCGCTCTTTCCAGGCTTGAGAAACTCCCGAAAAACGGTCAAGACTTTTGGCGGCGGCGTGCCGGCTGGTTTCTCCTGGGCAAGAGTCGATAAGGCTGTCATTGGAAAGCAGAACGCGAGCAGTATCAACAGATTTCTTTTCATCAAGTAGCCTCCTGAATTGAGGAAGACGATAAATCTGGATTCGAGCCGACACAGGAGAGAATACCCGGTTTGATGGGCCGGTGGCTATTCAACTTTGACAGAGCTGAAAATTTTTAACCGCCGAGTGCGCAAAAGTCGCGGAGGATAACGTGACTGCTATTCCCTCGTCTTTTTCTTAATCTCGATGTTCAGGCGCTTGATCTTTTGATTCAGCGTAGACAGGGGGATGTGGAAGCGCTCGGCCGTGTCGGTTTGGTTCCAGCCGCATTTTTCGAGCATGTCGAGAATAATCTGGCGCTCGCACTGCTCCATGACATCGAACAAGGAGGCGTCGGCGCGATTCTCGATGATCGGGATGGGTGAACCGCGTCCCACGATATTGTCGGGCAGCAGATCCGCGCCGATGTCCGCGGATGAGGACAGCACTACCGCGCGCTCGATGACGTTCTCCAGTTCGCGAACATTTCCCGGCCAAGCATAATTCACCAGCGGACGGAGCGCTTCGGCGGTCAGACGCCGCAACGGACGCTCGTTTTCCTGGGAATATTTGCGCAGAAAAAAATTAACCAGCAGCGGTATATCTTCCTTGCGCTGCCGTAACGGCGGCAGATCGATGGTAATCACGTTCAGACGATAGAAGAGATCCTCGCGGAACTTCCCTTCCCTTACTAACTGACGCAAGTCGACATTGGTGGCGGCGATGATGCGAACGTCCACTTGAATTTCGTGCACGCCGCCAAGATGCATGAACTTGCGGTCTTGCAGAACGCGCAGGATTTTCGATTGGGTATCTAAACCCATGGTGCCGATTTCGTCCAGGAAAAGCGTGCCGCGATCGGCAATTTCGAACAGACCCTTCTTGGAAGCGATGGCACTGGTGAACGCGCCTTTCACATGGCCGAAAAGCGTCGACTCCAGGAGGTCAGGCGGCATTGAGCCGGTGTTGACGGGAACAAAGGGACGGTCGCGCCGCGGTGAGTTCAGATGCAGAGCTTTGGCGATCAACTCCTTGCCGGTGCCGCTTTCGCCTTGCAGCAGTACGGTGGAGCGGCTGGGAGCGACCTGGGCGACCAAGTCAAAGATCTTGAGCATGGGCTCGCTCTTGCCCACAATGTTTTCGAAGTTGTAGCGCTGTTTCAGCGCACGCTTGAGCTGGATGTTTTCTTCCTCGGCGCGACGACGGGCCACGGCCGCGCGCACATCCGCCAGCAGCTTTTCATTGTCCCACGGCTTTTGCAGGAAGTTGGCCGCGCCGGCCTGCATGGCACGGACTGCGTCTTCCACCGTGCCGTAGGCGGTAATCATGATGATGGAAGTTTGGACATCGAGGGCACGAATCTCAGGCAGCAGCTCGATTCCGTTCCGGTCAGGCAAAGCCAGGTCGAGCAGCAGCAGATCGAATGGGCGCTCGGCGAGCTTTGTCAGGCCCTCTTCCCCAGTGGCCGCGCTTTCGACCTCATATCCGTCAAGTTCCAACAAAGTCTGCAGCGATTCGCGGATTTCCGCTTCGTCGTCGATGATCAGGACACTTCCATGCGACGGCACAGGCGTTTCGTTGAATCGTCTCGAAATGACTGCAGCTTCAGACATTGACTGCCTTCTTCATCAGCGGGAATTCGAGAAAGAATGTCGTACCTTCGTTGGGAGCGCTTTCTACTCGAATCTTGCCCGCATGCTCCTGAATAATTCCGTAGGTCACCGATAGACCCAGCCCGGTACCGCGCCGTTGGCCATCCTGCGCCGAAGTCTTGGTGGTAAAGAACGGGTCGTAAATGCGCTGAATATGTTCCTGAGCAATGCCAGTACCGGTATCGGAGATCATTACATTCACGCCGTCGCCGTTTGAAGTACTGATGCGCAAAGTTCCGCCGCGCGGCATCGCATCTTTGGCGTTCAGAAACAGATTCAGGAACACCTGCTGTAAACGCCCGGGGTTGCCCTGAATCATCGGCAGATCCGGCGCGAGGTCCTCATCAAGCCGGATTTTGGTGCTCTTCAACTGATGTTCCAGCAAGTTCAGCGTGTCGAGAATGATCCGGTTCACGTCCACTTCGGTGAACTCGGTGGCGCTGGTGCGGGAGAAATTCAGCAGGTTGTTGACGATCTCCGAGGCGCGGAAGGTTTGTCGCGTGATCTTATCGAGCAACGCGCTCTTCGCCTGATCTCCCTGGAGCTGCTTGGAGAGCATCTGAGCGTAGGAGGAGATAACGGCAAGCGGCGTATTCACCTCATGAGCCACGCCGGCAGCGAGCAAACCGACTGACGACAGCTTGTCGGCTTGTGAAAGCTGAGCCTCCAGCTCAACTCTTTCGGTGATGTCGTCCATGATGATGAGGCGACCGATCACGCTGAACTTCCTGCTGACCAGAGGAGCGATCGCCACATTCACGATGCGCGTTTCGCCCGTAGGCGCGGCGAGACGGAATTTGTACAAATTGTGAATGCCGGGCGTCTGGCGCAGCCGATAAAACTCCTGCGCAAAGTTTTCAGGAAAGATTTCGCCAAGCGGATGTGAGAGAGCCTGCCACCGCGGCACCGCGTACATCACTTCCATCTGGGAGTTCCAGGACTCGATCTTGTCTTCAAGGTCGACCGCCAGCACGCCAACGTTGATGGATTCGACAATGTTCTCGTTGAAGTCTTTCAGGCGCTCGTATTGTGCGATCTTCTGCTCCAGCGAGGCATACAGGCGCGCGTTCTGGATCGCGATGGCAAGGTACCCAGCCAGCGTCTCCAGAAGTTCAACATCTTCACTGGACAGGAAATCGCCCTCGACGGTCTTGCCCAGTCCCAGGACTGCAATCGTGCTCTTCTGCGCCCGGCAGGGAATGTAGTAATTCAGGTCGAGGCGAGCGATGGTCGCCTGCGCACCCCCTGTCTCGCGCGGAACATTGTGGGTGCTTTCAAAGAAGAGGTGGCCTTCCGGCGACTCTGGGCGGGAGACGCTCAGGAAGCCAAGGTCGAGATCGCCTGTTTGTTGAATGCCGAATGATTTCGCCAGGAGGAAGCGGCTGTTTTCCTCGCCTTCCGCGAGGAAAATCGCCATGCGATCAACCAGGAGCGTGCGCGAGAGCTGATCAACCACCGCGGTGAGCATCCTGTCGAGATCGGTTTCGGCGTTGAGCTCGCGTCCGAACTCGATCAGCGTGTGCCGGTAATCGTGGCGGCGACGATAGAAGAGATGGTCGATGCGACCCTGGATCCACTTACGTATTGGATCGAAAAGAACGCCGCTGACCACCATCGCGATTACCAAGCCAGCAGTTCCGGCCGCGGGAACCCGCGTGTGCACCAGCTCGGCGACCATTGCGATCGCGACCAGATACGCTCCCGCGATCGAAGCTGCGGCCAGCGTATACGCCATACCGCGCTTGAAGATCAGGTCCACGTCCATCAGCCGGTAACGAACGATGGCGTAGCCGAAGGTGAGGGGAAGAATGCCCAGCGAGAGCACCGACAGCTTCATGGCCCCGCCAGGAACAGTGCCCAACAGGAACGGCACTGCGTAGAAGATGGTGAACGGCACGATGGCGAGAATTGTGCCGCGCGTCACCCACTTAAGCTGCTGGCGCAAAATCGGACGATTCGCGGTTTGATAGCTGTGTAAAAACACCAGCGCAGCAGCCATGAAATATATGACCAAATACGCCATTTCCAGGCGATCGATCTGCCAACGGAGCATTTCGCTGGCGCGCGAGAGCATTCGCGAAACAATATGAAACGCCAGAAGGCCGATAGCGGGCACATAGACGGATGGAACCGCCCAGCGCTGCTTACGCACAAAAGCGTGCTTCTCCGGAAAGGTCAGCGAAAAATGCAGAAACAGCGCCGGCTGCAAGAGCCAGGCTGCAACATTGCCCCAGTAAATGGTCCAGTCGAAAGCGTTGAATTTGCCTGTGTACTTGAAGGCGTAGAAAACAAACGAAACCAGACAGAAAACATAAAAGTGAGTAGAACCGGGGGCGGTCCAGCGCCGGAAAAGAACATACAAACCAATCCCCAGATAGATGAGAGCTATGAATCGAAGCCAATCGTTCGAATTCCGGGGTGCTGGAACCAAAATTGGCGTGGCTTCGATCGGAATCGCTCCGCGCCGCAAGCCGTAGGTAGCTTTGGTCCACACTCCAGCGTGATACAGCTGGGAGTTTACCGAGGCTATAGTGGTTACAGCCTGGCCGTCGATTGCCGTCAGGCGGTCTCCAGCCACAATGCCGGCGCGAGCGCCCGGGCCGTTGGCATCCACCCGGTCAGCGACGATCTGGCCGTTGCGTTCCAGCCACCAGACGCCGTCGTAGGGCGGGACGAACTGGCTCTCTTTGCGGAAGTTGATCCAACCCAGGATGACAGCAGCGGTCGTCAGCAAAAACAGGAGGGCGGCGACAAAACGAGTTTGAAATTCCCTGTTCATTGCGTACGCGACTGGCGGCGTGTATCCGGCGACACGCAGTGCAGTTGGTTGTTGCACGTTCTCTGCCAAGCCGACCGAGTGGTTGGACGGGGTAAGTACCATATTCGTAAGCGCTTCGCAGAATTATATGTGCGATCCACCTGGTCGGTTACGTTTTTTGGAAGGATTATCTAATAAACCGTAAGTTGATGAGAGTACGAATGTTAACCCGTCATAAACGTAAAAAGCAAAAAAAAATGCGGGGAGCCTAAGCTCCCCGTTTACAGAAGCGACAGAGGCGATATCTGCTTAGATAGAATTCACTGGCCGAGGGCAGAGTTGTCCGTTGCCGAGAAAATTTTGCGAGGAGGGTCGTGACGCAGCCGAATACCAGCGGTGGATGGATTGAAGTCCAAGGGCTAAAGGTCTGCTTTCAGCGCCTGGGTTCGGGACCGGCGATGGTGCTGGTGCATGGGTTATTGGGTTATTCGTTCAGTTGGCGCTTCGCCGGCCCCTTACTAGCAAAACAACGAGAGGTGTTTGCCCTAGACATGCCTGGGGCTGGCTTCTCCGATTGCAAAACGGGACTGGATTGCCGCTTGCGAGCAACCGCAAATCGTTTGCTGAAATTCATGGATGCTGTCGGAATCTCCGCCTGCGACGTGGTGGGCAGCTCTTACGGCGGGACGACTGCGCTCATGGCCGCAGCACTCGCTCCGACTCGAATTCGGTCACTGGTGCTGGTTTCTCCCGCCAACCCCTGGTCGAAGACAGGTCACAAGCGACTTCTGCTGCTGAGGCTTCCACTGCTCACGGCTTTGTTCCCAGTTCTGGCTCGTCCTTTAGCGCCTATAGACTCGTTCTTCATAAGAAGAATGTACGGCGACCCCGGCCGCATGACCAGCGAAACGATCCGCGGTTATGGTCTACCACTGGCGCGGCCGGGAGTGCTGGAACATGCTTTAGGTATTGTCCGGACGTGGAACTCCGACATGGAAGAACTCAAGAGGGCTCTGCCAGCAATCTGGGGTATTCCGGTTCTATTGGTGTGGGGCAGCAAGGACCGCGTGGTCGATCTGGAGTCGGCCGAAACCCTCGCCGAGCAGGTCCATGCCGTAGGAACTGAGGTTATACGCGGCGCCGGCCATCTCCCCTACGAAGAGGAGCCACAGGAATTCAGCCGAATCATTCTCGATTTTGTCGGGCAACATTCTCCCCCCGACGGCTCTCGACGGCAGTAACCTGACAACGCCCAAGTTCGATGCTAGTCTCGATTTAGCGTGAACGAGACCTCTTTCAAAGCACCCAGTCCGCGTGGGTTACTCGCGCTTTGGCAAGCGGAAAATTCCGGCGCCTGGATGCGGTTCCTTGTGGCTGCAATCGGGCTGGCCCTGGCGTTTGCAGCGGCCATTTTCTCCACAGCTGCCCGCGACGCTGGTAATGTCCCGGCAACGGTTGTGTTGTCGTCGTTGGCACTGGTGATGGCAGCCGCGGTTGGGATCGGCACTGTGCCTTACCTGGCACGGCGTTTGGCGGCTAAGCGGCTTCGCGACGCCTTAGACTTCGAGGTCACGCGAGCCGGCGGCCTCTATTTTCTCATCGTCCTGCTGATCGGAGTGGCCGCACTCAACACCGGCAATAATCTGCTGTACATCATTGTGGCCGCGATGCTGGCGGCGATAGCAGTTTCGGGAATCGCGTCGGCCTATTGTTTGCGCGGTTTGGAGATGGAACTCAAGGTGCCGGACCACATTTTTGCCACAACCGATGTAGCCGCAACCGTGTGCGTTCGCAATCCACGCAAATGGCTTCCTTCGCTTTCGATCTCCGCGATACCGACTGACGCGGCGAGATTGCGCAAAAAATGGCGCTGGGTGGCGACCAGTTTTCCAATTCCTCCGTGGCGGCCTCCGGAGCGGCAATGGCTGCGATTGCCGGACCGTAAATTAAGGCGGGTGATCGTGGATCCTTCGTCTGGCGTATTCCACCAATCGGCGTATTTTCCCCTGATTCCGCCACAGAACCAACTTCAAGCCGAAGTGATGCTCAACTTTCCTAAACGCGGGCGTTACCAGGAAAAGTTCAGCCTTTCTACCCGCTTCCCTTTTGCTTTTCTGGTGAAGACGCGCCGGGTGGCGCTGGCGCGCGAGGTGCTGATTTATCCGCAGCTCACAACTTCAGAGACAATCGTTGAGCTCTTGCCGGTATTGACAGGAAAAATAGAAGCTTATCTAAAGGGGGTCAGCGCCGACCTGTACCGGATTCGTGAGTACCTGCCCGAAGATTCGGCGAGACATGTGGACTGGAAGGCGACGGCAAAATCCGGCGCCCTGAAAGTCAGAGAATATTCCCGGGAAGATGAACGTAGGCTGCGGTTTGTTTTCGACAATCCATCACCTGGCGAGGTTTCGCCGCCTAATTACGAGCGCATGATCTCGCTGGCGGCCTCCGCGGCCTGGCGGCTGGAGAAGCAGAGCGTTTTCCTGTCATTCGTTTCACAGGAGTACGAATCCATTGGCGATGTATTCGGATTCCTGGAGCATCTGGCAACTCTTCAGCCAAAGACAGCGCCCTCAGTGCTAGACACCTTACCCGGATCCACCTCCTACAGCCTGGTCTTTACTGCCCAGAAACGCGGCACCATTCCAGCCGCCATGTGGGCCACGGCCTATTTTGTTTTTCTTGAATAGGTTGGGCATTTCCTGCCTCTTAGTAACCATGACTTTGGTTACCTCGGTTCATTGGCCCTTAGTGAGAAAGCTGATACCTTCGTTTTATAAACCAGGGCTTTAAGTGCTGGGCCCTCTGGCTTGAAAAGCGATGTCCAGCCTCCACCTCCAGCTCGGGTTGTGGATTTCCCAGCCGATCCTGCAGACGATCATCGGCGTGGCGCTGTACCGGCGAAAATTGCACAAGCAGTTCCCGGCCTTCTTCGTCTATACAGTTGCGCAAATCATCCTTTGTGCCATCAGCTTTGGAGTTCATGCCTCCTACAGCTCTGTTTATCTCGACTCCGCTCATAATTACTCGCTGTACTTCGTGATGTATTACTCCTGGGCCGCGTTGAACGTCGTTTTTGCATTCAAGATCATTCACGAGGTCTTTCTTGACGTTTTTCGTCCTTATCCGGCATTGAAAGATCTGGGAACGGCGCTCTTCAAGTGGGCGGCGATGATCATGATCCTTGTCTCGGTGGTTATGGTATCGATGAGCCCTGGGTGGGATGATCCGGTGAGAAGAACTATTAGGGTTGTGCAGCTCTGCGTAGATGTTATTCAGTGCGGGTTGCTCATCTTTTTGCTCGCCTTTTCACAGAATCTTGGAGTGTCATGGCGGCGGCTGAGCTTTGGGGTTGCTCTGGGCTTTGGCTTGGCATCGTGCACGGAACTGCTTACCCATGCCCTTCATTCCGGTTTACATATCCGCAGCATGACCACGAGCCTGATTGACATGACCGCCTACGAAGCTGGCCTTCTGCTATGGTTGGGGTATTCGGCATTTTGCAAGTACGAGAGTGCTGTACCAGTGTTGGTTCCCCAGCGCTGGGACGATGCTCTAACGGACATTCAGCCACAAAATGAAGCAGAATCTCTGATTCCCATGTTCGAGCACATGGTGGAGCAGGCCTTCTCCAAGACCCAGGATCAAAGCGTCTAACCCACCTGCTGTTTCAAAATGATACACACATGAGGTCGCCTACAGGATTTCGTGTATCCATTTCTCCTTCCCAGAGCTATAATTCCGGCCACTTAGGGTTTCCGCTCCCAGGGAACCCGCATGTAAGGAGAAAGAGCCATGAAACGTGCGGTCAGGACAATAGTCCTGGTGGTAGCCGTGGCGTGTGCCTTAGCATCAGCGACAACTGTTCGAACAACTTCGAATATTTCACCAGAACCGCTATGCCAAGGACACATCTGTGAATAGGTCATAAAACACGCTGCAACGGTAAATAACGTTGCGGACTCACGGGCCCGCAGTTGCGAGAGCAATTCGGGCCCTCTTTTATTTATCCTGTTTTTTCCTGCCAAATGATCTAAGCGGCGGACTCGTTCGCGTTCAGCAGCGCATTTAATTCGTGAATAGTCCGAACAGGTGGTTTGCACGATGCCCCCGAACACACGATTGCAGATGTCCGTTTCTCTCTGAGCGCGGGCAGCTGAGGAATGGCTGCTGCCAGTGCCGGCGGAAGGTTTTCTTTAACGGCCTGGCTGAATGTGAGTTTGAGGGCCGACCGGCCGAATTGATGAGAGGCAATGGCTTCGCTGTAAAGCTGAGACGCTAACTCGTCCTCCCCGACAACCACCACCTGCCTGTGTGGAACCGAAAGGTAAACGCCGGCAATTGCGTAGGTCGCCGCAAATATTCCGTATTGACCCGCAACGCCAGCGAGCAGTTCTACTGTGTGCTCGGCTTTCTCTCGATAAGAAGGTTCATCGGTGTAGCGATGCATTCGTAACAGCGCGATGGCCGCCATGGGATTGCCGGCAGGCGTGGGCGAATCCTGGAACGGCTTGCGCGTGGTGCTGAGGACGCCGAGTTGCGAACCAGCCCGCCAAGAGTCGAGGAAGCCGCCTGAGACTGGATCGTAGAAGCGCTCGATCAGCTGATCCGTGATGGCATGTGCGGCGCGAAAATAGCTTATATCCGAGGTGACTTCATATGCGTCAAGGCATGCAATCGCGGTGTACGCATAGTCATCGAGAAATCCCGCCGATGGTCGATGAGCCACATTGGCGTCGGAGTACGCTACAACGTGGTTGAGTCCAATCTCCGGTTTCCAGGCCTCGGCCAGGATGCGATCCAGCGAGCGCAGAGCAAAGCGGCGCGGTTCCTGCAAGGCGACAGCAGCTGCCGCCTGCAGATAAGCAGAGATGCACAACGCGTTCCAACTCACATAAATGGTCTTGTCGATGTATGGCGTTGGGCGCTTCAGGCGTGCTGCGTACATTTTCTGCTTGGCGGACTGCAGAATCTCTCGCACACGCTCAGTGGAAAGGTTCAGGCGCGCAGCAATTTCTTCGATCGGCGCGCGTTGATAAAGCACATTCTTCGCAGGATTGTGGTGCATCTCGCCAATGTCGTTGATGTCGTAATGCAAACAGGCGACCTGGGCCTCTTCATCCGTCAGGACAGCTTTGGCCTCTTCAACGGTCCAGGTGAAGTAATCGCCATCGTCATCCAACGAAATGTCGGCATCCTGGGAGGCATAGAATCCGCCGTGCTTGCGATCACTCAGCACCTCATCCATCCAGCGAATAATGTCACGTGCGACGTCGGCGAAAGACTCATTCCTGGTTGCCTGGTAAGCGTGGACGTAGTTTTTCAGCAGCTCCGAGTTGTCGTAAGACATCTTCTCGAAGTGGGGAACGATCCAGCGCTCATCGACTGAGTAGCGATGAAATCCCCCGGCGAGCTGGTCGTAAACGCCGCCACGCGCCATTTTTTCCAGCGTGGTCGCAAAAACGTGTTGGAGCCGTTCATCGCGAGTTCGCACGTATTGGTCGATGAGTAAATCGATAATTGACGGATGCGGAAACTTTGGCGCACTGCCGAATCCGCCGTGCTGCTCGTCGAACATCCTGATCGCAGCGTCGACGATCTCCTCAATAATCTTGGGTGAAAAATCACCGGTTTTTCCGGCGAACGATTCGGAGTGCGCGATTGCGCCTTCGACCAACTTCGCCTGCTCTGCCACATCTCCATTTTTTTCTCGGTAAGCATCGGATATGGCCATTAGCACGCGGCGAAAGCTGGGACGGCCATAGTAGTCATCGGGAGGGAAATACGTTCCGCCGTAAAAGGGCTTGCCATCAGGAGTGAGAAACGCAGTCAACGGCCACCCGCCTTGTCCGCTGATGGCTTGAACGGCGACTTGATAGCGGCTGTCAACATCCGGGCGCTCGTCGCGGTCCACTTTTACTGCAATGAAGCGCTCGTTCACGACCTGCGCAATTTCAGGATCCTCGTAAGATTCCCTGTCCATCACATGGCACCAATGGCACCAGACTGCACCAATGTCGAGAAGAATCGGCTTGTTTTCCCGTTTTGCGACGCTGAACGCTTCTTCGCCCCACTCATGCCAGCGGATGGGCTGATGCATGGCCGAGCGAAGGTATGAGGACGAAGCGTTAGCCAGGGAGTTCAGGGTTTCAGAGGACACCACACCAGTCTAACCCTGCAGAGCTTACAAGTGGAAAGGCCGCCCTCGGAAGAATCCGAACGCGGCCTCGATCACGGCAATGCGATCTGCGCACCTTGGAAGTTAGTGGCAGGTCGCGATGAATCCTTTCCAGGTACCGGGGGTCCCGCCAAAATGGGCAGAACCGGTGATTATCCCGAGATCGTTGATCCCATTGACCTGCGTCTGGTTCGATGACGGCACGGCGACAGTCTTGACGGTTCCATTGGTATAGACGATTTCATTGCCGGTAACCATGACACCTGAATTATTAATGTCGCCCGGAATGAACTTCAAGGTTTTGAAAGTTCCGTTGGTAAGGACGTATCCCGACCATGGGTTTTCGAAGCTGTCCGGTTCATAGCCACCGACAATCACGCCGTTGTCGTTGATCGCCGTGGTGGTAGTTTGCACGGCATGTGGAAACGTAATTTTGGTAAAGGTCCCGTTAGCATGCCTAAACCCGAAAGTGCCACCAGTAGTGGGATTGAGGGCACTTCCGACGATTACATTCGATTTATTGATTCCGCTCAGAACCGTACTGCTGACGCCAGGATAATCCAGAGTCGCGGCAGAACTTGAGGTCAACATCAAACCATGAGAACCGGGGCCAGGAAAGCCCGTTGCGCCGGATTTGTAGTATTGGCCGACAGATACTCCGTTGACATTTCTCTTGTTCAACTCGGTCACGAAAGCGTTGGGAAATGCGAACAAGTTCATACCGCCACCGGAAAAGCGAATAAAGGCTTTCGCGGAGCTGCCGTCGCCGGCAGTGAATGCCGTTCCCACGACGGTGTTGTAGTGATTGATGCCGTTGGCGAAAAAATCACCGCTGGTGAAACCGGAAGGAGGATTGAAAGTAGTAAAAGTGCAGGTTGCCGCTGTCTGCGCACTGGCGACCGGAACAAGACACCAGAACCCGACAATGGCTAGCAATGCGAGGCAAGCAACTGAGAAACGGGAAGACATCTGAATCGAACCTCCTGGGGGCCTAACGATCTTGAATCAGGCCGAATTTTGCCCGTGAGATGTTGCTGAAACCCCCGTAGTTGCAGGCCTTAAGGGGAAATTACAGAAAGGAGAGCAGCCGGACTAAGGCGAAATGCAACGGGCTGTCCGTTGTCGCGTACTTTGGGCAGGAGCTTACGCGTTGACGCCGTGGCACTTTTTGTATTTCTTGCCGGAACCGCAGGGGCAGGGATCGTTGCGGCCAACTTTCGCGCCGCTGCGGACCACGCGCTGCACCGGCTCACGATCGCCGGCACCGGCCATACGCGCTTGTTCGAGCTCGCGGCGCTTGCGGCGTTGGAAGGCTTCTTCGAGGTCGTCGACCGAAGTTGACACCCCGCGCGGGGGACGATGACCGTTGCCATCTCCGTCGTGAATCACTGGCCCGCCGGCAGGGCTGACTTCCTGGTCCTGCAGCTGCGGCGCGACTGGCCCTTCGCCGCGGGTGATGACCTGCATCAGGTAGAGATAGCGGACGGTGTCTTCCTGGAAGCGCGTCATCATGTCTTCGAACATGTCGAAGGACTCGCGCTTATATTCGACCAACGGATCCTTTTGTCCGTAGCCGCGCAGACCGATTCCCTCTTTGAGGTGGTCCATGTTGAGCAGGTGGTCTTTCCACTGCTGATCAAGCACGCTCAACATGATCATGCGCTCGTGATAGCGCACAGCGTCGACGCCGATTAGTTTTTCTTTCGCGTCGTAACGCTCTTTCAGCTTGTCAAAAATTGCGTCGCCAAGTTCCGCGCGGTTCAGCGTTTCCGGCTTGATACCCTCGGCAAGAATGTCCACGCCGAAGCGCGTGAAAATGGCATCTTTCAGACCCTTGATATTCCAGTCGGCAGGATGCGCCTTCACCGGAACATACTGCTCGAGCAATTCGCTAAGAATTCCCGCAACATAGTCTTCGAGGATGAGGTCTTTCTGCTCGACGCCTTCGAGCAAGCGGCGTCGCAGGCCATAAACCGCCTCGCGCTGCTTGTTCATCACGTCGTCGTATTCAAGAAGATGTTTGCGCGACTCGAAGTGCTGCGCTTCGACTGCCTCTTGGGCCTTCTGGATGCGGCGGCTTATCATCCGCGACTCAATGGGGACGCCTTCTTCCATGCCCAGCCGCTGGAGCAGGTTCGAAACCCACTCCTTAGCGAAGATGCGCATCAGGTCGTCTTCGAGCGAAAGATAAAATCGGGAGGCTCCCGGATCGCCCTGGCGGCCGGCGCGTCCGCGCAGCTGATTGTCGATGCGGCGCGCCTCGTGGCGCTCGGTACCGAGGATGAACAGTCCGCCGGCATCCGTGACTTCTTTGTGCTCGACGTCGGTTTGAGCTTTATGGCGTTGGAAAGCTTCGTTCCACTGCTCGGTTGGAACTGAGTACTCGTTGCCCGCGTAGTACCAAACCGTGTTCTTGGCTTCATCGACGTCAGTGCGGATTTTGCCTTGCGCTGCACGCAGCTGCTGCGCGATTCCCTTCTTCACGCATTCCTGCTTGGCCATGAATTCGGGATTGCCGCCGAGCAGAATGTCGGTACCGCGCCCGGCCATATTGGTCGCGATCGTGACCATGCCCTTGCGACCGGCCTGTGCCACGATCTCCGCTTCCTTCTCGTGGAACTTGGCGTTGAGCACGACGTGCTTGATTCCCTTCTTCTTCAGAAGGTCGGACAGGCGCTCGGATTTTTCGATGGAAGTGGTGCCGACCAGCACCGGCTGCCCGGTGTCGTGCAGTTTCTGAATTTCGTCGGCAGACGCGAAATACTTTTCTTTCTCCGTGCGGTAAACCAGGTCCGCGTTCTCGATTCGCAGCAGCGGCCGATTCGTGGGAATCACAATTACGTCCAAGTTATAGATCTTCCCGAATTCCGTGGCTTCCGTTTCCGCCGTACCGGTCATGCCAGCGAGTTTTTTGTACATGCGGAAATAATTCTGGAAGGTGATGGTCGCGAGCGTCTGGTTTTCACGCTCGATCTTGACGCCTTCTTTGGCCTCAACCGCCTGGTGCAGGCCATCGGACCAGCGGCGGCCGGGCATGAGACGGCCGGTGAATTCGTCGACGATGATGACCTCGCCGTCTTTCACCACGTACTCGACGTCGCGGTGGTAAAGCGCGTGCGCCTTAATCGCGGTCTCGACGTGGTGCTTGAGCGCCCAGTTTTCAGGATCGGCGATATTACCGATGCCGAGCAGGCCTTCAACTTTTTCCCAGCCTTTATCCGTGACCGTGATATTCCGGTGCTTCTCATCGACAGCGTAGTCACCAGTCAGAATCTGGCGCTGGGGGTCATCTCCCGTTTGCGACAGTGCTTCGAGCATATCCTCTCGCTGCTGGCCGGATAGCTTGTCCGAATCCAGGAGTTTGTGCGCCTCCGACGATGACAGCTCCTCGCCTTTTTCGAGCTTGGGAATGATGCGGTCTACGCGGGCGTACTTGTCGGTGGATTCTTCGCTGGCGCCGGAAATGATCAGCGGGGTACGGGCTTCGTCGATCAGGATGGAGTCGACTTCGTCGACGATGCCGAAATTGTGGCCGCGCTGCACGCAATCTTTGAGATCGAACTTCATGTTGTCGCGCAGGTAGTCGAAGCCGAACTCGTTGTTGGTGCCGTAGGTAACGTCGGCGGCGTAGGCGTCGCGGCGCTGCTGGTCATCGAGGTCGTGCACGATAACGCCGACGGTCAGGCCGAGGAAACGATAGAGCTGGCCCATCCATTCCGAGTCGCGCTTGGCGAGGTAATCGTTCACAGTGACCACGTGGACACCGCGGCCGCTGAGCGCGTTGAGATAGACAGGGAGCGTCGCGACAAGCGTTTTGCCCTCGCCGGTTTTCATTTCGGAGATCTTGCCGGCATGCAGGACCATGCCGCCGATCAGCTGCACGTCAAAGTGGCGCATGTTGAGCACGCGGCGTCCGGTTTCCCGGACAACAGCGAAGGCTTCTTCGAGAATCTCGTCAAGGACCTCGTTCGTGACTCGCAGACGCTCGTCGTCGAGTTCTTTCAGGCGGTCGAGGTCCGCTTCGGGCTCATCGGGAATCTGGCTGAGGCGGTCCTGGATTTTCTTGCGGAATTCGTCGGTCTTGGCGCGCAGCTGCTCGTCCGAAAGCTTTTGCATCTCGGGCTCAAGCGCGTTGATGCGCTCGACGCGCGGCTTCAGGCGCTTGATTTCGCGCTCGTTCTTAGTCCCAAAGATCTTGCCTAATAATGTGTTGATCAAATGCGGAAATCCTTGAAGTCAGTGGCCGGTTGCCAGTAGTCAGCTGCCAGGAAACCCACTCCGAGATACACCTGCCCTGCTTAGAAGCCTAGCATATTAGATGCCAAGTGGAGGAGTAAGTCGCGGGGCGCGGGGGCGCGGCAGTTGGCATTTGGCGTTGTGTTACGGTTTTCAGTTTGCGACGGTTTCCTGTACATTGTCCGCGAGTCGCTGCAAACAGTTGTCGTGGCAACGTTTGGAGGAACTTTGATGATCGCTTCCGTAGGTGTCTCATTTCCGCGGGATTTTTATAGCAACTTTCTCATGCTGATGCGGTGGATCCATCTTCTAGCTGGAATCATGTGGATTGGCCTGCTGTATTTTTTCAATCTCGTCGGCTTTCCCGTCATGCAAGAGCTTGATCCGGGAACGAGGGCCAGGGTCATGCCTTCACTGATGCTGCGGGCGCTTTGGTGGTTCCGCTGGTCTGCGTTAGTGACGGTGCTGGCTGGATTGGCCTATTGGGGACAAATGGTGTCGGCACTGGCGCAGGCGGCTGGGGCGGGCTCCGGGGTCGCCATGGGAAGCTTTTTTCTTATCTGGACGGTGACCTGGGCGATTCTTTATGCCCTGTTGCTGCCGGGGAAAGGAATTATGGACAAAGGCTGGTTCCTGGCGATCCTGGTTGCAATCGTCGTCATCGCGGCATCGTGGCTCTTCTTGTACTTCAATTCTCATGGATGGGAAAGCAATTCGATGTTGTCGATCGGGATCGGTGGCGGGATTGGCTGGGTCCTGCTGCTGAATGTCTGGGGCGTGGTCTGGCGCATTCAGAAGCGCCTGATTGCCTGGACGCGGGCGAATGTGGAATTCGGTACCCCAATACCGCCCAAAGCGCCACGGATGGCGCGCATCGCATTTCTGACTTCGAGGATCGCCGCCTGGCTGACGATACCGCTGCTGTTCTTCATGGGGGCCGCCAGCCATTATCCGCTGTTTAACGGAATGTAGGCTAGGGGCTGCTTTATGACAGGCGTCAGGCCCTAGCCTTCAAGTTCACGTTTCAATGCTGGCGACCCTTTCGCAAACGTCGATTACCGGGCAAAAAGAATGAGGAGCCAATGGCTTGGCTCCTCATCGAAAATTCCCTGTTGAATTACAGCTCAGAAGCTGTATTTCATCCAGACTTGGATGTTGCGGCCTCCATCAAGGGTGAGGTTCTTAGGACCAAGAACTCCGAGGCCTGGATTAACCAAATTCCCGTAGCCAATGATGTTGTTTTGGCCCGCGTTAAAGTGATTGAACGCATTTAGGAAATCTGCTCTGAACTGCAGCTGATGCCCTTCGCCGAAGGGCAGTTTGAAGTTCTTCAGTACTGAGAGGTTGTACTGCTCAAGTCCAGGAAGAACAATTGAATTGCGCCCGAGATTGCCGTTCTTACCAGCAATGGCAGCATACTTTACTTGATTGGGAGTCACGGGCAGGAGAACCCCATTTCCGCCGGCACCAAAGAAGAGTTGCTCCAGATCGAATAACCCGGGGCCCAGTTCGAGAGGATCGCTGATTGCAATACCGGTCACGCAATTGGGATTGTTCAAGCACGCCGCGCTGGCATTGATCGGTGCGCTGGGAGTGATTACGGTAGGCCGATCATTGAATGCCTCGCCGTCCCCGTTCACATCAACTCCACCAAAATACAGGTTCTCAGGTGCACCGGACTGCAGAACAATACTGCCGCTGGTCTCCCAACCACCCAAAACCTGATTCAGGAACCGCATAGAAGGACTAGGTAGCGCATACACCCAGGTAAATGCTGCAACGTTTGTGTGATTAAAGCATGAGGGACCCCGATCGCTGCGAGGATCTCTTACGTTCTCCCATCGGGTTGCTCCTCCGCAGGTGACGAACACCTCAGACGAGTTATCGATGGAACGAGACCAAGTATAGGCGCCACGCAGGCTCAAGTTCCCGACGTTCCTGATGACCTCGGTCTGCAACGCGTGATAGATGGAATCACCGCGATTGCCGCGTACCACGATAGACCCCAGGAGGTCGTTCGTGCGCGGGCCGGGTGTGAAGATCGCACCTGTGGGAACGCGCGGATTGTACTGCTCGTTCGCAAAGAGACCCGTGCCGCGAGTTCCCACGTAAGCAGCTTGAGCAATCAGTTTGCCCGGCAACTCACGCTGGACGTTCATGTTCCACTGATAGGTTCTGGGGTTGCGAAGATTGTCGGTGACCGGCTCCCGCAAATCGGTGGGACTGGCACTTGGGGTGATCGCTGCAATACTTTCTAACGCATTGGCAAGGCCCCTTGGGCCTCCGGTAGCACCAAAGAGATTTCCGCCTAATGAGTTCGGGAATGTGGCAGCTGTGTTATCGCTAATATTGGTAAAGAAGGTGTCGTAGAACACGCCGCCACCTGCGCGAATCACGGTCTTGTCCTGCCCAAAAAGGCCCTGCCAGAACCTAGGAGAGTAAGAAAACCCTAAGCGAGGTCCCCAGGCTTTCCGATAGGGCTGTACCGGAACACGCAAATTGGGGTCGGCACTCAGCGCGGCACTAATGTTGTGGTCAATTGCCGGAAAGGCGAGGACATTGGACGCGTCCGGCGGTTGATATTCATACCGGACACCGTAGTCAAGGGTGAAATTGGGACGCATCTTCCATGAATCTTGGAAGTAGTAACCCTGTTGGTTTGTGGGGATGCTGATTCGAGGGTTCCCAAAGGATTTTGCTACGTTTCCGGAGGGACCGCTGAAATCATCAATGTAATTCGCCAAGTCGGTGCAGTTTTTGGTACCTAAAACGCCATTGATAACGCAGTCGCCACCAGGGCTGAACACAGCCGTTCCGTCCGAATTGAACGGGACTTCGTCCTGAACCAGAAGTACAGCCAAATCAGCGCCGATCTTCATACTGTGCTTTCCCTTGACAAGGGAAACCGCATCCTGGAACTGGTATGTCTCATGCTGCCGTCCTTGGGGGAACGTGGCTTGTTCAAAACCGCCTAAAGCTGTGACACCGCCGCCAAACGAACTTGAAAACGTAATCCCAGGAAGGTGAGCCTGTGCATTCGCCAGTGTCTTCGCCGTGGGATCGAAATAGAAGGCAATCGTCTGCGCCGAGAAGCGGAATTCGTTCAGTACTGTGGGGCTGAATGTGTGCGCCCACATCACACCGAAGTTCCGGGCCGGACCGTGCTGAAGCGTATCTTGGGTCGGTAACGCGGTAGCGTTTGCGAATAGATCCGGACTCAGAGAACTATACGTGTTGGTAAATCGAGCAAAAATTTGATCATGATCGGAGGCTGTATAGTCACCACGAGCGGTCCATTCGTAACTCAGACTTCGCTCAGAGTCTGTTCGAGTGATTTGACCAAAGTCTACACTGCAACCTGTGCAACCCGGTTCATCGGCGATGGGGACGCTGCTCAGCGTACTCGGAGCCACCAAACCACCCAGCGAATTCAGGAGGATTTGGACCCTAGTGTTATTGGGGTTTCCCGCAAGAACCTGGTTGAGAGTCGCAATGCCACTGGCTGAGGGTATGGTCAAAGTTGTCGCTGGAGGATTCGGTGCGCCGATGTCGCGCGTCCACTGTGAGGTACCGAAGAAGAACAGTTTGTTCTTTATCACCGGCCCACCGACGGTGAAGCCGAAGAGGTTGTTTACTTGATGCGGCGCGGCTTTCAGTCCGCTAGCCTGCTCCTCTGCTGTCGTCGCGCTCAGCGCGTTGCCGCTATATTGCTCCCATGCCGAGCCGTGGAAGTTATTGGTGCCCGACTTGTAGGTAAGGTTCGAAACTGAGCCGCCGCCACGGCCGTATTCCGCAGCATAGGCATTCTGCAGCACCGTGACGCTAGCAACAGCCTCTTGGTTGGTAGGCTGGAGAGCCTGGCCAGTGATGGCGTAATCGTTGTTATCGAACCCGTCGATCAGGAAGTTGTTAGAACGCGGGCGCAGCCCGTTTACTGAGAACCCAGTGCCGTTGGTGAAGTTGTCACGCTGATCTGGCTGAGACACACCCGGGAGGGTTACCGCCAAAGAATACGGGTTTCCTCCGACGATCGGCAAATCTCTGATCTGAGTGGTCGGGATGACTGCGTCGATCTGACCATTATCCGTCTGCACCTGCTGAACGGAAGCGTCAACCGTCACGGTCTCAGTCGTCGACCCGACTGACAATCTGACGTTGACCGGGGTAGTGACTGATGCGTTCACCTGAACGTTGGACATTTCGGTGGCCGAGAAGTGCTCGGCGGTCACTTTTACCCTGTAGGTGCCAGGGGTCAACGACTCCACGCGATAGTCGCCCGTCGGCCCGCTGGTAGCGACTCTTATCTCGCCGCCTTCAATGCGCTGAACCGAAACGGTTGCGCCTACCAATGCGGCGCCCGTGCTGTCGGTAACGTTGCCGGAGATAACGCCAAAAGTCGCCTGCCCGATAGCGAGCAGCGAGCTAAGAATTGCAATTACGATGGTTCCTAGAATGAACCGTAAAATTCTCATGAGTTTCCTCCCGGAGCTATGTCTCGCACGCGTTAAGAATGCCCTGTATGTCTGGTGGCTTACAGACAATCTCTTACCTGGTCGTACTGGGGACGGTGAACTTACACCCCAACCTTAATTGCCTGAAGGATTATCTAGCCGTCATTGTGCAACTTCTTAGCCAAAGTTAATCACGATTAACCATCTATCGATTCAGCAGCTTACGTCGACGGCTTAGAATCGGGCTTACATAAATCAGTAGGTACAAGCGGGTAACTATGAAATCTGGAATTCTGGATTTGGCTGAGAGTCTCGTGATGTCAGCCTTGTCTATTGAATGTCCATCCGCGATGGGAGGCGGAAAGACCAGCGATCCCGCCGAGAGGTCTAACCGACCCGCCGCACGATAGGGGTGTTCATTTTGTATTTTCGGTCAAGGACGTTTCCCGAGGCATCCTTGACGTGGAGAGTGAAAGTTGGCAGGTCGCCCTCTTTGCCGAAGTCTTCATGGGAAACTGTCACCGGAAGAAAGCCATTGAGGTTGCGCTCCCGATAAGCAGTTTCGTAACGATGACGGCGGACATTCCAGGTGAAGACGCGCGCTTGGTTGTAATCGAACGGAAGGCCGTCTTTCGGCTCGGAGAGAAGCATCAGGTATTGAGGAACCTGCTTGTCGCCATCTTTAACTGTGTTCAGTTCAAAGTAGGCGACAATGCGCCGACCTTCGGCGTACTGAGCTATTTCGAACGGCACGTCAAGATCGACAAGACGGCCGAGCACCCAGCCCACATGATCCTGCGAATCGCGGACCAGCCACCAGTCTTCCATCGGCGGCTTTGCCTCTTTAGTATTCGGCAACGGGTTGGACGGAGTTCCAGAAATGTTCTTCTCGGCTGAGTCACGCTTCAGCAGCGAAACTTTCGAACCTGAAGCAAGCTGATAGAGGTGATCAGTGTCACGGCCAGGCTCGAAGTGCAGGTTGGTGTCATTGCGGGTAGTTGCAGTGCCCTCAACGGGGGTGCTCTTTTCCTGTTGGGCCATTTTCTGGAATGCGTCGAAAACCTGCTGATTAACCAGATAGCGCTGCTCCACCCAGCCTTCGAGCCCGGTGGCAGTTTTCACCTTCGCAAAGCGGCGCTCGCGGTCCAATACCTCCACCCGCTCTCCGTTTTTGGCCGTGCCCACCTTGTTGTAAACCTGCGCCAGTTGATCGCGAAGCGTAACTTGAGGCGCTGAGACGTAGTCGACTTCAAGCACGCGCTGACGTCCCCGACCGCAGCTAGAAAGCGCGAGCGCGATTCCGCATGCCAGGAATATTTTTTTATTGGAGTTCACAGCGCAGAAGTCAATGATAGCGCAGGACCCAGGAATTAAGCGGTTACCGACTTAAGTAAGACCGCAGCAAAATGCCAATCGCGCTAGTCTTGAAGATTATATTGGCATTCAGGTGACAATCCCTTATCGCGGCCGTCATATGATGGCAGCGGGGATGATGCATGCGAATATTTTGGCTTTCTACACTGTTTCCCTTATTTTTCAGGCTTTTCGCTTTCGCGCAAATTCCCGCTCCGCCCAGCCAGAAGCCGGCACAAGTGTCCCCCCAAGCCTATCTCGAAGAAGCATTGAACTACATGCAGGCGAACGCGCTCAATAAACGCTCGATCAATTGGCAGGCCGTGCGAGAACAAACCTTCGCCCGCGCCAAAGACGCGAAGACCACATGGGACACTTATCCTGCGATTGCATACGCTATTACGCAGCTTGGCGAAAAACACAGCTGGCTTCAACTCCCGGACAATCTCCCGAGGGATCGCTGGCAGACCTTGCATACGGAAATCTTTAAAATTCTCAACCGACCCGATCCCGATAAACCGTCACCCTTCGCCCCGTCCAAAGAAATAAAAGGTCACCTGATTCACAGTTCACGTGGCGATTTCGCTTTTGTTGTGGTCCCGATGTGCATCGGACGCTTTGCGGAGTGGGAGAAAAACGGTCCGGATTTTCAGCAGTTCGCTGACAGGTTGCATGGACTCGTACTTGAGCTGCAGGCGCAGAAACCTGCGGGCTGGATCATCGACCTGCGCGGCAATCAAGGTGGAAATATGTGGCCGATGCTCGCCGGAATCGGCACCGTTTTGGGCGCGGGAGATCTTGGAGGATACGTTACGTCAGATGGCGACCGCAACACATGGTTCTACAAAGCGGGAAAGGCCGGCGAGCGTTCGCCACAAGGCAAAGAAGAGATTGCCTCGGAAATCAATCCTGTGCCGGTTGTGCCGGCTGAGCTCCCCTGGGTCGCTGTCTTGTTTGACCGTGGAACCGGTAGCTCGGGAGAGGCGGTTGCCATCTCCTTCGCTGGCCGGCAGCGCGAGCGATCGTTTGGTGAACACACAGCTGGATTTTCGACCTCGAATGATATGCATCCGTTGGCTGACGGCGCGGCTTTGTTTTTGTGCGATGGAATCGAACAGGACCGCTCCGGCAAGGTGTATCCCGACGGATTGGAGCCCGACGAAAAAATTCTCGCGACAGAAACGCGGCCCTCAGAAGAAAATGACGCGATGTTGATTGCTGCTGAAGAGTGGTTAGCAAAGCAGATAGGCGCATCGCACTAGCATCGCCCGTGTAGTCGGAAATTCTTGTCCGGGTGACTACAAAATTCTCTCATGCACGTAGCCGCTGGCGCTAAGAGCGGACAAAAGTTCAGCGATGTGATCGGGGCCGCGCGTCTCCATGGTTATGTCGATTGCGGTATCGCCGAGATTGACGCCGTAGTAGGCGCGATCGTAGGAAGTCTCCACGATGTTGGCGCGATGTTGCGCCAGAATCCCCGTGAGACGATGAAGCGCTCCGGGATAATCTGGCAGATGAACGCGGAGGCGAACCAATCGTCCATCTTTGACGAGACCGCGCTCCATGATGCGCGAGAGCAGGCTGACGTCAATATTTCCGCCGCAGACCAGCACGGCAACCTTGTTCCCACTGAGCGGAGTCTTGTGATTAATTACGGCTGCGATGGCTGCTGCTCCCGCACCTTCCGCGAGAGTCTTTTCGCGTTCGAGCAATAGAAGAATCGCGTTCGCAATTTCTTCTTCGTCGACGGTAACGATGTCATCGACGTACTTTTGAATCAAAGGAAGAGTTTTCTCGCCGGCGCGGCGCACGGCGATGCCGTCGGCGATGGTGGCGGCAGGGCTTAAGGTCACGGGATGGCCTTCGGCAATCGCGACCTTCATCGATGGCAAACGCGCAGGTTGAACTCCAATAACTCGCACCTGCGGATTTGTCTCTTTCACGGCACAGGCAACGCCGGAGATCAGTCCGCCTCCGCCGATAGGCGCGACAATGGCCTCGACATCCGGGACCTGCTGCAGAATTTCCAGGCCCATCGTGCCCTGGCCTGCAATTACGACCTCATCATCGAAGGGATGGATGAAGGTCATGCCGAACTGCTGGCTGCGGCGGACGGCCTCTTCGCAGGCCTCGTCGTAATTCGCGCCGTGAAGGATGACTTCGGCGCCGTAGCTCTTTGTCGCCGAAGCCTTGATCAGCGGCGTCGTCAGCGGCATACAGATTTGCGCGCGAATTCCGTGACGGCCGGCGTGGTAGGCGACTCCCTGGGCGTGGTTCCCCGCCGAGGCGGCGATTACGCCGCGGGAACGCTCTTCGGCAGTCAGCGTCAACAGTTTGTTGAGCGCGCCGCGTTCCTTGAAAGCGCCGGTGCGCTGCAGATTATCGAGCTTGAGATAAATCGAATTCCCGGTGTGCTGGGAGAAATATTCAGAGCGGGCGCATGGCGACAGATAGATGGAGTCACGAATGCGAGCCATGGCCGCCTGGATTTCGGCAAGCGTCACTTCCGGATGGCCGGCCCGGGCTGGCTTCGTCATGAGGACTGGTTTGGACATTGTATGGAATCAGGTTCGAAGGAATTTCTTTCGCCCCTCTGGGGCTATTATCGCCTGACAGCCTGCCCACGGCTTGCGCCGTGGGCTGCACTCTTCCGCCGCTTCGCGGCTGAACTGAAATGGCTAACGTTTGCAACAACCAGCATCAAATTCAACGATCGCTCACACGGTTATTAGTTCACGGCGCGATCTCGACTTGGCGGAAGCTACCGCCGGTTGCGGTTTATTTAGATACTTATCTATCGAAGCTGCGGCCTTGCGCCCTTCGGCAATCGCCCAGACCACCAGGGATTGACCGCGGCGCATGTCGCCGGCGGCAAAAACCCCGGGAACGGATGACATGTAGTCAACTCCGGTCTCGATATTGCCGCGTTCGTCGAGTTTCACGCCGAGTTGTTCTATCATTCCTCCCCGGATCGGACCGGCAAAGCCCATCGCCAAAAGAACAAGATCGGCATCCATCACAAAGTCAGTGCCTGTGATCGGCTCGAATTTTGGTGGAGGACCGACTTTGATTCCGTGCAACTCTTTGACATTGCCGTTCGCATCACCCGTGAATTTTGTGGTTGCGACGCCCCACTCGCGAATGCCGCCTTCCTCGTGCGCCCCCTCGACCCGCAACTGCATGGGCCACAGCGGCCAGGGAGTCAACGGAGAGCGATCAGCCGGCGGCATGGGCATGATCTCGAACTGATGAACCGAAATCGGCTTCTGGCGATGCACTGTGCCAAGGCAATCTGCGCCGGTATCTCCGCCTCCTATAATAATGACGCGTTTTCCGGTTGCCAGAATCTCAAGCGCAGGGTCGAGCACATCGCCTTGGCAGCGCTTGTTCGCCTGCGGCAGAAAACCCATGGCGAAGTGAATTCCCTTCAATTCCCTTCCCGGCATGTTCAGATCTCGTGGGGCCTCGGCGCCTCCGGCAAGCAGAATGGCGTCGAATTCGCGTTGCAGATCTTCGATGGGAACGGAGTGCCCGACGTGCGCTTTGGTGACGAACTTCACGCCTTCGGCTTCCATCTGCTCAAGGCGGCGGTCGACGATGCGCTTTTCCATCTTGAACTCAGGGATTCCGTAGCGAAGCAGGCCGCCAATACGGTCGGACTTTTCGTAAACCGTCACCCAGTGTCCGGCGCGGTTTGATTGTTGCGCAGCCGCCAGTCCGGCGGGGCCAGATCCCACGATGGCTACCTTCTTACCGGAACGGAATTTCGGCGGCTCGGGGCGGATGAGACCTTCGTCCCATCCGCGCTCGACAATGCTTTTCTCAATCTGTTTGATGGTGACTGCTGGCTCATTGATGCCGAGCACGCAAGCTGCTTCGCAGGGAGCGGGACAAATTCGGCCGGTGAATTCGGGGAAATTATTGGTTGCATGCAGCTGGCGCAGCGCCTCTTTCCAACGACCGCGATAAACAAGATCGTTCCAGTCGGGAATGAGATTGTTGACCGGGCAACCGGTGTGGCAAAACGGCACGCCGCAATCCATGCAGCGGGCGCCTTGAGTGCGTAACTTTTCTTCCGGGAAGTTCTGGTAAATCTCGAACCAGTCATTCACACGCTCGCTGACCGGACGGCGCATAGCGGTTTCGCGCGAATGTTCCATGAAGCCCGAGGCCTTACCCATGCAGCGCCTCCACGAGTTCGGGCACGGGCAGCGGCTGACCGGGAACATAGGGATGGCGCGCGCGGCTCACGCCCAGCACCCGCTTGAATTCATGCGGGAAAATCTTGATGAAGCGAGGCAGAACTTCGGTCCAGCTGTCGAGGATGTATTTTGCGCGCTGGCTGCCGGTCAGTTCGAAGTGGCGGCTGACGAGATGATGAACCAGATCCACATCGCGCGGCTCAATAACCGGTTCGAGATCCACTGAGGCAAGGTTGCAGCGCTCTTCGGTGAAATCGCCGCGCTCATCGAAGACGTAAGCAATACCGCCGCTCATGCCGGCAGCAAAATTTCTACCGCAGGAACCGAGCACGACGACGAGACCGTTGGTCATGTATTCGCATCCGTGGTCACCGACGCCTTCGACCACAGCGGTGGCTCCGGAATTCCGAACCGCAAAGCGCTCCCCAGCCATGCCGTTAAAGTATGCTTCGCCGCTGGTCGCGCCATAAAGCACCACGTTGCCAATCAAGATATTTTCTTCTGCAGCAAAGTGCGAAGATTTGGGCGGATAAACGATCAACTTGCCGCCGGAGAGGCCCTTGCCGGCATAATCATTCGCATCACCTTCCAGCGTGAGCGTGACGCCCTTGGCAAGGAATGCGCCGAAGCTTTGTCCGGCGGAACCCTTGAAACTGATGCGAATGGTGTCGCCGGGCAAGCCATCAGATCCGTAGCGGCGCGCGATTTCGCCGCTCAACATTGCACCCACGGTGCGATGAACGTTGCGAATTGGGAAACTCATCTCGACGGGCTCGCGGTTTTCTAAGGCGGCGCTAGAGTCGACGATCAACAGGTGATCGAGCGCCTGCTCAAGGCCGTGGTCCTGCGCTTGCACACAATGGCGGGCGACACGACCCGGCAACGGCGGATTGTAGAGGATCGCGGAAAGATCGACGCCGCGCGCCTTCCAGTGATCAAGGGCAGGCTGCACGTCGAGCATGTCGACGCGGCCAACCATCTCATCAAACTTGCGAAAGCCGAGGTCGGCCATGTACTGGCGTACCTGCTCGGCAATAAAGAAGAAGTAATTGATGACGTGCTCGGGCTTACCGGCAAATTTCCTGCGCAGTTCGGGATCTTGCGTCGCAATGCCCACCGAACAGGTATTCAGATGACATTTTCGCAGCATGATGCAGCCCATCGCGACCAGCGGCGCGGTGGCGAAGCCGAATTCCTCAGCCCCGAGCAGCGCTGCGATGACCACGTCACGGCCGGTTTGCAGCTTGCCGTCCGTCTGCACGCGAATACGGCTGCGCAGGTCATTCATCAGGAGGACCTGTTGAGTTTCTGCGAGACCGAGTTCCCATGGAATGCCAGCATGCTTGATCGAGCTGAGCGGCGATGCGCCCGTGCCGCCGGAGTCGCCGGAAATCAGAACGACGTCGGCGTGGGCTTTGGCGACGCCTGCGGCCACTGTGCCAACGCCAATCTCAGAAACCAGCTTCACCGAAATGCGAGCGCGCGGATTTGTATTCTTCAGGTCATAAATCAGCTGCGCCAGATCTTCGATGGAGTAAATATCGTGGTGCGGCGGCGGAGAAATCAGGCCAACGCCGGGAATCGAGTGCCGCAGCCGCGCGATAATGTCATCCACTTTATGTCCGGGGAGCTGACCGCCTTCACCCGGCTTCGCTCCTTGCGCCATTTTGATTTGGAGTTCGTCGGCGTTGACGAGGTAATTCGTGGTCACCCCGAATCGAGCCGATGCCACCTGTTTGATTGCGCTACGGCGCCAGTCACCGTTAGCATCTTTTGTGTAGCGTTCTTCGTCTTCGCCGCCTTCGCCGGTGTTGGATTTCCCTCCGATCCGGTTCATGGCGATGGCCAGCGTCTCGTGCGCTTCTTTGCTGATCGAACCGAACGACATTGCGCCGGTGGTAAAGCGCTTCACGATTTCTTTGGCTGGCTCGACCTGCTCGATCGGCACTGGCTTGCGTGCTTTTCTGATCTTCATCAGACTGCGCAAAGTGGCGAGATTCTGGCTCTGCTGGTCGATCAGGTCGGTGTATTCCTGAAAGGTTTTTAAATTCTGCTCGCGCACACTGTGCTGGAGCTTGCTGATGGTGAGCGGATTGAGCAGGTGATACTCGCCGTTGACCCGGAAATGGTAGCTGCCGCCGACTGCCAGTTCTGGGTCAGCGTCTGTCACCGCGCGGAATGCGAATTCATGCTTGAGCTTCGCCTCGCGCGCGAGGACATCAAGACCAACGCCTCCGATTCGCGAAGTTGTCCCGGAGAAATATGCGTCAACCAGACCTTTGTTCAGGCCGATGGCTTCGAAGACCTGTGCACCGCGATAGCTCTGCAGAGTCGAAATTCCCATCTTCGAGAAGGTTTTCAGCAGGCCCTTGTTGACAGCTTTGATGAAATGCTTGACCGCAACATCAGGAGTCATCTGACCGGGCAAAAATCCGCGTGCAGCCAGGTCCTCCAGGGTTTCAATCGCGAGATAAGGATTCACCGCGCTCGCACCGTAGCCGATGAGCAACGCAAAATGCATGACCTCGCGCGGCTCGCCGGATTCGATGATGAGCGCAACCTGGGTACGGGTTTCTTCGCGGACGAGCAAGTTGTGGACGGCCGCGAGCGACAGCAAGCTGGGAATCGGAGCGTAGTCTTTGTCAACACCACGATCGGAGAGAATCAGCAGCGTATAGCCGGATTTCACCGCCAGCGACGCCCGTTTGGAGAGCTCGTCGAGGGCGGAGCGCAGTCCGGCTTCGCCATCAGCGGCACGGAACAGGGCCGGCAACGTGATTGCGAGCAGATCTCCTCGCGAAACTCGCCGCAATTTCTCCAGATCACGATTCGTGAGAATCGGATGGGGCAGCTTCAGCGTGTGGCAATTCTCAGGGGTTTCGTCGAGGATATTGCGCTCGGTCCCGATATAGCTGATCAGCGACATTACCATTTCTTCGCGAATGGGATCGATTGGCGGATTGGTCACCTGCGCGAAGAGCTGCTTGAAATAGTTGAACAGTGGCTGCGGCTTGTCACTTAGGCACGCGAGCGGCGTGTCTGTTCCCATCGAGCCGACTGGCTCTTCGCCTTTGGCGGCCATTGGCTCGATGATCATCTTCAAGTCTTCGTCGGTGTAGCCGAAGGCCCGCTGCCGCGACAGGATGGTCGCGTGGTCGGAGGCGTGCATGCGCGTCGGCTCCGGCAACTGATCAAGCGTGATCTGGTTTTCCTTCAGCCAGTCTGCATACGGTTGGCGCGCGGCAAGTCTCTTTTTGATTTCCTTATCGGAAATGATTCGGCCTTCGACGGTGTCGACCAGGAACATTTTCCCCGGCTGCAGACGGCCTTTGCTCTTAACTTTTTCTGGCGGAATCGAGAGCACACCGGCCTCAGACGCCATGACCACTAGATCGTCGTCGGTGACAACATAACGGCCCGGCCGCAAGCCGTTGCGATCGAGCGTCGCGCCAATTACGCGGCCGTCGGTGAATGCGATTGCCGCCGGGCCGTCCCACGGCTCCATCAACGAACAGTGATATTCGTAAAATGCGCGCTTTTCCGGCTTCATGTGCGGATTGCCTGCCCACGCCTCGGGGATGAGCATTGCCATGACGTGCGGCAAACTGCGGCCGGATTGGAACAGAAGCTCGACAGCGTTGTCGAAGCTGGCGGAGTCGCTACCCCCCGGCTCAACGATCGGAAACAGCTTTTTAATGTCCTCGCCGAAACGCTCTGTCGCAAGGATCGACTGGCGCGCGTGCATCCAGGCCACGTTGCCTTTGAGTGTATTGATCTCGCCGTTATGCGCGACGTAGCGATACGGATGAGCCAGCTTCCAGCTCGGGAAAGTGTTGGTGGAAAAACGCTGGTGCACGAGGCACAGAGCGCTGGTCACGTCAGGATCGGAAAGCTCGCCATAGAACTTCGCGATTTGCGGGGCGAGCAGCAGCCCCTTGTAAACGATGGTGCGGGCCGACAACGATGGGATGTAGAAAAATTCTTTGTCTTCAATATCGGATTCGGCGATTTCTTTTTCAGCGCGTTTACGAATGACATATAACTTGCGCTCAAAAGCATCCTCGTTGATTTCTGCAGGACGGCCGATAAAGATTTGTTGAATATAAGGCTGCGAGGCGCGGGCGACGCGGCCGATGGCATCGCCATTCACGGGGGTATCACGCCAGCCGAGGACGGTCAGGCCTTCTTCGCGAATGATCCCCTCGAGCACGCCTTCGCAATTCAGGCGGGGATGCTTCTCGACCGGAAGGAAAGTCATGCCGACGGCATACTCGCCGGCGGCGGGCAAAGAAAAACCCAGAGCTTCGCATTCGCGCGCAAAAAATATGTGAGGAATTTGGATCAGCAGTCCGGCACCATCACCGGTTTCAGGATCGCAACCACAAGCGCCGCGGTGGGTGAGGTTGATCAGGACCTGAATGCCCTGCTCGACGATCTGATGGCTCTTGTCGCCGCGAATGCTGGCTACAAAACCGATGCCACAGGCGTCGTGCTCGTGCGCGGGATCATATAGACCCTGCACCGGCGGCAAGCCGTTATTTGTCTTCCAGCGTTGCAGAAAAGATCCTTCTTCGTTGTACCTCGTGCGCCGAAGTCCTCATATCACCGGCTTGGTTTCGTGCCGACGGGCGTCCTCGGAATCAGCAACAGTCAACGAGTTGTTAAAACGCGCGCTTCGACCGGTGTATCTCTTTGTTACAGCTGTCAGGGGTGAAAAGTACAATTCAGAATTTCGATGACGGGAATGGAAAATTCAGGAACATCTCAAGTGCGGCACGCAGGCCGTCGAATGTGGGCTGCAGAGGCTGATTAGCTGTCAGCCGCTAGCTGCTAGCAATGAAGAACCTGGTTGCTAGAAGCTAATGGCAAGGATCGTAGCTGTTTTATTGATTCCAACAATCTAAAAACCGGATGCGGTTCACTTCGCGGTTCAGGTATATTGATTGCGTATGTCGTCCACATGCCGGACAATTCTGTTGACGCCCACGGGTATTACGGGCACACGAATTAGCGTCTGGCGTGGGCGGCGCTGAGAAGAATTGACTCATCAGCTCAGGACCCACAGCCAGGACAAGCAGCCGGCTGGTGGGTTTTTCGTTTATGGGGACTTTTTACCTCAAATTGCTAAACACAGGGCAAAATGCATAGAAAGCCTGGTAGGGTTCGATCATGATCGTGATGAAGTTCGGTGGCACTTCGGTGGAGAGCGCAGAAGCGATTGAACGGGTCGCGGAAATCGTGGCCAGCAGGCGCAAACAGTCGCCGGTCGTGGTGGTAAGCGCGATGGGAGGAGTGACCGACCAGTTAGTTTCAATGGGAAACGCTTCCGCATCCGGTGACCTGGATACTGCGCTCACCGCGTTAGAGTCGATGCGCGAACGACATTTGCAGGCCGCGACGGAGCTGTTGGGAAAAAAACGGAGCGCCTCGCTAGCTCCTCGGCTCGAAGCGCAATTCGCCGAAATAAGGAATTTCGTGCGGGGGCTGGCTGCAGTCCATGAGCTCACCGCCCGTGGCAGCGACTACCTGCTGTCGTTCGGAGAATCAATTTCGAGCACGATTGTTGCGGACGCGTTCGCCGCGCGTGGACTGAATGCCGCCTGGGTCGATTCGCGCGAGTGTCTGGTCACCGACGCAAGTTACACGCGCGCCGTTCCGCAGCTGACCGAGACGCGGGAACGAGCAAACAAAAAGATCAAGCCGCTCATCTCCAATAAGAAGATTCCAGTCATGGGCGGGTTTATCGCGGCCACCGCGGAAGGGATACCAACAACTCTAGGCCGTGGCGGATCCGATTACTCCGCCGCAATCATGGGCGCGGTACTGGATGCGGACCGCATCGAAATCTGGACTGACGTCGAAGGCATGATGACCACCGATCCGCGGCTTTGCCCGAGCGCGCGGACCATCAAGCAAATCAGCTTCAACGAAGCGGCCGAGTTGGCCTACTTTGGCGCGAAGGTGCTCCACCCAGCCACGCTGCTTCCCGCGATTCATCAAAACATTCCCGTTTATGTGCTGAATTCGCGAAACATCAAAAGCACCGGCACAGAGATCATTGCGCAGGCCCCTCCCAGCCAGGATGTGTTCCGCGCCATCACTGCGAAGAAAGCCATCAGCATCGTGAACGTGGTGGCTTCTCGCGGGGTCATGGTGCATGGGTTCTTGCGTTCGGTGTTCGAAGCTCTAGACCGTCATGCCGCTTCGGTGGACATCGTCGCGATTTCCGAGGTGAGTCTTTCGTTTACGATGGAGACAAAACGCCTGCCGCGGGCCTTGTTGAACGATCTAGAGCAAATAGCGGACGTGACTTGCGAGAACGATCAGGCCATTATTTGCCTCGTAGGCGAAGATATTCACGGCAAGCCAGGCATCGCAGCCAGCGTCTTCAATACAGTTGCGGAAGCTGAGGTGAATGTGCGCATGATCTCGCAGGGCGCTTCGGAAATTAACATCAGCTTTGTCGTGAGCGATAGTGATGTGCCGAGGGTGGTGAGGCATTTGCACGAGCACTTCTTCCCCACTTCTCGAACCAAGCTGCCGCGCACAATGACGAAGACGAGGCGTGAACGAGTGCGCGCGAACGGCTCCGCAGTTTCCGCACGAAGCAGCCGGAATGGAAGTCAGAAACAAAAAGTCGTGAGCAGCAAAAAGGCCGCAGCTAGCCTCACGTGAGGAATCGAGGATCAATCAGAATTTTGAAAGCGATAAGCGAATCCGCATCCAAGTCGAAGGCTGATCGCGTAACGGGCGGCCGACTGAACGTTGCCATCATCGGTTTCGGGACTGTGGGCAGTTCAGTGGCGCGGATTCTTACCGAACATCCCACCGAGGGTTTGCGCCTTACTCACATTTTCAATCGGAACGTGCAACGCAAGCGCGTGGATTGGCTTCCGCAGACGATCAATTGGACTGAGAACTTCAACGACGTTCTCGCTGCGGAAGTTGATGTCGTTATCGAATTGATTGGCGGGCTCGAACCTGCGGGCGATTGGATTCGTCGTGCCCTCACTTCCGGCAAATCCGTGATCACAGCAAACAAACAGGTTGTCGCCCGCCATGCTGCCGAGCTGGTTCGCTTAGCTGGGGAGTATGGTCAGCACATTGCATTCGGCGCCTCGGTCGCTGGCGGCGTTCCGGTCATCGCGGGCCTGCAGGAAGGATTGGCTGGCGATCAACTGGTTGAGCTTTGTGGAATTTTGAACGGCACCTGCAATTACATTTTGACGCGCATTGAAACTGCGGGGATTTCGTTTGCGGATGCCTTGCGCGAAGCGCAAAAGTTCGGGTTCGCGGAAGCCAATCCAGCCGAGGACGTCGACGGTCTTGATGCTCGCGCCAAGCTCACGATTCTGGCGCGGGCCGGATTGCGGGTTGCGGTTGGATACTCCGATATTCCAGCGCGCACCATCTCCATGCTCGAGCCGATTGATTTCGAATACGCCAAGTTGCTCGATTGCACGATACGGCAGATTTCCCGTGCAGAAAAAACTCCCAACAAGCTGTTTGCGTCGGTCGAACCGATGCTGATTCAGCGCTCGTCACCACTCGCAGGCGTCGAAGGACCGCAGAACCTGGTGATGTCAACGGGAAAATTCGGCGGAGAGACGGTGTTCGCCGGTCATGGAGCGGGCGGGAACGCAACCGCGGTCGCCGTGGTGTCGGATCTGATCTCGATTTTGCGTTCGCGTCAGAACCACGGCGCGCCCGTCGACGAAAACGGAATTACGGAATTGCCGGTCAGTTCGGATTTCACCACGCGGCATTATTTGCGGTTTGTAGTACGCGACGAGCCGGGAATCATTGCGGCGATTGCCCAGATCCTCTGCCACGCGGGAATCAATATCGATTCGGTGTTCCAAAAGCCGGGATTCGCAAAATCCCACTTGCCCTTTGTGATCACGCTTGAGCCATGCTCGGCTGCGGTGGTCCGGGAATCGCTCAAAGAAATTGCCAAACTCGATTTTCTCGTCCAACCATGCGTGGATTTGCCGATCCTGGACTGATGGTTAGCGTCCTTGCGAAGAAACGACGCCCCCGGCTGTAACCGCGCTCCAGGCAACCACCTGCGGCTGACTTATAATAGAAAGATTCGGCAGCTCTCGCGGAAGCCGCCAGTGGGGCTACGGACGGCTGCCCTCCCCGGCTATTAAAGCCAGTCAATGATGTTCGAGACCTCCAAAGAACTAGCTGCGGTATCCGCACCGCCTTCTTCGTCTCACAGCGAAAGCATCGTGGTGCGCGGCGCGCGCACGCACAATCTGAAAAACATTGATTTCGAGATTCCACATAATGCTTTGACCGTCGTCACCGGCGTCTCGGGTTCGGGCAAGTCCTCGCTCGCGTTCGACACGATTTACGCGGAAGGACAACGGCGTTACGTGGAATCGTTGTCGGCTTACGCCCGGCAGTTTTTGGAACGGATCGAGAAGCCCGATGCCGACCACATCGAAGGCATCGCGCCGGCAGTGGCGATCCGGCAGAAGAATACGACCCGCAGTCCGCGATCGACGGTGGGCACGGCAACGGAAATTTACGACTATTTGCGGCTGCTGTTCGCGCGCATCGGGAGGACGTACTGCCTAAACTGCGGCATTGAAGTGCGAAAAGATACGGTCGATGAAATTGCCCCGGCGGTGCTGGCGTTAGGCGAAGGCACACGGCTGAATGTTTTGTTTCCTGTCGGAACGACGGCTTCCTCGAGTTCGCAGACCCGTTCGCATACCGCCCGGCTCGGGGCAGCGAAGAAGAAGGCATCAGGAAAGAAGAAAAAGGGCAGCGATGACGCCTCGCTCGATGCAATCAAAGCCCGCCTATTCGAACTGCGGCAAAAAGGCTTCAACCGGCTTTATCAGGGCGAGCGGATTTTCGAGTTCTCCACCCCGGAGTCTTTGCTGGATGTGAATTTCGCCGAACCGGTGTTTGTGCTGGTTGACCGAATTGCGATTTCCTCCGAGTCGCGGGCGCGAATCGTTGACGGTACGGAGATCAGCTTTCGTGAAAGCGGCGAAGTTGTGTTTGAAACAGTGCCGCGTGATGACCAGCCAGCGCGCACTCTACGGTTTTCGCAGCGATTCGAATGCAAGAAATGCGGCATTCGGTATGAGGAGCCGGAGCCGCGGTTTTTTTCATTCAACAATCCGTTCGGGGCGTGTCCGCGGTGCCAGGGTTTCGGGAACACGATCGATTTCGATATGGCGCTGGTCGTTCCCGATCCGTCGAAAACGCTGGCGGAAGGCGCCATTGAGCCCTGGACCAAGCCCAAGTACCGGCCGTATTTCAACGAGCTGAAAAAGTTCGCACGACAGGTGGATCTTCCGCTGGACGTGCCCTGGGCCGAGCTCAGCCAGGAGCATCGGCGACTGGTGGTCGAGGGCGAGCGGCGGTTTCCCGGTGTCCGTGGCTTCTTTCAGTATCTGGAGCGCAAGAAATACAAATTGCACGTGCGCGTATTTCTGAGCCGCTATCGGGGATATTCGACGTGCTCAGAGTGCGGCGGCGCACGCTTGCGGCGTGAAGCGCAGCAGGTCAAGATTGCGGGCAAAAATATCTGTGAAGTCTGTTCGATGACGGTGGAGGACGCAGGTGTGTTCTTCGACTCACTGGTAACTTCCCCGCTCTCTCGCGTTAACAGCGGGAGCGCGAGAACCGGCGCAACCTCCCAGCCAGAGTCTGGTTTGGCACTACGCCCAGAAGAGGCCGATATCGCTGAGAAACTTCTCGATGAGATTCGCTCGCGCTTGCGCTTTCTGAACGACGTTGGTTTGGAGTACCTGATGCTGGACCGATTAACGTCCACCTTGTCAGGCGGCGAGGCGCAGCGCATTCAGCTGGCAACTTCTCTGGGTTCCCGCCTGGTGGGAACGCTTTACGTGCTGGATGAGCCTTCGATCGGACTGCACAGCCGCGACACCCACCGGCTGATTGGAATTCTTCACGGCTTGCGCGACCTGGGAAATACGGTTTTGGTGGTGGAGCACGATCCGGACGTGATGCGCGCCAGCGACCAAATTCTGGACCTTGGTCCGGGCGCGGGAGAACACGGCGGCAAGGTGATTGCGACCGGAACCTATGACGACATTCAGCACAATTCGGCATCGCTCACCGGACGCTACCTGGCGAACGAACTTCGCATTCAGGTTCCTGCCAATCGCCGTAAACCTGGGCGGCAGCAGATCGCGATTCGCGGCGCGCGGGCCCATAACTTAAAGAATATCGATGTCACCATTCCGCTCGGAATGCTGGTTGCGATCACCGGGGTTTCCGGATCCGGAAAATCGACGCTTCTGCACGATGTTCTATTTAAGGCCCTCAGTGCAGTCAAGAAACAGGATGAGAACACACGCCCAAGCGGAGCATCGACCGATCAGGCATTGTCAGGATTCTCCGGCGTACGTGAGATTGAAGGGGCAGAGTTTATCGACGAGGTCGTTCTGGTGGACCAGTCACCGATCGGGCGCACTCCGAGGTCGAATCCGGTGACCTACATCAAGGCCTTCGATGGCATTCGCGATCTGTTTGCGGCGACTCCGGAGGCGCACAAGCGCGGCTTCTCAGCCGGGTATTTTTCTTTCAATGTGCCTGGCGGGAGATGCGAGACGTGCCAGGGCGATGGGACTGTCGTGGTCGAAATGCAATTTCTCGCCGATGTGGAACTGGTTTGCGAGGAGTGCAAGGGAGCTCGATTCAAGCCGGAGGTGCTTGAAGTCCGTTATCGCGGAAAGAATATCCATGAAGTGCTCGACATGACCGTACGTGAGGGGATGCACCACTTCGCCAACTCTCCGAAAGTCGCCGACAAGCTTAGAGTCTTGGATGAAGTTGGGCTCGGATATCTGCGGCTGGGGCAATCGGCAACCACGCTTTCAGGAGGCGAGGCGCAGCGGGTAAAACTTGCCGCACATCTTCCCGCGGCGGCGGCGACGCGTGCAAGAAATGGCGGACGCCGCCCTCGAATTCTTTACATTTTCGACGAGCCGACGACCGGGTTGCACTTCGACGACATCAGTAAACTACTCTCCGCGTTCCGCCGTCTAATCGAAGCAGGGGGCTCAATTCTCTTAATCGAACATAACCTGGAAGTGATCAAAACCGCTGACTGGGTGATCGATCTTGGGCCGGAAGGGGGCGATCGGGGTGGATACGTGGTGGGAGAAGGGCCTCCGGAAAAAATCGCCAGGATTCCCGAGTCTTACACCGGCAAGTTTCTGGCGCGCGTGCTGAATGGAAGCGAGGATTCGCAGTCGAATGGGCACAAATAGGGGTTGCGCACGGAATGTGGCGTCCCTGAGCGCGGTAATTTGCCTGTCTTCCTGGTTCATAGTTTTGCCTGCGGTTATCCAAGCCCAGACCACCGGCAAAACGGTTCGTCATCATCGCGTCGCCGAACAGAATCCAGATTCGGCCAAGCTCACTGAAGCCGAAAATGACATTGCCAAGCAGGATTATGCCAGTGCCGAGCCTCTGCTGAAGCAGATCGTGGCGGACCATCCGGCAAATTATGCGGCGTGGTATGACCTCGGATTCGTATATCGAGCGCAGAATCGCAGGGACGATTCCATCGCCGCGTATCGCAAGTCCGTCGAAGCCAAGCCGGATGTGCTGGAGTCAAATCTGAGCCTCGGCCTGGCCCTGGCAGACGCGGGTCAGCCTGAGGCTGAACAATACCTGCGTGCCGCAACTAAATCCCAGCCCATGGCGGATCCGGCGCAGGGGCGGACGCGAGCGTGGATGGCCCTGGGAAATTTTCTTCAAACGAGCAATCCGCAAGAAGCGCTGGAAGCATTTCGGCAGGCCGAGCAGGTCGACCCGAAAGATCCCGAGCCTCATCTAATTGCTGGGTCCCTGTTGGAGAAGCAGCATCCTGCAGAGGCTGAGAAGGAATACCAGCAGGCGCTGGCGATCGATCCAAATTCACCCAACGCAAACACCGCGCTGGCAAACCTCTACATGCGCCAGCGGCGGTTTTCAGACGCCGAGCCTATGCTGCGAAAGTTGCTTGCGGCACATCCGAATGATGCCGGGACCCATTATCAGCTGGGCCGGATGCTGGCGATTGCCGGCAAGAAGGACGAAGCAGCTGCGGAACTTGAGGCAGGGTTAAAGCTCGACCCCTCGGACAGCAAGGCGCAACGCGATTTGGCGGACTTGTATGTGGATGCTGGCAAGTACGATCAGGCCGGAAAAGTTTATGACAGCCTGCTCGCTTCTTATCCCAATGATGCCGACCTTCACTATGGGTACGGACGGGCCCTGTTGAAGCAGAAGAAGTTTGGCGAGGCGGAGCGGGAATTGATGAAGACGGTGCAACTCAAACCGGACCTGGGGCAGGCATACGGAGACCTGGCGGTCGCAGCCGATGAGAACAAGGACTATGCCGTCGCTATTCAGGCCGCCGATACGCGGGCAAAGTACTTGCCGGAAATTCCCATTAGTTACTTTTTGCGGGCCACTGCCTACGACCATCTGCATGACGCCAAGAAGGCGGCGGCGTATTATCATCAGTTTTTAGACGTGGCTGGCGGCAAATATCCGCAGCAAGAATGGCAAGCCAAACATCGTCTGATAGCGATTGAACCGAAGAAGTAGAGCGTGAGGAATGAGAAAGCGTGTTTGGGCGGTCGTGCCTTGCTTGCTTGCTGCTACGCTGTTTTCGTTCGCACGCAAGGAAGAGAGCATCGAGCAGCTGATTGCCAGGGCGGACGCCGCACGCCCCGATCAGCAAGCGGACTTGTATATGCAGGTCGCGGACCGTGAACTCAAGGCCGTGCTCGAGGCCAGCAAGGCCAGCCAGTGGGATCAGTTCCTTACGGCCCTGCAGCAAACGGTGAAGTATTCCGACAGCGCCCACTCGGCAGCCTTGCATACCGACAAGCATCTTAAGCGGACGGAAATAAAGATCCGCGAGATTTCGAACCGGCTTCGCGATTTGAAACTGAACGTTGACCTTGACGAACAGCCGGCAGTGCAGGCCGCGGTTGACCGGCTGGAAGGATTCCGCACCGAGCTGCTACACAGCATGTTTGGATCAAAAAGCAATGATTAAGCCAGGACTATTCGCCTGCGCGATCCTGCTGATGACAGCCGGTGCTGACGCTCAACTGCAGCGTAACGATCCCCTCAATCCGCTCGAAGTGGAGAAGATCCGGGATTCCGCGATGGAGCCGGAAATCCGGCTGAAACTCTACGTTGAGTTTGCGCGCGCCCGGTTAAATAAGCTGCAGCAGGCGCGATCGGACCCGAAACTGACGCCTGCTGACAAGGATGATCAGACCAAATCCGCCATTCAGGATTTTACCGACGTCTACGATGAACTCGATCAGAACGTGGACACGTTTGCTGACCGTGGCAATGATTTGCGCAAAGCCCTTAAGCCGGTAATTGAGGCCGATACCGAATTTGGCGCGAAGTTGCGCGCATTCAAATCTTCGCTGGCGAACTCGTCAGAGGATGCCGGCAAATTCGGTTTTCTGGTGAACAGCGCGCTCGAAGCCGTCGATGAGGGGGCGAAGAACCATCGTGATTTGCTGGCGGAACAGGAAGAAACCTTCAAGCACAAGAAGGACAAGCACAAAGGCGACTCCAAGCAGGCTGAGTAAGTGTCCCTCCTTAAAGCATCAAAGTTGCGAACTTCTGGTCGGCGCGGAATCCGCTTTGGCAGCACTCTGCGCTATCACGCGTGTTAACCTGCACTGGATGTCAGGGCGATTGCTGCAATTGTTCGAGGAAACCCACCGTGAACTGCGGCCGCGATCCGAGATTCCCGAGCTGCAGATAGAGTTCTTCGGATTCGCCAACATCAACAACACGATTCGCCTCCGCGAGGGACGGCTGCTGGTGCGGCTTTCCGACCTGCTGGAGGGCGCGCCTGAATACGTTTTGCGGGCCATCGCGCACATCCTGCTGGCGAAAATGTATCGCAAGCCTATTGACCGGGACCATGCGGTACGCTATCGCCGCTACGTTTCAACCCAGCACATGTCGCGAAAGGCGCACCTGGTTCGGCAAATGCGCGGGCGGAAACGGATCCTTTCAGCGCGGGGCCATGCCTACGATCTGGACGCCATATTTGAAGACCTGAATCGCAGGTTCTTTTACGGCTTGCTTGCGCGCCCGCAAATGACCTGGAGCAACGAGCGGGCGCGAAATCGGCTGGGACATTATGATCCGGCGCACAATGCCATCGTCGTAAGCCGCGTGTTTGATCATCCGCGGGTGCCGCGTTACGCCGTGGAATACATCGTGTATCACGAGATGCTGCACCTGAAGCATCCGGTGAAGTTGCGCGGAAGCCGCCGGTGTGTGCATTCCGCGCAGTTCCGAGCAGATGAAAACCAGTTCCCTGAGCTCGAGGCGGCAAAGCGGTTTTTGGGATATTTGTAGAGTTCTCTGTTCAAACCACGAAGGATACGAAGTGTCACGAAGTAAAGCCTTACGGGCATCGGCTCTGTTGTACAATTCGCGCGTGATGTGCCGTCGGGTTGTTCCCTTCCTTCTGCTTTCTCTTTTCTGCGCAGCCGCTGCCGGCCAGAATTCTGGCAAAAGCAAACTTAGCTGCAAACTGATGTCAATTCATGTAAAAGGCGCAACCCAGGTGACGGAAGATCAGATCATTGCGGCATCCGGGCTAAAGATCGGGCAAATCGCCAGCGACAATGACTTCCAACAAGCCATGCAGAAGCTGGGCCAGACGGGACTGTTCACCGATCTGGAGTACAGTTATCACTATTCTCCGGAGGGATGTGAACTTGAGTTCCAGATCATTGAGAACTCGGACCTCGCTCCCATTGCTTTCGACAATTTTGTGTGGTTTTCAGATGACGAATTGATTGGCTTGCTCCGCGCCCGACTGCCACTCTTCAGCGGCCGCCTTCCGGTGAGTGGAAACTTAGCCGACCAGGTTGCGAACTCGCTCAACGCGGTTTTGGATCAGCGAAAGATCCCCGGCAAGGCACAATACCTTCACGCCACAGACGGGGCGGTCCCCTCGTATATTTACTGGGTCGCTTTTCATCCGGTGCTGGTGCGGGACATAGATTTTCCTGGCGCCGGCGCTGCAGAGCTTCCTGCCCTGGAAGCGGCCGCGAAGACGTTTGCAGGCCAACCCTTCTCGCGGGCGAAGATTCGGCCGCAGGACATTTTCGCCCCGGTTTACCTCAGACTCGGCTACCTGAAGGTTAACTTCGGCGATGCTCATGTGAAGGTCGCTGAAGATGGACCGCGAACGTTGGTTGACGTCAGCTTTCCAGTGATGCCCGGGAGGCAGTACAAGCTGGTTGGCCTAAATTGGCAGAAAAATACCGTTGTAGCCACTGAGAAGCTGCAGCAATTGATCCATCTCAAGTCTGGCGAGCCCGTCAACGCTGTTCAACTCGACGAAGATTTGGGTGCGGTACGAAAGCTTTACGGGACAAAAGGCTATCTGTTTGCCCGGGTTGATCCCCGGCCGGCAATGGATGACGGTCAGTCGACTGTCAGTTACGAACTGAATGTCACCGAAGGCGATTTGTACCGCATGGGCGACCTGGAACTCGACGGACTGGACGCTGACGCGACTAAGAGGATGACAGAGCAATGGCAGATGAAAAAAGGCGATCCCTACGACAATAGCTATCTTCCGAGATTTTTCAGCATCACGTACCGTGATGTGGGCCTGCGGCGTCCTTATGACGTAGTCCGCAAAGAATCAATCAACCAGCAGGATAAGACGGTCACGGTTGCGCTCCACTTCATGCCCAAGGGCAAATCGGAACAAGCGAATCGCTGAAGCGGCATTACAGGCATTACAATAGCCCAATCTGTAACCAAATAGTGGGTTCTAAATCCATCAGGGTAGAAGTGAACATCTCCTAGGAGGGAGTTTCGATGAGGTCTTTGGTTAAGAAAGCAAGCCTGGCGCTGGGCGTGGCAGCACTCTCTGGCGTCTTTGCACTCAGCGCCTTTGCCGCAAAGGCTGAAACATTCACCGGAGAAGTGAGCGACGCTATGTGCGGGGCAAAGCATGGGTCCCCCGACAAGGCCGCATGCACCCGCGCATGCGTGAAAAAGGGTTCGAACTACGCGTTGGTGGTTGGCGACAAGGTTTACACGCTTGATGCCAGCGCAGCCAACAAGGCGAAGCTGGATAAGCTGGCGGGTGAACAGGCGAAAGTGACCGGTACGGCCACTGGCGACAAAATCCAGGTCAGCAAAGTGATGGCGGCACAGTAAGCGTCTTTTTCAGAATGCCAGGACGGGCCAACTTCGGTCCGTCCTTTTATTTTTTATTCACTTTTCATATTGCATGTCGGGTGGGCTATGTTAGATTTGACGATTCGCGCACCCCAAAATCGCGGAGGATTTCTGAATTGTCCAAAGACATGGTCCCCAAGAAAATTTTCTTCACCAAGGGGAATGGCAAACACAAAGAACGCCTGACATCTTTCGAGCTGGCGCTGCGCGATGCCGGAATCGCGGCGCAAAACCTGGTCCGGGTTTCCTCCATTTTTCCGCCCAATTGCAAATTGATCTCGCGAGCCCAGGGATTGCCTTACCTGAGCCCGGGCGAGGTGGTGTTTGCGGTGGTTGCAGAAAATTCCACCCATGAGCCTCACCGGCTGCTGGCGGCGAGTATTGGCGTGGCGATTCCCGCCGACCGGAACACCTACGGCTATTTGAGCGAGCACCACTCCTTTGGCGAAACTGAGGATGCCGCCGGTGACTACGCCGAGGAGCTTGCCGCCGAAATGCTGGCCACAACTCTAAACGTTGAGTTCGATCCCGACCGCTCGTGGGACGAGAAAAAAGAGATTTACCGGATTTCAAACAAGATCGTGCGGACGGCGAACGTGACGCAATCTGCGGTCGGCGACAAGCGGGGTCTGTGGACGACGGTGATTGCGGCGGCAATATTTATTTTTGATTGAGTACTTCTCGGCGGGAGGAAATGATTAGGGACGCCAGACATCTTGTTCCTTGCCAAGTTCCGGACCGCTGGGGAACTCAGAATTCCGGTTCTGCGGCGTAATCTTCGCAACAAGTCCTTCAACGGGGGCACCCGCTCGTTTTTCGCCGAGGTGCCATTGCGGCGCGGCCTCCTTGCGCCGCGTTTGCACGTCCGCTTATTTCTTACGACAGCGGGCTGCGAACGCGCACTGCTTAGTGTGTCGCCGCCGCCGACATGCTCTTCTGCGAGAGCGCGTTTTTGGCCTCTTTAATCCCAGCAGAAATGCTCTGTTCCCAGTCGAGGTGAGGCACTGGCGAGGTCTCAGCGGCCTGAAAGAACTGCAGCGCGCGCTCCGGCTGGTTCAGCCGCTTAAGGCAAATGCGCGCGGCGCCCAACTGCGCTGCAATCGACTGGCGCTCCGTAGGATAAGTAGCAGCCAGTTTTTCGTACTCAGAGAGCGCGCGATCAAACAATTGCTGGCTCTCGGCAGCACGGCACAGATCGAGCCACATATCTGCGGGAAGAGTCTGGCCGCCAACGCTAAGAAATTCTTCGTAAGCTTTCCACGCCAGTTCGTTTTCTCGGGCTCTCAGATGGATCGCACACAGCCTGGCCAGAACCTCCGCCCGCCCCGCTGGATCGTTCTTCTGCCGATACACGTGGCTCAGCAAGTTGTAAGCATCGACGGATTGAGGCTTTTGCGAAAGATATTTCTTGAGAATGGCCTCAGCCGGCGCAAGCTGGCCGTTGTCGATAAACTGGCTGGCCTGCTGGATTTCAGGATCGCTCTCCAGTGTCAGCTCGGCTTCGACTTTCTGGTGCGCCATTTGTTCCAGGCCCGAATAGCGCAGCCCCAGGGCGGCGAGAGCTCCAAAAGCAAAACCGCCAACGTGCGCCCAATGCGCAACTCCAGTCGATTGACCAAATACCGAACCGTAAAAGACCTCCATCACCAGCCACGCCGGTAACAGCCAATAAGCCGGGGCTTTAAAGCGGCGTGGACGCATGAAGATCCAGCAGAACATCTCGATGCGCATGGTGGGAAAGCGCACCAGAAAGGCTCCCATCAGCGCCGCGATGGCCCCCGACGCGCCGAGCGTCGGCACAATGCTTCCTGGATTGAACCATCCGTGAAAAATCATCGACGCAGCGCCGGAGACCAGGTAGAAAGCCGCATAAAGCGGGCGTCCCCAGAAGTCTTCGAGAACGAATCCAGCCAGCCACAAGAACCACATGTTTCCGACCAGATGCAATATGCCGCCATGCAAAAAATTGGCGCTCAGATATGAGATGGCTGTGGGATGGGCTGGAACATAGGCGTATTTCTCGAGAATCGAGTTTGCCCGCGCTTGCCGCAAGTCCGAACCCAGCCCATTCATTTCCGACTGCAACAGGTCGGGATCGTGCGTGTCCAGCATGCGCGCATCCCACTCATCGATAGGGGCACGCTTGGTGGTGCTCAAGCTGGCCCATGCTTTCGAATAATGGTCCCTGAGTGCGCTGACCACGTCCCGTGAATCGGGTGGAACCGTCAGTTCAGGATGGGCTGCGGCCAATAAGATGATGTGTAGCTTCAGCTGCCCGATCTGCTTTTGCTCATCTTGTAATGGCAAATAAGTGACGACAAAGACTAAGACGTTGATCGCGATCAGCGCGAAGGTGATCACCGGCCACCGCCGGGCAGACATATTTTCGTGTTTGATCGGAATCAGCATGCGCCCTCGTCGCGGGGATTGCGCCGATTTAAGGGAAGTCGGGGTAGTTTATCTTTCCCCGACGCGGAAAATGAGATGGAGGAAGTGCCGCGACGAAAGTAACGGATGGCTGATCAGGCGATTGTCAAAAGAATGTTAACAAGGCAATTGATGGTACCAGGCATGCTGCATGCGGCTACCTCTTTGCAAGTTCCTTTCGCCGCTTGGGCGCAGCAGAGCTCTTGTCCTTCCCAAGCCGCTCCAGTACCGCCGCCACAATCAGAGGAAGACCGACGGTCGCGTCCACAAAGACTTCACCGAAGCGGCCGCCTTCAGCAGGAGGCACAAACTTTCCCCACGATATGGCTTCGCTGTAAGGACTGCCGGACAGACCACCCCAATACACGGGTTCTGGGCAAATGCGGACACCATAGTGATAGCGCTTGAGAGGCACGTTTTCGCCCATGCGCCGGTGCCGGAGCTCAATAAACGGCCCAAACTGCTGCGACCAATTGCGCGGAACGCCTCCGCCGATGGTGAAGATTCCAAGTCTGGTCTGGCGAAGCAATGTTGAAGTGAAGTGTTCCAGATCTTCGAAGGGATCGAAGCGGATCTTATGCCGGCCGGCGCCCTCGCGCATGCGGTTATGCAGAGCTACATCCAGGCCGAGCTCAGAATCGGTGAATGCGGGAACAAAAACCGGTACGCCTTTTTCGTAGGCTGATTTCAGAATCCCTCGCTGGCCTTTGGCGTTTTTTGCCAGGAACTCGCCGATGGCGCGGTTCAACTTGTAGGAGCACATCACCTCGGAGTGGTCCCAGCTTCCCAAAACCTCCGCCATCACCTTTTCCACGTCGTCGAGGTTCTGCTCCGGCTCCAGGGTGTCATAAACGCGGTTATAGCCCTGCTCGTACAGCTCGGTATCGGGAACATCGGGGTTGTAGCGGAAATGCGAGCGGCCGGTGGCTTCGACCAAGCCATGCGCCATAAGCGCGCCGGTTGAAACGATTGCGTTCACAACGCCGTGATCGATCAGATCGGTAACGACCAGTCCCTGTTTGGCCACGGTCATTGCCCCGGCGAGCGTCATTACGACGAAGCAATCTTTATCGCGCGCCATGACTTCGAGAACATCGGCGGCTTCGCCAATCTGCCTCCCGGTGAAAGCGGTCTTCGCCATCGCCCGGACCAGATCATCAATTGAGCGCACGCGTGAGAGATCCAGCGGCTCGAGCGGAATAAGCCGATCTTCAATTGGATTGTGCAGTTCGCGGTCGATGCCCGCGCCATCGTGATTGTTCTTCATACAGACTCTCCGAGGGTGAAGAATTACTCTAATTGAAGCGAGTGGCTAGTGGCTAGAAGCTAGTGGCTAGTACGCAGCGCCTATTGTTATGCTATCTCGTTCAAGAGGAGACTCTTTTGGCAGACAACTTTCGTCTGGGATTGATCCAGATGTCGGCAACCCCCGATCCCGCTCAAAACCTGCAGCACGCGCTCGATCGCCTGCGCGAAGCTGCCAGCAAGGGCGCGCAGATCGTTTGCCTGCCTGAACTTTTTCAGACTCAATATTTTTGCCAGCGGGAGGATGCGGCCTTGTTTGATCTGGCCGAGCTGATTCCAGGTCCTGCGACGGCGAAGTTGGCGGAAGCCGCACAGAAATTACGTATCGTCATAATTGGTTCGCTGTTCGAGAAGCGCGCTCCGGGCGTATATCACAACACGGCCGTGATGATCGACGGCGATGGAAGCTTGCGCGGCATTTATCGCAAGATGCACATCCCCGACGATCCGCTGTATTACGAGAAGTTTTATTTCACTCCCGGCGATCTCGGCTTTAAGGCTTTCGATACCCAGGTCGGCCGGGTGGGAACGCTGGTGTGCTGGGACCAGTGGTATCCCGAGGGGGCGCGGCTTACGGCGCTTCAAGGAGCACAGGTTCTGTTTTATCCCACGGCTATTGGATGGCATCCAGACGAAAAGGCAAAGTTCGGTGAAGCACAATACGATGCCTGGCAGACGATTCAACGCGCGCACGCCATCGCCAATGGGGTTTACGTTGCCGTGGTGAATCGCGTCGGCTTCGAGCAGGGAGACATTCGCGGCAACAAGGCGTCTGGAAAAGGACTGGAGTTTTGGGGAGGGTCGTTTATCGCTGATCCCTTCGGGCGCGTGGTGGCGAAAGCTTCGCACGATCGCGAGGAAATCCTGATCGCAGAAGTCGACCTGCGTCTGCTCGAAGACACCCGGCGCAATTGGCCGTTCTTGCGCGATCGGAGAATTGATGCGTATGGGCCGATTACCAGCAGATTGATTGACTGAGTTTCATGCCTTCCGCCCAAGAGCATTTCCCATCAAAGAGTGCCTACGCGGACAAGAGTGTCCGCCGTGCACGGCAAATTTTTCGGATGCCCGCGGAGTGGGAGCCGCATGCAGCCACGTGGCTGGCATGGCCTCATTACAAGCTCGATTGGCCGGGAAAGTTTGAGCCAATTCCGTGGGTCTACGCGGAGATTATTCGGTATCTGAGCCGCCACGAGCGCGTGGAGTTGATCGTCAAAGATGCCGCTGCGGAAAAGCTGGCACGAAAAACTCTCCAGCGAGCAAATGCTCTGAACGAGAATGTCCGATTTCATCGCTGGCCGACGGATCGGGTGTGGACGAGAGATTCCGGATGCGCATTCGTGTCCCTATGTGGTGCGGGCGCCCTCCAGCGCGAGGTGTCTGGGGCCAAGAACCGGGACCTCCACGCCATAAAGTGGCGTTTCAATGCGTGGGCGAAATATCCGAATTGGAAACGCGATGAAAATATTGGAAGCCTGATGGCCCAGGCTGCAGGTGCGAAGGAAATTCAGCCGATCATCGGGAAGCAGCGCGTTGTCCTCGAAGGCGGATCCATCGACGTGAACGGCTGCGGCTCCCTCATCACTACCGAGGAGTGCCTGCTGAGCCGGGTGCAGCAGCGCAATCCGGGGATGAAAAAGGGCGATTACGAGAAGACATTCGCACAGTATCTAGGCGCGACGAACGTCATCTGGCTCGATTCAGGCATTGTCGGTGACGACACCCACGGCCACGTCGACGACATCACCCGCTTCGTTTCCCCTGACACGGTCGTGACCTGCGTCGAATCCGATCCTTCGAGCGAGAACTATGCGGCGTTACGAGAGAACATTCGCCGCCTGCGCGATGCCACGACCGAAGACGGCAAGCCACTGGCCACCATTGATCTGCCCATGCCAGCCCCGGTCTGCTTCGAGGGTAGAAGGCTGCCCGCAAGCTACGCGAATTTCTACATCGCGAATGGAATCGTGCTGGTGCCGGTGTTCAATGATCCGAATGATCGCGTGGCGCTCGACATAATCGCGGACATTTTCCCTGACCGCGAAATTGTCGGAATTTATTGTGGCGATTTGATCTGGGGATTTGGCGCGATCCACTGCATGACGCAGCAGCAGCCGGCTTTCACGGGCCATTCCTAGTACAAGTCTTTCGTTCGTCCCTTCGGGGCTAATCGCATTTTGGACTTGCCACCCAGGCTAACACCATGGGCTGCATTCTTGCGCGCACTTCGCGGCTTTAAGTCAAAGCGCAACAAATCACGGGAGTCAGGCCGTAGAGCTGATTCGCAAGCCAATCACTCACCTGCGCTCGAGATGGAAGGGCCAGAGGTTCGAGATGACAAATCTAGAAAGTGACCAACTGGTGGTCAACGCAGTCGGGATTGATCACATCCAGCAGGCCATCGAGCAGTTCCCTGCCGTACTTCGCCAGGAAGTAGATGCCGGCGAACTCCCGTTCCTGAAGGGTCTTATCCGGATACAGAGCGTTGCTCAAGAGCCGGGCGTGGCGATCGGCGACCTCGCTTTGCCGCAGTTCTGCGCGGGCAGCCCGCGACTGCAAGTTCGCCAGCTGGTAAAGCATCTTTGACTCGGCATTTTCCGCAGACTCAATCAGGGTCTTGTCAAGATGCGCGAGCGCTTCTCGTACCTTGGCCATGGAGCGTTCCACCGCTGCCTTTGATTGTTCGAATGAGTTTTGCAGGTTTGGACCAAGCAGGTGAGCTCCAATAGTTTCGCGCAGCGCGTCAGGGCCATGGAACAGGTCGGAGAGCGTCAACCTATAGCGTTCAAGTAATCCTTGAGGTTTAGGCTCGATCAACGTGGCGGAAAACCGAGGCAGTATCGGCGTTACTCGCGCAAGCAGCAGCTGATACACTGCCGCCACCTGGGCAAAATAGGCGACCTCGGCCGCGCCTCCAACATACGCCAGCGTCGGCAACAGATAATCCTGCAGCACCGGGCGCAATAAAACGTTGGCGCTGAATGATTCCGGCGAGGAACCGGCAAGTTCGAGCAATTCCTTCCGCGAAACTTCCTTCTTACCGATCAAAAACTTCGCTGCCGAAGAAGCGTGCACTGGAATTCTTGAACCGTCCTGAAAAACGAACAATGGCGTCGACGAGTTGGTGACTCGGACCTGCTGGTGATAACCGGCGGCGCGCAACTGTTCGTCGCGCTGAAGCAGCGCGCTGTTGATTTCGGAAGATCGCTCGATGGCGTCGCGATACAGAGGGGCTGCAATTTGATCCAGCTCGGGATCGGAGCCGTCGAGCAAGATGACGCCAAAATCCGCGAAGACCCGCGCGAAAAGTTTGGCGAAGGCCCTACCGAAGGTTTCGCCCGGCCGATAACACTCGGAGAGCCACTTTGAGGTTTCCGACTCGCCAAGCAAGTTTTCGATGCGGGTCGTCAGCTCGGTTATTTCGGGTCCGAAACTAATCGTGCCGACGGGAGCATCTTCGGCCCCTTGGGCCGTGCTTGCAATGGTTTCGAGGACGAAATCCGGAGCCGGGACCCTGGTCTTGTTTACTTCTTCCAGGTCATGGTCCTCGGTAGCCAGCCAGAAAATCGGAACACAGCTAATTCCGAGCTTTTTGGCGTCCGCCGCGAGCCGGATGGCGCTCAGTGCCTTGTAAATCGAGAACGCCGGGCCGCCGAACAGGCCGACCTGTTGCCCGGTGACGACGCCGAACGCGCCATCGCGAAATGCGGAGATGTTCTCCAGGGTTTTCGGCGATGCGCCGAAGCTTCGGTTCTGCCTTTCGAGGATTTGAGCAATCTGCTGCCGTCGTTTGTCGGGATATTGAATTCGTGAACTCTCGTCTTGCGCCCACTGATGAAAACGGGGCGGCCGGGTCAAAAATGGCTGAATTGAGGGGGTGTATTCCAGGTAATCGAGGAAGAGGCGCGTGGTGTGCGGGACCTGTCGGAATGGAAAACAGTGTGAATTCACAAGCTTTTTGGCAGTCAGTCGTTGGCTCTTAGTTTGAACCCTGTTCTTAAGCGAGCATCAACAAGCCAGAGCCTCAGACTTCAGATGACGAAACCCGCTTCAGGATGCAAAGATAATGCAATCACAACGTTTTAGACGCGGCAAGCGATTGGGGGTTTCATCTTTGGCAACGAATCCGGCAACTTCCTTGTTTATCCTTCAAGGCGAGCACGTGCGACTGGAGCCGCTGCGGCCAGAGCACGCCCCACTGCTGTGGGATATAGCGAAAAATCATCTGCAGGACCTGTTTCAGTGGATTCCCTACAGGCTGGAATCGCTGGCCGATTTCGAGCAGCTTAACGAACGCGTGCTCAAGGAACAGGAACAAGGGCTATCAGTCCCTTTTACGACTTTCGAACGCAACTCGAACCAGATCGTGGGTACCACCCGCTATATGAATATGGACCTGGCGAACCGGAAGGTCGAAATCGGGTCCACGTGGATCGCGCCTCCATGGCAGCGCACGGTCGTGAACACCGAAGCCAAATACCTGATGCTGGCGCATGCTTTCGAGGTGTGGAAGTGCCTGCGCGTGGAGCTTAAGACCGACGCCATGAATCAGCGATCACGGCAGGCAATCCTGCGCCTCGGGGCCAAGGAAGAGGGCACGCTGCGCAAACACATGCTTACCTGGAACGGGCGCCAGCGGGATTCGGTTTATTTCAGCATTCTCGATACGGAATGGCCGCAGGTAAAGGCGCGGCTGCAGTCGAAGCTGCGGCGCGAAGGTGCGCCATGAGCGAGATCGCCCGTCTTTTTCAGGCCTTCCTGGCGCCGGCGCTTTTTGTCTCGGCCAGCAGTCTGCTGCTGCTTTCAATCAATGTACGGATGATGGGCATGGTCAGCAGACTGCGGCAGTATGTCCACGCTAAGCACGATGCCGCGCGCAATGGCCGGTCGCAGGAAGCGGAGGCTTATACCGAACAAATCAATTTGATCGAGCAGCGAGCTGAGATCATTCGCCGATGCTTTCTGCTTGTGCTGGTTTCGCTGGCAGCCACGATTGCGTCTTGTTTGTTGCTGGGTCTGGGAATTTACTGGCTGCGCGCTGCGGTCGCCGCCGTGATCGTATTTGTGCTGGCACTCATCTGCCTCTTGGTCGGAACTATTTACTACATTTGCGAAGTCAGGGTTGCGCTCAGCTCCGTGCAGCAAGAGGCACGGGACGCGCGTTTCATGGACTTGGGAACGCATCCGGAGATTCGCGGGCGCGATCCGATCTGAATGTAGGAGCCGAAAAAAGCCACCTTAAATGAGCACGAAAGCGCCTGGTTCACGAGTTGTTTGACGCTCCTGCACTCACGTGAGATAGTAGGCGTTCTTAGAGACAGATTTCCAGGCAAAAACGTCAATTCCTCATGCGGCTAATTCCACGGGAAAAGAAATTCTTCGAAATGTTTTCCGAAGTCTCGGCGAACCTTACGCAGGCCGCCCGTCTTTTGCACGAAATGCTGAAGAACCCGGGGGATCTGGCCCCGCGTGTTGCGAAACTGCAGGAACTGGAGCATCGCGGGGACGAAATGACGCACGCCATCATTCGCATGCTGAACCAGACGTTTATTACGCCATTTGACCGCGAGGATATTCACCGGCTGACGTCATCCCTGGACGATGTCCTGGATTTTGTGAATGCCGCGGCCGTGCGCATGGCGTTGTACCGCATCACTTCTCCTCCGCCCGCGGCGGCGGATTTGGCGGCGCTGATCGTGGCCCAGTCGGAAGAACTTTCGCGAGGCGTTTCCCTGCTTGAGGCCAATCACAAGGTGCTGGACCACTGCACTGAAGTCAACCGCCTCGAAAACGAAGCCGACCGCATCAGCCGGCGGGCAATCGCTGAACTATTTGACCGGGAAAAAGACCCGATTCAACTCATCAAGATCAAGGAATTGTATGAAGTCCTGGAAACCGCAACTGACAAAGCCGAGGACGCCGCCAACGTGCTCGAGGCGGTGGTGTTGAAAAGCGCTTGACCTGCTATCGGATGACGTTCTCATCTCACACGAGGTGTTCCACCGCGTGACTATAGGACTGTGGCTGCTCCTTATAACTGTCGCTACTGCCCTGATCTTCGATTTTCTGAACGGCTTTCACGACGCGGCAAACAGCATTGCCACGGTTGTTTCAACGCGCGTGCTTTCGCCAAAGCTGGCGGTTGCGTGGGCGGCATTTTTTAACTTTGTCGCTGCCTTCGTCCTGGGGACCGCGGTGGCCAAGACCATCGGCAAGGGCATGATTCGCCTGGAAGATGTGACGCAATATGTCGTAATCGCCGGGTTGATGGGCGCCATTGTCTGGGATCTTCTCACCTGGTGGTGGGGGCTGCCGACATCTTCTTCGCACGCCTTGATCGGCGGGTACGCGGGCGCAGCCATGGCGCGGGCGGCGCTGAACCGGGGAATTGCCAGCGCCTATGGAGTGATCCTTCCACAGGGCTGGACTAAGACCCTGGTCTTCATAGTGGTCGCGCCGGTGATGGGCTTGATCATCGCACTCGCGTTCAGCGTTGGCGGATATTGGCTACTGCGAAACAAGACTCCTACTGGCGTCGACAAATGGTTCCGCAAGTTACAGCTTCTTTCGGCAGCCGCCTACAGCCTGGGCCATGGTGGCAATGACGCGCAGAAAACGATGGGGATCGTAGCCGGCGCGCTGTACACCGCCGGTCTGATGACCAAAGCGGAAATGGACGGGAATTGGGGACGCTTTCATTTCTGGATCATCGTAGCGGCCAATGGAGCCATCGCCGCCGGCACCTACTTCGGCGGGTGGCGCATTGTCCACACCATGGGTTCGAAGATTACCAAGCTCAAGCCCTTCGGCGGATTCTGCGCTGAAGCTGCGGGAGCCTTGACGCTGTTTGGGACGGCGGCAGCTGGCATTCCGGTCAGCACGACACACACGATTACCGGAGCAATTGTGGGGGTGGGCGCGGTCCACCGTTTGTCGGCCGTACGATGGGGCGTGGCCAGGCGAATTGTGTGGGCCTGGATTCTGACGATTCCGGCTTCAGCCGCAGTTGCAGCCGCAATATTCTGGGTTCTGCGATTCTTCAACCCCGGGGCCTAGTCATGGAATTTGCGAAGATATGGCTGACCTGTATTGGTGCGGCGATTGTCTACGGGATCATCCATGACCAGGTCACCGCGCACATTTGCGTCGAGTATTTCTCGATCGCTCACCCCATGATCCTTCCGCTCACTTCGCCTACGCTGTTTGCGTTGGAATGGGGCATTTTGGCGACGTGGTGGGTTGGAGCCGCTTTGGGATTTGGGCTTGCCGCCTCGGCGCGCTGGGGACCACGGCCCAGCTTTACTGCACACCAGCTGAGGCGACCGGTTGTTGTCCTCCTCGCCTGGATGGCGCTTGCAGCCACGCTCTCTGGCGTCACCGGGTACTGGCTGGCAAGAACGCACAGGATCTTTTTATCGGGGTGGTTTGCTACGGCAATTCCCGCTTCCGCTCATTCCCGATTTCTTGCTGACTCATGGGCGCATGCGGCGTCGTACTTGGTCGGGGGCATCGGCGGGATCTTTCTATGCAACCGGACCTACGCCAAGCGCCAGGGGCCGGCAGCGATCAGCCGCTGAGCGGTGAGCAGGGCTCGTTGCTACAATCATTGTGCATGACCTCTCATCCTCCATTTACCGACGTCCCTACCGCGATCGAAGAAATTCGCGCCGGGCGCATGATCGTCATCGTGGATGACGAAGACCGCGAAAATGAGGGCGACCTGATGCTCGCTGCCGAGAAAGTCACGCCCGACGCTATCAATTTCATGGCCAAATACGGGCGCGGCTTGATCTGCCTGCCGCTTACCGAAGAACGCCTCGATCATCTGCGGATTGGGCCAATGAGCGCGGAGAATACGTCAAACTACGGAACGGCGTTTTGCGAGGCCATTGACGCCCGCTTCGGCGTAACTACGGGAATCTCGGCCTACGACCGGGCCCGAACCATCCTGGTTGCGATTGATCCGGCGACGCGGCCCTCTGATCTGGCCCGTCCCGGCCATGTCTTCCCCCTACTGGCGCGCAAAGGTGGAGTGCTGGTGCGCGCCGGGCAGACTGAGGCGTCTGTGGATCTGGCGCGCATGGCGGGACTTGTGCCCGCAGGCATCATCTGCGAGATCATGCGCGAAGACGGCGCCATGGCGCGCGTGCCGGATTTGATCGAGTTCTGCGCGAAGCACGGCATGAAAATGCTCACGGTGGCGGAAGTCATCCGCTATCGCATGCAACATGAGCGATACGTGCATCGCGTTGGCGAGGCCCTGGTGAACACGCGTTACGGCGAGTTCCGCGTTATTGCCTACGAAAGCGAAGTGGATGGCGGCGACTCGCACCTGGCGCTTGTCCGTGGCGAGTTTGACAAAGTCGATGAACCGGTACTGGTGCGCATGCACTCGCATTGCCTGATCGGAGACGTTTTTGGATCGGCGGGATGCGATTGCCGAGCAACTTTGGAAGCCGCGATGGAGGCGATCGCCGCCGAAGGCCGCGGGGCTCTGATTTATTTGCACCAGTCGGCAAAAGGATTTTCCGTCGAGAAAGTTGGGGACAAGTCGGCTATTTCTTTCCACCACGAGCGCAAGCCGCCGTCGTTGCCCGAGAGCCAGCGAAGAACCCAGCGCGAAATCGGGCTGGGAGCGCAAATTCTGTCAGACTTGAACCTGCGCCGGATCCGGCTGCTCACGAATCACCCGCGAAGATTGGCAGCGCTGGAAGGATTTGAAATCGAGGTCGTGGAGAACGTGCCGGTGGTGCTGAAGAGAGTTGCTAACTAGTGTTGGTTCTCGCCATGAACGGCAGTTGGATGACTAGCAACTAACCATTAGCCACTTAGAATGGTTTTCGAATCACGATCTCACTGTCGTGAATGAAGAATTGAGCGGAACATTTCTGCGAGCCGCAGATCACCGCCGTCAGTCCTGCAATCTGCTTGCGCGTGATCAGCCCCAGTGTTCCGCAATTGGGGCAGGAGAGCACAGCCCAGTAAGGATCCTCCTTCTCGCCAATCCGGCCGGCATTTTCCAGCACGAAAATTGTGCCGGGCTGCATCTGCTCCGGTATCCATTCGCTCAAGATTTCGAGTTCAGCAACCATTTCCCCTCCTCGCGGGCAAATCCACTGCTAAGAACCCAATCTCGCTTTGCGTACTGAACGAACTTTTTCTGGAGCGCAGCGGCCGGGGCGCTTGCGCCCGCTAACCACCGCTTTCACCTGGCGGACCGTGTCGCTGAGGCAAACTGCAAACATCGGCTGCCGGGAATTTTTCAGAAGGTCAACGATCTGCTGCGGTGAAGTTTCGATGTACAGCGTTCGGCCGTCGGTGAGAAGGTGATAGTTCGACGAACCGCTTACGGTTTCCGCCAGCCGCTTGCCGAATTCTTTTTGCAGGAAACGAACTACTTTACGCATACGCTGAAGGGAGAAGCCCTTGCGCCGGAGCTCGCAGATCACTGCGACCTCGGTCAGGTCCTCGAATGAATAGACGCGGCGATGGCCCTGCCGCCCAGGAACCACAATTCCGCGCTCGTCCCACCACTGCAACTGGCGGGCCGTGATTCCTGTCAGCCGTACCACGTCTTGAGATGTGAACGATCCCTGCATCTTCGCCTGCGAATGTTTAAAACGTTCTACTTACAAAATGTTTGAAACATTGTAGGTCAGAGTTGTGGGAATGCGGTAAAGGAATGATGAAAAAGGGAGTTACTAAGCAGCTACTAGCCTTGCAGGCCAGCAAACAGGTGGGCCCATGAATGCCTGCCTGACCCGAAGCATCAATATCCCCCGCCCACAAAGTGCACGATTTCCAGCTTGTCGCCGTCGGCGAGTTTCGTCGCGCTCCACCGATCGCGGGAGACGAGCTCGCGGTTGAGCTCGATGGCCACCCGATCGGCTTTCATGCCGAGATAGGCAACCAGATCTGAGAGAGTGGCTATGCCCGAGAGTTCGTGATCTTGGCCGTTAATTACGAGGTGCATTGTCCATCTCTAACAGAAATTCTCAGTAAGATGTCGTTCCGAATGGCTTCAGCCGCCAGGAATCTGCATTCGCCGACTCAAGCCGCCAGATTCTTCGCCAGCTAAAGCTTCTCGGAATGAGAGGGATTAGTTTACGGGGGAAAGGGATATTTGTGGAATCGTTCGGGTGATCAAAACAGGTCTGTGGGACCAGCGAAACTTCGTCGTACCTAGCCGACTCAGGCCTCCACTTTTTTGAGCTGGAATTTTCTGGTTGCCGTCCGGCCCTCTGCATTCACCTGCACCAGAATGGAGGATTGGTGAAGGAGCGTCTCTTCAATCATGAATTCCAGTTCGGCGTCTCCGCTGCCGTTGGTCGTGGCCTGAGTGTAGGATGGTGATCCGTTACCGTGCGCCAGCCGCACCGTCAGCCGAGCATTCGCGATTCCCTTCCCGCCCTCGGTGGCACGCAGTTTCATCGACAGCTTCTCGTCGGCGTGGATGGAGTGCGCGTTCATCCATTGGACATCCAGTTCCTTGATCGCAGCCAACATTTCGGGAGTCTCGCGCTTGTCGAAAACCTGCTCCAGCCGTCCATCGCGGATTGCATCCAGCACTAGGCGATGCTGCTCTCGCAGAATGCTTTCTTTCTTTTGATCCGTGAAATCAGGGCTTTTCGCCTGCTCGGCATACGGGGTTGCGCGTTTGCCGATGCAGCGGCCTTTGACAAACACCTGCGTCTGCAACAAGAAGTCGCCTTCCCTCGCCTCGCTCTGCACGTGGTAGACGGTGTCCTGGTGCTTGATGTCGGTATTAAAGCCAAAAATCATGCGGTGTGACACTAGTGTCGTCGAAAACAGTGCACGACGCATGATTACGGAAGTTACCGGCATGCCGCAGGAGGCAGTTGGCCATCTGGCCAAACTCGTGGCGATGCGAGGGGCTCAGTCACGAGAAATCCGCATGTTTTGTAATTTGGTAATCGGGTAATTTGATCCGGCGACCACGCCGGCGGTTCTCAAATTAAAATTACTCAATCACCAAATCGCTAATCACACAGGCTGAAAATTCGAAATGACAGAGGATCAAAACTCTGAATGACACACGATGAAAACTCTGATTGAAATCGAGATGCAGCGCTAAAAGCACTGCTCCACGACCGAAGATACTTCTCCTTCGCTTGACACTACTCTGCTTCAACTCTAATCTAGAACGTTTAGTTGTGCGGTCGCATTTTTGCCAGCTCCACTATGCCCGACAATTACTTCGCACGTTATCTTCCCCTCCTGATCCACTTTCTTTTGGCAGGCGGTTTGGCCACGGGCATCGTGCTGCTCTCCTGGCTGATCGGGCAGCGCAAGCCAACGCGGGCAAAACTTTCTCCCTATGAATGCGGCATGACCCCGATCGGCGACGCGCGCGAGCGCTTCTCGGTGAAGTTCTACATGGTCGCCATGCTATTCATCCTCTTCGATGTGGAAGCGGTGTTTTTGTATCCGTGGGCGATCATCCTGAAGGATTTGAAAAAGATGGGCCAGGGCATGTTCGGATTCTGGGAGATGCTGGTTTACATCGGCATTGTGCTCGTCGGCTTCTGGTACATCTGGAAAAAAGGCGCGCTCGATTGGGGACTGACGATCTCCGGGAGGCGCGAGCTCTAATGGCGCTTGCCCCGGCGGTCACCGATCTTGAGCAACTGAAATCTCATCCGGCAGTTGCGCGCTTAGTTGGCTGGAATCCGCAAGCGGTGGCGGGCGCGAAGTTTGATCGCGACGAGATGACGATCTACATCATCCGCGAAGCGATCCGGGACGCCTGCGCACTGCTGCGCGATGACGCGACTTGCCCTTTCAACTATCTGTCGGACGTCACCTGCGTCGACTGGTACCCCTCCGAGCCGCGCTTCGAGGTTGTTTATCACTTGCTCTCGATCCCCAACAAAGAGCGCGTGCGGCTCAAGGTGAGGCTCAATGGGAGCGCGCCGGCGCTTGATTCGGTGACTTCCGTCTGGCCGGGAGCCAATTATTTCGAGCGCGAGGTTTTTGATTTGTTCGGAGTGCGGTTCAACGGACATCCTTATTTGCGACGCTTGCTGATGCCAGAAAACTGGGAAGGACATCCGCTGAGGAAAGATTATCCGGTGGAGGGATACAGATAGAAATTGAGAAATTTGGTAATTGAGTAATCGAAAACGGGCTGCAGGTTGGCCATCGAGTTTTCAAATTTCCCAATTACTCAATTTTTCAATTACTCAATCAAGAGCTTTGATGGCGCATCTTTCTCCAACTCCCGTTCTTGAGCCCGGTCAGGACAGAACCATGATCCTGAACATGGGGCCGCAGCACCCGTCTACGCACGGAGTGTTGCGGCTGTTGCTCGAAATCGACGGCGAGACGGTCGTGCGCATGATGCCCGACATAGGTTTCCTGCATACAGGAATCGAGAAGACCTGCGAAGCCAAGTTTTATCAGCAGGTGGTGCCGCTCACCGACCGCATCGATTATCTCTGCCCGATGACCAACAATCTCTGCTATGTGCTGGCGGTCGAGAAGTTGCTCGGGCTGGAGATTCCGCCAAAAGCGCAGTGGCTGCGGGTAATGATGAACGAACTCACGCGCATCAACTCGCATTTGGTGTGGCTGGGCACGCACGCCATGGACATCGGCGCGATGACCGTCTTCTTGTATTGTTTCCGCGAGCGCGAGGACATTCTGCGCTTGTTCGAGGCGATCAGTGGACAGCGCATGATGACGTCGTATTTTCGCGTGGGCGGAGTTGCGCTCGATGCGCCGCTGGATTTTTACGACCGCGTGCGCAAATTCGCCGACCGATTTCCATCGCGAGTAGACGAATATGAGGGCCTGCTCACCGGAAATCCGATCTGGGCCATGCGCACGAAAGGCGTTGCGAAAATTTCAGCAGAAGATGCGATTGCGCTCGGTGCAAGCGGCCCGACACTCCGCGGAAGCGGAATCGACATCGATTTGCGTCGCGATATGCCCTACACGGGCTATGAAAATTTCAAGTTCAAAGTACCGATCGGCAAAGAGGGTGACGTCTTCGATCGATACATGTGCCGTGTGCGCGAGTTGCGGGAATCCATCGGGATCGTGAAACAGGCGCTCGACGGAATGCCCCAGGGTCCGTTTAAGGCGAATGCACCAAAAGTTGTGCTTCCTGACCGCGAGAAGATGAAAACGGAGATGGAAGCGCTAATCTATCACTTCAAGATCATCACCGAAGGCTTCCAGGTTCCTGAAGGCGAGGTTTATCAGGCGGTCGAGTCGCCTCGCGGCGAGATGGGATATTACGTGGTGAGCGATGGCTCGGCCAAGCCGTATCGGGTGCACATGCGCTCGGCCTGCCTGGCCAACATGCAGTGCTTGCCAACCATGTGTGAAGGAAGGCTGATTGCGGATGTGGTAGCCGCGATTGGCAGTATTGACATTGTGCTTGGGGAAATCGACCGATAGGCCAAATTACCCGATTACAAAATTAAAATTCGATGCGGTTCTCTGACAAATTCGAATCCCGTTTCGCGGAGATGCTGACGCATTATCCGACCAAGCGCTCCGTGCTGGTTCCGACGCTGCTGTACGCGCAGGACGAGGTCGGATTTTTGTCCGACGAGGTCATCGCCGAACTTGCCGGTCGTCTGGATCTGACCGAACTCGACGTTCGCAACGTCATCACCTATTACTCGATGCTCACGACCGAGCCGCGCGGCAAGTACAACGTGCAGGTCTGCCGCAATATTTCCTGCCTGTTGCGCGGCGCTGACGAACTCATTGAGCATTGCGAGAAGAAACTGGGTATCGGCCATAAGGGCACAACTCCTGACGGCTTGTTTTCCTTCGAGCACGTTGAATGCATCGGCGCGTGCAGCTGGGCGCCGGCGGCCCAGGTCAACTACGATTTTCACGAGAACCTGACGGCGGAGAAGATGGATCAAGTCCTCGATGAGTACAGAAGGAAAGGGTCCAATTGAGAAATTCGCAACTTTGGTAATCGAGTAATTAAAAAATCATCGGTGCAAGCTAGTTTGAAATTACCCAATTACTAAATTACTCATTACGCAATGGCATCTTTGGTTTCTCATCCCGACGAGGTACGCGTAGTTTCGAAGCGCTTTGGACAAGGCGCGACGAACATCGACCGCTATCTCGGCCGCGACGGCTACAAGGCCGTACGGAAAGCGCTCGGGATGCAGCCGGACGCGATCATCAATGAAGTCAAAAACTCGGGATTGCGCGGCCGCGGCGGAGCTGGATTCAACACCGGATTGAAGTGGTCGTTCGTTCCCAAGCAGTCGGCGAAACCGAAGTACATTTTGTGCAATGGCGACGAGAGCGAACCCGGCACGTGCAAAGACCGGTTGATCTTCGAGCATGATCCGCATTCGGTGATTGAGGGCGTGATGATCGCCGGAATCGCCGTGGGCGCGCACAAGGGCTACATCTATATTCGCGGCGAATATCGGTACCTGCTCGAAATCATGCAGAAGGCGATTGCCGACGCATACGCGAAGGGATTCCTGGGCAAAAACATCTTCGGCAGTGGATACGATTTCGACATCTACTGGCATGGCGGCGCGGGCGCCTACGAAGTCGGAGAGGAGTCGGCGCTGATGGAATCGCTCGAGGGCAAGCGCGGCGTTCCGCGAATCCGTCCGCCCTTCCCTGCCGTCGTAGGCTTGTGGGGCGGTCCGACAGTCATCAACAACGCGGAAACGCTGGCCAGCGTGCCACCGATCATCCTTCAAGGCGCCGAGTGGTTTGCGAATCTGGGCACCCCAAAGAATGGTGGAACGCGGTTGTTTTGCCTGAGCGGTCACGTGAGCAAACCCGGGGTCTACGAGCTGCCGATGGGTTATAACCTGAAGAAGATGGTTTATGACGTTGGCGGCGGCATACCGAACGGACGAAAGCTAAAAGCAGTGGTCCCGGGTGGATCGAGTTGCCCGCTGCTCACGGCCGATGAGATCGATCTTCCGATGGATTTCGACTCGCTGATGAAAGCGCAAAGCATGCTCGGTTCCGGCGGCGTCGTTATGGTTGATGACTCGACCTGCATGGTGAAATTTGCCCTGCGGATCATGAAGTTTTATCAGCACGAAAGCTGCGGCTGGTGTATTCCATGCCGCGAAGGCACCGACTGGCTGAAGAAGACTCTGACACGATTACACTCTGGCGGCGGCATCCGCAAAGACATTGATAATATTCAGTACCTGGCGGAGAACATGCTTGGGCGCACGTTTTGCCCATTGGGCGACGCGGCCGCGCTGCCCACGATCTCGATCGTAAAGAAGTTTAGAAAAGAGTTCGAAGATCATTTAGAAGGAAGGCCGTGTCCATTTGAAAAACAGGGCTCGGTGCAGAGATTGCCTGTATTCGCCTAAAGGACCTCTGTGGCGTTCTCTGTGAGAGACTCTGCTTCCTCTGGGGTAGGTTTTCAAACCGTAACCACAAAGGGTACGCAAAGGAAAAACACAGAGGCAAGCTGTAAAAGGATACACAAACAGTTTTCATGGCCGAACCTCTCAAACTCGTAAACATCACAGTAGATGGTAAGAAAGTTTCCGCGCCGGCGGGGACGCTTCTCATCGAGGCCTGCAAGACGGTCGGCATCGAAGTGCCTTCGTTCTGCTATTACCCAAACCTGTCGCTACAGGGTGCGTGCCGCATGTGCCTGGTGCGGATCGAGAAGATGCCGAAGCTCCAGACTGCCTGCACTACGGGAATCACCGATGGCATGGTGGTCAGCACCGATAGCGACGAAATTCGCCAGGCGCGCAAGAGCATGGTCGAAATGCTTCTAGGGAATCATCCTCTGGACTGCCCGGTTTGCGACGCCGGTGGCGAATGCGAACTGCAGGACATGACGTTTTCTTACGGTGCCGCTGAATCAAAATACATTGATCTCAAGACCCACCGCGACGAGCAGCAGTGGTCGCCCGTGGTCTACTTCGACCGCCCGCGCTGTATCCTCTGCTACCGCTGCGTGCGCATCTGTGGTGAAGGCATGGACGTGTGGGCGCTGGGTGTCGACAACCGCGGCGTGGTTTCGACGATCGTCCCAAATAAAGGAGACCACCTGGAGTGCGAAGAATGCGGCATGTGCATCGACATCTGCCCAGTGGGTGCGTTGACTTCGGGCGCGTACCGTTACAAGACGCGGCCTTGGGAAATGAAGCACGTGGGCACAACCTGCACTCACTGCGCCGACGGCTGCAAAACCACGCTTGGGGTGCGGCGGTCTGACACCGGCATGGAAATCGTGCGCGGTGATAATCGCGACAAGAGCGGGATCAACGGCGATTTCCTCTGCATCAAGGGCCGATACGCTTTTGATTTCGCTGGTCACGAGGACCGACTGAAGCAGCCGCTAGTGCGTAAGAATGGCCGCCTTATTCCAGCGACTTGGGAAGAAGCCTTTGACCACGTCGGCCGGCGTTTCAGGGATATCCGTGATCGCGAAGGCGGCGCCTCGATCGGCGTAATCGGCTCGACTCGGACGACGAACGAAGAAAATTATCTGCTGCAGAAATTCGCGCGACTGGTGCTGAGCACAAACAATATCGATCATCATCGCACCGCGGACCTGCCAGCCTTCGCCGCCGCCCTGCGTGGTAAAGCCGATAGCACCGCCAGCATGCGCGATGTGTACAATGCGCCGGCAATATTGCTGATCGGAAATGATCCGACCGATGAACATCCGCTGCTGGCCTGGCAAATTCGCAACAATGTTCGGCTTAAGCAGGCGCGCCTGTATGTCGTCAATTCAGAGCCGATCAAGTTGCGGCGCCAGGCGAAGGATTTTCTGCAAATTGAGCAAGGCGGGTACAACGAATTCGCCGCATTTTTGGCCGGAGCAAGTGGCCGCGGACATAGTTCGTCTAAGGGTTGGGAGGACTTCCGCAATCAGCTTCGCGGCGAAGACAACCTGATCATTATTTTTGGCTCGGAAATAGTGGGAGCAAGCGTTCACTCACTGGCAGATTTTGCGGAAAGTATTCGCGGCGCCAAACTGATTTGCCTCGCCGATTACGCCAATTCCCGCGGCGCAGCTGATATGGGCGTCTATCCTGATCTCCTTCCAGGTTACATCCCAGTTTCCGCAGGCAGTAAGTTCCTGGGGGATTGGGGCACTCTGCCTCATGCACCGGGTTTGAGTATTCCGGAGATATTCGATGCTGCGAAAGGTGGCCGTCTCAAAGGCCTCTACGTGGTCGGAGCGAATCCCCTCGGACGACTTGATGTCGGTGCGGCCACATTGAAAGACACTTTCGTAGTCGTGCAAGACATGTTCCTGACGGAGACTGCCGCTTTGGCTGACGTGGTTCTTCCCGCCGCGAACGCATACGAAAAGGCCGGAACGTTTACCAACACTTGCGGCGACATCCAGATTTTGAAAAAGGCTGGCGAAGTCACAACTGCCAAGCCTGATTTCGAGATGATCGTCCGCATAGCCGACGCGATGGGATTCGATGTGCGCAAACTCGTGCCCTTCGGTCACGGGGTTCGGTCGGACATGGGTCAGTCGCGCGGCGCTCAGTCGGGCGAGGCCGACCAGCAAGGAGTCTGGCTGGAAGCGCAGGGGCTTGAGCCGAAAATGAATCCATTTGATCCCATGGCGACGCTTGATGAAATTCAGCGACTCGTGCCTGGATACGATGTTTCGCGAATTGAGTTGATGACCGGAAACGATCAGCACACGGCGATCGAAGCCATGGGACCGGGAAGCAAGCAGGACCCGGGCGAGATTGCTCCAGCAGAGAACAACCTTTTTACCTCGGGGACGTTAGGGCGGTACTCCAGAACCCTGAATTCTGTAATGGAGAACAAGAATCCTGAACCCGCAGAAGAAGTACCAGCGGACTGAAAACATTTTGTAATTGGGTAATTTCGTAATTGGGTAATTTAAAAATCGCCTGCACAAGGTTTTTCAAAATTACTCAATTACTAAATTTCCCAATTACTCAATTGAAAGACGCGAATTGAGCATTCTAACTTTCATCATCGTCTCGGTCATCAAGATCGCGCTGGTATTGTTTGTGCTGTTGACCGCGGTCGCCTACACGGTCTGGCTGGAGCGCAAGGTTGTCGGTCACATGCAGAACCGGTGGGGGCCCACGCGGGTCGGGCCGTTCGGCTTGCTGCAGCCTGCCGCTGATGGGGTGAAGTTTCTGTTCAAGGAAGACCTGACGCCGCCGCATGTTTACAAGCCGCTGTACATCGCGGCCCCGATGATTGCGGTGATCTTCGCGATTACGTCGATTTCCGTGATTCCGTTCGGAAATTGGATCGAGATCGGCCCGATCTACACGCCCCTGCAGATCACCGACGTCAACATCGGGCTGCTCATTGTTCTGGGGATCACATCGCTCGGCGTTTATGGCGTCGCTCTATCAGGTTGGTCGTCCAACAGCAAATATTCGCTGCTTGGCGGTTTGCGGGCCAGCGCACAAATGGTGAGCTATGAGATCGCGCTCGGCTTATCGCTGATTGGCGTGCTGATACTTGCCGGGACGTTCAGTTTGCGCGGGATCGTGGACGCGCAGGCCGGACATTTTTGGGGATTCATTCCCAACTGGTTCATTTTTCGTGGCGGGCAAATCGTCGCATTTTTTATTTACCTGACTGCCGCATACGCGGAAACCAATCGAATTCCGTTCGATCTGCCGGAAGCTGAGACGGAGCTGGTCGCCGGCTATCACACTGAATACAGCGCGATGAAGTTCGCGATGTTCTTCATGGCGGAATACGCGAACATGATTACGGTCGCGTGCCTGGCGTCGCTGCTGTTCTTAGGCGGCTGGCGCGGACCCCTGTCCGGGCCGGATTGGTTGCAGCAGCTTCTGCCGTTGTTCTGGTTTGCGCTGCGGGTCTTTGTATTTCTCTTTATCTATATTTGGGTGCGCGGCACGCTGCCGCGCTTCCGCTACGACCAACTCATGGCATTCGGATGGAAATTCCTGTTGCCGCTGGCAATTGCAAACTTAGTGATTACGGCGCTGGTCGTGGCGGTGAAATAACCCTGAAGTAGCCTGGACGCAAGTTCGTAATTTTGTAATCGGCTAATTTGAACCAGGCTTCAACGCCGTTTTCAGGTTTTAAGTTACCAAGTTACCCGATTTCTAAAATACAAAATGCTTCACTTGGTTCTATTTTCGGTATTCGGTCTGATCTGCGTCGGCGGAGCGCTGAACCTTCTGGTGCAGCGCCATCCGATTAACAGCGCCCTGTCGCTGGTCGTGGTCATGGGCTCGCTGGCGGTCGAATACCTGCTGCTCGGCGCGGAATTTGTCGCGGCCGTGCAGGTCATCGTCTACGCCGGCGCCATCATGGTGCTATTTGTTTTCGTCATCATGCTGCTCAACGCGGGTGAGGAAGAGCACACACAAGGCAGCCGAGTCGCAACCCTGATCGGAATCCCCGGCATGCTGGCCGTAACCGTAATTGTTTGCTGGGCGCTTCTACGCAGCCACCAAGGGGACATCGCTCTCGGCGTGACGCCTAATGCCGCGCAGGCGTTTGGCAATGCACCCGCGATTGCCCAGTTGTTGTTTCACGAGTTCCTGTTGCCGTTTGAAGTCACATCGATCCTGGTGCTGATCGCGATCATGGGCGCAGTGGTGCTCGCAGCCCGCCCCGAGTCGGTCGAGAAAACGAAGAAGGAGGCCTGATTGGTTCCGTTGTCGCTATACCTGGTGCTGAGCGGAGTTCTGTTCGCCTGCGGCGTCACCGGATTTCTGATCAAGCGCAACATCATCACGATTTTTATGTCCATTGAGCTGATGCTGAACGGCGTCAATTTATCGTTTGTTGCCTTTGCCGCGAAATGGCAGAACCTGAGCGGCCATGTTTTTGTTTTCTTTGTGATGGTGGTTGCTGCGGCCGAAGCGGCGGTTGGATTGGCGATCATCATCGCGGTATTCCGCACGCGCGAGACTCTGAATATCGACCAGGTGAACCTGCTCAAATTATGACGCCGAACCTGCACCTCTGGCTCATTCCAATTCTTCCGCTGGCCGGCGCCGCCATTAATGGCCTGCTGGGGAAGCGGTTTTCGCGCGGACTCGTCTCGGCAGTGGCGCTCACTTTTTGCGGTGCAGCGTTCCTAATGGCCTTGATTGTGGCCGCACAGTTCTCTTCCCTGGCGCTGCCGCATATCGAGACGATCGGAACCTGGCTGCGGTCGGGTAATTTCAGCGCGGACTTTTCCTTCTATCTTGACCAGCTTTCGCTGGTAATGCTCCTGGTGGTGACCGGCGTCGGCTTTCTCATCCACGTTTATTCGGTCGGCTACATGTGGGGAGAAGGCGGTTACTATCGCTTCTTCTCTTACCTGAATCTGTTCATGTTTTTCATGCTGACGCTGGTCCTCGCCAGCAATTACCTGCTGATGTTCATTGGCTGGGAAGGCGTCGGCCTGGCATCGTATCTCCTGATCGGGTTCTGGTTCACTCGCGATTCCGCCGCAGCCGCGGGAAAAAAAGCGTTCATTGTCAACCGCATCGGCGATTTCGGATTTTTGATCGCGTTATTTCTGATGATCAAACATTTCGGGTCGCTTGACTTCCAGAGGGTCTTTGAAGCGGCGAAGCCGTACGCCGCGGAAACCGCTGGGATCGGATTTTTAACCGCGATTGCGCTGCTGCTGATGGTCGGTGCCTGCGGGAAGTCGGCACAGATTCCCCTGTACGTGTGGCTGCCCGACGCCATGGAGGGCCCGACGCCGGTATCGGCACTGATCCACGCGGCAACCATGGTCACGGCGGGTGTTTATATGGTTGCGCGGTCGCACGTGATTTTTGAGCGAGCACCGAGCGCTCTGATGGTGGTCTCCATTATCGGCGTTCTCACCGCATTTTTCGCGGCAACTATCGGCATCGCTCAGACCGATATCAAGAAGGTTCTTGCCTATTCGACGATTTCGCAGCTGGGGTACATGTTTCTGGCGTGCGGCGTGGCCGCGTTCTCGGCAGGAATTTTCCATTTGATGACGCATGCGTTTTTCAAGGGACTTTTGTTCCTCGCTGCCGGCTCGGTCATTCACGCCGTGGGCGGCGAGCAAGACATGCGCAAAATGGGCGGCTTGCGCAAACAAATTCCGGTCACGTTCTGGACCATGACATTCGCAACGCTCGCGATTTCGGGCATTCCGCCGTTCGCCGGATTTTTCAGTAAAGACGAAATTTTGTGGCGCGCCTATCAGGGGAATATGGTGTATTGGGTGGTGAGCGCCGCGACCGCCTTCATCACGTCCTTTTATATGTTCCGTTTGTGGTTCATGACGTTTTTTGGCGAGTATCGCGGCGCTGCAGGCGCGTCGCATGAACACGAAGAACATGCTGGACATGGGACGCATTTGGGCAGAGATGATGCTTCGCGGACGGGGGCGCCGCCGCTGCACAGCCAGGCACATGGCCACGGCGGAATTCACGAAAGCCCGAAGGTCATGCTGGTGCCGCTCATAATTCTTGCAATCCTTTCACTCCTCGGTGGATGGATTGGTGTTCCGGGCTCGCTCGGCGGCGGAAACCGATTCGATAAATTTTTGGGACCAGTATTCCGAAGCTCAGCGCCTGCCGTGGATGCACAGAATGCCCAGGCCGGCGAAACTATGCCAACGGAGCAAACTACCGAAGGCACGGAACCGAAGACTGGACATGCTACCGAGCTGATGTTTACGGGCATTTCTGTTGCTTTGGCTTTCCTCGGCTTGTTTCTGGCTTGGCTTCTCTACCATGCCCGGCCCGAATTGCCCGAACGCATCTCGGCCTCCGCTCACGGTTTGTACAGTGCGATCGCGAACAAGTATTGGATAGACGAACTTTACGCCGCAATCTTCATCAAGCCTCTCATTGCGATTTCAACCCTCGTTTTCTGGCGTGGCGTTGATCAAGGCGTGATCGACGCCACTCTCGACGGCAGCGCCGATAGCGCGCGAGAATTGTCCGACGACGTGCGACACATGCAATCCGGAAACGTGCGCTCTTACGCCGGATGGATTGCGATCGGGGCAACAGCAGTGATCGCCTACATGGTTTGGGTGGGGACACGATGAACGGCCTGGACGCAATCATTGTCTCGCTGGTGACCTTTGTTCCCGCGGCCGGAGCCGTGCTGCTGCTCGTATTTCCACGGCGCGACCGCGACATTCGCCTGTTCGCGCTGGTGATTTCCCTGCTGAGTTTTGTTTTGTCCTTGCATCTACCGGCGCACTTTCATCGCGATCAGCCCGGTTTCCAGTTTGAGCAGAACGTCCCCTGGATTTCGACGCCTAACATTCACTACCACCTCGGAATCGACGGGATCTCGATCTGGCTGGTGCTGCTCACGACTTTTCTCACACCGCTGTGCGTATTGATTTCGTGGAACTCGATTCACGAGCGGGTCAAGGAATTCTTCATTCTGTTGCTGGTGCTCGAAACTGGACTGATCGGCGTCTTCGTCGCACTGGACTTGTTCCTCTTTTATTTCTTCTGGGAGGCGACATTGATTCCTATGGCCCTGCTGATCGGCGTCTACGGACACGAACGCCGGGTGTATGCCGCAGTCAAATTTTTCTTGTATACGATGATCGCTTCAGTTTTCATGCTGGCGGGAATCCTGTGGCTCTATGCGAAGACGGGAAGTTTTGATTTCGTGACGATTCAGTCGGCGATCCGCAGTGGAGGCGTGGAAGGATTTTCAGGCGCGGCGCCATGGCTGTTCCTGGGATTTTTCATAGCTTTCGCGGTGAAAGTTCCATTGTTCCCCTTCCACACCTGGCTGCCCGATGCGCACGTCGAAGCTCCGACTGCAGGATCGGTGCTGCTGGCCGGCGTGCTCCTGAAGATGGGCACCTATGGCATGTTGCGCTTCAATCTCGGACTCTTTCCTGACCAGTCGCGCGCCAACGCGGATTGGATCGCCGTGCTGGCGTTAATAGGAATTGTTTACGGCGCGCTGGTGGCAATGGTGCAACCCAACATGAAGAAGCTGATCGCATATTCCTCGATCAGCCATTTAGGATTTGTAGTGCTCGGCATCTTCAGCTTTACGCAAGCCGGATTGAATGGCGCAATGTTTGTAATGCTCGCGCACGGGGTTTCAACCGGGGCGTTGTTCATGCTGGTGGGAATTATTTACGAGCGCCGGCACACTTATGAGATTTCCCGCTTCGGCCAGCTGGCAACCCCCATGCCAACGTATGCCACGTTTTTCTTGTTTATTGTGCTGGCGTCGGCTGGGTTGCCGCTGCTGAATGGATTTATTGGAGAATTTCTCGTGCTGAGCGGAGCATTTCAAGCCAAGTTGTGGTGGGGGGTCGTGGGCGCCACCGGCGTCATCTGGAGCGCCTGTTACTTGCTCTGGATGTATCAGCGTGTGTTTTTTGGAAGTGCGCTGCACGACGACAACCGTCAACTTGCTGATCTCAGCGTACGCGAGCGCGCTGCCCTCTGGCCCGCTGCCGTGATGGCCATGGCAATGGGCGTTGCGCCGCTGCTCTGGCTCAATGCGATTGACCCCGCGGTGCACAACGTGCTCCTGCCGTTTACGCAGTTTGCCAGCAAGTTGGTGATCCGATGATGCTCGCATTCCAGGTTCCGGCAAGCTTGCCGCAAAGCGCAGACTACATTCGTATTCTGCCGGAAATAGTGTTGTCGCTTTTCGGAATGACGGTGATGTTGCTCGATCCCGTAATGGACGAGCGCCGCAGCCAGCGCACATTGGGTGGAGTCGCTCTGGTCGGCGCCGTGGCGGCGCTGGCGGCTACTTTGTTTCAGGCGCAACCGCAGTATTGGGGTTTCGGCTTCTGGGAGATGGTGAAAGTCGACGCGTTCAGTGTGTTCTTCCACTTCGTCGTCGCAGCGGTGACGATACTGGTCATTCTCAGCTCGTACGAATACATGGAGGTGCAGCAGATTCGCGCCGGAGAATACTACGGATTGATATTGTTTGGCGCGGTCGGCATGAACCTGATGTCGTCGGCCATGGAGCTGGTGCTGATCTTCATTGCGCTGGAAATTTCCTCGATTTCGACCTACATTCTGGCAGGTTTCAGGCGCCGTTCCGCCATCAGCAGCGAGTCTTCGGTCAAATATTTCCTGCTGGGTTCATTCGCGACTGCATTTTTCCTTTATGGCGTCGCGCTCATGTTTGGCGCGACTGGATCCACGAGCATTGTGAGGATAGGCGAAGCTCTTCGCCAATATGTTGGAACTCAGCATGGACCGATTCTCGCCTATCTCGGCATTGCACTGATGTTCGTGGGGCTGGGATTTAAAGTCGCAGCGGCACCTTTTCATATCTGGACTCCCGACGTCTACGAGGGCGCGCCTTCGCCAGTTGTGGGTTTTATGTCCACTGCGCCGAAAGCCGCGGTCTTTGCGGTACTGATCCGTATTTTCTTTCAGGCCCAGGCTCCGGGACGAATTTGGCTGATATGGGTCGCCGCCGCGCTCTCCATGACGATAGGCAACCTCGCCGCGCTGGTGCAGGACAACGTGAAGCGGCTACTGGCATATTCGTCGATCGCGCACGCCGGATATCTGCTGATCGCATTCGCCAGCGTGCCGGCAAACGGCATTCCCTCCGCTATGTTCTACGCCGCTTCTTATGCTGTGATGAACGTGGGTGCGTTCGCGGTGATCGGGCATATCGCCAGTGCGGGTGAAAGATACGTCACCTTGGAAGATTATTCCGGGCTGGGACGACGTTCGCCAATACAAGCCGGTATTCTGACGATCTTCCTGCTATCGCTGATCGGAATTCCGATTACTGGGGGATTTTTTGCAAAGTTCTATGTCTTCAGCGCAGCCCTGCAGGGCGCGCATCCACTGGTAGGACTCGTCATCATCGGCGTGATCAACAGCGCCGTGGCGGCCTACTACTATTTGCGCGTGATCGTGTTCATGTACATGCGCGAGCCGCGAGAGGAAATTCCGGTCACGCCAATTCCTGCAGGGCTCGGCTGGGCCTTGGGCCTCAGTCTGGCAGCAACGATTTATCTCGGAATTTTGCCCAACCGGGTGTTGGAATATGCCGGGCGCTCTGTGGAGCTGCTGCGGTAAATCGAAAATCAGGCGAGACCCAGATTCTCTCCTTCGTGTGACTTCGTGTCCTAAGGGTTGAAAGTGCCTAATCTCCAACTTTCATGGCCGGCATTTCCGCGCCCAACAATCTGATCTTAGGATCCTGATTGAGCGCGGCCATAATTTCTTTCATTACGTGATCGTCCATTTCGCCAGCTTTTTGTACTTCCACAGGGAAACGGATGGTACCTTCGATACCTGAAGACGCGTAGTGCAGGCGCACTTTGGGGCGGAGCTCCGCAGGAGAGACAGAGTCAAGGTTTTTTGCCAGTCCCTGACGCTGCGCTTCCATATTCTCGCGGAACTGTTCGAGAGCGCCGTTTACCGCTTGTGTAATTCGCTGCCTGGCACTGGTGTAGTCGGTTTCGGGAGCCAGCGTGAGTTTCATTTCATGCCAGATAAAGTTGGTGCCGGGAATTTGCTTAAAGATCCCCGCCGTGGGCTGAAATACGATGGAATTTGAAAATGCGACGATTCGGCCAGTCGGCTGCGCATCGCTCGGACCGCTGAGTTCCATGACATGGATTCGGACCAGGCCGATGTCCACTACTTCCCCGGTCACTCCAGAGATTTGTACCCGATCTCCGACACGAATTCCGTATTTCCCGATCAAGAAAAAGTAAGCCACGATAGAAACAATAACGTTCTGCAGTGCGACCGCCACGCCGGCGGTTATAAGGCCGGCGAACGTCACCGCCGAGCCTAGCTGGCTCGCGAATGCCAGCAGGACAATGAGCCCGATGGCGACCCACATGATCACGCGGCGCAACAAGAGGAATTGGTAGCGCCGGCGCACGTCGTGAACGTACCGGAAAGTTGTCCGTCGCCAGATCTCGCCAATAATCACAACGGTCGCAATCAACGCCAGCAGCACAGCAAGGCGCAGCAGCAGCTGGCGGCCCTCGTCACGGGCATCGGCTTTCACGGCTTGTTTCCAGCTTTCAAGCGTGCGCTGGTAGATATCGAGCAGAACGTTGATCTTGCTAACCGGGAGGAGTTCTGCTGCGGTCTGCTTGAACTGGCCGGTAAGCGCATCCAGTTGCTGGCTTTCCTGAGCCAGTTGATTGGCAGAGGCCGTATCGGCAGCGGCGAACAGCTGGTCCCCCCGTTGCACCAGCCCGCGCAGATAATCGAGGACCGGCTTATTCAGCTGTCGCGAATTCTCGCTCAGGTCTCTGGTGGCGGAAATTTCGCCGTCCAGGGTGTGCATTTTTTCCGAGAGACTGATCAAATCGGCAGTGAGTCCCCAGATGCCCGAAGGCTGCGGCTTCTTAGTTAGCGCGGAATTCGCAGCCGCTGGCTCGGCGCCCGCATTCGTTGAAATTGGTCCCGAGGGTTGACTCAACGATGCGGGAACGGAACGGGCCAATTCTTCAATTTGGGCGCGTAGCCCAGCCGCACCACCACCCGTGTTGCTGCTGCTCACGAACTGGACCATGCTATCGATGGCGTCGCGCCGGGCCTGCAGCAGTCCCACTTCGCTTTCGAGCTCTGCCACTTCTGCTTGCAGTTGTTTGCGCTTTGCCGGCGGGGCGCTGGCCAGCTTTCCGCGCGTTGACTGCAACTCCGCCTCGGTATCCTCAATCTGCTGGTCCGCTTTCTGTGCTGCCTGGACCAGTCTTTGGTACTGATTCGAGGCAGGCGCCTGGGTCTGTTGCTGCGGACGATTCTTGGACCGCATTTGCGCCTGCGAGCGGGCGTAATCGAATGCCAGCTGCACAACCTGCCCCGCCACTCGCTGGTTCTCCTGGAAAAAGGTGAGATCGGAAGGTTGTGTAGCCAACTGCTGTTCAACCGGAAGCTGGCGATACCAAGTGATCGTGTGGCTCAGGAATTGAATGATTTGAGCAGGATCCTGGGCCGGAGGGCCAGAGGCAGAATTGTTGCTATTGGCGTTCTGCCCTCCGCCATTAAGCGCCAGAAAGATTACCAGCAGCAGTGCAATTCTATAAATGAATAATGTCATGTGAGAACAATCGCGCTCAGGGCGATCTACTAGTGTAAGCCTTCGCGCACGATCGGGTGTTCCTGATGCTTCCTCCCAAAAATCGTTGAATTGGCCAGCTTTTGTGCATTAGCCGGTGAACTTGAACCGGGATTTACCCAACTGTTAACACCACATTCATCGTCCTTTAACCATTCGAGCTTTTAAATCAGGCTGAATAAGACTGCACAGAGGAGAACAACTTGAAACGGTACTTCCCTGTATTGGTGCTGCTTCTTTCGGTGCTTCCGGCTGCCACCCAGACGAAGTTGAATGCAGCAGGCGCCACTTTCCCCTATCCAATCTATTCCAAGTGGTTTAGCCAGTATCACCAACAGCACTCCGATATCGAAATCAACTACCAATCTATCGGGAGCGGGGGCGGTATCGCCCAGTTGAAGGCTGGCACGGTAGATTTCGGCGCCAGTGATATGCCGCTCAAAGATGAAATGGTCAAGCAGATGCCAATGCCCATTCTGCAGCTTCCAACTGTATTGGGCTCGATCGTCCCGGCGTACAACGTTCCTGGCCTGAATGCGGAGCTTAAGTTCACTCCGCAGATCATTGCAGGCATTTACCTCGGCGAGATCACGAGTTGGAATGACAAGGCCATTGCGGCGGCTAATCCTGGTGTGAAGCTTCCTTCCACGCCAATCGTCGTCGTCCATCGTTCTGATGGCAGCGGCACTACTTTCGTTTTTACCGATTACTTGTCGAAGATCAGCCCGGAATGGAAATCGAAAGTGGGGAGCAATACCTCAGTCAGCTGGCCTGTAGGATTAGGCGCGAAGGGGAACGAAGGCGTGGCAGGGATGATTCGCCAAATGGAAGGTGGCTTTGGCTACGTCGAATTGATCTACGCTCTGCAGAACAAAATCACCTTTGGCCCGGTAAAGAATGCGGCAGGAAACTTCGTTAAAGCTAGTCTGGAGTCCACCACCGCCGCCGCATCCGGCGTGAGGATGTCGGGCGATGACTTCCGGGTTTCCATCACCAATAGCTCTGGAGCTGAGGCGTATCCCATCGCAAGTTTCACTTACTTGTTGATCCCCAAGCAGTGGAAAGATCAGTCGAAAAAGAAGGCGACGGTAGAATTCCTCGAATGGATGCTGAACAGCGGTCAAACGGTCACGACACAACTGGATTATGCGCCGCTACCAGCTGCGGTGAAAGACAAAGAACTGCAAGCGATCAAGGAGATCCACTGAGCGCTCGCAATGCGGGGCCGCTGCATCCGGAGCGGCTCCTTGCGAAGCAGTCAATCGGCGATTCTGACCGCAACGCTGACAAATTCAGCGTAACGCCGAACTTCTAGAGAGGAATGGTTAGGGCGTGCTATGGGGGCGGCACCTGAAAAACGCTTTCCATTATCAGACCCGGGCAGGCGGCCGGCATTAGGCCAGAAAACCAAAAAAGACATGGGTGCGTCCGAATCACATGAGTTCTCCCTTGTGACCACTGCGCAACAGAAACCCGCAGGGAAGAGATCGTTTTTCAATCTTGATTTTGGGTTCCGCAGCCTAATGCTGGCTTCCGCGCTGCTGGTGCTGGGCATTGTAGGCCTAATAGTTCTAGAACTTGTACAACGCTCCGTCTTGGCTTGGCAGAAATTTGGGATTCACTTTTTCTTCGGCAGCCAATGGGACCCGGTTTCGGGGTCGTTCGGCGCTTGGCCATTTATCTACGGAACCCTGGTATCTTCGTTCGTAGCGCTCATCATCGCGGTCCCGCTGGCCGTAGCGGTTGCGGTTTTTGTCACCGAGATGTGTCCCAGGCCGCTGCGGAAACCAATTTCGTATGCCACCGAGCTTCTCGCCGCGATCCCTAGCGTGATTTACGGCCTCTGGGCGATTTTCGTTCTGGTGCCTATACTTCGGCTGCACGTCAACCCGCTGTTCAAGAAATATCTTGGCTGGAGTGGCCTTTTCACCGGCACTGACTATGGATATTCGATGTTCGCCGCGGCCGTTGTCTTGGCGATTATGATTGTGCCCATTATCTCCTCAATAACGCGCGAGGTTCTGGCCGTGGTGCCCCAACATCAGCGAGAAGGGGTGCTGGCCCTGGGCGCCACGCGTTGGGAAATGATCCGCATGGCACTCCTGCGGAATGCCCGAGCCGGCATTGTCGGAGCGGTGATCCTCGGTTTAGGACGAGCACTTGGCGAGACCATGGCAGTAACCATGGTGATTGGCAACACCCCGCAGATTGCGAAATCTTTGCTGGCACCCGGCTACACCATGGCAGCGGTCATTGCCAACGAATTTAACGAAGCCACGGGCGATCTATATCGCAGCGCGCTAATCGAAATCGGCCTTGCGCTCTTCCTGGTTACGATTATTGTGAACGTACTGGCCGGGCTAATGGTCTGGACGGTTACGCGCGGTACTCCAGCGAGGACGAATGCCTAGAGGTCACATCACACTGCGTCGCCGGCTGACAAACTACTTCTTCACCGGCCTGGCGGCTAGTCTTTCGGTGTTAGTAGTCGGCGTGCTGGTGGCTATTCTGGTCTACTTAGTGGTGCGTGGTGCGGGCTCGCTGAATTGGGCTTTTTTTACGCAAGTCCCTAAACCGGTTGGGGAGGCGGGCGGGGGAATGGCCAACGCGATTGTCGGCTCCATCATCATTCTCGCGCTGGCCACCGCCATGGGAGTGCCGATTGGGATCGGAGCGGGAGTCTACCTGGCGGAATACGGCCGCGGCGGTCGCTTAGGAAACGTGGTCAGATTTACCGCCGATACCCTGAATGGAGTTCCATCGATTGTGATCGGCCTCGTGGCATACGGCCTGGTGGCGCTTCCGCAACGCCATTTTTCCGCGTTTTCCGCGGGGGTCGCACTCGCTATTATGATGATTCCGACGGTGACGCGTACCACCGAGGAGATGCTGCTCCTGGTGCCGCAATCAGTGCGGGAAGCGGCTTTTGGCTTAGGTCTCCCCCAGTGGCGAACAACTATTTCGATTACTCTGGCAACCGCGCGCGCAGGAATTATTACCGGGGTGATGCTGGCCTTCGCTCGCGTAGCCGGAGAAACCGCGCCATTGCTATTGACGGCGCTTGGAAATCAATTTTGGAACTTCAATCCCAGTCAGCCCATGGCGGCCCTTCCCTTGCAGATCTTCACTTATGCCATAGCTCCGTTTGATGAGTGGCATCGCTTGGCGTGGGCCGGGGCGCTGGTGCTGGTAGGGATGATTGTGGGAACCACAACCCTGGTACGGTTTGTTTTTCTGCGGCGCATGTTGGGGGAGGCGCGCTAACCCATGGCCATCGCGGTTGAGGTCAAAGACCTGAAAGCCTGGTTTGGCAAAACCGAGGCGCTGCACGGTATCAACATGTCGGTGCAGGAAAAGCATGCGACTGCTGTGATCGGCCCTTCTGGCTGCGGCAAATCAACATTCATTCGTTGCTTGAACCGCATGCACGAAACCAATCCTGAAGCGAAAGCGGAAGGTGAAGTAAAAATCGGCGGCATGGATATCTACGACGCGCCTGCCGTCGACGTTCGCCGCCGCGTCGGTATGGTTTTTCAGAAACCAAACCCGTTTCCCACCATGACGATCTATGACAATGTCGCGGCCGGCCTTAAACTGAACGGCACCCGAAGTAGGAAGGTTCTCGACGAGGTTGTCGAGCGTTCACTCCAGCAAGCAGCCTTGTGGGATGAAGTGAAAGATGTTTTGAAGAAAAAGTCGGGAGCAAGTCTCTCCGGCGGGCAACAACAGCGGTTGTGCATCGCACGCGCTCTGGCGGTCAAACCGGAAGTGCTGCTGATGGACGAGCCCGCTTCGGCGCTCGATCCGATTTCGACCGCAAAAATTGAAGATCTGATTTTCGAGTTAAAGCAGAACCTGACCATCGTGATCGTGACTCATAATATGCAGCAAGCCTCACGCGTGGCGGAATTCACTGGTTTCTTTCTGATGGGCAATCTCGTCGAGTTCGATCGTACGGAAAAGATTTTTACGAATCCCTCGGACAAGCGCACAGAAGACTACATTACCGGCAGGTTCGGATGACACGTATTCGTTTTCACCAGGAACTGGACGAACTTAAGCACCGCATTCTGTCCATGGCAGGCATGGCAGAACAAGCGATTGACCTGGCGGTGCAAGCCTATGCGCAGCGGGACCTCGCTCTCTGTAAACGTGTCCTGGACAACGAATCGTCCATCAACCGCTCTGAACGCGAAGTGGATGAGCTGGCGGTTGATCTGCTTGCCATGCAGCAGCCAATGGCGGTCGATCTGCGCTTCATCCTGGCCGTGATCAAGATCAACGCCGACCTGGAGCGCGTAGGCGACCAGGCAGTGAACATCGCCCAGCGGGTCATGAATATGATCGAGATGGAGCCCGCCGATCTTCCTGTGGACATTCCGGCGATGGCGGCGCGCGTGCGCACCATGGTGCGGGATGCGCTTCGTGCCTTCATCGAAGGCGATACTGAATTAGCGAAACATGTGCTCGAAGGCGATGACGAAATTGACCGCATGAACAAAGAAGCCTTTGCCGAGCTTTCTCGCTGTATGCAGACGAAACCAGACAGCGCCGTGCAGGCGCTCGATGCACTCTCGATTGCGCGAAACTTGGAGCGGGTTGCCGACCATGCCACAAATATTGCGGAAGATGTCATTTTCTGGGTACGAGGTGCCGATGTTCGACATGGAGCCGGGCAAAGTCTCGCGGGCACTTGAGGCTCAGCCCTTGAATCCGACAATTTTTATATTGGAAGACGATCCCGATATAGCCGGCTTGTTAAAGCATCACCTTCAAGCTGCGGGATACGGAGTCTCCTGGTTTCCCATGAGCGGAGGCTTTCTCGACGAGATGTATGCTCGCCGGCCTGCGCTTGTCATTCTCGACATCATGGTGCCGGGAAATAACGGGCTCGACATCGCGAAGTCGATCCGCAACAACTCCGCTTTGGCCGGGATTCCCATCGTCTTTGTCACCGCGCGGACAGCTGAATCGGACCGTCTGCGCGGATTTGAAATTGGAGCCGACGACTACATCACCAAGCCCTTTAGTCCCAAGGAAGTAGTGGCTCGCGTCAAAGCCGTGCTCCGCAGGTTCGATCAGCCGCTCAAAAAAGAGACTGTCCGCGCCGGCGATCTCGTGATCGATACCGCCGCCATGCGGCTGACGGTTCGCAGCGAACCGGTGGTCACGACAGCTACTGAGTTTCGGCTCATCGAGTTCCTGGCTTCCCACCCTGGCCGCGTGTTCACGCGCAAAAGCCTGCTTGACGCGGTCTGGCACGATACTGCCTTCGTTACCCCTCGAATTGTGGACGTGTATATTCGCCGTTTACGGGAGAAAATAGAGCGTGATCCGGAAAAGCCGCGGCACATTCATACCGTGCGCGGCGCCGGCTACATGTTCGAGGTCCGTAAGTGAGGCATAGGGTTTTCCTAAAACTCCTGCTTCTGATCATCGTGGTAGTTGGAGTTTCGACTGCCGCGCTGGACGTTCTTGTGCGACGCAGCTGGGAGAGCTCGATTTCGTCTCAGCTACAGCAGGATTTGCAGGATAAAGTCCAAATGTTCGCCGCGCGCGCGGACCGCGAAGCGGGATCCATTCCCTTTCAGCAGTTAGCAAGCGAAGTTGGCAAGGCGGCGCGGGCCAGGGCCACGATTATTGAACGCTCCGGCAAGGTGCTAGCCGATTCTGAAGCCCACAGCGAGGAAATGGAAAATCACGCCACGCGGCCGGAGTTCATCGCTGCATTGCATGGTCAAATTGGCAGCAACACCCGCACCAGCCACACACTTGGGATCGAGTTTCGGTACGTCGCGGCACCAACGTCGTTTGGCGCAGTCCGGCTGGCATATCCATTGGAAAGGATCCGGGCTGATATCCGCCATGCTCGTGAACAGTTGCTGGAAGCCTCGGGAAGTGCGTTGCTGGTTGGATTTGTCCTGGCACTGATCGGCGCAGAAAGCGTGGCCAGGCGATTGCGCAAGATGGTGGTATTTGCGCAAGAGATTGGCTCAGGCAACCTGTCGGCGCGATTGCCGGAATCCGGTAGCGACGAGATCGCGTTGCTGGCCATGACGCTCGACAAGACGGCGCGCCAGCTGGAGACGAATTTCCGGCGTCTTGAAGCCAGCCGCCAGCAGCTTGAAACGCTGTTGAACAGCATGGAAGATGCGGTGGTCGCAGTCTCGCCCAAACGTGAAGTGGCGTGGTTTAACGGCGCAATGAAGCGCATCTCAGCCAGCTCGATTCAGGTCGGGACACCATTGATCCGCACGGTCCGTGATCCAGACCTGTTGAAGGCGGTGGACGAAGTGCTCGCACAACGGAAGGCGCTAAGCACGACGGTGTACTCGGTTGCGCCAGGACGCACCTTCGGGATGACATCAGCCCCGCTGCCGGATGGCGGCGCAGTCTGCGTTTTGCGCGATACGACCGAGATTGCCCGAGTAGAGCGCACGCGGCGTGACTTCATCGCCAACGTTTCGCACGAACTGCGCACGCCTCTCACCTCGCTGCTCGGATACACCGAAACGCTGTTAGATGAACCGGCCGATTCCAAATCCCGCGAGTTTTTGGAAATCATGCGACGCAATGCGCAGCGCATGACCCGCCTGACCGATGATCTGCTCACCCTGGCACGCGTTGAATCCGGGGAATATCCGCTAGAGCAGAGTTCGGTTGCTGTACACGAACTGCTTCGCGACGCGCAGGTCTCCTTCAACGAAATGGCCCGCGCGAGGGGCTTGGCCATCGAGGTGGCCGACTCGCCTGATGTGCAGGTATCTGCCGACAGGGATGCCATCCATCAGGTGTTCGGCAATCTGCTGGACAATGCCCTGAAGTATGCGCCAGGCACAAAGAAAATCGAGATTGGCGCCGCCAGGAAAGGCGATGAAGTCGAATTTTTTGTCCGCGACTTTGGCCCTGGTATCGCATCCGAGCATCTGCCTCGGTTGTTCGAGCGTTTCTATCGCGTCGACAAAGCTCGCTCACGCGAGGCTGGCGGCACCGGTCTGGGTTTAGCTATCGTAAAGCACATCGTTTTGAACCACGGCGGCGAAGCAGGCGTAAGAAGCGAACTGGGACATGGATCGACGTTCTGGTTCAGGCTGCCGCTAGCCAAAGTGGAAGTTGAGCTGGTGCGCTAACCGGCTTTTCGATTCATCCTCCCGGCGCAATCGTCTTGACCTTGATTGTTTTTGCCGGCACGCCGCCAACTACGTGATATGGCGGGACGTCTTTCGAAGCCACTCCGATCGAGCCAACCAAGCCATGTTCCGCCACGCGTACTCCGCTGAGAACGGTCGCGTGATAGGTGACTCTCGCACGCGGCCCGATTTCGGTTTTGTGGTTGGTAATGATCATGCCGTCATTCAAATCGTGGGCATGCGTGTACACGTTGGCATAATCAGAAATTGAGCTGCCTTGGCGGATGATAAGTTCGCCGCGATCGTCAAGCAGTACGTATTTGTGAATTGTGCAATTGTCCTCAACCGTCAGGTTGTAGCCAAACGAAACCTCGACGCCGTGGAAAATCTTTACATTTTTGCCGCAGTGTTTGAAGATGTGACGGGCGAGCATCGCCCGGACGCGAAACCCCAGCCAATGATTCAATCCCACCGGCGAGCGGTCGTACATCATCCAGAACCAGATTAACGGCTTGCGTTCGGCATACTTCGCGGCGTCCACATCACCGTAGTATTCGGGCTCGAGAGTCGCGTTGCGCGGATCGAGCGAGTGCAATAAGACTTGACGCGCTGGCGGAGCCTTCGGCTCAGGTTTGCTTACCTGATATAACTGCTGTAGCGCGTCGCGCACGACGTCGCTGCGGTGGTCTGGATCGGGATTGGCGAATTCCGAATCCAGCTGATCAATCCATTGAAGAAATGCAAGCTCTGCGGCAGGCTTTGGACCGAGGTTCCTGTATTCGTATCGTGGCATGTGGGTTCCAGAGGTAAGGCTGAACGATAGCATAGCGCATGGTCATTCGTTACTTGGGGCTCAGGGACAGCAGTTGGCCGGAGTACTGAACCACTTGGTCCGGCGATAACGCGGGTTCAATGCCAATGCCACGATTTTCTTTGACGAACACAACGTTGAAAGTCCGTTTTTCCAGCATGCCTGGAAACGATCCTTTGCGCTCGCCGAGAGTCAACATGTGTGTCGCATCATTCCAGCGAATGGGAATCGTCGCGTACTTCCCTTTTTCGTAGTTGTAGGTGTCGCCTTCGTCTTCGTAGAGGGTGAAATCGCCGTCGGCACCCGGGTAGACCCGCAACTCGATGGGGTCCGCGGGTTTCTGATTTGAATATTCTTCCTCCGGCCCCATGGGAACAATTGATCCTGCGCGGACGTACAACGGCATGCGATCGAGCGGCGCGGAAACGTTTGCGAACTTTCCGCCTTCGACTTCAGCCCCAGACCAAAAGTCATACCACTTCCCCTCCGGAAAATATATGCGGCGTTCTGTCGCGCCCTGCTCGGTTACCGGGTTCACCAGGAACGCAGGCCCGTACATAAACTGATCGCCCACATTCTGCGCATTCACGTCATCGCGGAAATCCATTACCAGCGGCCGCATTGGGGTGTAGCTTTCGGACGTCACCTTCCACGCCAGCGAATAGATGTAAGGCAGCAACCGATAGCGCAGCTTGTCGTACTGAACCAGAATCTTGCTCGCTGGGCCGTAAGACCACAGCTCGTTCTCGTCCGGGTTGTAGCGTGTCCCGTGCACGCGAAAGATCGGCGAGAACGTGCCGAACTGAAACCAGCGCACGAACAGCTCGCGGAAACCCGGATCGGCGAGGTTGCCGATGTGAAAGCCGCCAATATCAGTCGTCCAGTAAGGAAGCCCGGAAAGCGAATAATTCAAGCCGGCGGGAATCTGCCGTTTAAAACTGAGCCAATCCGAAAGAACATCTCCCGACCACGCGGTCACGCCATAGCGCTGCGATCCGGCAAATGCCGATCGAGACAAAATGAAAACTCGCTTCCGGTCCGACGCGCTGCGCTGCCCTTCGTAAACCGCCCGCGTCGTCTCAAGGGGAAAAATATTCGCGTAACGGTCGCCGTTGCCGATGAACAGCTTGTGCCCAAGCAAAATATTTTCTTCCTGACCTTCGGTCTCCGGTTCAGTCGTGTCCAGCCACCATGCATCATCGCCGATTTTGAACAGCGCTTTGTCCATCAGCTCCCAGTAATACTTCCGCGCCTCAGGATTCGTCGGATCGTAAACTGCCATTCCCTGCGCATGAAACGGCGGTTTCGCGACCTTAGTGCGATCAATAAGGAAGCCCCGCCGATCCATCTCGTCATATTCTTTCGATCCTGGCTCAAAAAACGGCCAGACGGAAATCATGAAATGGAAGTGTTCGTCATGAAGCTGCTGCACCATAGCCTTCGGATCGGGGTAATTTTTGTTGAAGACGTGCTCGCCCTTGCGGTTCCACCAGAACCAGTCCTGAACGATGTTGTCCACGGGCAAGTGCAGGTCGCGATATTTTTGAGCGACTGCCAGAATTTCTTCCTGCGATGTGTAGCGATTCTTGCATTGCCAGAACCCATAAGCCCAGCGGCCAAACATCGGTGCCGCGCCAGTCAACTCACGATAACCAGAGATGATTTTGTCGAACTCCGGCCCGTAGATGAAGTAGTAGTCGATCGTGTCGGCAACTTCCGAGCTGATGTAGGTCACGTGCACGAAGCGGTTGTTGAAGCGCGTGCGCGAGGTGTTGCTCCAGAAAATTCCGTAGCCGTTTGAGGACAGCAGCATAGGCACGGCAATATTCGTGTTTTCCTGCGAGAGGTCGATCGACTCACCGCGGTAATTCCAGACTCCTGCCTGATGCTGCCCGAGCCCGTAAAATCTTTCGCGCGAACCATACATCTCGACCACCGTCTCGCCGCGATAGGTTTTCTCACCGTTGACCGTCCCTGGGGTCATGATGCGCTTGGCATCGCGAAACAATTGCTGGCCAGCCGCGGTTGAGAAAGTAAAAGCCCCGGTGTCCTGCTCGATCGTGATTTTCAGGCTGGTCGTCGAAAGCGTAACTTTCTGGCCGGCGGATTCCATGTTCCATGGAACCGGCTGCCACGAGTTCTTCAATACGACGTAATCAGGGCGTTCCGGGAACTTTCCCGTCGGCGAATACACAACGTGAATGATCGAGTTGGAGCAGACCTGCAGCTTCAGCGCGGCGCCCGATTTGAACCATGCACGTACGCCTTCTGTTTCCTTGGTTACGGTCGTGATTGGGTTCAGTGGAGTCCATTGCGCCGAGGCCGGGCGCAGAAATACGACCAAGAAAAATCCATACAGCACGAGGCGGAGCAGGCTGAAGTTTTGAAGTTTGCCTCTGCGACCTTTGCGCTCTCTGCGGTTAAACGCTCTACCGCAAAAATCGCCAAGGTTTCGCAAAGGCCGCAAAGAGAACTGAGTGCAGGTTTTGTTCAAGCGGAAAAGATTAACATTCGCGAAGCAAAACAAAAAGCCGGCACGTTGGGTAATTCAGTAATTGGGTAATTTCAACCAGCTTGCAAAAATTGTGTTAATTACTCAATTACCAATTAAACCCTGACCCGGAAAGGGTTCGACAGGGAGAGCTACCGCCAGCGCTTCAGGCGCGGCCATATTTGTTGAAGCGTTCCGAACTTTGCTCCTCGGCAAATGAACACTGGAACCTCGCGCGTCAAGGCGTACCGATTATCCGGCGATGTACCCACGTACTGCACCTGGTTAAACAGGCTTTCCAGTTTTTCCCGCGTATCATCAAGCACGATCAGACAATTCCCGGAATATCCATCCGGCCCCCAAATCCAATAGCTGCGGTCGCCGCTGATGGCATGCGGCAGTCCGTATTGACGGCCGAAGAAGTCGATGGCCCCGGCTTGCCCGTAGTCCTGCGCAAAAATACCACAACCTTTTCGCTCTTTCGCCTCAAGCTGGTTCCATGCCACCGCCGTTTCCTCCACAACCTCTCTCCATCCAAACTGATCGGAGTACCACTGCGGCAGCGCCGCGCGCATGTGCGAGTGCTCAGTTACCGGCAACTTGAAAGGCAGAGTCTTCATGTACGAGATGAAGTGGTCAGGCGAGAAGATGGGAACCGGAATGGGCGCGATGTACACGCCCATCGCAACCAGGACAACAACAATCGCCGGTTTAAGCCAAGCACCAGCAGGCCGATTGAGCCATTGTTCGATCGCTACCGCCCCGGCTGCGAACATCATGGAGTAGATCGGTCCAAGATAATAGTTCTTTCCATGCAACGCGAAGAAAATTGCGTAGGTTACCAGATAGCACCAGCCCAGCAGCCGATACGGTTTCAATCTCGGCCAAACCAGCAGCGCAATTAAACCAGTGATCCAGATTGGCGCGGTGAATGGGCTTACGTTCATCATCTGCTGCACGAAAAAATCCACCGGTCCGAGCACAACATCTCGCCCTTCTTCCCGAATGGCGTGCATGAGTTGTAGGAATGGCCAGTGATAGTGAATATTCCACAGCACATTGGGAAGGAAAATCAGAAAGGCGACCGCTCCGCCCAGCCAGATCCATTTGTTCAGCAGGAACCGGCGGTGCTCGGTCAGCAGCAGGCCAACCGCAATCCCGATGAGGAAGAAAGCGATCGAGTACTTCTCTTCTAGGCCTAATCCGGCCAGTACCCCGAATCCTAGCCAATAACGCGGATCATTGCGCTTGATCGCGAGAATCACAAAATAGGCGCAGCCCATCCAGAGATTCGGTTCCAGGCAATTCGTTCCGAGAAGGCTTCCATTGGAAAGATACTGACCTGCCACCACGACGCACACCGCAGTGAGCAGAAGAGCGTAAAACTTGCCGCCCAGTTCACGCGCAATCATCGCGGCTTGCACTACCAACAGCGACGACGCGAGAGCGGGAATAAATCGAATCGCGCGCAGAGAATCGCCCAGCACGGCCCGCGAGAGATGAGTCAGAAATGGAATCAGCGGCGGCTGATCGACGTAGCCCCACGACAGATGGTCCCCGCAGGACATGTAATCGAACTCATCGCGGAAGTAGCCGTAGCGGTTGTTGAAATAAACATGGAAGGCGAGCTTCGCGAGAGCAATCGCCCAGACCACGACCATAGCGGCGCGAAACTTGTCTTTTTCTCGCTCAGTGGTTGATGCAGGAAAACTGGGGACGGTCGTCGTTGCCATGATTGTCGTTGTCTCAGTTTCTCTACATACGCTGGCTTCGCCGTATAAGTTCCACAACGCGGAATTGTAAAAATGCCGATGTACTCAGCTAATACGGCTTTTCGCCGGGATAATCCATTTCATAAAGCGCTTCCACGCCCGTTCGCTTTAGCAAGTCATGAACTTCCGGAGGGGAGAGACGTGGACCGGGGCGCTCCTTGGCATTCGCAAAGCCGTATCCGGCTACACCCATCACAGCGGTCTGCAAGCCGAGCATGTGCGGGTCAACTCGCTCGTAAGTGTCGATGATCGTGTGATGCCGGTCATTGTAATCGCCTTCGGCGACGGCCAACGAAAAGGTCGGCACGCCCATCACCACGAATGCTTCCTCATCGGAATCAAACGTTAGGTCCATCAGCATCTGATTCGCCCCAATTCCTGCCAGCGGCTTGAGCACCTTCTCAGTGGCCGGCTTCAAATCGGGCCGCCCGTAGAGCTGAAGGCCCAACGGCTCCTGTGCGCCGGAGTCCGTGTTGATTACCGCCCACAAATTGTCGAGCTCCGCCTTGTGCCCTTCAACATAAGCTTTGGAACCCAAGTCAGACTGCTCTTCCCCGGAAAAGAAAACGAATCGCAGGGTATGCTTGGGCCTTAGCTTCATCAATTTCAGAATGCGCGCGACTTCCAGCACTGAAGCCACGCCCACTCCGTTATCGTTCGCGCCTTGCGCCGGGTCCCAGGAATCAAAATGCGCAGTCAAAAGCACCATGTGCTCGCGATCGTTTCCTTCGAGGTCCGCCATGACATTCCGCTCCCGAACCGGATGATCGATGAACGAATTTTGCACGTCCAGCCGAATCTTGACTTCGCCTCTTGCCAGCAGCCGCCGTAACAACGCCGCGTCTTCATGCGCTATCGATAGCACTGGCAAGGGCCCGCGGGGATAAAACAGAAACGCCGACATGTACAGCATGCGATCGGGTTTGTCGGAGATGATCATCATGGCCGCAGCGCCGGCCTGCGCAAGTTTTTGCGCAACTTGCGCTCGCGTGCCCACATAGCTGGTTGAGAGCGCATTGCTCTTCAAGTCGACCAGAACCGCGGCGCCTCGAACCGAAGCCGGGATTGTTGGCAATCCGTTCTCGACTGATCCGAGATCAAGCACCGGCGCCTCAATCGCGCCGGGCGTGCCTGGTACCCAACCGTAGGTCCCAACGTACAGATCGCGTTTTACCGGACTGACAATTATCCCGGTCACCGCTCCCTTTCGCCATCCCGGCGTGAGCTCGTATTCTTCGAAACGCGCATTGTCGTACCCGGCTTGTTTGAGCGCGTTCAAAATCAGCTCGGAAGCAGCCCGGCATTCTGGGCTGCCTGTGATTCGGCCTCCGATCGTATCGGTGAGGGTTTCCAGGAATTGTGCCGCACCGCCGCGTGTAATGGCGTAGCCGGCGATTCGCGCAGGATCGTCGTCATTGACCTGCGTGTTTTCCTGGGAAAAGGACAGTGCGCCGCCGACCAAGAGCAGCAGCGCAAGCATTCCAAGCGCATAACTACGCATGCAGCCTCCCTTGAAATCCTATGATTGTAGTTGGAGATTTACGCCTCGCCCGAGTAAACCATTTCGACGACGGTGCAATCGTCGCTGAGGGGTGTGCTGCCGCAGAACTCGGAGACCGCGGCGAAAATGTCTTGCATCGACCCCTTTTTCGCGGCAACTTCGAGGCGCTCATTGTCGAAAAACTCGCCTTGCGCATTTTCGGCTTCAGTTACGCCATCGGTTACCAGGACCAGGCGGTCGCCGGGATGCAAGTTGTAGCGATCACTCTGGTAGGTCACATCGGGGAGCAAACCGATGGGCAGATTGCCATGCGCAGGCCGGATAACCTCACCTCCGCACACCAGCAAAGGCGGAACGTGCCCGCAGTTGACGTATTCGAGATCGCCATCACGGCGCAGTCGGGCAATGATCACGGTCGCGTATTTTTCGCCGATGTGCTTGCTGGTTAAGTAGCGATTTGCCGACGCGGCAATTTCGACCAGGGGAGTGCCCGCCACCAGCTGAGAATAGAGCATGCCCTGCAGTGTGGAAGCCAGGATTGCCGCAGAAACTGCTTTCCCGGCCACATCCGTGACGACGACTGCCAATCCCTCTTCCGTGTTCACTGCATCAAAAAAATCACCGCCAATTTCTTTGCATGAAAGATTCTTCCCGGCAATGCGCGCAAACGGCACCTCCGGAATCGTCACCGCCATCAGCCTTTGCTGAATCGAAGCCGCGATTGAGAGTTCTTGCTGGTACCGGCGCGACTCTTCTTCGGCCTGCACCAGGCGCGCGTTCTCGATCAGCGACGCAGCTTCAGTGGCGACCACGTGCAGGATGTCTCCGCTGACTTTGGAGATATCGCGCGAGGCAAAACGGGAATCGACGTACAGCGCACCCATAGCTTCTCCGGCGGCCGCGGGATCGCTTCCGCTTCGGCCACGCGTTTGCACCTGCAGCTTGCGAAGGGGAATACAAATCACCGTACGCAGATCGTAGGCGACTATGCTCTGACGTCCCGAGAGATCGAGCGATTGGCTGGTATCAGTCAGCAGGAATTCCGAGTTCGCACGCATCGCATCTTCCAGGATGGAGTGCGAAATTGTCTTGTCGTCCAGCAACAGCTCGCCCTTGGAATTGCGGCCCGCCGCCAGATGCAATTTGCCATCAGCCAGCTTCAGGAACACGTATCCACGCTCGGCTCCCGTCAGCTTTAAAGTGACATCGAGCAGGGTGAGCAGAATTTCATCGAGAACGCCGGTGGTATTGAGCTTGCGGGCAGCCTCAAGAAAAATAGTCAGCTTTTCGAGATCGGTGACTTCGTTCGAAATTTGAATGCCCGAAATCTGGCTCAGAAAATCGCGGGCCGTATTTGTGGTGACATGCTGCGGATGAAAAACGGCGTAAATGGTGTCGCGAGCGCCAAATTCCAGCCGGTCATTGCGCTGCAAGGCCTTCCGCTGCACCCGCTCACCATTCACGTAAGTGCCGTGCTTGCTGCCCTGATCTTCTACGAAAAACTTGCCGCTATCGGAAACAATGAGGGCGTGATCGCGCGAAACCCGTGGGTCGGCGATGGCCAGGTCCTTCTCCATCTTGCGGCCGATGGTGAAGGGCGTGTGATCGAGATAAAGCGTGCGCTGTTCGGTTCCTTGGACGAAGATCAGGCTGGGAAAGACACCCGAGCCTAAGCCGGAAATAGGTCCGATGATGGTCTGGGCAGACATGGCGCGCTACTAAGCATAAGCATAATGCCAGCAAAATGCGCGCGCGGGAAGGGGTTTGCCTGAATTGATAGAGGAGCAGGCTAAGTGCCCGCCCCTCATAAGCCATTGATTTACTTGGGCCGCAGAAAAGCCGCTAGACAGCCTTGCGCTCGTCAGCGACACTCTCCGATCCACGGTCTGACGCGGGGCCGACGGTGCAGGTTCGGCAACTTTGGGTGATGTCGCGTCGCCGTTGGCGCAGCCGTTGCTCGAAAGTCAACCAGCGGCCACCGATACCAGCAGCGCTCGACTGAATGGTGATGCCGTCGGAACCAGCTGGAATTGTTCGTGAGCTCAGTTCGGCCTGTTCACGCGATGAGAGTTGGCTCCCAATCGAACCCGCCTGTGCGGGCATTTCAGTCGGCGTTGGCGTGATGTCGCGGTCTGAACCTTTGCGGTGCTGGACAGGACCATCATGCCAAGCGTCTTTGTAACGTTGTTCGTAGCGTTTCCAGTTCTCGTCCGATCCGAGATCGGACTCTTTGTACTCCGGAAAACGCTCGATCTGCTCCTTAGTGGTTGAGACCTCAAAATCGTTCTTGTGCTTTTGCGAGGCGCGAATGCGGTCTGGCGGCAAAAGAAACTTTTTGCTGGAAAGCCAGCCGCCAGTGTCGATCACTACATAGCGTATGTTTCCTGTGGAATGATCAAAAACGACGTCATCAATCTTGCCGAGCTTTTCGTCGTCCGCGCCATAGAGCTTAGCGCTCCGAATGTCATCAGCAGTACCTTCATCGTCGAAGCGGTAGTCGCGCAACAAACCATAATGCGGCATTAAATCCTCCTGGGGAGGAACCCGGATCAGGGTTCCCGGTCTGAGTTCGCTTGCAATTACGCGATTAAGATGCGGCGACCTGAGGGGCCGAGCGTATGCCCTTTCCACAGTTATGGATTGAATACGCCCACAAAACAGCTGAGCACATTCGTCTATAATCGAGGTCTGGCGCTTCCCTAAAACACATGCATTTGCATTACTTCCCTGCTCTCTTTATCGGCGGCGACATTGTTGATTTAGTACGCGAAACCGGCCCGGTCGCGCAGGCTGTGCTGTTGGTCCTGCTGGTATTCAGCTTAATTTCCTGGGCCATCATCCTCTCCAAGTGGAGCGTGCTGCGCCGCTCAAAGGTGCAGAGCGGCCGCTTCGTGCGGGCGTTTCGGCGCGCGAACCGCATGCAGGACGTCAATGCGGTCTCCGAACAGTTTCGCCCCAGTCCCCTTGTAGGTGTCTTTCATTCCGGCTTCCGGGAATTCGAGCGCCAGGTGGGTACGTCGGGTGGCCTGCGCAATCCCTTGGCCGTCCAGCGCGCCATGCAGATCGCGTCCTCGGAAGAAATGACTCGCTTTGAGCGAAATCTGCCGTGGCTGGCGATCACCGGCGCGGTGACTCCGTTCGTGGGACTGTTCGGCACGGTTTGGGGGATCATCGATGCGTTTCATGGGCTGGGAACTAGCGGAGCTGCGACTCTCCGCGCGGTAGCTCCAGGAATTTCTGAAGCCCTCATCACCACCGCCGCCGGCCTGGTCGCTGCGATTCCCGCCGTCATTGCTTACAACCTGATCGGCGGTTCGATTCGCGAGTTCGCCGCCCGCTGCGACGATTTCTCGCTGGAGATGCTGAACGCGGTGGAACGCCAGCCAATGGCCTCGCGGGTTGCGGAGGAGGTGCGGCGCTAATGGCTTTCACCGCCGCGAATGGCCGAACCCAGGTCGCGCTTGCCGATATCAACATTACCCCGCTCGTCGACGTTGTACTGGTGCTGCTCATCATCTTCATGGTGACCGCGCCGGTGCTGCAGTCGGGAATCGAAGTTGCGGTTCCGAAGACCCGCACCGTAAAAGAGATCACCGAAGAGCGGTTGGTCATCAGCATCGATAAACAACAACGTGTCTTCCTGGGCAACGATCCCATCAACATCAATTCCATTGCCGATGCGCTGCGCAAGAAAGTGCGTGATCCGCAGCATCAGTCCATCTTTCTCCGCGCCGATGAGGACGTTCCTTTCGGAGCTTTTGCGACCGTAATGGACGCAGTGAAGCAGTCTGGGATCACAAACGTCAGCATCGTCACGCAGCCGCTGGAATCCCATGGCAAGCGGTGAAATATTTTTCGAGCACGAGAGCTGGGGACGCAACCTGGCGTGGTCGGTGGCTCTGCATGTGGGCTTCACTCTGGCCATCATCCTATACGCATGGATTGCCGGTAGCGGGCACGGGGCAAACTGGGGCGCGGGTGGGGGCGGCAGCGCGATGGGTGTAACCCTGGTGAGCAATGTTCCTCTGCCGGCCAATCCTGTGCAGACGCAGAATGTGCTCGCGACCGAGTCGAAGGGATTGTCGCAGTCGAAGCCGCAGACCAAAGTCGAAGAACCGCAGGCGATTCCGATTCCCGAAAAAAATGCCCGGAAGAAACCCGTGCCTCAGCCAACCGCGACCCAGCGCAAGCCCCAACCGCAACCGCAGGAACAGGCCAGCAACGTTGTTCCGTACGGCGAAGGTGGGCCTGTCAGCGGGCCATACTCGATGTTCAACTCGGGAGCAGCCAAAGGTGGATTTGGATTTACCGGCGGAGGTGGGGATTTCGGATCGCGTTTTGCTTACTATGTGCGCGGCGTGAATCAACGGGTATCGGAGAACTGGCTGAAGTACGAAGTGGATCCGCGAATCCAAAACGCTAATCGCGTCTATGTCACCTTCGACATTGATCGCAGCGGCCATCCTTCCCATGTAGAAATCGAGCAATCGAGCGGCGTGCCATCGCTGGACACGTCGGCGGTGCGGGCCGTGCAGCGCGTGGATTCGTTCGGTCCTCTTCCCACGGAATACGCGGGAAGCAAAGTCTCGGTTGAATTCTGGTTTGACTACAAGAAATGAGCCTTAATTGATGACCAAAGAATGGAACCATAATATGCACATAAGTTTGTTGCGCCCGACCGTATGTCGTAATACGATATTTATAGATCGTATGTTGCTGGACTTGTTGGGGCGGCTGGGGGCAATCGGTATTTTCTTAGCGTTTTGCTTCGCGGCCTCGGGAAGCGCGCGCGCACAGGATTGGATCAAAACCGGAACCGGCCTGGGCGTGGAGAAACCTCGTATCGCGGTGGCCGACTTCAAAGCTACGAATCAGGACCCTCGAAATACCGAGCTGCTCAAGACTTTCAATGACACGCTGTGGAATGACTTGAACAACTCCGGAATCGTCGAGATGGTTTCGAAGAGCTTTTATCCGTTAGGCCAGATCGGTTCGGCCGCCGACGTAAAGTTTGAATCCTGGAATGCGCCCCCGCCCAACGCGGCGTACCTGGTGTTTGGTAACCTGGGAGCCACCGCGAATAACCTCGCCGTTCAGGGCTGGCTCTATGACGTCAAGAACGTGAACTCGCCGCAAGTGCTGGGCAAACAATACAACGATAACGCCAACACTCAGGGGGCGCGACTCATCGCTCACAAGTTTGCCGACGAGATCATTGCCCGCCTGGGCGGCGGCATCAACGGCATTGCCGAAACCCAGATTTACTACGTCAGCTCGCGCGGCGGTCACAAGGAAATTTGGGCGATGGATTACGACGGAGCGAACCAGCATCCAGTCACCACTTTGGGGACGCTTTCGCTCTCGCCACACATTTCACCGGATGGATCGCGGCTGGCATTCAGCTCCTTCACCGGCTCCGGGTGGGAAATCCGCATGTTTTCGTTCGACCTGAACCGGCTGGTTTCTTTCCCGCGATATGGAGGCACGAATCTTTCTCCGTCCTGGTCGCCCGATGGAACGCGGCTGGCGTTTTCGTCATCTCGGTCAGGCGATCCCGAGATTTATACAGTCGACCAGTCCGGCGGCAACCTGCACCGGCTGACCAATGCCAGGGGGCCAGATGTCTCGCCAGTGTGGAACCGCAAAACCGGTTCTGAAATCGCGTGGGTCAGCGGGCGAACCGGGCTTCCGCGCATTTACACCATGGGCGCGGATGGCACGAATGTTCAGCAACTGACGGGGGAGGGATACGCTGTCTCCCCGGCATGGTCGCCCAACGGGCAACTCTTGGTGTTTTCCTGGATGCGCCACTATGGCCCAGGAGCGCCGGGTTCAGAAGATATTTACATCATGGACGTCTCCAGCAAGCAGTGGGTGCAGCTCACCCATGACGGCGGCAGAAATGATTTTCCGTCGTGGTCGCCAGACAATCGGCACATCGTTTTCCAGTCGAACCGGTCCGGATCGCTGCAGGTCTGGACCATGTTGGCCGATGGATCCAACCAGAAGCAGATCACGACTTCGGGTAGCAATTCGGAACCAGATTGGAGCTGGAAGTAGATTTGACACTTGTACTTAGGACAGAGTTCTTGGATGATCGGTAATAGAGCGCCCAGATGTTTTGCAACAACTCTTGGGCGTAAGTCTCAAGGGGATCCACGCACTTATATCTCGGAGGAGAAATTGAAGCAACTAACACTGAGAAGTATCGCTCTCGTCTTCGCGCTGGGTGCGATTCTGTTCCTCGGCGCTTGCCATAAGAAACAACCACCGCCGCCGCCACCACCACCACCGCCGCCGGCCGCGCCGACTGCATCGTTGTCGGCTAGCCCGGAGACGATCGACAAGGGCCAATCGTCGACGTTGACGTGGCAAACCACAAATGCTACAGACGTCTCCATCGATCAAGGTGTCGGAGCGGTACAGCCGAACGGTTCACAGCAGGTCAGCCCGACGGACTCGACGACCTATACTCTGACCGCAAAGGGCGCGGGTGGGTCGCAGACGGCGACCGCGCGCGTGACGGTGAATGCTCCGCCGCCGCCGCCACCGCCGCCAACGCAAAATCTGACCGACGAACAGCTGTTCGGGCAGAATGTTAAGGACATCTACTTCGATTACGATAAGTCCGATATTCGCGCCGATCAGCAATCGTCGATTCAGGCAGACGTCGCGTTCCTGCAGCAGCATCCCAACATCACCTTTACGATTGAGGGACACTGCGACGAGCGTGGCTCAACCGAGTACAACCTGGCGCTGGGCGACAACCGTGCCGGCTCGGTAAAGAATGCCCTGGTGGGAGCTGGAATCAGCGCGGACCGCATTAAGACCGTCAGTTACGGCAAGGAAAAGCCGTTCTGCACCGAGTCGAATGAAGCTTGCTGGCAGCAGAATCGCCGCGGGCACTTCGTGTATTCGAAATAATTGCTTTGCTGGCGAATGGAAGGGCGGCGATGTAACGCCGCCCGTTTTTACCATCCAAGCGGCCCGGGCGGGAGCAGCCGCCCGTTTTTCCACTTAATCCCCAAGATTTCCGCTACCCCACGGCAAGTACACCCAAGTAAAATCAAGTAAGCCGATGTCCGAATTCGTCCACCTTCATCTCCACACCGACTACTCCATGCTCGACGGCGCCTGTGACGTCGAGAAGCTTTGCCATCACGTAAAGGAACTCGGCATGCCCGCGGTGGCCATGACCGATCACGGCAACATTTTCGGCGCGGTGCATTTCGTGAATGCAGCGTCCAAGGCTGGAATTAAGCCGATCATCGGCTGCGAGCTCTACGTCTGCAAAAAGGATGATCATCGCATCGAGCGCACACCACCTGAGGGCGACACCTACAACCATCTCCTGGTGCTCGCAGAAAACGAAGAGGGTTATCGCAATCTGGTAAAGATCACCTCCGAGGCTTCCCTTCACGGTTTCTATTACAAACCTCGCGTCAGCAAGAAATTTCTCGCGGAGCACGCTAAAGGCCTGATCGCGCTTTCCGGATGCTTAAAGGGTGAAGTTGCCGAGTTCCTGATGGAAAACAAGTACGACGCGGCGCGGCAGGCTGCGACGACTTACTCCGATATTTTCGGCAAGCCGAATTTCTTCCTCGAAATTCAGGATCAGGGCCTAGAGATGGAGCACCGCATCCATCCCCATTTATTTCGGCTCGAAAAGGATCTTGGCCTGCCGCTCGTCGCCACTAATGACAGTCATTACCTTTGCGAAGACGACGCGCACGCCCAGGATGTGATGGTCTGCATTCAGACCGGCAAAAGCATTCAAGATGCCAATCGCATGAAGTTCCAGGGGACCCAGTTCTACGTGAAGAACGGCGACGAGATGTTTCAAGTATTCAAGGATGCGCCGGAGGTCCTTTCACGAACGCTTGCCATCGCTGAGCGCTGCCACGTGCGGCTGGAAAAAGTCAGCAATCCGTTCCCGCACTTCGACGTTCCCAAGGGCTACACGCTGGATACCTATTTCGAGCACGTCACGCGCGAAGGCTTTGCGAAGCGGCTGGAGCTGGTCCGCGAACTCTCCGCGTCGGGACAATTAAAGCATGGTGTTGCGGAATATGAGCAGCGCCTGGCCCGGGAACTAACCATCATCCAACAGATGCAGTTTTCCGGATATTTCCTTATAGTGTGGGATTTTATCCGCTACGCGCGAGAGCACGGTATTCCCGTCGGTCCGGGCCGCGGATCTGCCGCGGGCTCACTGGTTTCGTACGCGCTCGGCATCACTGATCTCGATCCGCTGCAACACGAACTTCTCTTCGAGCGCTTTTTAAATCCAGAGCGCATTTCGATGCCCGACATTGACATCGACTTCTGCATGAGAGGCCGCGGCGAAGTTATCGATTACGTCACGCGCAAATACGGCCGCGAAAATGTCGCGCAGATCATCACCTTTGGCACCATGGCGGCTAAGGCCGCGATCAAAGATGTCGGCCGTGCAATGGATGTTCCCTACAGCGACGTGGACCGCATCGCGAAAATGGTGCCGACCACGCTGAACATCACGCTGGAAACCGCGATCAAAGAGTCTCCTTCACTCCAACAGGCGTATGAAAACGATTCGCAGATTCGCCAGCTGATCGACACTGCCAGGAAGCTGGAGGGGCTGGTCCGCAACGCCGGCGTGCACGCCGCGGGAGTGGTCATTTCACCGCGACCGCTGAACGAACTGGTACCGCTCTATCGCACCAAGAACGACGAAATTGTGACCGCGTTCGACATGGTGGCGATTGAAAAGATGGGCCTGCTCAAGATGGATTTCCTGGGCCTGACCACGCTCACGATTCTCGATGACACGCTGAAGCTGATTCGGCAGAAGCCCACGGGCGAGGGTGCGCACGCCACACAGCTTGATGACCTCAATGCGATTCCATTGCACGATCAGACCACCTACGAAAAAGTCTTTCACAGCGGGCTGACCTCTGGTGTCTTCCAGTTTGAATCTCATGGCATGCGGGATGTTCTGCGCCGCTATAAGCCGAATTCAATTGAAGACCTAACCGCTCTGAACGCGCTCTATCGCCCCGGCCCTATTCAGGGCGGCATGATCGACGACTTCATCGATCGCAAGCACGGGCGCAAGAAGATCGAGTACGAATTGCCCGAGTTGCAACAGATTCTGCAAGAAACGCTTGGGGTCATCGTCTACCAGGAACAGGTGATGCAAATTGCCAACAGGCTTGCCGGCTACTCGCTCGGTGAAGCCGATTTGCTTCGTCGCGCAATGGGCAAGAAAAAGCCTGAAGAGATGGCGCAGCAGCGCGAGCGGTTCATCCAGGGCGCGGTGCAGCGCGGCTATCCGCCGAAGAAGATCGAGAAGATTTTCGACCTCATGGCGCAGTTTGCCGGCTATGGATTCAACAAGTCTCACTCCGCGGCCTACGCCCTACTGGCGTATCACACGGCTTATCTGAAGACGCACTATCCGGTCGAATTCATGGCGGCCCTGTTGACCTCGGTTACCGGCAGCACTGACGACGTTGTGAAGTACATCAATGAATGCCGGGAAATGGGCATTGCGGTCGAGCCGCCCGATATCAACGTCAGCGATGCAAATTTCACACCTCATGGGCAGGCGATCCGCTTCGGCTTGGCGGCGGTGAAGAACGTTGGCCACAATGCGATTGAATCGATCGTGGCCGCTCGCAAGAAGTTAGGGCAATTCAAGTCCATCTACGAATTCTGCGAAAAAGTGGATTTGCGGCTGTTGAACAAACGGGTGCTCGAGTCCTTGATCAAGAGCGGAGCCATGGACTCGCTGGGGCACCGCGCCCAACTCATGGCTGTGCTCGATAAAGCGATGGAACATGCGCAAAAAACGCATCGCGACGCCGAGTCTGGACAGCATGGGCTGTTTGGCGTTTTCGACCAGGAACAAGTGCAAACTTACGAGGACCGGCTTCCTGATGTTCCTCCCTGGGATGAGCACACTCGCCTGGCAAATGAAAAAGAGATTCTTGGGTTCTTCATCACCGGCCACCCGCTCGAGAAATACCGCGAAAAGCTGGAGGATTTGCGCGCCCTCTCAAGCGCTGAGCTCGGAGCCATGAAATCCTCCACCGGCAAAGACGAGACTCTATGCACGGCGGGTATCATCACCAATCTGCGCGTGCTTAAGTCGAAGAAAGGCGAGTTTTACGCACAGGCTTCGCTCGAAGATCTGTCGGGCTCCATCGACATGCTGGTGTTCCCCGAAGCGTACCGCAAGCTGCAGGAGAAACTAAAAGGGCTGGCGGACGTGCCGGTGCTCGTGCGCGGCGGAGTTCGTATCGAGGAAGGCGCCAACCCCAAGCTTACTGTGAGCGACATCAGCTCACTTGAGGAAGCCCAGGTTCCGCTTCCCCGTTCACTGCGCATACGATTGCTGACCGAAAATGCCTCGCCGTCCGTGGTCGATGATCTGCATCTCCTTTTCTCTCAACGCAAAGGCGACGCCAAGGTGTTATTTGACGTGGAACGCAGTGGAGATTTCATGGTGGTAATGGAGGCGGAAGGCTATAATGTCCTGCCAGACCGCAACTTTATTGCGCGCGTAGAAGAACTCTGTGGCCGCGGAGCCGTCAGAGTAATTGATTAAATTGATTAATCGGATCATCGGGCGATCGGGCGAAGTTTGCTGACTCGAAGCTCGACGTACTCTCGCAGATCGCATCTGCAGATCACCCGATGGTGAGATCACCCGATCGTTGAAGGAGTTCGCATCGCTACGGCGAAACTAATGAAGACGGCCGACATCAGCGCCGTGATCACCAGCGCTCAGCTTTTGCTCTCGATGGTCGAGACCAGGCGGGCGGCGCGCAATGGCAACGGCACGGACGCGACCGCGCCGCAAGAACTGGAAAAGATCGAGCGGCAGCTAGGCAAGCTCGAATCGCTCGACGGCCAGAACGCCGATGTTCGCAAAGAGATTGACGACCTGCGCCAGCGGGTAGCCGCATTGCGCAGCGAGATCGCCCATCGCGAAGCCTGGATCAAGACCGAACTCGCCCGTCATCCACAGCGCCCCTACTTCCTCGACTATGTCGAAAAAATCTTCACCGATTTCAGCGAAATTCATGGCGACCGGCGCTTTGCGGACGACCCGGCGATGGTTAGCGGGATAGCGCGTTTCCATGGTGAGGAAGTCCTGCTTGTCGGGACACAAAAAGGTCGAGATACCAAGCAAAAGGTGTATCGCAATTTCGGACTGCCGAATCCTGAAGGCTATCGCAAGGCTTTGCGAGCGATGCACATTGCGGAAAAATTTTCCCGGCCAATTTTCACCTTTGTGGACGTGACTGGCGCAAATCCAGGGCTGGGCGCGGAAGAACGCGGCCAGGCGGAGGCGATTGCTGTGAACCTTCGCGAGATGACGCGACTGTGCGTCCCGATCATCACCATCATCACCGGCGAAGGCGGAAGCGGCGGCGCTCTGGCGATCGCCGTTTCTGATCGCGTGCTGATGATGGAAAACGCGATTTATTCCGTTATCTCGCCCGAAGGCTGCGCGTCGATCATGTGGCGCGACTCCAGCAAAAAAGAACTTGCCGCCGACGCCTTGAAGATCACGGCTTCTGATTTGCAGGAACTCGGCTGCATCGATGCAATCGTTCCTGAGCCCCCGGGCGGCGCGCATACCGACGCCGACTCGGCAGCCAAGCTGGTAGATGAAGCCCTGCAGAAAAATCTCGCAGAGCTGAAGGCGCTTCCCATTCGCAATCTCGTCGATTCCCGCTACGATAAATTCCGCAAGATGGCGCAGTTCTTTAGCGAACAGTGAGACCCCGCATGAAGCTCGAGTCGGCGCCGGTTTTAAAAATTGGTCAATCGGCGTTCTGCGCGAGCGCGGCGGAGTTTTTCTTGGCTATGCAGCAAGCTGAAGTGCCCCTTTTTGGCGCAACTACCAGCGCTTCGGCTTCGCTGTGCTCGGGATGCATGGACTCAAAATCCAAAACTGGGCAGCTTAGGCTTGTGAACTGAGTGCGCCGGCTCTCTTCGCCATCATCGGAACTTCGAATCCATCCGGCAGGAATCCGACCTGCTCCATGGCCAGACGCGCTTCCTCGTTGCGCATGAAGGTATTCCATACAAACTGTGAACGGGCATTCTCTACCATCAGCATGCTGATGCCAACATCGATGCCCAGCACGTCCTTGCTGGTCCAGCCAGTGATCGGATTGAAGGCGTCGACGAAGCCATATTTCCTCCAAATCTGGTGCCCATATTGCACGCGCAAATTACGCAGAACAGCTGAAGATTCCGGAAACAGGAAGGGCAGCGATCCAGCGGCCGCGGAAGGCACGATGCTACCGTCGATTGGCCCCAGCAGCGGCGGCCCACCCCACGCGACGTAACCCAGGCGCGAGTCTGACGCCGTGATCCCCCAGATATCTCCCGAATAGCAGGGGAATTTCTGGCCCAGCTCCTGGCAAAATTCGCGATGAGCGCGACAGGCGAGAATGGAATTCTCAAAGTAGTTGGCGTAATCATCATGCCGGCTGCGGAAATCAAACCACGCGTGCGAGAACTGATGCACAAAAAGCGGAGCAGGACTGGAAATATATTGATGACCGCGATAAACCATTTTCGGCCGCCGGATGGCATGCCAGCACTCCGCCGGAATCGGCGCCGTCGGCGAGCCAATCGCAAGCAGGTACAGCATCATGGATTCGCAATAAGAATCCCAGCGCAGGCGGCTGAACCCGTGCTCGGGTTTCCAATCCAGCGCGAAAGTTGGTCCGCCGTTTAATATCCAGGGCCAATCGACTCGATGGTAAAGAGTCGTGGCATCGCGCCGAATTTCGTTGGAGTGGAAATATTGGCGGCACGTGAGCGCACCACACAACAGGATCGCCATGTCGATCGGCGAGATTTCCGATTTGCCAAGCCGCGCGCCACTATTCTCATCGACAAAGTGATACAAGAAGCCATGCTCGATGGGCGCAGAATGAACCAAAAAGTCCAGGGTCAGGGCTGCGCGTCGTTCAATCTCCTTGTGCGGACGATATCCTCGCTCCGCCCCGATGCACAGCGCGGTTAGTCCAAAACCGGTAGCTGCGATGCTTGCCTTCCGACGCGCACTGCCGCCGTTCGCATTGGCGCGATCGAGCAACAGTCCGGTTTGAGGATTGGCTTCGTTCCAGAAAAATTCGAATGCGGATCGCTCCAGCTCATCTAGCAGGGCGGAGTCGCTGAATTCCGGCCCAGATTGCTTTAGGGCAAGGCCGGAAGCTAACGTCTTCACAGCGAACGGAAGAACTGCAGCCCCAGTCAATGCCCCGCGAAGGAATTGACGACGGGTAGAAATCATGAAACTGGTGGTGCTCCATTATGAGCAGAGCTGCTGTTCAGAGACAATGGCCATCACCGAGAGAAGTGGAATCTTTTCTCTCCGGCGTGAAATTTTTGCTCGAACTTCGATCTGCTGAGGAATGAACCGCTGTTTGGCATCTTCCGGCTGCTTTGCCCCGCAGTCAAAGAAATCCACGCGCTACAGCATAACGGGAGTAATTAGGAAGAACGCCTTAGTTTCAGCCCACTCTGGGCCGCGGCATGCTTGTCTATAATGAGGGCTTCGTCGGCTCGCGGATAATCGCGCTGACCGGCGCAAACGTCTTCTTCGTCAAACCTTTGCGCCGGTTTTCGGCATCTCTGGTTAGAACCACCGCGGCGGCAATTCTGACGGTAGCCAGGCATTTCAAGCGGGCCAGGGATATCCCAACTTGCGCGGTTCTCGCATGCTGGGGACAGATCAGGACTCGGCCAAATGGCGCAAAACGAGAAGTTCTGGAGCAGCTGGCACGAGCGCCTTTCGGCGCTACGCAACGTGCCGCCGATCCTGAAGATCGTCTGGCAATCCGGGCCGGGAGTGGTCGCGTTTGGAATCACAGCGCGCATCGTTGCCGCACTGTTGCCCATTGCGATTGGCTACATCCCCAAGCTGATCATTGATATTCTCGTTGATATTCTCGTTATTAAGCACCAGGGGCCGGTTCCGACCAGACTGTGGTGGCTGGTAGGAGCTGAGTTTGCGCTAGCCGTAGGCAGCAGCCTGGTCACCCGCGCAATTGATTATTCCGACGCTCTTCTCGCCAACAAGTACACGCGCCACGTCAGCATCCAGGTGATGAAGCACGCCTCGGAACTGGACCTGACCGCATACGAAGATCCAATTTTTTATGACCGGCTGGAACGCGCTCGCGTGCAAGCCACGGACCGCCTGGTCATGATTCAGTCCATCGGACGACTGGAATTGCAACTCATCACCGCTCTCGGTTGGTCGGTAGCGGTGATGCTGTACTCGCCTTGGCTGATGCTGCTTCTGATTGTCGCGGTTCTTCCGGCGTTCATTGGCGAGACCCATTTTGCATTCCTGGGTTATGCCAAAAATTTCCGCCAGACCCCGATCAAGCGGCAACTGGATTACCTGCGTCAAGCCGGAGCCACCAAAGAGGCGGCAAAGGAATTGAAGCTTTTCAATCTTAGCGGCTTCTTCACCGCGCGCTTCGCAAAACTCTCCGATATCGTTTATGAGCAGGATGTTGATTTGGCGCGCACGCGTCTGGGCATCGGTTCCATTCTGTCGGTTGTCAGCACCGGCGGATATTACGGTGCCTACGCATACGTCATATGGCGTACGCTTTCAGGCAAATGGGGCATCGGCACCTTTTACTTCCTCACCGCCGCCATTCTGAATGCAAGCAGCAACATTCAGCAGGTCCTCTCCACGCTTTCGGGAATTGCAGATCAAGCCCTGTTCCTTACCGATCTTCTTGCATTTTTTGAAATGAAGCCTACCATTCAGTCGAAGCCTAACGCCCTCCACGCGCCGCGTCCGATCAGGAAGGGATTCGAATTTCGCGACGTTTCTTTCATTTATCCGGGGACTGAGCGCCTGGTAATCAACCGGCTGAATTTCCACCTCGATCGCGGGGAGCGGGTCGCGCTCATTGGCGAAAACGGCCAAGGCAAAACCACCATCGTAAAACTCATCACAAGATTGTACGATCCAACGCATGGAGCGATTCTGCTCGACGGCGTTGACCTTCGCGAGTACGACCTCGAAGACCTTTATCGCGAGATCGGTGTGATTTTTCAGGATTTCATGCGCTACGAGATGACAGCGCGGGAAAATATTGCGGTTGGAAAAATTGAGGAAATAGACAATTTGCCTGCATTGAAAGCCGCCGCGAACAAAAGCCTTGCCGACGAGGTGATCGCCCGGCTTAGCGCCAGGTTCGAGCAAATGCTGGGCCGCCGCTTTGAAGGCGGTGTTGACCTCTCGGGGGGCGAATGGCAGAAGCTGGCCCTGGCCCGCGCCTATCTTCGTGATGCACAACTTTTGGTGCTTGACGAGCCGACCGCCGCTCTCGATGCGCGCAGCGAGTATCAGGTCTTCCAGCGCTTTGCCGAACTGACATCAGGAAAAATGGCATTGTTCATTTCGCATCGCTTTTCGACCGTGCGCATGGCCGACCGCATCGTGGTTTTGGAAGGTGGAAACATCGCAGAGGAAGGCACGCACGAGCAACTTACGCGCTTGGGCGGACGCTACGCCGAAATGTTCGAATTGCAAGCCGCCAGTTACCGTTAGAGTTTCACTTAAATGCCTGAAAACACTCACATCGAGATGATTGAAAACCTCGCCGAGCGACTGCCGAAAGCCACCACCGAGGCGACGCCTGATCTCGAGCAGATCCGCCGGAATGCCGAAGAAGTTTCCAAACTGCTGGCATGGAATCCCAGTGTGCACACGTCACACTTCTTCTCGGCCCGCTGGAATGCCATGGCGGCCGTGCTCCGTCCTGCACTGGAACGGATCAACGACACTCCCCGCAAGCCGGGGGAGCCTGATGACTTGCGTTGGCTGCGCGAAAACCTGGTTCTGCTTTGGGCTGAATTGTGGAACACCCGCAATGCCTTTAAATTGAGCCGGCGGCTACCGCATGTTCGAACGCCAAGCGGCGCCACAATTCCCCGCGCGGCCGCAGTTGCCGAAGCTTATCTTCATGCCGTCGGCTTTAAGTTCAGCGAAGCTTCATTTCTGGCGTACTTGGACGAATTCCAGAAGACGACCGTGCTCAAATTCCGCGAGCTGTGGACCCTGCTCCCTTCGATGGAACTAGTATTGCTGGAACAGGTCGCCATTCGCGCAAAGAAGTTCCTCAAAAATTCAGAACCGGTAGCTATCGGCATTTGTGTTCACAGCTTGCGCGAAGTCAATCAACGGCACTGGAAGGACGTTCTCGAGCCGCAAATTGGGTTTGATCACGTCTTGCGACAGGATCCGGCGGGCGCGTATCCGAAAATGGATTTCGATACCCGGAACTTCTACCGTGAAAAACTGGTGCGACTCGCCGAAAGATCTGATTTCACCGAGATGGAGGTGGCATTTGAGGCGCTGACACTGGCGAGACGAGCGCAGAACCAGAAATTGGACGATCCTCGCCTTGCCGAGCGCGAGTCCCACATCGGCTACTACATCGTCGGCGAGGGCGTAGGACAATTGTGCGAAGCAATCCGTTTTCGCCCCTCGCTGATCCAGCGAGTCAGAAAGTTTCTGCGCAGCCACCCCGACGAATTCTATCTTCCCGGAATTGAAGTACTCACGTTTGGGATCATGTCGGCGATCGTTCTTCTCCTGACGAGCCGGTTCACTTCTCCCGGGCTGATCTTGTTTTCCATGCTGGTCTTGCTGCTTCCCTGCTCGCAAAGCGCCGTGCAGTTGATGAACTATTTGACCACCGCCCTGCTGCGTCCCGAGATCCTGCCCAAACTCGATTTCTCGAAGGGCATTCCTGCTGATTGCACAACTTTAGTTGCAGTTCCTGCGCTTTTGCTGAGTGAAAAGCAGGTCCGGCGCCTCGTGCAGAACCTGGAAGTCCGATACTTGGGAAATCATGATCCCAACATGCATTTTGCGCTGCTTACGGACCTTCCCGATTCTCCGGTTCCGTCGCACGAGGATGATCCGCTGGTCGAACTCTGCGCCAATTTGATCAAGGAGATGAACGAAAAGTATTCCGGGGAGCAGCAGGGGACGTTTCTTCAGTTGCATCGCCATCGCATCTACAACCCGCGTGAGAAGGTCTGGATGGGTTGGGAGCGCAAGCGCGGCAAGCTGATGGACTTGAATAAATTGCTGCGCGGTAACTATGACAGCTTCCCCGTCAAGGCCGGCGATTTGTCCGTGTTGTCCCAGGTTCGATTTGTCATCACGCTCGATGCCGACACCGAACTGCCGCGGGGCAGCGCGCACCGCCTGGTCGGAACCCTGGCGCATCCTCTGAACCAGGCGATCATCGATCCCGAAAAGAACATCGTCATTGCCGGGTACGGGATTCTTCAGCCGCGGGTTCGGGTCAGCGTCCAGAGCGCCTCAGCCTCTCACCTGGCAAATATTTATTCCGGGCAGACCGGCTTCGACATTTACACGCGCGCGGTTTCAGACATCTACCAGGACCTCTACGGCGAAGGCATTTTTGCCGGAAAAGGAATCTACGAGGTCGAGACCGTCCATCGCGTACTCGAACACCGCTTCCCGCAGAATGCCCTGCTCAGTCACGACCTGATCGAAGGCGCATATGCGCGAGTGGGGTTGGTCACCGATGCCGAAGTGATTGAGGATTACCCTTCGCACTACAGCGCCTACAACCGCCGCAAACATCGCTGGCTGCGCGGAGACTGGCAGATCACTAGCTGGCTGTTTTCTCGCGTTCCGGACGAAAGTGGCCGCCGAGTCCGCAACCCCATCTCGCTGGTCTCGCAGTGGAAGATTTTCGACAACCTGCGCCGCAGCCTGGTCGAGCCCTCAACCTTCCTGCTCTTCGTTCTTGGCTGGCTCGTGCTGCCCGGCTCTGCACGCAACTGGACCATCGCGACGATCTGCATCCTGGTTGTGCCAGTGTGGTTCGAGTTTCTGTTCACACTGGTCCGGTCGATGGCAGAAAAGAAATTGGCACTGGCGCGCGAAGCTCTTTCAACACTATTTGCCGCGAACGTCAGTGTTTTGCTTAGCCTGACGTTCCTTGCCCACCAGACGTTGGTATCGCTCGATGCCGTAGTTCGCACCCTGGTCCGCCGCCTCTTCACCCGCCAGCGGCTGCTGGAATGGGAGACAGCCGCCGAAGCCGAAGTGGGCAGGGGAAAGCGCACGCCGGTCGACATCTATCTGAACTGGATGCCCTTGGTCGCAGTGGTTCTGGGCATCATCGTTTATTACGGCCGCCGAGGCGCCCTTATTTCTGCGCTGCCTATACTCGTACTCTGGGGCGGCAGCAAGCTGGTTTCCCTCTGGCTGGACTTGCCGCCGCAATCCTCTCAAAAGGAAGCTTCCGAAAAGGACAGATCCTTCTTGCGCCGCGCCGCGCTGCGCACCTGGCGCTATTTCGCTGAACTCAGCACCGAGGAGCACAATTGGCTCGTTCCCGACAATGTGCAGGAAGAGCCTCCCGTGGTCGCAGCCCGCATCTCTCCCACCAACGTTGGATTTCTGCTGAACGCCCGCCAGGCCGCCTGCGAATTCGGCTATCTCACTCTTCCAGAATTTACCGAATTGACCGCAAAGACTTTCGCGACCTTGCGCCGGATGAGCCGCCATCGCGGACATCTTTACAACTGGTACGACACTCGCACTCTCCAACCGCTGCCGCCAAAATTCGTGTCCTCCGTTGACAGTGGAAACCTGGTGGCGTCTCTGTGGACGCTGCAACAGGGCTGCGAATATCTCATCGAACAGCCTGTTCTCCGGCCGCAATCGGCGGAAGGATTTATTGACCATCTGCAAATCCTCACCGACCTGCGCGTTTTCCCCAAAAGGCTATTCTCCAAATTGCAGGTTAGAACCGCCGGCCAGGACTGGCTTAAAACACTGCTGCGTTTTCCAGTTTCTTCGCTTGAAAGAATCTCCAGCGATGATCCGGATGCCAAGCAAGCCGGCGAAGTAAAGTGGTTCGCGGCGCAGGCCAGCCAGCGCCTGCATCAGTTCAAACAGATCGTCGTTCGCTATATGCCATGGCTGTTGCCGGATTTCGCCGATCTCAGACGGGATACGGCTCTCAAGCTTCCGGACGAAACAATCGCACTTAAAGATTTGCCCGTAGTGCTGGATAAAGTGGCTTTGCATCTGCAAACCGCGCTCGACGATGAAGCCTCAAGTCCAACCACTGACGGGCGCGCCAGCCAGATCAAGAGACTGCTGTCGCTGGTTTCCGGCGCGCGTATGGATGCCATTCGCCTGATTCAGGAACTGCAAGCTATCTCCGCCGATGCCGAGAGGTTTGCGGACCAGATGGAATTTAGCTTTCTCTGGAACGAGCAGCGAAAACTTCTGTCTATCGGATGCGAAGCCGACAAGAACGAAGTGCATATCGCCTGCTATGATCTGCTTGCATCGGAAGCGCGTATTGCCACCTTCGTTGCCATCGCGAAAGATGAAATTCCGCAGGAGACCTGGTTTGCCCTGGCCCGCGCCCAGAACACAGCTTTCGGCCGCCCCGTTCTGGTTTCCTGGACCGGGACCATGTTCGAGTACCTGATGCCGGCAATCTGGATGCACACCTATGCCGGCACCCTGCTCCACCGTTCCTGCCATGGCGCCGTTGCGGCGCACCAGCAGTTCACCGCGCCCAAGCGCATTCCGTGGGGAATCTCCGAGTGCGCCTATGCCAAGCGCGACGGCGCCGGCAATTATTCCTACAACGCCTTCGGAGTGCCCCAACTCGCGATCTTTCACGGCGACGTTGAAGGTCTGGTGATCTCGCCTTATTCAACGTTTCTGGCCCTTACCACCGAAGCACGAACTTCCCTGCACAACTTGCGACGAATGGCCAATGAGGGTTGGCTCAGCACTTACGGATTCTACGAGGCCGTAGATTACAGCGCCTCTCGCGATAACAGGTGGCGGCATTCGCATGAAATTGTCCGTTGCTGGATGGCGCATCATCAGGGCATGAGTTTGCTTTCCATGGCGAACTTTCTCGCCGACGGAATCGTTCAGGACTGGTTCCATTCCCACCCACGGGTCCAATCTACGGAACTGCTGCTCCATGAAAAACCCGTGAGCTATAATCCCTCATCGGCTCTCGCCACAAGGTAAAACCGGCAAACGCCGTCCCCTCGTTGAACCTCCCCGCCTCCGCCTGACGATCATGCCATTTGTTTTGAGGCTTTGCGGGACTACAATTGCCCCATCAACGGGCAAGGTGGCTGGAAAACCCAAAAAGCGGAGCTCTACCGAACTCCCGGCATGCGACCTGATCGCCATCGGAGCCTCCGCCGGGGGATTGCCCGCGCTGATCAAAGTTGTAGACGGAATCGATCCTGATTTTCCCGCCATCCTCGTAGTCCAGCACCTCGATCCCCGGCATAAGAGCCAGATGGCAACACTCCTGTCTCGAAAGACGCACAAAATCGTGAAGGAAGCCGAAGACGGAGAGCCCATTGTCCCAGGGACGGTTTACATCGGTCCGCCGGATGAGCATCTTCTCATTGCGAAAGGCAAGATTCAGCTTGCGCACTCGCGCCTGATCCGCTTCTCGCGCCCATCCATAGATTTGCTGTTCGGTTCGGTGGCGGCGGTCTACGGCGATCGAGCTATTGGTGTTATTCTTAGCGGCTCCAATCGAGACGGGGCGGATGGAATCGCAGCTATCAAGCGCGCTGGCGGAATTACAATGGCTCAAGATCCGGCAACGGCGGAATATCGCATAATGCCGCAAGCCGCCATCGATACCGGCTGCGTGGACCTGGTGGTCGCGCTGGACAAAATGGGGGAAACAATTTCCGCTCTGGTGGCCCGAGGCAAACACTCAGAAAATGGCTAAAGAAGTCTCATTAGAGGGCCTGCTGCAGGAGCTTGCAGAACAGCGTAATTTCGACTTCCGCGGCTACAAGAAAACCACTCTGGAGCGCCGTTTTCGCCGTCGTATGTTTCAGCTCAGTCTCAGCGGCTATGCCGAGTATGGCGAATACATCGGCAAGCATCCTGACGAAATCAATGGACTGCTGAACACGCTGCTGATCAACGTCACGGAATTTTTTCGCGATCCACCGGCGTGGGAAATTCTGCGGCATGAGATTCTCCCGCCCCTTCTCAAGCGAATTAAACCCGGACACTCCTTCCGGGCGTGGAGCGCCGGATGCGCCAGCGGCGAGGAAGCCTACTCAATTGCGATGCTACTGGCGGAGCATTTTGGCCCGCGCATACAAGATTACGACATCAAAATCTACGCCACCGACATTGACGAGGATGCCTTGAACACTGCCCGTCGCGGCGAGTATTCCCTCGACACCGTACGCCGAGTACGGCCCGAGTGGCGGGAAAAATATTTTCACGGCAAAGGCTTGCTGAGGATCAACCGCGAGATTCGGCGGCTGGTGATTTTTGGACGCAGCAACCTGGCCTCGGACGCGCCGATTTCCCACGTCAACCTGCTGGTCTGCCGCAACGTGCTCATCTATTTCGATTCCGACCTGCAGAAACAGATTTTGACCCGCCTTCATTACGCCCTGGAGCCGGGCGGAGTTTTGTTTCTGGGCAAATCGGAATCGCAACTTACGAATTCTCAGCAGTTCCAGCGCACGAACGCCAGGTGGCGGATTTTCCAGCGAATCGCCAATGTCGCAGCCCTGGGGGAACGCCCTGAGCCGCGCGGGGAACACATCGAGCAGGTCACGAATCACGTTTCGCGTTCCTCCCAGGAGCTCGATGGGTTGCGCCAACAGCAGCGTTATCTTCTGGAAACGCTCAAGATCGGCGTCTTCGCCCTGGGGCTGGATGAGATGATTACCCAGCACAATACTGCCGCGTTTACCCTATGCGGTTTGCCGCCGGCCAATCTCGTCGGTAAACGCTTCGCCGATACCGACCTGTTCATGCGTGTTCCCGATCTCGGTGCCCAGTTGCAGGCCACGCGGGTCAATCATGAGTCGGCCCGCTTTCCCGCCCGGATCAAAATAGGCTCTGAGGAAAAGTTAATCGAGGTTACGATCCGGCCGCTTCTGGACGACCAGGGCCAGCGCAGCGGCACGCTCATCTACTTTGAAGACCAGACCGTACAGGAAAAACTTCAAACTACGGTTGAAGAGCTGGAATCTACCAGCGAGGAGTTGCAATCGGCCAACGAGGAACTCGAAACCACCAACGAAGAGCTGCAGTCCACCAATGAGGAGCTGGAAACGACTAACGAGGAGCTGCAGTCCACCAACGAAGAGCTGGAGACGACCAACGAAGAATTGCAATCGCTGAACGAAGAGCTTGAGACGACGAATCAGGAACTGGAAGAGCGCACCAAAGAGCTCGATCAGGTCAACAGCGTCTATGCGCAAACCCTGGAGAAAATCAGACTTCCGGTGATGTTGGTGAACCAGGAGCGGCGGATCGAATTTTGGAATCAGATGGCGTTACGCTTGTTCGGCTTCAAGAGCAAGCCGCCGGTCGATCTGACCATTGAGCAGCTTCCGTTGTCTGAGAATCTGAAGAATTTGCTTATTCGAAGGCACCGCGCCGTGCTGGTCAAGGGCCAACCAATGATCGCACGCGGGCAGGATTTGGGAGCGCGCTTCAACGGAGTCGCCGATATTCACTTCAGCGTGATTCCTCGAGAAGACCGGGCCAACAACGTGCTGATCATGTTTGAGCCAACGAACGGAGCGCACGACGGCTCCGGGGAGCGTCGGAAGCTCGCCGGAAAATAGTGCGGTGGCTTAGGTTGGTGAAAATTCTAACTTCGGGTCGTTTTCATACGTGCGCGGATCTGGAGAAGCCGCGCTTGCAGAAGCTCGGCTTGCTGGCGCTGGCGGACGCTGTTCTCCGCCATCGTTCGCGCAAGCTCGTGAAGGCTGGCTAGCAGGCGATGGGAGTCCTGAATCGCCCCACCGTTTTTCGGCGTCCGTTGCAGCGGCCATGGATATGGCTGGTGAACACGGACCGCATCACTGGTGCTAATCCAGAATTTCAGTTCCGCGATCGTCGCGTAAACTGGACTGCGTTTTCCCTTGCCAATCCTATGAATGGGTAATCCCAGTTCGCGTTCCCAGCGCTGGACCGTACGCACCCCCCGCCCTAGATAGGCGGCGATTTCCTTCCATGAGTTGAGCATTACCGGAACTGCAGCAGCGCTTTGGCGCATTTTGGCCACCTCTGTGATTGGCCGTGCCGATAAGGTCCTCCTTGCAGACCACCAACGAGTATAAGCCGTCCCTGGGAAACAAAGCGCCATCTAATGAAAACGTACCGATGCGCAGGCACTCAAAATTCGAGCCAGTTCGAGTCCGCCAGCGCTTTGAACAACTCTGGAGTGGGCAGGTTCGCCGCGATACCCGGAACCCCGAACAACGGAGCGTGATCGACAGGCGTGAGCACAGCGCAGCGATGGCCTTCGTTCGAGGCAGCAAGTGGTACGCTCGCCAGCTGCTGGAGTTCCAGACATCCCCCAATCGCCGCCTGACCTGTCAGGCCCTGATTGAAAGCTCGCATCGTCTGCTTGAGGAAAGCCGTCGTGCCATCCTCCGAACCAAGAACATTCTTGCCTTTTCTCGTAGTCCGAAGGAGATGGTCAATTGAACAAAGTACCAGCCGACTGCTCGGAATGTAGAGGGAAGAAATCCTAAGGTATACTAGGGTTGCCACGATCGCGGCCCGGTTACACTGCTGCACCGGAAAACCTAATTGTTAAGCTTTCAGCGAACTGAGGGGTTATGACGATGAGCGACCGACAGGCCAAGTTGTGCGAAAAATTGAAACGCCTTGGCTATGGTCAGAATAGCCAAATCAAGCTGTACGGTGACAAGTACGATATCACCAGCGATCCTCTCGTAATCGCCGACCACCTCGTGGTCATAGATGCCATTGAGCAGAGAACGGGACGGACTCGCCGTGTGCGCATTCCGCTGAATATACTCAATCTGGCAGAGGAAAAACTCAGCGCCTAACTCCGCGAGGACGCTCGTGTTCATTCCCGCCATACAAGTCCAGAAGGACGACAAGAAGTAGCGGTACTCATCTTGTCCTGAAATATTTTCTTTGAACGAAAGAGCAGCCTCCCACCTGCGGAACGCCCGTATAGCTTAACGTGACGTAAACGAAGGTGGGATTAGGTTTACGTCATTTACGGTAATGGATCGAACGGTTCGACCGAGAACCCCGTTCATAAACTCTGCAATTCCAAAGCTGGCAACGCAACCGATTTCCTGTCGACGCATTCAAAGCTACCTGAAGCCCAGGGATTGTGGCGAGACATTAGCTCACTGCTTTTGCCCGTTGCCTACCCTGGGCTTCCTTTTTATCTCAGCGTTTGCCGAGCTGACGGCCGCACAATCGCCGTTTTCAAGTCAGCACGATCCTGGGCTGAAACAGCGTGCCCGCGACGCGGGTCGAGATCGCAATCAAACAACTCTGCCCATAAAACACTTTGACCTCGCGAGCTTGAGAGAGCTCAGGCAGGTTGACCGGGCGGCCATGCCGGATGCGCGCTGCCGTTTCCTCCGTTGCCGTGACCGACGGCAGCAAGGGCAGCAGTTTCCGCGGATGAACCAGCAGGGATTCCACTTCCCCGCTCCGTGCGGCATGCTCCAGTTCCTCCAATGTGTGTGCTTCATTGATTTTGAACTCGGCGGCCGCCGTCCGGCGTAAGGATTCTAGATGGGCCGCGCAGCCGGCCAGATTGCCTATGTCGTTCGCGATGGAGCGCATATAAGTACCGGAAGCGACGCGCGCGCGGAAGCGGGCACGCTCGCCATCCAGATCAACAATTTCAAATTCCTTCACTTCGACTTGCACCGGCTTGAGTGCAAATTCTTTGCTCTTCCGCGCCAGCTTGTACGCGGGGATGCCGTGGATCTTTTTCGCTGAAAACGGCGGCGGCATCTGCTCAATAACACCATGGAATTTTGCAGCCAGCCCCCGTACTCCTTCCAGCGATAGGAATACCGGCTGCGCCTCTCCGGCCGGTTCGCCTTCGCAATCGTACGTGTCTGTGGCAAAACCGAACCGGATGACCCCTTCGTAACTTTTCTCTGAAGCCAGATAAAACTGTGCCAGCCGGGTCATGTTGCCCAACACCAGGGGCAAAACGCCAGTCGCGATCGGGTCGAGCGTGCCGAGATGCCCGACGGCGCGCTGTTGCAAAATTCTGCGCACCCGGCTGACCACATCATGCGAGGTCAGCCCTGCGGGTTTATCTATGATTACAACGCCGTTCATTGTAGGATTGGGATAATTTCGCAATTGGGGAATAGGGTAATTTGAACGCGCTTCTTCGCACCTGCTAATCGATTAGGTAAATTACAAAATTCCCCAATTACAAAATTACCAAATCTTCTATGCTTCCACTTCGCGATGATCAACCGCGCACTCTGATTCCCTTCGTGAATTGGTCCATCATCGCGATCAACATTGCAGCTTACTTCTACGAGATTCATGCCGGCGTGATTCTCCCCGGAAAGGAGGGTTTGCCCAATTATCAGGCGCAGATCGCGTTTTTCGGCCAACACGGGGTCGTGCCTCACAACTTTCAGCTGGCGGTAATGGGGATCCCTGGATACACCATCTCCGGCGAGTTCGCCACAATTTTCACTTCCATGTTCTTGCATGGTGGCACGCTGCACCTGCTCGGAAACATGTGGTTTCTGTGGATCTTTGGCAACAAAGTCGAGGACCATTTCGGCCATATCGTGTACCCCTTCTTTTATCTCCTGTGCGGCCTGGTGGCATCCATGGCGCATATTTATGCCAACCCTGATGCCACGCTTCCCGCGGTGGGCGCCAGCGGCGCAATCGCCGGAGTCATGGGTGGATATCTACTGCGCTACACGCAGGCTAAAGTTCAGGTGTTTTGGTGGTTTTTTTACCGGCCTTATGTCTTCTGGATGCCGGCGGCCGGAATGCTTTTATATTGGTTCGCGTTGCAAATTTTTTCACAAGGCTGGACGCACTGGGTGGCGGGGGAGGTTCATCGTCAAGTCGGAGGCGTGGCCTACTGGGCCCACATTGGCGGCTTCTTCTCAGGCATGGTCCTTATCAAGCTCATTCCTGGTCGTACCAAATACGCCCACGGCGGCTGGATTGACAAAACCGGAAAAGAACTCCTGCCAAAAGAAACCGGGAAAATCTAGTTTCGCATTCAGCAAGAGTCTTCGCGATCGATCCTTCTGTGCTGCAATCTACCCTCATCTATGATTGGGTAATTGAGAAATTGCGTAAAGTTAGAACGGTAAACCTGCGTCGCTGGATCTTCATTTCCCAATTGCTCGATTTCCCGGATCCCCAATTCATCTATCATTGTGTAATTTGGAAATTGAGAAATTGCGTAATTTGCTCGTTTTTCAATTACCCAATTTCCAAATCACTAAATTTTTCAATCCCCAATGATCCCCATCCGCGACGATCAGCCGCGCTACAGCACGCCGTATGTGAACTATTTCGTCATCGGGCTGAATGCGCTGGTGTTTCTGCTCTTCGAGCCGCCCACCCAGTCTCGCGCGTTCCAGCTTATGACGCTCCAATTCGGCCTGATTCCACATGATTTCACCCGAGCACTGGCGGGTTCAGCGCAATATCCACTTGGGGCGAATCTGCTGACCATTCTGACCTCCATGTTCATGCATGGCAGTTTTTTCCATGTCCTAGGCAATATGTGGTTTCTCTGGATTTTCGGCGACAATATCGAAGACCACCTCGGCCACTTTTCGTACCTGATTTTTTATCTCATATGCGGGATCGCAGCGGCCCTGACTGACATTGCGCTCACTCCGACCTCGAATGTGCCGCTGATCGGGGCCAGTGGCGCGATTGCAGGCGTGATGGGCGCCTACATCGTGCTGTACCCACGGGCGCGAGTGCAAACGCTGGTGATCCTGATTGTGTTTTTTACCATTTGGTGGTTGCCAGCCTGGTTTTTCCTGGGATATTGGTTCTTTATTCAGTTTATCGCCACCAGCGTGGTTGCCACCAGCGCGCATCACCAGACTGGCGGCGTGGCATTCGCGGCGCACGTTGGCGGGTTTGTCGCGGGTCTCATCCTGATCAAATTATTTCCCGGCCGCAAACACGCCCAGCGCTATGCAAGCTGGTAAGACGAGGGCTGCCGGGATTACCCCCTATAATTGAGAAGTGAGTTCTCCTTTCGCAAAACAGTTGGCCAGTGCGGACTTCCCGACTCGCTGGGGACATTTCCGCATTTACGGATTCCGCCTTGAGCCGGTTAACAACGGCAAGCCGGAAGAGGCGGTGGCGCTGGTCATGGGCGACATTCATTCTTCTCCGCCCTTGGTTCGAGTTCATTCGCAATGTCTTACTGGCGACGTGTTCGGTTCTCTGCGCTGCGACTGCCGTCAGCAGCTCGAGCTGGCTCTTTCGATGATTGCGTCTGAAGGCGCCGGCATCCTGATTTACGAACAACAGGAGGGCCGCGGCATCGGGCTAATGCCAAAGCTCCAGGCCTACGAGCTGCAAGACTCCGGTCTCGACACGGTCGAAGCCAACGAGCGCCTCGGATTCAAGGCCGATCACCGCGAGTTCGCCCTTCCCGCGGAAATCCTGAAGTTTCTTAACGTCAGCAGTGTGCGCTTGCTGTCGAACAATCCGGATAAGGTCGCTGCGCTTGAACGTGCCGGAATCAGGGTGAGTGAGCGTGTTCCGTGCGAAGTGACGCCGAGCGCCCACAGCGAAGATTATTTGCGCACGAAAAAGGAAAAGCTTGGACACCTGTTTACGAAAGAACAGTGAACACCAAAGTTTACCGGTATTGGGCCAGCCAGCCTCGGCGTTCTGCAGGAGGTCGCCATGACCAGCAGTTGCAGCTTAATCCGAATGTCTCGCCTTCGTAACGAGCTTTGCAGAACTTGGCACTCTTGGCTCGGTATCACGGCTTTCGCCATAGCATCGTCAGCGCCGTTGGCATCTCAAAATCAAGGTCAAAACGCTCCCGTTTTCAAGGTGGAAACGCGGCAGGTGCTCGTCGACGTCGTCGTAACCGATCACCACGGGGACTTCATTCCCGGGCTGAAGCCCGGCGATTTCACGGTGCTCGAGGATGGCAAGCCTCAGAAGATTGCCGCATTTGGCATGCATGCCGCCCCAGCCGTTCAACCCAAACTGGCTCCCCCCCTCCAACTCCCTTCTCACCTTTACACGAACTATCAGATCGCCGATCCGTCGCGCCCGATCACGATTGTCCTGATGGACGTGCTGAACACCCAGGTCCAAGACCAGGCATACACAAGAAAGCAGATGATCGAATTCTTAAAGCAGCTTCCACTTGGGCAACGGGTCGCGTTGTTCGCGTTGGGAACGCGGCTGCAAACGATCCAGGGATTCACGGGAGACTCGGACACGCTCGTGGCTGCTGCTCAGGCGCTGTTGCGAAACAACTCCTTGCTGATGACGAGTGAAGCCGACCGGCAGGACGCAGAGATTAGCGCGTCGAACTTAGCTATAAACGCAGGCCCCGCAAACACTGGGCCGAATGCGGGCCAAGGAGGCGGAGCGACGAACGCCATCCTCTCAGCCCCGATTGCCCAAGGCATTCAGAACGCCATGGTCAGTGAGCGAGTTGATCAGCAGTTGCAACGCATGGACTTTACGCTTCAGGCGTTGCGGAGCTTAGCCCGGGCTGTCTCCGCCTATCCCGGCCGCAAAAACCTGCTCTGGCTATCGGCCGAATTTCCTGTGCGCTTTGGCCCGAAATTTCTGCCGGTAAACAACGCCTCGCAGCAGGCAAGGGACGGTTTCAACGCCAGCAAGAGAGCAGACGATCTCCGCAGCGAAGCGCCGCCCGTGCAACAGACGGCAGCTCTACTGACTGCGGCACAAATAGCCGTTTATCCCATTGACATTCGCGGCACGATTAACGTGGGGTCCGGCCTGGAAATGGGGTCTGCCGATATGTATGGCGCTGGCGAAATGATCGGCAACGAGCGGAATCGCGCCGCCAATCGGCAAACTACCATGGAATGGGACGACCACGAAGCTATGACCGACATCGCCCGGGAAACTGGTGGGCAGGCATTTTATGGCAGCAACGATCTGAAGAATGCTATGTCGCGCAGCATGGAGGATGGCAGCAACTACTACACCATCGCCTATACTCCCGAAAATCACGGCTGGAATGGAAAATATCGCAAGATCGAGGTGAAATGCGCGCACGAGGGCGCGAAATTGAATTTCCGGCGTGGCTACTATGCGTTGGCGGAAACTGGCCTGGCGGCAAACGGGAAAGTGGCAGAGGATCAGGTCGCCTTGCTCTTCGCTACTGCCATGCACCCGGAAGCGCCGACCTCAACCATGGTGCTCTTGAAAGTGCAGGTGCTTCCTCCGGACCCGACCCACAAGACCGTCCGCATCGACTACGCTATCAACGCCCACGACATCGTTTTTACCGATACTGCCGAGAAGACCAAGCACGTAACCCTCGACTTGATGGCAGTCGCGTGGGACAAGAACGGAAAAATTGCCGGCGAATCTTCCGACAAGATTGACACCTCCATTTCCCCCAGCGTTTATGACGAAGTGATGAAGGCCTCGATCCCCGCCCACCAAGAGTTGGAAGTTAAACCGGGAACGTATACTCTTCGCCTTGGAGTAGTTGACAGAAATAGCCGTAAGATCGGCACGCTGGATGTGCCGCTAATGGTGACTGCCGAGACACAGAAATAAGGAAGTTGAATTCACGTGCGAACGAACTAGTCATGCAAGTCAAAATTCATGACGAATCTAACGGCTACGGGTTTGCCATCGAGTGTCGCAGGTTTAAATTTGAAGCTGTTGCGTACGTTATCGGCTACACGCTTAGCAATACCAGCGTCGCTCGCTCTCAAGATGCGAGTCTCACATATCCTACCCTCTGAATTCAAAACAAGTTCTAGCGAAAGTTGTACGCGTGAGTTCTTGTCATGGGCGTGGGCTGCGTCTCCCGCACGCGAAACCAATTGGGGAGGCTTAACGTGATTTTCGCCGGGGCGGGAGATAGTATCCCCGTCCTGTAGGCACGACGGGGGAGATGTGTCCTGTGCGCCAGCGAACGAAAGGCCGGCTAAGATCAACAGAGAGATCAGCGCAGAACCAGACCCTTTTTTCATTATACTCAGGCCGATTCTAACATTGCCCGTTTGGTAAACACGCGAATCATCTCACGGCGGTACTCGGGCGTGAGTGCGGAAGTTGTGAGCGGTTTGGCAGTGCGCGCGGCAAGATCGGCGATTTTTTCCGCAACATCTTCGTTCATCATCCCGCCATTTAACGCCGAAGCAATTCCCTTCACCAGAACCGGCGCAGGATTCACGGCGGTAAGCGCGATGCGCAGGTCTTCGACGTGTCCATTCGAACGCCTACACGCGACGGCGACTCCCGCAAGAGGATAGTCAATCGATCCGCGAACCCGCAGCTTGCGGTAAGTGCCGTGATACCCTGCCGAGGATCGCGGCAAAATAATTCGTGTGACTAGTTCGTTGGGTTGAAGCTTGCGATAGTCGTCGCCGACGCCGGTGTAAAAATCGCGCAACCAAATGCGGCGGATTTCCGATGCGCTGGCAATTTCAATTTGGGCATCGAGGCAGAGCAGAGCTGGAGGCGTGTCGCCGGAGAAAACTGCCCAGCATTTACTGCCGCCGGGAGCGACATGGCAGAGGTCACCGTCTTTCTTGATGCAGAAGCCGCAGGATTTTCTCCACCCAAGCGACTGGTTGTACCAAAGGCAGCGTGTGTCGAGACAGACGTTGCCGCCGATCGTGCTCATGTTGCGGATGACAGGAGAAGCCACGGTCTTTGCTGCTTCGACGAGCACGGGGTAATCTTTTTTCAAGATTTCGGCGCTTTCGATTTCACGTAGCGTCGTGAGCGCGCCGATGTCAATTCCCTGCGGTGTTTCGCGAATACCCTTGAGTTCTGTTACGAGTCGCAGGTCGAGCACATATTCGGGCTCAAACAGTTTCTGCCGCATCGATGGCAGCAAGTCGGTGCCACCGGCGAGGATCCGTGTAACGCGAACCTGCCCTGAGCGAGAGTCGAAGGGGCCCTCGCCCGCCTGTTGACTCAAACCCGCGAGCGCCTCAGCCAAGGTTCGTGGCCGAATTAATTTGAAAGCCGGAAGAGACATTGTTGATTTTTCAAAATCAAAATCTCAACCACGGAATGCACAGAGGATTACAGAGCAAGTTGCTCTCACGCGTTTACTCAGTGTCCTCCCTGTCCTCTGTGGTTCACGCTTTTGTCTGCGCCGGAACTCGCGCCGGGCCTTTCCCTTCAAAAACCAGTGCTCCACCGTGTTCGCGAAAGCGCTGGGGCGTCGTTGGATCAACGCCTTCAGTCAAATTTAAAGCTTTGGCTTTCTTCTTTGCCCGCAATGCCGCGAGGACCCGCTCCGGCGTGAATGGCGATTCGTGTAATCGAATTCCGACGGCATCATAAATTGCATTGGCGATCGCAGGAATCGTCGCTGCCAGCGCGCCTTCACTGCATTCTTTCGCTCCGAAGGGCCCCTCTGGATCGACACTCTCGACAATGTAGGGTTCCACTTCCGGCGATTCGACCGATGAGGGGCTGCGGTATTCCAGCAATCCTGGATTCATCAACAGTCCGTCCTTCCAGACCATTTCCTCGGTGAGCGCCTGCCCCATGCCCATCCAAACCGAGCCGATTACCTGGCCTTCGACCGCGACCGGGTTCAGCGCGCGTCCGCAATCGTGTGCCGCCCAGACCTTGTGCACGGTAACTTCGCCGGTGTCTTCATCGACGCTGACCGCAGCCACCTGCGCGGAATATGAGTATGCGGGCGATGGTCCGACGCCTCCGCCCTTGTGTTTGCCGCCGCGGGCTTCTGGCGGAGGCGCGTAGGAACCGGTACCAGTGAGCGTGCCGTGGAAGTCGATCGCAGCGACAACGGCTTCCTCGAATGTCATCGCCTCTCTTGGCGCGTCGTCTTCTTTGCGTTTTTGCTGCAGCGACCCGCGCAGAATTTGGCCCTCGACTCGCCCTGAAACTGATGTAGGTTGCCCCACCTGTGCCGGGTCTTCTGCGACTGGATGGGGATTTCGACTTACATTTCTTGAAACCACATCATTCCGAAAGACCAGCTCCTCCGGAGCACAGTGCATTTTCTTGGCCGCAGCTTCCGCAATTTGTTTTTTTACTTCTTCCGCAGCCCGCAAAGTCGCATTGCCCGCCATGAAAGTAACGCGGCTTGAGTAAGAACCGATGTCGATGGGCGTAAGGTCAGTATCGGCGGCAACCACTTTTACGCGCGACAGCGAGCAACCCAACACTTCAGCGGAGATTTGCGCCGTCATCGTATCGGAGCCCTGTCCAATTTCGGACGCGCCGGTGTAGACCACGACTCCGCCGTCGCGATCGATTTTGATATTGACCGTCGAGTGCGGCATATCGGAGCGAATGATGGAGTTCGCCGCGCCGCTTACGTAATGGCTGCAAGCAAGCCCAAGGCCTCGGCCCTTGGGCAATTTTCCCTTGCGTTTTGCCCACTGCGAGCCGTTAACGACTTTCTCGATACACTCGGGCAGGCCGTAGCTTTGCACGCGCAATCCATTCACCGTGATGCATGGCGGCTGCAGCAGATTGCGGCGGCGAATTTCGGCAGAATCAAGCTTCAACCTGGCGGCGATTTCATCCAACTGCGACTCGAAAGCAAAGCGCACGTTGACCGTGCCATGTCCGCGCATCGCCCCACACGCCGGCTTGTTGGTGAGCACGCGATAGCCGTCATATTGAATATTCGGAATGTCATAGAGAGCGCCCAGGAGCGCGCCGGAATAAAGAATCGTAACCACTCCGTACGAGCAGTAAGCGCCGCCGTCTTGCACTACACGCGCCTTCACGGCCGTGATCCGGCCATCTTTCTTTGCGCCGGTTTTCAGATCGATGATCGTGCGCGGTCGTCCGCGATGCGCCCAGAAAACTTCTTCGCGCGTGTACGTGATTTTCACCGGGCGCATGGCTTTACGCGCCGCGATCGCGGCGATGATTTCCAGCGGAATCACTTCGCTTTTACCGCCGAAGCCGCCCCCCACCAACGGTTTGATCACGCGAATCTGCGACATCGGCATTTCAAGCACGAGCGAAAGCTTGTGTTGCAGGTAATAGGGCACCTGCGTCGACGACCAGACGGTCAGCCGGCCAAGTTTTCCGCTTTGCGGATCGAGATCGAAGCTGGCCAGCGTGGAGTGCGGCTCCATTGCGGCATGTGTGACCTCGTTTGCAATGTAACGCGCCTCCTCGATGTGATCGGCTTCGACGAAACCCTTGTCGGGATCTCCGAACACGTGGTGATAATCCTTCTCCGTATTGCGCGGCTTGTTGTCGTGAATGAGGTCGCCCTCGACTTTCATCGATTCTTCCGGGTCGAAGTAGGCCGGAAGCAGTTCGTATTCGACGTCGATCAACTCGAGCGCTTTTTCGGCGGCCGTTTCATCTTCGGCTGCGACACACGCGACGTTATCGCCAACATAGCGGACTTTGTCGATCGCAAGCGCGTGCTCGTCGTGACCGACGGGGAGGATGCCGTAAGGATTGGGTGCGTCGGTGCCCACAATGACGGCAACAACTCCGTCGAGTTTTTCGGCGCGGCTGACGTCAATCTTCTTGATGCGCGCGTGTGGATGCGGCGAATGCAGGATCTTTCCGACCAGCATGCCGGGAAGCGAGAGGTCGTCGGTGTACTTGCCCCAGCCGGTGGTCTTGGCGGCAGCATCGACCATGGGTATCGGCTTTCCGATGATGGAGAAGTCAGTCATAGAAGGTCATGTGGCAACGGGTGCCCCCGCCCGCTTGACTGCGTTCGCCACGCTCGGAATGACAGATTCGAGAGGTCAATCATTGTGTAGCAGCAGTTCCTTTCTGCTCGGCTTCGATCGCAGCTTTGATCGCTTCATACATCTGGCTATAGCCGGTGCAGCGGCACAAATTGCTGCTTAGCGCTTCGCGAACGTCTGCTTCGGTCGGGTTCGGATTGTTCGCCAGGAGGTGCTTGACCGTCATCATGAATCCAGGAGTGCAGAAGCCGCACTGGGCGCCTCCCCAGTCGCCATAGGCCTTTTGAATTGCAGCCAACGCGCCGTGCTCGCTAACGCCTTCGACGGTCGTGATCTCCTGGCCTTCACAGCTCGCCGCCAGCAATGTGCACGACAGCATCGGCGTGCCGTCGACCAGCACGGTGCATGCGCCGCAGCAGGAATCGTCGCAGCCGCGCTTCGAGCCCGTGAGCTGCAAATCCTGGCGCAGTGCGTCAAGCAGCAGCCGGTTCGGCTCGATCGCGATCTCGCGTGAGCGCCCGTTGACCCGAAGTTCGAGAAGTTGTCTTTTCATAACAGCAGCTCTCAGCCGTCAGCTCTTAGCTTGACCCGGTTTGGCTAAAGGCTAAAACCTAATAGTTAACAGCTTTCAGTATCCATAATCCGCCTGCGCAGCGTACGCGTGCTCCTTCACACCCAATGCCTCGACGCGATCTGCGCCGAGCTGATCAACATACGCTCGCCGGCCAGGAAGACTGTAAACCCACTCCTGAAGCCAGGTATCGCTGTTCTCCTTAGTTTTCGTCTCGGCGTGGTACTCACGGTAGAAATCGTCATCGCGGCTGTAGTATCCCTGCACCGGCGATGGATGCGCGCCGTACGGACACTCCACGACCGCATTCACCAGAAATCCGGGAATGACTGTGCGGTTGGGATCGCTGGAAATAATTTTCGGATCGACGATCTCCTCTGCAACCACAATCACTCGTTTCGCAGCGCGAACGCCTTCGAGCATCACGCCGAAATTTCCCCAGCAATGCGCGTTGCCCTCCGTATCAGCTCGCTGCACATGAACGATCGTGACATCGGGATTGAGCGCTCGTACCGCCCACAGCGACTCCTTGGGGGCAAACGGCGAAAATATCTGATAGAAAAAATGATTGCCCTTGGTGGTGTCCGTCCCCAATGCGCTCTTTGTAGGTAGGAATGGCACTCCCATTGCCCCGGCCTGAAGCGCCAAAGCGAGAGTGAAATTGGTCATGTTGAAGACCTTCATTTCATTCTGCTCAACCGCGCGCCGAAAGTTGTAGGCCGAGCCCATCATCACGTTACCGACCCAGGCGGCGATCACCTTTTCCGCGCAACCTGCTCCGATCAGCTGATCAAAGAGAATGTCGGAGATGGGCCCAATCAGGGTCAAACCACGTTTTTTCTGCCGGATAATCTCGTGCCCTGCGGCAAACGGAATCATCTGTTCAAGTTGCAGCCCAAGCGCGACCGACGCGCCATCGGGCACGAACTCAGCAATCGCGTCGTGCATGGAACGCAGCTTTGCCATCTAGCCTTCAACCTTCGGCGGCGCAGGTGCGGAGACCTTCACAGTGCTCAAACTCGCGAGGGCTGAAAGCACCCACAAAACCAGCGAGACTTGCCGTCCATGGCGAAGAATCGAAATGGAAGCGGTTGTCCAGGCGGCGAGCACGAAGCCGAGCAGAAAGTTCAACAGAAGCAGTCCGAAAAAAGTTCGCTCACGCCAACAACGCGTTTCGAGCAACAATCCCGCGATCAGCAGAATCCAAATGATCCAGGTGATCAGCGTCCACGATCCATGCTGCCAGTAGAAATCGCCTTCACGCAGCTGCGCGAACGCCGAGTAGGCAAAATACGCGCAAGCGGCTGCAGCTGCGATCCCCCAAAACGGAATGCCGCACATCAGGTGAGCCGACTCTGTGCGCGAAGCTTTTTCCTCGGACTTTACCGGCTCTTCCATCTTGGATCGCGCTTCTCCTGGAACGCTCGTATTCCCTCCTGTGCGTCTGCCGTGTTCATGAGTTCTTCAAGATAAATTCTTTCAGCGCGGGCCAGGCCCTTGTCAAAGTGTATCGAGTCCCAGGCGTAAATAGCCTTCTTTGTGATCGCGAGCGCGGCTGGACTCAGCTTCGTCAGTGTATCTGCGGCACCTTCCACCAGCTTTGACAGATTGTCGTTTGAGACCGCCTCGGTTGCCAGCCCCATATCAGCCGCTTTCACACCGGTAAACGCCCGGCCAGTAAGGACCAGATCGGCAGCCCGTTTTTGGCCGATCAAGGCTGCCAATGCGGTCACTGCTACGGGGGGAAAACATGCCAGCTGGATTTCCGGAAAACCCCACTTCGCATCTTCCGCCGTGTAGGCCAGGTCACAAACCATCGCCAGTTCTGCTCCGCCACCGAGGCAGTGCCCGTGAACCGCTGCGACCGTCACCTTCTTTGTGGCAACCAGCGCGCGAATGACTCCGTGGAATTTTTCCAGCATTGTCGCAACTTTATCAGGCGTGTGCGCTGCGACATCTACCCCGGCCGAAAATGCCTTGCCCGCTCCGCGAAGCACGATGACAATGACATCGGGCATTCCTTCGATTTGGGCCAAAACAACAGCAAGCTCCTCCATCATCGGAATGTCGATAATGTTGAGCGGAGGGTTACTCAGCGTGACCTGCGCAATCGGTGGCTTCAGGTCAACTGCTAAGCGTTCGAACTTGGTTGCGCTTTGCGTTGCCATGTCACCTTGTGGGACAAAAATGTCCGATCCACACAATTCCTAACTTGTCCAGAATCCTTCTTTGTCGTACTCGCGGATTGCCTTCAACTCTTCGGCGGAAGGCGCCTGTGTTTGTTGAACCTGGTCGGCGGTTCGCAGCTTCCAACCGGTATTTGCCACCACTTCGTCGACTTCAATGCCCGGGTGCACGGAGTGTAGATAAGATTCGCCATCGTCTGCGAAGCGAAGCACGGCCCGGGTGGTAATGACTGCTGAAGGCCCTCCGCGCGGCAGACCAACTTTTTTTCTCCAGCCCGAACCGTCGCCGAATCCGGGGCTGGTCATGAACGAAACTCGCTCCGGAAGGCGCTCCTTCTTGTGTTCAAGCAAAACCACGAAGCGGTGCGCCAGCGAAGCAATGTCGCAAGCGCCGCCGGAGCCGGGAAGCCGAACCAGGCCGTGCGTTCCCTGCACCTGCGTAGAGTTCAGATTGCCAAAGCGGTCAACCTCGGCTGCACCGAGAAATCCCAGATCCACGCGTCCGGATTGCAAAAGGCTCATCACACCCAGCATGTCGAGACACTGCGTCGCGCCCAGAATGTTAGGGGGATCAGCCATGGTGTAGATCAGTTCATGAGCCGGCGTGGAACGAATGACGCCGTTCTCGAAGAGGCCAATCGCGTTTGGAGCATGGGTTTTTTTCGCGACAACAAATGCGATCAGCGGAAGGCGCATTCCAACAAATACGACTTCGCCATCGCGAATTTCACGGGCGGCGGCCGCGACCATGAGCTCGGAGAGAGTGTAACTGCCGGTTGCTTGAATCGGTTCGTCTAAAGGTGTCGTGGTCAAATGAGAAATGCTCCGAATCAGCAACAACCATGTGGAAACGGGCGCCCTCGCCCGTTTGGTCGAGCGCAGCTCGGCGAAAAACGCTACAAGTTGATCGCCGACTTCCGCGGCTCGGCAATCGTTTCGAACGGATCGCGCGCGCCTTCCTTCGGGTAAATCCACCTCTTCTCGTTTGCGATGATCTCGAGCAGCAGCTTCTTGTCTTCTGCGCTCGGCAGAAACTCCGGCAGTTGCTGATCGTATTCCTTATCTTCCATCCGCTCGCCAGTTTGCGGATGCACCTTCTGCCCCGCCCAGCGGCCGATCATGCGATTGAATTTGATATTCGGCGCATATAGCTTGGGTTCGCCCGGCTTCAAAACAGTATTGAAGCGCTCGATCAGGCCGGCCACCTCATCGTGATAGAGATTCCGGTTATAGTCGTTCAGATCATCGAGGTCCGCTTGCTTGTCGTTCTTGGGCTCGTCGTATCGGCCTTTGATTCCCCAAACATACGCCCAATGCGCGGACGAGGAATGATCGGTGCCAAAGAGATCGTAAGAACTTGAAATCCATTTGTTCAGATATTTCTGAATCAGCCACGCAGGAATGATTCCCGCCTGAACAATGCGCCGCAGGCCATCGTTGCCGGTACCCATGTGGAACGCTTCCTCGCGCAGCATGTACGACATCGAGCGTCCAAGCGGCGCAAACGCCGAGTACTTCAGCATTTGGAGCTGAAATTTTCCATCGCGATCGACGAAATCGGTGTAGGTGAAGAAATCCATCCAGTTGTCGACGTCAACATTGAAAGCGCCTAGTAACCGTTTGTTTTCAAAGGCGCGGCGTTCGAGCATTTTCTGCGCTTCGACTTTGCCGGAATATCCGAAGTGCTCGACCAGCAAGGCGCACATCTGCCAGCCATGGCGCATTTCCTCGATCATTACGCGGGTGATGGCGCGGCGGTCCCAGTCGGTGGGCGCGGTCTCGAAAAGATGCCGCTGTTGCTCCACGCTGGCAAACTCGGTATCGCCCTGATAGACAATCAGATTGAGCAGGGCATCGCGCATCTGCTGCGTCGGCACCTGGCGCAGGTTTTCCCATTTGCGCTTGCCTTTGAAGTGGCCGAACTGGATTTCCTCGGTTTCGATGGCGCCGAAAAGCGTGTCGAATTTGAAGCTGGCGATCTCGTCGCGATTGACGCCAATCTCCTTGCGCCATTCGTCGAAAAGACCAACCCAATCACTGAATGTTCCGATCTTTGCTACTTTGCCGGGCATAATGAACCTCGGCACTCAGCAATTAGCCGTTAGCACTCAGCGACCCACCCTGGTGGCCAAATGCGAGGTGCTAACTGCCAAGTGCATTATTTTGCTTTGAATTCTGCCGGCCGCTTTTCAACGTAGGCCGACAACCCTTCTTTAGCATCTTCGCTTTGGAAGAGCAGTTGCTGATTTTCGCGTTCAACCGCCAGCGCGGACTCCATCGGAATCTCCCAGCCAGTTTGAACGGCGCGCTTAATTCGTCCGACAGCTTTTGCTGCTTTGTTCGGCGGACAGAACTGGCGCGCGTATTCCAGTACGTTTTCCATGAAGCCCTCGCGCTCGTAAATATCATTGATGATCCCGAGTTCGAGCGCTTCTTCGAAAGAATAGGTGTTGCCAGTAACCATCAGCTCAATGGCTTTGCTCTTTCCGACCAGCCTTGACAGTCGCTGTGTTCCCCCGGTTCCAGGCAGCACACCGAGATTCACTTCCGGCAATCCGATCTTTCCCGCATCCCGCCGCGCGATGCGGATGTCCGCCGCCATGGCGATTTCAAGCCCGCCGCCGACCGTGTGGCCATTCAAAGCTGCAATCACCAGCTTCGGAGTGTGCTCAAGCCGCAGCAGCATTTCATTGGCGTGCAGGCAGAAGTAATACTTGAACGTGGGATCGACGCTGGCCAGCATCTTGATATTCGCGCCCGCCGAGAAAAACTTATCGCCCGCGCCCGTCAGCAGGATCACATAAACATCGTTATCCATGCGCGCTTTCAGGATCGCATCGTCCAGCTGCCGGTTCATCTCATAGGTGTAGGTATTCGCCGGCGGATCATTCATCTCGATTACGGCGATCCCCTTGTCAACGCGGTAGTTGATCAATGATTTCGTTGTCTGCTCGGCTGCAGGTTGCAAAGTTGTCGCCATAGACCGTTCTCCTTAAGCAAGACTTAAATTCTGATTTCGGCCGCCTGCGCGCTCTAAAGCAATGCGGGATCGGTGCTCTCTTCGATGCGATTTTGGCAACTTCCGCGTCGCGCGTCCATCAATACCCTTGAAAAAAACGGCGGCCATTTCACCCGCCAGCCGCTCGGCGCCGCCGTCGAGGCGCGGGTTATACCACGTGTAAATCCAGTTCATCATGCCGAAAAGCGACAAGACTGCGGTGCGGCTCTCAAATTCTAGTCCCTTTTCTTTCTTGTAGCGGTTCAGCAACTCGCGGCAGGCACGATAGTAGTCGCGTTTGATTTGTGCGATGTCCGCGCCGTATTCGCCCTTGAGCGCATCGTCTTCGTGCGACAGGACCTTCATCGCCTGCTGGTGCTGAAGGAAGTATTCGAGATGATTGAGGATGAAAATACGAATGCCTTGTTCAGCATCCTGGGTATCGGAAATACGTTCCCGCAGACGGCTGACGATGGTCGAAAAGCTATCCTTCTGGATCAGGTAAAGCAACCGTTCTTTGCTTCCAAAATAGTGATACATTCCCGCCAGCGACATTCCGGTCGCGCGCGAGATATCGCGCATCGAGGCGCCGTCGTAGCCTTTTTCGCAGAACACCGCAGTCGCGCCTTCCAGGATTTTCCCGAGCTGCTGCTCGAAGCGCGATCCATTGACCGGAATGCGGCCCTGCAATTTGCTCATGCCAAGAATTCGGACCCACGAGATACGTTCGAACGTTCGTTCTAATTATAATTGATGCGATTTTGCGCTACAACACGCATTGATTAGTTTCGAATATCGGACATCACCCGCTCAACTTCGGCCTTCAGATCGCTGGTGAGCGGAAGCAGGGGCAGGCGAGGCGGCCCGCCATAGTAGCCGTTCAAATCCATTGCATACTTGAGAGCGCCAATTCCAAGTTCGCTGGCCACTCGCACCGCAGCCTTCGCAATTCGTTCCTGTTTGACTCTAGCGAGCTCCGCATCGCCCTCTTTCCATGCCGCATAAATTTCATAGCAGGCCGTTGGAGCCGGATCAGCAAAGGCAAGCACTCCCCCCACTGCCCCTCCATCCAGGCAAGGATGAAGCTTTTGCGCACTGCCGGCCAGAATTTGGAAGCCAACCTCTTTTTGGCGAGTCTTGAAGTTGCCCAATATTGTCCCGCCAGATGAGGACGGAATTGCGGAGCTTCGCTCCGCCACACGGGCGGGGGCGCCCGTGCCCACACCCAGAGTTGTACTCCCCGCGAGCGCGGCCACAGGAACAAGTTCGCCATTGTTATCTGCAGCAGAACTGGCTGCAGCAGACTTCAGCATTCGCGGTGTGACCGCGGCAAACGTCTCCGTCACTGTGGCCGTGTGCTTGATGTGCCGCGTGCCTTCGGCCATGCGCTGGATCTTCTCTGCATCTCCACCGGATTCCTTGATGCCGATTATGTTCGGATGTTCGGCCAGCTCAATCACCAGCTCCGCCGGCATGTCGTATTTCGTGAACACCGGCACGCTGTAGATCAGGATCGGAACCGGCGAGCGGTCGGCAACTGTGCGGTAAAAAGCCAGCAGGTTCGCAGGCTGCATCTGCGGACGATAAAAATGTGGAGTCCGCACCAAAGCCACGTCGTAGCCAAGATCGGCCACATACTCGTTCAGGCGAAAGGTTTCGACCGCGGATTCCGCGCCCGTTCCGGCGATCAGCACCTTATGTGGAGCACACGCTTCGCGCGCCGTCTTCAGCACTTCCCTCCGCTCCTCGTCGGAGAGCATGACCGCCTCTCCGGTCGATCCGAGCACGACCAGGCCGGCCACCGGAGTCTTCGAATAGTGCTCGACGTTGTGTTCGAGTTTTTTCAGGTACACGCGTCCGTCGGGATAGAACGGCGTCGTTACCGGAGGAAAGATGCCGTGGAGGAGCATCTTCTAATTGTAGATTGAAGAAGCAGATTGCGGAATCTTCTGGCTTTCCCGAGAGCTGTCATCCCGACCACCCGATTCATTCGCTGCAGGTTCCTATACTCGGCAGGAATGACAGACCTCCAGGCAATCGGAGCTTCGACGTCCGGACCGACTGTTTAAGCTCGGCGTAGCTGCTTTCGCACTTTGCCTAACTGGAGAATGATTTCGGCGACAAACAGCGGCACCACCCAACAAGCCCAGGACAACGTGATCGCAAGGTCATTCGCCGGTTTCAGGTGCGAGGTTGGGCCATAGTCGTTGAAGACCCGGAACGTCACAAAGCCGAATGTGACGATGTAGGCGCGAATCATCCATTCTTTGTGGACCTGCCGGAGACCATTGCGAATGGCGTACCAGGCCATGCCGGTCGTTGCGAGCCATGCTGACGCCAGCATTACCAGGCCGAATCCGAAGGCCCAGCCGAAGGTCGTGGTAAACGCGAGGTACAACGCTCCAGTCGCGCCGGCGGCAACGCCGCCCAAAAACACCCGGCCAGTCCAGCGATGTGCACTCATCGATTTGCCGCGGAGCCCGGTAAAGAACTGCCACGGCGCGGTAAGTAAGGCCGTCATCCCGCCAGTGATGTGCAGCAGCAAACCCGCACGCCTTGCCCAGTAAGGATCATAAGCGGCTGGGTTGTAATTCAGGTAATAGTGGAAGACATACTTCAGAACGAAGCCGACGGCAAGAACCACGATTCCCGACCAGGCAAGGATGCCGAGCCCCCGGCGTACTTTGCTTGGTAAATCAATTTTCGTGGCAGGTTGAAGACCGACGGTGGCGTGTGCCATGCGCTGCTCCCGTGAACGAGTCCAGTGCGAACGGGCAAAAGATGAAGAGGATAGTACCACAAGAGGCATTGGCAAAAAACGCTGCGGCGTATGGCTACGCTCGAGCGTGCCTCTCCGCGTGCAGCTGCTGCAGGGCCCGCACATTCACTTCACCCCTTTGCAGTGCAGAAATCCCTTCGGCGGCGGCGCGGGCGGCGGCGAGCGTCGTGATCGTCGGAATCCGGGCAGTCACGGCAGCGCGGCGAATGGCCTTTTCATCGAAGAACGGATCCGCACCTTCGGGCGTGTTCACGATCAGCTGAATGCGATCTCCCTTAATCAGATCGACCACGTTGGGTCGACCTTCTTTCACCTTATAAACGCGGTCGCACGCCATGCCGGCTTCTTCGATCACGTCGGCAGTGCCGGCGGTCGCCACCAGCTTGAACCCCATGTCAACGAACTTGCGCGCAACCTCCCCAACATGCGGCTTGTCATGATCGGTGACGCTGATGAAGACGCAGCCCTTCGTCGGCAACTTCTGACCGGCGGCCACCTGGGCTTTGGCGAACGCTTCACCGAAATTATCGGCCACGCCCATGACCTCGCCGGTGGACTTCATCTCCGGGCCGAGGACGGTGTCAACACCGGGAAACTTGTTCCACGGGAAAACCGGTGATTTGACGTAGTAGCACGAGCCGGTATCGAGGTCTTTTTTCTGCTCGATGAATTCGGGTAAAAATTCGTGCAGCTTGCGTCCGGTCATCAGGCGCGAAGCAATTTTCGCCATCGGAATGCCGGTGGCTTTCGAGACGTAAGGCACGGTTCGCGAGGCGCGGGGGTTGACTTCGAGGACGTAAACTTTGCCACCACTTCCGTTACTGGGGTGCGGGTGCCCCACTTCTCCCTGGTCTAGGGAGAAATGGGAATTTCCATATTCGGATCTCGGAATCGCAAACTGCACGTTCATCAAGCCGATCACTTTCAGAGCGCGGGCGAGCTTGAACGTATACTCGCGCATGCGATCGAGCAGGTGCTCGGGGATATCGACCGCAGGCAGCACGCAAGACGAATCGCCGGAATGAATTCCGGCTTCCTCGATGTGCTGCATGATTCCGCCGATCACGACGTCTTCGCCGTCCGACAAAGCATCAACGTCGACTTCGATCGCATCTTCGAGGAAGTGGTCGATTAGCACTGGGCGGTCCTGCGAGTATTCGACAGCCTCTTTCATGTAACGAATGACGGTCTCTTCGTCGTAGGCAATGACCATGGCGCGTCCACCTAGGACATAAGAAGGCCGCACCAGCACGGGATAGCCGATCTTGCGCGCGCCTTCAACAGCCTCTTCGAGCGAGGCCGCCATCGCGCCCGGCGCCTGCGGGATTTCAAGTTCTTCGAGGAGTTTATTGAACCGCTTGCGATCTTCGGCGAGATCGATCGACTCGGGCGATGTGCCGATGATCTTCGCGCCAGCTTGCTTCAGCGGCAGTGCTAAGTTGAGCGGCGTCTGCCCGCCGAACTGCACGATGATGCCCACCTCCGCGCCTGATGCGGTTTCATGCTCATAAACCGACCACACGTCTTCATAGGTCAGTGGCTCGAAGTAAAGCCGGTCGCTGGTGTCGTAATCGGTTGAGACCGTCTCCGGATTGCAGTTGACCATGATGGTCTCGTAGCCGTCTTCGCGCAGCGCGAAGCTGGCGTGGCAGCAGCAGTAGTCGAACTCAATTCCCTGCCCGATGCGGTTCGGCCCGCTGCCAAGAATCATGACTTTCTTCTTATTGGTCGGCGCGGCTTCGTCCTCGTCCTCGTAGGTCGAGTAGAGATACGGCGTGTAGCTTTCGAATTCGGCGGCGCATGTATCGACGCGCTTGTACACCGGCTGCACTTTGTGTTTCTTGCGGAGGTGGCGAATCTTTTCCTGATCCCCCTTGCCGCTCAGCCGCCACGCTCCGGCGAGGCGTCCGTCGGAGAAACCCATGCGCTTGGCGTCGCGCAGCACCTCCGTCGGGACCGACTCGAGCGGGTGCTTCTCGACTTCCAGCTGCATATCATTAATTTCTTTTAGCTGGTAGAGGAACCATGGATCCATTCCCGTCATTTTCGCCAGCTGCTTGACCGTGTGCCCCTGGCGAATCGCGTAACGGATGTAAGAGAGGCGCTCGGGATGTGGAGTAACGAGCCGCTGCGTGAGAATCTTCGGCTCGATTTTCTCTGATCCCACGCGCTTGCCGGTGTCGAGCGCGCGCACGCCCTTCATCAGAGCTTCTTTGAAGGTGCGGCCGATCGCCATCACTTCGCCGACCGACTTCATCTGCGGGCCGAGGTTTTCATCGGCCCCGGGAAATTTTTCGAACTGCCACTTGGGGATTTTGACGACCACGTAGTCGAGCGTCGGCTCAAAGCAGGCCGGAGTTTTGCGCGTGATGTCGTTGGGAATTTCGTCGAGTGCGTAGCCGACTGCGAGCTTGGCGGCGATTTTAGCGATCGGAAATCCCGTGGCTTTCGACGCCAGCGCCGACGACCGTGACACGCGCGGGTTCATTTCGATCACAACCATGCGGCCGGTGTGCGGATGTACGCCAAACTGAATGTTCGATCCGCCGGTCTCCACGCCGATCTCGCGGATCACGGCAATCGCGGCGTCGCGCATGGCCTGGTATTCGCGGTCCGTGAGCGTCTGCGCAGGCGCCACGGTGATGGAGTCGCCGGTGTGCACGCCCATGGGATCGAAATTCTCGATCGAGCAGATGATAATGACGTTGTCTTTGAGGTCGCGCATGACCTCGAGCTCGAATTCCTTCCACCCGAGCACGGATTCTTCGATCAGCGCTTCGTGAACGGGCGAGAAATCAAGACCGCGGGCCAGGACTTCGAGCAGCTCTTCGCGGTTATACGCCATGCCGCCGCCCGAACCGCCGAGCGTGAAGCTTGGGCGAATGATCACAGGGAAACCGATCTTTCCGGCGAACTCGAGACCGTCTTTGAGATTATTGACCAGCGCTGATTTCGGAACGCCGAGGCCGATCTTCTGCATTGCGTCTTTGAAATAGAGACGGTCTTCGGCTTTCTTAATCGCTTCGACGTTCGCACCGATCAGCTTCACGTTGTACTTTTCGAGCACGCCGCTGTCGGAAAGCTCGATGGCGAGATTGAGCGCGGTCTGACCGCCGACGGTGGGCAGAATGGCGAATCCAGCGCCGGGAGAAAGCTCGCGCTCGACGCGAATGATTTCTTCCAGATACTCGCGGGTGAGCGGCTCGATATAAGTGCGGTCGGCAAACTCGGGATCGGTCATGATGGTGGCCGGGTTCGAGTTGGCCAGCACGACCTCGTATCCCTCGGACTTCAGGGCCTTGCAGGCCTGCGTGCCGGAATAGTCGAACTCGGCAGATTGGCCGATGATGATCGGCCCCGAGCCGAGGATGAGGATCTTGGAGATGTCAGTTCTCTTTGGCATTATGCAGTTTTGACTTTGGTTTGAAGGGGCGTGGCTTCAGCCACGCCGTCAGAGTTCATGGTTGATTGGGGCTTTAGCCCCTGAGGTGCAGGATTCAATTCAAAACCGGGATGAGCGGAAGAATAAGGGAAATCTTCAGGATGATCACAAAGGCGTTCTTTCACAGGATTGTTATGAATGTAGACAACATGGCTCGAATAATCATTAGCATCCCGAATTCGATGATCTTGAAACCCTGTCTGCCATACTTCCATATTCGAACCGAGTTCCTTTTTTGCGCGGTATGAGAATCCACCTTTGATGAACTGAACCGCTTTCTCAAGGCTGGTCTGCGGCGTAATGAGCACATGGATGTGATCCGGCATGATGACGAATTCGTGCAGGAGGTAAGCTCCGCCCCGATAATGGTAGATCGTGTCGATGAGAAGCTTTGCCCATCGCTCCGCCTGGAACAAAGAGCGACGCCCCCATGTCTCAGTCGTGACCATATAGGTGTGACCGGTGTTGGTCGCGTGTTCTCTCTTTGGTCTCACTTCAACCTCAGGGGCTAAAGCCCCTCTTCATTTTGGCTCTTACGGCGCGCCTGAAGGCGCGCCCCTTCAAAGCCCTTGTTCACAACATCTCTGCTCCGGTTGCCCGAACAAGAGGTCCACATTCAACTCCCTTTCTGCGGTCGGTCGCTCAGGGCAGGCTCTCGAGTGCGAAGATCGTCCCGGCTCGCCGGGACGATCTTCTTCGCTCGGGATGACAGGATTATCTTCATTTCCACATTGCGGCCCGCCTGAAGTCGGGGTCCTTTCAAAACTGTGCAACACCTGCATTATTCCTGGCGCGGCTTAGGCCAGCCACTCGGTGGCTTTGTAGCATTCCGCTCCACGTCCACTAAGAAACACGATCCACCAAAGTGATCAAGCTCCAATTCGAGGAAGTCCCGTGAAGCCTTGCCGTTTTCAATTCGGATATAGAACGATTCGCCATTCTCCGAATCCCGATAGGTCACCCAATAGTCGCCAGCCCTCAATTCATTCAGCTCGAAGTGGCCGCGCTTGTCTGTCCGGAGTCGTTTCACAATGGGTCCAAACTTGCCGCAACGACAGTCTTGTCCACTGCTGGCGTCACGAATCGTGATTGAGGCTTTGCTTAGAGGATTGCCGTCTGCATCCTCAAGCACAGCGGATCTCTTCGTTGTCGCGATGATTACGCACTCGTTTTGACATCCCCAAGCTGCAACCGAGATCGCAGGAAGTAATATCGCAAAGCCAATGATCATTCGCAGAACATCGGCTCTGGAGTTCCTGTTCACCCTTTCCACTCCTCCATCATCTTCACAAAGTCTTTAAACAGGTAGTGCGAGTCATGGGGGCCGGGGCTGGCTTCCGGGTGATACTGCACACTGAACAGCGGCAGGTTGCGGTGGCGCAGGCCTTCGAGCGTCGAGTCGTTCAGGTCCATGTGCGTCAGCTCGACTTCCGACTGCGGCAGCGAGTCGGGATCGACGGCAAAGTTGTGGTTGTGCGCGGTGATCTCGATTTTCCCGGTGTTCAGTTGTTTGACCGGATGGTTGCCGCCATGATGTCCGAACTTCAGCTTGAAAGTTTTGCCGCCGAGTGCGAGGCCGGTGAGCTGATGGCCGAGACAGATGCCGAAGATCGGCTGGCGTCCCATGAGGCGGCGGATGTTGTCGACCGCGTAGGTGCAGGGCTCGGGATCGCCAGGGCCGTTCGAGAGAAAGACTCCGTTGGGCTTGAGCGCAAGCACATCTTCCGCAGGAGTCTGCGCTGGGACCACCGTAACCTTGCAACCCTCGCTACGTAACTTGCGCAGAATGTTTTGTTTAATGCCAAAATCATAAGCTACTACATGAAAGCGCTCTGGCTGGTCTTTCACGCCCACGACCTCAATCGGCTCGTGCGAGCGCTCACCAACTTCCCAGACGTACGGGCGATTGGTTGTAACCACTTTCGCGAGGTCTTGACCATCCATCTTCGGAATGGAGCGTGCCTTCGCAACCAGCTTCTCGGCATCGGTTTCAATCGTCGACACCACACCGCGCATCACGCCGTTATCACGCAGATGGCGGACGAGAGCACGTGTGTCGATATCGGCCAGCACGGGAATCTTGAACTGCTCGAGATATTCTTCGGCCACCTGCTGCGAGCGCCAGTTGGAGCTGACTTTCGAGAACTCGCGCACGATCAGCCCTTCAATGTACGGGCGCGTGGCTTCATTGTCTTCGGAGTTGGTGCCGTAGTTGCCGATTTCAGGATTGGTTAAAACGACGATCTGCCCGGCGTAGGAGGGGTCGGTGAAAATTTCCTGGTAGCCGGTAATGGAAGTATTAAAAACGACTTCGCCGTAGCATTCGCCTTTGGCGCCGTAGCCTTTGCCTCGGAAGACGCGGCCGTCTTCGAGCGCAAGGATAGCCTGCATTCGCTCTCCGGGGAGTGGATTTTATAGATTTTAGCAGGGATACGAGTCAGAGCGGAAGGTGGCAAAGTGCGTGAAGTGGTGGAAAACGAGGCAAAAACCTCGTCGTGACGCCGTCCGCTGAGCGCTTTCGGCCCTCGGTCGACAACTCTTGGCTGTCGGATCTTCCCAATCCCTGGAACCCGGCGGGATCAGGATTTCTCTGCGACCTTTGCGATCTCTGCGCTTAAAAGCTTTATCGCAAGAGCGCAATGAAACCACGCAAGTACGCGAAAAAGCTAACTTGCTCTCTATCTACCCACCTCGCATCTAATCCAGTAGAATTGGACGGAAATGGCCGCAGCACCTGAAGCCCCCCAGGCAGCGACGCAAATCATTGCCCAGAAACCGAAGCCCAGCCGGGCCGCCGGATTATTCTCCGCCTGGATGCGCGACCTGATCATTTCACTCGGCATCTCCGCCTTCATCATCGTTTTCCTCTATCAGCCGGTCAAAGTCGAAGGCACCAGCATGATGCCGTCGCTCGACGACCAGGAACGCATCTTCATCAACAAATTCGTCTATCGTATCGAGCCCATTCAGCGCGGGGACATCGTGGTTTTTCGCTATCCTCGCGATCCCCAGAAGAGTTTCATTAAACGCGTGATCGGGGTCGCCGGAGATCACGTACGCATTGTCGATGGACGCGTGTTTCTGAATGGCAAGATGCTGGTTGAAGATTATGTGCCCGGCGCTTATGAGGATGGGCGGTCGTATCCCGAAATTGTGGTTCCTCCGGACTCCTATTTCGTGCTCGGCGACCACCGCAGCTTGTCGAACGACAGCCGCGACTTCGGCCCGGTGGATGCGTCGTACATCTACGGCAAAGCCGTGTTCGGCTACTGGCCGGTGGATAAGATGGGCAGGCTCAAATAACCAGCACCCATTAACGAGCCACATGCGCGGCGTGTGCTTTCGCAAACTGAGTTGGGACCTCAACGTGGTGCAACCGGCGACGCTACCCTGTTCGCTATCCACTCCCCCACTTCCGTCGTCCCCAAACTTCCGCCCACGTCCTCTGTCGTCTTCTTCTGGTGCACGGCTTCGAGCACCGCGGCTTCTATGTTGCCGGCGGCATCTCCAAATCCCAAATGAGCCAGCATCATCGCTGCTGTAAGTATTGCGCCCACGGGGTTGGCAACATTTTTTCCTGCGAGCGGCGGCGCCGAGCCGTGCACCGGCTCGAACATCGAGGTCCTCCCGGGATGAATGTTCCCGCTGGCGGCCGTTCCTAAGCCGCCCTGCAGCCCGGCCGCAAGGTCGGTGATAATGTCGCCAAACATATTGTTCGTGACGATCACGTCAAACTGTCGCGGGTCGCGCACCATCTGCATGCAGAGCGCGTCCACGTACATGTGCTCGGCCTTGATTTGTGAGTAATCGACGCTGACCTGCTTGAACACGCGCTGCCACAAACCACCCGCATACGTCATGGCGTTGGATTTGTCGCACATGAGCACCCGACGTCGCGCACTGCCATCGGCTTTCTTATTATGCCCAGCATATTCGAATGCATATCGAATAACCCGTTCGACGCCCTTGCGAGTGTTAACGTCCTCCTGAATCGCTACTTCGTCTGCGGTTCCCTGCTTAAAGACGCCGCCTGAATCGACGTAAACCCCTTCGGTGTTTTCCCGGATCACCACGAAATCCACATCCTTGGGTTCAACTCCCTTCAGCGGACACAATGAAGCATCCAGCAAGCGCACCGGGCGCACATTCGCGTAAAGGTCCATCTTGAATCGCATGCCCAGCAGGATTTCCTTCGCATGAATGTTGGACGGAACGCGCGGATCGCCGAACGCGCCAACGAGAATTGCATCGAAGTCGCGGCCAAGCATCTCGAATCCGTCGTCAGGAACGGTCGTGCCATCTTTCAAGTATCGATCGGCGCCCCAATCAAAGTAGGTAATCTCAACCGGCGCGCCGGCAGCCTCGATGACCTTGACCGCCTGGGGAATGACTTCCTTGCCGATGCCGTCGCCAGGCATGACGGCGATTCTCTTTGTAGCAGGCTTATTCACGGCAAAAAGGTATCACAACCCAAATCGCGAGCGGGCTTTGCCCGACCACCTCACGGTTATGTGGCGGTCACCAAGAGCTGCGTTACTCTCAGTTTGGATCAGGCATTAGGGGGAATATGCCACTGCCCGCGGTTTAGGGTCGTAATCTCCAGTGACTGTGATTCTGAGAATGTAGCGGCGCCAGGGCCAGTGCCCTGCCCTTGCGACCAAAGTTGCTTCGCTATAATCAAACTTAGCTATGGTCGTCGAAGCTCAGCAGGATCAAGCGCCAACCGGTGTGAGCCAAACCCGCCAGGAGTTGACTGCATTGCTCGCGGGCTGCGGAGTTTATCGTCCCGGCGTTGCCCTCTTCTCGTTCACGGGACGCGATCGGGTGCGCTGGTTCAACGGAATGGTCACAAACAATATCCGTGATCTCGCGCCCCGAAAAGGCGTTTACTGCTTCGTGCTCAATGCCCAAGGACACATTCTGGGTGATCTCTATGTGTTTAACCGGGGAGAAAGCTTAGTTGCGGCAATCGAACGCGCACAGATGGACGGCCTGCTGCAAATTTTTCGCCGCTACATCATCATGGATAAGGTCGAGATTGAAGACCTGAGCGGGAAGACAACGGTTGTAGGCCTGGCTGGCCCGAAGTCAGCCGAGGTGCTTGCTTCCGCTGGCTTGAACGCAGAACTCGGTCAGCTTCAACTTACGGACTCGTCCTGGAATGGATTTCCTGTAACGGTGGTTCGCGGCGACAATCAGTTTGTCACCAATTTTGAGTTATGGGTCTCATCAGAGCAGGCTGATTCACTTCAGAAGGCTCTACAGCTGGCTGGGGCGGAAACCGTATTCGCCGAGAGTTTTGAGACATTCCGCATTCTGTCCGGCACTCCGAAGTTTGGCCAGGACATCCGCGAACGGACCCTTCCCCAGGAAACCGGCCAGGAGCGCGCGCTAAATTTTACGAAGGGTTGTTATATCGGGCAGGAAATCGTCGAGCGTATTCGCGCCAGAGGCGCTGTTCATCGCATTTTCCTGGGATTTGAGCTGGAAGGAATCATGCCTTCGCCCGGTACGAAGATTCAAAGCGAAGGCAGAGATGTCGGCGAGCTCACCACGATCGCGCCCGCACCCCTAAAAGGCAAGCGCCTTGCCCTAGGTTTCCTGCGGAAAGAGTTTGCCAGTGAGAACAAGGTTTTGAACGCCGGAGGTGCCACTGTGATTCCTGTGCCTTTGCCGTTCAAAGGAAGTTTCGACCCTGCTGAGTCTTAAGAGTTGCGTAGAACAACGAATCTTCGACCTACACGTACATTATGGCTGAGAAAAAAAACGAGAGCTTCACAGTAACCGATCGGCGGCTGTTCACTTCCGATGGTGAGTTGCGCAAGGATGTTGAGGAAGAGCAGGAAACCCCTTCGCCTAAGCAGGCGGCCGTCCCCCCGAAGCATGCGGAAAAGGAGGTTTCCAGCCCTCCGGCGCCGAGCGCTGCCGAGCAGAAGCAGCAGGCCGATGCCTATCGTCAGTCGTCGCAGGAGATGGATCGGCAGGTAGAGGCAAGTGGTCACTCGGCGAAAGAGCTGGAAATCACTTTTGAGCGATTCATCGCTTCCTTGTACATGACGGGCATGCTGCAACTCGGGTTGATGCACGAGCAGGGTGGCCAACCGCAGCTCGACCTGATCGGCGCCCGGCAGACGATTGACACGCTCGGGATGCTTTCTGAGAAAACGAAAAACAATCTCACTTCCAAGGAACAGAGTTTTCTGCAAAATGCGCTTTATGAATTGCGCATGGCCTATGTCGAGGTGACCAACGCGATCGCTCGAGGCCCTGAGCAAGTTTCCGCCGCAAAATGAATGCTACACTCACCGTGCTGGGCAGCGGTACGTCGATGGGCGTGCCGACGATTGGCTGCGACTGCGCCGTCTGTCACTCCAGCGACCCTCGCGACCGGCGAACCCGCCCGTCGGTCCTGATCGAATACGCCGGGCGCAGCGTGCTGATCGACACCACGCCAGACTTTCGCGAACAGGCAATTCGCGAAAATATTCGCGCGCTTGACGCCGTCCTTTACACTCATACCCACGCCGACCATATCTTGGGCATCGACGATCTTCGTCCAATAAGTTTTCGTCACAAGCCCAATCGGCTGCCGCTTTATGCGCATCCTGATGCGGCTGAATTCATCCGCAACATGTTCCGCTACATTTTTGATTCGAACTATAAATTCGGCGGCCTGCCTCAGGTCGAGATGCATTCGTTCGAGGGCACGCTGGAGCTGTTTGGAGCAAAGTTCGAGCCGGTTACCCTCATCCACGGCGACGCCGAGATTTATGGATTCCGCTTTGGCTCGGCCGCTTACCTCACCGACCATAGCGAGATTCCCGGATCATCCCTGCTGAAGCTGGAAAATCTCGATGTTCTTTTTCTCGATGCGTTGCGCTACAAGCCCCACCCGACGCACTCGACGGTCGAGAATTCCCTTCGCATTGTTGAGCGGCTAAGGCCGCGGCGCGCGTTTTTCACGCACATTTGCCATGATTTGCCGCACGAAAAGACCAACGCTTCCTTACCCGAAAACGTGCGGCTTTCTTATGACGGAATGAAACTGGAATTTGAGATCTGAACGGTCCCATGGTGAAGTTGATTTTTAACTTTCTGCATGCACATTTTTCGTCATATTGAAGAAGTTCCCGGCGATTATGGACCGACCGTCGTGAGTGTCGGCAATTTTGACGGCGTGCATCGGGCGCACACGAGGGTGCTGGCCGAGATCGTTACACGAGCGCGTCGTCGCAGTGCGAAGTCTGTCGCGGTGACCTTCGAGCCCCACCCCATGCGCATTCTGCGCCCCGATTCCGCGCTCAAATTGCTTACGCCAACTCCGGAGAAGATTCGTCTCCTGCAGCAAACTCAAATCGATGCCGTTCTCCTGCTGCCGTTCACCCGCGATCTCTCCCTGATGCCGCCTCGCGAATTTGCGGAATACATCCTGTCCAGGGGACTCCACGCCATTGAGGTCCACGAGGGCTACAACTTTCATTTTGGCCACAAGGCTTCGGGCAACGTGAAGCTGCTGACTGAATTTGGCCGCGCGCTTGGCTTCGAGGTGATTGTCTATCCCGAGATGCGGGTGCGCGGCGAATCAGTTTCCAGCACGCGCACACGTGAACTTGTGCAATCGGGAAAGGTAGAGCGCGCGCGTGCGTTGCTTGGACGCCCTTTCAGCATTTGCTCAACCGCGGGCCGAGGCCGCGGATACGGCGCAAAGTACACCGTTCCGACAATCAATCTGAGCCGCTACGAGGAGTTGGTCCCGAAAGATGGCGTGTACATCACCCGCACCCGCGTTGGCGAGGAGTGCTTCGATTCGGTGACCAACATCGGTAATCGCCCCACCTTCGGCGCGGAGTCGTTCGCAATTGAAACCCACCTCCTCGACTTCCACCCGGTTGAGCTCACCGCGGACACAGAGATCAAACTTTTTTTCCTGCGCCGGTTGCGCGATGAAATTAAATTCGGCTCGGTTGACGATCTGCGCAATCAGATCGCGCGCGATATCCGAAAAACCAGGCGCTATTTTTCTCTCATGCGACACGCGGCCGGCTGAAACCAACTCCGCACAACAACGCCAGGCGTTAGCGCGAGTCGCCAAGCCGGTCTAGTCAACCGGCCCCGCCGCCGGTTGGACTTCGCCTCCGCGAGCTGGCCTTTGTACTACAAGAATTGCGCCCAGCACCATAAGAATTCCTGCTGCCTGGAGAGGCCGCACGATCTCTTTGAGCGCTACCGCAGCAATCAGGATTGTGAACACCGGTTCCAGGCAACTGGCAATAATCGCGTTCGTCGGCTTTAAATGCTGCAATCCTGCGAAGTAAAAGCTAAACGGAATTAGCACCGAGGTCAGGGCGAAGACACCCAGGAACAGCCAGGCAACCGCCGAAAAATGGGCGGCAGCGATCTTGTTCGGAGGATTGAGGACCAGCCAGAACAGCGAGGCCGGCAAGGTCGTATATAGCAGCACAATCCAACGATCGTGCTTGATTAAAAGTGAGTGCCCGTCGATGTTGTAGTACGCGAAAGAGAAGGAAGCCACCAAGGCAGCAATCACCCCCACCGGATCGAGTTGCAGCCTTCCACTTCCGAATATTCCAATCACCAACGCAATTCCCAGGATGGCCATTACCACGGAAATTATCTTTGGCAACGTGGGCCGCTCGATTCCGCGTAGCACCATGTACAGCAGCACCCATACGGGCGCAGTGTACTGCACGATGATTGCGGTCGCGACGTTGGCCCGCTGGATCGCCAGATAATAACAATAATTAGATGCGGCCACTCCCGCCAGCCCTAGCATCGACAGCCGGGCAAAATCCGGCCAACGGAGTTGCAGCTTTCTCCAACCACGGGTTGCGAGCAATCCGATCAGGACCGCAACAAACGAAAAGCTCGTTCGCGCCTGCGACAAAACGATCGGACTCACCCGATCGATTCCAGAGCCGGGCGGGAGCAATCGGCCGGTGAAAGCCGCCCGTCCCAGCGAGGCAGAAATCCCCCAACACACGGCTGCTGCGCCAATGTAGAAATAACCCCAAGACGAGCCGCTGGCCACGGCGGAATGTGAGTTGTTTTGGTCCGCTGCCGGACCTGTGGCTGTCTTCACTCGGAGTCCAGTTCGATTTGGTAGGTGATCTTCGCCGTTTTCTGCAGCATGCCAGAAACCGAGCAGTACCTCTCTTTCGAAAGCCGAACCGCGTCCTCAACCGCTTTGCGGGATACTTTTCCGACGACGCGGTACAGCAGCCTAATTGACGTATACACCCGCGGCGGATCCGGAGCCTTCTCGGCCTCGGCGCTCACTTCAACGGCCATGAATGGCTCGCGCTTTTTCCGCAATATGCTCACCACGTCGTAACCAGTGCATCCACAAAGCGCAATCAAGACCAATTCCATCGGACTATTCGCCACTTTGCTGTCGCCGTCCACGGTGATCGAGTGACCTGAATTGCCTGTGGCGTCGAAACGCAACTGTTCGGTCCACTTGGCGTTGGCTTTCAACATATCTATCTCCGATTGTCAGTGCTGGGCTCAGGATGGATGAGCACGCGAAACAATTCCGGCGCTTCCTGTTTAAAGCGAATCTCCAGCGCCGTTGAGATGTCGTGCACGCGCGCCAGCGGCAATTCGTCTGGAAACGTGCAATGGCAAGAGAAATAAACGTGGTCGCGCACTCGTTTCACTTCGATTTCATGCATGTCGAGAATTTCCGGAAACTCATTTGCGACGGCTCTTAGCTTTGCTTCCAGCCGGACGTGGCTACCGATCTGTTCACCCGCTTCAATGGTCGCCGGCTCACTTTCTATATGGGTCAGGATCGATGCGATTTCGGGCAGCTCAGCCCGGATTTCCGATTCCAACATGCTGGCGCGGTCGTGCGCGTCCTTCAGTGCCAAATGCTCATCCAGTTCCAGGTGCTGCTCGACATGGAGCTGGCCGTCAAGATCCTGCACGCTCACGTCATGAACGTTCAAGTTGTAGCGCGTGGCCACGGCGCGGACACGATCGAAAATATTTTCTGCCGAGCCCGGCCGCGGCACGGAATGGACTACAACATCTGTATTGGGCAAGACGTTGTGGACAGCGCGCGTAACCTCGTCCGCCAACTGCCCCGATCTCTGGAATGTAACGTTTCGCGCCAAAGCTACCGAGACATCAGCGAAATAACGATTTCCGGCGCGGCGAATGCGCACACGATCGACTTCCAACAGCCCTTCAATGCCCCGCAGCGCGCCGATGATGTTGCTTCGCGCCCCAGCCGGGGCTGTGTCCAGCAGCGCGTCGATCGTCTTGCGCGCCAGCCGCGTACTCACAAAAATTATGACTCCGGCAACGAAGAGGGCCGCAACCGGATCGGCTTCAATAAGCCAGGAAACATTCAGCCTTCTTCCAATCAAAACCAGCGCCAGTCCCAGCGCTACCACGCCGCTTGACCAGATATCGGTGGAGAAATGCAGCGCATCCGCTTGCAGAGCCTGGCTGTCATATTTGTCCGCGATCTTTCCCAACAATCGCGAGCGCCAGAAATCAACTCCCATCGACACAAATAAAATGAGAAACGCAGCCAGTGTCGGCTCGATCTCCACATGATGAAAAAACAACCGCTTAATGGCCTCGTAGATGATCGCAATGCAAGTGAGCAGCAGCAGGCCAGTCTCGATAAATGCAGAGAAGTTCTCGACTTTCCCATGACCGTACTGGTGATCGGCGTCGGCGGGTTTGTCGGAGACTCGAACCGAGAAGAAAGTTATTGTGGCGGCGATCAGATCCAGCCCTGAGTGCGCGGCTTCCGAAAGAATACCGAGGCTACCGGTGGTTATGCCGACAATAATCTTCAGCCCGGTGATGGCCACCGCAGCCAGCACGGAGTTCCCGGCGACCGCGCGCTTTTCCGAACGCATGGCCTCCGAGCCGTATTCCGGACCTGAAATTGCCGGTACGCCCCACATGACTGCATTATCGCCCAAAATCGTTCATTCGCCATCGCTACGTGATTTTTAGGTCGAGACCGTTTTAGTCACCGCCCGGCCCCCGAATTCGCCAACTCTGTACTGTGCTACGATGCTTATAATCCCTTTATTTCTGGAGGCACCTTTGAGAGCGTTCTTATGCGGCCTCGTCTGCCTGCTATCCGCGGGCATGGCCAGTGCTCAGGCCAACTCCCAGCCGGTTTTAAAGCCGCGCCCCAACAACCAGGTTGAAGAACTTCAGCCTGCCGAAGACAACAGCGTTGCGCCGGACGCGCCTGTCATCACGATCAATGGAGTATGCGACAAAAGCGGAACTGCCACATCCGATTGCAAAACCGTCGTAACCCGTGCCGAGTTCGAGAAAGTAATCAGTGCAATTGCGCCCAACATGCCCAAGGCGCAGCAACAACAAGTTGCTAAAAGCTATGTACAGATTTTGCTGCTTGCCGACAAGGCGAAACAACTCGGACTGGATCACGGGCCGCTATTTGACGAGCGAATGTACTTAGCGCGCTTGCAATTGCTTGCGGGACTCGGACGCCAGCAGATTCAGCAAGACGCCTCCAAAGTCTCCGACAGTGAAATTGATGACTACTATCGGCAGCACAGCGCCGATTTCAGAACCGTCAGCTACGACAAGATCTTCGTGCCGAAACAGAAGCAGTCGGATACGGCGAACCCAAAACCGAACGAGCCGGACACCCAGAAAGAAATGAAGGACGAAGCCGACAAGTTGCGCGCCCGCGCCGCCGCCGGCGAGGATTTCGCAAAACTGCAGCAGGAAGCATACGACTTCGCTGGAATGAAACTTAAGGCCTCGAACACGCACGTCGATAAAGTAAAAAAGACTGCGTTGCCGGCTACCGACACTTCAATTTTCGATCTGAAGAAGGGCGACGTCTCGCAGGTCTTCAACGATCCCCAGGGCTTCATGATCTATAAAGTCGAAGATTTTCAGGATGCGCCGCTCGCGGATGTGCGGGAAGAAGTGTCCCGCGCGGTGCAGACCCAAAAGCTGAAGCAAGCCTCCGAGGCGATCCAGAAAACTGAGTCCAGCGATACGACCTACGACCGCGCCTATTTCGCCGTGCCTGCTCCCCCCACTTTGAGGAACCCAGGAGAAACGCCGGCGCCAGCCAGTCCGTCGCCGCCCGGAAAGAAGTAGGGAATGGGAGAAGCGCTACCGTCCGTCGTGGTGACCGGAATTTCGGGGCACCTGGGCCAGCGACTGCTGCCCTTGCTGACCCGGTTTCGAGTCGTCGGGGTTGATTTTCGTCCTCCCGCTACAGAACTACCGGTCCGGTTTGAGCACATGGATCTGGGCGAGGAAGCCTCCTGCCTGCAACTGATTCAGCTTTTTCGCGAAGTGCGGCCGGTCGCCGTTGTGCATCTCGCCTTCGTCATGGACGAGGTGCGCACCGGTGTTCTCGATCCCGAGCGCATGTGGAAGATCAACGTCGCCGGAACTGCGCGCGTGATGGAAGCCGCCACCGAGGCCAATCGTGATTGGCCCATGGTTGAGAAGTTTATATTCCTCAGCAGCGTCAGCGCTTATGGGCCGCGGCTCTCGCCCCCCGCAACCGAATCAACTCCGCTGGCAGCTCACACCTATCGTTACGGAATTCATAAGATGGAAGCCGACCGCGTAGTGCAGCAACGTGCACCGTCGCTGCGAGGCTGCAGCGTCTATATTTTGAGGCCTCACATTTTTGCCGGCGCGCATGTAGACAACTATTTCATGGAAGCTTTCCGCGGAATTCCCGGCGGCGCCAGCAAGCGCGCCGCACGCATGCGCGAGCAAGGCACGCGGCTTCCCTGCATGCTTCCGTCCGGCCAGAAGTATTTGCAAAACCGGATTCAATTCGTGCACATCGAAGACGTCGCCCGTTTGGTCGCATTTATTTTGCAGAAAAATGAACCGGAGGCACAGCGCTTGACCCTTCTGAACGTGGCTGGACGCGGTGAACCGCTGACCTACGATCAGTGTGTTCGCATGGCCAATGCCAAGCTGATCCGAGTGCCCTCGGAGAAACTCTTTCACCTCGTTCTGCGATTTTTGTGGGCTACAAAAATTTCAACCATCCCGCCCGACGTCGCGCCCTACATGACTTCCGACACGGTCATGAACACGGCCCGCCTGCAGGAATTTCTCGGGCCTGAATACAAGAACGTAATCCGCTATACCGTGGCTGAAGCCTTTGCTGAGTGTTTCAACAATGTAGAGAAGGCAGGCTCGGCCAAAGCGGAGGTCGCGAGATAAGAGAGTTGGCGCCGAATCGAATCGCTTATCTCATTCCCCGAAACAGCCCGGCAATTCCAAACGTGTATGGCGTCCAGGAAATGGTTCGGAGGCCGGCGGCGCGCATGCGTTCCTGCAACTCTTCTGGCTCCGGAAATCGCTCGACCGATGCAGGCAGGTACGAGTACGCGCTGGTATGCGAGATCAAAGCGCCGATCCGGGGAAGTACGCGCTTAAAGTAAAACTTGTAGAACTGGCCTAACATTCCTTTGGGCTCGCCAAATTCCAGAATTCCAACTTCTCCGCCTGGTTTCAGCACGCGCCGGATTTCGCCGAGACCGGCATCGTAATCCGCCAAATTGCGAAACCCGAAGGCGGAAGTCACCAGATCGAAGCTTTCATCCGGGAATGGAAGCCGCAGCGCATCGGCCTCAACCCATACCGCCGCCCCGCCTTCGGATTTTTCCGACGCCAGCTTGAGCATCGCGTGAGAAAAATCTGCGCCAGTAATACGAGCCGGCCCTTGACGCCGCAGTGCAAAGCTCATGTCCCCAGTGCCACAGCAAAGGTCCAGCACTCGCGCATTGGAACGTTTCAATATCGGCGAGAAAGCCCGAGCCGTACGCCTCCACCATAATTTGTCGATATTCAAGGAAAGAACGTGGTTCAGCACATCGTAACGCGGAGCGATGGCTGTAAACATTTCCCGAACGGCGCGAGCTGCCGACTCGGGATCATGAGCGCCGGCAGGGGCAGCGCCACGGATGGGCGTCGCCTGATTCTTTGCCAGCGTCTCACCCACGCGATGCCCGCCTGATCTCCGCCAAGGCTGCAGCAATCACCTGTGGCGGCACATTCTTCACGATTTCCACTTCCCCGATTTTCTTGGGCAGAACGAAATGCACTGCGCCGCCCTCTGTTTTCTTGTCTGCTTGCATAAGCTTCATTGCCTTCGCCAGGTGGACGGTTACGTCGGGCAGCGCGCCCCAGGCATGCACCGCTCTGGAAATTCGTTCATACGTCGAACCATCACAAACCTTCATTTCCAATGCAATTCGTGCGGCCGCTTGCATCCCCCACGCAACCGCCTCTCCATGAAGGAACTGCCGATACCCAGTGGCGGCCTCGAGGGCGTGCCCCAGCGTGTGGCCGAGGTTCAACACCCGGCGCAGGTCTCCTTCTTTCTCGTCCGCCGCAACAACCTCTGCCTTAAGTCTCACCGAATCCGTAATCGCCCGGCTGAGAAGATTGTTGTCTTTTCGCAGAGATTGGATCGAGCAGTTCTCCAGGCTTGCGAACAATTCTGCATTTCCGATAATCCCTGCTTTCAGAGCTTCATACATCCCCGCCCGAAATTCCCTCTGCGGAAGGGTTGCAAGAACGTTGGGATCGATCAGCACCACCTCAGGTTGATAAAAGGTCCCGACGAGGTTCTTCCCTGCCCTCAGGTTCACGCCCGTCTTCCCGCCGATCGCGGCATCAAGTTGCGCCTGCACCGTCGTTGGCACCTGGACCAGCTTCACGCCTCTCATGTAAACCGACGCAAGCATGCCGGCAACATCTCCAACAACGCCACCGCCAAACGCGACAATAACGGCCTTGCGATCTCCGCCAAGCCGGATCAGCTTTTCAGCCAGCATTTCCACTGTCGAAAGCTTCTTGTATCGTTCACCATCCGGCATCTCAACCAGCCTGGGAATAAATCCTGCGTCTTCGAGAGACTTCAGCAGCGGTTTGCTCCAGCGCCGCCGTACCGGCGCAACCGTGACGATGAACAACGGTTTCAATCCGCCCAACACCTCAGCCAGAATCCGCCCCGCCCGAGCAAGCGAGCCTTGCTCGATTACTGCTTCATACGAATGATGCTCAGTTTTGATTGCAATGCGAACCATGGAGTCTTAACGCCTAAACATCATAGCGTAGGCCATGCCTGCGCTTGTGGGATTGCCCATGGCAAAGTGATACCATCTCCCCAGATGCCAGCCACAGCGTTGGAAACTGACTTTCTCGTCATCGGCGCGGGGGTCGCCGGACTCCGCGCAGCCATCGAACTTGCGCCTGCCGGCCGCGTTCTGGTTCTGGCAAAGCGAGAAGTCACCGAATCGAACACGCAATTTGCCCAGGGCGGAATTGCTGCCGCCCTCAGCGACGAAGATGAAATCAGCTTGCACCTGCAAGACACGCTCAACGCGGGCGATGGCCTGTGCAATGCCGAAGCCGCCAGGGTCCTGGTGGAAGATGCTCCCGAGCGTATTGAAGAGCTGATCGCATGGGGAACGCAGTTTGATCGCGATGGCACCAAGCTGACCTTCGGCCGCGAAGGCGCGCACAGCCGCAATCGCATTCTTCACGCGCACGGCGATTCCACAGGACGCGAAATCCTTCGCGCCCTCTTCGCCAAGGCCAAAGCAGTCCCCGGAATTCAGGTGCGCGAATTCGAGTTCTCCACGGACCTGCAAGTCGACGACGGACGCGTGTCCGCGGTTCGCGTAATAGATGAGCGCGCCCAGCACAGCACCATCCGCGCCTCGGCCATTTTGCTCGCGACCGGCGGGATGGGACAGCTCTATTCCAACACCACCAATCCGCCAGTCGCGACCGGAGACGGCGTCGCCATGGCATATCGAGCAGGGGCGGAAGTTACTGATCTGGAATTCATTCAGTTTCATCCCACCGCTTTGTATCTAAAAAAAGCGCCGCGGTTCCTGCTTTCCGAAGCTTTGCGCGGCGAGGGCGCGCACCTGCGCAACATGGAGATGACGCGCTTCATGCCCAAATACCATCCCATGGGTGAACTTGCGCCCCGCGATGTTGTCGCCCGCGCCATTATTCATGAGCTGGAAAGCAGCCGCGCCAAAGATCCTATCGTCTATCTCGACTTGACGGATTTGGACGCAACCCACATTCAGCGCCGCTTCCCGCGTATTTATGCCACCTGCATGCAGTACAACATTGATATCACCAGCGAGCTTATTCCGGTGCGTCCCGCAGCGCATTACGCCATGGGCGGCGTGAAGACCGACTTATATGGCAGAACTACTCTGCCCGGGCTTTACGCCGCAGGCGAAGCCGCGGGCACAGGAGTGCACGGCGCCAATCGCCTGGCCAGCAATTCCCTCCTCGAAGGATTGGTGTTCGGCGCGCGTGCAGGAAGGAAGATGCGCGACGAATTGAAGATTGCTCGAAGCACGTCGAAAGGGTCTCCGTCTGCCGCCTATTCGAATGGCCCGGTCCCAGTTCCCGTAGAAAACGCGATTGCCCGCCTTCAGGAAGTAATGTGGAAAGATGCAGGAATCGTGCGCACCGCCTCGGGCCTGAAGCGGGCACTGAGAGAACTCGAAGAAATTGAAGCGCAGATGTCCCGCCCGCACAGCCGCCGTGAATTCGAAGCCCGAAACCTGCACATTGCCGGCCTGCTGGTGGCACGCTCAGCTCTGGCGCGCGAAGAAAGCCGCGGCGCACATTACCGTACCGATTTTCCCGATCACAACGACGCGAAATTCCTAAAACATTCGATCGTCGCCAGTGATAAGGTTCGGTTCGAGTAAATCTCGCTTTACGTCATCTTCATGGGCACGTGAGTGTTGCGGTGCCGCTTACCGCAGTGGACATCGCCGACGCATTCGCGGAATTTGAGGAAACCGTTGCCGTAATCGTCACGGTTCCAGACGCACCTGGTGCGCACGTTGCCACTCCAAATTGATCGACGGTAGCGATCTTCGAATTGGAAGTTGTCCAGGTTCCTGAATAAGGCGCCATGAAGGGTGCCGGTATAGGTGCTGGCGACGGCGCCTTGCTAAAAGTACCGAATGCTATAAACAACACCGGTCCCGACAAGAAATTCCGCGCGTCGGCGCTGGACGGGGTTAGTGAAATCGATTCAAGCACCCGATTGGAGCTTGAATGCATACTCATACCACCGCACCCCAGCATTTCAAGAACCAGCACTGAGCACAAAAATGTCGCACCGCAAAATGCCATTGGCCCGCGCCATCGCATGACAAACCTCGCCAGCTTCTATTTTGGAGTGTCGCCGACATTGAGTGTCACAGCTCTGTAAATTACCTGCAAAAATGTCAACTAAGCTTTGACCGCCACGATGCAAAATTCCTGAAGCATTCCATCATCGCCGGCGACAAAATAAGTTTTGAGCAACGATCCTGACATCTTTCCCGCAAAGAACTGGACCGGCGTAAAGAGAACACGCCCAAGACCTGGGCGATCTTGGGCGCTCGTTGAAGCCACAGGCTGTGATTAGAAGCTGAAGCCGGGTGCCAACTGCACGGGCATGACAGTGACGGAACCCAGGCCAAACACAGCGGCAGAAACCGACGATGCCAATGACGTATTCACAACGTCGTTGTTATCACAGGTGGTCACCGTACCCAGATTGTTGTAGCAGATATTCCCAGCGTCCAATCTCGCCTGTATCGTGACCACGTGCGTTCCCGCTCCGACTTCTGGCAGGATGAAGTTGAAGGAATGCGCGCTGGTCGTCGACAGAATTAGGTCAATCTGCTCCGGTGTGCAGGTCGTGATGTTTGTTAAGCAGGTGCTCGTGATCACGCTGCCGAGCGTGGCTGTCAGCTGCTGGATTCTAGCGTCAAAAACGATGCCACTCCCAGCCGCATCCGGGTATCCAGCAGCTGTGAAATCTGCAGGTGAAAGCTGCGGCGATGCAATTGCGGCGCAGTTTGAGCAGTCGAGCAGCACTCGAACTGCAACACTAGCTACCGCCGTTGCCGTTTGTGACGTCCCGGTTGAACCTCCCTTCACCTGTGTGCTCGTGTAAATGCCGGTTATCAGCGAGGGCGAGACAAACAGCGTCTTATTGGTCGAAGTCTTAACCGAGGCATCCATCACTGTGAACCACTGTCCATTGCCGCTGCTATCCATGCACGGCTGGAAGTTTTGCGGCCCGGTAAAACCAGTCTGACTCGAGGCGCAGACAGCGTTGGGGCCGGTGAAGATCGCCGCGCCGCCCTGTGGACTCGTGCTTGTTTGTGCTGTCAAAGCGACGGGGAAAACTGCCAGAAAAATCGTCACCAACAGGGTGAATACGTGCTTTGGCTCCGCGCGAAGGGGGAGCATCGAGATCGCGGGTACACGTCTCATTTAATTCCTCCATGTAAAACAGGGTTTGAGTTGGATTCGGAATCACCAGGCATGCCCGATCAGACCAGAGTGCTTTTTGCCTGGTACTCGGAGTGGCTAGTGGGACTCTAGCCGGAAAAGAACGTGAGGGCTATGTAACCAAAGGACAGGCGCGTCGAGAAAAAGAACAATATGCCAACTTTCGCGCCAGTTGTTAACACGGTCGCTCGGCATCTCTGCGGTGCAGGGCTGAGGCAACAATCGTAACCAGCAAGATCGCCGCAATCACAGCCAGTGAAAACTCGGTCCGGATCGGATAGTAGTGCGACAACAGCATCTTGATCCCCACAAAAACCAGCACGCACGAAATCCCGTAATGCAAGTATTCGAAAACTTCCATCAACGAAGCCAGCGCGAAAAACAGCGACCTCAAACCCAGAATCGCGAAAATGTTGGACGTGTAAACGATGAATGTGTTCAGCGTGATGGCCAGGACGGCGGGAATTGAATCCACGGCAAAAATCAGATCTGTGGTCTCGACAACAATCAAAAGTAGCAGCAAGGGAGTGGCGCAGAGCTTTTCTCGCCGTACGAAAAATTTGCCATCCACGAAGTCAGGGGTGACCGGAAGGAACTTCCGAAAAATGCGCAGCACCGGATTTTTCTCAGGGTTGACCCTGCCGCCCCGCTGAAACAGCAGACGAACGCCGCTGAACACCAGCAACAGCCCGAACGCATAAATAATCCAGTGAAACCTCCGGATCAGGCCCACGCCGGCAAAAATAAATGCCGCCCTCATCACGATGGCGCCGATAATCCCCCAGAACAGCACCCGGTACTGCTGCGGCTCGGGCACGCGGAAATAGCGGAAGATCAGAAGAAAAATGAAAAGATTGTCGGCGCTAAGCGAGAGCTCGATCACGTAACCGGTCGAAAACTCCAGAGCGGCCGTTCGTCCCTGAACGGTATCGAGCAGAATCGCAAAACATCCTGCCAACGAAATCCATACTGCACTCCAGCTGAGCGCTTGCCTCAATGTAAGCGCGCGCGAGCGGCGGTGAATGAGGCCGAGATCCAGCGCCAGCATTCCTGCAACGAAGAAGTTGAACAGAATCCACCACAGTGTTTCGCTCACAGTCGGCTCGCTGATGCATTAGAACTGAAAATCAGAAAAAGAGGAAGGCGTATGGGTTGCTTAGGGTTGGTTGGTGTCAGGGCACGATTTCAGTCGTGCCACAGGTCGCTCTTAAAGATCGATGTGCCCAAGGCGCAACCGCCACGAACGCCGGGAAGTGGCCGAGTTGCGCCGTACGGCCGCGTCCCTGAATCGTCGTACCTTATTGGGTGATTATTTCTGGTCGAGCAAGCGGAGAGTTTCCAGTGTCACCGTGCCCACGATCGCAAGGCTCTTCGGGCTGAGTTTGTCGAGCGTGTCCTGGGTAGTGTGCCAGAAAACGTCGTTGTAGCCGTAATTGAAATCGATCAGGTCGACCGATGGTATACCCGCCTTAACGAATGGCTCGTGGTCGTCGTCGACTGGCATTTCTCGTGCAAAAAAATGGGACTGGTAGCCGAGCTCAGTCGCGGCCTGATAAACGAGATCTTCGAGCCAAGGTGTGGAGTTCGTGTCATGCTCGATGTTCAAATCGGCGTCGCCAACCATGTCTTCGAGAATAAACGCCTTGATCTTTTTAATCGTGCCGTCGCTTTGCCATTTCGCCGCCAGGTGGCGAACGCCGTAAAGGGCTTCGGGGTCGTACCAGGGCAAGCGCATGGATTCTTCGCCGTCGTCCCAGAGCAGCCACACGCTATATCCATCGCGCTTCTTGCCATGCAGTTGATTTGCGATCTCCAGCAGCAGCCCGCTCGATGACCCGCCATCATTCGCGCCGACGTAATTCTCATTCCGCAAAGGCCAATTCGTGTCGTAGTGGCTGGCGATCACGATTATCCCGTCGCGCGAACCGGGGAATTTGGCAATGATGTTGTGAATCGGAAATCGGCCCTCCGTCGCCGTGATTTCGAAATCGTCGTTCTCGACTTCGTCACCTTTGAGGTGATCGAGAATGTAAGCCTCTACTTTCTTATGGTTTTCGCTGCCAATTGGCCGCGGACCGTAGGCAACAATTTCCTTCACATACTGCATGGCCCGGCTGGCGTTAAAGGCTGGAGGATCGCGGTCGGGAACCGCCGAGGTCGGAGTAGAGGAAGAATCCGGAGTACCTGATGTTTGAGCGACAGACGGCTTCGCCGGCGCCGGACGCGAGCAGGCGACCGTAGTCACCACCAAAATTACCAGGAAGAATATCGCCGCCAGTATGCATCGACTGAAGTAATGCGGGACTTCATGCCTGTGATTTCGCTTTTTTGGCATCGCGCGCTTTTCTTTGGGTTGGATGTACGTACCAGGCAATGGCAATACTCACGACATAAAGCAAAAGCATAGGCGTGGCAAAAATCACCATGCTGCTGATATCGGGCGTAGGCGCGAGCGCCCCCGCGATAATGAAGATTCCCAAAATCGCATACCGAATATTCCGCCACATCCAGCCCGCGCTAACCACTCCCATGAGCGCCAGGAAAAAGATCAGAACCGGCATCTCAAAGACCAGGCCGAGACCGAGAATTACAGTTAAGAACAGATCGGTATATTCGTGGATGGTGATCATCGGCGTGAACTGGCCGCCGATTCCGATGAGGAATTTCAAGGCCGCCGGGTAAACAGCCCTGTATCCGAAGTATCCGCCAGCAACAAACAGCAGCACCGTCGAGAACATGAACGGCATGGCGTATTTTTTCTCGCGGCGATAGAGTCCCGGCGAAATAAACAACCATACCTGATAGAGCACATACGGGGACGTGACAAACAGGCCCGCCAGCGCAGAAACCTTCAAGTAAAGGTTGAAGGGCTCGGTAGGGGTCAAATACACCAACTTCTGCGGCAGGCCGTTGCTCTTCAGCACATCCAGGATCGGCTTCTGCATGAAACCGAACAGCGCCTCGTGATACCACCAGCACGCGCCCATGCCGCATGCAACCGCAACCAGCGCATGAAAAATCCGCGTCCGCAGCTCCTCGAGGTGCTCGAGGAAGCTCATCGAAGCCATGCGTTCTTCGACCTCGGGTGGATTCAACGCGTCAGTGGACACTTCAGACATTGGTAGTGTTCGGTGCGGCTGCGGAATTGAGTTCGTGAGACTCGGTCGATGGGGCTACTTCGTTGGATGCAGTGGCGTTCAATTCGGCGGAGCCATTGCCATTGCCCGCGGCCGTTGCAGGCTCGGACTGACCTGAAAGGCGCGGTGATTGCACTGAGTCGGCCGGCGGCTGAGCCGGCGGAAGTATCTTTTGCGCCTCTTCTTTCTTCTGCCGTTCCTGATATTCCAGCTGGCTGATTTCCGATTCGATCTGCGCCTTGAACTCGTTCGAAGCCCGCTTGAACTCGTTGAGCGCTTTGCCGATCTGGCGGGCGATCCCCGGCAACTTCTTGGGCCCAAAAAGCAATAAGGCAAGAACGAACAGAACGACCGTGTCCGCAAAGCTCATCAAGCCATCATAACGGAGCAGTTGCAGAAGCGGCAACGCAGGGGCATGTGTCCCTGTTCTACCCCGCCGCATCTAATTCTTTAGGTACATTGACTTCCGGTCTGGTTCTACCTAGATTGGAAGTGGTTCTTTGAAGGCCATCCCACCGCTGGGCGGGGTCCCGGCGCCAATTTCCGGCGCAGGGTGTATGGGGGCGTCACGGCTTCGACGGAGATGCTTGCGGCCAGAAGGCATGCCGGGGTGCACACACCCGTAATCGCGTGCAAAATGATAATTGCCAATCAACAGATGGCATACGCTGCTTAATTAGTTAAGTAGCCGTCCTCCGCGGCTTCGCCCGTGGGCTGCGGAAGGGCGTCGCACAGCGGGCTGCTCTTCGTTGTTACGTCTGGACAGCGAGGTTAAGATCTCAGGCTAGTGGCTTGCGTTTCTTGTCCGTTCTGAGCGCCGGCCGCGAACGTCCCAGGGTAATGCCTGGGGCATGAACGCGACTACGCATGTAGGCTTCTGACCAGTAACATTTTCGGACGCGGGTTCGACTCCCGCCGCCTCCACCAATTCTTCTTTGTCAACGCTTCGATAAATTCTGTCACATTCTGCCGGCCTAAGACCCGCGTTCTTCGTAGTCGTCGGTTCGCTGCGGGAAATCCGTGCCCCAAATGTTCTTGTCGCGGTCGACGCTCTCGGCTCCTACATGCAGCTCTGACGAATTAGCCTGGCGAGTGACCCATATGACCTGAAAAAATGCTCGCTCGTGCCGGTAGTTGATCTCGATCTTATCGCCCACTTTTACTTCACACCGCAACCCGGCGAGCTTTACGCCCCATTCAGTCGCATCCAGTGTGTAGGCCATTTCCGCCTTTTGAGGCTGCTCACTCCCCGACAGTCGCACGCGAACCGGCAAAACCATCTTGGTTCGCGTTTTGCTTCGTCTCCCTTTTTTAATTCTGGCCAATCTAAGGACCCCGGGGCTAGCCGCCGCAATATGACTTCAAGATTTGGAAGTATACTGCACTGCTGTGTACGGTGCCATGAACCTCGGCCATCAGAATCGTGAGCGCGATTTTTTGCCGCACTGCGAGCCTCGGCGTTTAGATCCACCCAGATTTGTTGGAATGGGCGCACTTTCTTGAAAACAGGTGAAATCAGGCTTCCAACTTATATTTCGTGGCTGCCTGCGTATACAGACGTCGCCAAACCAAACGATTAACTGACACCACAATCAACGCCATGACCACCGTCGCCGATAACAGAAGCCGAAAGTTGCCGTCATCCGTAGCGTTGCTGATGATCGCTCCCAGTCCCAGCGTCGAAATGGTCTGCCCTCGAAAATGAAAATACTCAGCGACGATGCTGGCGTTCCACGCTCCGCCCGACGCAGTAACCAGACCCGTGATCAGATAAGGAAATATCCCGGGCAACAAAAGTGTGCGCCAGCGCTCCCGTGAGCTGAAGCGATAAGTAGCACAGACTTCTTTCAAGTCTTCCGGAATTGCCGTGGCGCCGGCAATCACATTGAACAACACGTACCACTGCGTGCCCAGCAACAACAGAAGAACCGAGCCCGTTCCGATGCCTCCACCGGCGCGGATCAGCACAAGAAGAACAATCGGGAACAGCGCGGTCGCGGGGATGGACGCAGCAATCTGGGCAATGGGCTGAGCAACGGCAGAGAGCCGCGGCCGAAGCCCTATCGCAATCCCCACCGGAACTGTCCACAGCGCCGCGAGCAGCAGCGCCACCTCCACCCTCAGAAACGTAGCTCCTGCCCCGGCAAGCAAATGCCGCAACTCCGCCGCTGAAATCGTTGCCAGGGTCGCCGCCAGCCTGATGAATGCATAAGCAATTCCTGCAGCAATAACGGTCAGCACACTCCAAATCGCCCATCGCGGCGCATGCTTCTTTGACTCTGCCGCGCGCATGTTAGCCTGGGCAAAATGTGAGTCCAGGCGGTCGCTAATCGGACGCACCACCGACCGCGACAGAAATGGCAGCAGTCGTGAACTTCGCAGAAGATTCAGGATCGGCGATCGCGGAACTTCCGACGCAGCCACTTGTTCCAGCTTGAACTTCTCTGCCCACGCGATCACCGGCCGCCAGACCACTTGATCGATAAGAACGATGACGCCAATCATCGCTGCCAGCCCGAAACTGATCGCTTTCGTATCGCCAGCATTCGCCGCCGTCTGAAGATAAGACCCCAACCCCGGCAGGCGGAAATCGCGGGCGCCGAGCACGAACATTTCACAGGCCATCAGGAAAAACCATCCTCCCGCCACCGACATCATGGAATTCCAGATCAGCCCGATCGCGGCACTCGGCAGTTCCAGCTGCCAAAACCGCTGCCACCAGCTCAACCGGTATGCCGCTGCCGCTTCGCGCATCTCAGTCGGGATGCTTTTCAGCGATGAATAGAAGCTGAAGGTCATGTTCCAGACCTGGCCCGTGAAAATCAGCAGCACACATCCCAGTTCAAGTCCCAGCTGTCGCGTCGGAAACAAGGCAACCATCGAAATCATTACAGGAGGGAGAAAACTCAGCACGGGTATGGACTGCAGTGTGTCGAGCAGCGGAACCATGATGCGTTCCGCCCGGCGATTGTAGGCCGCAACATATCCATAGATGAGCGTGAACATCAAACTCAGCAGGTAGGCGACTGCGATCCGCAACACCGAAAATAATGCGTATTTCGGCAGCGCCGCAACCTGCAAGCTGATTTCGGCTTGTGAAGTGACCGGACTTGACCAGTAGCGGGCGAACGTGATCCCACTATAAAAGAGGCCCAGCCCGCCCAGCACAATCGGCAGTTCGCGAATGAATGATGTCGGGCCCGATGGGACCCGTCCCCATCCTGCCGGCGCAGACATCACTGCCAAACTGGATCGCAACTTCGCCATCAGTTGACGCCTTCTTCGGAGTGCGGCTCGGGATGATGGCTCAGGGCCGCCGCTTTCTCGAGGTAAAGCCGGTCGGCCTCCGAGTCATAGCTGAACAACTCCGCGTAGCGGCCCCAATTCAGCGCCGTATCGACCTGGCGCTGCGCTTCTTCCTGCGTGAAATGCTCGTCGAGAATGTCCCGGAAAAATTCGAGCGGGAGCGTGTGGTCCGACTTCCGTTGCAGCGCGTTGCGGATTTGCTGAATCACCGTGACGTTCTTGAGAACAGATTCGCCAAAACTTTTTTTCCGGGTTGCGATGTCGGCTTCCGCAAACTCCTTTCCCGCTGGTGTGATGTGCACGTCTCCTTGCGAGGACTTTGCAAAGCCCAACAGCACCGCCTCATCTACGATCGGAAACAGGTCGTCTACCTCCATGAGTAGCTCTTCCGCCAGGTGATACATATCCTCCTGCCCGCCGCGATCATTCAGAAATTCCAGCAGCCCCGCCAACCCTCCCGCTGTGGCGTGGGGAAGAACCTGAAACGCAGGCTTGGCCAATGCTGGCACCTTTGTTAGCAGGCCGATCTCAAGTTCAGGTTGCGTCATGACCTTGTAGATGTAATCGACGTAAACCAGAAACTCTGCCGCCTTGCGATTGCGCGGTTGCGGCAAAGGAATACGAAAATCCGCTCGAATTTTGGCAGGATGCGCCCCAAGCACAACCACGCGGTCGGCGAGCAGGACGGCTTCTTCGATGTTGTGTGTAACCAGAAAAATGCTTTTGGTGGGAATCTGTCGGTTCATCCACAATTCCACCAGTTCCCCGCGCAGGTTCTCGGCCGTGAGCACATCTAACGCGGAAAATGGCTCATCCATGAAGAGCACTTCCGGTTCAACTGCGAGCGCGCGCGCCAGACCTACGCGCTGCTTCATTCCTCCGGAAAGTTCCTTGGGATAAGCATTTTCAAATCCGCGCAGACCCACCATGGCCAGCGCTTTTAAGGCTCGCCCGTGTTGCTCGGCATGTTCCAGTCCCTTTGCCGCGAGCGGCACCTCAACATTCTCGAGGACGGTCAGCCACGGAAACAGCGCAAAACTCTGGAACACGATTCCAACACTGTGGTTCCCGCCCCCGCCGCCCACCCCGTCCCAGACCACCGTTCCGCTCGAAGGCTGCGTCAAACCCGACAGCATGCGGAGGAGTGTCGATTTGCCCGATCCTGAAGGGCCGAGCAGAGCGCAAATTGTGTTCGACTCCACCTTCAGATCAAGCGGGGCGATGACCTGAATTTCTTTTCCGTCCGGCTGCTCGAAGCGCTTGTCAATTCGTTTTGCTTCGATGATAGCCCGCGTTGGTTCGGCGACGGCTGGAACCTGCGGCGCTACCGTCGCCGCTTTCGCCGGCACACCGTGAACCGGCGGCACGGGCCGAACTGCCGCCGGTTCAGCTCCGGAGAGTTCATCCATGAGCCTCTGCCATGCTTCTTCCGGTAGTTCATCGAAAAACCTCAGCCGCTCGGTCGGATTCATTTCGTCCACTACCGCCCGCATCTGAGCGGCAGCAAGCGCGTGCAGAAGCACGTAGGCGTCGTAGTAACGAAAGTGCGGCAGAAGGGCCGCCGCAAGCTCGGGCGGCAAGTGCTGCAAGACGTCTTTCTGCTGCTCAAAAGGAAGGTTCGCGAGTTCCTCGGCAGCGGCGGCAGGATCAACGCTCTTGAGAAAAGCGACCGTATCGTCCCAATGCGTTCCTGACACGAGGTCTCTTAGCTTTCCACTTCCCGAACTCATATCTTGAATTGTCCTGAAATTTAAACCATCTGAACGAAGCAGCGCCATATCTTAGCGCAGGAGAGCAGAAAAAAAATTGAGGAGTGCAACGTAGATGAATATTGTGTTAATGAAATGCGGTTGCTTCTTCGGCTGTCGACTGAACTGCCAGGGGGTGGCGTGGGAGCCACGCACAAATACTCATCACCAGCGGCCCACGGCCAATGTGAGATTCGGACCGCCCGCGTGCCGCTAACCGGCAGACCTACACTCTTGGAGTGCTCGAGCCACTCCTGCGAATTAACGCCGTGAGCGACTTGCCGATCCCCGGGCCTCGTTCGCGCAAAACCTCCACGCTTCGCCCCGCGATCTGCCGCAGTAGTAATTCTCCGGCCTCGGTCAGGATCAAAGTTACGGAACGTCGGTCCCGATCATTTCGTTTCGTCTCTAGCAGATTCCTGTCCACAAGCCGTCCCACCGTTTCCGACGCAACGTGATGATGAATCAGCAACCGTTCGCACACAATTGCGATGTTTGGGCACGTGCTTTGCGGATACGCGCTCAGCGCCAACATCAGGTCATACTCCATTACTGTCAGGCCTGCCTCGTTCGCCGACCTTTTCGACGACTGGACAAAACCAAGCACGGATAACGAGAACTCCGAAAAAGGGTCCCGATACCCTGGTCTGCCGTTAGTGCCGTTCTTCTTGAGCTTCGAGAATTGAACTCGCTGCATGACTCCCTCGTGGCTATGCCTTGCACGTCTAATGTCTTAACTACAGCCAGATGGGCTGAAAGCTTCGACATAGATCAAATTGATTCGCGGTCAGGTGGTGCGAAGGTTAACCACGCGGGGGCGGACGATTGTGATAGGAGCCCTTTACTTCCTGGGCCTCAGCAGCAGTGTAGCTGGTTGGAATTGCAAAATTTACACTGGGCGAGGCAGCGCGAAACGAAGGAGTTTGGACGGCAAACTCGCTGCCCAGCCGTTCAAGACACTGTTTCTTATCCTTGACCTCGCTCTGTCGGATCGTAGTGTGCGCGCTTGAGAAGCTCGGAAAATCAGGCGGCCTCAATCGAAGCGCGAACAGCGCCAGGACGACCGTGAAGATCAGAACGCTGCGACTGGGAGAGAGGTCTTTTGCCCAAAATTGTCGGCGCGCACGATTAACATACGTGTAAAGATCCGCCGTTCGTTCGTGCCTCTCTGGATTCACGACTTGAATTTCTACAGCTTACCCCCAAATTGTCAATTCTTAACAAAAGAATGTGGACAACCTTGGTAACTTCGGTGCGCCGTCCGCGTGGCGCGCTGGTCGCGCTTTGGCGACAGAACTCAGCCGGAGGGAGTGGGTGGATCAACCGTTCAGCAACTATAAGAATCCAAGCCCCGCCGGCCTTTCCTTTGTTTATTATTGTGTCGCTGCCGGCTTCTCGAAAATCTTCGGATCCACCGTCGGATTCAACTCTATTTTCGAATACTGCACCGTACTCGCTCCCTGCCCGCCCTGCTTGTTTTCCCGATGAAATGGCAGGTTCAAGCCTTCGACATCTTTCCAATCCGAAAAGTCCGTTTCCGTATCAACCGGCCCCGACTGCCCCATCGCCTTATATGTCTCGCGCAAAAGCTTTCCGCTTTGCGGATCAACGAACCATCGCAAACTCACGTCCGGCCCTGAGACATCCACGACGGCCGTCTGCTCTCCGCCAGACTGATCCATTCCCGCCGCCACAAACGAAAATTCTGGATCATCGACATGCTGCGCCACGTAAACAATATCGCGATGAATCTGTTCGAGCCTTTCGCTCTTTTGTGACGACGGCATATCTTGCGTTCCCATTCCCTCCGCCGACATGAACGCAGCTTCCGGGGTCACAATCATGGCGAAATTGCCTCGCGCCGTTTGCAGGCTCAGCTTCAGGCGGTCCGGATAAACAACCGTGCTTTCCGCCTGCACTGCCCCCGCCATGGGCCCGCCCTGCTGCGTAAGCGTGAAGCTGGATTTCATTGCTTTCACGCTCTGCAGTTTTGCCGCGCCGCCCAGCGCTTGCGCAACCTTTGCCGCCAAGGCTTTGCCTTCCGGATTCGACGACTTCTTCTCCGAACTCGCGCCTTCCGACTGCGCATTCTTTTCTCCCGGAGGCGGCGGAATCGAAATGTCCACATCCTTGACCGGCCCGAGCGAAGACAGTGGCTTGTCGAACTGCGCGGTGTTGCCCACCACCAGCACGGCAAGTTGATCTTTGTGCAGATACTTCGGCCACACCCGATTTACGTCTGCGGTCGTGACCTTTTCGATGCCCGCCCGATACTGCTCCAGAAAGTCCGCCGGATATCCATAAAACTCATAGGCCATGCGCTCGCGCAAAACCTTGTCCGGCGAATCGAAGTTGAACACGAAAGCGTTCAGGATTGAATCTTTCGCCCGCTTGACTTCCTCCTCGCTGATCGGGTCCGTTTTTAATCTGTCGATCTCGTCATCCAGCGCGCGAATGGACTCAACCGTCGAAGCGCTTTTTGTCCCCATCGCAAATCGCAGAATTCCCGGATGATCGAACGAAGTCCCAATCCCTCCTCCCACCGAATACGCCAGCCCTTTCGCTGTGCGAATGCTCTGAATCAATCGCGCCGAAAACCCTCCCCCCAACGCTTCATTGAAAACTTCAATCGCGAAGTAATCAGGATTCTTGCGCGTCGTTCCCAGCCCAACCATCCGGATATTGCTCTGATTCACATCTTCTTTTTTCACCAGGTAATATCCGGGCTTGGCCGGATCAAAGTGAATTTCCGGTTCCTTTGGCACCGGCGCTTTCGCCCAGCCTCCGAATGTCTTGCGCAGTGTCGCTTCCATCTGTGCCGAATCAAAATCGCCCACCATCCCCAAAATAATGTTGTTCGGATGTACGTAGGTGTGGTGCCAATCGATCAAATCCTGCCGCCTCACCGCATCGATAGTCGCGTACTCGGGCACGCGTGCATAAGGATTCTGCGCGCCGTACGCCAGCTTGGCCGCCTCGCGCGCCGCAATTTGCCCGACCTCGTCATTCCGGCGTGAAATCGAATCGAACGCCTCATGTTTGGCCAGATCGAGCTTGTCTTCGCGGAACTCGGGCTGCTGCAACAGCTCCGCGAAAACCTTGAACACATCATTGAAGTCTTCCTTTAAGCAGGAGAGCCCGATGGTGGTCGAATCGACATTGCCATCGGTTTCCACTTTCGCTGCGCGAATCTCCAGATAATCGTCGAGTTGATCTCCCGTCTGCGTCTTCGTCCCGCCAGTCCGCCAGACCTCCCCATACAGCGACATCAATCCGACTTTCGACGCAGGCTCAGACCGCGATCCCCCGCGTATTCGCGCGATGCCATCAATCAGCGGCAGTTCGTGATCTTCCTGCAGGAAAATCACCATGCCGTTCGGCAGCTCAATTCTTTTCGGCTGCTGTGGATGAAATGCCGGCAACTGCGGAATCGGAATCTTGTTCCACTCTTGCGCGCCGAGCGGCGCCGTCCCAACGACAGCGAGGCAAACCAACATCAGAGATGCGTAAAAAGAGCTCTTTTTCATTGCGCACCTCCGTTGCCGCCCTGCGCCGTCTCGATAATACCCACCGTCCGGTTGGTTGGAACAAATACTTCATTCGCTACCCGCCGGATGTCCGCCTTCGTCACCGCATTGATCCGGTCGACCGATCGGAACAGTTCCCGCCAATCGCCATACAGCGTCTGGTAAATCGCCAGCTCCTGCGCCAGACCCTCATTGCTGTCGAGCCCACGTATCAAGTTCGCCTTCGCCCGCGTCTTCACCATCTTGAGCTCGTCATCTGTGATGTCTTCCTTTTTCAGTTTGTCAATTTCTCCATGAATCGCATCCGCTACTTCCTGCGGAGTATGGCCGGGCATGGGCACAGCAAAGAAAAAGAAAAGATGGGGGTACTTCACACCCGGAAATCCCGTTCCACCCTCGGCATCCGACGCGATCCGCTTGTCTCGCACCAGCGTGCGATACAGCCGCGAAGTGCGCCCGTCGGAAAGCAGGTCCGCCAGCGCGTCATAGACGGCATCGTCTTTGTCGCGGTAACCGGGACGGTGATATCCCTCGAGATAAATCGGCTGCGACTGCATGGGCAAGTTCACGCGCCGCTCCGAGTCCTGTGGCGGCTCTGCGGTCGTGCGCTCGTCAGGCTTCGTATGCGACGGAATCGTGCTGAAATATTTCTCCATCACCGCCATAGTCTTTTCCGGATCAAGGTCTCCTGCCACGGCGACCACCATGTTCGACGGAATGTAGTAGCGTTCGAAAAACGCCTGCGCATCCGTCGCTGAGATCGTGTTCAAGTCGGACATATAACCGACAGTCGGCCGGTGATAGGGATGCGCAGAAAACGCCTCAAACAGAAATTGCTCAACCAGCTTCCCGATCGGCGAACTGTCGGTTCGCAGACGCCGCTCTTCAATCACCACATTCCGTTCCTTGTAAAACTCGCGAAACACCGGATGCGTGTAGCGGTCCGACTCCAGATATGCCCACAGCTCCAGCCGGTTCAGCGGAAACGAATAGTGATACTCGGTGAAGTCATCGGCCGTCGAAGCATTCACATCCTCGCCGCCGTTCCGCTCGATAATCTCGCTGAACTGGTTGGGAATGACATACTGCTCGGCTTTCTTAATCGAGTCCTGCCACGCCTGCTCGAGCTGTTTCATTTTCTGGTCGTCCCGACCCACCGGCTTGTCGCGCTCGTGCAAGTACGCTGCGTAATCCTCTTCGACTCTTTGCAGCGCAACTTTTTCGGCGGCGTAGTCCTTGGTGCCGATATCAGCCGTGCCCTTGAAGGCCTCGTGCTCGAACATGTGCGCCAGCCCAGTCTTGCCCATCGGGTCCTGAACCGATCCCGCGTCTACGTTGGTGTAAAACGCGAACACCGGCGCCGAGTCCGGACGCTGGCACACGATCGCGGTCAGCCCATTCGGCAGGACTTTCACCATTACCCGTTTCTCGAATGACGCAAGATCCTGCGCCGAGCAGATGGACGTAACCACAAGGCATAAGGCGAGAACTTTCAGAGCGCGTGACATCAAACCTCCAACCTGAGCAGAAGAAGTGTGTGTTCGATTTGAAGTGACCAACCGAGCCTTTGTCAAACTCAGCCCGGATGAAGACATGGACATGTTGTTTCGCTTGCCGCTTGTACGTTCAATGGATTCGCTTTGTTCCGCTGGCATCTGGAAGCTAGAGCCGAAAAGCTGATTTCCCGTTCACCCCTGCTTTTTCCCCTCCCGCTGCTAATTCCCCGCGCTTCTTCGACTTACGTTGACCCCAGAGGTTCTTTCCGATACCCTTTTTACAACCCTGCAGCCAGAAAAGTGTATCCTTTAACTATAGGAAAAGTGCTTGTCTAATACCCAGAAGAACCTTCTTTTGCTCAAGCCTCGCGGATTCTGCGCCGGAGTCGTCCGCGCCATCGACATTGTTCGCATTGCTCTGGAAGCCTTCGGCCCGCCTATCTACGTCCGCAAGGAGATCGTTCACAACAGTTTCGTGGTCGAAGAACTTCAAGGCAAAGGCGCGATTTTTGTCGACTCGGTTGACGAAGTTCCCGAAGGCGAGCGCGTCATCTATAGCGCCCACGGTGTCTCACCCGAAGTCCGCCAGGCCAGCAAGGATCGCCGTCTCCGCGTCATCGACGCCACCTGCCCGCTGGTCACCAAGGTCCACGTTGAAGCCGTCAAATTTGCCAAGGAAGGCTACTCGCTCATTCTCATCGGCCACCGCGATCACGACGAAATCATTGGCACGCTTGGAGAAGCGCCGACCGTCACTCAGGTCGTCGGCTCGCCCAAGCAGGTGGAAGCGCTCTCCGTGCCCGATCCCAACCGCGTCGCTTATCTCACGCAGACAACGCTCAGCCTCGACGAAGCCAAAGACATCATCGAAGCTCTGCGCCGCAAGTTTCCCAACATCAAGGGTCCGCACGCGCAAGATATCTGCTACGCCACCGAGAACCGCCAGGTGGCGGTCAAGCACGTCGCCTCCGAAGCTGACCTGCTTCTGGTCGTCGGATCGGAGAACAGCTCGAACTCCAATCGCCTCGTCGAAGTTGCGCGCAATCTCGGCACCGCCTCGCACCTGATCGACAGCTGCCGCGATATCCAGCCTGAGTGGCTCGAAGGGGTAAACACGATCGCGCTCACCGCCGGTGCCTCCGCGCCCGAGTGCCTCGTCGAAGAAGTCATCGAATTTCTGGCCAAGAAGGGCTTCAACAATATGCGCGAAGTCGAAGTCATGCCGGAAAACGTCCGCTTCGGCTTGCCACCGGAGATTGTGGAGGCGATTGCTGCCGCGCCATCAGCCGGCGTTTCGGCGGACTAGCGCAAGCGTTTTGTTTTCTCTGCGCCCTTTGGGTCCTTTGCGGTTAAAAGCTTTTCACCGCAGACAGCACAAAGAAATCCGCAGAGTCGGCTGAGAAAAAGCACTACCTGAAATTATGGAAGATTCGTCGTTCAAAACTCAATCCTCGGCTCCGCAACTCCGTTTCGGTAAAATCGACGACCTCTCTTCCCGCGTCTCCGCCGCCATCGGCGCCTCCCGCAAATGGCTGCTCTCGCAACAGCAGGAAGAAGGCTACTGGTCCGGCGAGCTGGAAGCCGACACCACCCTCGAATCCGATTACATCCTGATGCACACGCTCCTCGGAACCGGCACTCAGGAGCGGTTTCAAAAGTGCGCGAACTACATCCTGAAACATCAAAATGAAGACGGTGGCTGGCCCATCTACAATGGCGGCCCATCAAACATCAGCGCTTCCGTGAAAGCTTATTTCGGTCTGAAGCTCGCCGGCTACAAGCCCGATCATCCCGCGCTGCAGAAAGCGCGCAAAAAGATTCTCGAACTCGGCGGCGTGACCAAGGTCAACACCTTCACCAAAATTTATCTCTGCTTCCTCGGCCAGTACGATTACGACGCCGTCCCCGCCATTCCGCCCGAGATCGTTCTCTTCCCCAACTGGTTCTGGTTCAACATCTACGAGATTTCTTCGTGGTCGCGCGCGATCCTTGTTCCGCTCTCGATCGTCTACGCCAAAAAACCGTTCAAAAAAATTCCCGACGAGATGCACATCAACGAGCTCTTCGTCGGCGGCCGCAACAAATCGCGCATGCGCCTCGAGTGGAGCAAAAAGCTCATCTCCTGGCGGAATTTCTTTCTCGTCCTTGATCGTTCCGTGCATTGGTTCGAAGCCGTCCACATTCGCCCGCTGCGCTGGCTCGCTCTTCGCAAAGCAGAAAAATGGATGCTCGAGCGCTTCGAGATGTCCGACGGCCTCGGCGCGATCTATCCCGCGATGCTGAACGCGATCATCGCCCTGCGCTGCCTCGGCTACTCGCTCGACGATCCGCAAATGATCCGTGCCGTCGATGAATTCGAAAAGCTCGGTATCGAGGAAAAAGACACCTTCCGCATGGCGCCGTGCAAGTCGCCAGTGTGGGACACCGCCTACGCCCTCTTCGCTCTCGGCGAATCTGGCGTGCCTCCGACCGATCCCCGCATGGTCAAAGCCGCCGACTGGATTCTTCAAAAGCAAGTCCGCAAGCCCGGTGACTGGATCTACAAAAACAAAAAAGGCAAGCCTGCCGGCTGGTACTTCGAGTTCAACAATGAGTTCTATCCCGACGTCGACGACACCGGCATGGTCGCGCTCGGCCTTTCTAAGGTTGAGCATCCCAACGGCCGCTATCAGCTCGAGTCCGTCGAGCGCGCCATCGATTGGATCCTCACCATGCAGTGCAAAAACGGCGGCTGGGCGTCATTCGACAAAGACAATGACCGCATGGTCTTCCAGCACATCCCGTTCGCCGACCACAACGCCATGCTCGATCCCGCGACCGTCGACATAACCGGCCGCATGCTCGAAATGTTCGCCACCTACGGTTACGACAAGAACCATCCCGCGATCAAGAAAGCGCTGAAGTTTATTCGCGACGAGCAGGAGCCCGACGGCTCATGGTTCGGGCGCTGGGGCGTGAACTACATTTACGGCACCGCGCTCGTGCTGCGCGGACTCGAAGCCATGGGCATCGATTATCACGAGCCTTACATTCAGCAGGCCGCCGAGTGGCTGCGCATGGTGCAGAATCCCGACGGCGGCTGGGGAGAAACCTGCGGCTCCTACGACGATCCCACCACGCGCGGCGTCGGCCCGAGCACGCCTTCGCAGACCGCGTGGGCCGTCATGGGACTGCTCGCCGCCAGCGACACGCGCAGCGACTCGGTCGCCAAAGGCATCGCCTACCTTCTCAACACGCAAAAGAAAGACGGCTCCTGGGACGAGCCCTGGTACACCGGCACCGGCTTCCCCCGCGTCTTCTATCTGCTGTATCACCTCTACCGCCAATACTTCCCCCTGATCGCGCTGACCACATACACGAAGGTCATGGGGGAGAAGGGGTAGCGCTCCGCTTTCTTTGTGTATAACCTGTCCGCCAGTTCCTAACGACCTTATAGGGTGCCCCGCTCAAGCTCCGCTTGGGCGGGTCTTTTTGCGTTTTTGATTCGGACAGTTGGAAAAATTCCGGCCCGTTCCCGTTCTCGGGCCGTCCAGTGCGATTGGATTTCTATGATTTCCCAAAGGCACAGAAACAATCTAGTTCCATATTCTGCGCCCGTATCTGACGGCTGAATATCGAGGATTTGCGCCACCCGCCTAGCCGGTCACCGGTTGCAGGCTCTCCTCCACCCCCTGAACACTTCACCGAAGCCAGGCAATCATTCTCAGCCGTTCTGCGTTACCGCCTTATCGAACAATTTCATCTCCTCCTCCGTCGGGATTTGGAATTTTTCCATCCATTCCACCAGCTGTTCCCGTCTTATTGGCGGATTCTCCGCGGCGCGTCGTTGAATCCTCTCCACTAAGACATCAATCGGCGCTGATAAGTAGTGCAACTCCGCAGTTGCTCCGAGTTCGTGCGCCCGCAGGCGCAAAGCGTCTCGCTCCGACTTTCCCCAAGTGCCCCACTCGATGATCACGGTTAACCCCAAAGCGAGTAGACGCTGACCAAATCCCCATTGCAACGCCTCGATCTTGGCCCGCGCCATTTCGTCCCAAAAGTTTATCGAAAGCGCGTCCATCCATTCGTCCGGACAAAAACGAATCGCACGAAGCTCTTGCTCGAGCCGTCTGGCGTAGATTGTCTTCCCGGAGCCGGGAAGCCCACACACAATGATTAACCTTCTCCGCGTGCCTTTTTGCTCCATAACAGTTCATTGTAGATTTCCTTGTACTGTAGATTGACCCATGCTGGGTGCCCCACTTCCCCCCGACTTTGGGAGAAGTGGGCGTACCAAATGCCGTGGAAGAGCGGCTCTTCAGAGCCGCGCTCGGCTATCCCCACTCACACCAATGCCGCAATCCGTTCTCGAATATCTTGCGGCAAAGCTCGGGCTTTTCTTGCGCCGCTATCAATGCATACTCCGACTACCTGCATGCTGGCCGCGAGCTCGCCGGTTTCGTCATTCGTCATCTCGTGAAGAAAGCGGACTGATTTTTCTTTGGCCTCGAGGAAAGACGAACGAATGGTGATCAGGTCGCCGGCATTCAGCTCACGCTTATATTCGATGTGCTGTTCGACCGCCACCATTCCGAGACCATCCTTGCGCATCCGCGATGTCGTGGCCCCTGCCGACGCCAGCAGGTGCCATGTCGCCTCGTCAAATTTTCCCACGTAAGCCATCACGTTCATGTGGCCCATGTGGTCGCAATGCCAGGGATAAATTGTTCCGCGGTATGTGAGCTGCAGTTCCTTCATCGCCAGGTTTATTCCGGAGAAGACAGAGTACCATTTGATCGATTCTTGGCGCGCAGTCTAGCGGGACCGTGTGTCCCATTTCTCCCCGGTTTGGGGAGGAGTGGCTTTCCCAGTCCCGAATCCCACCGCGCCACTTCCGCATCATTCCCCTAACATGCGAACGCTCGGTATTGTTGGCGGGCTTGGGCCGGAGTCCACGATCGACTACTACCGCTCTATCATTGCGCGGGTTCGCTCTCGCAAGCCGGGCACCGGCTACCCGCACGTAGTCATCAACAGCCTCGATGTCGATAAAGGCATCGCCATGCTCGATGCTGGCCGCTTGGACGAATTGGCAGACTATCTCGTCTCCGGCGTCGATCTTCTGGTCCGAGCCGGCGCGCAGTTCGGATGTATTGCCGCCAACACGCCGCACATTGTTTTTGACGAAGTCCAGCGCCGTTCGTCGATGCCGCTTCTGAGCATTGTCCGCGCCACCGCCGAACACGCAAACTCGTTAGGGCTGAACAGGGTTGGCCTGTTCGGAACCGGCTTTACCATGCGAGCGAACTTCTACCCCGACGAGTTCCGGCGCGCGGGAATTGCTCTGATCCCGCCCAGCGAAGCCGAACAGAAATTCATTCACGGAAAATACATCGGCGAGTTGCTTGAGAACCGGTTCCTGCCGGAGACCAGGACAGAAATTTTCCGTATTGCCGAACGCATGAAGACCGATGACCGACTCGAAGCAATCGTTCTCGCAGGCACGGAACTGCCGCTACTTTTGCGCGACTCGGCGAATCCGGAACTGCGGTTCCTGGACACGACCGCCATTCACGTCGAGGCCATCGTGGACGAACTGCTGCGGTGAGTTCCGTTGTACTCTAGTTTCACCAATGCTCGCATTCATTACCGGAGCCACCGGATTTGTTGGCAGCCATGTGGCTCGCGCGCTCGCCCAGCACGGCGCGGACCTGCGCCTGCTCGTCCGGCCTAATAGCAACAGGAAAAATCTTAACGACCTCAACGCCGATCTGGTCATCGGAGACCTCCGCGATCCCGCATCACTCGAAAAATCCGTCGCTGGATGCGACGTCGTCTTCCACGTCGCCGCCGACTATCGCCTATGGGTGCGCGATCCCGAGGAGATGTACCGCGCCAACGTGGAAGGCACGCGCGCCATCCTGCAAGCGGCCTGCCAGAATGGCGTTCGCCGTGTGGTCTACACCTCGAGCGTCGCCACCATGGGATTCACCTCCCACGGCCAGCCCGCCGACGAAAATTCTCCGGTTTCGCTCGCCAACATGATCGGCCCTTACAAGCGGTCAAAATTCATGGCCGAGCAGGTCGCCATCGAAGCCGCGCGAGCCGGGCAAGACTTGGTCATCGTCAATCCCACTACTCCCGTAGGCGAGCGCGATATCAAGCCCACCCCCACCGGCCGGATCGTCATCGATTTTCTAAAGAAGAAATTCCCCGCCTATGTCGACACCGGGCTCAACCTGGTTGATGTCAAAGAATGCGCGCTGGGCCACATTGCCGCACTCGAAAAAGGACGCAGCGGCCAGCGCTACATCCTCGGCGGCGAGAATCTGACGCTGAAGCAGATTCTCGATAAACTCGCCGCCAACACCGGCCTGCCCTCGCCGAAGGTCAAAGTTCCCTACGTGCTTGCGCTTGCCACCGGAGTCGTGGATGAAATCTTCACCGGCCGCATCCGTGGCCGTGAGCCGCGCGCGACCATCGACGCAGTGCGGATGGGCCGCAAAAAAATGTTTGCCTCGTCCGCCAAAGCCGAGCGCGAACTCGGATGGAAGATCGTGCCGGTCGACGACGCGCTCCGCCGTGCCGTCGCCTGGTTCCGCGAAAACGGCTACGCGTAAACTAAGTCGCGCCACGTCACCCCGAAGCTCCGCGCCTTCTCCCGCCGAGCGAGAGCCTGCCCTGAGCGACCGGCCAAGGGAGGGAGTCGAATGGGAATCTGCTTTATCTTGCGAATGCAGAAAAGCTGGTCTCGACGAGCCGCTCGCGGCTCATCGCGCTGCCCTCGAAATGGCATAATTTGAACCTAAAATTGAAATGAAATAATTATTGAACTTGAAGAAACTCGCCATCATCGCCGCGCTCGCCCGCGAGCTTCACTCTCTCATCAAAGATTGGCCCTCGATCACCATCACCCACGAATCCCGCGAATTCACTTTCTACGAAAGTGACTACGCCGTCGCGGTTTGCGGCGGCATCGGGCCGGAAGCCGCGCGCCGCGCGGCACAAGCCGCTATCGTTACCTACAAACCTGAAGTGCTCATTTCTGCCGGAGTTGCCGGCGCTCTGGCGCCGGAACTCCGCATCGGCGAAACCATCTTCCCAGCCGCGGTCATCGACGCGACCGACAGCAGCCGCCACGAAACCGCCATCCAAAAATCGCGCCTCGGCAATTCGCCATTAGCGCGCACTGTGCTCGTCAGTTATCCCGAAATCGCCAGCCGTGCTCAAAAGCAGCTGCTCGCAAACTCCTACGGCGCGCATGCCGTCGACATGGAAGCCGCCGCAGTCGCCAAAGCAGCCCAAGTGCACGGTCTTCCTTTCCTCGCCATCAAGGCCATTTCTGACGAATTGAATTTCGAATTGCCCGAAATGTCCAGCTTCATCCGCGACGGCCAATTCCACACTGGAGCATTTATCCTCCACGCTGCGATTCGCCCCTGGCTTTGGCTTCGAGTTTTTCGCCTCGCGCGCAACACCAAAATCGCCTCGGAAAATCTCTGCGCCTGGCTGCGCGAAAGCGTCCTGACCAATACAATAGTTCCAGGGGCAAGCGACAGCGCGGGAGTAAGCCCCGCGGCCTCTGAATAACTTCATACATGGCCATTGCGCAGCAACTAACCTCAAAACCGACCTCAGACAAAATCCCCTCCACCATGCTCGCCGCCGTCTATCGCGGCGTAAACGATGTTCGCCTCGAGACTGTTCCCGTTCCGGAAATCGGCTCCGGCGAAATCCTGCTCAAAGTCCACACTTGCGGAATCTGCGGCACCGATCTGAAGAAAATTGCCACCGGCTCTCACTCTGCTCCCCGCATCTTCGGTCACGAAACTTCTGGCACCGTCGCCGTCTCCAACTCACCGCAGTTCGCACCCGGCGATCGCGTCATGGTCTTTCACCACATCCCGTGCGGCCATTGCTACTATTGCCGTCACAAAACCTTCGCTCAGTGCGAGACCTACAAGAAAGTCGGCTGCACCGCCGGTTTCGAACCCTCCGGCGGCGGCTTCGCCGAATACGTCCGTGTCATGGACTGGATCGTCCGCCAGGGCACGGTTCGTATTCCCGATCACGTTTCATTCGAGCAGGCCTGTTTCGTCGAGCCCGTCAACACCTGCCTCAAGGGAATCGAGCGCCTGGCCCTCGAACCGGGCGAAACCGTTCTCACCATCGGCCAGGGGCCTATCGGTATCATCTTGAGTCTATTGGCCGAACGGGCAGGGGCGACGGTAATCACTTCCGATTTATATGACCAGAGGCTTACAATATCTAAAGCATTCGGACTCAAAAACGCGATCAATGCTTCGCAGCTTGATCCGATTCAGGAGACGCGAAAGCAGACCGAAGGCCGTGGCGCCGATGCAGCAATTCTGGCCGTCGGCAGCAACAGCCTGATCCGGACTGCCATGGACGCAGTCCGGCCCGGGGGGCGGGTTCTGTTGTTCGCGCAAACGCAGCATGGTGAGGCTTTGTTCGACCCGGCCGCGGTTTGTGTGGACGAAAAAACGTTGATCGGGTCCTACAGCGCATCTATTGATCTACAGGAAGAATCTATAAGGTTTGTGATGGGTGGAGACGTGGCGCTCGAAAAACTGATCAGCCACCGTTTCCTGCTGCAGCAGGCGACGGCGGCGCTTGATTTAGCAGCGCATCCGCAGCCTGGTTCGATGAAGATTGTGATTCAACCTGCGCTGAAAGGAAAGCAGTGAGCGGAAAAATGACGGCAGCCGTCCTCTACGGCAAAGAGGACGTGAAGATCGAGAAGGTCCCGATCCCTCGCGTGGGCGACGGCGAACTTCTGGTCAAGGTGCATGTCGCCCTGACTTGCGGCACCGACCTCAAGGTCTATCAGCGCGGATATCATGCGCGCATGATCGTCCCTCCTGCCCTGTTCGGCCACGAACTCGCTGGAACCATCGAGCAGATCGGCCCCGGAGTTCGCGGATTCAAGAAAGGCATGCGCGTTGTGGCGCTGAACTCCGCCCCGTGCCAGACCTGTTTCTACTGCTCGCGTCACCAGGAAAATCTCTGCGAAGACTTGCTCTTCAACAACGGCGCCTACGCCGAATACATTCGCGTTCCTCGCCGCATCGTTGAATTGAACACGCTGGCGATTCCACCTCACGTGACTTTCGAAGAAGCCGCCATGGTCGAACCGCTTGCCTGCGTGCTGCGTGGCCTTCACGAAACTGGAGTCGAAATTGGTGACACCGTCGCCGTCATCGGCGGCGGCCCCATCGGCCTCATGTTCGTTCACGTCGCGCAGGCCATGGGATGCAATGTCATCGCCGTGGTCAAGCGTGAGAGCCAGGCTGCCGACGCTCGGCGCATGGGCGCACACGATGTCGTGCACACCGCCTCAGTCTCGGATCCGGTAGCAACGGTTCGCTCGCTCTCGTCTGCAGGCCGAGGTGCGGACGTCGTTATCGAAGCCGTGGGTCGCCCTGAAGCCTGGGTCTGGTCCACCGAAATGGTTCGCAAGGGCGGCACGGTCAACTTTTTCGGCGGATGCGCCAAAGGCACAAAGGTCGAGCTCGATACCAACCTCCTGCATTACTCCGAGGTCACTTTGAAGGCCACGTTCCATCACACGCCCGACAGCGTGCGCAAGGCCTTCGCTCTGATTGCCGAGAAGAAAATCCGCCCCGCCGAATACATTACCGGAGAGGCGCCGCTCTCGCGCTTGCAGCAGGTCCTGCAACACATGATGAATCGCAACGGGGATATCAAGACCGCAATCATCCCCGGACAATGAAAACAGATTGGTTAAGTTTGTAATTGTGTAATTTGGTAATTGAGACCCGCAGTTTCCAGGGTATTAAATTACCCAATTACAAGATTACCCAATTACGAAATTCTCTTGAGCGCCGCTAATCAAATCTGGTCCCATCTTCCCGCAGAATACGCCATTCCCGCGCGGCCTCCGTCTTTGCCCGACGCTTACACCTACTGCGAGCGTCTGGCGCGCACGCATTACGAGAACTTCTCCGTCGCAACCTGGTTTCTTCCCAAGCGCCTTCGCCAGCATTTTTTCAATATTTATGCTTATTGCCGCATCTCCGACGATCTTGGCGACGAAACCGGCGATCCCGCAGCCTCTCTGCAATTACTCGATCAATGGGAGTCCGAGCTGAATGCCTGCTACTCCGGCTCTCCCCGACATCCAGTCTTTGTCGCACTCGCCGGAACCGTCCGCGAATTCGATATTCCCAAGCACGAGTTTTCTGATCTGCTCACCGCCTTCCGCCAGGACCAGACCGTCACTCGCTACAAGAATTTCGACGAGCTCCTCGGCTACTGCGTCAATTCGGCAAATCCAGTTGGCCATCTCGTGCTCTATCTCTGCGGGTATCGCGACCCCGAACGCCAGCAGCTCTCCGATTTCACCTGCACCGCTCTCCAGCTTGCTAACTTTTGGCAGGATGTCAGCGTCGATTACGAGAAAGGACGAATCTATTTGCCGCTCGAAGACCTCAGGAAATATCAGGTCTCGGAAGCTGACATTGCGAACCAGAACAACTCGCTTCAATTTCGTGAGATGATGCGCTTCGAAGTCACGCGTGCCCGTGAGTGGTTCGATCGTGGCTTGCCGCTGGCCGCGAGAGTCAGCCGCGACCTGGCCATCGATATCGAGCTTTTCAGCCGCGGTGGTCAGGAAATCCTGAACGCGATCGAACGCCAGGGCTACGCCGTTCTCGGCCATCGTCCGGCGATCAGCAATTCGCGCAAGCTGGCCCTGGTCGCCCGTGCCGCGCTTCGCAAACTCTTATGACCACCGTGGCGCACAGTTCCCCCCAATTCATTCCGACCGAATCGCAGTTGCATATGGCCTACTCGGTCTGCCGGGGTATTACTCGCTCGCGTGCCAAAAATTTTTACTACGGATTCCTGGTCTTACCCAAGCGCAAACGCCAGGCCCTGAGCGCCGTTTACGCCTTCATGCGCCGCTGTGACGATATCGCCGACGACCCTACGCTTTCGCCTCATGAGCGTCGCCAGAAGCTCGATGCTTGGGTCGATGCCTTCCACAACGCGCAGGCAGGATTTCCCACAGACGATCCGGTCCTGCTTGCACTCACTGACGCGCAGCGCCGCTTCCATATTCCCCTGGGACTGCTTGATGCCCTTGCCTTCGGCACGGCTATGGATGCCCAAGAAGCGCCCGAGCAATCCAGCCCTGCGCAGGATGCAGCCGCACAGCCTCCAGGCCAGCATCTTCTGGTGCAATATCGCAGCTTTCAGGATCTCGAGCGCTACTGCTACCACGTTGCCTCGGTTGTCGGCCTGGTTTGCATTCGGATTTTCGGATACACAAATCCTGAAGCCGAGCCGCTGGCCGAGCGCGTTGGTCTCGCCTTTCAGCTCACTAACATCATTCGCGACGTGAAAGAAGACGCCGATCTTGGCCGCGTTTATCTGCCCGAAGAAGATTTGGACCAGTTCGGAGTCGTTCCGGCTGACTTAACCACGGCTCCTAACCTCACGCGCCTTCGCCCGCTTCTCGAATTGCAGGCTGAGCGCGCCTCTGAAAATTACCGCGCTGCTGAAAAACTTATTCCGCTCGTCTCCGAAGATAGCCAGCCGGCGCTCTGGGTCCTCGTCACCATCTATCACAGCCTGCTTAAAAAAATCATGCGCTTCAACTACGATGTCTTGACCCGCAAGATCAGCCTGAGCCATCGCGAAAAACTGACCATCCTCGGCAAAGGATTTCTTAAGCGAATCTCCTGATGCCGCCTTCACCTGAATCAATAAAAGGCGCGACGCTGCCCCACTCTTCTCCTTCAGAGGAGGGCGGGAATAAAACCGTTGCTATCGTCGGCGGCGGACTTGCCGGACTGGCTGCTGCTTGCGCTCTCTCCGCCAGCGGCTTTCGAGTTACGCTTTTCGAACGCCGTCCCTACCTTGGCGGCCGCGCTTCTTCCTACGAGCATCCCGGAACTGGCGAAGTCGTCGACAACTGCCAGCATGTACTGTTTCAGCTCTGCTCCAACCTCATCGATTTCTATCGGAAAATCGGAATCGAAGGCAAAATCCTCTGGTTCGACACCATGACATTTATCGAGCCCGGCGGCCGTCAGTCGCTTTTAAAGCCCGCTTCCTTGCCGGCGCCCCTTCACGTTACGCCGTCTTTTCTGGGTTTCAAATTTCTCAGCGCGCGCGACAAACTCGCATTGACGCGTGCCCTGGCAGTGCTCATTCTCACCCAACCGAAAGATGACGGCTTCTCATTTCACGACTGGCTCATTCGCCATCACCAGACTCCCGCCGCCATCGAGCGTTTCTGGAAACCAATTCTCGTCAGCTCTCTCAGCGAAGATCTCGACCGCATCTCGGTTCCTCATGCTGCCCAGGTCATCCGCGTATCCATGCGATCTCGCGATGCCCGCCTCATGGGTGTCCCCACCGTGCCGCTCACCGAGCTTTACAGCGCCGCGCGCGACTACATCGTCTCGCATGGCGGCGACGTACGACTGCGCTCCAATATTCGGTCGTTTCAGCCCACCCAACGTGGCGTCCGGATCGAGCTTCAAGACTTGGAAGAGGAATTCGACTACGCTGTCTTAGCAATTCCATTTGACGCTCTCGCCAAGCTGTTGCCTGACTCGCCCCAGGCCGCGGAACTTCGCGAGCAAATCTCGCACTTCGAGACTTCTCCGATTACCGGAGTTCACTTCTGGTTCGACCGCCAGATCACCGACCTGCCCCACGCCGTCCTCCTTGACCGGACTATTCAGTGGATGTTTCACAAATCCTTGCTCCTACGCCCGCGGTCATCCCAACGGGGTGTCCAACCTCTCCCCGCTTTTGGGAGCAGTGGGAATGGCGAACTAACGGGAAAGAATGATTTAACTCCTGTCGCGACGATCGAATCGTCGGGTTCGTATCAGGGCACGGCTTCAGCCCTGCTACCAGATACCACCTCACTTGTGTCGTCCCGAGCTCCGCAGGATCATCCGCTCGTAAATGATTCTGCGGAGCCAGGCGAACTCGACTACCTCGAGCTCGTCATCAGCTCCTCAAAATCCCTCATCAACAAATCCCGCCAGGAAATCATCGAGCTGGCGCTCGCCGAACTGCGCGAGTTTTTCCCCGCTGCACGCGAAGCCAGACTAGTGAAAGCCACAGTAATAAAAGAGGTGAACGCGACCTTTTCTCCACAGCCCGGAATCGAGGCTCACCGCCCGCCCTCCCAAACCGTGTGGCCGAACGTCTTTCTCGCTGGAGATTGGACCGCCACTGGCTGGCCTGCGACCATGGAAGGCGCAGTCCGCAGTGGTTATCTCGCCACCGAGGCGATCACGAAAAAGTGCGGAGCCCCGAAGAAATTCCTTGTCCCCGACCTCCCGCCCAGCGGCCTGATGCGACTTCGATAAGTCTGGATCATAAACGGCCTGCCCGAGTCGAAAAAGCGTTGCTTTCAGCGTGTAATCTCGTAATTTCTGCAGAAGTTGGCGGTTCTCCTCGAAATTGCTCAATTGCCAAACTACCCGGTTACAAAATTTCCAGAATTGTCATACCCAACCCGTTCGCCCGAAGGCGGACGGCAGAGGGATCTAACGTCCGCTTGCGTCACCTGTGTCATCCGGCAACTCCGCCGTTAGACTTACGCAATTAATTTCTGATCCCGCGCGCGCCACTGCACATTAAATCGCAGTCGGATCGTCAGTGGTGTGGATTTCTGCGGTCTCCTCAGCCCAGGGAGATGCTAAAAAGATAATCCTAGCCCCGAAAACATCTAGCAGTACGCCACGCGTTAAGCACCAACCAAAAACCTGTACTGTCCGTCGTTCAATGGCACTACGCTCAACCTTCCCTGCCGCACCAGCGGCGACTCCACAAACAGCTTGTTCGATTTGATCTCTGCCAGCGTTTTCGCCTCCAACGGCTTTCCCACCTTTATTTTCACTCGGGGATTCTTGGGGTCCGAAGCATCTGCTGAAACCACGCTCGCCGTCCCGACCGCACTTTTTACGTCGCCGGTTTCGTAAATGATCAAGCCGTCTCCTGGCTTCATCGCTCGCAGATTCTTAACTGCCAACGGATTCGAAACCCCATCCCAGATGGTTTCTTTATCGCGTTGCAAATCGGCAAACGAATATTCCGATGGTTCGGTTTTGAGTAGATAGTCCATAAATAATTGGGAAATTGGGTAATTTGGTAATTGAAAAATTTCACAGCCGCAGACACATAGACTCTCAATTGCTCAATTACACAATTTCCCAATTACTCAATGCTCACTTCGGTTTCTGCTCGCTCGGATGTTGGTCGTAAATCGAGTACTGCGCCACCGGCCGCTTCAGCTTGATGGTGATCTCCATGCTCGGCTGGCCAATATCGTAATCATCGCCGTAAGTTTGAAATCCCGGCGCCAGAACCTGGATCCGCAGCTTCCCATAAGGAATGCCATCGTAGCTGGCCTTGCCCTCCGGATCAGTCTTCAACTCCAGCCCACCCCGCGCCTGCTTCCCGTTCTCCTCCACTGGATGCATTACCACGGCGGCATTGCGAACCGGCTTCCCGTTTTCATCGCGAATCACCAAAAAATTCAGGGTCGCCAGCGGATCTTCATGCTTTTTTTTGGCGAATCCTGGCAATGCCACACTGAGCAGCGCGAGCAAAACAATATACGACTTCACCGATTTCATCTGGACATTGTCCTCACGCGGGATATTCTAATCCCGCTCAGCATTCACTTCCACCGAACCCAGCACCCTTGCTGTCCTTAAAAGAGGACTTTTAATGATCTGTGTCGCGGACACTCCTGTCCGCGTTCAAGTATTCGCCAAGGTCCTCTTGGAAAATCGGCAGACTATGGATCTACGCAGCGGCAGACGTGAACAACCGGCAGGAAGCACCGGAAAGGAAAGCAGAGGAGGAATCCCGAGTCCTTGCAGGGACAGCACCCTCTCACTTTTCCCTCAGCGCCACCATCGGCTCAACTCGCATAGCCCAGCGCCCGGGTATAAAGCACGCAAATAACGCAACACCACAAAGCAAAAACACAACCGTAGAGAACGTCAACGCGTCGGTGCTGGTTACGCCTAGCAGCAGGCTGCTCAAAAAACGTGTCAGCACAAAAGACAATACCAGCCCCGCAACCACGCCAATAAGCACCAGCTTTAGTCCTTGCCCGAGCACTAATCGCAACACGTCCCGTTTTGTTGCCCCCAGCGTCACCCGAATGCCGATCTCATGCGTCCGCTGCCGCGTCGTGTAGGAGGTCACTCCATAAATTCCGATCGCCGCCAAAGCCAGAGCCAGCAGCCCGAATGCGCCGACAAACGTTCCTGCAACCCGCTGCCCGAAGCTGGCGAACGAATCGCGCAATTCCACCGTTGTCTCATCGAACAATACCAGGTCCGGATTCAACTCATGCGCTGCGTTCTCGACTGCCCTGGCAAACGCCAGCGGATCGCCGGCCACTCGCGCATTGATAATCATCCCCGGCTTGTAAATCTGCGTCACCGGTAAATACAAAAATGGCAGCGGCTTCTCGTTCAGACCAACCTCTTTGCAGTCCCGCGCCACTCCCACCACCGTAAACCACTCGTGGGTCAGGTCCGAATTCACTTGCTTTCCTACTGCTTCCTGCCCCGGCCAGTATTTGTTCGCGAACGCCTGGCTCACAATCGTTACCCGTTGCGAACTCTTCGTATCTAGCGCGCCAAAATCGCGCCCCTCCACGATAGGAATCTGCATCGTGTGAAAGTAATTCGGTGAGATGGTCGCAACCTGTGTCTCCATCGACACATTCGCCGGAGCCACGTACCCCTCAGGTTTCACCGCAGTCGAGCCTCCGCCAAAGCCGAGCGGAATACGGTCCGATAGGGCCACCGACTGTACGCCCGGCAGAGTTTCCAGCTTGGTGAGAAGCTGGCGGTGGAATTCTGTGCCTGTCGCCTCTGTGTATCCGGCTGTGAACAAATCGTAGGAAGCAATCAGAATGTTATGCGGATTGAACCCCGGATCGATATTCTGCGCGCTCCTGAAGCTGCGAATGAACAATCCTGCGCAGACCAGCAGCAGCAGCGACAGAGAAATTTGCGCCACCACCAAACCGCTCGTCAGGCGCGCTTTGCCCAGCCCGCCTGAAACGGTCCCGGTTTCTTCTTTCAACACATCCGCTGGAGCTATCCCCGAAGAGCGCAGCGCCGGCAAAATCCCGAAAATCACGCCCGTCAACACCGAAATCAGCAGCGTGATGAGAAGCACCGTGCGGTCCACCTCAACTGTGAGTCCAACCGGGATATCGGGCGTCACCGGGAAGAATTTCATCAGCGTTCCCTGCGACCACAGCGTGATCAGCAGCGCGACCGCGCCTCCAGCCAGCGAAAGCATCAGGCTTTCCACCAGCAGTTGTCTCACCAGCCGCCACCGGTTTCCTCCTAACGAGATTCGAATCGCAATCTCGCGCCGCCTGCCCATCGCCCGCACCAACATGAGATTAGCGACATTCGCGCATGCCAGCAGCAACACCAGGCCCGCTATGCACATCAGCACCGGCAACAGCGTGGCCATAACAAAATTCAAGCCGAATGGATTCCGCCATAGCGGATATATCGTCACAGCAGTGTGTCCTTTGTGCTCCTCGGGGTAACTGTCGACCTCGCGTTTCATTCGGCGGGTCATTTCCTCCTGTGCCTGTGCCAGTGATACGCCTGGCTTTAACCTCCCGAATGCCAGCAACCAGAAGTAATGATGGTCGTGAATCAGGTCGCCCCGGGGATCGAACTGCGCCTCCATCATGACCGGGACCCAGATATCAGTCCGCACACCAGTCTGGCTCCCCTGAAAAGCCGCCGGCGTAACGCCCACAATGGAATACGGGTGTTGATTGAGTTCGACCGTCTGGCCAACGATGTTCGGGTTCGCCGCGAAATGTGTCTGCCAAAGCCGATAGCTGATCACCGCAACCGGCGCGCCACCCGGCTTTTCGTCTTCAGATGGAAGAAAGCCGCGCCCCAAAAATGGCCGCACCCCTAGCACGTCAAAGTAGTTCGCCGACGCGACCATCGCCGCAAGCCGCTCCGGTTTTGCCTTGTCCGTCAGGCTGATTTGCACGAAGCCGCACACCGCGATTCCGGTAAAGCTCTGTTGCCCATCGCGCATCGCTTCCACATCTGGATAAGTAAACGGAAAAGGATTCTCACCCGGCTTGCTCAGCGTCAGCGACACAACTTCCTTCGGCTTTGTCAGCCCGGGAACCGGATTCAATAAAGTCGAGTTGATCCAGCTGAAGATGGTGGTGTTGGCGCCTATTCCCAACGCCAGCGTGATGATCGCAAGCGCCGAAAACCCGGGGCTTTTCGTCAGCACTCGCATCCCGCATTTCAAATGCTCTAGCAGGCTCACGTTAGGCCTCCTTGCTTCAACTGCGCCGCGGAGATTAATTGGTGTGTTCTGTCAGAGATTGTTCCTAATCAATTTCAGCAAGTCCCCTTCCAGCTTCATTTGCCGGAATGCCGCTGAAAACACGGGCGTTTAATCATCCCCGGTTACGCAGAAAGGAGCATTTATGTTCGTTTGCGCTTCGCGACTGTCCGAAAATGAACGTTCGCAGGAGGGGAATTTGAACCGAGAGTCTGGAACGACACTTTTGTTGCCGTAAAAGGTCAGGCCGAAGCCCACCCTTTCCTTTAGGAAAAGTGTGTTGACCTTCACTCCGCCCTGTAACTGATCGACACCGCATCATCGCCGAGAAACTTGATCTCGATGTTGGTCACCGCCTCGACCGCATTGCCGTTGATCTCATGCGCACGATATCGCCAGTGCTTCACCGCCCGCGCTGCCGCCAGCGCCAACGCGCGTCGCCCGCTGAGCACGTCGACTTCGGTCACGCTCCCATCTTTCCCGACGACCGCTTTCAAGCTCACGCTCCCAGTCAGCGCCGAATCCGGTGCCACTGGGTAGCTCCAGCTCTTCGGCGCCTCGACGATTTTTACTCGTTCCGTCGTCGGCTTCCCCGCCGCGATTTCCTCGTGAACCAGGGGCGCCGGAACCACTGAAGCGTGCTCAAGTTTGATCGAAGGCGCCGCACTCGCATCGGCAACAAGAACCTTCTCCAGCTGTTTATGATCGCGAGGTAACTGCTGGATCTTCGCAGTTTGTGCGATGCTATCCAAAGTCGCGGGAAGGTTTTCCAAATTGCCCGCGTGCGCCGCGCCCGCGGCTTGCGCAATCGCCATAGACGCCGCAGGCTGGCTCCTCTGAAAATGAAGCCTGATCCCGACCACTGCCAAACCGCATAATCCAACCACCGCCCACCTGCCCCATCCTTCCAACTGGTTCGCACGCCAATGCAGTCGAGCGCCTGTTTTGCTCGCGATTAGCTTGCCGGAATCTTGACGGTCCTCGGATATGGGCTGAATCCTGCTCGGTTCTCGCAGGTGGCCATTTTCCGCACGCGCCGGCCTTTTCGATGGAAGCGAAATCTCCTCCGACCCCACCGCCTGCGATGTCATAAAGGCAGGCACGCTCATCCTTACCAGCTTTTTCGGAGGTAGCAGGACTTGCTCCTGCGTCTCCCGTAGCAGCTCGACATTCTCAACCGCGCCGATAATCAACGCGTGCGGCGCTCGGCCCATGATGACCGCCGTGCGCCCCAGCTTATCAATCAATTCCTGTTGTCGATGATTTAGAACTTGCCTGGGCAAGCTGTGAAAATTGCGGAACGTCCAGAGCAGGTAGATTCGCTCCCAGAATTTCGGGCTGACATACACTGGGCCGCTTTTGGTTCGTAACTCAACTAAACCGGTGCGGATCTTTTGCTGTATTGCAGGCATGCCTGCTCCACGCGAATGAAGCTCTAATTCCTGAGAGTGGGGGGCCCAGGCGAGAACCAAATTATACTAGTGTTTGTGGATGCAAAGTGCACGCTATTTCTGCCTCCTCGACCCTGAGTAACCGCCACGAAAGCCTTTTTCGGGCTAATCCCGCCCTGGCGCGGACACTCCTGCCCGCTGCTCCTGTCACCCGATGCCTCTCTCATCCCGACACCCTGTCATCCTGAGGCGGCGCTGTCGTTCGCCTCGCGAACGACTCGCAAGGAAGAATCTATGCATTGCCCTTCATCAAAGGTGCAACCCCTGGTAATTCCCGAAGCGGTGACTCAGGGAGGGTGAGAACCAGCAGCCTCCATGTGGCGTGGGCGCCGTCGCCCGCTTGTGCCTCGTGCGCTTTCAAAGCGCACTACCCACTTTCGTAGGCCCGCAAAACGTGCACTTGACCCGCGCTTCAAAACAGCCCATCTCTCAGACGAAGCATGCGAAATCGTCCCATCTACATTCCCAGCCTCGACGGTGTACGCGCCATCGCTTTTCTCATCGTCTTCGTCGCGCACGCCATGCCCCACCGCGACCTGCCCGGCGGCTTCGGCGTCACCATCTTCTTCTTTCTGAGTGGATACCTCATCACCACGCTGCTCCGCAGCGAAGCCCAGGCTTGCGGCTCGGTCAGCCTGAAACATTTTTACCTGCGCCGCATTTTGCGCATTTTCCCGCCGGCTTACATCACTCTGACAATCATCGCCATTCTTGCCGCCTGCGGCCTCCTCTACAACACGGAAAGCTATAAGTCCCTCTTTGCGGGTTTTCTTTATCTTTCTAACTACTGGAACATTTTTGGTTTCGGCAATCTCCCCGCAGGCATGGGAATTCTGTGGTCGCTTGCGGTGGAAGAGCATTTCTATCTTTTATTTCCGCCGCTTTATTACCGGTTCGTGCTGAGTTTGATAAGCCGTAAGCGTCAGGCACTCTGGCTGATCATGCTATGCGCGGGCGCGCTCATCTGGCGCCTTTGCCGCGCCATCTTCTTTCATTCGCCATGGGAGAACATCTACGAGGGCACCGACACTCGCTTTGACTCGATTCTGTACGGGTGCCTTCTTGCCGTCGTGGCCAATCCCCGCCTCGGTGATGAAGTACAGTGGCTGCGCAAACATGCCAGTATCCTGGCTCTCGCGGGAATGATGCTGATTGCGAGTTCGTTCGCATATCGCAATCCGTTTTTTCGCGAGACCTTCCGCTACTCGCTCCTGGGCATCGGACTGGCGCCGATCTTCTTTTTGATTTCTCTGCCCGAAAGGCATTGGCTGACGCGCTGCCTGGAGTGGCCACTCTTGCGTTGGCTCGGGCAGCTTTCTTACACGATGTACCTGATCCACCACACACTTTTTCATCACTTCTATCGCTTCTATCAGCCCCGCTTTTTGCTGGCCTCTGGCATTTTCGTAGCGACCGTCTGCTATGCGCAAGCCATGCGCAGCTTCGTCGAACTTCCGTTGCAGCGCGCCCGCAACCGCCTCCGCAGCCCAATCCGGCCAATTGATATCTCCGCGCACCGGCCTTCGCCAGAATCTCCGGAAAGGCTGAAACTTGCTGCCTAATGTTGTGTAGCGCGGACGTCCTCGTCCGCGAGATCTTCGCTGTTCCACCGTGCCCTCGACGAAGTGCCGAAACTGGTATCCACCAAGTCGCAAGCCGTGAGTCTTTGAAAGATTTAAGTTATTGACAGTAGACAAGTTACAATGGACTCCAGCCAGCGCCTGCGGATCGCTTCTTGACAGTTTTGCTCTGTGTTTTTATAATTAGCACTCAAGATGCCTGAGTGCTAACAATCGGCAACTCAGATCACCGCAATTACTAAAACCAATCCAGAGCAGTTAAAACAATTCAGAAAGGAGTCTGAAATGGCTACGAAATTCACCCCACTGCACGACCGCATCCTGGTCCGTCGCATTGAGGAAGGCGAAACCACCCGCGGCGGAATCATTATTCCGGATTCGGCCAAAGAGAAGCCGCAGGAGGGCGAAGTCATCTCCGTCGGCAAGGGCAAGATCAACGAGGAAGGCAAAGTCCGCCCGCTCGATGTGAAGGAAGGCGACCGCATCCTGTTCGGCAAGTATTCCGGCACCGAAATCAAGCTGGACGGCGAAGATTTCATCATCATGCGTGAAGAGGAAGTGCTCGGCGTCCTCAGCGGCGCGGCCAAGCGGGAGACCGCGGGGGCGCGCAAGTAGGTTTTGGAGCGACGGGCGTCTCGCCCGTCCAGTCGAAGAAGAAGCAGGTTCCTCCACTGTGAAGATGATTCGCAAGCGAATCATCTTCTTCGCTCGGAATGACGAGGATTTTGAGATTCAGGCTAAGAGCTAACAGCTAAGAGCCAAAAGCCAGTCCAGATAGCTCATAGCTCGCGGCTCGCAGCTAAAAAGTTCACAACGAAATTCATAAGGAGCTTAAGAAATGGCTAAACAAATCGTTCACGGAGAAGAGTCCCGCCAGGCGATTCTTCGCGGCGTCAACGTGCTCGCTGACGCCGTCAAGGTCACGCTCGGCCCTAAGGGCCGCAATGTCGTGATCGACAAGAAATTCGGCTCGCCGACCATCACTAAGGACGGCGTCACCGTTGCAAAAGAAATCGAACTGAAAGACACGCTCGAAAACATGGGCGCGCAGATGGTGAAGGAAGTCGCTTCCAAGACCTCCGACGTTGCCGGCGACGGCACCACCACCGCCACCGTTCTCGCCCAGGCGATTTATCGCGAAGGCGTGAAGACCGTTGCCGCCGGCGCCAATCCCATGGCCCTCAAGCGCGGCATCGAGAAGTCAGTTGAGCTCATCTGCGGCAAGATCAACAAAGAAGGCGAGCGCGAGAAGGGCGATCTCGATAAGCTCTCCAAGCCCGTCTCCGGCGAAATGATCGCGCAGGTGGGAACGGTTTCCGCAAACAACGACGAAACCATCGGCAAGATCATCGCCGAAGCCATGAAGAAAGTCGGCAAAGACGGCGTCATCACGGTGGAAGAATCGAAAACGCTCGAGACCCAGCTCGACGTGGTCGAAGGCATGCAGTTCGACCGCGGCTATCTCTCCCCGTACTTCGTCACCGACCCCGAGCGCATGGAAGCCGTGCTCGAAAATCCCTACATCCTGATCCACGAAAAGAAAATCTCCTCGATGAAAGACCTGCTCCCGCTGCTCGAGCAGATCGCCAAGGGCGGCAAGCCGCTCATCATCATCGCGGAAGATGTCGAAGGCGAAGCGCTCGCGACCCTGGTCGTCAACAAGCTGCGCGGCACGCTGCACGTCAGCGCGGTGAAGGCCCCGGGCTTCGGCGATCGCCGCAAAGCCATGCTGCAGGACATCGCCATCCTCACCGGCGGCAAGGCCATCACTGAAGATCTCGGCATCAAGCTCGAGAACGTTCAGATCAGCGACCTCGGCCAGGCGAAGAAGGTGACTGTCGACAAGGACAACACCACCATCGTCGAAGGCAAGGGCAAGCACGCTGAGATCGAAGGCCGCGTAAAGGAAATTCGCAGCCAGATCGACAAGACCACCAGCGACTACGACCGCGAGAAGCTGCAGGAGCGGCTGGCGAAGCTGGTTGGCGGCGTGGCCGTCATTAAAGTTGGCGCCGCGACCGAAACCGAAATGAAGGAAAAGAAAGCCCGTGTTGAAGACGCGATGCACGCCACCCGCGCGGCCGTCGAAGAGGGCATCGTCCCTGGCGGCGGAGTCGCGCTGGCGCGCTCGGCTGCAGCCCTCGACAAGCTGAAACTCGAAGGCGACGAGCACATTGGCGTCAACATCGTGAAGCGCGCCATGCAGGAGCCGCTGCGCCAGATCACCGAGAACGCTGGTGAAGAAGGCGCGGTCGTGCTGGGCAAGGTGCTGGAGTCGAAGGACCCGAACTTCGGGTACAACGCTCTGACCAACCAGTACGAAGACCTGGTGAAGGCGGGCGTGCTCGATCCGACCAAGGTCGTGCGCACCGCGCTGCAGAACGCCGGCTCGATCGCAGCGTTGATGCTGACGACCGAAGCTCTGGTCTCCGAGCTGCCGGAAGAGAAGAAAGCAGCTCCGATGCCGGGCGGCCACGGCGGCATGGGCGGAGACATGTACTGAGAACAGCTTTTAGCTATTAGCTCTTAGCTTTTAGCTAAGAACATGTGGCGCGGGCGCCCTCGCCCGCGGAATTTGAAGAGCCCCGGCGGAAGCCGGGGCTTTTTTCATCGCATCGCGCTAAAATGAGCGCTTAAGGACACGCATGGCACAGCTGACCCGGCAAGCCTCCGACGTCTTAGAGAAGGCGCTCACCCTTTCCACACACGAGCGCGGCCTGCTGATAGATCGCTTGATCGAAAGCCTTGACGAAGCTCCGCCCGAAGCAGGAGTGGAGGAAGCTTGGTCGGAGGAGATCAAGCGCCGGGTTGACGATGTTCGTTCCGGAAAAGTCAAGATGATCCCGGGCGAAGAAGTGCGCCGTCGCTTAGGGCGGCGTCTCCTAAATGGCCGCGAGTAAGCCGTACCGCGTTCATCCGCTCGCGTGGGACGATATCGGCGCTGCCGACGCATGGTATTTGGAACGCAGTCCGGATGCCGCCGACGCTTTTGTGGCCGAAGTTTCCTTAGCGATTGAAACCATCTGCGAAGCGCCGCCGCGCTCGCCGAAATATCTGCATGGTACCCGCCGCTTTCTTCTGCACCGTTTCCCGTTCGCAATCATTTACCTTGACGAGCCTGACATAGTTAACGTGATTGCGGTAGCTCATCACAAACGTAGACCGGATACTGGAAAAGGCGGGTTTAGGCTGCTGGCGTTCAGACCGTTTGCGTGCTCTGCTATCGCTGTTATCCCGTTACCAACCCGGCCAGACGGTCCCACGCGGCGCTGTGCGCGACGAAGACTTGTATCACGCAGACGCAGGCTATAGCTGCCCAGCCTCGGGCGAAATAACGGTCCCAGGTCCCGCTCATCGCCCACTTAACCAAGCCCAGCAACAGACCCAACGTCAGCATTGGAATCCAGCCTAAAAGTAGAACAAAATGCGTGCCATGCAGCGCAGCCCCGACGGGGCCTCTAATGAAGGAAATCCGAGTCAGCGCGGCTGACAGCGCAAACAGTGTCGCCAGACACATCATGGGCCGATGAATCTCCGGTCGACGTCGGTTCTTAAAGCCGATGGCGACGAGGACTCCGAATCCTACGATGTCGGTCAGGGGAATAATCAAAAAGCGGCGCGCGCCACCGTAGAAAGCAAAGGTCTGCGGGCGGTAATGGACTGCGCCTCCCGCGGTCACCAATCCTACAACCACCAGGAAAGCGGCCAATACCGCGCCGCCGATGCCGAGCGACATGTGCAGCTTGCGGTTTCCGCTCACGATTAAGCTGGATTGCACGATCAAGAAAATGACCCACGCGGACATGCCGGTTCCGTGGACCACAACTAACGGCGCGATCTGCTGCGTGACCGATCGCCCCATAAAGTTTTGGCCGTGAAGGTAGAACTGTTTGAAACCGAGCGCAACGAAAACCAGGAAGATACAGCTGGCAAAAAGATAAAACCGCCGCTCCATCTGCTCGCGGCCTAGCCTGGCGCTGGGCGTGATTGCTACTGCTGCGGAACTACTCATTGGACCGCCTTCCTGAAACGCGCTCGGGCCGGACAAAGTCTCGCGTCCGCAAGAATCTACGCGTGGTTTGAACTTGGGTCAATGGCAATTTTGACGGGTGGCTCCTCTTGTCGGTTTATGACTTTGTAACTACCACATGCGAGGGTGCCCCATCCTAGCGCGGTTTTTGCGCTAGGGTGGGATTCCGGGAGCGTCGTTGGTCGTCGGCTCTCGGTCGTCGGCCAAGGCAAGAACTGTGTGGGTCGGACATTCCTGTCCGACCCTCCCTGTTTAGGAGGACATCCGCTGTGCCTTTCAATTCCCCATGGGCTGGTCATCTCGATGCTCGGCGCTTCTGGCAGCCTCCGGTTTACCCGGGCGCGGCGCAGCCGCCGAGCGAGAGCCTGCCCTGAGCGACTGACGGCGAAGCCGAAGGAATCGAATGGGGACCTTGCGCGGATCATTCCTTGCCACCCCGCGCCAGATTCCTCGTCCCGCCGGTGAAAGCGCGGGACTTCGGAATGACGCCACTTACGCAGGTACTTACGTTCATTGGCAGTGTCTGAGCAAAGGCATACGCTGAAATTCCTTGGCGAGCGTGCCCATCAAGGCACTGAGAGTTCAAAGCCCCGGCGAAAGCCGGGGCTTTTTCGTTGGAATCCCACTTCTCGCGAGAAGTGGGGCACCAGGCTCTTCCCTGGTTTTGGGAAGGGTGGGAACCCAGACTCGCAGTGGTTCGTGGTTTCCACCTTCGAAAACCGCCCTTCGACTCCGCTCAGGGTAGGGTCCTGGTGGCGCACCCCATTTCCTCTACAGCCCCCCGCCAAAAAACGAACAAGAACTCGCCGCAATCCTGGCCGGACGTCGCGGGACCTCGGCTAGGGCGTGACATCAGGCGATCAGGTCGGCGCGGCTGCGCTTCTCGCCGGCGTGCTCGCGACCCTCCTGCCGCCTTTGCTCGACTTGTCGTTGCACAAACGAACCGATGAATGCTCCGAGCGTGAGCTTCGCGAGGTCGAGGAAGCTATCCGCCTGTTTAATTGGCAATAGAGCTACGATCGAGAAGATCAGCGTAAGAACCACAGTGGCCAGTGGAAGGCCAGTAACACCTAACTTCGTAAAGTTACCCGACACTCCACTCAGACTTCTAAGTCGCACGTATTGGTCGATCGGCTCCGGCTTGCCGTCGATCACTGCCTGCCTGACCAGCGGCAGATCTTCAATCGGAATAGTGCGCGCATCGGCGAGCCGCACGCTCGTCAGGAGACGTTTTCCGAGCGTCGCCATCAGAATACCAACCACCAGCAGGAATATGGTCGTGCTCTCGTGCTGGAAATAGCTCAACCAAGAAGTGTAGACAGGCTGGTCTTGGCGCCTTTCTAATACCTTAATTACAGCGACGGCTCCGAACGAGAAAACCGAGGCGATGATCAGGATGTAACCGCAAATGCCCAGCAACCGCTCGCTGTACTTGAAAGGAAGGGCCAGATCGCCGGGAGTGATTGGAACGCCGGTGTAAGAATCAGCCATAACGCACCTCTTAACGCGAAGTAGACGACCCTGAAACAGAAAAGGGCGCAGCTTTCGCTGCGCCCCCCTGAATGCCGTTACTTTTACTCTTATCTGGTGGTTTTGTCCAGACGCTTTAAGTGAGATTCAAACGCAGGCGCTGGCCCACCCTTCGCGGTTTTCGAGGCGATGGAAATGTCACGTCAGGAGCCGCCACAATGTGCAGCAGATTGCACTTGGGCGCAGAAAGCACGGGCAAACCGTGAGTTAGACGGCTTTGATTTGGTATGGCGATTGCTGTAATTGAGATTGAGAAACGTCGTCTTTGCAGTTAGGAGCTAAAGAAATGAAGACCCTCTTCTTCCTGGTGATGTTGTGCGTTTTCTGTGGCGCCGCGTTTGGGCAATCCATTGCCACCTCGGCGGCGAATAGCCAGGCGCAAATGTTGACGATGGCTGAAAACCCGTTGCACGCCACGCAGACCGCATTGGCCCAGCCGCAAGACCTCCGCGAGCGATCAAGTGTGACTTGGGCACCAGGCGAACTCCCACTGTGGGAAGTTGCGCCGGAAAAAGCGCCCGAAAAATCCCTTGGCGATGTTGCCCGCGCGCTCAGGCAAGAACACGACGCGGCCAAGAAGGCCACAAAGGTCTGGACGAACTGAGCTTCCGCGCCGGCAATTGCAAGGGCGTGCCGGGCTGTAGTTCTGGAATCACAACAGCAAAAGCAGCTTACTGGCCGGTGTAGGCAGTGTTATAGCCGGGGTTGCTGGCAGGCCGCAGCTTGTTGGGATACTCGCAATCCGTCTTTACATCGAGAGATACTTTCTTAATTTCCTTGAAAACCTCGTGAGGTTCAGGCACCCCGATAAACCTTTTGCTCAGTGGATTACGGTTGGCGGCTGGCGCCGCCGTATAGATGCTGATCGTGCCCACCCCGATCGAGCTTTCGATGGGGCCAATGTTCACTTGCAAATCGGTGATCTGGTCGAAGTCAATGGATTCGAAGTTGATGCCCCAAAATCCGCCACGAAACATTACCCGGCGTGTGGTGATGGCGTAAGCGGTGTTCTTGTGCACGAGCGCGAGGCGCAAGAGGTTCAGCACGCTCCCCCAAAACGGAAACAGATGCAGAGCAAAGAACGGAATCATGAATCCTGCGAAACCTGGCGCAGCGTGGCCCTTGCCCATCAGCATCGGGCGGATGAATCCGAAAAAGTCGATCGAGAACCAGATGAGGCCAATCACAAGAAAAGGTATGCCCGAGGCGACAAATGGCGGAAATGCCGGACGCCCCGCCCAGAGCACTTTTTCGTTGTCGTCGCGCACCTGATCGAAGAGTTGCGCGGCGGCCATGTCGGTGTTCATGGCAGAAAGGATATCGGACTTGGGATAGATTCGTGAGTTACGGAAGTTTGCGCCGTTGTGTCCGGGAATTCTGTCGTTCTCAGCGGCTTCGGCCCAGGCCGCGGATGGTTATTTGCTCCCTCCGCCCGCTTAAATCGCTTTCGCTGCTGCTAAGGTGCAGCGTTCTTGGGCTTTTGACTTGGACAAAGGACGGCAGAGCGAGCGCGAATTATTGCTGGTTCCACAAATTGGAGGAAAGCGAGTAGCCGGCTTGCCTGGCGATCTCCGGATCGTGGCTGTTCCTAAGTTCCTGTAAAAGAGAAAGCGCGGGTTCGTATTCGCGCTGCTTTAGTTCCACATCCGCGAGCTGAAGTCGGTAGCGCTCGGTGCGAGGACTGAGAGAGACGGCGCGGCGCATGGCAGTTTCAGCACGGTTAAATTCGCCCTCGCGCAACCATCGAGATGCAGCGAGTCGATATGCGTCGGCGAAAGTAGGGGCGAGGTGAATGCAAGCCTCTGCTTCTGCGTCAAGAGAACCGGTGTGGAAATCGGTCAGACCGGCGGCTTGTGCGGCAGATAAGAGCAGGCTGAGCGAATAATGATTGGACGGGTCAGTGGGCCCGATCTGCAGCGCCCGGCGCAGATAGTAGAAGGATCCTTCATAATCGCCCGCTTCGAGCAGGGCCAAACCTGCGCCCCTCAACGCAATCACATTCTGCGGTTCGCGAGCTAACAGAGATTGATCTTCAGCGGCGTAACTCCGGGCTTCAGACTTTGAGTGTTCAATCTTGGCATGCCAGCGAACCTGCAACTTCAAGGCTGCAACAGTCGCCTGAGTCAATGGTTGCGCGTCGACGATGCCGGCAGGAATATCGCGAGCCAGGGGAAAGGAAAAATAGCGGAATTTTTCACCTTTCGCGTACGAGAGCAATTCGTCTTCGAGTTTCTGCGTGCTCATGCTGAAAGATTTCTGCACCGCTTCGTCGAGGGTGGTCCCGTTGGCAAGGAGAGAAAAGAAGGGCCCGGCACGGCCGATCAATTGATGGTCGAAAAGATAGTGCACCAGCAGCCAGGATTCGGCATAAAACATTTCCTGCGAAGGGCCATTCTGATTATATGTTTGCGACTCCAAATTGACTCGAACCAGATCGGCCAAGCGCATCAGCTTTCCGTTGTTGCGGAGGAACTGCAACTCGGGGAGCGGAACCTGCCCGAGTTTGACACGATCGCCGCTGGATTCGAAAGTCGATAAGTACTCGGCAAACCCCTCGTCAAACCAGGTTTGGTCGCTGGAGGAAGTGTTAGCGTTGAGCAACTCGTGAGCGTATTCGTGAAAAGCTGCGTGCCAGGGATCGCCGGAAGCATCGAGCAAAATAAAACTCTGATCAGCGCCCGGCAGGAACAGGCCGGCATGACGCGATCTGCTCGCCAGGACGTCACCCATGCCGTCGACTTCCGGCTGGCCGTTCAGCGCAAAGATCAGCAGGGGTGCGGGATCATTGGTGGTGGCGCGATCCATCAACAAAGCAAACGCGGCGCGCATCCGCTCGAGGCGGCGGGCGATTTCACTTCCGCGTTTTTCGCCGGCATCGGTAACGATAGAAAAATGTGCGGTTCGCACTTGGAACCAGGGGCGCTCCGCGGCAACAAACGGCGCGAGGAAAAAAAAGACCAGGAGCAAAAAGCTGAAAAATCTCAGAAAGGGTTTCATGGGCGCGCGAGGTGGGCAGAAGTTTCCCACGAAACCTCACGGGTTTCAAGAAATTTTCTCTGCAAGCCGGTGGAATTTGCGGATATCGTAAGCAGGAATTAAGTCATTTACCTTATGCAAACCTGCTAGCGGTGGATCAAACGTTCTGAAGACTTGCGCAGCTTTGCTTCGTTGACAATGAGGAGATCAACCACGGTCTTCAGTAGCTCATGCTCATCCAGTTCGTAACCGGGTCTCGGTGGAACGCTTTCAGAAATCTTCAGCATCACGTGGCCATGCAGCAGCGAGGCCAGAGCATAGACCAGAGGGAAATGGTCTTCCGCATTACTACCTAGCCAGCGCGAAGCACATTGCATAACAAAGTCGACGTTGGGCGGGGTTTTGCCGGTTCGCGCCAGCAGGCCCGACATCATCAACTCGTATTCGCGCGGGCGACGTAGGGCGAAATCGATGTAAGCCTGCGCTATTTCCTGGAGTGAGCGGTAAGGCTGAAGGCACTGCAACAATTCCTGCTGATAGAGTCTCACCAGGGCGCGCATGATTTCTTCGCGCCCTTTGAAGCGCCGGTAAACCGCGGGCGTATTCGTGCCTGCGGCTTTGGCGATTGCCCGCATGCTGAGCGATTCCTCCCCGCCTTTGCGCCAAAGTTTTCTGGCCGCGTTGAGGACCTTTTGCTCGAGTTCCGGATTGATCTGCCTTGGCATAAGTGTCTCCAAATCGCAGCAATAAAACGTTATAATAGCGTTGACAATGTAAACATAACGATGTTAACGTAATATTGTAAGCCCTTTCGCTGCGCACTTCCAGTACCTCGTCCGCAGGCGCTGGGGCCAAGTTCGTGGGTTCCTGCAGATGACGCATTGGGAATTCCCCTCCCGCGTCCATCAGTCCGACTTCAACACGAAAGGTATTTGCTGAAATGAATGATCTTTCCGGGCCCGACCGGGTCCGCGCGAAATCCCTGTCCTCGACCGGTCAGGCCACCGAGGTAGCTCGGATCGACTACACGGTTATAAGCAAGGCGGATTGTGGCCTGGTGTGGAGGGTTTTTTCTCAGTGCGAGCAGTGGAACCGTTTTCTCAACGCGTACGGCACAATTAAGTGGTGGGGCGATCCCTGGGCCCCCGGCAGCCGCTTGCAGATCGAACTTTTGTATCCCGTCGCAGCAATGCAAAGCCGCGTGATTACTGTCTGCAATCCTCCACGCTGTGTCGCCTGGATCAATCATGTGCTTGGTTACACGATGGAGCAATGGGTGCTGTTCGATCCGCACGCCTCGGGAGGAACGCGGATTTCGACGTGGATTGAGTTGACGGGCGCGACACTTCGCGTCGATGGTCACGACGACGTCCAAAAAATTGTTCGTAATTTTGTCAGACAGTGGTATACAAACTTCGCCGCGGAGTGCGATGGGCTGGCAGAAAAGGCGTGATGTTGTGTCACGCCGCACCGATGGACAGCCAGACCGGCTGTCCACGTGGCCGCAGCCGACGAACAACCTCTGGGCGAGCTTCGAAAGCGCCTTTCGTCTATTTAGTTTGGATTGACTCCAGGTAATGAGTCAGGTTCGCGATGCGTTGCTGCACTTCCGATTCGTGCCCGTGGCTCATTTGCCAGAAAACCGGGCCCCAAACCGGCATCTCTTTGCTGCCGTGAGCGGTAACGCCCTGTCCGCGAAGAATGCTCGCGACCTTGTCGGCGGGAAACTTTCCGCCGTTGTTTTTGGCCAGCATGGTCAGATCTGCAGGCATAGTCTTGAGTGCGGAAGCGGCCGGGCCATCGCCTTTTCCGTTCTCGCCGTGGCAGGATGCACAATAAGTTTTGAACATTTCCTTGCCGGAGGCAGGATTCGTTGCCGGCGCAGGGACCTTTTTAATTTCGGTTTTCTTTTCTTGAGTGAGAGAAACAAAAGAAACGCTGAGACAGAAGGTGAAAAGCCCAATGAAAAGACGCTGAAGAGACATACAACCTCCTTGCTTAACGCGCAGTGAGTGGAAACTGTGTAGTTTAACTCTGAAAGCGGGAAAAAGAAGCGGAATTCGTGAGTCATTGGGGGATGGGTTCCGGGCAATTTCAACTTGAGGCGGTTGCTGGTGGGTTGGTGTACTTAACAGGGATTCCGGAAATGGCACACCTTCGGTCGTGTCTTAACTCCGTTCAAAGTCTGTTTTCGGCACAAAGTGGAAGCCGTGGCGATCCCGATAAGTTGCCTACCAGGAATCCGTTGGTGGGTCTGCACCTCGAGGGTCTGGGCGGTTTGACTTCTTATTTCACGCCGACAGGCCGGCTTTGTTCACTGGATGAGTTCGAGCTTAGGGATGTTCCCGACTGACCTGCATCTTCGCGCCGGGACCCGGCGCAGCTACCGCTGGCTCAGGTGGGGATCCCCAGTTTCGGAAGAAGCCAGCGGGTTAAAATGACGTAAAAAACAATTGCCCCTGCGACCCAGATCCAATCAGACATTGGCTCCTCATTCCTGCACCTTTCATTTTACAGGCCCGGTCAACCATTCGCTCGGGAGTGCTGGCCGAAACCGTGGCAGGCGCCCGCAAAGAGCCCTAAACCGCAGAGGTCGCACAGATCGCGGAGAAAACAACTCCGACCCTTTCGGTCGGCTAAATGGCGATTGGCATTTAGCACTTGGCGATTAGCATGTTGGCCCATCGCCCCAGCATCAGCCCGTCGACTCGGCGAAAACGTCGTTTTCTGTTAGAAGCAATGGTAATGGCGGAACAAACGCGGGGCGGCAGGGACGGGAGTTCTGTTGCGAAGTTCTTCGGGTTTGATCGCGTGGGCGCGACCTTTAGCCGCGAAATCGTGGCCGGGCTGACCACGTTTGTCACCATGTCGTACATCATCGTGGTGAATCCGGCGATCCTGAAGGCGGGAGGGATTCCGGTTGAACCTTCGATGGTGGCGACGGTTGCGGTCGCGGTGTTTGGCACATTGCTGATGGGACTGTATGCGAACCGGCCGTTCGCGATCGGGCCTTACATGGGTGAGAACGCCTTTCTGGCGTACACCGTGGTGCAGGCGCTGGGATATCGCTGGCAACAGGCTTTGGCCGCAGTATTCATTGCCGGCGTCGTTTTCTTCGTGTTGACTCTATTCCGGGTTCGGCAGTGGCTGGTGGAAGCGATTCCCGGCGGATTGCGTTGCAGCTTCGCGGTTGGGATCGGGCTTTTTCTTACTTTCATCGGACTCAATGAAACCGGGATCGTGATGCTGGGCAGCGCAGGCGCGCCGCTCCGCGCCGGGCATCTGACGACGGGCCCGGTGATGCTGGCGATTTTCGGTTTCCTGCTGATTGCTGTTCTGATGATCCGCCGCTTCCCTGCCTCCATTCTCGTGGGGATTGTAACGACGGCGCTGCTGGCATTCGCCACGCATGTTGCGCCTGCGCCGAAAGCGTGGGTCAGCACGCCTCCGAGCCTGGCGCCGATTCTCCTGAAGCTTGATTTCCATGGCGCGCTGAGTTGGGGATTCTTTCCAGTCGTGCTCACCATCTTCATTATGGCGTTCGTCGACACGATGGGAACGTTGATTGGGGTTTCGGCGCGCGCCGGGTTTCTCGATGAAAACGGCAACCTGCCGCAAATCGAGCGGCCGATGCTGGCCGATGCGCTCTCGACGATGTTTGCGCCGCTTGTAGGCACGACCACTTCAGGAGCTTTCATTGAGTCGGCTACCGGCGTCGAAGCCGGTGGACGAACCGGACTGACGGCAATCGTGACCGCGCTGTGTTTCGTCGTCGCGCTATTTTTCTCGCCGTTTGTCGCGGCGATTCCGCCACAAGCCTATGGGCCGGCCCTGGTGGTTGTCGGACTGCTCATGCTGGAGCCGATCACGAAAATTGAGTTTGGGGATTTCACGGAACTGATTCCCGCATTCGCCGTGGTCGCGCTGATGAGCTTCACTTACAACGTGGGGATTGGGATAACAGCCGGGTTCGTACTCTATCCATTCTGCAAATTGGTTTCGGGGCGGTGGCGGGAAATCAAGCCGGGACTTTGGCTGCTTGCGGGGTTGTCGCTGCTGTTTTTTGTGTTTTACCCGTACACCTAGCATTCCTTTATTTCAAACAGTATTCGGGTCCTTCACTTAAGGTTGTGTCGGACCTCCCGCAAAAATTACTCTGCCCAGCCGCCCCGGAAAATGCAATTCGATCTTGAATTCAAATTCTGAGGCGGCTGAGGGATTTTTTGCTTATTGCTGCCGCTCTACCACCAAGACATTGAACGTTCCCGGCTTTGGCCTCATGCGGGCGCGTTCCCCGTTTGCGGCGGGCGCACTCTCCATCTCGGCTGCGGAGAGATAGAGATTCTTGGTCTTGGGATCCATTGTCATGGTCTTTGCGCTCTTCTGGGTCTGGATATCGCCGACCGATTCGTATTCATCCGCACTTTTCTGGCGAATGACCGAAATTGTTCCGCCTCCGTTGGAAGCAAAAATCAGCCTGTTATCGGAGTCATAGGCAACGGCATCGACGCGCTCGCCGATGGGAAGGGTTGTCAGTACTTTCCCGTTGCTGGCATCCATAACGGCTAGAACTTTGCTGCGGCAGCCGATGAACAAGCGGTTATCCGCACGATCCATGGCCAACCCGGTCGGAGTCTTGCATCCGCCGATCGGCCACTTCTGCTTAACGGTGAGGGCCTTGGGATCGAAGTTAGCCACCTCGGCGGTGTCTTCGAGATTCACATAGCCGTTGCCTTTTCCGTCCAAAGCTGCAGCCTCGGCGCCGGTTCCCAGCTTGATTTTGCCGACGACCTGCTCTTTATCAGGGTCGATAGCCGAAATTTCTCCGGCATCGCCGTGACAGACAAACACATGACGGGTCGCCGGGTCATAAAAGATGAAGTCGGGGTCTTCGTCTACAGAGATCGTCTTTCGAGTTTGAAGCGTCTTGGTATCGAACACCGTGACGGTTGCGTTCCGACCATCGGTTATGAACCCGCGGTGTAAGTCGGGTACAACGGCGATGCCGTGTACGCCGGGGGTGTTTTCGATTTTGCCAAGCACCTTGCCGGAGTTGGCGTCCAGAACATCCACTTTGGTTCCGTGCGAGACGTAGAGCCGGTCTGACGAGCTGTCGAAAAAAATGTAGTCGAACCCGTCGTCACCGGGTACGGGGTAGCGCTTAGCCACTTTAAAGCCGGGCGCATCGTCAGCCATGCACATCCCGCTTACCGCCAGAAGCATGAGAAGAGCCAAAAACTTTTTCATGTTTTCTCCTTACATGTTTGGCGCGACTGCGCCAAATTCTCTTTCTTTATTAATTAGAAAATGCTCGCGCGCGTTTTCAGCGGCACTTTCCGCAAAGTTCGCGTCGATATCTACAAAAGTTTTCGCAGGATTCTTTTCGCGGCGGCCTGGAGACGGCGAGTTGTAGGTTTCGAACAACAGTCCTTTAAACCATGCCTCGTTGACGAAGGAAAGCTGATACTGGTCGGGGTGCATTTTCAGGAATCGGCGTACGGAAGCTTCTGCCGCCCGCCCCTGACAGCCGAATGCCAGCCATCCCAGGCGTTCCCAGCGACGCACTGAAGTCGCGCTGGCGCCCAGTAACTCGACCAGATCGGCGCGGCTGTATCCTTCCGTGATCCTTGCGGACAGCATCAGCCGCTTCAACGCGGCTTTCACAGAATACTCCGAACGGCCGAGGCATTTGGCCAAAGTCCTACGCCCGCACGTTCCGGCCAATTCGCGCAATTGGAACAGCTCTGACGTGCTCCAGGGCCGCTTTCTGATCCGCGCTATGCCTAACACGGATGCGCGGCTGGTGATCGCGAACCGGGGGAACCCGGTCAGGCGCTGAAGATAAGTAAGATTCCGGATTAGCTCGTGGCGGTCGCGAGCGCTCCGATAGGAACGTTTGAGGATTGAGTCAAGACCTTCTGTCCAATGAAATTTTTTCGTGCTCAATTTCTTTAGACCCCTTGGCCCACGCGTGGTTAAGAACTATCGTAGGGTTCCGACCTGAAAATCACCTGAAAGCTGAAAATTAATTAACCAGCGGTAACCACACCTGGAAAGACGAGCCTTGGCCCAAAGCGCTTTTAACCGTGATGGTGCCCTGATGTGCCTTGGCGATCCACTGTCCGATGGAGAGGCCTAGACCGAAACCACCGGAGTCGCGCGATCGAGCCGAATCGGCCCGGTAGAAACGGTCGAAGATATGAGGAAGGTCGGAGTCGGCGATGCCGATTCCGTTGTCGGTTACCTCAACCAAGGCTTTACCGTCGGAATTTCCCACGCGAACGGCGACGCTGCCATGCTCGGGCGTGTACTTGATGGCGTTGTCGATAAGGATCAGAAACAAACGGCGGAGGGCGCCGGCATCGCCGCCGATCCACAAGCTGAATTCGGGCACGGCCTGCGACCACCCGATATGGCGGGATTCGGCCAAGGTTTTGCCTTGAGCGCCGGCATCGCGGGCGATGTCGCATAAGTCGATTCTTCGTAACCTCAAACCTTCAGAGCCAATGTCTGTGCGGGCGAGGAGCAAAAGATTCTCGATGAGCCCGGAAAGGCGCTGGGTTTCACCGAAAATCTCGTTCAGTGCTTCACGATACTCTTCATCGGTGCGCGGTTTGCGCAGTGCAATTTCCGCGCGGGTTTGAATAAGTGCGACAGGCGTGCGCAGATCGTGGCTGGCATCGGCGGTGAATTGCTTCATCTGTTCAAACGCCGACTGAATGCGCTGAAGCATGGCGTTCAATGTTCTCGCCAGACGCTCTATTTCATCCCTCGTTCCTGGAACTCCCACTCTGGCGGTCAGATCGTTAGGGCTGATGTCTTGAGCAGCGCGAGTGATCTCGTCCACTGGACTGAGGGCCCTTCCGCTCATCCAATGACCCCCGGCGGTGGCCGCGACAAGCAACAGCGGAATTCCGATCCAGAGAAGTAAGCGGTAGCGGCCGAGCGCGTCATAGTAATCGTCCATGTCCTCAGCGACCTGGATAGTGAACGTACGGCCGTTGCTGACACTCCTGACCGCGTAGGCTCGCAGGGGAGTTCCCCCGGATTTTACGGTCACGAATTTTCTCTTCTGTGGATAGGTAACCGGGAAATTAAGCGCCTGCAAGCGCGGGGAGCGATAGACAAACTCGCCAGTCTCATCGATGACCTGGATGAGAGATGATCCGGCCTGCAGCTCGGCGTGGGCGCGGACCTGATCGCGGAGGACCGAGTTGTTCGCGCCGCCAACCAGCGCCTGCACTGCCCTGGCCTCATCCGCAAGCTGCTCGTCGACAGTTACGTTGATGCTGTGCCGCATCAACCAGATCGAGATGACGGTGAAAAGGATCAGCGCGGCAGCCAAAAAGAGCGAGTACCAGATCGTCAGTCGAATGCGAATTGGAATGCGGGTCAACATCCAGAGCCGTCACGCAGGCAGTAACCGAAACCGCGAATGGTGTGAATCAGCTGCCGCTCCGACTTTTTGTTGATTTTGGAGCGAAGCAAGGAGACAAAGGCATCCAGCGTATTTTCTTCGACGTCGTCTCCCAGGCCCCACACCGCAGTCAAAATCGCGGAGCGCGAAACACCCCGGCCCGGATGCCGCATGAGCAACTCCAGGAGCCGGTATTCAGTGGCGGTGAGCTTGATTTCACGACTTCCGCGACGTACTTCCCGATTAGAAGGATCCAGCGTCAACTCGCCAACTCTCAGAACCGTGGGCAAGTGGGCCGGCCCGCGGCGGGCGAGGGCGCGAATGCGTGCGAGAAGTTCGGCAAAAACGAACGGCTTGGTCAGGTAGTCGTCGGCGCCCGCGTCCAAACCGGTGGTTATGTCAGGAACCGCATCCTTGGCTGTCAGCATGAGGATTGGGGTTTGGACATGCCGACGCCGAAGCCGGCGTGCGACTTCAAAGCCATCCATGCCTGGCAGCATTACGTCGAGCAGAACCACGTCGAAGGTGCAGAATTCAGCAATCTCGGTTGCCGAAACACCATCTCGCGCAACCGTCACACGATGATTTTCTTCCTCAAGTCCACGCTTGAGGACATTCACCATCTTGCTATCATCCTCAACAAGTAACAGGTGCATGTGAGAGCTGGAACAAGTTTCTATTATCCACCTGTTTTCTGAAGGTCACCTGAAAAGGTTTCGCGCGAACCTGCGATCTACCGTGGCTGGTTGGCCCAGCTCAATTTCAAATGTCCTTGCGAATCGAACCAGAACTGGTGCGTCTTCCACCCGAGCGCAAACATTATTAAGTTCTGGTCGAAGTAGCGGGCGGGATTACCGTAAAGTCCGGTCTTTCCATTGAACTCAGATTGCAAGCGCGAGGTTTGTTCGTTCTCGAGATTCGCATCGAGGGCCGACAGATAGGGGATCAGCGCGCCAGAAAAACCGACCGGACCTTTTGGATCCATGACAGTTCCATCGACTTTAACCTTTGCCGGAGGGAGGGCGTTGGTGTGAAGGTATCGCGCCATTCCTGGCAGAGCCTTCAGAATTTCGTCGCTTCCAGTGGTAGCCGGGTCGAGCATTCCGGCCCAGAGGTAGACGCGAATGGCGTCGTAACTTCCCAACGGCGACGGAGTGAATCCTTTCGCCGGGTTGAACTCTGTCCAGTCGGAGGCAAAGCCGTTTGGAGACGAGCCGCGTACTATGTCAGGAATCTTCTCAGCGATTTGTTGCCAAGGCCCATCGGGCAGTTCATGAGCAAGATCAATGAAGAGCTGAAGGGGAAGATAGCTGGCATTCAAACGGTAAACTGCGCCGTTGTGAAATCCTTTTGGTCCGGGCAGCAGCACGGTCCCTAATCCTGGTATTTGCGTCACCTCCTCGGCGGCGATGCGCTTCGCGAGCGCGGTTCCGAGCCAGGTGTAATGCGCTTCCTTCCATGCCGAACCAGCTTCGAGCAACGCGTACGCAATCCAGATATCGGCATCGGAGGCCGAGTTACTGTCGAGCACTCCCCATTTTCCGTCTGGACCCTTTCCCCAGGACCATGCAGGCAAGTGCGACGTGAGATCACCGGCGGCGAGGTTGGTCTCGGTCCAATGCAGAAGGCCATCAAAGCGGGCACGATCGTTGGCAACCAGCGCAAAGAACATCGCGTAAGCCTGCCCCTCCGACGTCGTGCGATCGCCGGCGTCATGGTCGATCACACGGACCTGGTTATCCATGAAGCCGACCGCGTAGCTTTTCCAGAGCGCGGACCAGTCCTGGGCGCAGCAGGTCACGGCCAGCAACATGACCGACATTGAAGTTTGCATGAGGTTCAGCTTCATTGTTCGTTTGGAGCTCCGGCCTGCGCAGCTGGTGGTAGAGGAACGGAGCAAGACCCGACCGGGAGCGGGGATTCAGGTTTTACGACATGCATCCTTAAACGATGCACAGAGCAGGAAACCGAGATGCACAAGAAAAAACATTCCTGAATTTTTAATGAACAACCATCGTGTGCGTGTTGCGGGCTCTCGTAAGTACAACAAAGGATTGGGACACTGAGGTGCATACCTAAGCAGCACAAAGTCCGGCGAAGGCATCAGAATGAGATACAAAAGCCCAACCTTCGTCCGCAGTTCGGGAACTCAAACACTTACAAAATGCCTTTCGTACTCACAAATCGCGCACACGAGAGTGAACTTTCAGACAGCGAATGCTCACGTTTGGGGGGAGATATCCGCTTTAGGAAGTCCATCGTACGTTCATTTCGCGGTGGGGTAGTCGTGTGATGCGAACTCGTGATTACCCGAAGGAGCAGTCAATTGGAACGTCACTGCTTTGGGGCTTTCTAGCAGTTATCGGAACGTTCCTGCTCGGGTTGCTGGTAATCCTTCCGCTGCCATGGAAAGCGCAGGCCATTTTCGGAGGCGGCCTGATGGCAGTCGCGATTGTTCTGAACTGGACGTCTCGCGCCAGAGTGTTGACTTTGGCATTGATGGCCGTCTCCATGTTCAGCACATTGCGCTACGGCTACTGGCGGGTCATGCAGACGTGGTACGGAGTAACCAGTTCGGGGCACTTGCATCAGTGGGATACGGTTTTCGTTCTGCTGCTGGTGGCCGCCGAGCTCTACGCGTTCGCCACCCTGGCGCTGGGGTATTTTCAAACGCTGCGTCCGTTGCGGCGTCCGCCAGTTCCATTAGTTGGAAGTCCGGAGAGTTGGCCAACAGTAGACGTTTTCATCCCGACGTACAACGAGTCATTGAGCGTAGTGAGGGCGACGATTTTGGGAGCGCTCTCGCTCGATTATCCCGCCGACAAATTCAAGGTTTTCGTTCTTGATGACGGGCGACGCGAAGAATTTGGGGAATTCGCAGATCGCGTCGGGGCCGCTTATATCACGCGCAACAACAACGCGCATGCCAAGGCCGGCAACATCAATCATGCGCTCGGCCAGACAAACAGCGAATTCGTCGCGATTTTCGATTCCGATCACATTCCCACACGCTCTTTTCTCAAAACGACGCTCGGCTGGTTTCAACGCGATCGACGCCTGGGCATGGTGCAGACGCCGCATCACTTTTATTCGCCGGACCCGTTCGAGCGGAACCTCGGTCAGTTCAGGAAGATTCCGAATGAGGGCGAGCTTTTTCACCGACTGGTGCAGGACGGCAACGACCTGTGGAATGCGAGCTTTTTTTGCGGCTCTTGCGCGGTTTTGCGACGTGCGGCGCTGAGCCAGATCGGTGGAATCGCCGTCGAGACCGTCACTGAAGACGCCCACACGGCATTGCGCATGCAGAAGCTCCGGTGGAACACGGCGTATATCAATGTGCCGCAAGCCGCAGGTTTGGCGACCGAAAGCCTGGCTGCACATATTGGACAACGCATTCGCTGGGCGCGCGGTATGGTGCAAATCCTGCGGACAGAAAATCCTTTGTTTGCGCGCGGGCTCTCGTTTTCTCAGCGGCTCTGCTACTTCAACGCAACCACGCATTTTCTATTCGCGGTGCCCCGCCTGATTTTTCTACTGATTCCGCTCGTATACCTGCTGTTCGGCATGGTGAATATCTACGGCTATTCGCTGGCGGTATTCGCATACGCGCTTCCGCACATCGTGCTCTCGAACATGACGAACTCACGCATTCAGGGCAGGTACCGGTTTTCTTTCTGGAACGAAATTTATGAGGCCGTGCTGGCGCCTTACATTCTGTTTCCGACGCTGCTGGCGCTGATCAATCCGCGACTCGGGAAATTTAATGTCACCAGCAAGGGCGGAATCATTCGCAGATCATACTTCGATCGCCGTATCGCGCTGCCTTTCTTATTTTTGCTGGCGCTCAACATTGCGGGGCTGGTGATGGCGGGAAGACGCCTGGTCACCGATCCGCTACACCGCGACACCGTGCTCATGAACACGGTCTGGACCGTCTACAATATCGTGATTTTGTCGGTCGCGACATCGGTTGCGTGGGAACGGAAGCAGCGGCGTTCGCAGGTACGGGTTCAGACGCACGTTCCGCTTTCGCTAACGGTGGAAGGCGCGCGACCGATTGCCGCAATTGCGACCCAACTTTCAGTGCACGGCGCGACCGCCCGCGCTCTGCATTATTCGCTTCGATTGCCGCGTGGGGCGCCGGTGAGAATCACGCTTGAAGGCGATCAGTCGCGCTGCGAAATTGCGGCGCGGGTTGCGCACTCTTCCAGGCGATACATCCATTTGCTGTTTTCCGAAATCTCGCTGGCACAAGAAAACTTCCTTGTGAATCTGATCTATTGCCGGCCGGAGGCGTGGGTGGCCTGGCATAAGGCGCGTCGCCGCGACCGGCCTTTGCGCAGCCTCGCACACATTTTTTGGCTATCGCTGCGCGGCCTCGGAGTCGTGCTGGTAGGCCTATTCACTCGCCGCCCGGAACTGGAGCCCGAGACTGCGGATATGAGGCGCAAACAAGGCGCACCCGCGGTCGCGGCTTGTCTCACAGCCATGGTTATGCTGGCGCTGCCTCAGGGCCGGCTGCACGCATCCGAAACGGCGGACGCGAATCGCTCAACGAATGAGAATTCTGCGGCTCAGGCACAGCCGCCCGGCCCCACCTCAACTCGACCTGCTGCAGCATTTCACGACCAGTACGAACTCGGCTCACTGGCGCAGCGGGGAGTCATCGCACTGACCGGAGCGGGAGCGTCGCAAAACTTGTTTCTCGATATGCCGCTGACAAAAATCATCAGCGCGGCCACTCTGAACTTGCAGTATAAAGCGCCGCTCTTGCACGTGGGCGAGAGCCGGCTGGAAGTGTGGTTGAACGGCACGCGCGTGGGTTCGATTCCGCTTGATCCTGGAGCGCAAGAAACCAGCGTTTCACTGCCCGGCGACCTGCTGACCACGAACAACACCATCACATTTCAGCTGCAGGGCAATTGCACGGCCTGCAAGCGCAGTGGCGGGCCCTGGATCACCATCGATCCTCGAAGTGAACTCAGGCTCAGCGGCACTCGTCTGCCACTCGCGAACGACCTGGCGTTATTGCCGGTTCCATTCTTTGATCCGGCTGGCCAGCACTCGTGGAGCTTGCCCATCGTCTTTTCCGATCGCCCCGCGACCGAGTCGCTGCAGGCAGCATCGGTGGTCTCGTCGTGGTTTGGTATTTTTTCCGACTTCCGCGGAGTGCGCTTTCCGGTGACCATCGGCGAACTGCCTGAAGGAAACGCAATCGTTTTTGTGCTGCGGAATTCTGAGTTGGCCACGAGATTCTCGCTGCCGCAGAAGAGTGACGGACTTATCGCGATCCGCGAGAATCCGCGAGATGCCTACGGGAAGTTGCTGATCATTGCGGGTGATCAACCGCAAGACCTGCTCACGGCGGCGCGGGCGCTGGTGACGCGCAACAACGCGCAAGCGCACACAGATTCCGTTTCGGTGAATTCAGTGCATCTCCAACCGAAGCATGAGTACGCCGCGCCCCGATGGCTCGATGCCAGCAAACCCTCGGCTATCGGAATGTATACGACCGCGGAACGACTGAAGGTGAAGGGGGCGGGGTCGATGAACATTTATTTCAGGCTTCCCCCCGATCTTTTCCTGCAGGGCCAAGATTCAGTGCCCATGCTGCTGAAGTTTTCATATTCAGGGGTTGCCGAAGGCGCATCGGCCGCTCTGCACGTCCGGCTGAACGATCAGGACGTGGACAGCATCCAGCTGAGACCGGCAACTTCGAACCTCGATGAGCAGGAGATCGTACGCCTTCCGACCGGCAGATTTCAGCCGTACACAAACACGCTGACCATCGACGTCGATTTTGGCCACGCCGGTGCACCGAATAACTCCTGGCAGTATGTGGCCATCCATCGCGAATCAAGCATCGATCTGAGCCAATTGCCGCATTCGGTGGTGCTACCGCGGCTGGAGTTGTTTGCGGACTCAGGATACCCGTTTACGGCGTGGCCGGATCTTGGACGCACAGCGGTTGTGCTTTCGCAGGCTCCGAACGCGGCTGAGTACGAGGCTCTGTTCGATTTAATGGGCTTTTTCGGCGCGCAAACGGGAGCGCCAGCGACGAGCATTGGCATCACAGACGCCGAGCACCTCGATCGAGCGCGAAACAAGGACCTGGTTCTGCTGGGCACGGCGGAGTCGCAGCCACTTTATGCCGAGTGGTCGGGCAATATGCCGTTGGGTGTCACGCCCGAGTTGCGCCTTGGGACCAGCTTTCAACCCGGCGGGCAGCCGCTCGTTTCGCATCTCCTGCATCCTGAATGGCCGTTCCGCACTAAGGACTCGCAGAAATTGGAAAGTCTGATCGCAACCAAGTCCGCTCTTGATCTGGTGGTTGAGGACTTTGTCTCACCGCTGCGGCCTGACCGGTCAGTCGTTGCGATCGTCCCGCAAGGCGACACGAGTTCGAATGCCATTGCCGCCATGTTCACCCCCGCGCTCGATAAAGGCCCGATCTACGGCGGTGTGTCGATCGCGCGAAATGGACGATTCCAGTCATTTCTGGTGGGAGATTTCGCGTATCACTTCGGGCATCCGGATGCATACCAACAAGCCAACATTTTTCTTGCTGAACATTATCTTTTTATTCCACTCGTCGTGGTGTTGATCGCGTTTCTGATCGCTGCCTGGCTGTACGTGAGCACTGAACGCGTGGCTGCGCGTCGCTTAACGGTGGAAAGGACATAACGAGGTGATCTCCATGACACGATTTTTCCGGACGGTTGCGGCGCTGGCGACGGCTTTGTTGCTGGCAGGTGTGTTGGCGGCGCAGACACAGGGAGTGGACATTCTCTTGAGCAAGGCGCGTTCGCTCGAGGCGCGTGGGCGCATGGACCTCGCGGCGCAAAACTGGAAGCAGGTCCTGCTGGTCAGCCCAAATCAGACCGAGGCACTTGCCGGCCTCGCCCGCTACGCCAAACAGAACGGGGACGCCGATGAAGAACGCGGCTATCTGGATCGGCTGAAGAAGATCAATCCCAAGGATCCGGAGATCGCCGAGATTGAGAAAATGCACGTTCTCACGCCACAGGAGCGCGACCGCCTGGATCAAGCCGGGCGCCTCGCGATGCAGCACAAGCCCGACGAAGCCATGAAGATCTATAACGAAGTCTTCGGCAACCAGCCGCCCTCGGGCAAGTGGGCAGAGCCGTACTACGAGACTGAAGCGGCAAGTAGCGGTGGCCGGGAGAAAGCGATTACACAATTGCGGCGCTTGTGCGCGCGCGATCCCGGAAACGAGACTTATCGGTTGTGGTTGGCGAGAGTGCTGGTTTATGACCCGAAGACCCGGATGGAGGGCTTAAATTCACTGGCATCGCTACGCGATCCGGGGACCACCGAACAGGCGCGTGCGCAGTGGCGGCAGGCGCTGCTTTGGGAGAAAGAAAATCCCGCAGTTCTGGCTTCGGTGAATGCGTATTTGCAACGTTATCCCGACGAAGAACTGCAAACGGTGCAGAAGAGCCTGCACGCGAAGCAGGAGCACCTGGACGAGGAGGCTGCGAAAGCGCGCGGCTTTCAGGCCCTCCGCAGCAAAGATATGAGCACGGCTGAAGCGAAGTTTGACGACGTGCTGCGGCACAACCCGAACGATCCGAATGCGGCCGCGGGATTGGCTTTCGTTCGCTTGAACGAGAAGAGATTTGATGAAGCTGTAACGCTGTTTGAAAAAGCCCGCACTCTGTCGCCGAACCGGGCTGATGTCCGCGATGGATATGAAACCGCGAAGTTCTGGTCGCTGATGCAGCAGGGCTCGAATGCGCTTCAGCACAATGCAGCGGACGCGGCGATTGGCGCGTATCAGCAAGCTTTGTCGCTCCACCCGAATGATCCGCAGGCCATGCTGGGCATCGCCGAGGCGGAGGTCCACGAAAAACAACTGCCGGTGGCCGAGATGCAGTTTCAACAGGTCTTGAATCTATCCCCGAACAACACCGACGCGATTGCCGGCCTTGCATTCATCAAGCTCGATGAGAAGAAGTTCGACGACGCGGTGACTCTGTTTGATAAGGCCCGCAAGCTGGTGCCAAACCGCGCCGATCTGGAGCAAGGCTATAACGACGCGAAGTATTGGTCATTAATGCAGCACGGCGCAAGCGCAATGGATCGGAACAATGCCACGGCGGCAATTTCGGACTATCAGCAAGCACTCGCGCTCCGGCCGGCTGCAACCGACGCATTGCAAGGACTTGCCGGGGCGTCCGAACGCAGCGGCAATTTCCAGCAAACCGCGCAAGTTTACAGCCAGTTGACTGCAGCCAATCCGAATGATGCCAAGTATTGGCTTGGATTGATGCGCGTGGAAATGGCGGCAAAGAATTACCAGCAAGCCCTGCAAACGGCGCAGCGCGTTCCGCCGGCGCTGAAGGCGCAACTCGAAGGACGAGCCGACTATCTCGCGGCACTCACGCTTGCAGATTACCGCACGAAGCGGAATCAAGATGGAGACCGGTTGCTGCGGCGGGCTATGGATGCCGCTTCCACATCGGACTCAGCGGAAGCTCTCAACCTGCGGCTTGAAACTGCCGGCGTGCTCATGGACCAAGGCAACGTGGACCGCGCTCTCGAAATTTACCAGCAAGCAACCAAGCTGCATCCGGACAATGCTCTCGCCTGGGAAGCCGTGGTCGGCGCTTACGCACGAAGGCGTGAATTCGTGCAGGCAAAAACGGCCATGCAGACAATGCCGAGAAGCGTATATCAGGATGCGAGCAAGAACCCGGGTTTTCTTAATTCAGTGGCGGCGATTTATTCGGCCGGAGGTGAATGCGGTCAGGCAGAAGACTTGCTCAATCGCTCGCTCAGCCTGGACCGGAGCGCCGGACACCAGCCCACCGAGAACACACAACTGCAGCTGGCCGACATCTGGCTGCGGGAACAGAATTATGGCAAGGCAAGCCAGGCGTACCGCGGAATTCTGAGCAAAAACCCGAATTCCATGGACGCGTGGCGAGGCTACTTGACCGCTCTTCACGATCAAAAGGATGATCGCAGTGTGGTTTCCGAAGCGCAACGTATACCTTCCGGAATTCGGGTTCAACTGGATGCGAACCCAGATTTTCTGATCCTGCTGGCCGGGGCGCAATCGCGATTGGGACACTACACCGAAACCGTTCAGCTTCTCGAGAAAGCGCGCGACGAATATCATAACCACAGTGAAACATCGCCTGCCGAGCTCGACGTGCAGCTGGCATGGGCGATGCTGAACGATCGGCAAACCGATCCGCGGCTCTTTCTTCAGAAAGTGAAGGCGCGTGCGGACCTTACGCAGGCGCAGCGCAGAACAGTAGATGAGATCTGGTCCGATTGGAGCGTGCGCGCCGCCGATGACGCAGTTCGTTCGAAGCGTTTTGAACAAGCGATTGGCATTCTCAACGACGCGCAACGCGATCTTCCCAACGATCCCACAATCTATGCCGCGCTGGCCCTGGTTTACGTTAAGCAACATAAGTATCACGAAGCCTTGAGCATCTACCAGTCGTGGAATATGGCGGGGGCCGAGCCCGGCGATTTCCATGCTGCCGCAGGAACCGCTCTGGCGGTGCATAATGACGCGCAGGCGGATTTTTACCTGCGCGAAGGATTGGGTCGTTTTCCGAACGATCCAGGGTTGCTTGAAATGCAAGGCAAACAGGAAATTTTGCGTGGAGACTACAAAACCGGTCAAATCATCTTGAAACGCGCGCTGCTTGCTTCTCGGAATCCGGAGATGCCGCGCCAGAATTTTGAAGACCAGAGTCTCTCACGGACTACGACGCCCGCTAATCCGCACGCGATGCCGGAGAATTCGAACGGTGCCACGCCCGGACTTGCCGCTGCAACGACGAAGATGCCCGCGTGCCGGCAGACGAGTGGTTACAACCTGCAGCTTCGTTCTCATGGAGCACGGTTGATCAACGCCAGCTTTATCGAGCAGGACGGCGGCGATCAGCCGGGCGGGGCACAAGGTACTCAGCCTGCGACCGATCAAACGACTCAGCCTGCTGCACCCCAGCCGAATCCACCGCAGGCGAATCCTGCTCCGTCGAATCCGCCCGCGACAACTCCAGATCAGGCAAGCCCCAACCAGACGAGTCCAAGCCAGAACAATCCAAACCAGACGAATCCGAATAGCGGAACTCAAAATGACGCGGCAAAGGCAGAGGCAAATCCTGATCAGCAGCAGCGGATTCAGGATGAAATAGACGTCGTCCAGGACCGCAACACGCCTTTCGCCGACATCGGTGATGCTGTTTCCGGCCGTGCTGGCGATGCTGGCATAGATCGCCTCATCGTAGAAGAAGGCACTCTGGGTGGCTCGGCCACTGCGTTAGACAAAGTCCGCTTTACTACCGACGTGAAGGGTCTATATGTTTTCAGCGGTACCCCGAATGGGCAGTCGAAAGCTCGTTTCGGCACATTGGCGCCGGGTGCTACGTTTGAGCGGCAATCAACCGGTGGCATGACCGGCGAGTTGCAAATCTCGACGGCGACCTTTGGCCTGGATTTCAGCGCGACCCCGCAAGGTTTTCCGGTATCGAACGTAGTTGGCGGCATTCGCTGGCGCCCTGCGGGTGGACCCTTCACGTTTTTGGCAGTGCGCGACAGCGTGAAGGACAGCTTGCTCTCTTACGCTGGGGTGCGGGACCCGGTTACCGGAGTGGTTTGGGGCGGGGTCGTCTCGAATACTGGCACGTTACAGCTCGATCACAAAACCAGACGCGCCGGACAGTACGTAGCCGCGAGCTTTTCATATCTCACCGGGAAAAATGTTCCGAACAATTGGAACGAATCGGGCAACGCCAGATTCTATTTTGTGGTGGCCAAAAACCTCAGCGTAGGCCTGAATGCCTCGGGCATGCACTATCAGAAGAACCTGAGCTTCTTCTCGCTCGGGCAGGGGGGATATTTCAGCCCGCAGCAATACGGTCTGGCGGCCATTCCGATTTCCTGGTTCTCACGCCACAAGCGCTTTGAGTACGAAATTCGCGCCAGCCTGGGCGCACAATATATTTCGCAGGACGCCTCCGCGTTTTTTCCAAAGCGAGTTGATGTATTACTTCCCACGCAAGGGTTTTACGGAAGCAATACCAGCACTGGACCAAATTACTACTTCCTAGCGCGCCTGGGGTACCGTTTAGCGCCTCACGTGTATTTTGATACCTTTGCGAGCGCCAACAATGCCCGCAACTACGCAACCCAGACGGTCGGCTTCTCAATAAAGATCCTGGCGCGTCCGTTGCCTACAAACACGGATTTGCATGTGAACTCGGTCCCAGACTGGAAGGGAAACCAACCGTTTGGAATTGAATAAAGTTGGAGGGCGGGCCCGGAATCCCGAGTCGCCGCGGGCTCGCCTTTGAAATCCTCGTATCTGCCATTATGCAGGTAGCGTCCCGTCAGTGATCTGAGCTGAACCTGAGGCGCTGTAGAGGGTGGAACGCACTCGTATTCTGCTGTTTCCTCTCGTACCATCTTTCCGTTGCTTTTGTGGGTTACTACACGAATGTGCTCTTTGCAGCTCTAGTCGCTGCGCAGTTTTTCGATGCGATCCTGGTTGGCACTAACCCGCGCCATGATGTTCTGAATTTGACGGCGCCTCGTCGGCTGGATCCGGTCGCGCAGTCTGAGCGTAACCAAGCACAAGGGCAACCAGCATCACCGCAAAAAATCGCTAGAGAAAGCCCACCCATTGTTGGTACGGGATCAGTCGATGAAATGTGGCGTCTGTCGCTGGACACGTGGTCCCAGTTGCTAAGCGTCGGCGATGTGGGAGCTGGCTTCGTCGCGCGCCCAGGCTTGCGCATGGTCGCCCTCTGGTAATGGCCGTATATCCGGGTTCTGCATGATCATGCGGGCGCAAGTGTTCCAGCGAAGAATGGCATCATCATTACCGGCCGGAGCAAAATTTATAGCTTGCTCGTAGTGGTCCATGGCTTCGCGTAGGGCGTGAAAGGCGGAGGCTCCGCTTCCAGAGCCGAGTTGTCGAATGCGCGCACTGCCCAAGCGCTCCCAGATGATTCCGGCGTAGTAGGCCTGCTCGTAGTCGCCCTTGAGCTGAGCGAGCACTTCCTGCGCTGCCTTGACCTGAACATTTGAATGGAATTGGTCGGTTCGCGCGAGCAGGAGCGAGATGAGCGCCTGTTGGTGATCGGGCACGATGGCGAGGATGTCGAGGCAAATGCTCTCGGCGAGGACGGGCTCGTTCAAGAGCCTGTAGCGCTCCACTTTTGCCAGCGCTTCGGGAATGCTCTGCACGGAAATGGATTTGAGTTCGAACTGCATAGGAAACTCCTGGTTTTTCGGACTACTCGGACACATTGCTAAAGATCCGAAACAGCTTTGAGAGCGGATCGAAGAAGCGGTCCACGACACGCTCTTTCAGCGGAATGATGGCGTTGTCAGTAATCGTGATGCTTTCCGGGCAGACCTTGGTACAACATTTGGTGATGTTGCACAGGCCGATACCAAAATCCTTGCGCAGCTGTGGGACGCGATCTTCGACATCCAGCGGATGCATCTCCAACGCGGCGGCATAAACCAGAAAACGCGGACCGATGAATTGGTCGTGCATGTGATGGTCGCGCAGGACGTGGCAGACATCCTGGCAGAGGTAGCATTCAATACACTTGCGAAATTCCTGCACTCGCTCAACATCTTCCTGGGCAATGCGCCAGGTGCCATCGGGAGCATCGGGACTGCGCGGCTTGAATTTCGGAATGCGCTTCTTTACCTCGTAGTTCCACGAAACGTCGGTAACCAGGTCTTTCATGTGCGGGAAAGATTTCATGGGCTCGACCGTCACCGGTTTATCCAGCGGCAGCGTGTTGAGGCGGGTCATGCACATCAGCTTGGGCATGCCATTGATTTCTGCAGAGCATGAGCCGCACTTCCCCGCCTTGCAGTTCCAGCGAACAGCGAGGTCGCCGGCATGTTCCGCCTGGATTTGATGGACGGCATCGAGCACCACCATACCGGACGAGACTTCTGTCTGGTAGTCGCGAAATTCGCCTTGGCCTTTTTCTCCGCGGAAGATGCGAAACGTTGCCGTCGCCATTACTTCATCTCCTGGATGACCTGCTGCAGTTCCTGGGGCATAGGTGGAATAGGCTCGCGCGTGAACTTTGGTTCGCCATCGGGTCCTTTTCTCACGACGATGTTGAATTTTCCGTACTGGTCGTCTTTCGCCGGGAAGTCATCGCGGAAATGAGCCCCGCGGCTCTCTTTTCGCTCAAGTGCCGCGAGGGCGACAATTTCGGAAACGGTCAGCAGGTTGTGCAGATCGAGAGCGGTGTGCCAGCCGGCGTTGTATTCGCGGTTTCCATCGACGCTCACATGCTCGCTTCGAGCCTTCAATTCTTTGATCCGCTCGAGCGCCTGCCGCATCTCTTCTTCGCGGCGCACGATGCCGACCAGTTCCTGCATGAGGTCCTGCAGCGTATGTTGGACCACGTACGGATTCTCCCCACCATTGCGTTCAAAGGGCTGCAGCGCAATTCTCTCCGCCCCGGCGAGATCCTGCGCGCTCACCGCACCCAGCAAATTTTCTTTCGCATAGACAGCGGCATATTGTCCGGCACGCTGGCCAAACACCAGCAGGTCGGAAAGTGAATTTCCACCCAGGCGGTTGGCGCCGTGCAAGCCTGCGCCGCATTCCCCCGCGGCAAACAAGCCGGGGACATCTGACATCTGGGAATCGGCGTCAACCTTGACCCCGCCCATCATGTAGTGAGTGGTCGGGCCGACTTCCATGGGCTCCTGGGTGATGTCGATATCGGCGAGCTGCTTGAACTGATGATACATGCTGGGCAGCTTCTTCTTGATGTGTTCCGGGGCGTTGGGGAGCTTGGCCTTGATCCAGGCGATGTCCAGGAACACGCCGCCATGCGGACTTCCGCGACCTTCGCGTACTTCGCGACGGATGCAGCGGGCCACGTGGTCACGGGTCAATAATTCTGGAGGACGTCTTGCTTCCTTGTCACCCTGCGTGTATCGCCAACCCTCTTCTTCCGAGGTCGCGGTCTGGTTCACGTAAAGCGGAGGAATGTCTTTGAACATGAAGCGCTCGCCACTGCGGTTGCGAAGCACGCCGCCTTCACCACGCACGCCTTCTGTGACCAGAATTCCGCGCACGCTGGGTGGCCAAATCATTCCCGTGGGATGAAATTGCACAAATTCCATATCCATGAGCGCCGCGCCGGCGTCGTACGCGAGAGAATGGCCGTCGCCCGTATACTCCCAACTGTTGCTGGTGATTTTGTATGCTCTGCCGATTCCGCCAGTAGCGAGCACCACGGCCTTTGCGCGGAACACATGAAACCGGCCGCGCTCGCGATCGTAGCCAAACGCTCCGGCGATACGATCGCCGTCCTTGAGCAGGCGGACGATCGTGTGCTCCATGAAAACATCGAGCCCGAGATGGATTCCGTGGTCCTGGAGAGTGCGGATCATCTCAAGGCCGGTGCGGTCGCCGACGTGTGCGAGACGGGGATAGCGATGGCCGCCAAAATTCCGTTGCAGAATGCGTCCATCGCTGGTGCGATCAAAAAGCGCGCCCCAGGCTTCCAATTCGCGGACACGCGCCGGCGCCTCTTTGGCGTGCAGCTCCGCCATGCGCCAGTTGTTCAGGTACTGACCGCCGCGCATGGTGTCGGAGAAATGAACTCGCCAGCTGTCGCGATCATCGACATTGGCCATGGCAGCAGCGATACCGCCTTCGGCCATAACCGTGTGGGCCTTGCCAAGAAGCGACTTGGTTACGACTGCAACTCTAACCTCAGCCGCGGAAGCCTCGACCGCGGCGCGCAGGCCCGCGCCACCCGCGCCAATGATCAGAACGTCGTGCTCGTGCGTTATGTAGTCGGCCACTAGAGGATTCTCCAGTCGTGCCAAATTCCCATCGAGCACAGCCGCACGTAAAGATCAGCGAAGCCGACCGTGAACAGACTGCACCAGGCAAACAGCATGTGGCGACGATTCAGACAACTCACGCAGCCGTAGACCTGCTTGCGAGCGGGAGCGCCCGCCAGGCGATCACGGAAACCACCAACAAGGTGGCGAAACGAATGGCAGCCCAATGTGTAGGAAGTCAGTAGAACCAGGTTGGTCAAAAGAACGAGCGTGCCCACGCCGATGCCGAAGTGGCCATCGAACCAGAAAGCTTCCCAGACATCGCGGCCGAGAATCACGAGAAAAACCAGGGCCAGATAAAGGAAATAGCGATGAATGTTCTGGATGATCAGCGGGAACGACCGCTCGCCGAGATATGTTTTTCGCGGCTCGCCCACGGTGCAGGAAGGCGGGTCCGCCCAAAACGCTTTGTAGTATGCCCCGCGATAGTAGTAGCAGGTAACGCGAAATCCGCCTGGCGCCCAGAGAATGAGCATCGCGCCGGTGACCCAGGCAGGAATCCAGCTCGGGTTTTGCCCAAACCAGCCTTCATGCAAAGGACCAAACAGTTCCGGTGAATAAAAAGGCGAGAGGTACGGCCCGAACCTGAAGTGCGAACCTTGCAGAGCCGCCCACGTCGAGTAGACGATGAATGTCGACAAACCAAGGAACACAAAAAGCGGCTGCACCCACCAGTTGTCGGCCCGGTGCGTTTGTCCGAAAGCCGAGCGCACTAATGGAACATCAATCTGAGCCATCGAGCCTCCTCACTCGCATGTACTGAATCGCAGCAACTTCTGAACGTGAGCCGAATTAAGCATGATACAGAAAAATCCATTTGCATTGCTTTGCACAGTCTGGCGCGGCTTGGGGCTTGAAGAATGAGCGCAGCAGCGGCCACGAAGCGATGATCTCCAGCACGCGGCTCTGTGATAGAGTGGCGTGTCGCCGGTTGCAAGGACTGGCTGTCCAACTTTACGGGGCAACGTTGATGGACAAAGTGCGGGAGCTTCGCTACTACGATTACGTAAATCATCCCTACGAGCGGGTGCGCGATGTCTTGAAGCAGAACGCACTTGCGGTCTTTCAGTCTGCTACAAAGACGGCTAGCTCCCGAGCGGAGTCGGTCGCCGCTGAATTGCACGTGGACATTGGCGGCATCGGCGTGAAGACCGATATCAACATTTCGGTGAAGAGCGTGGAGGAAAGGCTTGTCGATTTGGTGTCGGTTCCAATCACTCGTTTGCAACTCGAATGGAAGGCTGCGACCGCGCCGCGCCTATTCCCGTTCATGAAAGCTGAACTTTCGGTTTATCCTCTGACCTCGACCGAGACGCAGCTCGATTTCTTTGGTGTTTACGAACCGCCATTCGGCGCGGTAGGCAAGACCATGAACGCAATCGCCGGACATCGCATCGCCGAAGCGTCGGTACATCGTTTCATTGATGAAGTGGCGGGGTATCTCCGTCAAGCCCTCGACTAAACGTCCGATCTATACTGGCGTTCTGAATCTTTAGGAATCAGCTTAGCTCCAATGCGACGGACGGTGGGATTAACGCTGGCAAGGCTCGCGCTTGGCGCAATGTGTGGAAGCTGGCTAGCGGCGGCCCAAACGCCGGAGACAAAAACCGCCGCTCAAAAGTCCTCCGACATCGAAGTCTCTGGAAGCAAACAGTGGGTGGACACGAACATTGATGTGCGCGGCGGCGCGAAATTGCGCTTCACAGCTACCGGTCAGATCACATATCCAAGGGACCAATCTGTGGGCGGTCGAACACGGACCGCCGGAAGCTTTGGTCCGGAGGGACTCAAGCGAGGGTTCGCAGACCTGATCCACGAGTACGCGGTGGGCGATGCCGGGCACGGCGCATTGATCGGGCGAGTTGGCTCGGAGGCTTATGCCCAGGCATTCCTGATCGGCGCCAGCAAGGAATATGACGTACCAGTGGCGGGGCGACTGTTCCTTGGAATCAATCAAAGTGCGAAGGATGCTGCGGTGGCAACCGGCGGCTTCAACGTCACAATTGAAATTTTAAGTGAAGGCTCCGGTGATGCAGCGATCGCCGGCGGTCCTGCTGAGACGCGAATAACGGGGATCACTCCCGGGTTACTAAGCAAGATTCCGCGGCGCGTTTCTGATCCGGCGAACAATCCTGGCGACATGGTGAATGTGCTGATCGTGGGCACGGCGGAAGAGGTGGTGCAAGCGTTCACGACTGCAGGCTGGGTGCAAGTCGACAAAACCGTGGGCAATACGGCTTTGAATGCTGTCCTGGGATCGTTGGAGAAAAAAGATTATCTGACCATGCCGATGAGCGTGCTCTACCTCTTCGGCCGCGCGCAGGATTACGGCTTCGCCCACGCCGAGCCGGTCAGAGTTGCAATGTCACGGAATCACCTGCGCGTCTGGAAATCGCCTTACGAGGTCGATGGGCGTCCACTATGGTGCGTTGCGGCCACTCATGACATCGGTTTCGAGCGGGACCAGCGCAACAACGGCGTGACACATAAAATTGACCCGGCAATTGATGGGGAGCGCGAGTACGTAAACGGCACGTTGACGGGAACCGGGCTGGTGATCCAGCGAGATCACGTCACGCCCGCCGATCCGCTTACGACTGCCAAAACCGCGACCGGAGGCGAGTTTCACTCCGACGGAAGAATACTGGTACTTGTGCTGAACAATACTAAGCGTAACTAGCGTTTTAATGTGACTAAGAGGCACCCTGCGCGCGCGTGGTAATTCTGCTTTCCTGGGGCACATCAAGCCGGACGTCGCAAAGCTCGGCAACCAGGTTTCCTGCCCAACGATAAATATTGTTTTCCTTGACCACCTTGCGCAGGCGCCGCATCCGGGCGGCGCGATCGTCGGCTCCCATTTCGAGAGCATGGCAAATCGCATCCGCGGTGCTTTCAATGTCGTAGGGGTTGACGAGCACTGAATCGAACAACTCCCGAGCTGCGCCGGTAAACCGGCTAAGAATGAGAACCCCCTGTTCGTCGTGGCGCGCGGCGATAAATTCCTTAGCAACCAAATTCATGCCGTCATGCAACGACGTGACTATGCACACGTCGGCAGCGCGGTAGTAGCGAAGAATTTCGTGGTGGCTGACGTGCCGCTTCAAGAACACAATCGGCTTCCAGGTGCTCGTCTGGAAGCGCCAGTTGATTCGCTCTGCCTCGGCCTCAACATCGGCAAGCAAATCGTGGTATCGCTTGATATGGGTGCGGCTGGGAGCGCCGATCTGCACGAACACAAACTGGCCTTGATAAGTCGGACGCTTCTCCAGCATGCGTTCGATCGCCAGAAACCGCTCCAAGATGCCCTTGGTGTAATCCACACGATCGACGCCCACGCCCACGAATCTCGCCTCCACCCCAAGCTCTCGTAGCAATGCTGCGCGGTCCAAGTAAGAAGAACCATGTTCAGGCTCTGGCGGCACCCCTTCAGGAAATTCTACGCTGATTGGAAAAGGCTTAACGATGGTGCGCTGTCCCTCGCGGCTGATTGAAAGGTGCTCCCAATCAATGCGGCATTCCAGAGTGCGATCGACCGTCTGCAAAAAATTCGTGCAGTGCGCTTGAATATGAAACCCAATGACGTCGGCACCCAGTAAGCCGTCAAGCAGTTCGCGTTGCCAGGGACAGATCGCGAAACTTTCTGAGTTCGGCCACGGAATGTGCCAGAAAATCGCCACTCGCGCATCCGGGCGCTTCTTTTTGATCAAGCGAGGCAACAAGGCGAAGTGATAGTCCTGCACCAGCACAACCGGTTCGTGTGTGTCCCGCATTTCCTCGAGCAAGGCATTGGCAAATTTGATATTGGCGGTGTAATAGTGTTCCCAATCGTCTGCCCTGAACAGCGGCCGAGTGTGCGCGATGTGGCAGAGCGGCCACAGGCCTTCGTTGGAAAAGCCGTAGTAGTAGCCGTCCTCTTCTTCTTTTGTCAGCCACACTCGGCGCAAAGTGTATTTCGGGTCGTCGGGCGGGACAGCGAGGCGATCCTGAACATCGACTGTCTCCCGATCGGCATCGCCGCTGCCGTGTGCGATCCAGGTTCCATCGCACGCGCGCAGAATCGGTTCTAGCGCAGTGACCAGGCCGCTGGCAGGAACGACGCACTGAATTGATTTCCCGTTACGCACATGGCTGTAAGGTTCACGGTTTGAGACCACAAATAGCCGACTTCCAACCAGCTTGCTGCGCACGTGGACCGACAGCCGTTCTGACGTCCAGAAAGATTCTGCCGCCTGCCGGAGTTGGGCTTCCCTTTCCGCCGCCGACCGCGCCGCCGTAAGGCTCTGCGCGATGCTGGTCATTTCCCGCGCAAGCGGTCGCAGCAAGTCGATGTCCGGCATGGCGAGCGAATCGCTAGTTTTTCCGGTGCGTAGCGCCCGCAGCCATTGAGACGCTCGCGCAATAGGGCCGGCAATGCTCCAGCGCACGATCAGCACGGTGATCAGCACGATTAGAAAGACTTGCACCAGCACTCGCAAAAATGTTTCATGCCAAAGCCGCGCGGTTTGCGCCTGAATATATGTGGCATCGTGAACAATGACGAGCACCGCCCAATGTTGATCGTCCTCCAAAGGCTCCGCATAAATATGGAGCGTCGCTCCTGCGGTGCGCACGAATGCGCTCTGCTTCTGTTTTGTGGCAATGGCGCGCGCCAGAACCGGCGATTGAGCCTGCATGAATCCGGCGAGGCTGGAAGACTCAGCTATTGGCTGTAGCTTGTCATTGAAAACCGCAACCCCAGCGAGACGCTCGCGATTGCTGAAACGATCGACCAACTGTTGCAATTTCCTGGTCGATTCGCTGGAGAGGAACGGTTGAACGTTTCCCGCGAGACTATCGGCTAAATCCGCTGCCCGCCGCTCCAGATCGGTGCGCAGGCGGCGGCGCTCGCCGCGGACCTGGTAATAGACAGAAAACACCGACACCAAAGTGATCGCCAGAATGAGCGAGAGGATGAGGCGCGCACTGAGTAACCGCATGACTTCTCCGACGGGGTTTCGGACGAATCTGGCGCATGAACCCGACGACGTTAAGTTTGTAGGCCTCCGCTATTCTATTCTGAGCAGGTGTTCGAATGGCTCACGAATTTCCCACAGTCCAATGCGTCGATAAACTTTGGTCACCTGTAAGCGTTATGGGGACGACAAGTCCCTGGAACGCTGATCGAAAACAACAGGAGGGCTGAGTATCTGCTAAGCTGTGGCGCATTCATATTAGATCGAGGAGACAATCGTGCAGGTAGTGGCAGGAGTTGACCTGGGCGGGACGGCGATCAACTACACGTTGCTGGATCAGGAAGAGAAGTTCCTGATCGACGGATTATGCGAGCATCCTGCCCTGTCGAAAGAGGGGCCGGAGAAATGCCTGCAGCAGATCGCAGATGGCCTGAAGATTGCGACCGAGAGAGCGGGCATCACTGTTGGGGACGTAACTGCAGTTGGTCTTGATACTCCCGGTCCTGCAAGCGCGGCGGGGCAACTCAGTGCCCGGGGCTCAACAAACTTTGTGCATCCGAAATGGGCGGGGTTCGATATTCGAGCCGGCCTGGCGCACAAGCTCGGCAAACCGGTCTGCTACTTGAACGACGCCAATGCGGCCGCGCTGTGGGGCCACTATGCCATTTTCGGCGCCGACAGCCGGGAAACCTCGATTTCTATCGTGATCGGGACAGGCAATGGCGGGGGAATCATTCTCGACGGCAACGTCGTTAAGGGGAAGAACGGATTCGGTGGAGAATTGGGTCACGTGCTGATTCCCTACCGAAGCATCGCGGGAATTAATGGAATGACACCGCAATGCAATTGCGGTCGAGTTGGCGATCTGGAATCGCTTTGTTCGCTGACAGCTATCGAAAACAACATCCTGCCCTATTTCCTGGCGCGGTATCCCGGCCACGAGCTGGCGAAAGTGGATCTTTACCAGGCGGCGAAACTGGTTCGCGGCCTGGCCGACAAGGGCGACCCGCTGAGCAAGGAAGTCTTTCGCGTGCAAGCGCATGCCCTGGGCCTCTTCTTTGACGAAATGGTGAACACGTTCGACCCCGATGCATTTATCGTGGGAGGCGGCGCACTGGAGACGAGCAAGGAATTTCAAGGTTGGTTCATCGGCGAGATCCGCGCGGCCATGCCGAACCAACGCGAGGAGCAGGCCACCATCCCCATCCACGTAATGCCAAACGGCGATACTGCAGGAGCGCGGGGCGCGGCTATCGAGGCTCTGAAGCTGGCGCGAGAAGGTGGGCTCGCGTAGTTAGTCGGCGCCGGGCTGCCTCTCCTTGTGATTGGTCTGCGCAAGCTCGGGCGAGAGAATCTTCAGTCCGGTCAACGTAGCTATCGGGAGCACTGCTGGCGTTGGTTCTTTTTCCTTGGTACGTGGAACCGAGGAATGCAATTCAGACATCGGCATCCCAAGCCGCTTTGCCAAGCTGCGGAATGCGCTCAGCCATTCGGAATGGATGCGAGAAGTGATGACCGGCTTTATGGTGGCCATGACTTCGAAGAATGTGTTCTGCGCACTCCAAAGATCGACCTCAAACGACAATTGCCCCATCGCCGAGACCAGCGGCTCGATCTGTTGCAATGACCTGAGATCAAACGGATCTCCCGCCCAGCAACTCATCAGCTGCTCCAAGCGATCATGGAACCGTGACTTGAGCGATAGATCCAGTTCGACGCCGTGTTGCCTGGCGGACGCCAGCAGTGACTCCAGTTCTTTGAAATCAATTTCGTCTCTGTCCAGCGAACGCCGAATCGCATTCTGAAGAACAAAGTCAGACGAGACTCGCAAAATGGGGGGCAATGGTAAACGTAGTTCGCGAAGAAAGCTCATCAGCGCTGTGTTGTGGTCGTACACGTCACGATAAAGCGCATCCAGTCCGGCAAGGGTGGAGCTCACGATTTGTCCGACGATTCGCCGGCGCTCATCATGGAACAGCGATTTCAACGAATAAACTTCGACGCCGAAATAAGAATTAAGCAACCGCAAACCATCGTCGAGCTGCGAAGTCGATAGTAAATGTCGTAGTTGCTTGATGAAATCAGGGAAGCTATTGTGCAGCGGACAAATTCCGGCATGCAGGTTGTGGGCTCCCGAATGGAGCACGGCAAAATTAAAGTCGAGCCGCGCGTGAGTAATGCGTGAGGTAATGCGGGCGCTTCCGGCTGCGAGCCTTAAGCGGCCACTCTCAAAAACCTGTACATCGCCGAGATCAGCGCGGTAGGAATAGATCGAGTTTGAGTCGCGAAAGCCTTCAAAGAACGAACTGATCACGTAATGCGCGGCCACGCCAGGCAAATCGAGCATTGCAGGACGAACGAATTTTTCGTAAATCGCGCGGCCATTCCCAAATTCGCGGATATTGCTTTGGACCGCTTCGAGCCGCTTCAGGAATTCCTCTTCACGGTCTCCGCCAAATAGTTGTTGCCCCAGTTGCACCGCGCGCGCGGCATATTGCAGGACTTGGACGGTTTCAGGCCCGGTCGGCTCATCGAAGAACCAGCCGCAACTGGTGTACATCAGCATCAGGTGGCGCAGCATTTCGAGCATGCGGAGGACGCGAGTTTTGTCCGCTGGGCGTAGATCGCCGACAGTATGCCGCGCCAGGAACCACGCCACGTTCTGGGGAGACCGGTCTGAGACGACGGTTATGTACTCGTCCCGCGCGAGCCATGGATCTCTTATAAGTTTGCGGGATTCCATCTCGTAGGCTTCGGTGAGATCGTCGCGCAACCAGTTGAGCGCCTCGCGTAATGGGCATCGCCACTGTTGGTTCCAGTGCGAATGGCCTCCGGAATTGCACCCGCAGTTACTCTCCCAGCGGGAAACGCCGTGGACACAACTCCACGAGCTTCTCTCGTGAACCCGGACTTCCTGAGTAGGCGGATGTGCAGCGAAGTACTCGCCATAATTGGTGAGTCGCGCCAACTTGTGATGCTCGATGTAATCGAGAGCGTAAGCCAACGCCATGTCACCGTGCGAATGGTGATGTCCGTAGGTTTCGCCGTCGGTGGCGACGTGCATGAGTTGAGCAGAATCGCCTTCCGGATCGAACCGGCTCACCAGACGGCGTGCAAAATTCTCGCCGGAAAAAAGCAACTTTTCAAACGCAACCGCAGTGGCAAGCGATCCGTCGTAGAAGAAAAGACCGATGGTCCGGCCAGAGGGGAGACTGCAGGCGTAGGCTCTTCGGGAGTCGATGCCATACTGCAAATCGGTCCATGGCGATTTTTTGTCTAGACGAAGTTGCTTTGCCTGGCGCGGCGCAAGAATGGTGAACTTGATTCCTTCAGCGCTCAGAATTTCGAGCGTCTCGAGATCAACCGCCGTCTCCGGCAGCCACATTCCCTCGGGATCGCGCCGAAAACGACGTTGAAAATCCCTCAAACCCCAAATGATCTGCGTGCGTTTGTCGCGGGAGTTGGCCAAAGGCAGAATGATGTGGTTATAGGCTTGCGCCAGCGCTGCTCCATGTCCTGAGTAAAGCTTCGCACTTTCGCGATCACCGTCCAGAATCCGCTGATAGCACTCGGGGGCGCGCTCCTCCATCCAGGACAACAAGGTTGGGCCAAAGTTGAAGCTGATTCGCGCGTAGTTGTTGACGATCTTCGCGATGCGATGTTCAGAGTCCAGAATGCGGGAAGCGCCATTGGGAAGGTAACACTCCCTTGCTATCCGCTCGTTCCAGTCGTGATAGGGGCTGGCGGAATCCTGGGATTCGACTGCCTCCAGCCAGGGGTTCTCGCGCGGCGGTTGATAGAAGTGACAATGAACGCAGGCAAAACACTCCATTTGCTGCTCCCAATTGGCCTAATACGACGCCGACACTTTGATGCAGACGCCATGCGCAAAGCATGTCCCCCATACCGCGCCAGACCCTTAGGCAAGTAACATACCTTGCCAGAGAACAAATGACGATAGATTGAAATGGTTCCTCTTGCGGGCAGCAATCACGGCCAACTTCGAGACACGTGGCTGAGCGGCGTCACTCATCGACATATACAGTTCCTACCAAATGTAATTATTACTAGTACAGATTCTGTCGTATGTGGTATGCTTCTGGCCATGTCTGCTACTATCGCTCACAATCCGCCTCCTCTGTATGTGCAGATTGCTCAAACGCTGAGCCGGCAAGTTGCCTCCGGCGCGCTGCGCCCTGGCGATCGAGTGCCTTCGCTGCGCAGACTCAGCGAGCAAAAGCGCGTCAGCATCACAACTGCCCTGCAGGCGTACATGTGGCTGGAGAATCGCGGGTATCTCGAGGCGCGGCCACAATCGGGTTTTTACGTTCGCACACCCTTTGCGAAACTGATCCCCGAACCGCAATTCGAGGGCAACAAGAGCCAGCCGATCGCCGCGGGGAACAACACAGTGCTGGGCGAACTCATGGACGCAGCCAACGATCCGAAGAATATTCCCTTTGGGTATGGTTGCGCGAGCCCAGAGCTGTTTCCGAATCGCAGGCTCAACCTTATTTTGCGGCATCTGGTTCGGGAAATCCCACTGCATAGCGCGCGTTACGATTTTCCTCCCGGAATTGAACCGCTGCGACGGCAGATTGCGCGCCACTCGCTGGAAATGGGATGCGAATGGTCGACGGATGAAATCGTCATCACTTCGGGTGGATTGGATGCGGTCAATTTGAGCTTGCGGGCGGTCGCAAAACCTGGCGACGTGATCGCGGTTGAAAGTCCGACCTATTTCGGGATTTTGGAGAGCATCGCATCGCTCAACATGAAGGTCCTCGAAATCTCCACCCATCCTCAGGGCGGCATGGACCTGGATGAACTCGAGCATGCAATCCGCAGGCACCAGGTAAAGGCTTGCGTCGTCATGACCAACTGCCACAATCCGCTTGGCTACGTGCTGCCGGACCAATATAAGCGCGCACTAGTCGAGCTAACTGGACGCGCGGGCGTGCCGGTGATTGAGGACGATTTGTATGGCGATTTAGCGTTTGAGGGCCCAAGGCCATACCCGATAAAGGCGTTCGATCGCAAGAGTCTGGTGTTGTATTGCGGTTCATACTCGAAGGTACTGTCGCCGGGGTATCGTGTTGGTTGGGTCGTAGCCGGGAAATTTCAGCGCGAGGTGCAGCGCCTGAAGCTGATAACTTCAGTCGCCACTCCCTCGATTTCGCAACGCGTGATTGCGCAATTTCTGGAATCTGGCGGTTATGCCCGCCATGTGAAGCGCTTGAAGACAATCCTGGCGGGCCAGGTCGAGTTCGTTCGCCAGGCAATTGCGAAGTATTTTCCTCAGGGCACCCGCATAAGCCGCCCTGCCGGCGGATATTTGCTTTGGGTCGAGTTGCCGCCCAGCATCAATGCGCTGAAGCTCTATCGCGCGGCGCTGGAACATCACATCAGCATCTTGCCGGGCACAATATTCTCTCCCACTGGCAAGTACGAGCACCATATACGAATCAATTGCGGCATCAGCTGGTCTGAGGTATATGACAAGGCATTGCTGACCCTGGGTAAACTCTGCGAACGCGTGCAGGGTTGAGTGGCTCAATGGATCACACTACGTCTTGTTCGCTGATGTGATTCGATCCTGCTTTACTTCTCCCTGTACTTCTCAAAAGTACATAATTCTGAGTCTGTACATATTGCACACATTCCCGGTAGGGTGACAGTCGGGAGAAATATCCAAAATATGGGTTCGACGCTTATCGCCAAACAGCTGGAAGAAACACTCGATCCGCAAGATTGGGACGAGCTTCGCGGCCTTGGATTTGAGATGGTCGAGGATATGTTTGCATTCTTAGAAACTGTGCGCGAGCGACCTGCCTGGCAGCCGGTGCCGGAACGAGCCCGCAAACATTTCCTGAGACCAGTTCCAATGGAGCCGGAGGGGGCCGAATCTGTTTACCAAGAGTTTAAGGAGGACGTGCTGCCTTACGGTATCGGGATCCATCCTCGATTCTGGGCCTGGGTCCACGGAAGCGGAAGCGCCGGAGGAATGTTGGCGGAAATGCTGGCCGGCGCCATGAACAGCAGCGTGCATGCAGGGGAACATGCCGCGGTCTACATCGAGCAGCAGGTGTTGTCGTGGCTTAAGGAAGCGCTGGGCTACCCTGCCGAAGCCAGCGGGCTGCTGGTCGGCGGCGGGTCCATGGCCAACTTTATCGGCCTGGCAGTGGCAAGAAATGCAAAGGCGGGCTGGGATGTCAAGGCGGAGGGCCTCGCCGGCGCCCGCGGCCAGTTGGTCATCTATTGTTCTAGCGAAACGCACAGCAGCGTGCAGAAGGCCTTGGAAGCGTTGGGCCTTGGCAGCAAAGCATTGCATTACATCGAAGTGGATGACGACTTCCGCATCCGGCTGGACGCGCTGCGGGACGCAGTGGCAATGGATCGCGAAGCCGGGAAAATCCCGATTTGCGTGATCGGAAACGCGGGCACAGTGAACTCGGGTGCGATCGACGACCTATCCGCGCTCGCCGCATTCTGCCGCGCCCAAGATTTGTGGTTCCACGTCGACGGCGCTTTCGGGGCCACTGCGGCCATCACGACCTCATTGCGTCCATTGCTGTCTGGCATGCAGGATGCTGATTCGCTGGCGTTCGATCTTCATAAATGGATGCACATGCCCTACGACGTGGGCTGCGCTCTGGTGCGGTGGCCGGAGAACCATCACAGCACCTTCGGCTATCAAGCCGCATATCTTGATTCGCAGGACCGCGGTCTTTCGGCTGGGCCGATCGCATTCAGCCAGTACGGGCTGGAACTGTCGCGAGGCTCCCGTGCGCTGAAGGTCTGGTTCTGCCTGAAACAGCATGGCTTGAAAAAATATCAGGCGCTGGTTGAGCAGAATGTCGCGCAGGCGCGGTATCTGGGTCAGTTGGTGCAGGATGATCCGCGACTGGAATTGCTTGCCCCGGTTGCGCTGAACATCGTGTGTCTTCGCTTCAAAGCTGATATCCAGGATGAGAGGCGATTAAACGCAATTAATCATGAAATTCTTCTGCGCTTGCAGGAATCAGGCGTGGCAGCACCGTCCTCGACGCTCATGAACAAACGATTTGCAATTCGAGTGGCGATAACAAATCACCGCAGTCGACGCGAAGATTTCCAGATTCTCGTAAGAGAAGTGCTTCATTTAGGCGAGGAAGTCATTCGCGAAGATCCGGAAAAATAAAGCGCCTTCAACGCGCGCCATGCACCTCGTAGTGCCGTACGAAGGGCGTGCGCTCCTCCTCAGAAAAGTAGCGATCGTCTTCTGGGTAATAGACAGCGCGCTCAGGTTCGGAGCCTGCAAAACGACGGATGGCATCCATGCTGTCCCAAAGCGTGATGAGAACGTACTCGGTCGTATCTCCGATCTCGCGGGTGAGGACGAGGACGTCTTGGCATCCTTCCGTCTCCCTGTATTCCTTGAGGCCGGTTTGCTCCAGGTAGGACATATACTTTTTGCCCATACCGGGACGGGTTTTCGCTTGCCAGATTCTTGCAATCATAACGATTTTCAGATACAGAGCTGAACTGATTACAGCCTCATAACTTTCGATCTGAGCTAAGCACTACGATTCGCGCAGCGCGAGCATCGGGTCCGCCTTCGCAGCCCTAAGTGCTGGAATATAGCTGGCCAGAAAGGCTACCGACAATAGCAGCAGCGGCACAAGCAGGAACACCTCCGGGTCTCGCGGACGCACGCCATAGAGCAAGCTGGCGACCGTGGAAGCGCCGGATGCCGCGAAAATCAAGCCAGCTGCGACACCCGCCGAGGCGAGGGCCATGCCCTTTTGCAAAATGAGTTTCAAAATGTCGCGTCGCCGAGCTCCCAGAGCCATGCGGACACCGATTTCACGGGACCTTTGACCAACCATGTACGCCAGTAATCCATAAATGCCGATTGAAGCCAAAAGCAGGGCCAGACCAGCGAATCCGCCAACAAGGTCTGCAGAAAAACGCCTTGGCGCGAGGGACTTGTCTAGAACATCATCCATCGACGACACGTTGAAGACCGGCAACCCAGGGTCGACACTCTGTATCTCGCGTCGAATCTGCGGTTCAAGCGTACTGGCCGAGAGCGAGGTGCGCAGCACGATGCTGACCGACCTGCCTCGACTCTGGTTCACCGGAAGATAGACGTGCGGTACGCCGTCGACATCAAGCCCATCATTCTTGATGTCCGTGACAATGCCGACGATCGTCCACCACGGAAGGGCAGGATTCTGTCCCATGCGAATCCGCCGGCCGATGGGATCGCGATCTGCCCAAAAGCGGCGGGCGGTTGCCTCGTCAATCATTGCGACCGGTAGTTTGCCATCCTCGTCGCTCTCGGTGAAGAACCGGCCACGCACGAGCGGAACCTGCATGACCTGGAAATAATCCGGGCTGACGCGGATGCCTTCGGCCCGCAAATCCTGTGCGGATTCTACCGGACGGTCCTCAATAACCAGAGCAGTTACCGCCAGCGAGGTAACGTCAGTATGGCTGGTTGCCGGCAAACCCGAGGTGATCGCTGCCAGATCGACTCCGGGTATCGCGTTCATGCGCCGCAGCAGTTCGCGGTTGAAGGTGGTCAGCTGAGAAACCGTCAGGTAGGGATCGACCTTGGGATCGTTAGGCTCAGGCAGCCACACGTTCGCGCTCACCACATGCGTTGGATTGAAGCCGGGATTTTCCCGCAATAAATGCCGCAGCGTCCTCAGCAATAGACCTGCCCCGATCATGAGAACGACGGCAAAGGCCAGCTCGGAGACGATCAGAACATCTCGCAACCGTGCCGTCCCGGTGCCGTAACCAGATCCACGTCCGCCTTCGCGAATTGAAGAAGAAAGGGCGGCCTTCGCGGAGTGGATTGCCGGAGCCAGGCCGAAGATCACTCCCGTAACAATGGAGACCGCCAGCGCAAATGACAGCACCATCCAGTCGATGCTTACCTCGCTGATCCGTGGGATGTTGGCCGGTACCAGGCGCAAAATAAATCTCAGTGCCGCAAATGCGGTGATCACTCCCGCAACTCCGCCGATGACCGACAGAATCATCGATTCTGTGAGCATCTGGCGCACCACGCGACTCTTATTGGCCCCAAGCGCCACCCGTACAGCCATCTCCTGTTGCCTGGCCGAGGCGCGTGCGAGAAGCAGATTGGCGATGTTCAGAGAGACGATAAAGACGATGAGGACAACTGCGCCGAGCAGGACCAGCAGCATGGGGCGAACGTTGCCCACGAGAGATTCCTGCAACGGCTGGATCTGAATCGTCCATTGGGCTTGAGGGGGATAGTCGGTCGCAAAATCGTCGCGCAACTGGTTCGACATTGCCGTGAGCCGGGCTTGCGCCTGCTCAAGGGTAATTCCCTGCTTAAGTCGCCCGATGGCCACCGGCAGGAATCGCGTGCTGCGGGCCGGCGGCGGGCCAGGAGCAGCGCTGAATCCTGCAGTCACATAGACCTCAACATCTCCAGCGACTGTCGGGCCTGGATGGTGGAAGCCGGGAGGCAGAACGCCAACGATTGTGTAAGGATCGCTATCCAGGCGGAGAGTACGGCCGAGAATGTTCGGATCAGCCCCAAACGAACGACGCCACAGGCCGTCGCTGATGACGATGACGGGAGCGAATCCGAGAGCAAAATCTTGCGGGCCGAAAAGGCGTCCGATCTGCGGAACCGCGCCGAGCATGGAAAAATAGTTGTAATTGGTGACCAGCAACTCCAGGCGTTCGGGTTGTTTCCCGCCGGTTAAATTCACGCTGGCCGCAAGTACCCCGCTGACATCGTCAAACACCCCAGACCGAATTCGCAGGTCATCTAATTCAGGCACAGAAAAGCGAACGTCGCGCAGCCCCACTCCCGGATTATTAAACGTGATTCTTACCAATTGCCCGGGCTCGCGAAACGGAAGCGAGCGCAGCAAAACGGCGTTGACAATGCTGAAGATTGCCGTGTTGGCGCCGACTCCCAATGCAAGGGTCAAAACCGCTACGATCGTAAAGGCGGGTTTCTTGCGCAGCATGCGCAAGCCGTAACGCACATCCTGAAGTAGGGTTCGCATGTGATACGCCTTCCGCAGCTTGTTTCGGAAGTCCAGACACGAGTAATTGGGCCTTGGAGTTGCAAGTTTTCGACCAAAGCGCGGACATGTCAGGTTGTTGAAAAGCTTCGCCCACCAGCCGGCCTAGTCAATTTCTGAGCTGCACGCATGTTCGATTGCAGAACTTCGCTGTCCGCTGCTGGACAGACACCAAAACTGAAAGCTAATTTCCTGCTTGCGACTGTCAGCGTCGCTTGTAAACATCAGGATCGCGGAGTTCCATATATTTCTGCGGGTTCGCCAGGGGAGTGAACCCGAATTGCCGGTATAAGCCGTGGGCATCATCCGTAACCAGCGACCAGCGCCGTAGCCCCTGCAAGTCGGCGTGCTCCATGATTGCCTTCATCATCCGCGTTGCCAATCCGCGGCCACGATGCGATTCCACGATGAAGACATCCCCGATGTACGCGTAGGTTGCGTAATCGGTGATCACGCGCGCGAACCCGACCTGCTGGTTCCCATGAAACACACCAAAGCACAACGCATTGTCGATCGATCGCTGGACTACCTCGCGCGGAATTCCCTCGGCCCAGTAGCAAGCAGCGAGAAATCCGTGGATGAAATCCAGATCAAGCCGGGATTTGTCGGTTGAAATTGAGTATTGCGGTTGCTCCATGCTGGCTCCGATTTTCAACACCAGATAAGGAATCACTACGATCCACAAGGATGTCCGTTTTGATGAACATGGCACTCATTGTGATTCAGCGATCGCGGCCTCGCTAACAGTTGAACCGGTCACCGTGACTCGGCGGAGCGGAAATGACCAAAAACTCGATCCGCTCGGCCGATTCGTTTCTCGCCTGGTGCGGAACTGACGGATCAATCACAATCGCATGGCCCGCAGGAATCGTGATCGATTGCGAATGCATTTGCATGGTCAACTGGCCGCGGAGAACGTAAAAGAGCTGCCTCGATTTGCAATGGTAGTGCATGACCTCGCTAGTGCCCGGAGACATTCGCTCCTGGATCACGTGGAGGTTCTCCGCCTTCAGCAGAAACCAGCCGTCGCAGTTCGCTCCCCAGGTGTAGTGTTCGGCGGTGTGGGTGGAGATCAATTGCGCCGCGGCCGGCTCATCCATCGGATTACCCCGTTCTGCACAAAATCAAGACGCGCGAGCCGAGGCCGCCAGAGATTTGAGTTGCTTATCCATTTCGGCGACGCTCGTGATGGTTGCAAAACGGCCGCGGAGCACGTACTCAGTACGCTCGCGGATGGCATCGACGCCCAATGATTCCGAGGGTCTTTCGCGGTGCTGGATTGGAAAGGTCATCGTGCAATCAATTACGAAATCCACCGCATAACCGAGATCAGCGGCAACCCGCGCGGAGGTTTCGCAGCACTGCTCCATTTGAATTCCGCTGATTGCCAGGCGCCGCACGCCCTTTTCGAGCAGCAACTCTGAAAGGCGCGTACTGCTGAAGACATTTCGCGTGTTTTTGTGCAGCACCGGCTCGTCTGGTCTTGGCTCAATGAAATCCATCAGCTTGTAAAACTTGCTGGTGGTTTCAAACCCGGGGTCCTCGTCCGTGTGCAGGAAATAAATGACCGGCAACCCTGCCGCGCGATAGGCGTCGATGAGACGGGCGACATTCTTCTCGAAATCACGATTATTGCGCAGCTCCCACTTTGGCGTGGCCTTGAACGAGTCCTGCGCGTCGATGACCAGCAACGCCGATTGCCCGATGGGAACGTGCTTGTTATAGAGCAAGGGAACCTCCGGCTGAGGAATTGCGGCCAATTTCTGGCCACGACCAGATCAGTCGCGCTATGTACCAAGAATAGCTTCCCGGTCCAGTCTCGCAAGAGCCATTTCGCGATTGGCTGGCACAGTACAGTTGGACTAGTGACTGCGAATGATGCCCGGAATCCAGTGCACGGCATTGGCGTGATAGAGCTTGCGCAGCACCTCCGGCGGCAACCCGAGACCCTGCGTCTTGTGCCCTTCGTATTCGAAGGTGTCGCGAGTGGCAAAATAGCGCCAGTCGCGCGCGTACTGATCTTCCCACTCTTTGATCGCATCCGCAATTGAGCCGCTTTTCTCCACTCCCAGGTCAGTTCCGTAGACCAGGCGATCCTGGTATTTCAAAATGAAGGCGCGCACCTTGTCGCTGGGCATGACTACTAAATGGACGACCCGGGCGGCAGTATCGGTCGCGAAGTTGGGATAGCGATCAAATCGCTTGCCTAAACCGTCGAGATCGTCCTCCATGCTTCCCAGATGCGCGCCAACCACCCGAAGCTTTGGATTCATGGCCAGGATGTGATCGCGAGCATCGAGAATCTGCTGCTTTTTAGGCGCGTCCGGCTTGTTGTACATGTACCAGAACGGGTTCTCCTTGTAATAGCCGTAGTCGATGCCGTTGGGATTCGGGGGTCCCCACGCCTCATCGGGCTCAGCCTGGTGCGCGACAAGCGTCTTGTTGTGTTTCTGGATGTCTTGATAGATCGGCTCGAACTTCGGATTATCGGCAAGAACGTAGTGGCCGCTTGCGTCTTTGAGTTCCATGCCGATGTTCTTCCAGATCTTCACCGCGATGGCACCATCAGCAAAATCGCGATCAAGGCCGCGGATTGCTGACCCCGGGAAATCCGCATTGTTAAATTGAAAGGGATCAATGCTGGTGCAGAGCGCTGCATGACCGTGGCTGTCGTGCACGACCTGCGACGCGTCCTTCAGTTGTGACCCCAGAGATTTCCGATACTCTTCCTGATCGTCGACCAGCAGGATGTCGAGGATGTGCATGTGCACGCGGTCGAGCATTTCATAGAAACTCGCATCAGCTTTGGCGACGTGCGTGTGCGTGTCAATCGGCTCGAGCTTTGCGAGCGCCTGCAGCAACTCGGTTTGAGTGGCATCCTTCTCGCTTTGGGGTTTGGGAGCACTTGGTGCAGCAGCCGGAGTACTGAGGACCAGACCTAATGTAATTGAGAGCAGGAAAGCCATTCGTCCTAGCGGTGGCATGGGATAGTTCCTCCTAAGTTTTTTATTACGGTCCCTCTGCGAAAAACCAATCCCGGTTGACAAAGCCTCCAGATGTTAATACATTTGTGGCGCTTTGTGCAGTCTTATGCACGTTTGAGATCGAATTTTGTCAAATTACGATGCCTTGGCATCCGAGGTGAAAATTGCTCTCCTCCTACGCTCTCCGCTTTCATCGCACCAACAGCTCGGCGGGTTTGCTCCGCAATCTGATACTTTGCATCATTATCGCTGGCGTCGTTGCACCCGTGTCGCATGCCGCTGATACTGAACTGCAGAATGAAGGAATGCGGGTCCGGATCAGTTCAGCCGACGGTTCCTACGTCGTTTCTACAGCCAGCGAGAAAACGCCGATTGTTCGGGCGGGAGTTGCCGCGGAGGTAGACCATCACTGGCTGAAGTCCTCCAATTATCCCAAACGGGATATAGAGAATTCCGACTTTAAAAGCGCTCTAGGTCAGGGACGGCAAGCGAAGGTGACCTTCGCGGGCCTCGCGAACCAACCCGATCTGATCTACACGATTCGCGTCTACTCGACACATCCATTTGGCGAGATTCAAGTTGAAGTGCGAAACCAATCCGGTAAAGACTGCGAAGTTCAGAATATTCGGAGTGTAGAAGCGCTGGGTAATGCGATCGTCGATCTGCATGCGAATGCCGGCGCCGATCGAGTTTTGTCCGACAGCTTCAGCGAAGATTGGCCGCCGTTTCAGATCTATGATCTCGGCAAAGCGCCCAACGGGATGCACAGAGCCGTCGGGAGCCAGCTGATTTATAACCGGCAGAGCAAGGAAAGCATATTTTTCGGAACACTGACCGCGGACCGCTGGCTAACAATTTTCCATTTGAAGGCACAGCCGGGGGCGGCCGACCCCACGATTTCGAGCTTCACGGCAGATTCCACCGGAACCACGGAAATTCAGGCCACTGAGGAGGGATCAGGGGTGAAGGAAGGCCCCAAAGAGAATTTAGTCGAATTAAGCCTGCCTGTAGCAAATGGCTCCAGTATTTCTTCTGAACCTTTGATGTTCGCTGCGGGTTCTGACTATCACGCTCAGCTCGAAAATTACGGCGCAGCCATTCGCGAACTGCACCATAGCCGCATCCCCGAAGGAAATATGCTGGGTTGGTGGAGCTGGACGGCCTTCTACATAAAGATCACGGAAGGCAATATGTTCACTAATGCGTTGTGGCAAGCCGAGCATCTCAAGGATCTCGGTTACAACTGGTTTCATTTCGATTTTGGCTACGGATACGCGCGCGGGGACTACTCCACTCCGAATGCTTCGAAATTTCCGCACGGCATGCGGCCCCTCACGCAGAGAATCGCGCAACAGGGGTTAGCCGTCGGAATCTGGACGGCGCCGTTCGAGGTGGGTGAATTCGGATCGATTTATCAGAATCACAAAGACTGGCTGGTTCACAACGCGAAGGGCGAGCCGATCCAGGTCACGACGGATGAAGAGGTCCGCGCGGAGAAAGTTTTCGCGCTGGACTGCACCAATCCAGCTGCCCAGGACTTCTTGCGACAAACCTATCGCACGCTGGTTCGCGAATGGCAGGTGAAATATATCAAGCTGGATTTCATGGATACGACGGCAGTGGAGGGCTATTTCTATCGTCCGCACACGACCGCGCTGGAAAATCTGCGAATCGGGCTGCAAGTGATTCGCGACGCGGTTGGCGAGACGGTTCTTCTCGACAAGGATGGCAGCCCAATGCTGACGCCGGTTGGTTTGGTTGACGACGGGCGGGTGTCGCAGGACACCGGGCACACGTTCGAACGAAGCAAAGAGGCCGCTCCCGGCATCGCAGCGCGATACTACATGCATAGAAATTGGTTTATCAACGATCCGGATGCGTTCACGGTTTCCCGGCAGGTGATCGAAGAGCGGACGATTCACGGGCCGCTGACATTGGATGAGGGAGAAGTTTCGATTGCTCTGGCGGCGATGTCGGGCGGAATGTTCGAAATCGGAGATGATTTGCCTACGCTGGGCGATGATGCCGATCGAATGGCGCTGGTCACGAATCCTGATCTGCTGCGCATCGCAAAACTCGGTCGGGCCGCGTTTCCGGTTGATCTCTTGAGCTATCGCAGCGAAGACGAGGAACCCAGCATTTTCCTGCTGCGCGAAGATGCGCGGCAATCGGTCGTTGCGGTGTTTAACTGGACGGAGAAGCAGAGTTCGCATCGTTTTTCATTTGCCGATCTGAAGCTGGCCGCGGGAAGGACTTATCAGTTCACTGACATTTTTGATTCGCAACGCACCGTGCCGGTAAGCGGCGATGCTCTGCAACTGGAACAACCAGGCCATTCGGTGCAGCTGGTGAAGATCATTGACACCGCGGTTCCCGCCGCGGCGCCATCGATCACGCTGGATGTCCCCGATCATGCAAAGGCCTGGGCAGACATAAAGCTTTCTGCCAACGCGGATGCAAACGGAGTGCCCGCCCTCAGCTATCGCTGGGATTTCGGCGATGGCACCAGCGAGGAAGGCAGACAGGTCTCACATGCCTACACCAAGTCCGGGAAATTTACGATTAAATTGAAAGTCGATGGCGTGGACGGTGTCGAGGCGGAAAAGCAGGCGGCGATTGCGGTCGATGGCATCACGGAAATCGGGCCGCCGACCCGCTACGTCGAGGAGGAAAAGAATAGCACAGTGCAGTAGTTAGCAAGCGTCGGAGGGAACGTCAAAATCGAAGTTGATGAGGTCCCGCCGAAACCATCCGGTGCGCACTGCTCCGTAGATGAGGCCAGCAGCCATCCAGACCACGCCCGCGATCTTCGCGTAGCTGTTCAAGTTCCACCACAAGAGCAAGCAGACGAAGAAGCCGCACAGCGGGGACAATAGATTTTGCAGTCTCTTCTGCGGAGCGCGAAGGTAATAGCGGGTGAAAGCTGAAAGATTGACGCCCATGAATGCGATGAGCGCGCCGAAGTTGAGCAGTTCCACACCGCGTTCGAAGCTGATGGCGAGCGCCCCGGCGAGCGCGAGCACTCCAGAAAACAAAACATTGTTGCGGGGTATGCGGCGAACGGGATGGAGCGCGCCAAAAAAAGATCTCGGAATCGCGTTGCTGCGGCCCATTGCGTAGAGCAACCGCGCTGCCCCTAATTGGGACCCCATTCCCGAACCGATGGTCGCGACCAACAGCGTTCCATTCACAAGCTGAAGCAGCCAGGTGCCCCCGGCCAAACCGGCCACGTGCACGAACGCGGTCGGAATGTCTGGGAACGGACGCGAGACCGGCCAGATCAGCTGTGCGGCATAAACCTCACATGCAGCGAGCAGCCCTATGATCACGCAGACCAGCACAGTCGCGAGCAGGATGTCGCGCTTCGGGTCCTTCGCTTCTTCTGACAGCGTGGAAATTCCATCAAACCCGATATAGGTGAGGACAGCCAGTGAGGTCCCGCCCAGCACTCCGCCGAGCTTGAATGTGCCCGGGTCATAAAAGGGACGCCAGAAGAATCCGTTTCCGGTGTGCGGATGCTGAAACACATAGTGTGCAGCGACTACAAAGAAGACGGCGATCACAATTCCCATGCCGATCGCCAAGCCGTCATTGATTCGCGCTGAGGTGCGAATGCCGAACAGGTTGAGCGCGGTGAAAAGCCCGGCGAAAAAAATTGCCCAGATCACGTAAGGCACGCCCGGAGCCGCATTCAGCGCCAACTGCGCGCACAGAATGGTGCAGATCAGAGGATTCAAGAGGTAATCCATCACCATGCCCCAGCCGGTAACGTATCCGAGAGCGGGGTGGATCTCCTGGCCGACGTAGGTGAAAGCCGAACCGGCGCTGGGATAAGCTCGCGCCATGCGGCCATAGCTGATGGCGGTAAACAGCATGGCGAACATCGCAATCAAGATGGCGGTGACCACATGGCCTTGCGCGCGCACGCTCACCATGCCGTAGGCAGGCATAGGGGCGGTCGGCTGGATGACGACGACGCCGTAGAGAATGAGGTCCCAAAGAGTAAGCGCGCGGCGCAGCTTGACGGTCGTGCCCGACTGTATGGTGCTCGTAGTGCCCAAATCATCTCCGAGAACTCGTAACGATAAAACAGCTCGCGAATTTCGCGAGCTGGTCAGGATTGGCATGAGCCAGAAATAAAATTCAGCGCGAACGACCGTGAGTTGGCGCGAATTTATTAACTTTTTGCGCGTTTGTCAACCTTTTTGTCCGACTATGGTTGGTTTTTTTCATTTAACAATTTCATTCTTGACACTTTCCATTACAATGCTTGCGAAATGCTGGCTGAGGAACGGCGCTTTCAAATCCGAGAAATTCTGGTCGCGCAGCGCACGGTGTCGGCGTCTGATCTTTGCGACCGCTTGAAAGTGACAGCTGCGACGATCCGCCGCGACCTGGCTGCCCTTGAACAGGAAGGCGTACTGGTTCGGTCCCATGGCGGAGCCGTTTCGCGGATGTCCAGCACAAACTTCCAACCGACGTATGACGCATTGTTGCGCAGTGAAAACGAAGAGAAGCGGCAGATCGCTCGTGCCGCGGAACAATTCGTGCTGGATGGCGACACCATTTTTCTGGAAGGCAGCACCACCGTATTTGAGCTGGCGCGGCGATTGGTCCATCGTCATCGCCTTACCGTGGTGACGAATTCCCCGACTATTGTTTGCGAGCTGCAGCGCAGCCCAAGCGTGGCGGTAATGTGCACGGGTGGAGATTTGCAAAAAGACACGTTCTATCTTTCGGGCGAGTGGGCGCAACGCGCCTTGTCGGAGATCCGGCTGGATAAGGCGATTCTCGGGGTCAGCGCAATCGATCCGCAATATGGGGTCTCGACGGCTCATCACGCCGAGGCGCAAATTACCAGGATGGTGTCAAAGGCAGCGAAAACGCGAATCGCGCTTGCCGATCACACAAAATTTGGACGGCAACGCTTTGCCTATGTTGGCCCAATTACCGACATCGACATCCTTATAACTGATTCCGGCACCAGCCCTCAAAATGTCCAGGAACTTCGAGATGCGGGATTGCAGGTGATCGTCGCAGAAGCATCTCCCGGCGGCAGGTTAAAAGCAACCAATCACGCACATTCAACCAAAAAGCATTGACAATCGCTCACATACGGACTAATTTAGCCTTCGAGTTTTGATCAAAGGACATCGGTGAGCGATCACGGAAAGAAAATAAGGCTGGCGCGCGTATTAGGAGGCGCCGGACATCGCGCGCTGGTTGTGGCATTCGATCACGCATTAGTCCTGGGACCGATTCCCGGAACTGAAGATCCCCTGGGCCAGATTCGTCGCTTTGCCGAGGCCAAGGTGGATGCGGTCCTGCTGAATCTGGGCCTGATGCGCCAATTTGCGGACTCGGTGGTTGAAGGCCCACTTCCTGCTTTTATTGCGCGCATTGACTGGACAACAGTTTGGTCCGCGGTCAATGATCAAAGCATCGAATTGCACAGTTCCCTGCTGGCCCGCCCGGAAGATGCTCTGCGCCACGGGGCAGACGCGGTAATTACATACCTCGTCGTGGGAACTGGCGATGCCGAGTTTGAGAGCAAGGAAATTGCACGGAATGCAGAAGTGGCGCGCGAATGCGAGCGCGTCGGAATACCTTTGATCGTCGAGTCGCTGGCCCGTGGCGCAAGCGTCGAAAATCCCGCTGATCCGAAGTGGCTGAATCTTCATACCAGGATTGCGACCGAACTGGGTGCTGACGCGATCAAGACCGACTACGCGGGCGACCCAGCCCTGATGAGAACCGTGGTTGAAGGCTGTCCGATTCCGATTCTCGCCTTAGGAGGCAGCCGCCAGGGGTCGGATGAAGACGCGCTGGAGGTAGTGCGGGGCGCGATGCTTGCGGGCGCGGCCGGCGTTTTTTTTGGCAGAAACGTTTTTCAAGCGACTGACATGCAGTCATTCCTGCAGCAAGCGCGAGCAGTTCTCGACGGTGCTGAAGTTCTCAGCCAGAGGCGATGATGCCTCAACGCAAGCAAATCGAAGTTGAACGCTCGCGGGATGTTCTGGACGGCCGTGGCGGTTGCAGTATCAATGCCAACTGGGGACACGTTAGCGTGCTCGAGGGCGGGGGACACATTTGCGAGTTGATGCTCGACAGTGTCCCCCATGTAAATCCGCTATGGAAACCGCCGTGGACGACCATCGATCCTGATCGCTATCAGCCCGGGCGACACCGGCGAGTGTATGGCCCAGCGCCTGACGGCAAATTGCTTGCCGGAATTGCCGGACACAATTTGAGCTTTGATCACTTTGGGCCTCCGTCGAAGGAGGAGACTGCCGCCGGACTTGCAACGCATGGCGAAGGTCCCTGCACCAGATGGAAGTTGATGAAGACAACCGGGCGGCGTGGCCCGGCGCTGAATTGCAGCTGCCTATTGCGTCATGCGCAGATCAGCTTCGGTCGAACGATAACTGTGAGCGGCACAAACTCGGTTATTTACTGCGAGGAGCGGTCCGACAATCTGGGCAGCTACGACCGGCCAATATCATGGAACCAGCACGTCACGTTCGGACCGCCTTTTGTAGAAACAAACACAACAATCTTTGACATGCCTGCCACACAATCCAGAGTTTGCCCGCCCGAATTCAGCGACAGAATATTTATTCGTCCAGACGCCGAGTTTACGTGGCCAAATGCTCCCAGGAAAGACGGCGAACGGCACGATCTGCGTCGGATGCCGAATGATCGATACGGGCACTACACGGCGCAATTGCTCGATCCGAATTTGGAAATCGCTTTCATCAGCGCATGTAATCCGCATCAGCGATTGCTAGTCATTTATGCTTTTCGGCGCGCTGACTTTCCCTGGGTTGGCAATTGGGAGGAGCACAACAATCGAACTATCGCGCCCTGGAAAGGAAAGACCCTTTACCGCGGACTTGAGTTCAGCACCACTCCATTTGCGATAACCCGCCGCGAAACAATTGATCGAGGCCCGTTGTTCGGTGAGAAAACCTACCGATGGCTTCCGGCGAAGTCTAGCCTCAGTGTGCGATATGTCATTCTGCTTTTTCAGGTACCGGAAAATTTCGCAGGGGTGAGCCGGGTGATATTCGAGCAGGGACGCGCGCTTGTGACCGAACCTGCTCCGGGCGACCGCCAGCTTAGCATCGCCGTTGGAGACTTCTTGTAATGCGGGCCAGAATTCATCGCCAGCCTTGGTGCTGAGAGAGCCCTAAAAATGAGCCTGCTGGCCGTCGACATCGGATCGAGCACGTGCAAGGCGCTGGTGTTCACGGTCGACGGGAAGGTTCTGGGACAGCATTCGACCAGCTATGCGCCGGAATTTCCGCGCCCGTCATTTGCGGAAATGGATCCTGGACAATTCTGGGGCGCGGTGTGCTCGTGCTGCAGGAAAGTCAGCCGGAATCTCACCGACCCGGTGCGCGCGCTGTGCCTGAGTTCTCACGGCGAGACTTTCGTCGCGATCGACTCGCGTGGGGAGCCGGTCACGCGAGCCATTCTCAACCAGGATGGCCGTGCCACTCGCGAATCAGCCTGGTGCGAAGAAACAATTGGGCGCGAACGCCTGTTTCAAATTACCGGGCTGTTTGCGCACCCGATGTATCCGATCCCAAAAATTCTGTGGCTGCGAAAGAATGAGCCCGACACTTTCGCTTCGACCAAATGTTTTGTCTCTCTCATCGGCTATCTCTTGCAGAGCATGCGATTGCCCGCCTACGTGGATTATTCACTGGCTTCGCGGTTTCTGGCCTTCGACATACGCAAGCGGGCGTGGTCGGATGAGATTCTTCGCGCCATCGACTTGGATAAAGATCGGCTACCGGTACCCGCTCCAGCGGGAACAATCGTTGGGAAGCTGGAATCCGAGACCGCAAGTGAACTCGGGCTTGCAGTTGGAACTGCGGTAGTGCTCGGAGGCCACGATCAGCCTTGCGGTGCTTTGGGCACGGGCGTCACCGGTGCGGGCCGCGTCGCCGACTCGATGGGTACCTATGAATGCCTGCTGGCCGCGTCCAATGTGCCAACGCTGAGCGATAAAGCACTCGGCGCATCTCTCAATTCTTATTGTCACGTAGTTCCGGATAGATTCGTGACGCTCGCTTATTTCCCGGCGGGGATCATGGTCAAGTGGCTGCACGATCTGCTGTACTCCAATGGATCGGGAGAACTGCACTCTGAGTTCTCCGCGGACCACGCCGAAGCTGCGCATTATGCGTCTCTGGAAGCACACGCCCCCAAAGGCCCCACCGGCTTGTGCATCACTCCGCACCTGATCGGGACGTGCAATCCCGAATTCAACCCGCATGCTCGAGGAGTGATCGCCGGGCTCGGACAAGGGACTGATCGCGCTCATCTATATAAAGGAATTCTCGAGGGCTTGGCATCCGAACTGGCGTTAGTCACCGAGGCACTGGCAGACGCGGTGGGAGACTTCAGCGATATTTACGCCACCGGCGGTGGAACGCGCTCGGCCCTTGGCCTGCAACTGCGAGCTGCGCTGACGGGACGGCGGCTGCACGTAATGCGCCGGCAAGAATCCGTATGTCTTGGAACGGCAATTTTGGCGGGTGTTTCGATTGGCGAGTATAAGGACGTTGATGAGGCAATCGCGGCTTTAGTGGAGGACAGCGAGGTAGTGACACCGGACAAAGAAATGGCCGCGAGTTATCGCGAGCAAATGGATCGTTATCGACGACTTCGTTTCGCTGCTGTCCACGAATCGTGAGTTCGTGTTGAGGAGGAACAATTGATTAAACCGACAATCGGCTTCGTTGTTTACGGTGTTCACAAGGACGGGCTCAAAGACCCAATGGGCGTTCCTTTCATCGATGACGCCATCGTGAGGCAATCGAAACGAGCACTCGCGGAAGCGGGAATGAAACTCGTCGAACATAAGACCGTGCTTGCGACGAAGGAAGAAGCGCGGAGCGCTCTCAAGAAGATGAAATCTGACGACCAGGTCGACATGGTCGTGCTTTTTTCTGGCACCTGGGTGTGGGCAGCGCACCTGGTCGGCGCAATACGCGACTTTGTTGCCAGCGGGAAAGCGGTGTTGCTGTGGACGCATCCGGGTTCGCAGGGCTGGCGACCAGTCGGCGGGTTGGTCATGCATGGCGGCCTGCTCGAAATTGGAGCGCCTCACAAATTCGTTTATGGCGAGGCCGACGATGCGGAAACCGTTCAGAAGATCACCAGCTACGCGCGCGCCGCGCACCTGAAGAATGCGCTGAATATGTCCACGCTGGGCACGTTCGGCGGGCGCGGCATGGGCCAGACATGCGGCGTCGCTGATCCCTCGCAGTGGATGCGCATGTTCGGCATCGACATTGATTCGCGGGACACGACTCAGCTCATTCGGGCCGCCGAGGCTGTGTCGGCGAAAGAAATCTCAGCAGTGCAACCGCGCTTGAGAAAGCTGTTCGGAGCTGCTCCCGAGAAAAACATCGTGAATGAACGTTCGATTCGGCTCTATCTTGCAATCAAGAAGCTGGTTGAGAAGGAGAAGTTCGATTTCTATACGATTCAATCCTTCCCCGGCCTGGGCGACGAGTACGCGGCGACTTGCTTTGCGCAAAGCATGATGCTCGAAGATGGTTACGGCACCTCGACTCTCGGCGATTTCAATACCGCGCTTACCGTCTGGCTACTGACTAAGCTGAGCAAGGAGCGCGTTTATTACGGCGATCTTCAGCACATTGACAAGAAAAAGAAGGAAATAAAAATCATCGGCGATGGCGCGTGTCCGCCGTCGCTTGCCAGCCAGCTCGGTCCAGCTGGATTTTCTGAGCACGGTATTCCCACGGAAGGCGAAGCAGGCGGGCTATCGGTAAAACTGATCTGCAAAGTCGGAGAGGGAGTTCTTGCCCGGCTGGGCCGGGTCAACGGCGAATTTCAAATGGTGATCACGCGGGCCACGATCTTCGAGCCACCGAAGAATCAAGTTCAGAAGCGATTGGACGAATGCGGCATCCCATTCTGGCCGCACGGATTCGTCAGCGCTCACTGCGACCTCGACAAAATGCTCCAAAGTTGGACGAACGAGTACGCGTGCCTCGGCTACGGTTCCGAGTTATATCCGGCACTGGTCGACTTCTGCGAGCTGACTGGGATTGAGCCGATTTTGCCGTGAGCGGGCCCTGCATACGCTCACGGATTCATCACGATCTTGCCGAACATGGCGCTCTTCTCCAAGTATTCGTGGGCGGCGCGCGCTTCGTTGAGCGGAAACGTGCGATCAACAACCGGCTTCAACTTTCCGCTGAAGACGTGCCTGAGCACCTCGTGCAGCTCTCCCATGGTTCCCATGTAGGAGCCGAGGATCGAAAGCTGGCGCGAGAAGAGGAAGCGCAGATCAAATCCGACCTGCGGTCCCGTAGTTGCGCCACAAGTTACCAAGACCCCGGCGGGCTTGAGCGAGCGGAGGCTTTCTTCCCAGGTTGCAGGGCCGACGTGTTCGAGCACGATGTCGACGCCTTCTTTGTTGGTAATTTTGCGGACTTCTTCAGAGATTTTCTGCTGATAATGGTTGATGACGTGATCAGCGCCGAGCTCTCGAGCCTTGGCCATTTTGCGATCGTCGCCCGCCGTCGTGATCACAGTACATTGACAGAATTTTGCGATCTGGATTCCTGCAATGCCCACACCCGAGTTGGCTCCGAGAACCAGAATTGTCTGGCCGGGGCGAACGCCCGCGCGTCCCACCAGCATGTGCCAGGCGGTGAGGAAAACGAGAGGCACGCTGGCGGCCTGGTTGAAATCGAGGGAATCGGGAATTGGAATCACGTTCACCGCGGCGGTGGCAATCAGCTCGCAATTGCCGCCATCTACTAAGTTGCCAAGCACGGTGAACTCGCGGCACTGATTCTGCAGTCCGGCAGTGCATTTTGCGCAATGATTGCAGAAATGCATGGGGGCAAGGAGAACACGCTGCCCGGCCTTCAGTCCTGAAACGTACTCGCCGACTTCAACGATCTCTCCGGCGATGTCGCTGCCGAGAATGTGGGGCAGCTTAACTCCGGGCAGGCCTTTGCGGACCCAGAGATCGAGGTGGTTCATTGCGCAGGCCTTGACGCGAACCAGCACCTGGTCTTTGCGCGGCTGCGGTTCGGGAACATCTTCGTAGCGGAGAACTTCAGGACCGCCGAATTCGTGAATGCGGATGGCTTTCATAAATAGGCGTCAGGCCTCAGGCGTCAGGTTTCGAGGTTTCAAGGTTTCAGAGTTTCGAGTTTCAAGTTTCAACTTTCCCCGAAAAACTACACAAACTCAGCCAAACAATCGCGAGAATCACAGTTCGCGTCGGCCTTCCATTGCTTTCAGCATTGTAATTTCGTCGGCATATTCAATGTCGCTGCCGGCGGGAATGCCGGTGGCGATGCGAGTCACTTTCAATCCAGCGCGGCGAAGCTGTCCATAAAGATATGTTGCGGTGGCTTCGCCTTCAACCGTGGGATTGGTGGCGAGAATGACTTCGTCCGCCTGGCCGTCTTCCACGCGCTTCATCAAATTGGAAATTCGCAACTGCTCGGGGCCGACACCATGGATCGGCGAAATCGAACCGTGCAGCACGTGATAAACGCCGTTATAGTGGCGGGTTTTTTCGACCGCGGCGATGTTGGTTGGCTCCTCAACCACACAGATCACGCGCTGGTTGCGGGTGGCGCTGGAGCAATAGGTGCAAGGATCGATGTCGGTGATGTTGTTGCAGACCGAGCACAGGCGGAGACTCGCCTTTACGTCGTGGATGGCGCTCGCCAGCGCGGCAGCGTCATCTTCGTTCGAGCGCAGAATATGAAATGCCAGGCGCTGAGCGGACTTGCTGCCCACTCCGGGAAGCTTTTTTAGCTCGTCGATAAGACGAGCCATAGGTTCAGCGAAGCGAGACATAAACGATTGAGTAATTTGGTAATCGGGTAACTTGGTAATTTTTCGGAATAGGCTGCAAAATGAAGTAACGGTTTTAAATTACCCAATTACAAAATTTCCCAATTACACAATGCCTTGCATTCCTCCCAACATGCCGCCCATGGCGGATTGCATGCTGTCGTCGACTTTTTTGCCGGCGGCGTTCACCGCAGAGGCGACCAGATCCTGCAACATTTCAAGGTCACCCGACTTCACGGCCTCTGGATCAATCTTCACGCTGAGAATCTGCTTGCGGCCGTCCATCCTCACGGTGACGGTGCCGCCTCCCGATGACGCCTCGACGACCATTTCCTGCATCTTCTTTTGCAGAACTTCGTACTGCCGCTTGGCCTGCGACATCAATTCCTGAAGATTGAATCCACTCATGAAAGATTTCTGCCTCTCAAACTTTTATCTCTTCCCTTTGTAATCGATGACGGTCCGGATCTGTGCGCCGAATTTCTCTTTTAACCGCTGTACCACTGGTTCCTGTTCGGCGCGGGCGCGGGTGCTGCCATTCGAATAGGTTGCGGCTGGCCTTGGTGAGGCGTTGGATGTAACGGCTCCGGGAAGGACTTGCAGCTTCACAGGACGCCCCAGCTTGCCGCTGGCCGACGCGATGATCATTTTCTTCGCTTCCGCGCTGACGGACATCTCAATCAAAGTGGCTGATGCTGCAATACGGATCACGAGTTCATTGCCAGCAATGCTCCACTCGCCAACTTCAAGCATTGAGCAAAGCATGCTTTGACCGGCGGAAGCTAGTGCGCTCAACGCCGCCGAACGCACTTCCTCTAAAGCATTGGCGCCTGTCTGCGCGACTAACTTTGCGGCCGATTGGGGTTCAGGCTCGCGAGCAGCCTGAGCCGCGACGGCAGGAGCCGCCGACCCCATGATTACAGGCGCAGAATTTATCGCGGTAGGCGCTGCGGGAGGATTCACGCGCTCCATTGACGCATCGGAACGCGGAGTTCCCTTCCTTGCGGAATCTGCAGCAAACGGCGATATGAAGGGACGCGGCTGGCCAACCTGTTCAGATTTCCTCGGCTCCGATGCGACCGACAACTTACGATCTGGCGTGGCGCTGCGGATTTCAGCTCCGCTCAGTATTTGTTCGATGGGCAGCAGTCTTTGTGCGTGCGCCAGCTTTAACAGACCGAGCTCGAGGTGAAAGCGCTGCTCTTGGCGATATCCCAGCTCGCCATGCGTGCGCAGCATGATTTGCAGATGCCGAGCCAGGTCCTCTTCCGAAAATAGTTCCGCAATGCCCGCAACACGCGCGCGCTCGTCAGAGGAAATCTGCAGCAACGAGGATTCCGCGCCGGAAACCTTCGCGACGATTGCGTTGCGGAGAAAACGAAGTAACTGCCGAGCGAAGTGTACCGGATTTTGGCCTTCACTCAGCAGACGGTCCGTGATCTGCAGAATTTCCTGGCTGGCACTGCGCGACACCGCCTGCATGATTTCTTCGAGAACACCGGAGGGCGCGACTCCGATGAGTTGCCGCACGGATTCGGCACTCAGCTTGCCTTCGCTCGACGCAATTGCCTGGTCGAGCAGCGAAAGCGCGTCGCGCATCGAGCCGTCGCCGGCTTCGGCCAGAAGTGCGAGGGCGTCGTCATCCGCCGAAATTTTTTCGCGCGCACAGATCTCGCTGAGCTGGCCGACTATCTGCTCGAACCTGACTGCCCGAAAGCTAAAATGCTGGCAACGCGAGCGAATGGTCTGAGGAATGTCTTCAGGCTGAGTCGTGGCGAGCATGAACACAACGTGACCGGGAGGTTCCTCCAGCGTCTTCAGCAGGGCATTGAACGCAGCGTCAGTGATCTGATGGGCTTCGTCGAGAATGTAGATCTTGAAACGATCGCGTGCGGGCCGGTAACGCGCCGCCTCGCGCAACTCGCGAATTTCGTCGATACCTCGATTCGTGGCGGCGTCAATTTCGATTACGTCGACTGAATTGCCGGCGCGAATCTCCGTGCATGAATCGCAAATACCGCAGGGCTCCGGAACCGGCTTCTCGGACGAGCGGCAATTCAGGCACATCGCCAGAATGCGGGCCACCGTGGTCTTTCCAATCCCGCGATGGCCGCTGAAGATATACCCGTGAGCAGTTCGTCCCTGCGCGATAGCATTTTTCAGAGTGCGGGTGACGTGTTCCTGCCCAATAACGTCAGAGAATTTCTGCGGGCGGTATTTACGGGCGAGGACCTGGTAGCTCATGGACAGGAGATAGGGCGATTATACGTGATGGGCAGCGCAAGAATACCTGTGGAGAAGCTCCTTTTCCGGGCTTGCTCAGCGTGGCTTTTGGGTTTACCCTTCTGCTGGCCTATTTGGGGGATTTGTCATGCAACTCAAGCTAGCAGTGCGCAAACTGAACGACGGAATCGTGGTGGTTGACTGCGCCGGGCGCCTGGTTTTTGGTGAGGAAACAGCAGCGCTGAGGGACCAGGTGAAATCGATCATTGGCAAAGACAGCCGTATTGTGCTTAGCCTTGCCGATGTGACCTACATCGATAGCGGTGGCCTGGGAACGCTGGTGGCGCTCTACACGACGGCGAAAAACGCGGACGCGTCCATCAAGTTGGCGAGGTTGACCAAGAGAGTCGGAGATTTGCTGCAAGTGACCAAGCTGCTGACTGTCTTTGATGTCTATGACAGCGAAGAAGAGGCAGTGCAGTCTTTCCGCAAAGGCGCAGCGGCATAGGCATTGAAGAGGAAGCAGGTCATTGCACGTCGTACCTCTTCACCGGTAGGACAACGAGGTTCTCCGGAGGCGCGCATCCGCGCGGCCATCCAACGAATTCCAAGAGGGAAAGTTTCCACTTACGGCGGGGTGGCGCGCGCTGCCGGACTGCCGGGACATGCCAGACAAGTCGTGCGCGTTCTGCACCGCTCATTCGGTTTGCCTTGGCAGAGAGTGCTAGGCGCCGGCGGTCAAATCAAGCTGCGCGGCGATTCTGCCATTGAACAGCGACTGCGACTGGAAGCTGAAGGGGTGCGTTTTCGCGGCAGGCGCGTGGACATGATGGCCCACGAGTTTCGGTTCAAGTGAAGCGGTGCTGCGGTCAAGCTGCATCCCTTAAAGATTTTCAGCCCACGACTTCAAAGCTGGTGATTTCGCTCCGGTAGTAATCAAACCAGCCGTCGATCAGCCAGGAAACTTCCAGCCGATTCGGAACCCGCAGCCCGTCGTGCTCGCGAAAATCGCTGCCTATGCCCATCCAGGGTGTAACGATGGTGTCCTTACCGACCAGGCGTGGACGGTCCGCCCGGCAGGCGACCGGCTTGCCACTCTCGCTGAGCTCGATGTAGACAGTCGCACCGGTGCTGTCATGGCGGTCTCTCACACTCAACGTCAAAGGACCCGCCGCAGCCCACTCCAACGAACGATGAGTTAACAGCATCGCTGGACAAAAAATCAAAGATGCCAGATAGCGTTGCAGTTCGCCGAGATCCGCATTGGGTCCAGAAACGCTCTGTGTTGTAACCGGCCCCACTCTGGCGAGCAATATGCCATGCCCTTGCTGATAAGCATCGGTGATGGTCACGGGCAGGAGTTTGGCGACTTTAAGATGAGCATTCCAGCAGAAATCGCTATGGGTTGAGTAAATTGTCTGTTCGGCGGTGAATGGCATCCATCGAGCTTGACGTGACGCGCGCATTTCGCCCTTTTCGGTGATTATCACCTCGCGAATGCGGTACGCTGCGTCTTCTCCGCCAGGCAGGCAGAACTCGCGCAGACGCGCAAGAAGTAATTCGCTGGGGTCAGGCTGCTCGTAGAGATCAACCAACTGCCAGTCCGCAAAGGAGGCCGCTGTGTTTGCCATGGAGTTCTCCAGAACTGCACAGAGTATGGTTTGGCCTGCTACGACCCAGCAGTGACTGGAATCACAGCGGGTGGTGACAGGGTGCAGAAGTGGACTGTAATGGGCCATCCGCGATCGTCAGGTATAGTTGAGTTTCAATGAACAATCTCGACATTTTGGCGATCGCCGCGCATCGCGATGACGTGGAGCAAACCTGCGGCGGGACCCTGTTGAAGATGGCTGAGCGCGGGCATCGCACCGGCATTCTCGATTTGACTCGCGGCGAGATGGGAACTCGCGGCAGTGCTGAAGACCGCGAGCGGGAGGCGAATGAATCGGCAAGGATTCTGAAAGTGTCGTGGCGGGAGGCGCTCGACATCCAGGACGGGCGAGTAGAGAACACGTGGGAGAACCGCCTGAAGGTCGCAGGTGTGATTCGGCGCACACGCCCGCGTGTAGTCGTCCTTCCCTATTGGGAGGGCCGGCATCCTGACCATTACACCGCGTCGAAATTGGGGTATGAGGCGTGTTTTCTTGCTGGACTAGCTAAGCTGGATGTGGAGAGAGCGCGCCCCGATAAAGGATCGGCTTTCAGCCAGGTAGCTTCGGCGGTCGCGAGTGTGGTCTCCGGAGAAAAGCAGAAATCGGATCACCAACTTGCGCCGCATCGGCCCTTCAAGATCATTTACGCAACGCTCTACTACGATATTCGGCCGAGCTTTGTCGTCGATATTACGGATCAATTCGATGCGCGTTTCGACGCGCTAATGGCTTACAAATCGCAGTTCAGCGATCAGGAGGCGGGCAAAGACATCTTCCCCGCTCGCGCTGAAATTCGTACCCGCATCGAGGCAATGGCTCGCTTTTACGGCATGCTGGCTGGTGTGACTTACGCCGAGCCATATCTGCAAAAGGAAGTGGGGTTGGTGGACGACTTGACCGCGATTCCAGTGAAATCAGTATAAGAAGTGCGGTCGGAGATTTGGGAAGAGCGCGAACTCGGCTTCTAATGCGCGGCCGGCAACGTCTGCCGATTGACACCGCAGGCGGCCAGCCGCGTCGTATACTCGCAGACTTTGTGGTGGGTGCTCACGCATTATTGCGAACAGATCGCCTGTTCACTTTTGACCGGGACCGTTATATGACTGACTTCCCCGAGCTACCTCTGATGTAGTGCGGCGCCAGGTAGCGGTATAAAGGCGCTTTTCCACTCATAGCTTAGTTGCCACGGCGACACCATCGCGGATTGGCAGAATCGTCGTGAAAAGATCAGGCGAGCTGTAAAGCAAGCGATTGAATTCCTGAATCGCCTTAGTTGAGGCATCGGGCGCTTTTTTTTGCGCGACTTTGCCGCTCCACAGCACGTTATCCGCAACGAGCAGACCTCCCTTACGCAGGCGAGGAATAGCCAGACGAAGCGCGCGCGGATAATCTTCTTTATCCACATCACAAAAAATGATGTCGAATGCCTGTTTTTGCTCGGACAAAAGCTCGAGCGCGTCACCGATCTTGATCGTGATTCGATTTGCCAGACCGGCCTGTTCGAAGTAGCCGCGAGCCTCGTCTGCGTTCTTGCGGTCGCTGTCCGTATAAGTCACGTCGCCATGCTCGCCGACGGCCAGCGCCCACCAGATCGTTGAATATCCGATGGCCGAGCCAAGCTCGAAAACTGCTTTCGCGTTGTGAGTCAGCGCCAGTTGGTGCAAAACGCGGCCGACCACCGGGCCTACGATGGGGATATCACGTTTGCTGGCTTCATTCTCCATCTTGGCGAGAACCTCATCGCGGGCCGGCAACAGCGAGTAGAGATACTCCTCGACAGGCTCGGCGGTAATGCCGTGCATCATCCACTGAGGCTTGGTGTTGGTATTTGGCATAAGAGACTTTCCATTACGAAATTGTCTGGCCCGGTTTCATCTCCACGACTTCGACACCGTGCACCAGCTTGCTCAAGTCACTCGGGCGGCCGGTCAGCACCGGGAAGGTCGCGAAGTGCATGGGAATCACGGCACTCGGCTTGAGCAGATTGCATGCATAAGCGGCTTCGCGCGGGCTCATGGTGTAGTGATCGCCGATCGGCAGCATCGCGACTTGCGGCGCATAAAGATCGCGAATTATCGCCATATCGCCGAAGACGTTGGTGTCGCCGGCATGATAAATCTTCACCCCATTGTCGAATTCGACCACGTAGCCGCAGGCCTCTCCGCCATACACGAATTGGTCCCCATCGAGGATCCCGCATGAATGGTCGGCATGGACCATAGTCACCTTGATGTCATCGAGCCGCTGCGTGCCGCCTTTATTCATCTCCGCAGTATTCTTCACACCCTTAGTCGTCAGCCAGTGGCAGAGTTCGGGGATTCCAACGACTTTGGGGCTGTGCTTGTTCGCGATCGCGACCGCGTCGCCGATGTGGTCGCCATGGCCATGAGTAACAAGCATGATGTCCACGGACTTTATGGTTTTTTCTTTTTCGGGGCAGGCAGGATTGCCCATGACCCAAGGATCTATAAGGATCGACTTGCCTTTCGGCGTTTCAATGAGAAAGGTTGCGTGTCCGAGCCAGGTGATTTTGATGCCGTTCAATTTCATATTTGCGTTTCTCGCGAATCAAACATTTTAGTGTGGCCGCGGGGATTGGCTCAAATGCAACTGCTTGTGTGCACGTGTAAGATGTTGCTCCATGAATGAGCGAAAGCTGCTGATCTCGCGCGAGCAGATCGCCTCGCGCATCGCGGAGATGGCCAAAGAAATCACCAGGGACTCGGCCGGCGACCCGGTCCTGTTTGTTGGCGTGCTGAAGGGCGCAGCCGTGTTCTTGACGGATTTGATCCGGCAAGTGGATCTCGATGCCAGCTTCGATTTCATTGGCGTGTCGAGCTACGGAAATCCTCCCGGGCCGAAGCAGGAAAAAGTGTGGGATTCGACGGGCGAGGTGCGGCTGACGAAGGATGTTGACGAATCACTGCGCGGAAAAAATGTGATCCTGGTGGAGGACATCCTGGATACCGGATTGACACTCGCCTTTTTAAAGCGACTTCTGCTTGGGCATCAACCCAAGAGCCTGCGCATCGCGGTGCTGCTCGACAAGAGCGCGCGGCGCAAAATTCCTGTTCGCGCCGATTACGTCGGCTTCCCCATTCCGAACGAGTTCGTCGTGGGTTATGGGCTGGACTATGCCGAACAATATCGGAACCTTCCGGATGTGTGGACGCTGTCGAATGTGAACGGCGGCTGAGCGAACTCGATCGAAGTATTCCTTTGCGATTGCGGTTAAGAATTTTGACTAACATCTTTAACCGGAAAGCTCGCTAAGAGCTCGCAAAGAACACCGAGCAATAGACTCAAAAGCCGTAAAACGGCTAGCGATCTAAAACGGCGGCTGCCCCTGACAGTGACATTGCTCCTCGATGACCTGAGCAATGCTCAATACCAGTTCTTCCTCCCATGGGCGAGCTGATATCTGCACGCCAATCGGCAAGTCTTCAGCCGACTGTGTCACGGGCACGACAGCGCCGGGCATTCCGAGCAGGTTGAACCACTCGCAGTAACTCCACGCGTCGAGATAGTCGACCTTCTTTCCCTCGACTTCCCAACTTCGTTCTCCATGGCGAAAGGCAGGAATGGAAGCGACGGGGCAAATCAGCACGGGAAATTTCTCCATCTGCTCGAAAAGTCGCATACGAACCAAGTCACGTTCGATCCAGGTATCGAGTAAAGTTTGCGCGGTGTGTGGCTTTTCGACGGAAACCCAGCTGTTGAACTGTTTGAGAATCGGACTCAGTTCATGTTCGTGGCCGCGAAGCATGGGGCCCAGAAGCATGCCTCCTGCAACGCCAAAAAATTTCCACCAGAGCTGGCGGGCTTGCTCCAGTCCGTCAGGGCGGAACGGTTCGACTTCAAAGCCTGCCGCCCGCAACGCTTCTGCGGCTTTCTTTATGGCGGCGCGAGTTTCTCGAGTAACCGGCGTACGGCCGTCGTCCTCAAAGTAGCCGATTCGAACTTTCTTCAACTCGGAGTCTGCAGGCCAGCGCACGGGAATTGGCGCGGCCGAGGGATCGCCAATGTCAGGTCCCTGCATCGCTTCGAAGAGAATCTTCAGATCTGAAATTGTGCGCGCCATCGGACCCACCACGCCGAGCAGAGCGAAGGGGCCGACCGACTGCGGGAAGTGCCCAGTCGAGGGGATGCGTCCGGGTGTTGGCTTCAGCCCGCAGATTCCGCAGAAATGAGCCGGAACACGAATCGATCCGCCGCCATCACTTCCGACGCCTCCTGCGGAACATCCCGAGGCGATTGCCGCCGCTTCGCCGCCGCTCGAGCCACCTGCAGTGCGCCTGAGATCCCAGGGATTATTGGTGCAACCGTAAAGGAGATTGTCGGTTTCCCATGCCATGAGGAGCTCGGGCGTGTTTGTGGTCCCGAGCACGACAGCGCCCGCTTTGCGAAGGCGTTGCACAAGGGGCGCATCGCTTGAGGCAGTAATTCCCTCCCGCAATTTAGTTCCCGCTTCCCATTTCATTCCCGCGACGCTGATCGAACTCTTGATGCTGATGGGCACTCCGTGAAAAGGGCCGAGTTGTTCTTTGCGCATCACAGCGGCTTCCGCGGATCGGGCCTGCTCCAGTGCGCGATCAGCATCAAGTTGTACGAACGCGTTGATTTTCGGATTGAGTTTTTCGATCCGCGCAAGGTGCGCTTTGACAACCTCTACAGGAGAGAGCTGTCGGGTGCGAACGTGCTCGGCGATTTGAGAAGCCGAGAGAGATGTAATGTCTATCGTCGTTTCCGGCATGGAAAGAATTTCGAGAATACCACGCGGCTCGGTGGGATACCGGCGGTCGCCCACGTATAATCGACAGCACTTCAGGCTTGCTATGAATGATGACGAAGATCTAGGGATGGACCGCCCCATTTCACGGCGAGATTTTCTGAATGGAGTTGCGCTGGCCATTGGCAGTGGTCTGATTTCTCCTGCCGCGCTGGCCTTTGACGAATCGGCCTACGCTCCCGAAAAAGCGCCCGGATACTATCCTCCCGCGCTCACGGGCATGCGCGGAAACCACGATGGCAGCTTCACCTACGCGCACCGATTGCGCGATGGTGAATCGTGGAACGCGCCTGGCAAGCCCGAATCGACTGGCGAAGCCTACGATCTAGTCATCGTGGGAGCGGGTATCAGCGGCCTCGCTGCTGCGTATTTTTATCGCAAAGTCGCAGGCAATAGCGCGCGCATTTTGATTCTCGACAACCACGATGATTTCGGCGGACATGCGAAGCGCAATGAGTTTCGTGCCGGCAAGCGCACGCTGGTCGCCCACGGCGGCACCATGTCGATCGAACATCCCGCCGAATACAGCAAGGAAGCGATGGGCCTGCTGGTCGACTTGGGAATCGATGTGCAACGCTTCTACCAGGCATACGATCGAAAGCTCTACAGCCAACTCGGTACCGCGATGTTCTACGACCGCGGTACTTTCGGCGCAACTCGCATCGTTCCCGGCATGGCGAAGATACCGTGGCCGGAATTCCTGGCCAACTCCCCGCTATCCGAAAATGTTCGCCGCGATATTGTTCGCGTTTACACGGAAAAGCGGGATTACCTGCCTGGTCTCAGCCGTGAGCAGAAGATCGAGAAGCTGCGCAAGACCAGTTACGCGGATTTCCTCACCAGGATTTGTGGCGTCACTCCCGACGCCCTACCTTTTTTTCAGACCTACACTCACGATCTTTTCACTGTAGGAATCGATGCGGTGCCGGCATATTACTGCTATCTCTCAGGCGACGATTACGGGGCCATCAGCTATCCCGGCTTCAACGGCCTGGATCTAGGGACTTCTGAACGCGGGCGGCAGACAGAACCCTATATTTTCCATTTTCCCGATGGCAATGCGTCGATCGCGCGCATGCTGGTCCGCGCGCTCGTGCCTGGCTCAATTCCCGGTCACACCATGGATGATATCGTTACGGCGCGTGCAGACTACAGCCGTCTCGACAATCCGGACTCCGCGGTTCGCATTCGCCTCAACAGCACGGTCGTGCACGTCAGCCATTCCGGTCCGGTGCAATCCGCAAAACAGGTAGAGATTGCGTACGAACGCGGGGGGAAGTTGCAGACCCTGCGTGCGAAGAATTGCGTGCTCGCTTGTTACAACATGATGATTCCCTACCTGTGCCCGGACCTTCCGCAGAAACAAAAGGAAGCGCTGCACTATCTTGTGAAAGCTCCCCTGGTCTATACCCACGTTGCCATTTCAAACTGGACCAGTTTTCAAAAGCTCGGAGTTCACCAGATCGTCTCGCCCGGCAGCTATCACTGTTTCACCATGCTCGACTTCCCTGTAAGTCTTGGTGAATATCATTTTTCTTCCAATCCGGAAGAGCCGATCGTCCTGTTCATGCTCCGCACTCCGTGCAAGCCGGGGTTGCCGGCGCGCGATCAGCATCGCATGGGACGGTTCGAGTTGATGGGCACGCCATTCGCTACTTTCGAGCGCAACATCCGCGAGCAGCTCGGAGCCATGCTGGGCGGGGCGGGTTTCGATCCTGTGCGCGATATTGCCGGCATCACCGTGAACCGCTGGGCACACGGTTATGCGTACTATCCCAACCCGCTGTTTGATCCCGACTGGAAAGAGGGAGAACAGCCGTGGGTGCTTGGACGCAAGCCTTTTGGGCGAATCACGATTGCCAATTCCGATTCAGGCGCCGAGGCCGAGACCGACTGCGCCATTGATCAGGCGTATCGGGCGGTGCACGAAATCGCACTTGGCAGTTAGCATTCAGCCGCGGCGGCGATGCTAGCACGAGAGTGTTTTTATGTCTCTTTCTCGCAGCCCGGGCAGGAAGCGTAATACCAATTTCCTTTGTAGTCGAGTTCTTTAAGGCCCTCGGCCGAGGTGTAGTAGCCGCGAGCTATTTCTGTGCGCACTAGTTCGTAGAACTTGCCAGGGGGTGTTTTGGGATCCGCGGCGCTGAGGGCAGAGAGAAGCTCGTTTTGTTGCGAATCGTTGACGCGTAGAAATTCTTGTGCGTACTTTTCCATCGAGAGCTGCTGCAGGGCTGCAATTCCCGAACGAACGACGGTCTGAGGATCACTGGTTTCCAGCTCTTGCACTGCGGCCTCTCCATAGTAGGCGGCCGCAAGCGTGCGGTGCAGCGGGTCGAGGTTTAACGCCGCCTGGCGAATGCCAGCGGCGGAATCCAGATACAGGTCGAGCCACTGAACCGACTGCGCCAACGCACCCGAATCGGCTTTACCCAACATGATCTCAGTCATGCGGCTCACGATTTTTAATTCCTTGTCCGAGAAAAATCGCGGGCGAAATGGACCGGAACTTGGCTGGACGTACTCTGTCTCGCTGCCTGTCGGAATTGAATGCAGGCTATCGACCTCGCCGAGTGCATGCGACAGATGGTCTTGTGAAGGATAGTAGAGGCCAGGAGGCAGTGGTGGCGCTTCAGCGGGAAGAGCCGCGACAAACTCAGGCGCGATTCCACTGAACCCGGCAATCGCCGCCAGCCGGCCCAGTATCAGCAGCCACTGACGCCGTGTAAGCTCGCCGTCGATTTTGGTCTCGTGCAGGTCCTGCTCACTCACAATTCACCTCGCCGAAACGCCTGCGCAATGTGTTCTCCGGCGCGCGCGGAAATCGCCATGATGGTAAGAGTTGGCTCATAGCAACCCTGGGTCACAAACACAGCGCCGTCGGTGACAAAAACATTTCGCGCATCGTGCACTTTGCAATTGCGGTCCACAACGCTCTTTTTCGGATCATTGCCCATGCGGGCGGTGCCGCATTCGTGGATGTTCTTGCCAAACATACTGAGCTCAGTCTTCGGCGGCGTGACGTCGGTCAGCTTCATCTCGTCGAGAATCGCGCCAACATGCTCGCGCATGGCTTGCGCCATGGCCTTGTCGTTTTCTCCATAACTCGCATTGATGTGAAGCACCGGAATACCCCAGGCGTCTTTCTTGACCGGGTCCAACTTCACGTAATTATCTTCCCGAGGCAGGCATTCACCCTGAGCTTCCATTGCGAAGTAGTAAGGGATTTCCTCGCGCACTCGCTTGCGCCAGTTATCGCCAAATTCGCGCATAAGAAAGGCGTGCCCATAAAGTTCCTGGCTGCCATCACCGTCAAAACGATAGCCCCGAAGAAAATTCTTGTTGCGATCGCGGGTGCCCTCGGCATTTACGTACTTGGGCACAAGGAACCCGGTTGGCCGGCCAACTGGCTCGCGCTTGGAGGAACGCAAGCTGGGGATGAAGCCGCCTGCGCCCTCAATGGTGAAATGGTCCATCAAGTAGTGACCGAGCACGCCGGTTGAATTACCCACTCCATCGGGATGAGATGGCGATTTTGAATTGAGCAGAATGCGCGTGGATTCGAGCGCAGCGGCTGCCAGGACTACAACCCGCGCGTAGGCTTCGCGATGCTGGTGGGTAACTCGATCAATATAGTGGACGCCCTTAGCCCGCCCACTGCGGTCCATAATTAAGTTGCTCACAACAGCATCGCTCACGAGCGTAAATCTCCCGGTCTCGGCCGCCGCGGGAAGCGTGACACAGGGACTGTTGAAGTAGGAAGCGGTGAAGCAACCGCGCGCGCACTGGTCACAATAGTGGCATGCGGGACGGCCGCGATGATCGACGGTTAAATTTGCAACGCGGTCGGGCATCACCCGCCAACCGAACTTACGCTCGATGATCTCTTTTGCCATCGCGCCGCCGCAGGAGAACGCCATTGGCGGCAGGAATTGACCGTCCGGCATTTGCGGCAGACCTTCGCGCGAACCACTCACGCCGATGAAACTTTCGACCAGATCGTAGTACGGTTCCAGGTCTTTGTAGCTGATGGGCCAGTCTTCACCGTAGCCGTCGCGGCTGGCCGCTTTGAATTCGTTGTCGCTGTAGCGATAGCTTTCGCGCGCCCAGCAGAATGTCTTGCCTCCCACCTGGCGGCCGCGGATCCACATGAACGGCTTGTCGGCTGGGAAAGTGTATGGATGTTCCAGGTCATTTACGAAGAACTGATGGCTATACTCATCGCAGGCGTAACACAAGCGCTGGACGGGCTGCGTGCGCAAAAGCTGCTGCTGATTGCCAAAGCCGCGGAATTTCAGCTGATAGGGCCAAACGTGCTCAGTAAAATCGCGGGTCGGAATGCGGGGCGGTCCCGCCTCGAGCATGAGCACAGTCAGGCCGCGTTCAGTGAGTTCCTTCGCAACCCATCCGCCGCTCGCGCCGGAACCGATAATCAAGGTGTCGTAAACTTTTTTGCCCCGGGAAGCCATGAGCAAGATTAAACAGCAAGCAGCCACCGTCGCAAGGCTCAAATTCGGAGCGGCAGGTGCCAATTATCAAAACCTGCCGAAAATTTTCCTTGTGAGAGCAGTGAGTGTACTTTACCATCGAGCGCACTGAATCCTTGAACTAAACCGATTTAATAAAGAGGGCCTATGCAGATCGGCTACGCTTTTTCTCTCGCCAAATATTCTCGTCTTTTTTTTATTTTAGTGTCAGCCGGATTTTGCGCTGCGCAAACTATCACCGTCGACACTTCGCACGAAACCAATCACTTCGTTCCCAACCAGACGCTGGGCGCGGGCATCGACCGCATTCCAGTCCAGGCGATTGACAAGGATTTTGTCCCTGGCGTGCTGCAGAGGGTTTTTGAAGCGGGATGGCAGCCGGTGACATTTCGCCAGAACACGGAACTATTTGTTCAGGCCTGGCACTGGAACCCGAATGGCACATGGAGCGATCCCAGCGGCAAGGGCTACTTTACGGGATCGACTGACTCGACCGGCAATGCTCGCTACTCTTACGGATACGATCTTCCCCATCGCGGCATGACACGCAATGACGGAACCGGCAATGCCGGTTTTTCGCGGCTCACTGACGGCGACCTCAACACTTACTGGAAGAGCAATCCTTATCTGACGAAGAGATGGACGGGAGAGCCCGATTCAGCGCATCCGCAATGGGTCGTGCTCGATCTGCAGCAGTTCCAGTTGGCGGACACGATCCGAATTGCGTGGGCTGATCCTTATGCGACCGATTTTCTCGTCCAATATTGGACCGCTGTCGAAGAACCGATGCACAATCCCGGGCGCGGAGTGTGGAAGACGTTTCCCTTCGGAGATGTTCGTGCCGCCAAGGGTAGAACGCAAACGGTTCGGCTGACGAGTGCCCCGATGCCGGTGCGATATTTGCGAATCTGGATGACGTCTTCGTCGAACACCTGCGATACACATGGCTCCAGCGATCCGCGAAACTGCGTGGGATACGCGATCCGCGAAATCTATTTGGGGACGACAACCGCCGACGGAGTCTTTCACGACATCCTGCGGCACACGCCCGACCAGGACCAGACCGCGACCCAGTGTTCATCGGTGGATCCCTGGCACGAGCCGTCTGACTTAGGGTCGACTAAGCAAGCGCAAGTGGGCTTTGATTTGTTCTTCCAGAGCGGTGTCACCCGCGGGCTTCCGGCGGTAATTCCGGTGGCGATGCTCTATGACACACCAGAAAATGCCGCGGCTGAAATCGCGTTTTTGAAAAAACGCGGATACCCGCTCGCCTATGTTGAACTGGGCGAGGAGGCGGATGGGCAGTTCACGCTGCCGGAGGATTACGCGGAGCTGTACATCCAGGCCGCGCGTGCGATTCACAAAGTCTATCCGGGTCTGAAGCTGGGAGGACCTTCGTTCACCGGAGAGAACCAGGACATCGAAGCCTGGCCGGACGAGAACGGAAAGATGTCCTGGACGGGGCGCTTTCTCGATTATCTGAAATCTCATCATGCGCTCGATGAGCTGTCGTTCTTCTCCTTCGAGCATTACCCGTACGATCCTTGCCGAATTCCGTGGGGCAGTTTGTACGATGAGCCGGAGCTGGTCAGCCACATCATGCAGGTGTGGCGCGACGATGGACTTCCGGACAACGTGCCCATGCTGATTACGGAATCGAATCTCGCTGCAGGGGCCAGCGAAGCGTCGCTGGATATCTTTTCGGCGATATGGCTCGCGGATTATGTCGGCTCGTTCCTGAATAGCGGCGGAAAGGGTCTGTACTTCTTCCATTATTTGCCATTGCAGATGGAGCACGGCTGCAACGATTCGCCGGGCGGCTTCAATCTGTTCACAATCGACAAGGACTATCAAATTCAGCAGCCGCTCGCGCAATTCTTCGCGTCGCAGATGATCAACCTGGAATGGATCAAGTCGCCGGACACCGAGTATCAGGTATTTCCTGCCCGGAGCGACGTCAGCGATGGCGCGGGGCATGCGCTGCTAACGGCGTACGCATTGGAAGGACGGGAAAACGAGTGGTCCGTGATGATTGTCAACCGTGATCAGTTCAACGCGCACCGAGTTCAGGTAGCGTTTGAAAACGGGGGGGCACAGAAAGTAACTTCATTCAGCGGCGAAGTCGCAGTCTCCACGTTTGGACGCGCGCAATATGAATGGCATCCGGCCAGCACGTTTTTCATGGCACATGAGGAACATGCGGCTGAAGACCCGGTGCTGGCGAACACCAAAGGGCGCGCGGACCCGGACGGGCCAATCGTTCACAGCACGTCGAAGGCGTCGCCCGGAAGCGCGTATGAAATTCCCGCCGCCTCAATCGTGGTGCTGCGAGGCAAGCTCGGCCAGTAGCTTGACGGCGGTAAGTTGCAAATCAGTGTGCCGCGGCTGTGAACAGCCTCGCATGCTTTCTCGGTTCGAGCAGCGAGCTCACCGAGTCAGATTTTTTGGCGCCGTGCTTCTTGAGCCAGGCCTGCAAATCACGCCGGCAGGCGGCCGGCATATCGCTGAAGAATAGGCCGGCGCGGCCTTCGCTGTCTGCCCAGATAAAATCGCCATTGGCGTGAACCACCTGTGTGGTCCTCGGCAGTAAAAAGCGCAAGCGAATGCCGCGCATCGGCGCTAAAGGCTCCGCCGCTTGAATCGAGATTCCCTGCTCGGTTAAATCCTGAACAAGCGCGGGGACGGTTCCGGTTGGAAGTTGAAGGTAAGCGAGGGTTTCGGTTTTTGGCCGCGCGGAGGTACGGCGGTCTTCCCGCATAAATCCCTGTGCGGCCCGGAACGAATGCAGCACCTGAAGCAGATCGAGGGGCTTATACAAGACAAAATTCGCGCCCGCCTGAAAAACTTCGGCGATTGGGGTCTCTGCGCCGATCATCCCGAATAGAACCGGCCGCCGGCGCCCGGTCAAGGCTCGTGCCGCGTGCGCGACCTGAACCGCCTGCGGTAGATCGAAATCCAGGATCAGGGCCGAGTGCTGTTCTGACCCCAGGTTTTCGACGGCCTCCGACGCGGACAATGCAATGCGGTACTCGATTCCCAGTTCGGCGAAAGCGGCCACCAGAAGCCTAACTGAAGCCTGGCTCCGGGACATCACCAGCGCGTTAACTTTCATGAGCGCAGCTTAGTTCCGGCGCCCAGCAGCGTAAAGGTCACAGCTGTAATGACCCTCTGGTTACGAAGCTGCACTGCCCTCAAAACAAAGGGGTTGACGGGAGACCCATTGGACGGCCCTTCCCAAACGTAACCCTTTCTAAGCTGCACGCCGGGTCTTCTCCGATGCGGCTGTTTGCCTTTCGGAAAACAGTTCGATCATGACACGGTTGAACGCCGGTATATCAGAGGGTTGGCGGCTGCTTACCCAGTTTTTGTCGCGAACCACTTCCCGGTCCTGCCAGTTCGCACCTGCGTTGCGGATATCGTCTTGAATCGTGTGATAGCTCGTCATGGTGCGGCCACGCACAATTCCAGCTGAGACCAGCAGCCACGGTGCGTGGCAGATGACCGCGATGGGTTTTCCTTGTCGATCCATTTCGCGAACGAATTCCTGGGCGTGGGGTTGGATGCGCAATGTATCGGCGTTTAAAGCTCCTCCGGGAAGTAGAACCGCGTCGAAGTTGTTGGGATCAGCCTCAGCCAAGGTGCTATCTACGTCGAACTGATCGGCTTTATCGAAATGCTTGAATGACTGAATCTTTGCTTTCTTTGGCGCGAACAATGTGATCTCAGCTCCCGCCTGCTGCAGCGCGTTTCGTGGTTCTCTTAGTTCAGCGTCTTCCACTCCGTCCGCCGCCAGAATGGCTACACGCATTCCCTTCAACGTGGTTCCTTGCATCGTTTCCTCCAGGTAGTCTTACGATTTAGTGTTGCGGAAAACCTGTTCTGAATGGATACGGACAAGACTGTATATTTTGGAATGCTCGCATCCGGCGCGCGATAAGATGTCAGCGACCGACGGGGGTTTCCGAAGCTGCAAGTTTCTGCAGTTCGGTGAGTTTGGTCTGAGCTTCGACGGCGTCAGTAGCGTGCGGCGACAGCTGCAGATACATTTGCATGTGCTGGACCGCTCCTTTGTAATCACCGCGACGTGCCAGAATCATTCCGTAGAGATATTCCAATTGCGGCAGCCCATGATGGGGATCGAGGCGAAGCCCGCGCGCAGCGCTGCTTTCGGCTTGAGCGACATTGCCGAGGTTATAGTTGGCGGCAGAATTCAAAAACCAGTAATTAGGCGTCGAGTCTGGCGACAGCTCCACGATATGCTCGGTCGAATCGGCAAGTTCTTTCCACTCCCTCTGCTTGGTCGCCAGAACTGCTGTTTCGATATAGCCTTGGATGAGGCGTGGATCGTCCTCAGTCGCGTGGTGAAACGACTGCTGGGCGCTGGTCACATCGTTCTGTTTCAGTTGCGCAAGCCCCAGTTCCAACCAGGCGAGAGCGTATCGGGGATACACCTCAACTGCTTTCCTGAAATAGTCGCCTGCTGCCGCCCACTTCCCTTTTCGCTCCTGCTCCTGCCCCTTCTCGAACGCTTTCTTAGCTTTGTCGGGCGCGGCCAGCGAGGTGACGCTTACTGTCGCGCCGGCCTCCTGGTTCGGCCCCGAGAAACGATGCAGAATGATGGTGCCGACCCGGATTACCCCGACTTGCTGGTCGCCGAACATTCGCACACGCTGAGAGTCGAACCCTGGTGCTTCGGCATATAACTCACATTCACTCCAGCTTTGAGCGGAGATTGATCCCGGTGGCAGTTGCACCTGCGTGGTTCCATTCTCAGAGACCAAGTTGACCGCGAGGGTAAATCCGCCGTCGTGGTCGACATTGGCGCGAACCCGATCTCTGTTACCGCAATCCAGGATGACGGCCGCCGAATCTGTTGGAGCGGGTGCGCCTTCCCCAGCTATCTTTCCCTCAAGCGTCACCAGTTGCCCCGCGGCAAGGCTTGTTCCTTCGGAGGCCCTGGGTAAAACACCTATGCTGGACGAAGGGACTCCGGCATCGATTTGCGCTAGCAGGCATGTGGGAAGGAAAACAATAAGGAGAGCACCGGCGAGGAACTGCAACTTCATGAGTCTTACCTTTCGATCTTGCGCTGTTTTTCAGATGGTTGTTGAGTGGTGGGGCGAAACTCGCAAAAACACTAAATCCCGAGGGAACAATCACGTAAGGGACGGCGGGAGAAGATTGTACGTCGTTGTACGATTAGCAACAGAAACGTGAAAGCCTGCTGAGCTACTTACGAAAGTAAGTACAAAAATAAATCCGCAACCCGGAAAACTTCGCATAGAATAAATTCAATTTTTACTTGCGTTGCGGAGCCTGCCTCAACGCTTCTTAGGTGTTCGTTGTATCGCTCATTGGGGAATAAATCCGTCTTGTGGCGTGTGCTCCTGGAGTCACGGAGCTGCTGGCCGCACCTCCTCGGAATTGCCGGACTCAGCATCCTCTCGCTTCCTTTGACCCTGCTTTATCCGCTGCCGCTAAAGCTTGTGGTGGACAGTGTTTTAGGAACTCAGCCGCTTCCCCACTGGATGGTAGTAGCGGTTCCCGGCTTGCGCGCACATGGGACATCACTTGAGGCGGCAATTGCCGTTTTGCTGGGCATTGCGCTTCTGGTCAGCGCTCAGGGATTGGCATCCTGGTGGCTGCAGACTTACACCGGCGAAAAGCTGGTGTGGGATTTCCGGGCAAGACTCTTAAATCACGTTCAACGTTTGCCGCTGATGTTCCACGATCGATATGGTGCAACTGATTCGGTGTATCGGATTCAACATGATGCACCTTCGATCCAGTATGTAACGATTCAGGGCCTGGTTCCACTAATGACCGCGGTTTTCACCCTTATGGGCATGATTGTGGTGACCGCCCGCCTGGACCTGCTGCTGTCGCTGGTAGCGCTCATGATCACTCCGATCTTGTTTCTGCTCTCGCTCGGCTGCAGCCGCATCGTTCGCTTGCGCTCACAGACGATCAAGGAACTCGACAGCTCGGCGATGTCGGTCATCCAGGAAGTGATCGGCTCGATCCGCGTGATTAAAGCTTTCGGGCAGGAAACTCGCGAGCACGCCCGCTTCGTGAGACGCTCGGAAAAGAGGATGTCGCAGCAAGTGCGGCTTTCAATTCAGCAGGCGCTGTTTAATGTCCTGATCGGATTAACCATCGCTGTGGGTACGGCCGCAGCACTCTATATTGGCGTACAGCATGTGCGGGCAGGGATTCTGACCATCGGCTCCTTGCTGATGATCATGGCCTACATCGCCCAGGTATATCAGCCGCTGCAAACCCTTACCTCCAAGGTAACAGACCTGCAAGTCTGGCTCGCCAGCCTGGACCGGGCGTTTCTGCTGCTTGACCAAGAGCCGGAAATAGCCGAAGTCCCTGGTGCGCGGAAACTTTCGGCGGCCAGAGGAGATTTTGAGTTACGCAATGTGAGCTTCACCTACGAGAATTCAGGGCGGGGCCTGGAAGATATCTCGTTGCAGATTCCAGCGGGCAAGAGAGTCGGGATCGTCGGGGCTACCGGAGCGGGTAAAACTACGCTGCTGAATCTGTTGATGCGGTTTTACGATCCAACTTTGGGCGAGGTTCTGCTCGACGGGCGGGACATCCGCGAATATCGCATCGCGGATTTGCGCAAGCAGTTTGGAGTCGTTCTGCAGGAGCCGGTGCTGTTCGCGGCCAGCATAGCTGAAAACATCGCCTATGGAAAACCGGACGCCAGCGATGACGAGATCATTGCTGCTGCCAAAGCCGCCGCCTCTCACGATTTCATCCTGGACTTGCCGGAAGGCTATGACACCTTGGTAGGCGAGCGCGGATCGAGGCTTTCCGGAGGAGAGCGTCAGCGGATCTCGCTGGCTCGTGCCTTTCTCCGCAACAGCCCCGTTCTGATCCTCGATGAACCCACGAGTTCCGTGGATGTTCACACCGAAGCCGCAATCATGGAAGCCACGGAAAGATTGATGTCAGGCCGCACCACATTTATGATCGCGCATCGCCTGAGCACGCTGAAAAGCTGCGACATCGTGCTGGTGCTAGACCAGGGCAGGCTGGTTGAAGTCAGGGAGTGTGCACCAGAGCCCTGGGTCCAAGCAGCGGGAACCTAAATCCGCAATTTCCTGTAAGCCAGCCTGAACCCTTCAATGCGATGTGAGGTTCACTCGTAGCTGGTTGTGCATGGGGTGTATGGCGTAGCCGAACCTGAGTCGAACCCGTTGATGACCGACTCCTGATTGAGTACCATGCTTCCGCCCTGGTTCACATAGTACTTCCAGTCATACAGCCCAATTCCGTATCCCAGGCTAAAAACCTCCTCGTAGGCGCAGTTGCCGTAGCTGGAATCGCAGCTGTACTTGTATGTGAAATATCGCGTCTTGATGCTGCCCAGGTTGCCGCCGGTGTTAACCATTGTGGGAGGCGAGATGCTGTTAACCACATAACCCAGATTCTGCGTTTTCGTCGGTTGGCAATTTCCATAGAAGGTGTAGTTGGTGTTTGCCGAGGAGACCTTGATCGAACCTCCCGACTTCTTCACCGGAACGCAACGCTTGGACATTGGCAGATCGGTGTTGAAGCGCTTGAACGAGGTCGGGTCCGTCCAGCTGAGTTCGGTGGTGCGGTCGTAGACGTAGTTTGAGTCAAAAGCCTTGATGTCCCACGGATAGCCGATGGAGCTCTTTGTCCACAGGAATCGTCCCGAGGTTGCGAAGTTTGATCCGAGATCCGGGGAAATATCAGTGTAAACAGGATTCGCATTGCCCGGCCCCATGTAGTGATCCAGCCGGTTCGGATAACCCATAGTGAAGTAATTCAGCATGTCCTCGGTTCCGGACGGACATAATTCCTGCGTTTGGGCGAAAAGAGCAGGAGATGCGAGCAGACACAAAATTGCAGCGAATACAAATTTCAAGGAAGTGGCCTCCAGCGATGTTGCTCAGCAGCGACAAGCGGGGTTACACAGAAGATTGCTCCGTTTGTGGCAGGCCCGACTTGATGGCTTAGCTGCTTCAGAACGGCTGTGAACTGGCTTTTTCTCGGCTGTGAGTACCTGAATCCTAGAAGGAAAGGTTTGTACACTCAATGAATTTTGAAGAAAATTCCCGAAAAAGATGGAGGAGTTTGGTGGAGCTAGTAGAGATCGCCATCGCTCTGTTTTGAGGGACTTACCTGCTCTTTGCGGGGTCGAAATGAAATTGGGACTTGTACAACTTTGAGGCATTTTGAACATGGTTTGTACGGTTGTTGTCGGCGACTGGTTGCAGATCAATAAATGCTTCGATACCGTGGCGAATTCTTGCCATCATTCTAAGTGCTCCTGGTTTCCCTGCGTTTCAAAATGCATATGCAGGGCGCATCACCGGCGCGAAAGTCAACCAATAGGCATTGTGAACGAGATTAATTATGACCATGCGATACCCAACTAGACTTCATTTGACAGCCTGACCTCCTGCACCTTCGTAACCCCACTCAGAGCGGAAATCACGAATGTGTGTGATCACAGTCACGGACTCGTCTTCCTACACTTCATATAGTTTCGATATATCGAAACTATGCAAGTGTATCAGGTCAGATTGGAGATCAACATAAAACGGCTTCATAAACCGTCAATCGGAGGACACATGCGACGGACTTTTTCATCTTTCATTGTTCTTGCGCTGTTCGGGCTTCTGCTGGGATCCGTACCTGTTCGCGCCCAGAGCCTCAACGGTAAAGAGCTGTACCGCAACAACTGCAAAGTCTGCCACGATCAGGGATCCCCCAATGGGCGATATGCGCCCATGACCCTCACTCAGGAGCAGTGGAGGAGTTTTTTCAAGATGAAATTCACTCCGATGCACAAAAACCTGGCGCATCCGAAGACCGGGACCAAGCTGTTCGAGCAGCTGACTCCTGAACAGATTAAGGCCATTCAACGGTTCGCGATCGACCATGCGGCGGATTCCGAACAACCCGCCACGTGCGGATAGAAGGAATGCAGAAAGGAATTGAGGCGAATCTATGTGTAAATTCTTATTTACTTCCATCATTCTCGCGTTAGTACTGATGTCCACCAGTTTCGCTCAGAATACGTCGGCGGGAGTACCGGCCCAACAATCACCTGCGGCCAGCGACGACAGTGCGCAATTGCGGCAGGAACTCGAGCAAATGAAGAAGCAAGTTGCGTCGCTTGAGGAGCGGCTCGCGGCACAAGAGAAGGCGGCGCAAGCGAAGCCTGCAGAAGAAAAGAAGACGGAGGAAGCGAAACCTCAGGCGACAGCGGATCAGCCAACCACGGCTGAACTAGCGGCTGAGGTGAAAGATCTTGACCATCGCGTTTCTCAAACCGAAACGCGCTCGGGTCTGGATCGGATCAATTTCACCGGTGATTACCGTTTCGAAGCCCATTCGATCTGGGGAAGGGTGCCGGCGCACTATGACGGCATGCAGCTGCAAAACCTGATGGTCAAGACTCTCTGGTTGTTCGCGCCTGCGAGCCAGGGAGGATTAGGGATGGCATTCGATCCCAGCCTGCTCGGCCAGATGACGCCCACGCAATTCGGTGGCTTCCTCGGCCAGCAGGTGCAACAGAACTACAGCCAGTATCAATACTTCAGCGGCCGATTGACGTTCCCGCAGCTGAAACAGTCAGTTGGGCAGTTCTCGCCCCAGATGCAACAAATGTTAACGAACTACCTGGCGCAGGCCCCCGGCGTCCTGCAACCGGCGTATACGAACAACACGGATATCCTCTACACCAACCGTCTGCGCCTCAACCTGGACTCAAGGATCAATGACGATCTCAGCGTCTCGGCCCGGTTGAGCATGTACAAGGTGTGGGGTGATTCCACTGGGGTGCAAGTATTCGATGGCCAGCCAACGTCGTTGAACATCGATGGCACAACTGCCGGCGTCCCAAATGGAGACATGGTTCGAGTGGAGCGAGCCTATTTCACCTGGAACCACGTCGGCGGATCGAACCTGTATCTATCAATCGGACGGCGACCATCGACGGATGGGCCTCCGCTGAACTTCCGCCAGGACGAGCCGCGTGGGGGAACGCCCTCTGGAGCGCTCATTGATTATCAATTCGATGGCATCACCATCGGATATCACTTCAACGACAAGATGGTCTGGCGGCTCTGCTATGGCGTCGGCTATCAATCGGGATTCGGAAATGGGAATATCCTGAAGTCGCCGGCCGACCGGCTGAAAGACACCCACCTGCTAGGCGCCAACCTGGATCTCTACACAACCGACAACACGCTGCTGCAGATGACGTTCGCCCATGCTTTCAACGTGACCGACGGATTCAACGGCCTGATGGTATTGCCTGTGAACCCGGTGACCGGAGATCAGGTGAATGCTCCTGTGGTGATGCGGTATACGCCGTCGGCTAACCTGGGTTCAATCAACTTGTTAGGGGTGAACCTGAATCGTCAGTTCAAGTCGGTTCAACTCTATCTAAGCGGCAACTACTCCGGTACTCGACCGAACGGAATCACAACCCCATTTGGTGGCCTGATGTCGAATCCGTTTGAGACGCCCGTCAATCACAACGGCGGCATGGTGCTCGCGGGACTGCGCTACAGCTTTCCGCAAGACGATGGCCGCACCAAGATTGGCTTCGAGTTCAATCACGGCTCGAAGTATTGGTTCAATTTCGCCCAGGCCGAAGACGACATCATCGCGCCGAAGACTGACACGCGCGGCGATGTTTATGAATCCTACCTCACGCATCGTTTCTATGACCGCTTGATCGTGAAGCTGGGATACATCCACTACAACTACAACTACTCGGGTTCGGGATGGCACGTTGGCGCGCCACAGGATCTGGACACGCTGGCCATTCTCGGATTCCCGACTTACAAGTCTGCATCGATGCTCACCCTGGGGACAACGGTGCGCTTTTGAGTCACGCAAGGTTGGGGACTGGTCATGACCAGTCCCCAGGCCGCAACGCCGGAAGGAAAGTATGGCGATCAGGGTCACAAGGCGCGGGTTCCTGAAGAGTTCGTCGCTGGTGGCGGCGTTTGCGGGAGCGGCGGGCCAAAGCTTGCAAGCTGAGCCGCATCCGCCAACCTGGCGCGGCGATAAGCGCGTCGAACAGATCGCCACGAATTGTGAGATGTGCTTCTGGCGATGCGGCGTGATGGCGGAAGTGGCTGACGGCAAGGTTTTAAAGCTCCAGGGAAACCCTCATCATCCGTTAACTAAAGGTAAACTCTGTGCACGCGGGAATGCAGGAACACAGCTTCTATACGATCCCGACCGCCTGAAGTACCCATTGATTCGGACCGGACAGCGCGGCGAAGGCAAGTTCAGGCGAGCATCGTGGAACGAAGCACTCGATGTCTTCGCCGAGCGGCTCAAAGAACTAAAACAGAAGTACGGACCGGAAAGTGTTGCCTTTTTTCCGCATGGAGTCGGGGCGGGTTTCTTCGGCACTCTGATGAAAGCCTATGGAACTCCGAATTCCGCTGAGCCCGCGTTTGCGCAGTGCCGTGGACCGCGAGATGTCGGGTATCAGCTGACCTTCGGGCGGCCGGTGAATTCCCCCGAACCGGTCGATTTGGAAGAATCCAAATGCATTGTTTTGATCGGCAGCCATATCGGCGAAAACGTTTTCACGTCGCAAGTCACGAACTTTATAGCGGGCTTGCAGCAGGGCGCCAGGCTGATCGTTGTCGACCCACGCTTTTCGACGGCTGCGTCGAAAGCTGATTGGTGGCTGCCGATCAAGCCAGGCACCGATCTGGCTTTGCTGCTCGCGTGGATGAACATTCTTATCGCAGAAAACTTCATCGACAAAGATTACCTCGCACAGTATGCGACTGGACTGAAAGAACTCACGGAACATGTGAAGGGCTTCACGCCGGAGTGGGCCGAAGCAATCACCGAAATCCCTGCGGCGCAAATTCGCGAAACCGCCCACGCCATGGCGGAGGCCAAACCAGCAGTCGCAATCCATCCCGGGAGACATGTGACCTGGTACGGCGACGACACTCAGCGCGCCCGAGCCATGGCAATCCTCAGTGCGCTTCTCGGCGCTTACGGGCGCAAGGGCGGGATGTTCCTGCCCTCTAAACTGAAACAAGGCCGCATCGCGCTGCCGGCATTTCCTGATTCAGAGCGTGGTCGCGCCGATGGCGGCGGAAGCAAGTATCCGCTGGCGAGTGAGGAATCCCAGGGACTCACGCAAGGTCTAATTGAGGCGACGCGAACAGCGGACCCGTATCCGATCAAAGGCTGGGTGGTCTACGGACAAAACGTCTTAGAGAGTATTCCGCAGCGACAGAACACGCTGGCAGCGATCGAACACCTGGAATTTCTTGCCGTCGTGGATGTGCTTCCCGTTGAGCAGACGAAATACGCCGATCTTGTTTTGCCCGAGGCGACATACCTGGAACGCTACGATCCGCCGGCGATCGTCACCACCGCAAAGCGTCCTTTTGTGGCCATCCGGCAACCGGCAATCGAGCCCCTGTGCCAATCCAAGCCGGGCTGGTGGATTGCCAAGCAAATGGCTACCCGGTTGGGATTGAGCGACTACTTCCCGTGGAATGACCCTGATGACCACCTCTCGCGCTTGATCCAGCCGCTGGGGATCAACATGGCTGAGCTGAAATCGCTGGGCGCAGTCTCGTTCGATGGACATCCTTATATAGAAGACAGGGCAGAAGCCGACGGGCCACTCTTTCCCACGCAGAGCGGCAAGATCGAGTTGTTCTCGTCGGTATTAAACGATTTGAAATTCGATCCACTGCCCAAGTTCACAGCACCTGCTGAGCCCCCACCGGGCTACTTGCGGCTGATTTACGGGCGTGCGCCGATGCATTCGTTTGCTCGGTCTGAGAACAATTCCTGGCTTGACGATCTTATGCCTGAAAACCAGGTATGGATTCATTCGGAAATCGCATCGCGATTTGGCGTGAAAAACGGACAGAAGATCATTTTGGAAAATCAGGACGGAGTCAAAAGTCTGCCGATTGGGGTGCGCGCAACCGAGGCAATCCGCAAGGATTGCGCGTATATGGTTCATGGTTTTGGAAGCCAGGCCAGCAGCCTGCATAAGGCATACCGGAAAGGCGCTTCGGATACGCAGCTGATGACTCGAATTGCGGTGGACCCAATTATGGGAGGCACGGGCATGCGCGTGAACTTCGTGCGAGTGGCGACCAACACTGGGGAAAGGAGTTAAGAAGTGGCACGTTACGCGATGGTCATCGATGCGGAACGCTGCGTAGGGTGCCAGTCCTGCACTGTCGCGTGCAAGTTGGAATGGGATGTGCCCAACGGCTTTGCTCGCACTCGCGTCCGCCAGACAGGCGTTGTCGGCACATTCCCCAGGCTGGCCACATCTTTTTATGTGTCGCAGTGCAACCATTGCGATCGTCCGACGTGCATACCAGCTTGCCCGACGGGCGCAACCTATCAGGACGTAAATGGAATTGTCAGAATCAATCGTGACCTGTGCATTGGTTGTGGAGCTTGTGTCGCCGCATGTCCTTACGACGCACGCTACATAAATCCGAGCAACGGAAAGGCAGACAAATGTGATTTTTGCTCCGACCGGCTGGAGAGAGGGCTGGAGCCCGCATGCGTTGCCACTTGTCCCGCGCATGCGAAGATTTTCGGAAATCTTGAGGATCCAGGGAGTGAAGTATTCCGGCTCGTGTACCGCGGGGAAGCTCGCCGGATGGAAACTGCCAGCATCGCAATCGGCCCAAATGTATATTACAAGGGCAAGCCGGAGCTCACCAAGCTCGCGTTGGCGAGTTTTGCTCCGCACTCGCCACGCATCATTGCGCCCGCGCGGATCTGGAGCACATTCTTAAACAAGCTGGTGCTTTTAGCGGTGGGTGCGACGTTCCTGGGCCAAGCCGTGGCGTTCTTCCGCCAGCTGTCATCTGGCGAAAAGCAATTTGAGGATTGAGCATGAATGCATCCGCAATTCCAGTGCTGACTACGTCTCTGACCGCTGAGCAAGCCGCCGAAATGGCGCAGCGGCACATCAAGAAGCATCACGTGGCTATTGTTCTGCTTCATTGGTATAACGCCCTCACGTGGCTTTGTGAACTGTCCACCGGCGCGGCCTTGATCGTGTCTCCCCGTTATCGCTTTGTTCCCTTGTGGTACTTGCAGATGATGGAAGGCATTTTTGGCTCGCGCGCCAACATGCTCAGGTTTCATATTGCAGTTGGCCTCACCTGGATCACGGTCTTCTCGGTTTATGCAATTTTCGGATTTCGCAACTACCTGCACGTGGAAGTTTTGCAACACGAAATCGGCCTTGACAAAGATGATTTGCACTGGCTGAAGGCAAGGACCGCCAGGCTCCTGGGACACGACAAAGAAGCCCTCCCCCCGCAGGGCGTGTACAACGCCGGGCAGAAGCTGTTTGCTCTTCTCGTCTATACGACGGTGCCGATCATCATGTTTACGGGCTTGATTATGACCTTCCATTGGTTTGGTGCAACCGTCGTTGCCTGGGCGATGATCCTGCATTATTTTGCCGCCGGCATGGTCGTCTCCGGGTTGATGATCCACGTCTACATGGGAGCCGTGTTCCCGGAGGAGAAGCCTGCGTTTTATTCCATGATCACCGGCACGGTAAACGAACTTTACGCCTATCAACATCATTTCAAGTGGTGGCGGGAAGTGAAGATGCAGGAACAGCAGTGGCGCGAGGGGTTACGGGCCAAAGAGGAACGCCGATCGGCTGAGAAGACAGCCGAGTCCGATCCGCTCATGACCCCGAACTCAACTTCAGGAGAGGCAGAGTAGTTGCAAATTAATTCATAAGACAAAGAGTATGCCCGGCGAGCGCTCAAATCCGGAAAGACTGCCCAGAGAGAACGAAATTTTTGAACGGCAGGTCCTGATCTGCAAGGCATTCGCGAATCCTGTACGCCTTCATATCTTGGATTTGATTGCGGTCAGGCCATGCGCGGCATCAGAGCTTCAAGAAAGACTTTCGATCTCGAAGGCCAATCTATCGCAGCACATGACGGTGCTGAAGTCGGCGGGGGTGGTGGCAACCCGTCGCGAAGGCAAGCAGGTTTTCTTCTCGTTGGCCATCCCCGAGGTGAAGCAAGCCTGCCATCTGATTCGCGATGTTCTGCGCGCGCAGATTCGTAATGAACGTGAGCTGGCCGTTTAGCGGCCCTTCTTCTCCAAATCGTCAATCCAGGTCATGGCGCGAGTCGCTGAGGGCAATCCCAGTGTTGTGATGGCGAGAAGCGCCACGTGATGAATCTCATCAGCAGACACTCCGGTTGACCTGGCGTTTCGCACAGCCGAATGGGTTGCGCCTTCGAGCCCTGCGCCTATCGAAAGCGCGAGCTTCACCAAGCGGCGTGTTTTCTCATCAAGAGGACCGGCTTCATGGCAAAGCTCACCGAGCTGATTGAACGTTTTCCAGATCTCGGGATACCGTTTGCAAAACTGGTTCACTGGTTTTGGCAAGGTCTCGTTCATGTCATTGCACTCCCTTCTTCTACACTGAAAGCCGTTTTCCACCGCGAATTTGTGCTCGCAGAACATCGCGAATCAGATGGCACGCGCTCTTCACTTCTGGCATGGCCAAGGAAAAATAGACAGCCTTGCCTTCGCGACGGGCAGCCACAATGCCGGCGCCTTTGAGCACGGCAATATGCTGAGACAGATTGGCTTTCGAAATTCTCAATTGTTTCTGCAATTCAGAAGCAGCCCAGTCGCGCTTGCCGAGCAAATCCAGCATGCGCAGTCGAGTGGGATTGGCGAACGCTTTGCAGATTTGCGCCTGCCGTTCGAACACCTCGGCCTGCAGCGAGGCTGGATGTTTGTTTGCTTTTGCCATCATGACCGCGTATTTCTTTGCAAAACGGCAATGATAGCAAAGCTCTTTGTAACTACAGGCTGCTCGTTTTCGCGTGGTATGGTTGTGACGTGCGTAGCGATATTGAAGAAGCCGTCCGTCTGCTGAAGTCTGAGGACCCGGACTCCATGGAGAGAGCTCTCGCCCTTTTGCAGCAGACGGTCTTTTCCTTCAGCATGCGGGTGTGTAATCAACGCGAGGACGCGGAAGATACGATGCAGGAGGTGCTGGTCAAGTCGGTGTCCGTGCTCCCAAAATTTGAAAGTCCAAAAGCTCTGATTGTGTGGCTCTACAAGGTGGCGAAAAGCCGTTGCCTGATGAGCCGGCGCAAGAGCAAATTCGCGCCCAAACACGAGCTGTCGCTGGAAGAACTGATGCCCGACCGTTCGGAGCTCGCGAAACTGAGCGACAAGGGCATGCTTAACCCTGAAGCTTTCGCAATCCGAAGCCAGGAAGCTATCTGGTTGCGTGCGGCGATTCAAAAGCTCCCGCCACAATACCGAATCGTTCTTGTCTTGCGTGATATGGAAGGACTCACAGACGCAGAGGTTGCGGAAATCACGGGCTTGCGCCCGGGCACAGTTCGGGTTCGGCTGCACCGTGCGAGATTATTTGTGCGTAAGGAGCTCATGAAACAGCTCAGCCGAAATGGCGAGCGGCGCAACGTACCTGCTGCGAAACTACCAGAGCTTCGGCCTCAGCGATGCAAAGCGATGTTTGCTGAGCTTTCGAATTATCTTGACGAACAATTAGACGATTCGCTTTGCGAGGAACTCGAAAAGCATATGGAAGGTTGCGAACCATGCAAGGCATTTCTCGCCAGCTTGCAAGCGACGATTGAGCAATGCCGAGAAATGCCGCCGGATGCTCCGAATCGCACCACGGCCACCGTCTTAAGGCAGCAAATCCTCGCTTCTTATCAGCAACTTACGACCTAAGCACCTAAGTTCACCCAACGCAAAAAAAATCCTGTAACAAAATCCAGCCGTTTGCATTTATTCGTGTGCTCTTCAAGAGAGTGCGATCAGGGGGCAATCATGATTACAGCAAAGGTCGAACTTACTCAACCCTTCAAACAGCAGCGCCAGTTTGTTGCGCAAAGCGGTGGCGGCCATTCGCTGCTGATTGACGATGCGGCCGGAGGCACAGGGCCAAAGCCGATTGAGCTGGTCGCGATCGGGCTAGCCGGATGCACGGCCTTCGACGTTATTACGGTGCTTCGGCAGAAGTATCACCAAAAGGTCACGGGATACGAAGTGCGCGTCGAAGCAGACCAGGCTGATCGTCCGCCTCAGATTTTCACGGAAGTCCGAATCCATCATGTGGTCACTGGCTTCGATATCGATGTGGCGGCTTTGGAGCAAGCCATTCATCTTTCAGAGGAGAAGTATTGCTCGGTCGGGGCGATGATTCAGAAGACCGCGGCTCTGCGTACGACCTACGAAATCGGCGAGGAGAAAATAGAGTGGCTTAAGCCGCTGCAGGTAGCCGGAGTCCAAAGTTGAAAACCGCCGCCAAGATTGCTTTGAGCTTGCCTTTCGTGCTTTTGCTGGAGTGTGCGGTTGCGGGCCAGCAAACCTCCGAGGCATCGCCGCTGACGTTGCATCAAGCGGTACAGATCGCGCTGGAGAAGAACCCAATCCGCAAAGCAGCGATGGCCGACACAAAGGCGACGGCTGCTGATATTGGACTGGCGCGCTCCGCTTTCTTGCCGAAACTGACGTTCTCGGAAACAGCCACTCGCGGAAACGATCCTGTCTACGTTTTCGGAACCAGACTGCGACAGCAACGTTTCACCACCGCTGACTTTGCTCTGAACCGCCTGAGTACGCCGCTGCCGTTAGGAAATTTCAGCACGAGGTTTGGAGCAAACTGGACTCTTTTTGATTCGTTCTCCGCATGGCACCAGATGAAAGGTGCTCAAGAGATGAACGAGGCGTCTGCGCACCGGCTACAGCGCACAGACCAGGAAATCGTCTTCCATGTCATCAGTGCGTACTACAACCTGCTGCTGGCCAACAAACAGATGGAGGTCGCGAATCAGGCGCTTAAAACCGCGCAGTCCATCACCGATCGCAGCCAAACCAGATTCGAGTCGGGGCTGGTGGTCGAATCCGATTTGCTTAGTGCAAAAGTGCGTTTGGCTTCTCGGCAACAGGAACTCATTCGGGCGACTGATAACGCGTCCTTCGCACAAGCGGAACTGAATACCGCTTTAGGCACGGCTTTCGATTCACTTTACAGCCCCGCAGAAGCGCTCGCAGAACGAGATCTCCCCATGCCTGATCTGACCGAAGCTGAGAAAAATGCGCTTCAACTACGTCCCGATCTAAAGCAGATAACTTCCGAAAACTCCGCGCAGGAGCAGCGCGTGGCAAGCGCGAAGTCGTCATTCGGGCCTCGCCTGAACGCATTTGGAGACTGGGAATTCGACAATCCCACGTTCTTGGCTGGCGGAGGCGGCAATAACTGGGTTGCAGGAGTGGAGCTGCAGCTTGATCTGTTCGAGGGCGGCGCAAAGCGGGCGCAGCTTTCTCGCGAACGCGCGTTAGCTGATCGTGCCGGCGCGATCAAGCGGAGCGCAGAGGACAAGGTGCGGCTGGAAGTTCGCCGTGCGTACTACGATCTGGACGCGAGCCGCAAACAGGTGGAGGTTGCACGTGCAGCAATTGCACAAGCAAACGAAAGCCTGCGCATTGATCAGAACCGCTACGAGAGCGGCCTGATCACGATTACGGATTTTCTCGGCGTGGAAGAGGCGGCCCGCCGGAGTCAAACCGATTACTGGGATTCTGTGTATCGCTCCCATATCAGCTATGCCGCGCTGGAACTTGCCACTGGCACTCTCAGCGCCGATTCGCCCGTGGTGACACCATGACAAGCAAACACGCATTTCTCTTTTTCACTTTGGCCGGCGCAGTCGGAGCGCTTAGCGCATGTTCGTCCGAACGTAATGTGCCGGCCAGCGCGCCCGAAACTGTACGCAACGTTGCTGTCATCACCGGGCGCACCTCGAACCTGCCCGATCTGCTGGAAGCAGTTGGAACGGTCCATGCAGCCCAGATGAGCCAACTTGCCAGCCAGGTGATGGGCACAATTGTTGAAGTGCGTGTTCGTGAAGGTGATTCCGTCAAGCGCGGTGAAGTGCTGGCGATCATTGACGATCGAGAACCAAAAGCTGCAGTCGATCGCGCGAGTGCTGCAGAAATGGCGGCAGAGCAGGAAATCGCGGCTGCGGAGTCGGAACTGGCATTGGCGGAGTCAACGCTCAACAGATATCAGAACCTTTACCAGAAGAAATCCGTCAGCCCGCAAGAGTTCGACGAGGTCAAAACCCGTGAGCAGGCGGCGCTTGCGCGGAGAGATCTGGCGCGCGCGAGCCAGGAGCAGGCAAAAGCTGCGCTGGCACAGGCGCGAACTGGGCTTGAGTACACACGCATTCGTGCGCCATTCGATGGACTGATTACCGAAAGAAAACTCGACCCCGGCGCGATGGCGAGTCCGGGCCTGCCGATCCTTTCGGTAGAAGACATAAGCCGCTACAGGCTCGAAGCCACGGTGAATGAGAATGACCTTCATTACGTTCATTTAGGACAGCCGGTGCCCGTCTCGATAGATGCGCTGGGCAGATCTGAACTGAAGGGCCGAGTTGCTCAGATCGTGCCCGGAGCCGATCCGGCGAGCCGAAGTTTTTTGATCAAGATCGATTTACCAGGACAATGGCAAGTGCGTTCGGGGCTCTTTGCGCGAGCACAATTCTCGCGTGGAGAAAAGCAATGCTTGACCGTTCCACAAACGGCGGTCATTCAGCGCGGTCAGCTTCAAGGTGTGTACGTGCTTGATGAAACCAATCTTGCCGCTCTCCGGTATGTCACGCTTGGCAAACCAGCCGGAATGCAGGTCGAGATTCTTGCTGGACTTCAAGACGGCGAGCGAATCGTTTCCAATCCGGGTGAACTGGAACTGAGTGGCAAGCGCATTGAGGCTAAGCCATGAGCGATTTGCAGCTCAAATTCGGGGAGCCGCAGCGCCTTCGCTTTGCGGGACGCATCGCGCGCGCGTTCATTGACTCGAAGCTTACGCCGCTTCTGATCCTGACCGCCCTGCTTCTCGGAGCCCTGAGTGTCTGGCAGACGCCCCGCGAAGAAGAGCCGCAGATCGTCGTTCCCATGCTGGATGTATTTGTACAGATGCCCGGCGCTTCCGCGGAGGAAGTCGCGCAACGAGTTTCCACACCCATGGAGAAGCTCCTGCGCGAAGTGCCTGGCGTGGAGTACGTGTATTCGATCAGCCACCCCGGCGTGAGTCTGCTAATTGTGCGATTTTACGTGGGCACCAAACAGGAAGACGCAGTTGTCCGAACTTATAACAAGCTGTATTCCAATTTTGATCGGGTTGCGCCGGGAGTGTCGCCGCCTGTTATCAAAAGCCGCTCCATTGATGACGTCCCGATCATGGCGCTGACCCTGTGGGGCAAGAACTACGACAGCTATCGACTGCGCCGCATCGCCGGCGAACTCGAGTATTCGCTCAAAGAGATCGATGACGTTTCCGAGACACAAATCATCGGCGGACAACCACGCACAGTCCGCGTCGTTCTCGATACCGAGAGGCTCGCCGCTTATGGCCTGACTCCCGGTGCGGTTGTCGACCGCTTGCAACAAACAAATACCCGCGGGCAAGTAGGCAGCTTCGCGCGAGACAATCGCGAGTTTCAGGTTGAGGCAGGTCTATTTTTTTCCAAGTTGGACGATCTAAGAGCGGTTGTACTTGGAACCCATGCAGGGCGTCCGGTTTACCTGCGAGATGTAGCTGAAAAACTGGAAGACGGCCCGGCAGAACCCGACAACTATGTCGTATTTGCCAACGGCCGCGCCACTTCAGCCAGTGGCGCTGGTGCGGAATATCCCGCAGTTACGATCACGCTTGCCAAACGCCGCGGAACTAATGCGACGTTCATTTCTGAGCGCGTGCTGCAAAAACTTGACTCACTTCGCGGATTCCTGTTGCCGCGCGATCTGAATGTCACAATCACCCGTAATTACAGAGAAACCGCAAAAGATAAATCGAACGAATTGCTCAAGCACCTGTTTATTGCGACGTTGTCAGTTACTTTGCTGGTCGCGCTTGCGCTAGGCTGGCGCGAATCGGGCGTGATATTGCTTGCTGTGCCGGTGACCCTGGCGTTGACGCTGGCCATCTTCTATCTGTATGGGTACACGCTGAATCGCGTCACCCTGTTTGCCCTCATCTTCTCGATCGGCATTCTGGTTGACGACGCCATTGTTGTCGTAGAAAACATCATTCGCCATTTTCGCCTGCCCGAATGTCGCGGGAGACCTTTGGCGGAAATTGCCGCCGAAGCGGTTGAGGAGGTTGGCAATCCCACGATTCTCGCGACATTTGCCGTCATCGCAGCCATTCTGCCCATGGCATTCGTACGCGGCCTCATGGGGCCGTATATGCGTCCGATTCCCGTCGGCGCATCGGCTGCGATGATGTTTTCGCTGATTGTTGCGTTTGTAGTTTCTCCATGGGCAGCGTTGCGCCTGCTGGGGAGGGGAGCGTGTCATCGTGAGCTTCACGAATCTGAGGGCTGGACAACGAAGCTCTACCGCCGTTTGATGAACCCACTCATTCAAGTGCCACGCCTGCGCTGGTTGTTTCTGGGTGGGATTGTCGTACTGCTTCTGGCGGCGATCGCATTCATTCCGCTGGAATGGGTGCGAGTAAAAATGCTGCCGTTCGATAACAAAAGCGAGTTCCAGGTCATTATTGACATGCCTGACGGAACTCCATTGGAGCAGACGACGCATGTCGCCCAGGCGCTCGGGACATATCTTGCACATCAGCCAGAGGTCACCAATTATCAGATTTACTCCGGCTCGTCAGGGCCCTACAACTTCAATGGACTGGTTCGTCATTATTATTTACGCCATCAACCCAACCAGGCCGACATCCAGGTGAATCTTGTGTCGCGTCATGATCGCAAGGCCCAGAGCCATGAGATCGCTCGCCGCGTCCGCCCCGAGCTGGTGAAAATTGCTGAACCGTTCGGCGCCCGAATCAAAGTTGCCGAAGTGCCGCCTGGCCCGCCTGTGCTTGAAACGCTGGTCGCTGAGGTGTACGGTCCTGATCAAAAAGGGCAATTACAGCTCGCCTCACAAGTAAAGAAAATATTTCGGACGACTCCCGGCGTGGTGGATGTGGATTGGTACGTGGAGGATCCGCAGACCAAATATAACTTGAAAGTCGATCCGGACAAGGCCGCGCTACACGGAATCTCCGCAGCCGACGTTACGCGCACACTGCAGATTGGACTTGGCGGCGCCAGCGCCGGCCTTCTGCACGACCCACAATCTCGCGAGGATATTCCCATCGAGGTTCGCCTTGCCCGGGCCGACCGCTCAGGAATAGAGAATTTGCAGGAGTTAAAACTTCCCACGCCCGATGGCTCGCAAATCGCACTGCAAGAGATCACGAATTTGCATCAGACCACGATCGATACCAGCGTCTACCGCAAAAATCTTCAGCCTGTGGTCTACGTAACCGGCGACGTTGCCGGTGAGGAAGAGAGTCCTGTGTACGCCATCATGAAGATGAGCGACGCAATCGACAAAATCAACCTCCCGGACGGCTACGGTGTGAAGCAATACACGGGCACGGGCACGACCATGCCCGAACGCTCAGACCATTTTTCGATGAAATGGGATGGCGAGTGGCACATCACGGTTGAAGTGTTTCGTGACCTGGGGCTGGCTTTCGCAGTCGTACTGATTCTGATTTATGTGCTCGTCGTCGGCTGGTTTGGATCATTCAAGACACCACTGGTCATCATGGCCCCAATTCCGTTGACTTTAGTCGGAATTCTTCCAGCACACACGTTGATGGGTGCATTCTTCACCGCAACATCAATGATCGGATTCATTGCCGGCGCTGGTATTATTGTGCGGAATTCGATCATTCTGGTTGACTTCATCGAACTGCGCCGCTCGCAGGGGATGCCGCTGGAAGAAGCTGTCGTCGATGCGGGCGCAGTGCGCTTCCGTCCGATGTTGCTGACTGCCGCTGCCGTTGTTGTTGGCGCAAGCGTGATTCTGTTCGATCCGATTTTTCAAGGTTTAGCGTTGTCGTTAATGGCGGGCGAAGTTGCCTCAACCGTGCTTTCGCGTATGGCGGTTCCGGTGCTGTATTACCTCAGCCAGCACAAAAGCAGTACACGGCCGTCGCCTGCACACGAGTTAGTGGCCGCTGCCGATTAGCAAATTCCTGGAGGTAGTTATGACACTTGAGCGTTATCTGAGACTCATTGCCGGAGCTTTCGTTCTGGCATCACTAGCATTGGGACATTGGGTCAGCCCCTACTGGTATTTGTTCACTGCATTCGTTGGCGCGAACTTGTTCCAGTCAGCCTTCACGAACTGGTGCCCAATGATGGCGATCCTGCGGAAACTTGACGTCCGGGAGCAGAGTCAATCTGCTCGCTCAGCGGCTGTCTAGCTTTTTGGTTGCCGCCGCCCTGGATTGGTCAACGTGGAGAATTCTCTTCCTTCCAGGAACAAGAGCGATGAGCATTGGTGCAAATTGAGTTTAGAACCAACCTCATGACGCTCCTTGAAACGGAGCTTCAGAGATTGGAGGTACGGCAGGGGTACGATAGTTCGCCAAATCCGGCAGGACTTCGTTTTTAAGCGGCTAGATTGGTGGAGCTAGTCGGGATCGAACCGACGACCTCATCGTTGCGAACGATGCGCTCTCCCAGCTGAGCTATAGCCCCACTTGGGGATACCGAATCGATTTTAACACCTTGACGGTGCGTGAATACTCACCGCCAATCTGCTGCGCAACTCGTTTTCGAACTCCTGGAAGATGAGCGCGAACTCAGATTTGCGACGCCTGAACTAACGATTTCTAACCTGCATCTCCCTCGACTGTGGAGGTCATTCGCAATGGTGAAATGACCTCCTTTGTTCCGGATGACATCAGGTATGAGCTCGTGTGAAACTCCACCGACCGCATAGTCGGCCATCCTGCAGTTCCCTTCCGCATCTATTCGCGCTATAGTCTCAGGTCGTTTGTGTGATTGTTAGCGCGCGGGAGGCGGTTATGGCGACAGAGGTCAGGCCGGAAATCAAGGCCAGAAGTTTCGGCGAGAACATTGAGAGCGATCTCGCGTCTAAGTTTTTGCGCGTGGTGGAGAACGCGGCGATTGCCTCCGCCCGCACCATGGGGCGGGGCGAACAGAAGCTTTCGGACCGGGTCGCAGTGGAAGCCATGCGTGCCGCCATGGATTCCATCCCCATGCGCGGCAGGATTGTGATTGGCGAAGGCGAACGCGATGAGGCGCCGATGCTCTACATTGGGGAAAAAGTGGGCGCTGAATTTCCCGGGGGCATGGACGTGCCCGGGGTGGACATCGCTGTCGATCCGCTCGAAGGCACGAACCTTTGCGCGACCGGCGCGGCCGGATCGATCACGGTGCTGGCGGCGTCTGAAGCCGGCGGCCTGCTACACGCGCCTGACTGCTACATGGAGAAGATCGTGGTCGGGCCATCATGCAAAGATGCCGTCGATATTGATGCGCCGGTTGCCGAGAACCTGAAGAATATCGCCCAGCGACTGGAACGACATGTTCAGGACCTGGTGGTGGTGGTGCTCGACCGGCCGCGTCACGAAAAGTTAATTTCTGACGTGCGCGCCGCGGGCGCCCGCATTCGCCTAATCAGTGACGGCGATCTTTCCGCGGGAATTGCGGCGGCGGTCATCGGAACCGGAGTGCACGCAGTCATGGGGACTGGCGGCGCCCCGGAGGGCGTGATCACGGCAGCGGCGATTCGTTGCTTAAATGGATTCATGCTGGGACGGCTGGTGATCAACAAGCCAGAGCTGGAGGAACGGATCGCGCGCATGGGGATCCGGGACAAAAATCAGGTTTACCGCGCAGAAGATTTGGCGCCGGGCAATCAACTTATCTTCGCAGCAACCGGAGTCACCGATGGCGCGCTGCTGAAAGGTGTGCGCTTCTTCGGCGAAGGCACACGTACCTCCTCGATTGTGCTCACGCTGATGACCGGGAAGGTCCGGTTCATCGAGAGCATTCACCTGGCAAAAGGGCCGGAAGTGAAGGTGAGGTTCGCATAGGACGGTCTCTACGGCTTTGGCAGCGGCGGCCAGTCCTGTGACGCGCCGGAGAACATGTTGACAGTTTTCTCCAGACGGCGGCTTCCATCATGAACCGCAATCTGGTGCGGCTTGTTACTTTCGTATCCCTCCCACAACGAGACGCCCGCATAAGCCCCGTCTTTGCTCAGAATGTAATAGACCATGTCGACGTACTGCAGGCGCTCGCGGTCGCCATTGAAATTACGAACGATTCTTTTCAAAGCATCCATGCCGGCTTCAACCGGAGACATTCCATGGCGCATGTTTTCGACGATAGTGTGAGCGCCCGCCACCCTGATGTTCTCTTCCCCGTTGCCGGTGGCGCCTGCCGAGCCGACGTCCTGATCGGTATAGCAGCCTGCGCCGATGATTGGCGAATCGCCGACCCGGCCGGGAATCTTCCACGCCAGGCCGCTGGTGGTTGTGCAGCCGGAAATTTCGCCCTTGTTGTTCAACGCTGAGCAGTGGATCGTCCCGGTCGGCGGAAAAACTACGTAACGAATTGCCTCCATCTGAAGTTCGGCGGGAATGCCTATACCGCCAGCAATCTCTTTCATCCGGTCAATGCGCATTTGCCATTCATCTGCATGCCGCGCGCCTTGAAAGCGCTTGCGCCAGTCGGGACTGGAAACACCCGGCCCCCACCAATCCGAATGCGTTTCCTTCCAGAGCAGCCATTCCCTCCGCGACTTGTCGGTCAGCAAGTTTTCCCGCGAAAATCCTTGCGCAACCGCAAACCTCTCCGCTCCTTCGCCGACTAACATGACATGGCCAGTGTGCAATCGAACCGCGTTCGATACCAGCGACACATTCTTGATATTGCGCACGCCGCCTACGGAACCAGCCGTCCGCGTTGGACCATGCATGCAGCAGGCATCGAGTTCCACCACGCCGTCCTCATTGGGATGGCCTCCCAGTCCAACGCTTTCATCGTTGGGATCGTTCTCGGGCCCTTGCACCACTTTTAGTGCAGCGTCGAGCGTGTCGCCTCCGCCGGAAAGAAGCGCGTAAGCCTCATCGAGATAGTTGTAGCCATTCGCTGCGCAAACGATGATGGGCAGCTTGGCGGCGTGCTTTTCATTTCGCGATCCAGGTTCCTGTGCAGTGGCGACCTTCCCGCCTAAACCGATCGAAAGGGAGCCCGCCAAAGCAGAACTGACAAAATCGCGACGGGAAATGGACATGGTTGCTCCTGTTCTAAGCAGATTTTCAGAACTGAGAGTTATACCATCGCGGAGGGCAGGTCTGCAGAATTGCAGCGCTCGATAGCAAGCTAAACAGAGCGCAAGGCGGTGCGGCAAGCGCATTCGCCCGCACAAAGCTGGAGAGGCGCGGACTTACGATGCCGCCAGCATGTGGTTTGTGTTCCGGTCGGCGCGGAAGCGCAGCAACGCCGCGATGTTGCCGACGCGATCGAGAGCGTCATCGGGCGGCATGAGAATCAGCGAGATGTTGTTCTTAACCACCGTCGGCACCAGGGCCTCGCAAACGTCGTCAAGCTGCCGCGTCGCGCGTCCGCACACCGGGCAATAGGGAACGTGATGAGAGTCGAGGTGGCGGCAATTGGTGCATTCAACGGCGCGAGCCGTGTAATCTCGCGACATCAAAATCGTGTCGATTTCGCCCATCTCCAGCGCACGTAGCACGCGCCGCAGCCCAGTGACGCCGCGCTGGTTGCTTCGCGCCTCATCTAAAGCCTCGCGCAAAAGCCGCCAGTGATGCTGTTCAAGCGAGCGGCGGAGAATGCGGGTAGCTTCCGTTGCAGCCTTTTCGTCGCTGAGAGAACCAAGGTCCTCCGAAAAGCGGCCGACGGCTTTCTTATGAACATAAGGATGCAGTTGGCGCTCGAACTCAGGCCAGTTGACGTCATGGCAGCCGATGACCAGCGCATCGAACTGTTTTCGCTCGGCTGCGCTCTTTAAAGCGTCGGCAACATTTCTAAAATGACGTCGCACTTCGTCTTCGAAATGGCGCTGTGCATGTCCGGCATCGTAACCGGCGTAACCATCACTGCGGCCGTGCCGCGCGATCAGATTCTCCATGGCGCTCCGGGTGCTTACCTGGTCGAAATAGACTTCGATGAAGCGCGCCCTATGCCGGTCGACCAATGCAACCCAAAGGCGCGGATACGCAGAAAAAAGCGGCGCCAGCGGCTTAAGGTGAAAACGGCGGTTCACAAAAAGCCTGGTTTGCGCAGCTGCGGCGGGCAGATCAAATTCGTCCCACACTTTTCGCGCTGAGCAGGCAAAAACCGCTTTGGCGCGAGCCTGGTTTCCGTGCAGGCCCTCCGCCAGGCGCAGGATTTTCTCGAGGTCGGAAAGAACCTCGCGACAGCGGCCGTTTACCTCCAACTCCTGGAGCGTTTTGCGGATCAAGTCCTTGGCCGCGATCGCTTCTTCGCGGTGAGATTTATCTTGAGGCGTGCCTGGCTGAAAATAAAAAGTGACCGCCAGTTCGTTGGGATGCCGGCATTCAAACTCCGCAAGTCGCCGCAGTTGCTCCCGAGAAATCATGCAAACACCTCCCGTTTAATGTGCCCCAGTTTCCTGGAGCAACTTTTTCTTGAAAGGATTATCTATGGGAAATGCATGGCGCAGTTTGTCGCGGGCACGGGCGATGGCCTGCTCGACTTGCTCGCGGCGCTGGTCGGTGATGGCCGCTATCTCGTCGACTGAGAACCCTTCCAGCGCGTGCAGGATGAAACTCTCGCGATCTCGCGGCGCTGCGCCGTCGAGCGCGAACTGCACCAGCGCGATCATTTCATCGGTATAGGCGATCTCCTCGGGGGTTGCCATACCGAGATCGGGAATTCCGCTCTCCGTGGTCATAGCCTCGTCTGGCTGGTGAAATTGCATGCGCGGCTCATCACTGGCGCGCTCATTGCGGCGACGGCGCAAACCCTGAAGATTCACGTCGCTTTCCCCGGCGGGCAACCGGGAAGCAAAATCGTCCAGCGCCTGAATCGAGAGCCGATACAGCCAGCCTTCCAGTCCGAGGCGGTCGGGTTTTTGCATCTTTTCATCCAGAGCGCGGGCAACGGCTTCATCAACAATCTCTTCCACGCTGATCGAATCAGGCTGCAATTGACCGGAATTCTCGCGCATATACAGCTCCCGTTCAACAAAGAGCCGGAGGCGGCCGAAATTTGCATTCACGTGTGAACGAATCTCCTCCGCACTGGCCAGGCTGGGCGGCACGGAAGCAATTGTCTCCTCGAAAGGAATCTCGGAAATCGGGTGCTCCTCGGCAATAGGCCGGCGTTTCCAGCGGTGCGAGTTTCGCAGCAGTTCCTTATGGCGGCCGATTTGGCCGAGCAGATCGTCAAACGCAGCCTTCAATGCCGCGGTTGCATTGGGAGCTGATTCCTGCACCGCCAACTGGCCGGATGGAAGACGCAGGTTCAAAGACACGGTGGTGCCCGCGCGAGCTGAGTTCTGCTCCACCAGGCCTTTCAGATGTATGAGTTCTGGACGAAATACCTGCAGACGTTTCTGGACCTTCGCTGTCCAGTGCTGCATTTCTTTATCGATGTCAGGAGTTCGTTGGACTTTGTAGCTGATGTGCACATTCATGCCTGCCTCGGGTCGGGAGAAGGTCCCGTGAAGCCTTTTGCTACAAGGCGATTCTACACCCGCCCTCGGCGCATGAAACAAAATTCGAGCGTGGGAGCCGTCCACCAGTACGAAACAGGAACCATAGGGTATGTCCGGTCGGGAAAATGCACTAAATATCTAAGGACCGAACAACTCAGCCCAGGGTATCGCAGTCTAAGTATTCCCGATGAGAACGGGTTGGCTCGTTTATCGGATTTTACCCGAACTTTTGCTAACCACCATTCTGGCGTTAACCCAAGCCGGGTGCGGAGGTGGGTCCACGACGGTTGTTGATCCGCCGCCACCGCCGCCAGCTGGAATACCGGTAGTTGCTCATGTTTTTGTCCTCGTGGAGGAGAACCACGCTTATGAAAGCGTCATTGGCAACGCGGTCATGCCGTACACGAACCAACTGGCTCAGCAGAATGCGCTGGCCACGCAATATTACGCGAACCGCCATAATTCCCTCCCCAACTACTTCATGCTGACCGTAGGCAATCTGGAGACTACTGATGACCTGTTCACCGGAACCGTAACCGACGACAACGTGGTACGAGCACTTACCGCTGCGGGAAAGACCTGGAAGGTATATGCCGAGAGCCTGCCCAATATCGGCTATCTAGGGCCGAGCGTGGTTCCGTACTCGAGAGACCACAATCCATTTACGTACCTTTCAGATGTGACTAGCAACACCCAACAAGCCGCAAACGTTGTCCCCTTCACGCAATTCGCTACCGACTTACAGAACAATACTCTTCCCAACTACGCGATGATCGTGCCCAATGCGGCGAACGATGGCCATGACTGCCCCAACGAGGCATCGTTCTGTACAGACACGCAGAAGCTTGCCAACATCGATCAGTGGATTCAGACCAACCTGGGACCGCTGATCACCAGCTCTACGATGCAGGATTCCCTGCTGATTTACACCTGGGATGAATCGGCGATTACGGACCTTACGAATCGTGGTGGACACGTGGCCACGATTCTGATCAGCCCGAAGGTCAAGGCTGGCTTCCAGTCAACGACGATGTATCAGCACCAGAACACGCTGAAATTGACCATGGAATTGCTTGGGGTGAGCGACTTTCCGGGACTGGCTGCGACTGCGCAGGATATGACAGAGTTCTTCTAGGAAGTCGAGGATCCTTCCGACCAACTCTCAGACAGCAACTGTGACGGACGTTTCGGTGCGGGTCACGGGCCGGTAAAGGGTGTCGCGCTCGACCGGCTCACGGCCGGCCTCGCGAATCAGACGAATCAACTCCTGGCGGCGCATACCCTGCGGGGTCGTCGCGCCCGCATCGTGGTAAATCTTCTCTTCGATCACGGTGCCGTCGAGGTCGTCGGCGCCAAATCGCAATGCGAATTGGGCAATTTTGGGCGTGAGCATCTGCCAATAAGCCTTGATGTGCGCGAAATTGTCGAGCACCAGACGGCTCACCGCAATCTGCTTGATATCGAGCATGCCCGTCGTCCTGGGCAGATGCTCGAGCGCCGTGTTGTCGGGGTGAAATGCGAGCGGAATAAAAGTTTGGAAGCCACCGGTCTCATCCTGCAACGCGCGCAATTTCAGCAGGTGATCGACGCGGTCCTCATCGTTCTCAACGTGGCCGTAAAGCATGGTCGCGTTGGATTTCAGCCCAATATTGTGCGCCAGGCGCGCAGTTTCAAGCCACTGATCGCCATCGATTTTGTGATCGCAAATTATGTGGCGCACGCGATCGGCGAAAATCTCAGCCCCACCCCCGGGAAGCGAATCTACGCCTGCTGCCTTGAGTTGCTGCAGCGTCTCCGCGATGGACAGCTTGGCGCGTTTCGCAAGATATGCGACTTCGACCATGGTGAAGGCTTTCAGGTGAACTTGCGGGAAACGTTCTTTCAATCCGGAAACCAGGTCAAGGAAATATTGGAACGGCAGATCAGGATGCAGGCCGCCAACGATGTGGAACTCGGTCACTGCCTCGGAGTAGCCTGACGCGGCGGTTTCGAAGGCTTCTTCGAGCGCCATGGTGTAGGCGCCGGAAGCATCCTTTTTGCGTCCGAAAGCGCACAAGCGGCAGGCTGCGATGCAGACGTTGGTCGGATTAATATGACGATTAACGTTGAAATAGGTTCTATCGCCGTGCATGCGCTCGCGCACATGATTGGCCAGCCAACCGACTGCAAGGATGTCTCCCGTATGGTAGAGAACAAGCGCATCCTCGGCCGAAAGGCGCTCGCGGGCGAGTACCTTCTCGTGAATCGGCGAAAGCCGCGGGTCGTCAGTCTGAAACAGATGCTTGTCGACCATGAAATAAATAATAACCCACCAGTGCCAATATCATCGGAACAGAAGCGGCGCTAAGGCTGACAAGTTCCGCCGCCAGACCATCCAGGTGTGCATTCCCGGTGTTTCAATGTCGGTGAACTGCACGCCTTTATCTTTCAACCAGGACTTGAACTGGCGGTTGAGTTTGATCAGGCCGTCGTCGGTTCCGCAAGCGATCCAGAGCAGCTTCAGCTTTTTGTTGGCGCTGGCGTCCAGGTTCAGAAATTCGGAGTCAAAACCGCGCAAATCCATTCCGCCGGAGCTGAAAGCGCCGACCCACGCAAACTGATCGAGGTGATTGAGCCCGGTCAGCAGGGACTCCGCGCCGCCCATGGAGAGTCCGGCGATAGCGCGGGATTCGCCATCTTTTTTGACGTGGTATGCGGCTTCGACTTGCGGCAGAACTTCGCCCAGCAGAATGTCAGTGAACTTTGAGAGATTGCGCCAGGCGAGGTCCTTGTCGCTCCAGGAGCCCCAGCCGCGCCGGATCACGTCCATGTCGCCGTAACCAAGCGGCATGACGACAATCATTGGCTTGGCCTTACCTTCCGCAATTAAGTTATCGAGAATCACGTTGGCGCGGCCGACCGCGGTCCAGCCGCTGGCGTCGTCGCTGAAGCCATGGAGCAGGTAAAGCACCGGATAATCGGTTTTGGCGCGAGCGTCATAATGCGGAGGGGTATAGACGTAAAAATCGCGGTCCTCGCCTGCGATTTTCGAACGAAAGAAATGATGATGGACCTCGCCGTGGGGAACGTCACCAATTTCCCATGGCAATCCTGTGCCGGGAACGTGCACCTCGCTCTCATTCGTAAGCAGGTTGGGCTTCATGAGCGAATTGGAGGGATCCACCAGGCCCACTCCATCCTGTACGAAGGCGTAGCCGTAGAAATCCGGCTCGAGCGGACCGATGGTGACGCTCCACACGCCCTGGTCATCCTTTTGCATGGGAGTGTTTTCGCGTTGACCTTCTAAGGACAGCTCGACCTTGGCCGCGTTTGCCGAGCGGAAGCGAAACATGACATGCCCGTCAGACCCGACTTCGGGCGACACCAGGCGGGCCGGTGGTTGAGCGAAGACTACTGAGCAGGACAGCATGGCAGATAAACCTACAAAGAGCAGGTTCTTCATATTCCTCCGAGTGAGGCGACTACATGGTGACCACGCGCCGTAGCAGCAAGTCGGCGGCAACGAAGATAAAGAAAACTACAGAAATAACGCCGTTCATAGTAAAGAATGCGGCGTTCAGCTTACTCAAATCATCCTCGGAAACCAGGGAATGCTCGTAGGCAAGCAACGCGAAAACAATTGCCACGCCCAGGACCGTAAATTTCCCCAGGCCAAACGCCCATACGAAAGCTATCAGAAGGGACAACATTACGAGGTGGAACAGACGGGCGATCCAGAGGGCCTTGCCAATTCCGCAATATCGAGGAATGGAATGCAATCCGACTTGCGTATCGAATTCAAAGTCCTGGCAGGCGTAGAGCACGTCAAAGCCGCCTACCCAGAAAGTGACGGCGGCTGTCAGCAACAGAATTCGGGGATCAAGCGAGCCACGCACGGCGATCCACGCTGCAGCGGGGGCAATTCCGAGTGCAAAACCCAGAACCACATGCGACCAGCGTGTCCAGCGCTTGGTGTACGAGTATAGGAAGAGCACTGCAAGAGCGACCGGCGATAGCGCAAATGCGAGCCGGTTCAGCTCCCAAGCTGCGGCTACGAAAATCACCGCGGAAAGAATCACGAAACACCAGACAAAAACTGGCTTCAAGATGCCGGCTGGAATCGCCCGCATGCGGGTTCGTGGATTGGCGGCATCAAGGGAAGCGTCGGCAAGGCGATTGAATGACATAGCTGCCGAGCGAGCTGCCACCATGGCGACGACGATCCATGCCAGCTGATGCATTGTGGGCAAACCATGCGCGGCAAGCATCGCTCCGCAGAGAGCGAATGGGAGAGCAAATATGGAATGCTCCCACTTGATCATCTCCAGCGTGGCGTGCAGATTCTTCCAAAGGGACACGCGAGTATTGTAAAAGAAAAAGCCCGAGTTCCCGACCCGGGCCTCTGGTGAAACAGAATTGGCTTATTTCATACCCTGCCCGGCTACCACCAGCTTGTCGTCAACGCTAAAAACATTTGGCACAGACTTGGCCTGCGTTTCGGCAAGCTGTTTATCTAACTGGGTGTCGACGACGCCGTACAACGTGACGTGCCCGTTGTTGACGACAATGCGAATCGGCCGTTGCGGGTCGATCGCATACCGCGAAAGTGTGGAATTGCCGTAGATCGCGCGGGCAACTGCCAGCCGGGTTTGATCGTCCATGGGCGAAACCGGGAGCACGTTGATGTTATCAACCACTTCCTTCACGCCAGGAGTGGTTTCAATGATCGCCAGGGCAGAATCGCGGGAAGGATAATCAATTACATCCCCGCTGACCGTTACCACGCCGTTTTGGACATTCAAACCCAGGTTGTTGAATGCGCTTCCGAAACCGAGCCGGTCGTAGCGCAGCTTATCGGCCAAATTTTTCTCGAGTTGCGCATCCGTAACGTTGCTCTCCACCTGAACGTGATTGCGCACCCCTTGCACGTGATCAAGCTTGTCGACTTTCTTTTGCACATCGAGCGAGTCGATCAGCAATTTCGCGGTACCCTGCAGAGTGACGATACCATCGTCGGTTGTCGCCGTAATACTCTTCCATTTGTCCTTGGACTGAAGCGTCTTCGTGACCTCCTGCTGGATCTGAGCGTCATACCGGCCCGAACCGGTCTGCGCTGGGGCGCACACGCAAAAACTCAACAATATCGCCAGAATTGAAGCTGAAACCCATTTCATTCTTCCACCTTCCTTTCGCACTACCGAGGCGTATTGGAGATTTGAAAAATGTATAAAGGGTTGTATCGAATTGCGGGCAATCACGCTTCAATAGGCTTCGTCGCCCACCAACGGAACGAAACGGCAGCCCTCAAGCACCTCACTGATTCGCTCGCCGTTCTGCTTACGGACAAGCAGCAGTTCCTGCGCGTGTGGCGGGCCAACAGGAATAACCATTCGTCCCTGATCGGAAAGCTGCTCGAACAAGCTTTTGGGCACGCCGGGAGCAGCTGCGGAAACCACAATCGCGTCAAACGGCGCGTATTCTTGCAGTCCATGACTGCCATCTCCGACCACAACTTTCACATTGCTCAATCCCAGCAGCATCAGGACCGTTCCCGCTCCACGTGCCAGTGATGCGTAGCGTTCGATCGAATACACTGCGCGCGCAAGTAACGCCAGCAGGGCTGTTTGATAACCGGATCCGGTGCCTACTTCCAGGACCGACTCTGTTCCCTGCAAAGCCAGCGCCTGCAAGGACACGGCGATGATGAACGGCTGCGAAATTGTTTGCTCCTCGCCGATAGGGATCGGGTGATCGGCATAGGCCTGAGACCTGAATTCCTCGGAGATAAATTCGTGTCGCGGAATCCGCTGCATGGCCTCAAGCACGCGTGCATCACGAATGCCGCGAGCGCGCAGCTGCTCCTCGACCATCAGCGTACGTTTGGCTGCGTACTGCTCCTGTGTAGTTAAGTCATCCGGCATCTGATGCAAAGGATGCGAGCACTAGGGTTCTGAGAGCAAGGTCCGACGCAAAACAATTCTTTGCGCGCCCGGTGCTACACAGTTTACTGGATCGTATCCACGTACTCTTGGGGAAGGTGCAGACGCTCTGCGAGCGCGCGCAGCTTAGCAGCATACTCTGCATTGCGCTCCTCTGGCCTCGGAGGTTCGATCAGATTGAAGCACAGCGCCGGAATAGTTGAACCATCGCCCAACTCTGCCAGGACAGATTCAGGACGGTACACCTTCACGCTAGGTTCCGAATAGAGTTGGTCGATCTCGGGATGCGTGAGTTCCATCACAATTCCGTAGCTGCGGGAGCCGGGCTTCGGAAGCAACGTCGCCCGTTCACCAATGCGCAACGTGAATCCGGGGACAGAGGCGTGACGAATGTTTACCGGATGTGCGCCTCTATTACGGAGCAGATCAGCATCCATGAACAATCCATAGAAGAAGACGTCAATCCTGCGAACCGGCATAGCTTGGAAGGTAAGTTCCTCGTGGTCAGATGTCAACTGAGACGCGTGCTGAGACACCTAACGTTTGCGATGCCGGATCTTCACATCGAAGCTGACCACTCCGTATTGGTCGCGGATTGCCACCACAGACACATTCCGCGAAATGTTGTACTCGGCGCGAATGACCTGCTGCGAGGTCTGGGCAACGTCGGTGGTGTAAGCGATGGTGAGATCGTTCTTGACCTGCTGCTCGATGGTCACCGCTGGCCCGGTCTGTGTGGGAGAGGTTTCTGTCACCAGGCCTTGCGGGTCAATCTTGATGCTGCTGTTTCCGAAAAGGCGCTGAGTACGGTTGTTCAGGGTAGCGTTCAAGGCCGCAGTCAACATTGCGCTCGAAGCCTGCTGGCTGAACACAGATTGGTTGGTCTGCTGCAGTTGCGCCGAGGTTTCAGATGTTTGTCCGAACGCCAGCAGCGTAATGATGTCCGCGGGCGGTAACGGCGGTTCAGAACGATAGTTCAGCTTCGGCTTGTCCGCGGGACCGGTCATCGAAAGCGTGATGTCATAGTCGCGCACGCGAGTCGTCGCTTCTAAATCCAGGAACGGCGTGGTAACCGCAGGATTGTTGAAGGTCACGCCGCCTCGCTCCAGCCGGTACTTGGTACCGGTAAAGTACGCCTCGCCCTCAAAAATGTCCGCCCTTCCCAGCAGCACCGGTTTGGCGGCATTGCCCCGAACATGCAGGTCGGCCTCGCCACGCAGGCGTAGAACGCTGGTCTGCATCTGCAGTTCAGGCGCGGTCACCACATGCAGATCGAGGCGGATCCGGTTCAGTACTGGATCAGTCTGAGGCAGGCTGGAGGACTGCAGTGTCCGCTCCAGATACGCGCCAAAGTCGAACCCGGGCGTTACACCCATCTTGGTAACGGTGATTTCACCAGACAAAAGCGATCCCGCAAAATTGCCCGTCCAGCGCACGTTCGCATTCGCCGTGGAACTGACGCCCGGCGGGTAGCGTAAGCGCACCGACTCGGCCGTCGCGCCAAGATCGAAGTTCACCTGATTGTTTATGAGCTGCGCGCGACCAGTGAAGTTCACGCTCCCGCCGCCGGTGCGAGCGCTTAGATCTTGAATGGAAATCTGACTTTGGCTGAACTGCAGGGTCCCGTTCATTTCAGTCAGTGCGCTGGGCAGGTTGATATCGGAAATGGCGCCATTTGCAATTTGCAGGCTTCCCTTTACCAGTGGCGCATCCAGGGTACCGCTAATCCGCGCCTCTCCGGTAAGGGAGCCGGAGCCACTCAAGTCGGGGTCATAGGCTTGGACAAGCTGCAGTCCAAGTGAGCCCCGCACTGTCAAGCCGAGCGCGCGTTGTCCGGAGAATTGCATTGTGCCAGCCCCGGAAAAGTCGGTATTCTCGCCCACGATGCGAAAATTTTCGATGTTCAGCGCATCCCTTGTCAGCGTGAACCGCAGGGGACCATCATTGCGAATCTTTACTTTCTCGATATCGGCATAGAAATCTGTGAGGTTTCCGGTCAGCCGCAGTTGTTGCGGGTTGCGCAGCGGGCCATCGAGCACGAGATCACCGGCGACAGCCGAATGCCCGGTAATATGGCCGTGCAGGTAGCTTTCCAGGAATGAATCAACATCCAGCCGGATGAAGTGGAAATTGATGCGCGCCGGCCAGAGCTCGCGCAGATGAACATTGCCGTCGATGGTCAGTTCCGCATTCTGAAAGTCAGAGCGCCCGGTGAGGCGCAAATCCGGACCCTGGGTCACGGCATCAACCAGGTAGTTGCCGGCGGTCTCCTCGTTCAGGGTGACGTCGCGAAGGTGAAGGTGGGCATTCACGCTAGGTCGTGTGGTACTGCCCGAAGCTTCGGCAGTAAAGTCCAGCTTCCCGCCGACATGAATGCGCGACTTCTCCAGTGGCGAAAATTCTGTGAGATCAAAATTCGTTCCCGTTACGTTAAGCTGCAGAGTATTCGCGGAAAAGTCATAAGCTCCAGCTCCGGAGAGATGCGAGCCGCCGTGTTCCATTTGCAGGTTCTTAAAAACTGCCCGGCCATCTTTGAACTGTACAAATGAGGTGGCTGAATCAAATGCGTGCCCCTCGATTGCGCCATTCGAAAGGTGCACGGTTCCTTGGCTTTCCGGCTTCCCGGCGGTACCTGAAAATTCGGCGTCGCCGCTAAGCTCTCCTCGAAGCAGGAGAGGAAGATCGGCCAAGGTGGCTATCTGCATCGAGTCTAGATTCTCAGCGTCAACTCGCAGGTGAATCGGGCTTTCTGGGGAGATATTCCACGCCACCAGCCCCACACCGCCGTCCAGTTTCACTGTCGTGTTTCCATCACGTAGAACGGCGTTGTGCATAGCCAAGTTGCGAGAGGACAGCTGAATGTCGGCAACCAGCGAATCCCAGTGAAGTTGTTGGGCAGCATGTTTTTTCATGGGAAGCGCAGTTTCGAAATCTTGCGCTTGCAGATTGCCTGTAAATAAAGGATTGAAAATGTCGCCAGTAGCGCCGCCATTGAACGTAGCGTGACCGTTAAGCGTGAAAGGCATGCCTCGGGGAAAAATCTCGGCGGTCACTGGCCGCCATTCGGCGAGATTGTTCGTATCGACAAAAACGTGAAGTGTAGATCCCGAAGACAGAGCTCCAGAAGCATGCGCTTGAGTGGCAGGCGTATTCGCCGAAAGATTTGTGAGCTGCAAATATCTGGAACGCAGGTTGTACGTACCTTCAATGCTGGCGGCGAGCGGAATCTCTCCCGCGCGCAGGCGAGCGGGCCTGATCACGTCAAGTGTGGCGCCTATTTCTGCGTTGCGAATCGAGCCACTCCATCGCAGCTCCGAATTGCCGGAAAGAACTCCGGCGAGCTTCAACCGATTCACCGGCTGAAACTGTGGGCCCAGGCTGGCGAGAGAATCTGCCAGGGCAATGTCTCGAAGCCTGATCCTTATGCTCCCTCGCTGTTCCTCCTTTACTCGCTTAGCGGTTTTGGGCGAAGCTTGCCAATTCGAGAGTTCCCCTTCCGACGTAAAAGCTCCACCAAAAACCTGGCCCTCGACTTGCGAAATCGTCATCCTTTCAGGATCGACTGAAAACTTGCCTGCCGCAGAAGCGTTCTTGAGATTGACGGCCCGGTCTTGCCAATTCAGCCCGTCCAGGTCAAAAATTCCGCCAGACGCGAAACTCTGCCGTGACCAAGACGCATCCCCTTTCAGCTCGAGGGACCCGGATTTCAAGCTAGCTTCCCGGGCAATGTCGCCAAGCTGCGTAAGATCGAGCACAACGTCATACTTACCTCTGAAAACCGGGTTGGAAAAGTTGGTCAACGCGCCCTGGACCTGGAGGCGTGAGCGTTCGGAACTCATTGTCCAGGAGCGGATCTCGACAGCGTTACTGCCCACTGAAAAGCTTGCCTCGCCTGTCCAGGCAAATCGACGAAGGCCTTCGAATTGGGTTTCGGCTTTGCCAACTGAGACCAGTCCGGAATAGCGGCGGCGAAGAAATGAATAGTCCAATGTCGCTGAAACATCATTGGTAACAAATTGAAGCGCTACAGGCTGGTCCTGCCACAGCAGCTCACCCTGCGCGACATCAAGCCGGTCGATACCGATAGAAAACAAGTGCTCGAAGCCTGCGGACGTTGGCCGGAGACTGGGTTGGTTCGTGCTTCCGTCAGGGTAGAGAATGATGTGCACGACTGGATGCTGCAGCGTGAGCGAATGAAAAGCAATCCGGGCACCGAGGACCGAAAAAATCTTTACGACTGCGCTCATGCTGTCAACGTGGACCAGGGGGATTTCACCGGCGGCTTCACGGCCGTGAATGGTTAGATCGCGTACTTCGACTTGAAAGCGCAAAGGCACTACGTGAAAGCTGCCCAATTCGGCGCGGCCTCCGGTCGAGCGCTCGATCGCGGCGATCAATCGTCCGCGCACAAATTGCTGGAACGAGTCCGTCGTGATGTACCAAAGAAAAGCGGAAACAAACAAAGCAAACAACAGGCACAAAAAGAAAAAATATTTGGAGAACTTGTGCAGGCGGTCCCTGAAACGATTCATGGCTGAACCTGCGCTTGAGGTATTTCCGGAGCGATGATCCGAATCTGCGCCTGCGAGCGCAGGCTTTCGAGCCAGGAATTGAGCAACTCGTTCATTTTTTGCTGCGCCAGCAATTCACGAATCTTGGGAGTGGCTTCCTGCAAGGAGATCTGCTGGCTTTTGGGCAATTTTGGCAGCAGCTGTTTCTTGTAATAATCCTCCACGTCAGCGGCTTCAATCTGGATCGAAGGGCGAAGTCGCTGATCTACCAGCCGCAGCGAATTGAGCTCAATGGCGATATGCGCGGCCACCTCTGACTCGGTTGTGCCGTAGCTCGACAGTGCTTTGGCCCAGGCCTGCCGACTATGGTCGCGAGCATATTGCTGTTTAAACTGGTCCAATTGCGCATTAACTTCATCGGCTGCAACCGGCTTAAAATCAGCCGAAGACATCTGAGCGCGCAGCAATTCCTGGTCGATCAGGCGTTCGAACGCTGCCCGCCGGTCTTCGGCAGAAAGATCCCGCATCGAACGGCCCGACATAAAGCACTCATACCGAAGCTCGTCGTCCCAGTCGCTCTGCAGAATGGCATGACCATTGACGGTGGCGACCATGCGATCCAGGACTTCGCCCGACCACAGCAGCGGTGCGGCAACGATCATTACGCCAATTAAGTACAACACGCGCATCAGAATGCCTGCCCAATACTGAAGTAAATGTTGAAGGGACTCGCCTGCTTGGTGCCCAGGAACACAGACTGGCTAGAGAAATTGGGGAATACCGTTGGATTCAAGTTGTAGCCCAAGTCGAACCGTACCGGCCCTACTGGTGTTTTGTAGCGAATACCAAGCCCGATCGCGTGCGAAATGTAATTGTAGTTGCAGAGCGCGGCGTGCGTGCCCGCAACGTAAACAGAATTCACAGGCTGTGTGCAGGAAGCCGTATCTTGTTTCCAGTGCAGCAGGCTATCCAGCATGTGCCGGCCGTCAGTAAAGACGTTACCCATATCATGGAAAATCGCAAAACTCATATTGTCTTGAACAAAAGGCAGCGTGGGCGGAGGGAAACGCAGTTCAATATTATTGAGGAACAAGCCGGCGCCCCCCAGGGGAAATCCTGTGAGCGGATCCCTTGGTCCCGCCTGATTCAGACCGAAGCCGCGATGCGAGTTACCGCCGCCCATGAAAAAACGCTCGGGCAGCGGAATTTGCGTCAGATTTGCTGGAGCGTTAAATCCGGGCTGCGTGATGATCGTATTTGCGAATGGATTCTCCACCCCCACACGGGTGGAACGCGCAAACACAATCTCCTTCGTCGAGCCTCTTTTTTTGCCAAAAGGGTGGTACGTCGCATTTTGAACAAGGATGTGGCTGAAGTCGGCTTGCGAACCGAAATAGCTGCTGGCCACACCTGCATCGACCGTGTTGTAACTGCCGCGCGTGGTTTCAAGGTCGTTATCGCGGTGATTGCGGATATAACTGAAACCCGGCTCCCCAAGACGCACGGGCAACGATAGCAACGGAACCTCCGCGGGGTTAAAATTCGGATTCTGATTCAGGATTGCTTTTACCAGCCGGTAATTGAAGCGGTAATCCATCACGGCTGAGGACGAGCCATCCGCCTTGCGCGAGATGACTTGCTCGGCCTGGGTTACGTCCTCCAATCGCTGCGAAGTGAAAGTCGTGACTTCCACCGTGTGGTCAAAGAAGGCGGTAAACGTCAATTTCCAATCCGGGCTGCCGAACAGCTCGGGGGCCTCGTAACTGATTAATCCCCGCTGTTGCAAGCCGCCCACGCGGGATTCGAAAGTGATGGTGTGATCGCGGCCGAGGAAATTCAGCCTGGAGACGTCGAACGATGCCAGCGGGCTCGCGCTGGTTGAACCCAGCGGCTGATTTGTACCCGGCACCGGCTGGCCGGTCTGGAATTCGAATCCGCCACCATAATTAAAGGTGTAGCGCTTGGCTTCGCGCAGCTGCACAAGAACGTTCTTACTGGGCTCAACGCCATCGGGATTCTGCACCGCCGTATCCACCTGGCTGAAAATGCCGAGGTTATACAGTTTTTGCTGGGTGTCCAAGAGGCTGCTTTGGCTCAGCGCGTCTCCCGGCTTGACCTGCAGCTCACGGTTCACGATGTAGGGCCGGGTGAACTCGCGGCCTGACACCAGTACATTGTCGATATAATTGCGCTCTCCCTCGTTAATGTGAAATACAACATCCATGCGATTCGGACTGCCGGGTTTCGCAGTAGCATCGAACGTCGCGTGTGAAAAACCATTATTAAAGTAATAGTTGAGCAGGATATCTCTGTCCTGCGCAATATTAACGTCAGAAAACGGCTGCCCCGGTTGAGTGTTCAACGGCGGAAAGGAATCTGCGTTCTGGGTTTTATTTCCTATGATCTGCAACGAGCCAACCAGGGTTTGTGGGCCCTCGGTGACGTTAATGAAAATCGCGATGCGGTACTGCGCGCCGTAGTTATCTTCGGCGTGACTTTCGACCTTGACCTGGGCAAAGCCATTGGCCCGATATTTATTTTCAATGTCGCGAACATCGCTGCGCAGCAGCGCCTGGCTGTAACGTCCATGTGGCAGCAACAAGTTTTTGGCCTGCACTTGCATAGCCGGGCGGAGATCCTGGTCGCGAAAATACCGGTTGCCTTTGATTTCGACTTTTACGACTCTGTGCCTATGACCCGGATCAATCGAATAAATCACTCGCACCAGATTCTGTTCAGGATGGGATTCTTTTCTCAGGTCCACGCTGGCATCAAAATAACCCTGTGATTCCAGGTACGTCAGCAGATTCCGCTTGCCCTCATTGAGCAGGTCGTCATCCAGAGCGTCCTCCTCGTACACCGGAACATTGCGCTTGAGAGTCGCACTCCCAAGGCGAAATCCTTCCACCTGGATTTGCACCAGAGGCCCGGATTCAATTTCGACCTTGTAGTCCACGGCGTTAGTTTGCGGGCGATATTGGCGATCGGCGATCGCAACCTGTGCCAGCCAGTGGTTTTTCTTTTGATATTTCTTTCGAATGCGATCAATAGCATTGCTGGCAGTCTGCGCGTTGACGACGTCGCCTGGATGCAAATGAGCTATGTCCTCGAGTTGCCCCACCGAGTATCCGCTGCTTCCCTCCATTGCCACCTGTCCGACATGTGCCACCGGGCCCGAATGGATCTGAAAGGTGACTTCCACCTGCTGGGTCTCGACACTCTGCTGTTCGGTGTGGGACAGCTTGGCGCGGTAATAACCATTTTCCTCCATCAGTCGCTGAATATTCTGCAGCGCGCGATCCATTTTGTCGGAGGTGAACAACTCACCCAGTTGCAGTTTCGAGGCATTCACGATTTGCGATTCTGACGGGTGCGAAGGCGCACCGATAACGGCAACCCGGCCGACGAAAAAATTGGCGCTGCTGATAAAAGAGACGTCCGCTTTCCCATCCGGGGCTGTACGATCGCACTCAGCGCGGAGATTGGCAAATCTCCCGGTGGCATACAGTGCGCGAAGTGCCTCTTGCAGTTTTTGGCGTTCGAGCGATTGGCCTTCCCGAAGCGGAATCAGATCACGCAGCATTTGCTGGTCCCGTTCGCCCACCGCGGGAAACTCAATCTTCCCAATGAGGGCGCCCAAGCAACCGGATTGGCTCTCTTGGTTCTGCTGCTTCTCAATTTGCGGGCGGCTCGATGTCTGGCGACTCGACCAGAGAACTTCCGGCCCCAGGCATGAGGCAACGGCCACCACTGCGCAAATGCGGGTGAGAACCCTTTTAAGCAAAAAAACTCCTACACGAAATTAGCCGCAGGCACACCTTATCGAGCCCGCCGGAAGGCGTCTCGATATCATTCTGCCGTCGCCACTTATAATAAATCTCTGACCAACACCCCAAGGTGGACGCGCTGGTTCCATACGGCATACTGTCCTTCCGAAAATGGACACTATTCCGAAGATGGACACTATTCCGAAGATGGACACTTGAGATGAAACCCGAGTTGGAGCAAAGATATTCGCGGCAGATCCTGTTTGCCGGGATCGGCCATAGCGGCCAACAGAGACTTAGCGAGTCATCGGTTGCGATTGTTGGCTGCGGCGCAACCGGCTCGGCGATGGCGTCGCTGCTTGCCCGTGCCGGAATCGGTGCATTACGGATCATTGACCGCGACTACGTCGAGCCCAGCAACCTGCAACGGCAAGCTTTGTTTGACGAGGCGGACGCAGCCGAGTCCGTGCCCAAGGCCATCGCCGCTGCTCGCCAGATTGCACGTTCCAATTCGCAGATTGTAGTCGAGCCGCACGCGAATGACCTCACCCCCGAGAATATCGACGAGTTGCTGGGTGGAGTTCAGTTGATTCTTGATGGTACCGACAATTTTGAGACCCGCTACCTGATCAATGATTACGCGGTGAAGAATTCGCTGCCGTGGATTTACACCGCGGCCATCGGAAGCTACGCCGCGACCATGAACGTGCTTCCCGGCGAAACTGCCTGCCTGGCCTGCATTTTTCCAGAGAGCCCGACTGGGCTGATCGAAACCTGCGAGACCGCCGGCATTCTCAATTCAGCTGTGAACTTCGCGGCTTCAGTTGCGGCCACGGAGGCGTTGAAGCTTTTGACGGGAGCGATGAAAGATCTGCGCCGCACTTTGATTTCTTACGATTTGTGGAGGAACCAACGCGCGGAGATTTCAGCTGAAAGCCCGAGTCCGGATTGCCGGGCCTGCGCAGCGAAAGATTTCATTCATCTTGCGGGTGAAGCCACGCCTCACATCACGCTGTGCGGCAGAAATTCGGTGCAGATTCACGAACACCACCGTCCCATCAACTTGGGCGACATCGGCGAGCGATTAAAGCCTCACGGAAATGTCCGGCAAAGCGAATTCGTTCTGAAATTCTGGAAAGAGCCGTTCGAGATGACCCTGTTTGCCGATGGCCGCGCCATTATCAAAGGAACGAGTGACACGGCCGTTGCTCGAAGCTTGTATGCAAAGTACGTGGGAAGCTAATCATCCAAAATACGACTAGCGGAGTTTGCCATGCGTATCGAAGCTGCCGTCGTTTCGGCTTGCGCCTTTCTTGCCTTCGCTGCTGCAGTAATCGCGGCGCCAAGTGTATCGATTAAAGAATTTGACGTGCCGACGTCGAATTCGCGCCCGCACGATCCCGCGGTCGCACCCGATGGTGCACTTTGGTACACCGGACAGAGAGTGAACAAACTTGGCCGCCTCGATCCCGCAACTGGAAATATAAGAGAATTTCCACTGAAGACCCCGAACTCCGGGCCGCACGGGCTGGTGGCTGATTCGCAGGGCAACATCTGGTTCACCGCGAATTACAAGGGCTACATTGGCAAACTCGATCCAACTACCGGGAACATCATCGAATATCGAATGCCTGATCCACGGGCAACCGACCCGCACACTCCGGTATTCGATCAAAACGGAATTTTGTGGTTCACCACTGAAGAGGCGAACTTCGTGGGCCGGCTCGATCCGAAGACGGGGAAAATCGAGTTGAAGATGGTACCCACGCCACATGCAGTGCCTTATGGAATCGCGATTACTCACGCCGGAACTCCCTACTTCTGTGAATTCGGCTCGAATAAGCTGGCCAGCATCGATCCGAAGACTCTGGAGATCACGGAGTACGCGGTTCCCAACACCGGCGCGAGGCCCCGACGCCTTGCTGTCGCTTCTGACGATACGATCTACTACACCGACTACGAGCGCGGCTACTTAGGCCACTTCAATCCGGCGACCCACAAGTTCGAAGAATGGCGTTCGCCTGGCGGAGATAGTTCCAATCCTTATGGCATCGCGATCACGCCAGATGGCATCGTCTGGTACAGCGAATCCGGAGTGAATCCAAACACACTTGTTCGCTTTGATCCGAAAACAAAATCCTTTACTAGCACCCAGATTCCATCTGGCGGCGGTGTAGTACGCAACATGGCTGCTACCCAAGATGGCAGGCTGTACCTGGCATGCAGCGGCATAAATAAGGTGGCGATCGTGGAAGTACACTGACGCTCGCTGGTTGCCCCCTTCATCGAGCACAGAATGGCAGCCCCTCCTATAATTGCCTGCAATCATGAGCGCGGCACAGACGATCGGCTGGCTCTTTGATGGGCAACACGGGCCATCAGACCGGCTGATTCCGCGCTGGCTCTTCCTGCGCGTTTTTGGGCTGATCTACTTTTCAGCTTTCTTCTCGACCGTTTTTCAGATTCGCGGCCTGATCGGACCCGACGGCATTTTGCCCGCCGGTCCTTACCTTCATCAAGTCTCGCAATCCCTCGGACATGGCGAGCGGCTTTGGTACGCGCCAACACTGGTGTGGTTTTCGAGCGGACCGCACATGCTGCTTGGGATTTGCTGGGCGGGCATGCTGGCATCTGTCTTGCTGGTTCTCAACATCTGGCCGCGCGGCGTGCTGGTCGTTTGCTTTGTGTGCTTCCTTTCTCTCATAGCCGCGGCGCAGGATTTTTCCAGCTACCAATCCGATGGCATGCTGCTCGAAGCGGGCTTCATCTCGTTGTTCTTCGCCTCACCCGGGTTTTTTCCCGGACTGGCTCGCCTGCATCCGGCGCCGCGAGCGAGCTTGTTCCTGCTGCAATGGGAGTGGTTTCGCATCTACTTTGAATCCGGCGCGGTCAAGCTGCTAAGCGGAGACCCGGAGTGGCGCAACTTTACGGCGATGGACGATTACTACCAAAATGGTCCGCTTCCCACGTGGATCGGCTGGTATGTGCAGCAGTCGCCGCACTGGTTTCATGCATTCACCGTGGGCGCGACGCTGGTAATGGAGCTGGGCCTGATCTGGATGATGTTCTTGCCGCGGCGCTGGCGTATCGCTCTCTTTTTTATCGTGACCATCTGGCAGGCTGTCGTCATCTCGACAGCGAACTACGCATTTCTGAACTATCTTGTGCTCGTGATGGGCGTGCTGCTGCTGGATGATCGTTTCCTGCTGCGCGTCACGCCAAACAGATGGAAGCGAGTCATGGCCGAAAAGACGAACGTCTCTTTGATTGCGGCGCAACAGCCCGAGCCGGACGATTCGGAGGACAGCGAGCAACGTGAGACCACGCCGACGCTGAGTTGGAAACAGCGATTCTCGCATCACTGGGGCGCGCTGAGACTGGCGACTGTTTCGATCGTTCTCAGCTGGATTTTTTACGTGACCGCAACCGAGATGATCTGGATGTTTTGGCGCGTGCCGCTGCCCAGTTTGCCTGTCGCCGTTCTCGAACCGTTTCGTGTAGCTAATCAATACGGCCTCTTTGCAGTGATGACGCGCGGGCGTTATGAAATTGAATTCCAAGGCTCGCAAGACGGGCAGAACTGGACGGCTTATCCGTTTCGCTATAAACCACAAGCGCTGAATGAGCCGCCGCGAATCTACGCGCCGTATCAGCCGCGCTTCGATTGGAACCTGTGGTTCGCCTCTCTGAGTATGTGGCGCGAGTCGCCAATTGTCCCCAACACGGAGGTTCGCTTGCTTTCGAACGACAAAGATGTGCTTTCACTCTTTGCCGGCAATCCATTTTCGCGCGAGGCGCCGCGCCAGATTCGCGCTGTGTTGTGGCAATACTGGTTCACGTCCTTGGCCGAGAAACGGGCGACCGGAAATTGGTGGCGAAGACAATACTTGGGCCTGTACGCACCCACACTGGAGCGCGAATCTGATGGCGGCATCAAAGTGATCCAATGGCCGGATGTAGCACCCAGGCAATGAAAGCTGACTCACAATGACAGGCCGTGCTTGCATCATCGGTTCCGGACCAAATGGGCTGGCAGCAGCGATCATGCTTGCTCAGGCAGGGCTGCGGGTCGATGTGTTCGAGGCCGAGCCGATTCCCGGCGGCGCTGCGCGGACAATGGAGCTTACGCTTCCCGGCTTTTTGCACGATTTCGGATCAGCCGTGCATCCCTTAGGCGCAGGTTCCCCATTCTTCTCTTCCCTGCCCTTGAGCAATTACGGACTCGAATGGATCAACTCGCCCGCTCCGCTTGCCCACCCGCTTGATGACGGAACGGCGGTTGTTCTCGAGCGTGATCTGAAGGCTGCGCAGGCGGCGCTTGGAGAAGATGGCGAAATGTGGCGCCAGCTCATGCAGCCGTTTGTCGAGCACTGGAAGGCATTCAGTTCTGATGTGCTCCGCCCCATGCCGTCGATTCCCAGGCATCCCTGGTTGATGGCGCGTTTCGGACTGTCGGTGCCGCTTTCAGCGAAATCTGCAGCTCAGCACTTCAAAAACGAACGGACGCGAGCGCTCTTTGCTGGACTCGCTGCGCACTCGTTTCTGAGCTTGGATGAGCCCCTATCAGGCATATTCGGGCTGATGATGGCAATCCCCGCACACGCGGTTGGCTGGCCAATTCCGCGTGGTGGGTCCCAGTCGCTGACCAATGCCCTAATTCGCTATTTCGAAAAGCTGGGAGGCACGCTGAAAACTTCGTGCCGGATCGAGAACCTCGAATCACTGTCGCAGTATGACCCCGTTCTTTTCGACGTAACTCCGCGCCAGCTTTTGGGGATTGCGGGAAGCCGCCTCACACGGGCATACATCCGACAACTGCAGAAATTTCGCTATGGACCCGGCGCATTCAAAGTGGACTACTCGCTTTCGGCGCCGATCCCATGGAAGGCACGCGATTGCGCCCGCGCCGCTACCGTGCACCTCGGCGGCAGCTTCGAGGAGATCGCCGCGTCGGAAAAAGCCGCTCGCAATGGCCAAAACGCCGACCGTCCTTTCATGATTCTCGCCCAGCCCAGCTTGTTTGATGATTCGCGAGCCCCGTTGGGCAAACACACCGCCTGGGCATACTGCCATGTTCCCAACGGATCGGCCATTGACATGCTACCCCGCCTCGAAGCCCAGATCGAGCGCTTTGCTCCGGGTTTTAGAGGTTGCGTTTTGGCTCGCCACGTTTTCTCTCCCGCGGATCTGGAGCGCCTGGATGCAAACCTCGTCGGCGGCGACATACAAGGAGGAGTGCTCGATATGCGCCAGTTTTTGTTTCGTCCTACATGGCGTCACTATCGCGTGGCCACGGGACCACCGCCCCCTGGATTTCAGAAGCAGAAAATCTATATGTGTTCGGCCTCGACTCCTCCAGGAGGCGGCGTGCACGGCATGTGCGGCTATCACGCGGCGAGGGCAGCGTTGAGAGACATGAAGCACTGAGCAGGTTTATGTCGCGAACCTAACGAGGGAGGCTGCTATGAAAGAAAAAGTCGTGCTCGTGACCGGAGCAAACGGCGGGCTGGGAACCCATGTCACACAAGCTTTTCTCGATGCGGGTGCCGCGGTTGTCGGCACTTCGCGGAAAATTCAGCAATCCGAATTTAGAGGCGGGAACTTTACAGCGATTGCGGCAGACATAACGAGCCTTAAAGCGGCGCGGGTTGTTGTTGATCAGGTTGTCTCGCGCTTTGGCCAGCTCGACGTTCTAGCGCACACCGTTGGTGGCTTCGCGGGAGGCGCTTCAGTCGCCGAAACCGATGACGCGACGTTTCGGAGCATGTTGGATATGAATCTGAACTCCACATTTCACATTCTTCGCGCGGCAATTCCCGCTCTGCGCCGCACGGGGAGCGGACGCATAATCGCAATTGGGAGCCGAGCGGCGCTTGAACCTGGGGATGGCATTGGCGCATACAGCGCGTCCAAAGCAGCGATGGTTTCGTTGATCAAAACCGTTGCGATTGAGAACCAGGACGCGGGACTCACCGCAAACGTGATTCTGCCCGGCACCATCGATACCCCCTCCAACCGCGCGGCAATGCCGAAAGCAGATTTCTCGAAATGGGTCCAGCCTGCGAACATTGCGAGCCTGGTGCTCTGGCTTGCAGGCAACGCTGCGAAAGAAATTACCGGCGCCGCGATCCCGATGTACGGCGGAAGCTAAAATACGCTATTATCACGGTTCAAAGCAGTCGTAGTTGCGCTGGGCTACGATCTTGCCATCGCGGAATTCAAGGAACATCGCCGAATGCGCGCGCATCTCGCTCCCTGCTTGCAGATTGCCGAGCGAAGTTGCGACCTTGCCGGTCCACAATACCTCTAAGGCAACCATGTCCGCGTTCACAACTTCCTTCGTGATTTCGTAGCGCTGGCTCGAAAACAGCTTGCGGCCTTTTTCAAACGATTCTCTCGTCTCGAGTGCCTTTGCACGTGCGCCGCTCGGATAAATCCGGTTGGGGAGCTGCTCGATCACGGCTTCAGGCGCGAACAGCGCGGTCAGTTGGTCGAATTCTCCGCCTTCAATGATCTTCAAGTATCGCCGTGCTTTTTCAGTATTGGAAGCCGAGCCAGACATGTTAGTAGGCGTCATTCTACTTGGTCGGTTTGCTAGGCCACTCTGCTCTGTGCGCTCGCTGCAGACGCCAGTTCTGTCGAGCGCTTTGAGGGAGTGAGAGCGATCATTACAATCCCAACTGCAAAAAACACCGCTACCCCGATCAGCTCTCGCCGCTCAATCCAATGACGCGATGCCTGTACGGCCATAACCGTGCCATGCGCCAAACTCGACCAGCCAGTGAACGCGATCAGGCTGCGATGTGCTGACGGATTCCGCAAGGCCAGCAGCAGGAAAATTCCGAGCGTGCAGTAGAGGCTCATCATCATGGCCAATGCAGGTTCCTGGTGAATAAGCATCGTTAGCGGAAATCGCCGCAACAAACAGTAATCCCACGATCACCAACACGATTTTCAGTATCCGTTCACGATCCATGGTTCCTCCTGCTGCCTCAATCAAACGCGGGGCTACGGCGGCAATCTTAGTGACAGAATGAAATCGAAGTCAATCCAGAACGGTTTCGGATCAATGCGGAAAAATCTACCCCTGTTACGGCCAGCACTTCTCACTTGCAAAAAACCGTGCAGTGGGCCAGCCCCCCGAAGTCGACGGGCCACCTGGCCTACACAAATTCAACATGAAATAAAACATTCATTTCTTGTCTATTCTCAAGGTCGTCAGCGGAGGATTAAAGACTCTGACGTACAAAGGAAACAGTGAGAGGAGCAAAGGGAGCATCGGCTGAGCAAATCGGGCTCCGACGAAGAAAAACAAAGCATAATAGACTAAAGCGGCAAGCACAATTGTCGGTGCCTCCTGGTACTGCAAGCTAGCTATCGAAATGGCGACTATCGCACAAAACAAACGAAATAGCCAAAAATGTTTGAGCTCATATACAAGCTGAGTCCCGCACACAGGGCAGTTCACACGCAGATCGGGATCAGGTTCCTCAAACGGGAGTTCTGCTCCGCAAAAAGGACAATAAAACCTAGGGTGCTGCTTGGGGAACATTGAAGTAACTCCCAAAGTGGGCTAATTCTTAATCGACGCGCACGCCGAATTTGCCGCATTTAAAGCGTTCGATGAAAGCGGAGGGCGTCAGCCCGGAGCACGGTGTCGCTGGGCCCAAAACACATTCTGCTGCATTCGTGGTTCCCATGTCTCGAAAACCGCGAGCCACGGTGCACCCCTTTGATGGTATGCACCCAGACCTGGGCCATCCGCCTGGTGCTACAAACGGTGCACCAGACACCGGGCGGGACGTTATTCTTCGGCCTTGTAGCTCTCCAAATTGCGGCAGAAAGCGGAGCCAAGATCAGTGAGCCGAACAGCATTCACGCGCAGGTTTCCATCGTAGCGGGGAGAGAGAAGTCCGTTCTCGACCAACACCTTTTCATGCTGCTCAACAAGCGCCAATACTCCATGGCCCATAAAACTCGCAACTTTCCCGAGCCAATTCTGCGCCGTTTCATGTCCAGTGCCTCCGTCGCAACTCTTGGCTGCCCTGAGAACTAATAGATCTCCTGAGGAAAGCCTCTTCGCGATTTGAAAGAGCTGGTATGCCAATATCTGCGCACCGGAATCCGCGTCGGGCCGATTCGTGGATAGGAACATCGCCTTTAGTGCTTTGAGGCGATCGGCGTCGATCGGATTTGAGTCAATTTCCTGAAGGAGCTCGACCCATGCTTGGTAACCCGTTGGTCGCCCGGCAAAATCCTGCGGGATTCGTCCCGACTTAATCCAGTCGGAAACTTCCTTTCCGAAATCGGTCAGAGCCTCCACGGCCATCGCAGCTAGCGCAACCTTTGGTCCAGCGAGCGCGAATCTTGATACGCCCGACGTGATCAGAGCCGATAGATAGGCCGCTTTCTCACTTCTTGAACTCGTTAGAATTTTCTCAATTACATTCGGATTTTCAAGATGCACAATGTCAGCGTAGTCACGTGACACCAGCACGTAGCCCTCCCCAAGTGGGGTAGACGCGTTGCTGTCCTCGCTCCTTGCAGCCTACCAGCCTCTGGTTTGCATCATCTGGGCCTCGTCCATCGTGCTGACGGCGAGGCCTTTCATCGAGCTGGACACGTCCGCCGAAACTTCAAGTAACACTTTAGGATCGTTATAGTGGGTGGTCGCGCGCACGATGGCGCGGGCACGACGCTCGGCTTCTTCAAGAGGAGCAAAGGCGCAGGTATCGTCATAAGGATGGTTCGAGACGGAATGCACGCATGAAGTGCGCTTACCCATAAAGATGCCCGAGCCGACGAACACAGCTTCCGCGCCGAGCTGCATTACGAGAGAGGCGTCGGCGGGCGTGGCGATGCCTCCGGCGGAGAAATTGGGGACCGGCAGCTTCCCTTCTTTCGCGACCAGCTTCACCAGCTCATACGGCGCCTGCAGCTCTTTCGCTTTGGCGTAGAGTTCCTCTTCGCTCAGAACGGTGAGAATCTTCATGTCCTGCACGATCTGCCGGATATGCTTGACCGCATGCACAACGTCTCCGGTGCCAGCCTCCCCTTTGGTGCGAATCATCGCTGCGCCTTCCGCAATGCGACGCAGAGCTTCACCTAAATTCCGCGCACCGCAAACAAACGGAACTTTGAACGCGTGCTTATCCACGTGGTGCGCCTCGTCGGCCGGCGTCAGCACTTCGCTTTCGTCGATATAGTCCACGCCAAGCTCTTGCAGGATTTGCGCCTCGGCAAAGTGGCCGATGCGGCACTTGGCCATGACCGGGATAGAAACCGCTTCCATGATCTCGCGAATTTTTTTCGGCGAGGCCATGCGCGCAACTCCGCCTTCGGCGCGGATTTGCGCGGGCACGCGCTCGAGCGCCATCACGGAGACGGCTCCGGCGCGCTCGGCGATGATGGCCTGCTCAGCCGTGGTGACGTCCATAATCACGCCGCCCTTGAGCATCTCGGCGAGGCCGGTTTTGAGGCGAAGGCTGGTGGGACTACCGTTGTTCTGGGACATGATGATCTCTTTTCTAGCTTCTTGTTGGATCGAGAACTGGGCGCAAGGATGCGCTGAATTTATATCTCTATTTTACAGCCTTTAATGCGCCAGACAGCATTATTTCAAGCGAAAAACGCTGGTCAAGAGCCAGTAAAACCTGGTTTTTGCGGGTACAGACCGGCGTTCAGCACTGCTCCTCGCATTAGGCAATAGGGTGGGCACCGCGCTTCGCTTCCATCCGTCAGCTGACTGAGCGCGTTAGAATTGTCGTAACTTATGTGCCGCAACATCAAAACCCTATTCAACTTTGAGCCGCCGGTGACTGAAGACGAGATTCGGGCGGCGTCGCTGCAGTTTGTGCGAAAGATTAGCGGATTCACCAAACCTTCGAAGTCGAATGAAGCCGCGTTTCTGAGTGCCATCGAAGAAGTGGCTGCCGCTTCGGCGAGGTTGCTCCGTTCTCTCGAAACTACCGCTCCGCCCAAGAACCGCGAGGAAGAAGCCGCCAAGGCTAAAGCCCGCGCCGCAGCCAGGTTCGGTGGATAAAGGTGAACGGGCCCAGGCGCGTTTATCGACTCGGGATGCGTTTACTGCCCTTCGCTTTCTCGTTTTTTCCGGATCGCGTGGCGTTTCATGGCAACCTCGATCGTCGACTGCAGTTCGTACCGGTGAAAGGGTTTTAGCAGAAATCCGTCGTGGTCAGTTTCTTTCGCGCGATTGACGGTCAATTTATCGGAATAGGCTGTGAGGTAAACAATAGGCAGGTCAACCTGCTCACGAATCTCCCTGGCGGCCTCGATGCCGTCTTTCTCACCGTGCAAGCGTATGTCCATCAGCACCAGGTCGGGGCGCTCGCGAGTTGCGATCGCGACACCTTCATCAGCCGAGTCCACAGTAGCGATGACAGAAAACCCAAGCCGCGACAATCGTTCCCTCAGTTCCTCAGCGATCAGAACTTCGTCCTCAACAATCAGGGCCCGGGGATTGGGGGAAATAATGTCAGCGTGCATGGTTGCAGACCGTGAATTCCAAACGTGCACACGTTCCTGGAGCAGACCGGACCAGCTCAAACGAACCGTGAATCTGGCGAGTGAGCAATTGCACTAATCTTAAGCCCAGCGTCTTATTCGCTTTGACATCCAGATCGGAGGGAATCCCTACGCCGCTATCTTCGACGGTGAGAATGCAAGTACCCTCCGGCCTGTTTTTCAGACTTAACCTGATTACGCCTGCGCCAGTCGGGAAGCCGTGCTTTAAGGCATTAGAGATCAATTCATTGAGAATCAAACCGCACGGTAGCGCTAAATCGACTCCCATTGTGACGGATTCGAGATCAGTTTTCAATTGCAGCGGCACACTGGGGTTGCCGTGGGCCGCCAGGATGTCCTCGGCCAGGCTTCGCGCATATTCCGAGAAATCGATGCGCGCCAGATTCTCGGAGCCATAAAGGCTTTCATGCACAAGAGCCATCGAATGGACACGGTTCTCCATGTCGGAGAAGATATGCGCGGTTTCCGCGTCCTTGGCCCGCGTGGATTGGAGATAGAAGAGGCTGCAGATCACTGCCAGGTTGTTCTTCACGCGGTGATGGACCTCGCGCAGCAGTGCTTCTTTTCGTTCTTCGCTGGCACGTAGTTCGGCGGTAGTTTGTTCAGTAACCTTGGCCTGTTGCACCAACGTCAGAATTCGCGGCACGGTAAAGGGAAGCACAGCGGCAGGGGTCACCGAAGCCACCGCAGTGAAAATCTTTACCAGGGCAGAAAAAACGTACACTGGGATCCAGATGGTGAGCACTTCCATAAAGTGGGTGCCACCGCACGCAATGATGAAGAGCCCAAACGCCAGGAACATCCAGTGAAAGGGAATGTCACGCCGCGCCCGGTAGATCAGGTAGGCAAGGGTGATAGAGATCGCGAAATATGCGATTCCGATGAGCGCGTCCGAGGTGACGTGTGTCCAAACCACCCCCGGTCTTCTCAGGTAGCAGTAGGCATGTGGCAAGAAGTTCGTGGCAAACAGGCTTTCGGCAAAGCGTGCGGAAAGAACAAGAGGAATCCCGGCCAATACTGACAGGCCCGCGATTATGTAAATCCGCCGCTTGGCTGAAATTAAGTTGAGCGTGGACTGTGACATGACCACCTCCGGCACTGCGGGCCAATTCCGCAGGTACGAATCATAAGTGGGTTTTCGACAGAGAGCTACGAGATTTACGGCGTTGCACGGAGAGGCAGTCGTTTTGAGTTTTTGACACACCCGGTGCGCGCTGCTACCATCGATTTCTGGCCGCTGCGGCTCACAATTTTTTCGCTGAGCTTGCCTCGAGCACTCCTTGAAAAGCCTGTCGGGTTTTTTTTCGATGGGTGGAGTATGCGTCCCCGTCGTCTAGCCCGGCCTAGGACATCGCCCTTTCACGGCGGTAACACGGGTTCAAATCCCGTCGGGGACGCCAACAATCCAAAAGAGTTGCGGAATTTGGGGTCCTTGGTCGCACCTCCAGAAACGTCCAACCAGGGGATGTTTCTGCCAATTCCGGGCAACAACATCCTCACGACTCTCTTTTGCGCGTTTCGCTTCTCGTCGCTCACTGCCTGAACCTACGTGTTCGCGAGGGTTCAGTTAAAGGTTGAGACGTGAGCGAGCCGGAGGGCAACCTGACGGGTTCCTTGCCCGTCTGCATGGTTTGCGTAAAAACGAAGGCAAGAGAGAGTGAAAAGCCGTGGGTACACGAACGACGAAGTTGAAGTGGCAGTTGCGAGGTTTATGAATAAAGAGATTTGAAATGGGCATTGCAAACCCTGGACCTTGAGTGGCACACCGTAGTTGAGAAAGAAACTGACAATTGCCACTCGGCCAATCTGCTTGTGACCCGATAGGAAGGTGTGCAGTTTAGACCAGCTATTCCTTTTTATGTAGGCCATCATAATACGTGAGACGAGCACGTCCCATTGCGGCCTTATCTGCCCAAGGTGCCCACAAGCAATCTTGCTGCTGGTTCCGGTGACACGTCAGGTTGAGGATTTCAGCCTTCCTAGGAGAGTACAGTCATGGCAAAGCAAATCGTGCACGGCGAAGAGTCGCGTCAAGTAATCCTGGGCGGCGTCAACTTAATGGCAAATGCCCACTGTGATCTCATGAAACCTACCGTCGTGGGTATTCCAGCCTAGTTTCTGGGTCCTTTTTATGATCGACCAGATGGTCTCCCACTACCGCGTCCTCGAAAAAATCGGTGGCGGAGGCATGGGCGTCGTCTATAAGGCCGAGGACATGCGGCTGCATCGTTTCGTGGCCCTCAAGTTCCTGCCGGACGGAGTGGCCCGCGACCAGCTGACGCTCACCCGTTTCCAACGCGAGGCCCAGGCCACGTCGGCCCTCAACCATCCGAACATCTGCACGATCTACGACATTGGCGAGCAGGAAAGCCGGGCATTCATCGCCATGGAATTTCTTGACGGCGTGACGCTGAAACATCGCATTGCTGGAAAGCCGCTGGATAACGAAACCGTGCTTTCACTCGCAATTGAGATTGCCGACGGTTTGGACGCGGCGCATTCACAGGGCATCGTTCACCGAGATATCAAGCCGGCCAACATCTTCGTCACTAAGCGCGGCCATGCGAAGATACTGGATTTCGGGCTAGCCAAAGTTGCGCCGGTTTTTTCCAGCCAGGCCGCATCCGCGAACACCATGACTGCCACCGAAGAGCACCTGACGAGCCCGGGCTCGACGCTGGGCACGATCGCTTATATGTCGCCGGAGCAGGCGCGCGGTAAGGAATTGGATACCCGCACTGATCTATTCTCTTTCGGAGCTGTGCTCTACGAGATGGCCACAGGCGCGCTCCCTTTTCGCGGGAGCAGTTCCGCAGAAATATTCAAAGCCATACTGGATGCAGCCCCTTTTCCTGTCATGCGGCTGAATCCTGATGTGCCGGTCGAACTGGAACGGGTCATTAACAAGGCGTTGGAGAAGGACCGGAATCTGCGCTCTCAAAGTGCGGCGGAGATGCGCGCCGACCTGCAGCGGCTGAAGCGAGACATGGACTCCGGCCGATCCGCAGTGACAATAGGCGCGTCCGCGTCGAGCGTGGCACATTCGTCCGTGGCGCTGAGCAACGGGAGTTTGGATGCAGTTTCCAAACCCACCCGGCCAGGATGGAAAACGTGGGCAATCGCTGGCGCCGGTTTCGCTCTTCTCCTCCTCGCGGTATTCATCTACTTGCAGTCTCGCCCACTCCCTCCGCCGAAAGTATCGGGCTATGTTCCGATTACTCACGACGGTAGCCAAAAGAACCTGATCGGGACAGACGGATCTCGACTCTACTTTAGTGAATTCAGTTCCAAAGGTCTCGGCGTGGCACAGGTTTCCATCTCTGGCGGAGAGGTCGCGCATGTGTCGGTTCCCGCTCCGACCATGTTCTTGATTGCCGTTTCAGCTGATGGGGCAACGCTTCTCGTAGCGGACGAGATCGGTCAAACGGCCTTTCATGGAGCGCTGTGGGAAGTTCCCGTGCTGGGTGGCTCCCCGCGTCGACTGGGAGAGGCCGCTGGACAGGCCGCCGCCTGGTCTCCTGACGCTCAAACGATTCTCTACGCCGACGGACACGATCTACTGTTGGCCAAGGGGGACGGCTCCGAACCGCACAAGCTTTTTTCTGCGCCCGATCTGATATATGACCCCGCTTGGTCTCCGGATGGCACGGTGATTCGATTCAGAGTGGGCGGCGCATTTGCCGCTCAGGGTTCTTTGTGGCAGGTCGCGGTAGACGGGACGAACGCGCGCCCCCTGCTTCCTGGCTGGCACGTTCCTCCAAACGAGTGCTGCGGCCGATGGAGTTCGGATGGCAAGTATTTCGTTTTCGAGTCAAAGGGCAATATCTGGGTCCGTGCGGAAAAGGGGAGCTTGTTCGGAAAAGATGACAGCCAACCGGTCCAGTTGACGTCAGGCCCGATGAGTTTCTCGACTCCCCTGCCCAGCAAGGATGGCAAGAAACTGTTCGTCGTCGGGGCACTGGCGCACGGAGAATTAACTCGATACGACGTGAAGTCTGCAGCTTTCATTCCATTTCTTTCCGGAATTTCGGCGGATAGCGTCAGCTTCTCGAAGGACGGTCAATGGGCGGCATACGTCAGCTTTCCAGAAGGCACACTTTGGAGAAGCAAGTCGGATGGGAGTCAGCGAATTCAACTCTCTTATCCGCCCCTCACTGCTGTGCTACCTCGTTGGTCACCCGATGGCCAGCAGATCGTCTTCTACGCCTTCTCGTCGGGCCAGAACGCGAAGATGTACACAGTTTCGGCCGAAGGTGGATCGCCGCGCGAAATGATGCCCGACAACTCCCCGGCACAGTGGGACGCTGCATGGTCGCCTGACGGCACAAAAATCGTCTTTGGCGGCCCTGCATCTGATCCCGCTAGCACCATCCAGATCCTAGACGTTGGAACTCATCAACTTTCGACGCTGCCTGACTCCAAGGATTTATTCTCGCCCCGCTGGTCGCCAGACGGACGCTATCTCGTCGCCATGCCTTCCAATTCCCGCAGCCTCATGCTTTTCGACTTTAGCTCCCAGAAGTGGGAGGAGATCGCGAAGATGAGCATGGGTTTCCCCAACTGGTCGAAAAACGGGGAGTACATTTACTTTTTGCATGAGGAGGACCAGCCGTCGGTAATGCGAATACGCATTCGCGATCGCAAGATTGAGCGAGTGGCGGACCTGAAAAATTTCCAGCAAACCGGCTACTGGGGCCTTTGGCTCGGCATGTCTCCCGACGATTCCCCGCTTCTGCTTCGCGACACTGGCACCCAGGAAATCTATGCGCTTGACTGGCAAGCTCAGTAGCTCACGCCATTCGCGCAGCTGATCTCCTCGGGGTTGTCAGAACTAGCTCCGACCGGCCGCCACGACTCCAGAGCTCACGAACTGCTTGCCCTGGCTCGTCGCCAATAATCCCGCCATCAAGTCCTTGCCGGCGTCGGATTTCACTACGTATCCCAGCGCGCCGGCATTCAGAGATGCGGTGACAATGTCTCGTGAATCATATTGGCTAAACATAAGTATTTTGGAGTCAGGAGAAACTTGGAGCATGCGCGGAGCTGCCCCAAGGCCGCTCAGGTTTGGCATGGAGAGGTCCAGGAGAATCACATCCGGCCGTAGGGCCTGGGACTGGCTGATCCCTTCGACTCCGTCGCTCGCTTCGCCAACCACGCTGAATTCGGCCGAGTCTTGCAACATGCTGCAAACACTGTGCCTGACTACTTCAGAGTCTTCCACGATGAGAACACTGACAGGCATTACACACCTCCCGGCGCCTACAGTGATCATTTTTTCGAGACTTCAGAGTGCAAACTGATCAATTTTGAACAGTGATGAAGAATTCAACCGAGGATGTTTGACCCGAATAGCGTAAAGCTTATGTGGCCGTACTAATGTCAGGCAATGACAATCCCATTAGTCACGTCGGAACAAAGCGCCATCGAGCCACGCTGGGAGATCGCGAGCCAATCCTTCGCCTAAGTCGCGGAAAGCTCTTGAAGTATTCCTGTTGGGAGAGGGTAGCCGCACGCCTTCCGTGTCGGAAGTAAAGCAATCCCCTGGACACCGTCCGTTAGGATGTCTGGTCAGTTTTGACCAGTCTTTGCGGCTGAACGAGCTGACACTAAAGGTGGACTATTTCTTGCCCGCGAAAGAATCTCTCGGCATAGGAAGCCGTAGGACCGGTATTGGCCGGTAATTCGCCTCTGACGGATGGGTCGCCGTTCTGGAAGCAAATCTTCATCACTCTAGCCCTGCGCAATCCAGGACAAATTGATGCCACCTCAGGAAACAGTAGCTGCGACAGGAATCCTCGAATCTGTGCAGCAGGGCTCCGTCGCGTCCCGGTCAGGGACAGCGACGTCGGTTAATCCGCATTCGAACGCGGGGCTGCCAAGCCGCATAGCCGTGGTCGGCAACTATCTTCCGCGGCAGTGCGGGATCGCTACCTTCACTACTGATCTGTGCGACGCAATTTCTGCGAAGTATGGCTCCCCGCGATTATTCGCGGTGCCGGTCAACGATACTGAATCTGGGTATGCCTACCCGGAGCGAGTCCGTCTCGCCCTTCAGCAGGACGATTTATCTTCTTTTGAGCAAGCTGCTGAGTTTCTGAATTTCACGAATTTCGATCTGGTGTGCCTGCAGCATGAGTACGGAATTTTTGGCGGTGCGGCGGGCAGCCACATTCTGGGGCTGCTGCGTCGCCTCAAGATGCCGGTCATAACCACTCTGCACACAGTTCTTCGAGAACCAAATCCTGATCAACGCCGGGTGATGGAAGAGATCGCCGGCCTATCAGACCGTCTCATTGTCATGAGCCAGCTCTCGTCGCAATTTCTCCAGGAGATCTTCAAAGTGCCTGGGAACAAGATCGACATGGTCCCGCACGGTGTTCCGGATTTGCCATTCCTGGACCCCAATTTCTACAAGGACCGCTTTGGTGTGGAAGGGAAAGCAGTGCTGCTCACGTTCGGCCTGCTCTCTCCTAACAAGGGTATTGAGAATGTCATCAAGGCGCTGCCGCAGATCCTGTCGAAGCACAAGAATGTCGTCTACATTGTTGCCGGCGCCACTCATCCGCACATCCTGCGCCGTGAGGGCGACCGGTACCGCGCCTACTTGCAGGAGTTGGCGAAAGAGATGGGCGTGGAATCGCAGGTGCTTTTTCACAATCGATTTGTGAGCCCGTCCGAAATGGTTGAGTTTATCGGTGCTGCCGACATCTACATCACCCCATACCGTTTTGAGGAGCAGGTCGTTTCGGGGACGCTTGCCTATGCGCTGGGCGCCGGCAAGGCGATCATTTCGACTCCCTACTGGCATGCCATCGAATTGCTGGACGATCACCGAGGCGCGCTGGTACCTTTCCAGGACCCGGAGGCAATCGCGAGAAAGGCCATCGAGCTCCTGGATACTCCCGCCATACGACACCGTATGCGTAAACGCGCTTACGTATATGCACGAGGGATGGTCTGGAAACGCGTAGCGCAAGGGTACATGGCCAGCTTCGCGCAAGCACGACGCGACCGCGCCCGCCAGCCGCGAGCAATGTTCGCGGATGAATCAGCACAAAAACATTTCGATGAGTTGCCAACCCTGAAGCTGGACCACCTGTACCGCTTGACCGACGACACCGGTATCCTCCAGCATGCAACCTTCGCTGTGCCCAACTACAGCGAGGGATACGCCACCGACGACAACGCCCGCGCGCTTGTCTTAACTGTCCTCATCGAGCAACTCGGAAAAGCCGAGTCAGCCGGAATCGAAAAACTCGCGACGCGGTACCTGGCCTTTCTGGGCCATGCTCTCAATTCGGAAAACAACAGGTTCAGAAATTTCTTGACCTACAAACGCGAGTGGACTGAGGCTGCAGGTTCGGAAGATTGTCACGGTCGGGCGCTATGGGCGCTGGGTACGGTTCTTGGACACTCGAGCAATGAGGCACTCCGCGGCGGGGCAGGACGTCTTTTTGAAACTGCACTGCCAGCCATCATTGCCTTTAGCAGTCCCCGCGCGTGGGCGTTCGCGCTACTTGGCATTCAGGAATATCTCGATCGGTTCCCCGGGGATCGGAGTGTGCAACACGCAAGATCGATATTGGCAAACCGGCTCCTGCAACTCTATGGTTCCAACCAGTCTGCGGAGTGGAACTGGTTTGAAGATGTTCTGGCCTACTCAAACGCCAGACTGGCGCAAGCGGTGTTGACTGCTGGCCGTCGCAGTTCCGATGTCCCGATGGTCTCGGTGGCATTGGGAGCACTCGATTGGTTGTGCAAAAGCCAGCGTTCCCCGGAGAATGCCCATTTTGTTCCTATCGGCTCACAAGGCTTCTATCGTCGAGGACAAGAAAAGGCCCGCTTTGACCAACAGCCTCTGGAGGCGGGAGGGGGTGTGTCCGCGTGCGTGGAAGCCTACCGCGCGACCGGTGAGGCTCGTTGGCTCACAGAGGCCTGGTCCGCTTTCAACTGGTTCATGGGCAAAAACGATCTGCAGATTGCCCTATATGACCCTGCTACCGGCGGTTGCCGGGACGGCCTGCATCCGGAGCGTGTGAATCAAAACCAGGGGGCAGAGTCAACGTTGGCTTTCCTGATGGCCCTGGTCGAGATGCGCCTGCTGCAACGGGAGGCCGGCGACGACCTATTTCCCGTCCACACCGAGGAGACCCTGATCGCTGTTCGTGAGTGAGAAACCTATGAGTGTTGCTGTTTCGATCCGTCCTGAAGCGTTGCTTCTCCGGCATCCCGCCAACCCAATCTTGAGTAGTAAGGATTGGCCCTATTCCATTAACAGTGTCTTCAATGCTGGAGCAACACTGCTCCCAGATGGCTCAACCTTGCTGCTTTGTCGCGTGGAAGACCGACGCGGATTGTCGCATTTGTGCGCGGCTCGATCTCACAATGGCGTGGATCACTGGCAGATCGATCCTCAGCCAACGTTGATGCCCAATCCGCAGGAATATCCTGAGGAGATTTGGGGCATCGAAGATCCCCGCCTCACATTTGTGCCCGAGTTGCAGCAATACGCGGTGACTTACACGTCCTACTCGCGTGGTGGACCAGGTGTGTCGCTGGCCCTCACCAAAGACTTCCGGACTTTCGAGCGATATGGCGTCATCATGCCTCCCGATGACAAAGATTCAGCGCTGCTGCCACGGAGAATCAACGGTTACTGGGCGCTTATCCATCGGCCGATGACCACGCTCGGATCGCACATATGGATTTCTTATTCCCCCGATCTGCGCCATTGGGGTCGACACCGGCTCATGCTGGAAGCGCGGCGGGGCGCCTGGTGGGATGCAAACAAGATTGGCTTATCGCCCCCGCCGATTGAGACTTCCAGGGGTTGGCTCACGCTTTACCACGGAGTGCGGCACACGCCGTCGGGGTGCCTGTATCGCCTGGGCTTGGCGCTTTTCGATTTGGAAAATCCAGAAAAGTGTCTGCTGCGTGGCGATTCGTGGATCTTCGGACCTGAGGCAGAGTACGAGCGCAATGGAGACGTTAATGACGTAGTGTTTCCGTGCGGATACACCATGGAAGCTGATCAGGACACAATCAATGTCTATTACGGAGCCGCCGACTGTTCGATTGCTCTGGCCCGCGCCAGCGTGAGCGCGTTGCTGAAATGGCTTGACGCCAACGGAAGCTACGTCCGAAGGAGAGATGCGGACCAATGAACCCGCTACATTGGATGGTTCGGTTTGCCTTTGGGTGTCATCACCGTCATATAAGCCGGGTGTTCACCATTAAAAAGCGAACATATAAGGTCTGCCTGGATTGCGGGCACGAATTCAGACTACCGGATGCCGACATGACGGTTCGACCCGTCCTCCCTGAAATCCGTACCCAGCCAAAGAAGATCGATCACGCCCCGGCCGCATGATTTGAACAAAGCCCTAGCTGCACGGCGCACTCCACCTCAATGATTGACTGTTCAAAATTGCTCAGACCGCTTTGGAAATGCAGAGTATCGTGTGAGGGCAGCTGCAAGTAAAACGGCGGGACCTTGTTGAAAGCTGGCGAAGAGATGAAGCAATCATTTGGGTGCACATCCGAAGCGGGCGATAACAACTGGTGCCGCTATAGGGGTGGAAATCGCTAAAACCGCGCCGTGGCAAGTTTCAAATGTTTTGGACGATCAAGTCGATATAGACCTGCCCGGCCACGGCTTAAGCTCAGGACGCAAGCCACATGAGAGTAGAGCGGACAATTCGGGTTTTTACTGCGTTGGCGACACTGATCGGCGCTTCGCATCTCTTTGCAGGAGATTCGGTAGCGCCGCACGCGGAAAGCGCTCCTCTTTCGACAGACCAGGTAGTGGACAACCTGGTGCGCAGGAATCAGGAGCGCGCCCAGGGGCTGCTGCATTCAGAGGCGACGCGGGTGTACCGCGTCGTTTACAGAGGATTCCCCTCAGACCGGGTTGCCGAGATGACCGTCCAGGCCACCTATGACAGGCCCTCTTCCAAGGAGTTCACAATAGTTTCGCAGAGCGGATCGAAGCTGATTGCTAAGCGTGTCTTTAACAGGCTTCTGGAAGGCGAGCAAGAGGCCACACAACCAGCCATGAGCGCCAAGATACAGCTGAATCGCGATAACTACAATTTCGCTTTTGTCGGCTACGAGCCGTCCACCACTGGCGGGAAATACATATTGCGGGTAGATCCGAAGGTGCGCAGCAAGTACGTCTATCGCGGGCTGGTGTGGATCGACGGAACCGATTTCGCAGTCACTCGAATCGAAGCTGAGCCGGCTGAGAACCCGTCGTTCTGGACAAAGAAGAGCCAGATTCGTCAGGAATATGGAAAAGTGCAGGGTTTCTGGCTTCCCCTCAAGAACGAGTCAGTCAGCTATATCCGGCTGGGAGGAAGGGCCACTCTGACCATCGAATACAAGGGCTATAGAGTAACTGGTGCCCTCCAACCACGCGCCGCCGCACAGTCTACGCAGGCCACAATCCAGTAGAGGTCAACAAACGTCTAGTTCACGATTTCATGGAGCGAGTCATTGCCCCCGAGAATCGATGCTGCTCCCTGTTCGATCAGCTGGTGACCGCTCGCTGCGAGAATGTTGTTCGCTAAACATCTGACGAACTCGAGGAGGGCAATTTTATGGGGGAAAGAAGTCAAAAATCCGTGTTTCGGGCAAGACACGCGCTGAATGGTCTTCGGCCCATTGCTGTCGATATTGACGATCTCCCCGCACTGCTTTTGTGAGCAGTGCAGAGTCGTCTCAAAACTATTCTCTGTGGCATTTCGCTTCACTTCGATTTCCAAAAAGGTTGGATCATGAGGCATAGAAGTTGGGGCTCTCCAACCGCTTGATTTTTACCGATACTCGCAGCAGCGGGGGCGTAGACCACATATCCGAGCTAGGAACGATGCCAGTATTTTCTACTAAACAGTGATCATGCCTTGGTATTTGAAAGTAACCAAACAGCGGGCTGGAAGCCGGTTCTGTCGGGTAACGGGTGCTTGGCCAAGACCCTCACATTCACTATTGAGCTACGCATCCGCGGCTATATCCCGCAGTCAACCACCAGCCCCCACGACGAAATACTTTCCCTTGATCACGTAACTGTTCTAGCGCAAATCGCACGAAAACTGTGGGTTCGTCCAACGCCTTCGCCAAGGCAGCAATGGAACTGCCGTTTGGTCCGCTGCTCATGTGCAACTGTGCAAGCACTCGTTCTCGCAGGGTTAGCATTTGCAACTGTAGAACGAAATATGGGTTCTGGTATGTGCAGTATTGAACAGTTTCGGCAGCAAACCCGGACTGGGAAAATGGCGCTCACTCTGAATAGCCGTCCTCAGTCCCATCGTTGTCATCTTCATTGTCATCTTCTTCTTTGCGGTCACCTTCATCTTCATCCTCTTCGTCTTCATCAGGCTCTTGCCGCAGGAGGAAGTCGGCATTTATTAACCAGGCATGGCGGGCGAGGCTAGGGCATTCTGGACGCCTTTTATTCATATCGTTATGGTACTCTCCGCGTTCTCTTCTTGAGGCCCAATCGCCACCTGTGCCGCAAACGAAAGGCCCAACTCGTGCCTGTGATCTTGAGGGGGGACCTTTCGCACAGAGCGAACCAGTTAACTTCCCGGTCTCTCGCCTTCACTGGGTTGCTCATCTGTTTTCTGCATATGTACCTGTTTCACGTGTTTGTCGAACTGCCGCTGCATGGTTTTCATTGCTGCTCCCGGATTTCGGGCCAATCCGGGCCCGCCAAGACTAAAGTACGTGTCGCAACTTGAGCACTTGCCGTGCAGCCCCGATTGGTTCTTCTGGGTGATCTCAAGATGTGGGTTTTTCATGCACCAAGTTTCCCACGGACAAGACCCTCGTAACCAGCACAGGGATTCAATACGCCGGTATGAGCTATCTTGCTCAGACGCCATATCGGGCGTCTGTCATGATCAGTTCTCCTGAGTGTGAAAACGAGTTGCGACTGCTGATTCGCGGCTCTATATCAAGGTCGCTGCATGGATATTGAGTCAAATTACCCACAGCAACCACATCCAGATAATCAGTATTCCTCGTGCGTGTGTTGCCGTGAGGTTTCTGGGTGAACAGGACGCGGCCTAGAAAAATTTAGATACTCGAACCCTCACCACGCACGTGCGCTAGCAGCACAGAGAAAGGCGAACGATCATGCCGTTGCTCCAAGCAGTCGAAGTTCTGGTGGTAGTAGGTGTGCTGCTGTGGCTGGTAAATCGATTCATCCCTATGCAGTCGTCCATCAAATCGATTTTGAACGGCGTAGTCGTGATTGCCGTAGTTGTGTGGCTGCTCAAAGCTTTTGGAGTCTTCCATTCCCTATCTCGGATGCACATCGGGTCGTGAAGGATGAGCCAGGCAAGGAGCGCGAAAGGCGAAATCCTGCTCCCGGCTCCACAACGTAACACGGCAGACAACTGCCTGAAGGAGATACTTTGAAAACTAAGCTTTTCTTAACAACCGTATTGTTTCTCAGCGCGAGCGCTTTTGCTCAAACCACTTCTCAAACAGAACTCGTGGTCGAACCCTTGAGCCCAACTCCTGTTTTTCACGCGTCTGTGACCAGCCGTAGCGTGAGGGCAATCAACTACAGGCATCGCGGCGGAGCCACCAAGCTGGATTTTGCGGGGACGGACCTGATGCCTGCAGCGACCGGCCAAGCTAAAGTGGAAAGCAAGAAAGGCTACATCGAAATCGAAGTTGAATTTGGCAATCTGCAGAAACCCACGACATTCGGAGGCGAGTACCTAACCTATATTCTGTGGGCAATCTCGCCTGAAGGCCGGGCGATCAATCTCGGCGAGATCTTAGTTGGCGGCAACCACCGCAGCAAGGTTGACGTCACCACTGATCTCCAAGCCTTTGCCCTGATCGTCACCGCAGAACCTTATTATGCAGTCCGGCAACCCAGCAATGTCGTCGTGATCGAGAATGTGGTCCGCGAGGACACCAAGGGAACAACGGAAGCAATGAACACCAAGTATGAACTGATGGAGCGCGGCGGCTACATTCCAACAGGCTATAAGTTCGACCCCGTCGTGCTGAACACCAATCTGCCGCTGGAATTCTTCGAAGCGCGGAATGCGTTGCGCATCGCGGAATCGGAAGGGGCGGAGCAGTATGCCAGCGACAGCTATCAGCATGCGGTCCGGCTTATGGACAAGGTCGATCAATTCGCCACGGAGAAGCACGCGGATCGAAAAGCAATGATCGCGGTGGCACGCGAGGTGGTGCAGACCGCGGAAGATGCTCGCGCAATCACCGTCAAGAAGATCGACCAGGAGCGCTTGGACAACGAACGCCAAGCCGCTGCCAATGCACAAGCACAGACCCAGGCGGAAGCCGACGATGCTACGCGGCAGAAGAACCGGGCGGAGTCCGACCAGGCCCGAGCGGAGAACGCCAAGGCGCAGGCGGAATCGGACACTGCAAACGCGCAGGCGGCGACTCTGGCCGCGCAAACTGCTACAGCAAATGCTCAGGCTGCAAAAACCCAGGCCGAAACGGATGCAGCGAAAGCGCAAGCTGACAAGCAACAAGCGGAATCTGACAGCGCCACAGCCCGCGCTGATGCTGCTAAGGCCCAGGCAGATTCCGATAAAGCACGATCTGATATGGCGGATAACCAGGCTGCTTCCGCTACCGCACTCGCTGCAGCCCAAGCCGATGCCGAGCAATCCCGCCTGGCGGCGCAGCGAGCGGAAGCTGACAAGGTGGCAATGCGGGCCAGATTGTCCGAGCAACTGAACTCCGTCCTTCAAACTCGCGACAGCGCACGGGGCCTGATCGTAAGCATGTCTGACGTTTTATTCGAAACCGGAAAGTACTCATTGAAGTCCGGCGCACGGGAGAAACTGGCGAAGGTCGCAGGTATTCTGCTCGCCTACCCTGGGCTCAATATCGCAGTCGGTGGCTACACGGATAATGTGGGCGGTGATGCGATGAATCAAAAACTCTCTGAAAATCGAGCCGGCTCGGTACGTGATTACCTCGTGAACGAAGGAGTATCGGCTAATGCAGTCACTGCGCAGGGTTACGGCAATAGTTCGCCGGTTGCCTCAAACAATAACGCGGCCGGCCGCCAGCAGAACCGAAGGGTCGAACTTCTGGTTTCCGGCGAGGCCATCGGCCACCCAGTAAATGCGACCACGGGAAGCTTGCAGTAAAAGGGCCTTACAGATTGATGGAGATCTCCCATATGAAGACATGTGGAACGATCGGCACAGGCTTTCTGTCTTTGCTTCTCGGAATCGCTACACCGTTGTATGCGCAGCACGAACAAAGGGACGATAACCGGGGTCACTCTGAACAGCAAGAAGTCAAACACGAGCAGGCAAAGCCCAGCCCGGAACATGCTCAACAGCAGCGGCGGGACCAAGGCAATCGGCAGGACGAGGGTCAGCAACGACCACGGCATGCCCAGCAGCCACAGCATGCTCAACAACAGCGGCAGGACAACCGGCAGAAGCGCGCTCAGCAACCGCGGCAGGTCCGAAACGCCCAGCGTAGCAACCAGCAAACGAGGAGCACGCCGGAGCAACACCGCGTCCAGCAGAGTGCCTGGCAACACCATCGCTCACAACGTTGGGAGTCGGATCACCGAAGCTGGCGACAACGTGGCGGTTATCACGGATACCGGATTCCGGACGATCGTTTCCGCCTCTACTTTGGGCCGGACCATGGATTCCGCATCTACGGCTTGCCGTTCATGGTGTATCGAGGCTATCCACGCTTCCAGTATCGAGGGTATTGGATTACAGCCGTTGATCCTTGGCCGGAATACTGGGGCAACGAATGGTATGACAACGACGACGTGTATGTAACCTATGTCGACGATGGCTACTACATGTACAACCGCAGATACCCCACTGTCGGGATTGCGATCCGAATCTCGATGTAGTGGCAGTGGGTTTCCTCGGGGCCTTCGTCGTCCTCGGAGCGGAAACCACAAAGAGACAACGAAGGTCCTCCGGGGAAAGGTCGAATGCTGAGGCAGTTGTACTTAAGGGTCCGCAAGAAGGAGTGACATGATGTTGGGAACTATATTGATCGTGATTCTGCTTTTAGCGCTCTTTGGTGCGCTGCCCCGGTGGTCCCATAGTCGAAGCTGGGGCTATATGCCGAGCGGCGGAGTAGGGTTGATCCTTGTCATTGTGGTGATTCTGCTACTTCTCGGCAGGATCTAGATTATGCGTATCAAGATGTCGAGTGGGGCAACAGCGAAGCGCCGGCGCCGATTTTCGCTCCGCGCGTCGGCGCTTTTGATTTTCGTGCTTCTGTGCAGCGGCGGCTTGTCGGCGTACTCGGTTCTCACGCATGAGGAGATCGTCGACCTCTTGTGGGCTGACGAGATCCGGCCCCTCCTGCTCAACCGATTTCCCGGTCTCACGGACGACCAGATCAAAGAGGCGCACGCCTATGCTTATGGAGGCGCGGTCATTCAGGACCTCGGCTATTACCCATTCGGAAGCAGAGAATTCAGCGACTTGGTGCATTACGTCCGTAGCGGCGACTTTGTTCGCGAGCTGATACTTGAGAGTCAGAGCGTAGACGAGTACGCGTTCGCGTTGGGCGCACTCTCGCATTACGCGTCGGACATTGCGGGTCATCCGGCGGTGAATCAGGCAGTCGCGATCGAATATCCCAAGCTGCGGGCCAAGTTTGGTAAATCGGTACGATATGCGCAAGACAAGACAGCGCACCTGAAGACCGAATTCGGTTTCGACACCGTGCAGGTCGCGAAGAACCGCTACGCCTCGCAGCAATACCACGACTTCATCGGATTCCAGGTATCGAAGCCGCTCCTGGAGCGGGTATTCCCCGTCGTGTATGGAGTCGAGTTGAAGGACGTGCTCACGCATGAGGACCTGGCAGTTGGCTCGTACCGCTTTGCGATCAGCCGGCTGATCCCCCAGATGACCAAGGTCGCGCTGCAAACGCATAAAAAGGAGTTGATGCGCGAGACCCCCAATTTTGCCAGAAAGAAGTTCTTGTACCGCCTTTCGCGTTCCGGGTACGAGAAGGAGTGGGGCAAGGATTACGTGAAGCCCGGCGTGGGCACCCGCATTCTCTCAACCCTGTTGCGGTATATACCGAAGGGTGGACCCTTTAAGGGACTGGCATTCAATAATCCGACCGCAAAGACCGAAGATCTGTACATCAAGAGCATCAATACCACTGTCGATCAATACCGCGCATTCCTTCACCAGGCGCACACCGACACACTGGTTCTGCGTAACGTCGACCTCGATAGCGGCCAGATAACGAAGCCAACCGAGTACTCCTTGACCGACGAAGCTTACGCCAAATTGCTGGCGCAGGTGACAGGCAGAAAGTTCGATCTCACAACGCCGGAGCTGCGCGATAACATTCTTGACTTCTATTCCGACTTGACAGTCCCCATTGAGACTAAGAAGAACCCCGGCGAATGGCAGAATGTGCTGTCTGAACTAGATCAACTGAAGTCGACGACCCCGGCCACCAGAGCTGCCGGTAATCCGCAACCCTGATCGGGGGGAAACACAGCTCAGGCGTTCGCTTCAAAGTCGAATTCGCAGGCATGAGGAATCCAATGGTGGTCCACGGCTCTTTCAGCAAAATGCGGAAACCTGTGCTGTTTTCGGCGTCGGCGATAGTGGTGGTTGTTGCCGTGGCTGCCGTCTTCTTGGTATGGCACTGGCCATTCAGTCACGAAGCCGTGTTGAAGGACCTGGAAGAGGCGAGCATGAGCAAGGTGCAAATGGATGCATTTCACGGCACCTATTTTCCGCGACCGGGTTGCGAGCTCGAACACGTCACGTTTCAGCACAATCCGAAAGCCGGAGCGCCGCCACTGATTACTATTGAAAAGCTAAGAATTGAGGGGACATTTCCAGGCCTTTTCACCAAGCATCTACGGCGAATCCGCGCGGATGGCTTGCACATTCTGATACCGCCTCGCGATTCGGGCGAGCAATTTCAGGCGCCGAAGAGGTCGACTTTCGTGATCGACGACTTCATCGCAGATGGAGCGCTTGTGGAAGTAGACTCGCGTGACGCGGAAACGCAATCACTGAAACTTCTCTTTCATACTCTCGTTATCAGCAATGTTGGCAGCAATGGGCCAGCATCGTTCCGGGCCAGTCTTTCGAACTCCAAACTGCCGGGCGAAATCACCACCACAGGGACCTTTGGTCCGTGGAATCCAAATGATATCGGCAAAGTTACAGTTTCTGGAGATTACTTATTCGAACACGCGGACCTCAGTGTGTTGCCCGGCATCGCCGGTTTGCTCTCTTCTTCCGGCAAATTCTCCGGAACGCTCAATCACATTGAGGTTCAAGGGGTAACCGATACTCCAGGCTTCGCCGTCACTTCAAGTTCGCACCGCGTCCAGCTGAAAACTCAATTCCACGCCGTGGTTAACGGCGTAAATGGGGATACATTCCTCCAACAAGTGGGTGGGACTTTCTGGAAGACCACGGTATGGTCGCAAGGCAATGTGGCAGGAAGCACCGCACAGCCGGGCAAGGTGGCCTCGATCGAATTAGAGGCCACGGATGGGCGAATCCAGGACCTTTTGTTGCTTTTTGCTCGCTCGGAGCGCTCGCCGATGTCCGGGAATGTCAGCTTCCGCGCCAATGTTTCCATACCTCCCGGCAAACGATCCTTCTTGGAGAGAGTCGAATTGCAAGGGATTTTCGGAATCGATGCCGGTACCTTCTCACAATCCACCACCCAGGAAGGGGTCAACCACCTCAGCGTCGGAGCCAGCCGTGATGACAACGTTCACAAGCCAGCGGGGGAACAAGGTGAGCCTGAAACTGTGCTCTCCGACCTGAAGGGGCAAGTTCTGCTGCGGGACGGCACGGCCCGATTCTCGAATCTCTCATTCACTGTTCCGGGCGCCCTGGCGCAAATGGATGGTACGTACAACTTGATTACTGAAAAAATTGATCTGCACGGAATGCTAAAAACGGATTCCGCGCCATCCAACACGACCCAGGGGGTCAAGAGCCTGCTAATGAAGGCGCTGGATCCTTTCTTTAAGAAGAAGAGGGCCGGTTACGCAATGCCGGTCAAGGTCACCGGGACCTACGAGCATCCCATTTTCGGGCTGGATTTAGGCAGGAAAGGCGACAAGCGCAAGGATAAGGAGCAAGAGCACGCACCTCAACTGCTGGAGGGAACCAAGCACTGATTTGAATTTGAAAAGACAATTCCGCAACCTCATTAGGCTTCTAATGCTGGCAAATTGTGCTGCTATGGCTTGGGCGGCGCAAAACACGGCGAACTTGGCCGACGGCGGATGTCCGTTTAAAGCAGCGCTGGACTGGACGGCGCTGGGATCGAGGAAGAATGGCAGCTGTTGAATGGACAGTGAAAGAGCTGATAGAGAACCTGAAGCGCTTCCCGCTCGATGCTAAGGTCTACTACGAGATGGGCCCGAACGGCCCAGGAACGATCGGGAAAGCGCAGTACGTCAAGGTCTGGGGCGACGAGGAGATGGGAGTGCTGTTGGATCGATAGTGCGCGTTTGCTCTTCAGGTAACGAAATCCAGCACCCGCTGCAAGATCCGCAGAATGGGCTCGATCACCAATTCGTACAGCAGTGTTCTTAGAGGATGATCCAATTTTCGAAATCCTCGCGACACTGACAGAGAGCTATCTTTCTGGATGCAATGCCCAGAGCTGGAGTTTTTGACCTGCAGCGCTGGGATGCTGCTTCTGAAGCCACATCAGCCGGCGGTCGACGACTGTTAGTTTCCAGGTTCGGGTTATTGGTTCCATCTTTGACCGTCGAGTGCTTTCAAGTCGCGCCCTCAAGATGCCTCCTCGGCCATTGCCTCAATTTCCTCTGGTTCGATTGAGTACCCGGTGGCATCCTGCACGCTCTGGCTTTCGTTCGGGCAGCCTTCGTCACCCATTCGTGAGGAGCTGGCGTCATCGACCTGGCGGTTAACCAATGGCTGGTCAAGACGTCGCGCCACCTCGAACTGCTTACTGCGCTTGTTCTCGCGAACTTGTTCGGCGGTGAATTCGCCTCCGCAAATGCTGCAACGCCAATAATTCGACGGGCGCGCATTGAATCCTGCCCCTTGCTCATCAGAACGCCTGGCCAAAACTAACTCGCCGCCGCACTCCGGACACTGCCGAGAAATCATAATCGCCCCATATATTTAAACGTTGACTTTTATCAAACTCCGGCCGAGCTTTAATCGAAAAGGATCAGTCTCCGCCAAAAAACCCGCTCGCTTAACGAGTTCCTGGCTGAAACATATGCAGTTCCAGCCAGGTAAACCTCTCGTCTCGCGGACTCAATTTGCCTACTTCTTCTCGTCCCTTGCTTCCGCAATGCTGGCCTGTTGTCCAGCAGTAGAGACCGCCTTCACGAATGCCTCAGCGCTTTCCGGAGTGGATACTCTCCCGGAGAGAATCCGGCGGAACATCATGTGTTTCCCGTAAATGGCCCGAGTGGAATCGTCATCCTGCTGAATGACTGCTCCTTCCAACGTGATACCTGCGAAGGCGCCCCTGGAGCGTGAGTAAGTCAGCACCTGGGTATTCATCTTCCAATCGGTACCCGCCGATGCGTGGCGGCCAACCGGGCCGGCAGCCACCGATCCTTCGCCAGACAATTGGAACTTGCTCGAGAGCAGATGCTGGAAGCCCTGTTCGTTCATGACCAGCATGACCAGGTCCACACCCTCGACACCAATTTGCAGTCCCCAGCTTCCCCCGCCGACCGACACGAACGCTGGCGCGCTCCAACCACTGGACGTGCGGCATGAAGCGATGCCACGCCCGTGCTTCCCGCCGAAGATGAATCCGCCCTTAATCAAATCCGGGACTACCAGGATGCACTTTGCGTTGCTCAGGACCTCTTCGGGGATACCTTTGTCGGGAGTCGCCATAATCGAGTGCAGAACATCGACCGACGACTGCAGTCGGGCGACCGAATCCTCGCGGGCCGACCCTGCCCAGGCGAACGTCGCCGATAGACCCATGAAACCAACCAGCAAAACTGATAAAGCTTTCTTCATGAATGTTTCCTTTCAGTGCGGAGCTAAGGGAAGACGACTTCAGATGGCTGACTTAGTTCAGTGGACCTGAAAGAGAGAGAAGGAGTGCTCGTCTCAACCTTCATGATGGGCTTGTTCGAAAAGATAAGCTGGTCTGAATTGCTCAGATTGGTCTTGCTTCGGAAGTCATTGCCATTGCACGAGGGCTCACGCTCTTGGCGCTCGAATCCCATCGAGGAGCTGCGCGAGAGTCCCGTAGAGGTTGCTGGGGGGCTCTCCTTTGGGGTAAAAGCCATGCGCCATTACTTCACAGGGAAATTCGTCGCTATTTCTGTACGCGCCGCTCATGGCGATGGTAACAATCCTCGGAAAACGACGGCGGATCTCGGAGAGCAGGTCCACACCGGACATTCCGGGCATGTTCAGGTCGGAAATGAGTATGTCGGGTGTGCTTTCGTTTATTAACAGAAGAGCCTCGAGCCCGTCCCCAGCGGTGGCAACATCATAGCCGACCGACTCAAGTAGCACCGTCAGGCAGGTACGGATGGTCGGGTCGTCGTCCACGACAAGAACTTGACGTTGCGGAGGGGCTGCCATAGTTATACGGTAAAGTTTTGCATTGAGCGGTTATAGCAGTCTGGTCACAATTGAACGGTTCTATCCATCGTGCTCGTCTCCGCGATTGCACAGGAGATATCCCTTTTCCCTCCCCTCAAACGCCGTGACTTCCCTGGCTTTCTTGGGCTTTGTATGGGTACTTGCTGGCAATTCGCGACTCACATTGAGCGTGAAGTGGACGGCCGCAGGACAGCCCAGGCCGCCCAGCGACTGGCTTCGTGCGAATGGAGCGGCCCCGGTCTGAAATCTGTTCCAACTGCTTACCGTAGAGACACAAAACCAAGGATCTCGGACAACTGAACATCTAATATGACATTCGTCTCCCCCGCCGGCGTGCCGTACTTATAACGGCTGTTGTAGCCATCGTCATAGCCGCGCCGGAACCCCTCGCGGAAGTAGTAGTTGTAATCATCCCGGTCAACGTAGTATCCGTTGTAGCCGTAGTTGGCGTCCTGATAGGCGTACGAGTCCCGGTAATCGGAATGCCAGCGGTCTTCGCGATCTGCCTGTCCTGTCCGGAAGCCTTCGCTGTAGCCGTAGTTCACAGCCTGTCGCAGCACATCGGCTCCGTACTGATTAATCTCGTAGTAATTGCCGCCACGCTGGTAGCGATAGACAGGGGCGCTGCGATAGTAGGGATCACGATCATAGTCACGGTTGCGCTCGTTCTGAAACCGAAGTTGCTCTTGTCGCTCGCGGCGTAAGTAATCTTCCTGAAAGCGGTACTGCGCCGTGCGTCGTTGCTGCTGCAGTTGTTGCGCCCGCTGCTGTTCCATACCGCGCTGGCGCTGCTGATCCTGTTCTTCGCGGAACTGAGCCGAGCGGCGCTGTTGCTGTGCAACCATCTGCTGCTGACGCTGTTCGGAGAGACGCTCGCCTTGTTGGCGATTTTGCTCCTGCTGCTGCACCTGCTGTTGTCGTTCCCGGTTCTGATCCTGCTGTTTTTGCTCGTTGGCGTGCTGTTGCTGCTGGTTTCGGTCTTGTTGCTGTTGTTGTTGGACTTGCTCCTGCTTATTCCGATCCTGCCGCTGCTGCGCTTGCTGGTTTTGATCCTGCTGCCGTTGCTCGGTTTCGCGCTGTTGCTGTTCGTTCCGGTCTTGCTGCTGTTGCTGTTGAACTTGCTGCTGCCTGTTACGTTCCTGCTGTCGCTGCTCTTGGCGGTTCTGGCCCGGCTGCTGTCTTTCCTGCTGTTGCTGCTCTTTTTGTTGTTGTGATTCCTGTTGCCGGTTCGCGTCCTGCTGCCTTTGCGCCTGCTGCGGATTCTGATCCTGCTTAGCAGGCTTCTCTTTGTCGGACTTGTTTTGTTTTTCGTCCTGCTGATCCCGCTGTGGGTAAGCAACAGCAGCGGCCCCAAGAAGCACGAACAGAGCGGCCGTGCTGAGAACTGCAATGCGTTTCATTGAGTTTGCCTCGCCCTGAGACTAAGCGGGGCTGAGAAAAGTAGCTGTGTTCTTTTGATCAGTTGAAGCCATTAATCGATTGTCGGCAGTGCGGCCACGTGGGTCTGTTCACAACTGCTCACTCTCGGCTATCGATAGAGTCTGGCCACCTTACGTTTATGCGGTGAGACCAGCTCAGGAGGTGTGGCTCCGGCTTGAACAAGCTCACGCCGCGGAATTCAGATTCTTGAAGTCAGCGTAGGCCGGTTGCGACGATTGTCGCTTTGTGGCGTGTCGTAGCTCGCCAAGCAGGAAATTGATTTCTCCACCGAGCAGAACGGCAAAACCGGACAAATAGAACCACACGTACAAGCCAATGGCAGCGCCTAACGGCCCATAAGTATTGTTAAGAGATTCGAAGTGTCGGAAGTAAATCCCCAACAGGTATGACACCCCGATCCACGCACTTACCGCAACAACCGCCCCACTCAGGCTGTCGCGGAAGCGCTGCTTCACATTAGGTCCGAAGTGGTAGATCAGTTCCAGCGCGAGCACGGCAAACGCTGCGCCGATACCCCACCGGAGCGTACGCCAGACGGCGAGCACGGCTGGACTCAGATTAAACTCACTGGTAAACCACTTCCCAAGGTACGTCCCCTCAACCATCAAACCAACCGCGACGACTAGCAGAGACCCCGCGAGCAACGTCAGTCCCAGCGCAAGTGGTCGGGTCTTCCACACCGGGCGGGTTTCACGGACGCGATAGACAAGGTCAAGGCCGTCGATAATCGCAGCAAATCCGCTGGATGCGGTCCAAAATGTAAAAACTAACCCCAGCGTCAGAAAATGCTTGTGTGCATGACTGACGTCAGCCACGATGTTGCGCACCAAACTCATTCCATCGCCTGGGACTAGCCTGGCCATCAGGCTTAGAAGGCCATCAAACAGGTGGGGAATAGGTACATACCCGAGCAGCAATGCCATCGAAACCAGCAGCGGAAAGAGAGAGAGCACGAAATAGTACGACAGCCCGGCGGCGAATACGAAGAGGTGTTCGTCATAAACGTCGTTGTAGATCGTCGCTAGCGATCGTTTGATCATCAGCCACGCTGCTCTCTTACCAATAGCGAGCACCGATTACCCTCAGAATTTCCGCATCCCTGCTGCTTTCGCAATTCTAGCTGCTGGTAAGGGTTGCCGCATGTGGTATTCGTTCAACCGCTCGCGGGGCAGCTTCTTCATGAACAGATTCAGAAAAATGGGCTTCATTCACTACAACGGCGGTCTCCAAGTTCACCGTTCATTGCTACATGTCGTTCTCTACGACTAGCTGTTCACAATTGCTCAGACTGGCTTTTGGAATCCAGAGTACCTTGGTGCAGAAACTGGAAAAGGGCACTTCTTGGTGCGGAAACTGGGAAAGGGCACTTCCATGACCCCACAACCTCGTGATTGGCGTGAGCTAGCTGAAAAAGCCAGCAAAGAGATGGATCCGGAAAAACTGCAACTACTTATTGACGAGCTTAACCGCACATTGGACCGAGACAAGAGGCGACGACGCCAAGACGCGTCGTAACCCTGGTCTGAGGAGGCCTTTGATCCGGTCAGCTGATTGGTCGTCGGACATTATGCAATTCCTACAGTAGGTTCGAACCTACTCTGGATTTTCCTCTCAGACTGTGCGCTTTTGACCAGTGATGAACGTTGAGCAAGGCTTAGCGTAGTTTTAATTACAGACTGAGGTCACTAAACCTCTTTCAAGGAAAGCGCTCTCCTCTCCAGCAGAGCGCTTTTCTTATATTACTTGCTTCCGGCCCCGGGTGCTAGAATGAACTTGAGGTGGTTAACACCTTCTCCTCTTTCAGGTCTCCTGAACTAAGTCAGCCCATCTGAAATTTTCTCTCTTAGGATTTCGGGAAAGCCGTGAATCCCATGAATCCGAATCTAATCCTGCACGAAGTTCAGCAACTCCATAGCATCAGTGATCGTCTGGACATTCTTGCCGAAAAACACCCACTCTTGTCAGAAGCGCTGCTCGGCATTTCGGGGAGCGTTCGCAACACCGCAACATTGCTGGAGGTGCTGGTCGCGACGAAATTGCCCACGATCACAGGGCCGGAGCCAGCGAATGCGTAGCCTATCGGATCGAAGGAATTGGATGTTGGAATAACACTAATCGTGAAGCACGATGTTAAGAAGTGAACTGTGAACTTGCAGCCCCGCTCCGTCGTAGTTGACGAAGCCGAGTTTTCTGAAGCGGTTCATGAAGAAGCTGACCCGGGAACGCGTGGTGCCGATCATCTCCGCAAGGGTCTCCTGGCTAATTTTTGGGATCACAGAGTCGGGCACGCCGTCCTTGCCGAAATGCGCCAGCAGCAACAGAATCCGAGCGAGTCTCTTTTCGCTGGAATTGAAGAGTTGGTCAACTAAGTCTTCTTCATAGCGGATGTTCCGAGCCAGCAGATAGGTCACAAACAGGTCGGAGAACGCCTGTTCACGGTGAAGTGCGGCCATCATGGCTTTGCGTTCTATTCGCAAAACTGTGCAATCAGTTACGGCTGTTGCGGAGCCCATCCGGAGCGCCTGTCTTGCCAGCGAACCTTCCCCAAAGAAATCTCCATTGTTCAGTATGCCAATGGTTGCTTCCTTGCCGACCTTCGAGACCACACTGAGTTGCACCCTGCCACTCTGAATATAGAAAACCGAATCCGCAGGATCTCCTTGCGCAAAAATCGCTTTCTTCTTCGCGAAGCGCACAACTCTCCTGCCCTCGCCGATGGTGGCGAGGAATTCCCTCGGGTCGAAGTCATATCGTTTTCGGATCGGCACTGCGGCCGCCACTGAGAATCTCCTCGCTGGGAACTACACTCTCTCGAACGTTCTCACACCGCCGCCGCTCAAGATGTTCAATTTTGCTCACTCGCTTACAGGAGATGCTGCATGCGGAAGGTCTACTTTTAATAGATGAGCAATATTGGGCATCCTTAGACTGCTATCTGTTGCATTATCTTCCAGTGAAAAGCAAAGAACTCACCTTAAAACAGCTCATATCCGTTCCCTGTAATACCTGCGGCGCGGCCATTGAGGAACCGTGCGAACTGCATACGGGTGCTCTGCGCAGCGAGCCACATAGAGATCGAAAGCTGTCCGCCGCAGACGCCCTGGAGATCAAGTCTCGCCACATTATTCGGAAGGCTTAATTCCTATTTCTGTAGGGAGAGATCCATGCTGTTAGCGGCGACTCATTCGTCGATGCCGAAATTGAAGACGCGGATTCTGGTGGTCGAAGATGATGCTACTGTGCGTCAGACGATTTCGAAACTGCTGTCCGATCACGGCTATAACGTCTCGATTGCAGTTGACGGCTTCGACGCGCTTTTGCAGCTCGAGCAAAGAATCCCAGACCTCATACTATCCGACCTGAACATGCCGCAAATGTCGGGGTTCGAGTTGTTGTCGGTGGTGCGGCGCAGGTTCCCGGAAATTCTGGTCGTCGCTTCGAGCGGCGCTTACGACTCCAGCGGAGTTCCTAATGGAGTGATCGCTGACGCGTTCTATGCCAAGGGCCAGGAAGATGCATCCCACCTCCTCGAAATCATCTCCACTTTGATCCGAACGGGTCCCCTCAGCCACAAGAACCAGAATGCTCCGGTATGGATACCTCGTAATGGAGTAGGGCAGGATGGAAAACCGTTCGTTGTCCTCACTTGTACACAATGCCTCAGGTCCTTCCCATTTGCTGTCGACCATGAACCCACCGCGGAAGTGCTAAGAACGCCGTGCATCTATTGTCCTCATGAAGTGACTTACATCATCGATTTTTCCCGCTCAGTAAATTCCCCTGAGAAGCGTGCTGCATGGAAAGCGGCATTTCTGAAATCAGAGAGGTCTGTTTAGGACTTCGCTTGGCCCGTAATTAGCGCAGCGCCCTTACACCATTCCTTTTGGCAATCTATTTCCGGAAAAGTACGAATCAGAGGTGGGTTGGAGTCCTACCGTGACAGATTTGACAGGCGATCAGAGCTACTCTTTTGGTCGTCTCTTGTTTCTCATCTGCACAGCCAATTCCAGTAGCTCGGCTGCCTCTTTGCGCTGTGCTCGTGCTTCCCGCCTCAACAACTTTTGTTTCGAGACGGTCAGCACTTGGCGCACCGCATCGTCACCCCTGTCAAATTCGCTTTTGTCGAAAACGTCTGGAGCAGGTAATGGCTTCATGGGCTGATGATACTCCGCCGCAGTTGTTAACGTTGTTTGAACGTGTCTCCATGCTGTGTCCCCTCGGGATCAGCCCCTGCACATCGCACGATAATGATCACTCAGATCAAATGAGCAATTGTGAGCAGATTCCTGCAACCCTGGATGACACAATCCAGAGACTCGGGAACAAAGCACCTAGAGTGGGTTCGTTCGTGGAGGTCTTCATGAGTAGCTTTCGCATATTGTTAGCCGATGATCACCCAGTGTTTCGTCTTGGCTTGTGTTCTCTGCTTGGATCTCACAAAGGGTGGGAAATCTGCGGACAGGCGTCGGACGGACGTGAAGCTGTGGAGAAGTGCGGGCAGCTGAGACCAGACGTGCTTATTCTGGACATCGGCATGCCAGAACTCAATGGTGTGGACGCGGCGCGGCACATCTTGAGAGACAATCCTGGGCAAAGAATTCTGATCCTGACGGATATGGCTTCCGAACAAGTGATCCGCGAGTGTCTGGCCGCAGGCGTTCGGGGTTGGGTCTACAAGTCTGATGACACGGCTGAATTGATGACTGCGGTGGAGGCTCTGCAACAGTACCGGTCCACCTTCAGTTCGCGGGTTTGCGACTTGATTCTGGATGGCTACCTGCAACGCCTCCATCCGGATCCAGTCGCGTTGGCGCCACGATTATCGTTTCGCGAGCGCGAAGTTGTTCAACTCGTCGGTGAGGGCAAGACCTCCAAGGAAGTCGCGGCCAAGCTGGGCATCTCGTTGAAGACCGCAGAAACCCATCGCAGCAATATCCTGATGAAGCTCAACCTTCATTCCACTGTGGAACTGGTGCTGTACGCCGTCCAGAACGAAATTGTCAACGTCGTGCGCTTCCCAATCGTTGTTCCCAGGGCGCCCCAGAATGGAAATGGCCACGCGCAAATTGCGGTCTGAAAAGCGGTCCGCGGACGCCGAAAGGATACATGTGTCAGATGAATCGGAAAAGACCGTGAGCGAAACACAGAAATTCGACAAGGTGGAACCCGCGGTCGAAAGCCGAGGGTCGCTGCCTCTCGAAAACTACGTTTCTGAATCCAAGGGGCTCATCCGAATTGGCGGTGAAATGGGAGCCAACTCTCGTGTCCTGCGGCTTGCCAGCATAGCGCAGTACAGAACGAAACGCCGGATGACGATAGTAGAGAAAATTGGCCGCAGCGTGCAATAGAGATCAGCTCTCCCGGCCACCAACAGCTAGCATGAGATTGCGGAATTGTCATGAGGAGATCATCATGAAAAGCTACTATCTTCATCTGCGGGCGTTTTCCTGTGATATATGCCAAGGGCCGGTTGTAACTGGCTCGACGGCAGTGCGCGAGAGGGATATCGAGAAAGAAACTGAGATTACACAAGTGGGGGCTATTTGTCTGTCATGTGGCCACCGGCAAAGTGAAGCGACTGCGCCGGGCCGGACGCGCGACTTTCCACCAGTTCTGTGGGACCCCCCGAAGGCCGCCCTCATGGGACATACGGCGGGCGCTTATCGTGAGATGCTCAATCGTGAAGAACTACATTGAGCAGTGAGCTGTGAACCTGCAGTCCCCCGTCTTCTCCGGCGGAGTAATGAATGAATCCCATTTTTCGGAACCGGTTCATGAAGAAGCTGACCCGGGAGCGGGTGGTGCCCACCATCTCCGCCAGGGTTTCCTGACTGATCTTTGGAACCACACTTTCCGGTACGCCTTCTTTGCCAAAACGCGCGAGCATGAGAAGGACACGGGCCAGCCGCTTTTCGCTGGAATTGAACAACTGGTCAACCAAATCTTCTTCGTACCGGACGTTCCGCGCCAGCAGGTAGGCGACGAACATTTCGGAGAGGGTCGGTTCGCGGTGCAGCGCCTGCATCATGGCGTTCTTCTCAATCCGAAGCACGGCGCAATCGGTCATCGCAGTTGCAGTGCCCATGCGGAGTGGCTGACCGGCGAGCGATCCCTCACCGAAGAAGCTCCTGTCGCCCAAAATACCGATCGTCGCTTCCTTGCCGGTCTTGGAAACGACTGCGAGCTTGACTTTTCCTGTTTGGAGATAAAAAACTGCGTCGGCGGGATTCCCTTGCGCGAAGATAGTCCGCTTCTTCGGAAACAGCATGGCCTTCCTGCCCTCTCCGATCGTGGCTAGCAGCGCCTCCGGGTCGAATTTACGGTTCTTCTTGGCAGTTGTGACCGGGCTCATCACTCATGATTCTAATCCCGATGGCAAATGGGAACTGAGCCATTCTGCTCAGTATCTTAGGGCGAAGTGCGCGAACCTGAAGATGGTTTAAGAGCGCCGGTTTGCACCAGACGGCTCACTACCCTCTTAGGGAAGCAGTACCGACCCAAGCTGGTTGGCAACCGGTGCGAGGAAAAGCGCTATGCATCCTGAAGAGCTGATGAAGCCTGACCTGCTGAGTGAAATCGTGCTGCTGACTTTCGGCACTCTGGTCCTTTCATCTCTGCTGTTGTTCGTGCTGGCCGCGTTCGCTCGACCGTGACGCGCTGCCAATACCGTTCTGGAGGCCGATGCAGAAATATGCAGGAGGCGCATTGACTGAACAGCAAGACTTTTATCTTGGAGTCGTTGTGACGGTGATGTTCCTGGCAGGTTGCGCAATCGCCATTGCGAATCGATATCGACGAGCTCGCGAACGCCAACGGTGGGAATAGAAAATCCGGCGCAGTTATTGCTCCAGCCATTTCCCGATCACATATTTGGACAGCGGCAGGCGCGTTCTGGAGAGTAAAAAATGTCGATTACTCGTGATGAGAGTTTCGATCGACTCCTTGAGTCGGCAGTGGTGGCGAGTTGGTCTGACCTGGTGCGCGGAGTCCCAGTAGCCTTGGTTCACGTTGAATACGACTTCACAGCTAGCGGCGCTTTAGGCTATCTGCAAGTTTGGTCGTGCATCGTGAGAGGCCATTGGCTCATGGTTTGCGGATACCAAGCGGCAAGTCCCGAATTTCATGACACTGGCGTGCAGTTCCAGAACGGATACCAATCGGAAGATCTGGCACGCACTCTAGAACTGCTGATATTGCATCAGAAGGCGTTCACTCTCCCTCGGAACCTCGGCCGAGCGGGATTGCTCCAGATCTCAACGCCTACGCAGACTGCTAGCGAGGCAGCGGCAGTTTCGGTGAGGGAAACCTTCCACCGCATCAACTACGGGCCCGCAGAACCGATACGCGCCTGAATTATTACCGTAAAGACGCACATGTGTTGGGTTCTGTTATGTATGCGGACAATGTATCTGCGGGGAAAGACTACTTGTCTGAAGCTGCTAAACGCCGGTCTCGGTGAGGATCCGTGCGCGGGAGTCCCGTGCTAAGCTCGCACTTCTCTCCTGGCTTAGCCCCACAGGTTGGGCAACGAACCGATAGAGCTTTCTTCTCGCTTATTTTCATAAATAACATGTTGAGCCCCGATGAACAGCAGTAACTGATCAATTCTGACCAGTCACTGGGATTTAACAACAACGAATGAGCCAGCAATCAAAAAAGCCTCGTCAGAGACGGGGCTGGGAGTTTCCTGAGTCAGACTCTCACTTTTTTGGTTCCAGGACTATCTCGCGTGCAAGTCGGCTGCCGATAATGTCCCGATAGGCAGACCGATCCGTGTAGCCGGCCTCGATCTTCGGCGTCCCGCCAAAGAGGTCTTGGCTGAGTTCTTCCGCCTTGTCCGCGTTGGCTTCCATGGTGGCCAAGTCCTTGTATTCCGTCATTAGGATCACGTTGCAGTCGGTTGGGTTATGCGCTTCCGTTCGTATCGCTTTGTAACTCAGCACGTACCCGGCTTTCTTCATGGCGTCTTGCTCTTTTTTCCAGTCGCCCGCGAGGTAACGAGCGTACCGGTCCTCCATGCCACCCTTAACGTGGATGCATTGCATCTCCCATACAGATCCATCGTGGTACGGCTTTGACTGTGCCAGCAAAGGCAAAGCAAATAACAGCACGCATGCTGCGACAAGCGCCGAGGCAATTCTTCTCATCTTGGTTTCTCCCTTTCTGATGTGAAAATCGGTCCAGTGTGGGCACGCGTGTCCGAACCGCCCACTTCGATCGACTATGTCAGCTTGGAGAGCTTCGGGCTGTTCGCTATTGACCACTTCCAGCCGAAGTTGAGAAGTTTTGAGGAGTAATGAGCAATTACTCAATAATTGGGATTCAAAACGTAGGTTCCACGTGAACTGGTTGGACAATTAGCCGCTCAAAGATCATGATGCCAGCCGGGGTCCCGACCTTCTATTCCGGCGAGCCCGCTCAAAGCCTTTTCGCAAGCGTTTTGATTCCAGAACTAAATCACGGCTTGTTTCGGCGGCCTGCTCGGCTGTTTCGATAGTGGCTGCCGCCTTCTCCATGAGCTCTTCAGCCTTCCTCCTGACTTCAGCGCCAGCATCCACGCCCAGAGAGTCACGCTTCGAGAATCGTGGATTTGTCGCAGGCTTTCTCACGACGAGTACTTTCGACCCTGAGGGCAGATGCGCTTGCGGCTCAGCAATTACAACGGTAAACCACGAGGGTCGCTCTGCAAAACGCCAACAAACGCCGATATGGCGATTTTCCGCCAACAAACCCGTGTTCAATTCTGACCGGACTCTCGTCTTCTGAAATGGAATAGTTTCTATTGCTGGCCAATTCAGCAAGTGGAAAGGAGGACGAATGTCCTCTCCCTTAAAACACCACATTCTTGTGGTGGATGATGATGAAAGCGTCCGTGAGGTATTTACAGAGATGCTGCGAGAAAAGGGCTACGAGGTGGCTACTGCGGAAAACGGTTTTGACGCTCTTCTCAAGCTCAAAGGAGTGCTAATCCCGGATGTAATCATCTCTGATCTCAACATGCCGGAAATGTCTGGGTTCGAATTGCTGTCTGTGGTACGACGCCGCTTCCCAAAGATTTCAGTCATCGCGAGCAGCGGGGCTTATGGAAGCAGAACTGTACCGACGGGAGTCCTGGCCGACGCTTTTTATGCTAAGGGAGAAGATCATCCAGATACGCTACTGAACAGCGTGGCTACGTTGATCCAGACTTCTGCCGAGCAAGCGACTGCTCATCAGAGCGGCTCTGCTCCGGTTTGGATTCCGAGGAACGGAAAAGACTCGAATGGAATTCCTTATATCGTGATTACCTGTACGGAGTGCCTGCGGTCTTTCCCACTGAACGTGACAACAGAAGAGAACCCGGAAGTTCTTGAAACGCAATGCCCGTTTTGCCTGAACACGGTGAAATACATTATTGATTTTTCTCTTTCTGTGTTCTCTCCGACAAAGGTCAAACCCACTCCTGTAATTAGCCGGAAGGACACGGTGGCGTAGATGGAGATTCCGCAATATGATGATGCGGCACTGGCGGCCATAACCGGCTACTTCCGGGCATTTTCTAGGCCTGCAAAACCATGACCCTGCGCGCAACCAAGCTGCTGCTGGTCTTTGGCGTAGCCATTTTTTATTCCCTGATCGTCTTCAACAACGTCACGGATTACGGTTCCAATTACGAATTCGTGCGCCACGTAATGATGATGGACTCGACGTTTCCGGGAAACCGCGGGATGTGGCGCGCAATTAACATGCCGCTGTTGCACACCGCGTTCTATGTTTCCGTTATCGCATGGGAAACAGTAACGACGCTTTTGTGTTGGTGGGGCGGGTTCCGAATGGTCCAGGCGCTGCGTGGAACCCCTGTGGCGTTTCAATATGCCAAACGACTTTCCATCGTCGCGCTGGCACTCAGTCTGCTGATGTGGCTGGTCGCATTTCTGGCCGTCGGAGGCGAATGGTTCTTGATGTGGCAATCGAAAACGTCGAACGGTCAAGATGCTGCTTTTCGGATGTTCACGGTCGTTGGGATTGTGTTGCTGCTCGTCGCGCAACCGGACATTCAAGGCGAACCCTAGCTACGCGCGCTTCCACGTCTGAAATCCAGCGACATGCGTTCCATGGTTGTGGTCGAGTGTTGGCGCGGCGCAGCTCCGAGATAGGTTCGGGTGTAGGGGTGTCCTGATGGCGTTTCTGAGAGAAAACGCACAGTAAGGCTCATGCGTTCGCAACCTTTCAGGCGTTCTTAGCAATTCCGGAACTCCCGCTGGGGACCCGCAAAATCCTTGGCCGACTTGCGCGTCCACGAAGTGCCCATCACGGTGTCCGCAACTTGAATCACAGAGCGGCTTCGAGGGCGGTTCCTGCCGCCGCAAAAACATCCGCAGCTTCCTGCTCGGCGATGGGAATGAAACTGTTAACCACATCAATATCGAACTGCGTCCCAGCACTTTCCAGTAGCCTGCGAATAGCCTCAGCGTGGGGAAGGCCCTTGCGATAGCAACGGTTCGAGATCATCGCATCGTAGGCATCGATGACGGACACGATACGCGACACCAAAGGAATGTCGCTGCCCTTGAGACCTGCGGGGTAGCCGGTGCCGTCAACGTTCTCGTGATGGTGGAGCGCGTACAAGCTCGCCTGCGCTAAACCGGGAAAGAGGCGCAGGATCGACCAGCTGTATTCCGGATGGCGATTGATAATGGCGCGTTCTTCGGCGGTCAGCGGTCCCTGCTTTTTCAGAATGGCATCAGGCACTCCGATTTTTCCGATGTCATGCAACAGCGCGGAGACTTCCACCTGGTACATGTGCTCTTCGGGGAAGTTGAATTTCGTTGCGACGCGAATAGCCCATTCGGCCAGGCGGGTACTGTGTACGCCAGTCCCGATATCTTTTAAATCAAGCAACTGATTAAAACCGCAGACCAGGGAGTTGCGGAGAACTGATTGCTGTTCCTCGAGTTCTTTGACGCGAAGACGCAACCATGCGGAATCGTCTGGTCGGAGGCAATTCGGATCCGCGATGGTTGCGCTGCTCATGCGTCCTCAGCTTCAGTGGCAGGACTTCACAGCTAAATAGGTATCAAGCCGGCCATATCCCAACTGGGGGTCGGATATAGAATCGGCGTGCGCCAGACCGGAAGCCACGTTGGACGCTGTGCAGTTTCCGTTCGTCCCCAGCATCAAAGCTGCGGTCCCGCTGACGAGCGGTGCGCTGAACGAAGTCCCCCAACCGGCTGCCCATGTGCCCCACGGATAGGTGGTCATCACGCCTTCACCGGGAGCGGCGAGCCAGACTGGAGGCGCACCGTAATTAGTGAACACCGACTGAATGTCCGAGTTTGAAGTAGAAGCAACGTCGACGACAGACGGCAAGCCACCCGGATAAACTGTGATGCTCTCACCATCGTTCCCTGCGGAGGCTACGGACACCACCCCGTTGCTGTTCGCGTATTTGATGGCATTGGCCAACTCCGGCGAATAAGAGGTGTAGTCGAAGCTCATGCTCAAAACCTTGGCGCCATTCTTCACGGCGTAATAGATTGCGCGCAGCACGTCGGAGTCGTACCCGCTGCCATCAGCATTGAACGCCTTCAAAGGCATAATTTTCGCCTGAGGAGCGACCAGATGCACGATGCCGGCGGTCATGGTGCCATGGCCGAATGCAGAATACTGAGAACCGTCAAGCACCGCTACCGTGCGCTGATCCAGCACGGCGACTGTGCGTTGATTCACCTGCGCCGCCTGCGCACCGCTAAGGTTGGGGGAAGCACTCACATCCGACTTTTCGGACCCGCCGCTCGTGTTACGAGTAAAGTCATATCCGGATACCAGCAGGCTCTGGAGTACCGGATTGGTGGGATCCACGCCAGTATCGATTACGGCGACGGTAACGCCGGCTCCGGTAACGTGATATGTCGATTGAGTATAACCGGCTCTGATCAGAGTGTCGGCTGGTTGGGCAACATAGCCATGCCAGACAGTCGCGCCGTAATAACTTGTCGGCGTTTCGTCGGTCAGGTAAGAAGGCGGGGGGCCCGCGTAAGCGTCCAGCGTTTTTACCGTCTGATCGATCTCAACGTCAACGATTCCCAATTGCAGTTTGAGATTGAGCAAGCAAGTTGCCGGGTTGAGAATCGAGGGGAATGTAACAAGGAACAGCTGTCCTTGCGGGTCGCCGAGGCCATAGTTCACGTTGCAGCCCAGCAACAGGCAAGTCAGATTAATACCGTTCAATCCTAAGGAATCACGCACAATCAGTCGCGTTTGTGCCTGTGCCTGGGGTGCCAGCGCCAGTCCGCACAGCAGCCCCAGGCAGATCACAGTACGTTGCCACCACGACATGGTTTTGTTCTGGTTAATTGTTACGCCCATTTTTCCCGCCCTCCCCTAAGGACAGTCCCAAAAGTCTAAGTTCCCGACAGCCCTTTCGCTACTTACAGCTGTAATACGTCACTAGTTACTGCCGTTTGCCTATATCGACCCATCCGAGTTCTTTTCCGTGACTAAGTTGGCCAGCGAAATACGCACCAGTCGTCCCCCAGGCACCTGAATGGAAAGCCGCAAATCGTTCTGCGGCTCCAAGTCGAAATTGAATTCACCAAATGCGTTGGCTCTCGTCTCTGCGATCGGCAACCCCTTCACCGTCCAGACAATGACTGTCGCCTCAGCAATTGGCGAATGAGGCTCTTTTTTGTTCAACGCTTGTCCCGTCACGTGAATCCGGTTTGAAGCTGGCGAGCGGTCGAATCGAAGATCGACAGCCAGTCCGTCGGTCTCGTATAGCATCTGCCGAGCAGACGCAGCTGCCGACCGGACGCCCCCCAACGCAGGTTGTGCAAACGTATCGAAGGTCAGGCTGGCCACGACCGCTGAGTCAATTTCCGGCAGCCGCCTGGCAGAGAATTCCAGCTTTGCCATGCGGATTGCGTGCGCCGGGGGAGCATACTTAGGCTCGCGCGCAGCGATAGCGGTTAAAAGCTTCCAGGTGTGATGAGTACGAGTGCAGTCAGCGCATGCATGCGCGAGATGCGATTCCATTTCGCGGTGCTCGAAATTCTGGAAACCACGAATGAAATCAGCCCACGCCTGTTCCGAAAAATGCTCCATCATTGACCTCACGCTTGGTTTTTATAGCCCCAACGACGCTACCATTCGCTTCTAGTGATAAAGGGAGCTACCGGGGAGAAAAAATATAGGGGCTCAAAAAAAATTCATGCCCAGCTTACCCCTTTCCTATCAACAGGAAAGGAGCCCAATCGTACGGATGCGGATAGTGCTCTCGCAGCTTCAGCATGGCCGCCCTGAGGGCCATTGGCTTGGATAAGCCTCCTTGCCAGGCGGTATAGAAGGCCAGCATAAATTCCTTAGTGGTAGCGTCGTGTACATCCCACAAACTCAAGATCATCGACTGGGCACCGGCTTGCAACAAACCTCGAACCAAGCCAATGAGCTCGTCTCCTGTCTTGATCGTGTTCAGGCCAGTGGCGCACCCGCTCAGAACCACGAGTTCGGCAGGCAATTTCAAGTGGTATAAGTCGTACAGACTCAGATACGAATCTCCCAACCGGATAGACGAAAACATCGGATTGTCCTGGCGAAAGTAACCATGCGTAGCGATGTGGATGATCCGGCTTTTTGGGCCATGCTCCTCAAGAACCGCATGGGTTGCTTTGTCTCCGACAAAAAGCTGTGCGTGCGGCAGAATCGTCTGCAACGCACCCACTTCGTCGAGGATCGAAGGCGCCTGCGCGTCCGCGACTCCCATGATGAGGGAGTCGCCTGAATTATTTGCTGTGTTGTTCTGGCAGATCGCGTATATGCTCGCGCTCGGAGCATAGGAAATTGAAAATTGATCGATCAGGTCTCTTGTCCCGTCGTGCAGCGCGTGGAAAGGAACATAATGCAGCAGGCCATGTGGCACAAACACGACGTGTTCCGCTTCGAGCGTACCTCGTATCGGAGCGACTAGTTCCTGATAAAGCTCCTTAAAATGTCCGCGAGTCGATTGCAGAAGCGATGCCCGGAACAGGTTCACGTACTGCGGATCGAGGCGAAACTTCGCAATCTGGAATTGCAGGAATTGGAGGTGCTTCTGCACACGCGATTGCAGCGTGACTGGGAAGACTTGCAGGCCTTGGCGAGTCAAAAGGCATGCCAGCACCCGGTCCTGCACGCAAAAGTATTCGATGAGGACCGTTCCCTCGGGAAGGGCCGAGCGAATTTCTTCCACGGATAAGCTTGCCGGCGCACGCTGCAGTCCGGCTTGATGAATCTCAAGGTCCGTAGCCTCCTGCAAGGATCGCAGTAATTCACTTTCGCGAGATCTGGCCTGGCGCTCCAAATTCTGAATTCGAGCCGGGGAATTTTCTTCAGGGCGCAACTGTTCGCGCTCGATCAGGTTGTAATACCAGTTGAGCTCCTCGCGCAGATTGCGGATCGAACGCACCAGTTCGCTCTGCCCAGCATCGCCTTCGGAGATGGAGTGCACGGGTTGAGTCAAAAGTTCCATCAGGCTTCGCGACTTCGCCTGCTCCATATATGCAAAGGCTTGTTCGAGCGAATCGGGGCGTCCCAGGCACAAATCCACCAGACGCTCGTAAACCTCCTGTTTATTGCTGAAAAATGCGATCTTGAGCTCCTCGCCGCGCAAACTTCCCCGGAGCGCCTCGAGGGCAGTTCGTGCTCGCGAGTAGGCCTCGTAGGCGAGATCCTGGTGGCCATCGCCATGCTCGATTTCACCTAGCAGGAATTCCGCGTCATACAAGAGCGTGGGAGCTTCCAGTTCGGCCAGTTGCTGCACAGCGCCGGCGCATTGCTTGCGCGCAGAGGAGCGATCATTCATTTGGGTCAAAATTCGAGCCAGCAGCAGCTGTGCAAAGACATATTTGCGATGCAATTGCGCGCCATGAAAGAAGTCTTTAGCTCCGGCACAAAGCTGGCGGGCCTCAAAAAGGCGACCCTCGTTGAAGAGCACCAGGGCCTTGTACAGATCGATCAGCGACGGCCAGACCCGGTTCTTGTCACGGATAAACATCTCTTTGGCTAAGGTGAATAGCCTTACGCCTTCGAAAGCTTGGCCCTGGCGGCTCGCCGCGACCGCCGCAAACACCAGCGCCTTGGCTCCTTCATATCCAAATCCTAGTTGCTGAAATGCCGCGTGCGCCTTATGCGCGAGCTCTCCCGCTTCAGCATTCAGGTTGAGTTCGATGTACATCTCCGACAAATCCAGATCACAAAGCGCAAGCTGATAGGCGTCTCCCGTTTTCTTCGCTCCGGCTGCAGCTTCGCGCAGCATCTTGATGGCCCGGCCGTACTCCCCGCGCAGAAAATAGAGGTAGCCGATGTTGTAGTCGGCATAGGCGACCAGAATTGGCATGGCCTTCTCGGCGCAATGTTGCCGCGCCTTCTGGTGAAATTCGAGCGCCTTGGGAAAATCGTTCAGAAAGATGTAGCAAAGAGCAAGATTGCTGAGAACTGCGGCCAGACCTTCGGAGTCGTCGCGCGAGACCAGACCATCGTATGCGGCCTTATAGTGCTGCAGCGCCTCCGCGAATCTGTCCTGACGCTGGTAAACATTTCCAATGTTGATCTCGAGCCGTGCCAGGCGCCAGGCATCATTCTGTTCAGCGAAGATCGCGCGAGCGCGCTCGCCGGCGGCAAGCGCTTCATCGTAACGCCCCAGGAGCAGCAATGGCTGAATCGAACTGCTTAAAGTCCGCGCCAGTTCCTGCTTTTCTCCGAGCGACTCAAAGATTGCCGCCGCACCGGCATGCATCTCGATCGCAGCCGCATGCTGATCGGTTGCATACAGGGCATTGGCTTTCGCGCGCCGGCTTTTGGCAAGAGCAATTTTGCTGCCGCTTATTTCCGCAACACTGATGGCAATATCCGCGATCGCTTGCGCCTGCGCAGTGTTGACGTTGATTTCCTGTCGCACATGGTCGGTTAGTGCCGAAACAATCGAATCCCAATCGAGCGACGGATACTCGGCGACCAAAGCCCGGCGTGCGGTCTCATCCGCAGCCGCCAACAGGCGGCTGACCATTGCTGCGGATTCAGTCTGCGGCGCGGGTTTCATGCTCATGTCAGAAACCCAATTTCTCGAGATGCTTCTTCAGCCTCTGCAGGCACCGTCCGCGAATGAATCCGATGGATCCCGTGGCGACGCCGAGTTCGCGGGCTACCTCCTGGTAGGGACGTGGCGGGTTTTCGAAAAACAACATCTGGACCATGCGTTCGCAGCGTGGGTTCAACCGCGCGATGGCGTCGCGCACCATTTGCTCCTTCTCCAGTTCCGCCAGCATTTCCTCAGGCATGGGCTGTTCGGAATCGAGCTCTTCGTGCGCCGGCTCTATGAGGGAAGAATATTTGTCTGCCTTCCTGCGGTACTGAAGGCATTTGTGATAGCACGCCTGCATCAGCCATTTGGGCAGCGCACGCGGCTCGCGCAGCTGACCCAGGCCGGACAGCAGATCGAGGCAGACGGCCTGAAAGATATCCGGCGCGTCGTCGTACATTTCCAGCTTGATTGGAATGGAATAAATGAGGTTTTTGTAGCGATCGATCAGCTCGGACCAGGCTTCCTCATCGCCTTTCAGGCACTCTGCCACGAGCCGGTCGACAGAGCGATGCTCCGGCCGTTCCGGTTGAAGTTTGGCAGCAAAACTCACCGCAGCCCTGCTCTCTCGGCGCCGCTATTGGGGCGAAGGTAAAGCTCGTCGGCGTTCCATAGCGTGTTGTCGTCGAGCGCCGCTGGATGGAAGTTTCCGATTTGGGCCTTTGCGCCGACCAGAACATCCGGAGTTGCCAGGAAAATGAATGGCACGTTTTCGGCAATCAACTGCTGTACGTTGTCATATAACTTCTTGCGTTTGTCGTAATTCAACGTGATCATCTGCTGCTGCATCAATTCATCGACTTCACGCTCCCAATCCGTGGCTGGCTGTGCTTCATTCAAGTGCCAGAGGTGGGTTGCGCCATTGAACAGCCAGACATTCATTTCTGGATTGGGATCAGGATCGCCGCCGCCTAATCCCATGATCGCCGCTTCATAATCGAACGTCTGGAAAACACGGTCGAGCATGGCGCGAAAATCCAATGGGACCACGTTGACTTGCATCCCCAGGTGCGACAGGTCGTCCTGCACCAGCGTGGCCATCTTCATGCGCTGAGTGTTCGACGAGCTGGTCACAATCGTGAATTCGACGAGCTTGCCGGTTTTATCCAGTAATTGGCCTGCGTTGTTCCATGAAAATCCGGCAGACTTCAGCAATTGCCGAGCGGTCTCGAGCGAGCGCGCGGGCCGGGGAATCGCCTGATTCAGCCAAAGTTTGTTGCCCGGACCAACGTTGCCCCACAAAGGAGCGCCACGGCTGCCGTATACCAGCTTGACGATGGAATCGCGATCGACCGCGGCCGACACCGCCTGACGGAACTTCAGTTCGCGGAACCAGGCCTGCCTGCGTGCGACCTCGGGCGACTTTTTTGAGTCAACATCATTCAGGTTGAATACCAGGAAGTTGTATTCGAGGCTCGGCCCCAGGTCTGATAGCTGCCATCCATTGCGTGGAGCATCTTTTGACAGCAGCGCATAATTTTCGGCGCTGACCCGGCTGATTAGATCCGTGTCGCCTGCTTCGAACCGCATTACCTGCTGGTCTTCGCCGCCCACAAAAGCGAAGACAAGCTCATCCACATAAGGCAGGCGATGATTGGCCTTGTCTACTCTCCAGTAGTAGGGGTTGCGCTCCAGCACAATCGTTTGTCCGGGCACGTACTGCTTCACTCGGAATGGGCCGAGCCCGGCTATTTCCGGGTCCGGCGTGTTCAACGTCCATGCCCTCGAGAATCGGCCTTCTTTATAAGCTTGATCGAGCAGATGCCTTGGCAGTATTGCCAAACCATCAAACAAACGCTCGGCAGCGGCATATGAGCGCGGAAGCGTGAATCGGACCGTGTACTGGTCCAATTTGGTTATAACGGGCGGCTTGCCATCTATGATCAGCAGGTCGCGCTGCGGCGAACCAACCGCTTCGTCGAGGTAGACAGTAAAAGAAAAAATTACGTCGTCAGCGTCGAACGGATGCCCGTCTGAAAAGCGGACACCCTTGCGAAGATTTAGGGTGAAAGTGCGCCCGTCGGGCGACACTTTCCACGATTTTGCCAATGCCGGCTCAGTTTGCTGGGAAGAACGGTTGATGCTGATTAAATCCGCATTGCACTGGAAAATAACCTGCCGCGAAATTGCATCGGTTGCCGTAACCGGATTCAATGTCTTGGGCTCTGAACGCAATCCCACCACAAGGTGCCCGCCATAGCGCCCGACTTCAGCGTTAACCTGCTGAACTTCCTCAGAGGTACTCAGAGGCTGGGGAGCCGGCGCAGCAACCGCCAACATGGGTGCAGCCAGGCACACTATGAGGGCAAGGCGTGCTCGGTTTTTCATAAGCGCCTTTCCCCACAGAACCTTGTCAGATTGAATGTGATTTTACCCAGTGATGCAGGGCATCGGCCAGAAGCCAATATATAACCGAAGTAACCACCAGCATGCACGCCGGGCTGAGCAACCAGTAATACGAAACCATGACGTTGTATTGCTGTAGCCTGCTCAGCATGTTGCCCCAGCTGGGCACGGGCTCACCGATGCCCAATCCAAAGAACGACAACACTGATTCGGCTGCGACAAATTGCGGGACTAACAGCGCGGCTTGTGTGAGCAGCACTCCCACCGCTTCCGGCGCAATGTGCCGCCGCAGTAAGTAGAAATCCGAGGCCCCGAATCCCCTTGCCGCCAAAACATAGTCGCGATTTCTTGCGCTCAACACGATCCCACGAACCAGACGGGCGGGACGAGCCCAGCCGATCGCGCCAATAACACAAATGATGAGAAGGAACGCGCTTGACGGGCTGAGATGAAGCGGAAGAAACGCACGCACGGCGACCAGGAAATAAAACCACGGGAGACATACAAACAGTTCCGCCATCCCCATCAGCGATTCGTCAGTCCACTTTCCGAAATAGCCGGAAATCGTGCCCACACAAGCCGCCATCGTCAGGGTAATGAGCGTCGCCAACAGCCCAGCGGCTAACGAAATTTGTCCCCCATACAACAATCGCGAGAACTCGTCTCGCCCGTACGCGTCGGTGCCAAGAATAAAAATGTGACCGGGCGTTGGTACCCCAAACAAATGCAGATCGGTTTTGAATAGTCCAAGCAACTTGTAACTGTCGCCGTGAGAGAAAAAGTGAATTGGACAGCGTCCGCTTGGTGTTTCACGGTATCCATTGAGATCGCCGCCATATGCAAAAACGAACGGACGCGAGTGAAATCCGGCGCTGTCGTGAAAATGTACGTGAGTCGGCGGTGCGTAAGCGAAAGCCCGGTTTTGGTTCGCCGGATCATAGGGCGCGATGAATCCGGCTAACAAAATCGCCGTATGCAGCACAATTAACGTAACAATGAGAATGCGCCTACGCAATGTATTCTCCGGCGCGAATGCGGGGATCAAACGCGAGCAACAAAACATCCGCTATGAGATTTCCCGCAGCTGTAAACACGGCAACCAGGACCGCCGCACCAATCACCACGTAAAGGTCGCGTGACAGCGTCGCGTCTAGGATCAGCGGACCGAGTCCCGGCCACCCGGTAATAACTTCCACCAGTAACGAGCCTCCAAGCAGACCTGCTAGCGAGAAACCGAAGAGTGAAATTGCCGGATTTGCGGCCAGCGGCAGGACGTGGCGGAACAGCAATCTTGTCCCGCCAATCCCGTGCGCGCGCGCCGCCTGAATGCACGGGGATTCCAATACATCCAACACACTGGCGCGAATGTGGCGTTCAATAATCGCGATGCTGCTCATTACGAGAATAGAGACTGGCAGCAGCATGTGTAGACATACGTCACGGATTTTCTCCCAACCCGATAGATCCTCAGCTCCGAGCGACAGCATGCCACCAACCGGCACGATCCGCGATCGCAAGCAGAGCACGAGCAACATAATCGCAATCACGATCTCCGGGGTGGCGACCAGGAACGATATTCCAGCTCCGGTTAATCGATCGACAATTTTTCCGCGAGCGCTTGCTGTCCAGATTCCCAGCGGCAATCCAATCAACCAGGCTAGGATTGTGGCGGTGGACGTGAGTAGAAGCGTGTTTTTCGCGCGTGCCCAGAGCAGTGGCGCAACCGGTGCGTTGTATGCGAGTGAATATCCGAATTCGCCGTGTAAAACAGAATTGGCCCAGCTGCAATATCGGACCGCAAGGGGCCGATCCAATCCGTAGCGCGTTCGCAGCGCGGAGATGGTTTCGGGCGAAATTTGCGGGTTCAGCCTCATCTCATCGAAAAAGCTGCCCGGCGCGAGTTCTGTAAAAACGAAGCACAACAGCGACACTCCGACCAGAAGCAGGCAGGTACGCGCCAATCGTTGTGCGAAATACTTCATACTGAAGTGCCCCGCGCTGCTGACAAGGCCGATTGCAGACGTTCGGCGCTCGAAACCAGGGCCTGCGTTTGCGCCTGCCGTGGATCGGAGAGAATTTCACCTGCTGGACCTTGCTCCACTATTCGCCCGGCAGCCATGATCGCAATCGAATCAGCCAGGCGTGCTACCAGCTTCAGATCGTGCGAAATCAACAGATACGTCAGAGAATGCGCCGCCTGCAACTGCAGAAGCAGATCAGCGATTTGCAATTGCGTCCCGAGGTCGAGACCCGACAGTGCTTCGTCCAGCACCAGGCAGTTCGGCTTGAGAATCAATGCGCGCGCAATTGCAATCCTCTGCCGCTGGCCGCCGCTGAATTCCGTAATTCGCCTGCCCAGAGAGTCAGAAGAAAGCCCGACATCCCTCATTAATGCGGCAGCGCAGTCACGCCTTTCTTGACGAGTGCCGCCTTGCTGGATCAGGAGTGGCTCTTCGATGACTTGCAAGGCCGACATTCTGGGGTTCATCGAGAGAATCGGGTCCTGAAAAATCATCTGGATCTTTCTGCGAATTGGAAAAAGATCGCGCGATCTCAGCCGGCTGATTTCCGTGTCACCGAGCCAGATTTCCCCTTCGTCCGCTTTCTCCAGCCGTGTGACGCAACGTGCCAGGGTCGATTTGCCTGAACCCGAACTTCCAATTAGAGCTAGTGTTTTCCCGGCTTCAATTTCGAAGCTGACCTCACTGACCGCCACTAGCTCACGCCGCCCCTGGAAGAATGTGCCCGCTACGCGATATCGCTTACTCAACCCGCACACACGAATTGCCGGAGCTGATTTCGAAGACCGAGTTTGTGCCTTAACAGGCATAACTTACCGCCCTGCCGCGCGACGTGAGACCAGCGTCTGTTCGCGCGACAACCTGATCAGTTCCTGTGTGTAAGGATGTTTCGGACGACGGAGTAACTGTTCCGTATCACCTTGCTCGACAATTTGTCCCGCATTCATGACTGCCAGGCGGTTTGCAAGCCCTGCCACCGTCGCTAATTCATGGGTAATCCAGATGAGAGATGTTCCGTGGCGGCGCACGATGCCGGCTAACAATGCGATGATCTCCGCCTGCAACGGGCCGTCAAGTTTGCTGGTGGATTCATCCGCGATGATCAGAGCCGGCCGGCATGCGATTGCCTGGGCAATGACCACGCGTTGCCGCTGCCCCCCGCTAAGCTGGTGGGGATAAGATGAGGCAATTCGTACCGGGTCATCAAAACCGGCTTCGTGAAGCAACTCTCGTACCCGGGTTTTTCGCTCGTTACGACGATTTCGGAGATGAGCGCGCAAGACTTGGGAAATTTGTGTGCCGATCCTCAGGACAGGGTTTAAAGCGCAAGCGGGATCTTGCGCGATTAAAGATAGGCGCGAACCACGCAGCTGTTGCAACTCGCGAGATTTCATACCTGTCAGATCGCGGCCTTCAAACAGAACCGAGCCGCTGCAGTGCGCTGTTGAGGGAAGCAGTTGAAGCAATGCCGCCGCAAACGTGCTTTTGCCGGAGCCGGATTCACCAACAATGGCTATCACTTCTCCGGGACTTATACTCAAACTAACGTTACTGAGAGCAGAGACGGACACGTTCTTGTTCGTGACATAACGAACGCTCAATTCATTTACTTGGGCAAGCACCTGACACATGTCTCTCCATATTGATCTGTCGGAGCAGGTCTTGTGCAGGTTACTTCGGTGTGTTGAGCCGGAGAGTCTGACTTCGGAGCAGAGGAAAACCCGAGAAAGCTTGTTCTAGCGCGAAAGCGCGAAACTGAAAATGTCGCTTTCGGCGGCTATTACGACATATTGCACACCGTCAATTTCGTAGGTCATCGGCGATGCGCGGAATCTCTGCCCGGTGTTGAAGTGCCAAAGCATGCGGCCGCTTGCCCCGTCCACCGCTTCAAAGGAATTGGAATCGTCGCCGAAGAAGACCAGTCGACCGGCGGTGGTCAGCGTCCCTCCCCAGGAACTTCCATTCCCGGTCTGCGGGTAACGCCACATAACCTGCCCGTCTTGCGGTGAAATCGCGAGCAGGATTTTTTGCGGATGATCATCCCGCGGGAGCTTTGTGCCTGTGTTGTAGTAGGTTTCGCCGTGGATAAAATCCCTCGGAGCTGAAAAGAAGTTATTGCAACTCTCCAGCGCCAGGAAATAGAACAGCCCCGTGTCTGGATTGTAGGAAGGCGAGAACCAGTTTGTTGCGCCATCAATTCCAGGGCAGATTAACGTACCCTTTGCCGTCGGAATGCGGCCAGACAAGACCGGACGGCCGGAGCCGTCGATACCTGTAGCCCAGTTCAGTTTGCTGACAAACGGAGTCGCGCGCAGGAACTTGCCGTTGGTGCGATCCAGCACATAGAAAAACCCGTTTCGATTCGCCTGCAAAAGCAGGTGGCGCACAGTTCCGTGCTCGTTCTGATCCACCAGCACCGGAGTTTCATTCGCGTCGTAGTCATACAAATCGTGCGGCGTAAACTGAAAGTACCACTTCAGTTTGCCGGTATCGGCGTCGATGGCGAGCACGCACGCCGTGTAAAGATCATCTCCAGGGCGAGAGTCTCCGACAAAATCGGGCGCCGCGTTACTGGTCGTCCAATACAAAGTATTTAGCTCCGGATCGTAGGTCCCGGGCATCCAGGTCGTGGCGCCGCCATGCAGATAGGAATCGCCTGGCCAACTGGACGAACCAAATTCGCCGGGGCCTGGAATCGTCCAGAGGTGCCACTTTTCTTTTCCACTCTCAGGATCGTACGCGGCTACAAAGCCTCTAACTCCGGAATCGCCGCCGGAAGTGCCCACGATGACCAGGTCCTTGACCACCAGCGGCGCGCTGGTGGCGCCGTACTGTTTTGACTTCTCCGCGTATTGAACGTCCCAGCGCAAGCCGCCGGAGCGAGCATCAAGGCAGAGCAGATGAGCATCGTCGGTTTCGACGAAAACGGAATCGTGCCATACAGCGACCCCTCGGTTCTTGTGTGCTGCCGCGTCATCGAGCAGCCCAGTACTGACTGGACGCTGGTAATGCCACAACGCACGCCCCGTCCGCGCGTCCAACGCGAAAACGTGGTTCGCGGAAGTGATGAACATGATGCCGTTGATGACTACCGGCGTGACTTCGAGGTTCTGCGAATTGCCGGGGTGAAAAACCCATGCCGCGCGCAACTGCGAGACGTTCGCAACGGTGATCTCCCGTAAGCTGCTGTAGCGTCGTCCCGTGTAGTCGCCATTGTAAGAAGTCCAATTCTTCCCTACCGGCACTTTGAGCAAATCCTCAGCTCGAACATCGGTGACGGCGGTGAGTGCTGATTGACCCCGCGCCATGAATGGCATAGTCACGCTGATCAGAAGGCAAAAGATGAGGACGGGGAATCTCATCTCAACGATTGTTCCCGCCCGCAATTCGCAGTTCCTGAAGCGAGCCGCGATCTTGTCCGGTTTCATCTTCCAAATGAAGCGAAACGCGCTCCGGCTGGCCTGGGGCGCTGATTTCGGTGTCGAGCGACACCAGCTCGGTCGGGCTCACATTCGCGATCGGAACCGTTCCAAGCAGCGAGCCGCGTCCGTCGTAGAAATGCGCGACCAGGCGGCCGGCAAAGAACACTCCGAAAGAACCTGACATTTTCACTTTACCGTTTTCAGTTCGAGCGCAATCAAGCGGGCGCACGACAATTCCGGCATCTGTAACGCCGTGGAACTCGCTTCCTGCTCGCGTGGGAAACCACTCCGTTTCGAGCGCGCAACTCTCGCCCGCACGCAACCGGCACATCGGACTATTCAGCTCAGCTTCGAGATAGTAAGGGCCGGCATCGCTGTCGGTATTTAAAGTCGGGAGGCCGTCGCTCCCCAATCGCATCTCTGGACCGTTTGTCCAGAAGATCACAGAAGCTTTGCCGGGATAAGGCTTGGTTTGCTCGTTCTGAAAACGCTCAATCATGGCGTAGTTGCTTTTGCCATCGACTACTGCAACCCAACCGGCGATCGAGTCGATCCATAATTCAGCTGCCATGTGCACATAATGCACTGTAAACAATCCGTCGTCTCTCACCGACACGGCTGGATTCTCGGCCGGCCCAAAACGGACGTGATATCGGTTGAGATAGCTGCTGGATGGATTCGCCGGAGTAAAAGTCCAGAAGTTGTGGTTAAAGTGCGCGGGCGCAGCTGAATCGGAGGTGTCGTACTGCGAAACCGATTGCATCGACCATTCAACCGTATGGCCGGTGATGTTCTTCATTGACGCATGGAAATGTATGCTCGGCGAGCCGCTGTCGAGTTGAATGGTGCGTGAAATCTGGATGCCGGTTTGCGGGTCTGGTGGACTCGTAAGCTCAACCTGGCATTGCTTCCCTTCTGATATTTTTTGAAACGTGTATGGACCGTCATCCAAGACATCAGAATTCCCCGGCCAATGCTGTTCGTCGTTGTTCCCTTCCGGCAACAGCCAAATTTTGTCCCCGCCATAGTTGAACCATTTTGCCGGGGTCGGCGGAAAATATTGGCCAGAAAGTTTTGGATTCACGAAAAGATACTCGTGCCCCGCGAAAATCACCTGCATAAGTCTTCCGCCATTTTGCGGCACAAATATTAATCGCACCCACGGACTCGAAATCTGCTGTGCGTGCCAGCCCTTGTAGTCCACCGGCTCGACGCGACACTCGGCGGGTATATTGGCTTGCAACTGCTGCTGACCGAATAACTTGCCCAGCACCGGTGGGAGAAGAACGAGAACGATAATGACGAACCGCGCGCAACCAAAAATGTTGAAATTTATCATCGTAGGTTTGCGAATTGCCCCTCTGCGCAAAATGAAATCAGAACAATAAACGAATTATGACTTGCGTCAAGCAGATTCTGTGTTATACAACTTCGCGAATGGATGAGCACGACTGGCGTTTCTCCGCAACGACAATTTTCTGCCTGCTGCTTGTCACGTGTTTTTCATCGCAACTGCCGGCCCAGGAGCGACAAGTCGATCCAACCTGGTTACATCGCTTTGTTCCGGAGGTTGGCGATGCTCATGTTGCTCTCTCGACTGCAACCTGCCACTACAAACCGATCCTCGGTGAGGGCGACAATGAAAATCGCATCATGCGGAGCGTGGCCCGCTTCGGAGAGGTGACCCTTGATCGAGCAGGAAAGTGCCAGACCGTCAGCTACGAACGCCAGGAGGAGCTTTACTTTGTACTCGAAGGTAAAGGCGCTCTGCGCTATGGAGACCAGAGTTATCCCGTGCGCACGAACGATTTCACTTATCTGCCGCCTGGGATAGAGCATTCGCTTGAAAATAATTCTGAGCAGGCCTTGCGCGTTGTCGTAATGGGTTTCAAAATCCCGGCTTCAATTTCAATTAGCACCGCATCACCTCAGCTGAAGATAGTGAACATGGACCAGCTTAATGAAGAAACCGTGGAAGGCCATCCCAACTCGGTTCTGTATAAGCTTCTTGCTGGTCCGCGAACTGGAAAACGCGACGCGATTGATCAGGCTTACGTTGTAACCAGCTTGTTCTGGATGGACTTTGCGCCGGGCGGCACCAATTTCCCGCATCACCACGAGATTGCCGAGGAAATTTATCTTGTTGTCGACGGAGAGGGCGAAATGGTTGCCGGCGGTGGTACTGATGGCATAGAAGGCCGTCACCCCGCGAAACCAGGCGACGCCTATTACTTCCGCCCCAACTGTACAGTGGGCTTTTACAACCAGAACAAACCGGGAGCCAAGGCTCACATCCTGGCGGTGCGTTCACTGATCCCATTGCCCAGGGACGAAGATTAGAGACCAGCATATTATCGATTTTCTGCAACAATTTCTTTGAGCCGAGACTCACGCACTGTACTTTTATGTGACAGATCTTAAACGGAGCCCAATGCATACCCCCAATTCTAACCGTCGCTCATTCATGAAGCTGCTCGCGGCAACGCCGCTGCTCAGTCAAATCGCTTTGCGTGAAGTCTACGCGCAAGCCGCAACCGCGGTGGGTAAAAACCCTCGCCGAAACATCTACAAATCGCTCGGCGTCAAGACGGTCATCAATTGCCGGGGAACCTGGACGTATTTGAGTGGATCTTTGGAATTTCCGGAGGTTCGAGAAGCGCAACTCGACGCGGCTCGATATTTCGTCAACGTGATCGACTTGCAGCGGGCTGTGGGCCGGCGCTTATCAGAGTTAACCGGCGCCGAATCTGGAATTGTCACTTCCGGTGCTGCGGGCGCAATGGCCGTAGCAACCGCCGCATGCATGGCCGGCAGCAATGACAAGTATATTTGGCAGCTCCCCGACACCACCGGCCTGAAGCATGAAGTCGTGATGGTTGGCGGACGCAGCGCTTTCGACAGCGCGATCCGTCTGACTGGCGCCAAACTCGTTCTTGTCTACTCGCCGGAGGAACTCGCCAATGCGATCAATGAAAACACCGCGATGATTTACACCACCGATCTCGGTGAAAAACTTCAAAAAGAATTGGCCATCGCCAAAGATCACAAAGTTCCGATGCTGCTCGATGATGCCGCCGGCATACCACCCGCTGACAACGCCAAGCTTTATGCAAAGATGGGAATTGATCTCTATTGCTTTTCTGGTGGCAAGGGACTCTCCGGACCACAGTGCAGCGGCTTACTATTGGGCCGCAAGGATTTGATCGAATCAGCACTCATGAACTCCAACCCGCGCGAGGGGGCGGTGTGCCGGCCAATGAAGGTGGGCAAGGAAGAAATAATCGGTTGCCTCACCGCGCTTGAGGTTTGGCTGAAGCTGGATCCAAAAAAGCTGTATGCCGAATGGAACGACCGCATCGATCGGATTCGCAAGCTGGTGGAGACTGTGCCCGGCGTAAAAACGGATACATACATTCCGGATGACGGAAATCGGTACCCGACGCTCAAAGTCTCATGGGACCAGCAGGCTTGGGGATTCAGTATTACCGATTGCGTGCAGGAACTGCGCGCCGGGGAGCCGGTGATCGAGGTGCTCGGACCTGACAATCCAAGCCTGGTAACGGCCGTTCGCGAAGGGAATCCGAATCCCACTCCCAAAGAACGGAAGAAGCCCGATCACATCGAGCTGATTTCGATGACCATCCAACCCGGAGAGGAAATCATTGTCGGACAAAGATTGCGCGCGGTTTTGCGCGCTGCCCAGAGAAAGTCCGCAGCATAGAGAACAGGAGCTGAAGTGAGACGACGGGGTCAGAAATTGCTCGCCAGATTCTTCTGGGTTGTGTTGCTCCTTTGCTCGCCTGTCAGCGCGCAGATACGTGCAGTCAATGTTTCGCAAACTTCGGGCGAGGCGAGCCGCTTCTACTCGCCCGCCGTCGATGCAGGGGATTATGTTTACGTATCTGGGCAGGGGCCGCGTCGCCCTAACGGCAACCTGCCCGCGAGTTTTGAGGGGCAGCTGCGCCAGGCGCTTGCCAATATCAAGACCATCGTCGAGGCTGCCGGGTTAACGATGGACCACGTGGTTTACACGCAGGTCTATTTGGAAGACATCGGCAAGTATGACCAGATGAACAGCGTCTTCCGCGAATTTTTTCCGAAGACGCCGCCCGCTCGCGCGGTGCTGGGCGTGGCCCGAGTTCCAGACTCGCCAATCCAAATCAGCGCGGTTGCGGTGCGCGATCTGGCCAATCGTCGGGCAATCGTTCCGCCGAAGTACAAGCCAGACGGGGCTTCTCCCGGAATCCTCACTCACGATCGGCTCTTCATCTCCAGTATGCCCGGCAGCGATCCGGAAACCGGCAAGGTTCCTGATGACCCCGCAGCGCAAGTTGACTTAGCGCTCGATCGCATGCAGGCGGTGGCGAAAGCCGCAGGACTCGAATTGGCGAACATGGTTTTTGTGAATCCGTACTTGACGAAAGAAATCCCCGGGCGAGTGATGAACGAGCGTTACGCACGCCGTTTTGAGTTTGGCAATACTCCCGCGAGAGCCACGATCCAAGTTTCGAGCCTGCCAGGCGGCGCACACATCGAGTACACCGGTGTTGCTGTGCGCGATCTGCAGCAACGCCGGGCCGTGCGTCCCAAAAACATGCCTCCCAGTCCCACGGCAAGTCCGTGCGTTTTTGCCGGAGACACTCTGTATTGCTCGGCCAAAGACGGTTTTATACCGGGGCCGCACGGCGGCCTGTATGCGACGACTACACCACATCAGCTTCGGCAGACCATGCGCAATCAACTCGATAACCTCGAAGAAGCCGATATGAATTTCGATCAGGTTGTCGCCACAACGATTTACCTGGATAATCTGTCGGATCAGGCTGCATTTGAGGAGGTCTACGCGCAGTATTTCGGCAAGATCCTCCCGGCTGCCAGCATCATCCAGCAAATCGCCCCCACTGAGCGCAAAGCGGACAAAGACGATCATTTCCCCGGCCTGGAGCAAGTGTCACTGATTGCCGTCAGGAGCCACGCCGGTCATTAGGCCCGACGATCTTCCCATTCCGTTTCCCGCCGTATGTCAAATCCTGTCGATTCCATCAATTTCTTGCTTGACAACGCTCTTAATCGAACATAAAAGATAGCGGAACGAAATGATTCGCTCACGAATTGACTATTCGGCCAAGCGTCGAACTGGCGTGCCTCCGGTGGCCCGTGCTGTCGGGTTCGTAATCGCGCTGTTATTTCTCCTGATTTTCTTGACGCCCAATCAGGCCTCCGGCAGCGGCGAAGTTCTATGGGATCGCTACGCCCGCATCGCCGCTTACGGTCTGCGAGGCGACAACGCTGACCAGATCGTCCAGGACGCGCAACGCGATGGCGTGCTCGGCATTGAAGTCGACAACGACATCGAAGGCCGGTACGAGAGCTTTGTGAATCCTGAGGAGAAACTGAAGGCAATTCGTGCGGTGGCGGAAAAGGCCCACGCAGCGGGCAACCACGCTTTTGTCTATATAGCCGGAACTGAGTGCATCACCGCAAACGCCGCAGAAACGCCCCACACTTTGGCGAAAGAGCATCCCGACTGGCTGCAACGCAAGATCACTGGAGAGACGGCAATTTTCGGAGGCGGCACCGCGTTCTGGATCAGAAAAGGCGATGAGGATGTGTGGGTAAGCCCCTATGCTCCGGCGTGGCGCAAGATTTATATGGAACGCGTGCGTCAGATCGCGGGAACAGGAATCGACGGGATCTACGTCGACATTCCCTATTGGATGACGCACTTCGAAGGCTGGGAGAACACCTGGGCCAGCTTCGACGATTACACCGTCGAGGCATTTCGCAAGCAAACCGGGTTAGACGCGAAGAAAGACCTGAAGCTTGGAGATTTTTCGGATCCCAATTTCCGCAAATGGGTTGATTTTCGAATTCAGACATTCACCGATTTCATGCAGGAAATTGCGCAAAACGCAAAGTCCATAAACTCGCAAATCAAGATCATTCCCGAGATCTATCCCGGAATCGAAGAAGAAGCCGTCCGCGTCGGCGCCGACGTGTACAGCCTTTATCCGGTGGTTGATGAAGTCGCTCACGAGTATGAGTTTGGCGAAGGCAATCACATGGCGGCCTCGCGAAATCCCTTTGACTGGTTTAACTACCAGGTGGGAATGCATTCATTTCGGGCCTTCGCGCAAGGCAAGCCAACCTGGATTTTGAATTACTCATGGGACGGTCAGAAGAATGTTGGCCGCGCGGAAGCCATGAAGAACCTCGCTATGTCCGAAGTCATGGCCAACGCAAATTTCTGGGACGCGCCCGGCCATTCGATGGCCGGCTCCAACGATTATCCGACCCGGAGAGAGATTTTTGCCTGGATCAAAGCAAATGAGAATACGCTCTATGATCCGCGCACGCCGATTTCCCCCATAGGTGTTTATTTTTCGCCAAAGACTCGGAACTACTATGCCGACGAGTTCATCACCTCCTATCGTGGCGTTTTAATCCTGCTGATGCAAAAGCATCTCGACTTTCAGGTCGTAACTCCACGCACGCTAGCTGGCTTCGAGGGCAACACTCTGGTTCTTCCAAATGTGCGTGTAATCACAGAAGCTGAGAAATCCTCGTTGAGAAAATACGTGGGCAGTGGCCGAACCCTGGTTATAACCGGTGAAGACGCAACCGAAGTTGGGACTGCCGAAAATATCATTCGCTTCAGCAGGTGCCCGGGCGCTGAATACTACGCCAGCTTGCACCAAGATTTTGCTTCGGCGAGTCCTGACCAGGAGCAGAAGTTTCTAGATAGCCTGAAGCCGGCACAAAAAATTCACGTGATCGCGGCGACTTCCGTTGCGACTTCCATGGCTAATGTGGATGGCAAGCCGCACATATTTTTTGCGAACTTCACCGGCTTGCGCGGCGGAGAAAACCCGGTACAGACAGCTCAGAGCGGAGTACGCGTTTCAATCGAGGGGACCTCGAAGGGTCACGGGTTTTTTCTTCCGTTTCTCGGACAGGTATCGCCAGTCGAGCCGATCACTGATGGTGGAAAGACCACGTTCAACCTGCCTCCGATACAAAAGGGTGCAGTCTTCTGGTGGGAGCCATGAATTGAATCTTTTTGTCTGATCGCGATTGGGACGAGTTCGGGCTTTGAAAAGCTCGAGCAGAAGGGAGCTCATCATGATGAGCATATTAAAATTCTCCCGGGTCGTTCTGGCCGTCGCTGTTACTACTTCGTCCGCCACTTTCCTTGTAGCCCAGGGATCTTATCGCGCACAAGTCCGCGGCGTTGTCAGCGATTCCAGCGGCGCAGTGATTCAAAGTGCGCACGTCACGATCACTGATGTGGGCACAAATGTTTCCCTCTCCAGCCGGACCAATGACAGGGGTGAATACTATTTCACCGGGCTGAAGCCTTCCACATATTCGCTAAAGGTCGAAGCTCCGGGATTTCGCGCGCAAGAGCAAACCGGCCTCGTGCTCGCCGTCGATCAGCAAACCACCCTCAATTTCACGATGGCTCCTGGCGCGTTGACGACAGCTGTGGAAGTCAAAACGGCCGCACCCCTGCTCGATACGGACAGCCCGACCCTGGGGACGGAAGTTACGAACGAGTACATCAAGAACATCCCGCTTCCCGGGCGCGACTTTTTCGGGCTGACATTTCTTTCTGGCGGAGTTACTGAGACCGCCGGGTCAGGCACGCAGGACAATTACCCGAGCGGAACCAACTTCGTGTCTAACGGACAGCGCAACGCGACGGCGGAGGTGCGTATTGATGGCTCGCTCATCAGCGCCCCCGAGCAAGGAGAAGGCGCAACCAGCAACGTCTACTACGAGCCCTCGGTTGAGGTGATCCAGGAATTCAAGATTCAAAACAACAGCTTTTCCGCCGAGTTTGGAAATAACGGCGGCACCGTGGTGAACATGGCGCTGAAAAGCGGGACCAACAATTTCCACGGCAGCGGTTGGTGGTTTGGGCAACGCGCCGGTACCGATGCGCGCGATTTCTTTAACCCCAGGTCGATTGGCCCGAAGCCGAACCACGAGCGCGATCAATATGGATTTTCAATAGGCGGTCCCCTACGTAAGAATAAAACCTTCTTCTTCGGCGACATCGAGAAAGTTCGCGACAATGAAGCCATCAATATCGTGGCCAGTGTCCCCACCCTCGCCGAGCGAAACGGGGATTTTAGCGGGACCTTGAATCCCATCTACGACCCGATCATCTGCCAACCAAACTGTCAGACCAGGCCGCAAGTGCAATACACGCCTCCGGGAGGCACGGCGGAGTTGAACGTGATTCCCCCGAACGAAATCGATCCCATTGGCCAGAAGATCATCAATCTCTATCCGAAGCCCAACCTTCCGGGAGAATTCAACAATTTTCGGCTGAATACCTTATCGAACGCTCGCGATTACCAATTCGATATTAAGCTTGATCACCAACTCAGTGACAAGCACCGTCTCAGCACGCGATACAGCCGTGTCAGCAGTCACTATCACACCCCGACCATCCTGGGAGATGGCGCTTTCAATGACGGGATAACCGACGACCCGGTCACTGTACAGAACGCTTCTCTCGAATATGCCTGGACCATCAATCCAAAGATCGTCTGGACCAGCCATTTTGCCGTGGACCGGGTCAGCGAAAACGAGAAGCAAGGTCTTCCTCCGCTCAGTACCGTTGGATTCCCTTCCTATCTCGCGGCCAATCCTGGGGTGGACCGCATGCCCACGATACAAATGTGTTGTGCTCAGGGTTGGAGCAATCTGTACGACCAGTGCTGCATAAACACGATCTTCGCGCACACTTTGTACAGCTACTCTTCACAAATTGTGATCGCCAAGGGCGCCCATCTGATGAAGCTCGGTGGGGAGCAGCGGCTATTCTTCAACAATTTTTTCCAACCGCCGAATCCGACAGGTCTCTTCAACTTTACCGACGACGTAACTTCGGACAGTCCCAATAGTGGCGCGGAAGGCGGCACTCAGGGCAATCCGTTTGCCAGCCTTCTGTTCGGCTTCCCGGACAATGGCAGCAGCATAAACATTTTCCCGGCGGTCGCGAACAAATCTAAAGAAACCGGCTTTTACTTCCAGGACGACTGGAAGGTGAATTCGCGACTTACGCTGAATCTTGGTTTGCGTTACGAGTGGAGCACACCTTACAGCGAACGCTTCAACCGAATTGAGTTCAGCAACTTTACCGGCAACAGCGGCATGACCGTTGACTTGAGCAGTGGCAATCAGCAGCTGCAAGATGCCAATGGAAACCCGCTCGGGTTTGGCCTGCAGGCCCTCGGCTTAGGGCCCAAAGAATTGATTGGCACAACACTCTTCCCCAATACCGCAGGCATCAGACATGTTCCGGTTGACCGCAACAATTGGGGTCCGCGCTTTGGTTTTGCCTACCAGCTCGATCAGAATACGGTGGTTCGCGGCGGCGCCGGAGTGTACTACGGAATGAGTCCCGCCACCAACTTCCAATATCCTGGCACAGCATTTCGCAAAGGCGCGACCATGTTCTTCACGCTAAGCAACTTTAATACGCGCGATGCGACGCTATCGAACCCCTTTCCCAACGGTTTGACCGGCCCGCAAAACCAGTCATACGGAAAGCTGGCAGAATGGGGCTACGCGAATGGCAACGATCTCGGGACTACCGAGGCACAAAACGCCGACATTTATCAGTGGAATCTCGGAGTGCAACGCTTGCTACCCAGCCAGATTGTAATTGGCGTAGACTATTCCGCGAACCGGAGTACTCATCTTCCCTTTGGTGGGTATTCCAGCACGCGCAATCGGGATTTCATCTCCTCCGCGCTGTTAGCGAAGCTGATCAACAATCCTCAATTTTTGGCCATAGGAGGCACCGGTTCCCCATCGGACTCCCTCAACACCCCCGTGCCGAATCCATTCTGTTCGTTATTCGGTGGGACTCCTGCCACCGGCTGTACCTTCAATGCCGGGCCTGCGATTTTCAACGAGCCTGATTCCCAGTACGGCAATTCCACTTTACCGCTGGCCAATCTGCTCCGGCCGTTTCCACAATTTGATGGCGACTTCGAAGGACTGTGGCGGTTCACGGCCCAATCCTGGTACAACTCGGTGCAAATTCGCTTTCAGAAGCGCACAACCCACCACATCAGCTTTGAAGGCAACTACACGATTTCCAAACTTACCGACGATTCCTCAGCCGGCGGGAACGCTTTCGTGGGGACACTCAACTCCGGCAACCCACAGCAGTTGGATAATCTGCGGGCCGAACACAGCATCAGCGCCAACGATACGCCACAGCGGCTTGCCCTAGGCGTGGTATGGGATCTACCCGTTGGTCGGGACCGATGGATCGGCGGCAGCATGAATCGAATCCTTGACGCCATAATCGGTGGATGGTCCGTCGCCAGCGCAGTCAGCCAACAATCCGGTCAGCCTATGGCGATTTATATGGGCAACCCACGATTGCTGGATGGGAACCAGCGGCCAAACGTACTGTGCGGCGGAAGCGCGGGTCTCAATTCACAGCGAGCGGCAATCCAGCAGGTTTCGTTCTTCAACGTCAACTGCTTCAACGATCCCGGTGACCAGATCCCCGGGAATGCTCCACGTTATTTTTCAAATCTGAGAAATGACGGGATCCACAACTTTGACTCGAATCTTTACAAGGAGTTCGTGCCTAAAGAAGGCATGACGCTGCAATTGCGCGCCGAGGTGTTCAATGTGATGAACACGCCGCGCTTTGCGCAGCCGAATACAGGATGCTGCAATTTTCAGAACTCTGGCAACTCGCAGTTCGGCATCATCAGTTCGACAGGTCCGGGCTACACGCCGCGAAGAATTCAATTCGGCGTGCGCTTTGAATTCTGATGATTGCAGTGCACGCAATTTGAGCGCTTTCGGTAAAAAAGCCGGGGTTCTCACCCCGGCTTCAGTGTTGGCTGGTTCGCCCGGAGAAAACTGATTTATGTGGCGCGGCCGCCCTAGCCCGCGAACAGAAAACGTTCAGATCCCGCGTTCGCAGATCAGGTCGGACACGAACGTCCGACCCACACGTCCACTACGCTGTTCTTCTCGGCCGCAAAGTCAGATCTCTGACTTGCGTCAGAATGCTCGACATCTGCATCCCGTTCAGCGAGGAAACGAAGGGCATCATTTCCGCGATGAACGGATCCTTCATCAGTTCGCTGATTTCTTCCTGACGGTTTCTTTCGCCGCCGCTGAGCAGCTCGGGCACGGTCACCTCCAAGGCTCGGGCCAGGCGCTCCAACGACGAGAGCGTCGGCGTGGCTTTTTCGTTTTCAATTTTCGACACGTAGGTCCGCGGCACGGACATGCGCCCAGCCAGTTGCCGCTGGCTGAGCCCGTTGCGCAAGCGCATGGCGCGGATCGAGGCCGCCAGGTTCAGGTGGCCGCGGTGCGCCGCCGGCATGAGTTGCGGGGTCGGTGCCTGCACAATTTCCGGTTCCTCTTCATCGAGAGAAACGTGGCAGCGGCGGCACAGATTGTTAGTTGTTCGGAATTGAACTAAAAAGCAGTGGTCGCATCGTACAACTTCCCGGGAATCAACCGGGGCTAGTGTGGTGGCCATTACTGAGTGGGAGTTGCCAGAGCGGGCAAGACCCAGGAACCCAACGCTGTGGTTCCAACTACTTTGCGTAATCTGCGGTACTTAGCCTGTGGAAGTCAAGTAAATTTTCTGGCGATTCACGGAACCAACCGGACAAAACCCAAAGAAAACCGGCGAAAACACGGAGAAACAAGGCATGAGGAAAGGAGCCGCAAAAATGCAGGATGCCGTTTACTAGTAAGGTTCCGCCTGGAGTTGCTACTTAGTGAGGAAAATGGCAAAGGCGGCCACCTGTGGTGGCCGCCCATCGCGCAGATCTAGACCGCGCTTACGTTCTCTGCTTGCCAGCCCTTCGGCCCCTTGGTGACCGTGAACTGCACGGCTTGGCCTTCCTGCAGGCTTTTAAAACCGCCCGCCTGGATGGCAGAGAAATGCACGAAAACGTCCTCGCCATTCTGACGGCTGATAAAGCCGTAGCCCTTGGCGTCGTTGAACCACTTAACTGTTCCTTGTTCCATACTGTTGTACTTTTGTTCCTTTGTGAAGTTACGCTGGAAAGATTCGGAAGAAAACTAGGCAGGTGACTTGCTTTGAAGCGAGAGAACTGCTCACGACCGATTCGGTCTAACGTACTTCTTGATACTAGCCTGTGCAGTCCGCTTTTAGCAAAGGAAATCGCACATCCAGGACGCAACTGCTTTGTTATCAGCATGCGATTTTCGCAAACTCAGTCGGTTCGCACCAGCCTTCACCGAGATTAGGGCTTTTTTCAATTACAGCGTAGAATCATAGAACCGCAGATAGGAGATGTATGGCACGCAATTCAGCCGAGCAGCGCAGAGAAATATCCGAACCGCTATGCGACAAACGCGATTCCCAGTCGATTACCGAACTCATTAAACAGCTCGATCGCGATTTCGAGGAAACTCACACGAAAGCTGCACAAGAAAGCTAGCTGGGCGCAATAACCCCGCGAAACCTCAACTCTTGACCTCGAAGATACGCTCCGCAAATTGCGCCTTCGCGATTGAGAAAAGTGATTCTCGTGAAGGAGCAACGGATGTCCGCAATCAATGGCGACAAAGCCAGGTTCAACCGCAATCGCAAGGCGAAGATCGCCCGCCGCGCCCGAAATCGCACGCGTTTCCAGAATGTGAGCCAGCAACCCACCTCTACGCGCTCTTCCAAGGTGTCTTCATGAGCGTGCCCTGGCGTGCGTCCGAGTCGCCGCGCGATTCGGAGCCTCAACCAAACTGTGCGAAAGAACACGATTTTCTGAACCAAGTTTTACCGGAGAATGCGCAATGAAGAACCTTTATGTTGGAAATTTGCCCCACAGCACCAGCGAGTCCGAGTTGCGGAGCCTTTTCGAGAGCCATGGTCAGGTGAATAAAGTCAGCATAGTTACTGACCGCGAGACTGGGCAGTCGCGCGGCTTTGCATTTGTCGAGATGACGGACTCCGGCGAAGCCGAGAAGGCTATTGCGGCGCTGAATGGGAGCGAACTCGGCGGGCGCGCTTTGAAGATTAACGAAGCCAAGCCGAAGACTGACCGCCCTCGCGGTGGCCAGGGCTTCGGCCGCGGTGGAGGACGCCACTCGGGCGGAGGACGTGATGACTATCGCGGCCATGCACGCCAGCCACGTGAGCCACGCTGGTAGGGTAAGGTCAGCGTAGCACAGCCGCGCCTGAATCGCAGCCTGCAGCCTGAATATAGACGCAGACCGGAAAATAAACGGAGGAGTTTGCCTATGCCAAGAGGCCGATCAACGTTCAACAAACGTCAGAAAGAACAAGCGCGCCAACAGAAACAGCGCGATAAGGCTGAACGCAAGAACCAGCGAAAACAGGAAGGTCCAGCCCAGAGCGGCGATGACTTGGCTGAACTCCAGCGTCACGCCGAGGAGCAAGCCGCCCTCTTCAATGTCGGTCCCAGCAACGCCGAACATTCCGAGTGACCCGACACCGCTGAAGGAGGCTGCAGTGCCTCCTTTTGAATTGGTTCCGACTTTGGGGATGTACACTACTCTTCTTCTGTATTGTCGAACCAGTTTCGGCTCGTTCAAAATAGTACTAAGTTGACCTTCCCTTCCTTTCTTGTCCGTTGCGCCAAGCTGCCTCCTAATTTCCGACTCACTCGTGATTAGAATAGATAGCCTATGTTGGATCGAACCGCTGCCTGGAATCTGCTCACCGAATTTACACAATCTGAGAGCCTGCGCAAGCATGCGCTGGCGGTCGAGGCGTGCATGCGCTCATATGCGAGAAAACTCGGCGGCAACGAGGACCTTTGGGGCGTAGTCGGGTTGATCCACGACTTCGACTACGAGAAGTATCCGAGCGCGCAGGAACATCCGTATAAGGGAAACGAAATTCTGAAAGAGCGCGGGTATTCCGACGAGATTCGCCGCGCCATCATGTCGCACGCCGAATACTCCGGCGTACCGCGTGAGACTCCGATGGAGAAAGCTCTGTTTGCATGCGATGAACTGGCAGGGTTCATCACGGCATGCGCGCTGGTCAAGCCGGGGAAGTCGCTGGCCGAAGTCGAGGCGAAGTCCGTCCGCAAGAAAATGAAGGACAAAGCCTTTGCTCGCAGCGTGAACCGCGACGATATCGTGAATGGCGCCCGCGACCTGGGAGTCGACCTCGAAGAACACATCGCCTTCTGCATCGAGGCCATGAAGGGTATTTCTGCAGAATTGGGTCTTTCAGGAACCTTGACAGGGTAAATGCCACCATCTCCAATCGTTCTGGAGGGCAGCGAAAATCAAACACAGAGAGCGGCTCATCCAAATCGTCAAATTGACTCATCGAGATGAGTCATACAAACTACGAGCATGGCTAAGCGGTTGCAGGTAATATTGCAAGATGCTGAATATCGCGAGATTCAACGCGCCGCCCGTTCACGCCGCATGTCACTTGCCGAATGGGTTCGCCAGGCTCTCGAACTAGCCCGCCGAAGTGAACCAGTCGGCAATGTCGGCAACTCGAAGCGATTCATAAGGCTCTGCGGTACGCTTATCCTACCGGGGAAATTAACGTTATGCTGGCGGAAATCGAAGCGGGCTACCAGGACTCGCAGCGCTCGTGATCTTAATCGATTCGAACATCCCTATGTACATGGTGGGGGCTCCCCACCCTTTCAAGGCGCAAGCTCAGCGACTGCTGGAGAATTTGATTATCGAGCGCAAGCGGCTCGTCACCGATGCCGAAGTTTTGTATGAGATTGTGCACCGGTATGTATCGATCAATCGCCGCGATGCAATTCAACCAGCTTTCGACGTCCTTCTGGCTATGGTGGATGAAGTCTTGACAGTTGACCGGACCACGACGGAACGCGCCAAGCGAATTGTGCTCGAATATCAGACAGTTACCTGCACGTGATGCCGTTCACCTGGCTGCGATGGAACAGAACGGGATTGCACAAATCGTCAGTTTCGACGCGGGTTTCGATTCTTTTCCAGGGATAACCCGCTTGTCATAAAGATATAGTGTTTCGTGCACGGTGCTCTGAGCTATAAGTCTCGCGTATCTCGGGAATGGGGGCAGCATGCGAAACTGGGGCCTCGCGTTAACACTTTTCTATGCTTTGACCTTACTGCTGCTGCTCTTACCGGTTGCAGTTTTCCTGGCTGTGGGAACAAGTTCGACTGGATGGCCCGGCTTCTTCGCCCACCTGCGCGACGCTTATATGACATGGTTCACCTGGATGTTTGTGGCCATTCCAGTGGCAGGCGAGGCGCTGCTTCTTTTCTTACGAGTTGATACCTCCAATAAACGGCTCAAACCGAGGACCCGTATTTGGATATCAGCGCTTACGACTGGATGTTTTCTCGGAATCCTGACGTTCGCGGGAGTGCTGGGAATCGGCGTGGCTTTCAGAGGAGACAAATTTCTGCCGGATGGCATCCCTGGTCCTATTAGCACGATTCTTGCGGCGTGGGCGGTCTGGGCTGTCATTTTTTATCGTGTACATCGCGACTCGGCCGACGTCGTGTCGCGCGCTGTTACCTGGCTGCTGCGCGGCAGTGTTCTTGAATTACTAGTTGCTGTGCCAGCGCACGTGATCGTTCGCCGTCGTCAGGATTGTTCCGCCCCGGTCGCCACCAACTTCGGTATCACGAGCGGGATTGCGATCATGCTGCTTGCCTTTGGCCCCAGCGTACTGCTGCTTTTCAAGAAGCGGATGGAACGATGCGCGATGAAAACTTCCGCCGGGAAATAGAGCGGTCATGAAGCGGTGGCGCGCCCTTGTTTTATCTCCATCTCAGCCGATATTCCGAAATCGGGAGATCAGCCAATGAAACTGCCTTGGGGTGGCGCAGCGCTTGAAGCGCGGCGCCACCCAAAGGCCCTTAGTCTGCTTCGCTCACCTGCACCGCATGGGTCACCCGGATCGGCCAGGTCGCGGTCATAAATCCGACCGCGTAGACCAATCCGATCACCGAAAAACCAGCCGCGAGATTGTGTTGTGCGACCGCGCCCACCAGGTACGCCTGCAGTACCTGAAATATGGTCCCGGCGAAATAAAACGTGTTCTGCACGCGTCCCATGAAGTGCTGTGGAATCTGCTCCATGAGGCTGGTGTTCAGAGACACGCCGGTAATTCCGCGCGCCGATCCCATCAGTGCGTACACGACCACGGCGAGCGCCAGCAGCGGCACCATCGGCGCGGAGATCATCATGACCGCCAACAGCCCGAGCGAAATTGCGATCGAACGTCGCGCGCCGAACATTTTGATAAATAGCGGAGCATAGAACGCGCTGACGAACGCGCCTGTGCCCCAGCCACCGTTGAGCCAGCCATATCCGACCGCGCCTGCGTGGAAGTGTTCGCTGAGCGGAGGCGTGACTACCACACCGGTCATCATGGCCGACAGGAAGAGAGCCCAACTCACGCCCAGCATCACGATCTCGCGACGATCGCGCAGGAAGGAAATGCCCTCCCGCATCTCACGGAAGAATTTCCCAACCGCCGACTCAGCGGCAACGATGTCGGAGTGCAATTCGGCTGGGCGAGGTACAACGTGACGTCCCTTGCGAACCGCAAAATAACAAAGGAATGACACCACGTAAGTGCTGACATCGATCAGCAGCACGCCGCCGAGTCCGATTTTGTTGTAGACAAATCCAACGATCGATCCCGCAATCAGCCATCCGCCCTGCACGCCGGCCAGCAGGAACGTGTTGGCATGGACAAATTCATCGCCTGGGGTCAATTCCTGAATTAGCGCGGTGATCGTTGGCCAGAACATCCAGAACCCCGCCGCCACCAGCGTGTTCATGGCGTAGAGCTCCCAGATTTTTGCTTTCCCGGCAAAGGCAAGCATGGAGACGGTCACGATGACCACGGCGCGGGCCGCGTCGAGCATCATCACCAGCCGTCGTCGGTCCTCGCGATCAATGATGACGCCAGTGAATGGAAGCAGGAGGATGGCCGGCAACGTCTGCACGACGGCAAACGTCCCCAGCGCAATTTCGGAATGCGTGGCTTGCAGAATGTACCAGGCGACCGCGGCGGAGTTCATGCCGCTGCCGATCATTGAGACCACGTTTGCCGCAAAGACAAAACGCAGTCCCTTTCTCTGCAAAATCGAACGCATGATCTACTTTAAACGATGGCGAGAAGCCACGCCAAGGCTCCTCAATTGGCTTTGCGCATTGAAGCGGCGAAGTGTACGGTTTCGGGAGGGAACGGCCTATCCGTCTTCCAGTAGCGCTGCAGCTGTTGCCGAATTACCGGAAGAATAACTGGCGTCGTAGCATCGTCATCAAGAGCTTCGGCTAGACCAGCTTATCTGCACCGCCCTTGCCTCCCACAAAACGTACACGATCAGCATCAACATCACCGGCTCAATCGGCGCTTTGTATTTGGGGAACGGGTTTACCAGGTAGTACGGCAGCGGATAAACAATGAGAAACGGCGCCAGCAGCCAGCGGTATTTATTCTTGCGCACGAAAGTCAAAACCAGCCCCGCAAATGCAAAGAGTGCCGACAACAAAAACTCAACGTGCCGAGCGACCCACAAGTCATAACCTGCAACGATCGTGGCTTGCGGCGGAGCTGCCCAGAAATACCATGCTCGCTCCAAGGTGAATCCAACAAATTCTACAGGATGTTCGCGGAGAAACTGGTATAACTCCTGCTTTTCTTCGTCCATGAAACGTATTTCGCCCAGTTGCTGAAAACGGCGCATGGAAGACGGATCGTTCCCGGGATGTTCGCTGCGAGTCCATAAGCCTGAAGACGCGCTGTTATTGGCTTCGTACAACTCAAGCGGCAGATTGTCGCGAATGAAAATAAATCTGCCAAAGACTTCGTAGTTCCGGATCGTCCACGGCGTGACGCAGAGAACCAGCACCACGACGCTGAGTCCAGGTCCGGTAAAACGGTTACTCCATCTCGTGTGAACGACAGAGGTGTCAGGTTCTTTCGCCCACATTAGCCATGCCAACATGAAGGGCAGCAGAATTACGACTGCTGTATTTGTCAGGACAATAAGTCCCCATAGCAAACCAAAGAGAATCCAGTCGAGACGGCTTGAACCATCCGCCATGCGGACTCCGAGCCACATAGCCAACGTCAACAGAAAAGTAGTCAAGCTGACTTCCCACACAACTCTTACTGGCCAGTAAATCAAGTAGGGGAATACGGCCCACGTCCAGGCGGTGCCTCGCGCGACCCAAGTTCCAAACATTCTGTCGGCGATCCGATACAGGCTCCAGCAGGTGAGCGCAGCCCAGATGCTGTTGAAGGTCAAAATCACCCAGGCCGAGGCCGCCGAATAAATCCCAAACAACTTGAAGACTCCCGCCAAAATGTATGGATAAACGGGCGCCGTCCAGGCGCTCGGGCCGGAGTCCAAATCCGTCGGGGAACTGAATCCGTGGCCTTCGGCAATGGACCGCGCCAGGCGACCCATTTCCCAGCCAAACTGGAAGTGATCTCGCCGCGGCGTAATCCGATACGTGTGGCCGATCGTGATCACCGCAACGCGAAGCGCAAACGCGACTAGAACGATGAAGCAGATGGAGTGCCGAAACAAATGGGTTCCCGCACGCGAGGTGCCGGCAAAGGCTTCTTCCTTCTGAAGAATGGATGCATTCACCAAACCTCAGACTACCGCAGCCAAGCGGCGCTCCGCCAGACCGCATTTCCGTGCAGCGCTACTGGAAAACTTGCTTGCGTACAAACCCTTTCGGAGATACGATTCGGGCGCGTCCAGTTCGGGGAATCAGGAGGTCACCCATGAGACCCGCTCGTATCGCCGTTTCCGCGTTCTTTCTATTCGCAAGCATGGCTTTTGGTCAAGTTGAAAAAATCACGATTCCGGCCGGCACTCCCGAGGACAAGGATCTGACTGCAATCTCCAGCGAGCAGGATGCACAGAAAAAAATCTCCATGTACCAGGACTTCCTGCAGAAATATGCGTTGAATCCCGCCGCGGTAGCCTATGCGAACTGGCAGCTTTCGCAGTCGTATCAGAGCACGGGCGACATGCAGAAGGCTTTAGATTATGGGGATAAGGCCGCCGCCGCATCTCCGCGCAACATGGACATTCTTACTTCCGTCGTCCAAGTCGCTCAGCAGGCCAAAGACAACGGCCGCGTGTACAGGTATTCCGTGCAGGGTGGCGACGCCTATGACTCGATCGACAAGCAGGCCAAACCTGCGGATATCAGTGATGAGCAGTTCGCGTCGAGCCTGAACGCACAGAAAGAGGAGAACAAGAGCACCTACGAATTCTTTGAGAACTCCGCCTTCAGCGCCATAGCCGCCGAAACCGATGCCAAGACCCGCATGGACGAAATCGACAAGTTCACGTCCACTTTCCCGAAATCAAAGATGGACGAGCAGATTGCCTCTTATGCCATGCTCTCTCTTTCCCAGCTCAAAGATAACAAGCGCCTGATCGCTTACGCCGATAAGGCGCTGGCCGGTAATCCTGACAACCTGCCGGCCTTGTTGATGCTGGCGAATACATATGGTTCAGAGCCGGCAACCTTCGGCAAAGCGCTCACTTACGCGCAGCGGGCTATTGTGGCCGCCAAGGCGGATGCTCCTGACGCTGACACATCGCGAAAGGTCTCGGCGGGTGCGGCCCACTCGATTCTAGGACAGGTATATGCGAAGCAAGAAAAGACCGCGCCATCGATAACCGAGCTGAAATCCGCCGTCTCGCTGCTTAAGGGCCAGGACGAACAGCAGTTCGCGGTCGCAGGTTACTATCTGGGCTGGGATTACGCCAAACTCAACAAGCTGACGGACGCACGCTCAGTTTTAAGCCAAGTCGTCTCGATTCCAGGCCCGGTGCAAGGTCCCGCCCAGGAATTATTGACCAAGGTTAACTCTGCCCGCGCAGCCGGAAAATAGACTATTTCTTGGCGAGTTCGTCTGACAGCAAGTGCGCCTTGTAGGCGAGGGTGTGTGCCCGGTTGAGATCTCCGGCATTTGAAGCAGCCTTCGACTGATTCATGTAGGTACGAATCTCTTCCAGCATGCTCTGCTGCGCCGGCGTGAGCTGGCGTCCAGAAACGCGCTTGAGATTCTCATCCGTCGTAGCCAGCAACTGGCTTGTGTTTTCCCGGTTATGGAGCGCCTGCTCCTGGCTCATTCCCGGCGCAAGCTGCGGCGAGCCCTCTTTTGCGCCGCCATTCCTGACTACGACTTTCCCCGATTGCGATTTTGTGGCTTGCGACGGCTGCGATTTGACCGCTGTTCTCTTGTGAATTGCTTTCTTCGGCTTTCTCTTCAGTACAGGAACGTTCGCATCCGGAGTCGATGATTCCGGGCGCGGGCTCTGGCTTTCGGGCGCTTTCTTCTGCGATTCTGGTTCAGGCGCCTGCCCTTGCGGCGCAGGTTCGGGCGCCGCTCTCTGAGGGGGAGGAGGCTCGGTTGATTGCGGATTCTGCGATGGCTGGTCCTGAGCCGCCTGGGCGGCGCAATGAATCCACGCTCCTAGTATCAGCGCAAACATCACCATTACGAGTTTGACATTCCGCATCATCTCAGCTCTTCCTTGAAACCAGCGCGTCCGCAACGTCTTCTGCGGCTGCTGAAGGCAACTCGGCAACCGGCAATCTTAGCCTGAACGTAGTTCCTTTGCCGTCCATAGACTCAAAATCCACTGAGCCATAGTGCCATTGCATAATCTGATAAGTCTGCGCCAGACCGATTCCACTTCCATTCTTTTTAGTCGTGAAATACAGCTCGAAGATTTTTTCCTGCACTTCTGCCGGAATTCCCGTGCCCTCATCGCGGACTTCAGTCACCACCGTGTCGTCATTTCTATGCGCGGCAATAGTCAGAGTTCCGCCGTCAGGCATGGCCTGCACGCCGTTCAAAACCACATTCAGGATTGCTTGCTTTATGAAATCAACGTCAACCTTGACCGGCATGGGACCGTCAGCAAGCGTGCGAACAATGTGCACGCCGTGCTGCGCGGCATCCGGAGCGGCCAGCAACAAAACCTCGTCGACAACAAGGCGCATATCTGTGTCTTCGAGGCGCAGGTCGCGGGGCCGGGTGAAGTCAACCAGAATCTGAACGACCCGATCAAGCCGATGGATCTCGCTATCAATGATATCCACATGGCGGCTGGTGTCGGGGTCAAGCTGCTGCATCTTGTTTCGCAGCAACTGCAAGTGGAGGACGATTGCGTTGATGGGATTCTTGACTTCGTGCGCTACACCGCGCGTTACACGGCCGCTTGCGGAAATTCTCCGGGAAAGCTCGATTTCGTCTTCTATGCGACGGGCGGATTCGGCATCGCGCATGGTCACCAGCGCGCCAATCTGCGTGCCTTTCTCCTGAATGAAGTCCAACGACACCTGCACGCGCCGCCCATTAGGCATCTCCAACTCGCGCTGCTCCACGTTGTGATGCAGGCGGAAAGCATCCAGCATCAGCGCACCCAGAAATGATTCGCCCGAAAAGATCTCTTTCGCGCTATGGCCCAGAAGCTCATTGCGCGAGCGCCCAAGGAACCGCTCGACAGCAGCGCTGACCAGAACCACTTTCGCATCCTGCGTAAAAAGCATCAGCCCATCCTGCAGGCTCGACATAATCTGGTCCACATTGCTCTTAAGGGCCGAGAAAATTTCGCGTGTGTCACGCATCTGCCGCCCAAGATTTGCGATTTTCTGGCTTACCAAGCCATACTCATCGCTTTCACGCGAAGCCCTGGACTCAGCACCTTGCCCGTCAGTCATGTTGTCGAGGCTGCGGCTGATATGCTCCAGTGGCCCCAGCGCCAGGCGCGAAAGCAGGGCCGCCAGAATCAATGAGCACAGTACAGAGATCGCCGAGAGCACCAGGGCATGCCGTAAGCTCGGCGTCAATTCGGCACGCAAAAAAACCGTCGAAACTCCCACACGAACGCTGCCGAAGACTGCTCCGTTCAGCGTTAAATTCGTTCGTACTTCGTAGATAGTCGGAGCGCTGTACACAAGTCGGAGTTTCCTCCGGAACCCCGCGTTTTTGATGATGTTGAACTCCGGGCGATCAGGTATTTTCTTTCCCACCAAGTTGGGATCAGTGTCGAGGATTGCCTTACCATCGGCGTCAAGGACCGCGACGTCGTAAACCATAGGCCAACTGCCAACCACAGAATCGAGCATCGCGTTCAAGTCGCGGTCCGTTCCGATGTAGTAAGCGATGCCGCGGCGCACGGCTGCGGGATTTGAAGTGTCCACGCGGGTGCTGCTCAGATCGGGAGCAGCGTTGTTGGCTAGAAATAACACCTGGGATGCCAAATACACGGCGGTATCGTCCGCAGTCGAAATTGTCTCGCGCAGAATTTGGGAAATGTGGACATAGGAGGCTCCCGAGACAAGCGCTGCCACCATGAAAGTGATGGCCAATACGATTTGGGTTCTGCGACGCATCAGAAGTGATGATCTCTAGTCAGAAGGTCAGCGGAAGTACGAAGCGCTGAAACATCTACGGTTCTCCAACTTCCTCTGTTTCTTCCCTTTCCGCGCGACTCGATCCATCCGTTGCCGAACTGCCGTATTCCTTCAATTTGTTGTGCAGCGTCTTCAGGCTGATACCGAGAATCTCCGCGGCACGGGTCTTATTGTTATTGGTGGATTCCAGCGTTTTCAGAATCAGTAGCCGCTCGGCCTCGCCGACCGTCGTGCCAACTCCCACGCGAATCGAATCAGCATCGTCGACCGAAGGGCGCACTGGCGTATGACCGAAACCAGGGGGCAGATGCTTGGTCTCAATCACCGGCCCTTCGCAGACAATGACGGCGCGCTCCAGCGTATTACGCAACTCACGAACATTGCCCGGCCAAGTGTAATTGCGAAATGCGTTCAGCACTGCCTCGCTGACGGTTGCAACCTTGCGGCCGTGCTTCGTGCTCATTTCCTCCAGAAGCGCATGCACCAGGTCGGCGACATCTTCGCGATGCTCGCGCAGCGGGGGCATATGGATGTTAAATACGTTCAGACGATAATAGAGATCGTTACGTAATTCGCCGCGCGCGACGGCCTCTTCGGGGACCTTGTTGGTCGCCGCCAGGACCCGAACATCAACCGTGGTCTCGACCTTGCTTCCCAGCCGGCGCAGCTTGCGGTCCTCGAGAACACGCAGCAGCTTGGCCTGGGTAGCGATCGGCATTTCGCCGATTTCATCGAGCAGCAGAGTGCCACCCTCGGCCAGTTCGAAGCACCCGGTCCGGCGTTCCAACGCGCCCGTGAACGCTCCTTTTTCATGACCGAAAATTTCGCTTTCGATCAGGGTCTCTGGAATCGCGGCACAGTTGATGGCAACGAACGGTTTTGTTCGGCGCGGGCTGAGCTCATGAATAGTCCTCGCCACAAGCTCCTTGCCGGTGCCACTCGCGCCCGTGATCAGAACCGAAGCCGTGCTAGGAGAAACCAGTTCGACCAGGCGGAAAATTTCCTGCATTTTCTTCGATGGCCCCACCAGCGATCCCAGCGATCCCGCATCGCGCAATTTGCGGCGCGTGACTTCCAATTCCACACGGGCCCCGAGCAGAGCCGTGGCATTCTGCAAAATCGTGCGCAGGCGGTTTGTATCGATCGGTTTGGTGATGTAATCGTAGGCGCCCATGCGCATCGCCTGGACCGCGCTGTCGATTGTGCCTTGTGCCGTAACCACTATGACCGCGATGGTCCGCGTGTCGGCGGCGATTTTCTCCAGCAGTTCCAACCCGCCCATGCGTGGCATCTTGAGGTCGGTGATGACGATTGCAGGCGACCACCCATTGACCTTTTCGTGCCCTTCTTGGCCGTCTCGGGCCGTCTCGGCTGCGTATCCCCATGAAGAGATCAGCTCGGCCATCCCCGTGCGTTCGTTTTCTTCGTCCTCGACGATCAGTACTTTTTCCTGGTTCATTCAGTACTCATTATTGAGCCTGCTTCGCGGCTCTGCAAGCGGTCTGGTGAACGCCTGCGCACTCGGCGGTTCAAGGACGTTCGCTGGGCAGAATAATTTACTATGAATGGGCAAACTCATGCCCGACGCCTTGTGGGAAGCCCGCGATCAGTGCGCGCGGTTGCAGGAACTGGCCGCTGGGACCGACGATCGCGCCAAAGAACATCCTTTGCGGCGCGATGTCCGTTCCCTCGGCATCCTGCTGGGCAGAGTTTTGTTAGAGCAAGCGGGCGAACCCTTGTTTAAAACTGTGGAGCAGTTGCGCGGGCTGCTGATCAAGTCGCGAGGCAATATCGCCGGCGGTTTTCATGTTTTCAACGAGGAAATGCGCCAGGCACAGGACCTGGTGCATCGGCTTGACGTCCGCGACGCGTATCGCGTGACCAAGGCCTTTGCAATTTACTTCGAACTTACGAACCTGGCTGAGACAAACCACCGCAAACGCCGCCGGCGCGCGGCCAAAATCCATTCCGATCAACCGCCATTGTCCGGATCGTTCCGTGGAACGCTTCTCAGAATGCGCAACGCAGGAATTGCCGCCGCTGAGGCCATCGAGGCGCTCCGGAAAGTCAGTGTCGTTCCAGTATTCACCGCGCACCCAACCGAGGTGGCGCGGCGTACGGTCTTGCAAAAGCGGCGTCGTATCTCGCGGTTACTCGAAGGCCTTGACCGTCTGCCTCTCTCGCGCGCGGATGCTCTCGATCTGGAAAACGCAATCGCGACCGAGATCACTTCGCTTTGGCAAACTGACGAAGTCCGCGTACAGAAGCCACTGGTGACGGACGAAATTCGCATGGGACTTGATCACTATCCGATGTCCATCTTCGATAGCTTGCCGCGTCTGTATGTGGAAATGCGCGAATCGTTTTGCGACGTCTACGATAAGGATCTGTGCCCGGAGCAGATCCCGCAAGTGCTTTCCTTCGGGTCGTGGATTGGAGGGGACCGCGACGGCAATCCCTTCGTAACCATTGGCAGCACGCACGAGGCCTTGGAGCGCGCTCGGAACACAATTCTGGCACATTACGTTTCCGAAATGGAGCGGGCTGTCGAGCAGTTGAGTTCATCCTCTCGCCAGGTCCCCGTATCGAATGAATTTCGCGAGAAGCTGAAGGAGTATTCGAATCACATGGGAGAGGAGCCGGCCCGACTGGCGCGAATTTCCAACACTGAACTCTATCGCAAGTTTCTTACATTCGCGATCGTTCGCCTTTGTCATACACGGGACAGGCGCGAGCGGGCGTATGTTTCTGCGGATGATCTTCTGTCTGACTTGAAGCTGACCCTTCAAAGCCTGACCCAAAACGGCGCTGAGCGGCTGGCGCAACAGGTGCTTGGTCCTCTATTAAGGAAAGTGCGCACCTTCGGCTTTCATCTGGCAAGTTTGGACCTGCGCCAGCATGCGCAACTGCATCGTGCGGCCATTGACCAAATTCATCAGGTTGCGCGTGAGCCGAATGCGCCTTCCAACCCAGAATCCTCTGTTCTGGAAGTCTTCTCTGCGATTCCCCGTTGGAAAGCGAGTTTCCCGCCAGAATCGATCCGGCATTACATCATCAGCGGGGTTGAATCTGAACACGACATTCGTGCGGTAATCGATCTGGCCAAAAAGGCTGGCGTCGAACTCGCCGCATCGGCGATCGATCCCGGCTTGATGCCGGTCCCGCTGTTCGAATCTATTCACTCGCTTCGCGATTCGGCGGCGATCATGGAGCAATTGTGGAGCGATCCTGAATACCGACGATTGCTGGATTCATGGTCCGGATGGCAAGAAGTGATGCTCGGCTATTCCGATTCGAACAAAGACGGCGGGATGCTCACCAGCATCTGGGAGCTTTACAAAGCTCATCGCGCCTTGCACGCGGCCGCGCGCAAACACAATGTTAAGCTCAGGCTTTTTCATGGTCGTGGTGGAACGGTCGGGCGTGGCGGCGGGCCGACGCATCATGCGATCCTGGCGCAACCCCCCGGGGATTTTTCAGGCGAGATCCGCATCACTGAGCAGGGAGAAGTGCTCAATTGGAAGTACGCTGATCCGGTGCTGGCCGAATGGAATCTGGAAATTATGATCGCCGCGTGCCTGGAAGCGCTTACCCGGCCTGACGAAATTGCGCGAGGTACGCGAGAATCTTCGCCCGGTAACGATGCGCCATGGACCGAGATCATGGAAAGCATGTCCGCGGATGCTTACCAGTATTATCGGCAGAATGTCGCGGCCAATCCCCACATTCTCGCGTACTTCGAGCAGGCAACGCCGGTGAATGAATTGGAAAACGCGCGAATCGGTTCGCGTCCGGCGCGGCGTTCGCCAAGTCGCAAGCTCGAGGATCTTCGCGCCATTCCGTGGGTATTCGGCTGGATGCAGAGCCGGCACGCGCTGCCGGCCTGGTTTGGCGTGGGATACGCGTTGGAACGGTTCGCATCACGGGGGTATGAGTCTCAAGATCAGCTACGTGCAATGATGGCTGAGTTCCCTTTATTTTCAGATCTGATCCGCAACGTCGAGCTTGCCATGGCCAAGGCCGATCTGGCTATCGCGCAGCTCTATGCGTCCCTCGTGCAGAATCAGGAGCTGCGAGAGCGTGTGTGGAATCTGATCGTGGGTGAATTCGAGCGCACCCGCCGCATGCTGCTTGCAGTGAAACAGCAGCAACAACTGGTGGAGAAAAATCCAGTGCTCGCGCGTTCCATCCGTTTGCGCAATCCCTACGTCGATGCGATGAGTTTGATTCAGGTCGAACTGTTGCGGCGCAAGCAATCGGGAGATGTCTCTGAAGAGCTCAATTACGCCTTAGCAGCAACTATCAACGGAATTGCGGCAGGATTGCACAACACGGGCTGATTCGCTTTTTGTTTGCTCGGTGATTTACCTGAGCACTTTCGATTACAGAACTGTTACAAAAACCAGCTGTTTTTTGTTGATTCCAAGTAGATGCCTCCCTAGTCTCTAGCCTAAGTCAATACAGTTTTTGCTGGAGATTCAAGGATAATGAAAGCTTATTTTCTCCCCATTTGTTTACTAGGCGCGATGTTTGTGCCTACAGCTTTCGCTCAAACCACCAGCCCCTACTATCACAAAATCACTGGCCTTCAAAAGCAAAAGGGTTGGTCAGGATACGCCCTGTTAGCCCCGAGCTGGGGGATCTGTACCTCGTGCTCACCGACCGGCAGCAACATCAACTGGTCGCGCACCCCGTACATCTCCTCGCCCTCTGTTAGCGGGAGCTCGACCAAACACCACATCGGCGGAACACATTCTTTCGGTGACATTCTCTGGAACAATCACATCATCGGGAACTTTTCGTCCCAGGGACTTTACAACACCACGGTAGTTCCGAAGCTTCACAACTTTGTCTACGACGTTTATTTCTACGCGAAAAACATCTCAGCCTCGCAGGCGTTGGAATTCGATATCAACCAGTTTCTGGCCCCCAAAGGCTTCATCTGGGGACACGAATGCCGCATCGCTGGCGGCCACGAGTGGGACACTTACGATAACGTTCACAAGAAGTGGGTACCCACCGGTGTTCCTTGCAATCCTGTGAACAATGCCTGGAACCATCTTGTGATCCAGGTCGCGAGGACCTCATCGAATCAGCTGCTGTTTAAGTCGATCACCCTGAACGGCGCCAAGCACACACTCAATATCGTAAGGTCCCCGGGTTCAACCAGCTGGCATGCCGTAACCATCAACTACCAGCAGGACGGCACCCGAACCCAGACTGCCTATTCGATCTGGCTCGACCGGCTGAATTTCAGCTATTGGTAGACCAACAAAATAAAAAAAGGGCGCCTTGCTGGAGTAAGGCGCCCTTTTAAGAGCTTGTTGGGAAGCTCAATAATCTGAAGCCACAATAGCAGCTCCTGACGGGCTCGAACATCAGGTCAGAACTGTAGAACTGCACTCGGGTATTCATATATTCTGTAAACGCCCATGCCCATTTTCGAGTACGTCTGCAAACAATGTGATCACCAATTCGAGGCTCTGGTACTCGGAAGCGAGAAACCGGCCTGCCCAAAATGCGAGAGCAAATCTCTTGCTCCTCAGCTTTCGGTTTTCGCCGTTTCCGCCAAGGGAAGCTCATCTTCACCCTCCTCGACCGCCTCTGGACCATGCGGAAGCTGCGGCGACCCACGCGGTCCTGGCGCATGTTCCATGCCCGATCTTGACTAAGGTATGCCATTGAATCCAAAGCACTAACTTCTCGCACTCTGGTACCCTCTGCCGGATAACCGGTGTAAGTTTTCAAAAAATCGCATCACCCTCAGACTGAATACAGACGAGCTGGAGAGATATATGGATCGACGCAAGAGCCCGCGCGTTTCGGTTCAGTTGCCGGTTGAGGTTTGGGGACTGGACGCCTTTGGTCAGGCATTCACCGAATCAGCCATCATCACGAACATGAGTTCCGGCGGCATTGTTGTGCAGGGTCTACGGAAGCGGATGCGGCCCGGGGAAGTGCTTGACGTCCGCATGGGCCGTGAAACCGCCCGTTTCCGCGTGATCTGGGCCAGCGAGAAGGGCGAATTAGGACTGCAGGCTTTGGCTGAACAAACATTTGTGCCGCCATCCGTTTTGATTCACTGTTCACAAGCTGCCGGCGCCTGCTGAACTGCAGGCATTTGCTGCCTTGCCACTCACCTGAACTTCTAATATCCTGCCGCTACTCTTTTTTCTGTTGTAATTTTCAATCGCGCCCATGTCTTGCGCCATTACGCAGGAATGGGAGCTACAACCCAGGTTCATTCTTTGCCCGCTCTTTGATTTAGGTGGACGATTCGAAAGGATTAAACGATGCGGACCTTCATCATCTTGCTGGCGCTTTGCACAATGAGTTCCTTTTTTTCGATCGGACAGGAATCGACTCAGCTTCATTTAATGCCGTGGCCTTCCGACCTAAAGGCATCCACCGGCCAGATGGTTATCGATCCTTCCTTCTCGGTTTCGCTCAAGGGCTCGGACCCTCGCCTCAAAAAAACTGCCCAAATCTTCCTCGACGACCTGCGCCGACACACTGGAATGCTGGCGCTTGACTTCAGCATCGCGGAAAACCCGGCGCAAGGCCATCCGTCGCTCGCAATCACAAGCGAGCACGCCAGCAAGGAAATCCAGGAGCTTGGTGAGGACGAATCCTATCAACTCAACGTGAACTCCTCTGGCGCTGAGCTAACCGCTCCCACCACGCTCGGCGTGATGCGCGGCCTGCAGACGTTCTTGCAATTGGTAGAGATGAGCCCCCAGGGTTTCGCCGTCCCCGCGGTCACGATCCAGGACAGGCCGCGTTTCCCCTGGCGAGGGTTGATGATCGATTCGGGACGGCACTTTATGCCCCTTGACGTGCTCAAGCGAAATCTCGACGGCATGGCCGCCGTCAAGTTGAATGTCTTTCACTGGCATCTTTCGGAAAACCAGGGATTCAGGGTCGAAAGCAAGCGCTTTCCCAAATTGCAGGAAATGGGATCAGATGGCCTGTACTACACACAAGACCAGATTCGCGAGGTCATCGAATATGCGCGCGATCGCGGGATTCGTGTCATCCCCGAATTCGATATGCCCGGGCATAGTACCGCCTGGTTCGTAGGCTATCCCGATCTTGCCAGCGCGCCCGGGCCGTACTCAATCGAGCGCAAGTGGGGGGTGTTCGATCCAGCGATGGATCCTACTCGCGAGAGCACCTACAAATTCCTCGATGCCTTCATCGGCGAGATGGCCAAGCTATTCCCCGATCAGTTCTTTCATATCGGCGGCGACGAGGTAAACGGGAAGCAGTGGGATGCGAACCCCAAAATCCAGCAGTTCATGCATGCGCATTCGCTGAACAGCAACGCCGACCTGCAGGCCTACTTCAATACTCGTGTCCAGAAGATCGTCGCCAAGCACGGCAAGACCATGGAAGGTTGGGACGAGATTCTTCGCCCTGATCTCCCGAAGAGCATTGTGATCCAGTCCTGGCGCGGGCAGAAATCGCTGGGAGACGCCGCGCAGCAGGGATATCGCGGCTTGCTTTCCTATGGCTACTATCTCGACCTAATGCAACCCACCTCTTACCACTATGGCATCGATCCCTTTGGCGACGGCGCGGCGAATCTCTCGGACGCGGACAAACAGAAAATTCTCGGCGGAGAGGCCTGCATGTGGGCGGAGTATGTGTCGCCGGAAACCATTGATTCGCGGATCTGGCCGCGAATGGCTGCGATCGCCGAGCGCCTCTGGTCGCCGCAGAACGTTACAGATGTGAATTCAATGTACGCACGCATGGAGGTCATAAGCCACTGGCTGGATGCCTACGACCTGCGGCACAACACCAACTACGATCCTATGCTGCGACGCATGGCGGGATCTGATCACATCGCGCCGCTTCGGTCGCTGACTGACGTTGTGGAACCAGTCAAGGGTTACGCTAGAGAAAGGATGGGCCCCACTGAGCCGAGCGCGCTGATGCCCTTGAACCGGGTCATTGATGCTTCACGGCCGGAAAGCATTCCGGCGCGAAATTTTGCGATGCTGGTGAACGAGTTTGTTTCCGGTGGGATTAAACCTGGAATGGAAGGCAGAATTCGAGCGACCTTAACCAAGTGGCGGGACAACGCCGAAGAGCTCGGCCGGATCGCTGAGAATTCGTCGATATTGAATGAGGTAATGCCGGTTTCTCAGAATCTTTCCGCGCTCGGCGCTGCCGGGTTGCAAGCGCTCGATTACCTCGACCGCGGCGAAAAAGCTCCCGAGGCTTGGAAAAATCAGCAATTGGCGCTTTTGCAGCAGGCGACGGGTCCCAAGGCGCAGGTTTTACTGATGGTCGCCAGTCCAGTCCAGAAACTGATTCAGTTCAGCGCGGGAGAAAGGCCTACGGACTTGGCGCTTCCCAAAAACGCAGATTAGAACTTCACTCTGAGCTCTTCCCACTCCTCGCCAATCGCGAGAAGGGGGAACCGCCTCCTCACGCTGCCACTTCTCTGAACAAGCTCTTGACCTTATGCATCGGCTTCTTCTTGCTCAAACTCGCCGGCCACGGTTCTTCGACGCCCATCAGTGCGATTGCACCGCCCGCCAAAGCGACGTTTTTCGTGAAGTTGACCATGTCATTCATGCGCTGCTCGGGCTGCTCCTGCTTCCAGAAATCGTGCATGACCGGCGAAACTCCCGCCAGAAAACCAATGATCGCCATTGCCCCTAGCTTGGGCTTAATCCCAAGCAGGATGCTTGTGCCACCCGCGATCAGCACAGCTCCAGTGGCTTTGACCGCCACGTCCGGCTGGGGAACACCCTTCGAAGAGGCATATTGCGATAGCTGAGCAGCTTGCTTGAAATGGTTTATACCGCTGGCAATAAAATACCCTCCAAATATCGCCCGCCCGAGAAGAAATGGAATCCGCATCATTACCCTCCAAGAAACTTTTTCGATTCGGGGCCCATTTCGGGCGTTGCCCTGGAAACCTCTGCCTTCCTTTGCTGTTAGACTTTTTGTTTGACTCCAGCCATTCACACGCAGCAACTCTGCCGCTTTTATCAGATGGGTGGCACCACGATCCGTGCGGTCGACGGCATCACCCTCGATATTCAGCCGGGTGAATTTGTCGCGCTCCTCGGCGCGTCTGGCTCGGGAAAATCGTCTTTGCTGAACTTGATCGCCGGACTCGACTCGCCTACCTCGGGCCAAGTGGTAAGCGGGGGGAAAGACCTTGCCCGGCTTTCGCGGCAGGAACTCGCAAAATACCGCCGTCATACAGTCGGAATGGTCTTTCAATCGTTCAACTTGATCCCCAGCATGACTGTGCTCGAAAACGTGGAACTTCCTCTAACCTTCGCCGAGGTGGAAAAGTCGAAGCGCGCCGCTTTGGCGGGAACTGCTCTCGACCGCGTCGGACTGAGCAGCCGAATCCGCCATCGCCCGATTGAACTTTCCGGAGGCGAGCAGCAGCGTGTCGCTATTGCGCGGGCGCTGGTGAACGAACCGGGTATTCTCCTCGCCGACGAGCCAACAGGAAACCTGGACAGTCACACCGGATCGGAGGTCATGGAGTTGATCCGCAACCTGAACTCGTCGTCCGGAATGACCGTCGTCCTGGTTACACACGAGCAAGCAATCGCCGAGAAATACGCAGCCCGAATGATCTCGCTTGCCGACGGCAAGGTTGTTTCCGATCAACATAACGCGAAGGCCGTGGGACGAGGTGAAGCGTGAAACTGTATGACTCGGTCGAACTTGCCGCCCGCAACCTGCGCGAATCCGTACTCCGCAATTCCCTCACCACGCTTGGCATTTCCGTAGGCGTCGCCTCGCTCGTAGCCATGCTCTCATTGGGAGTCGGCCTGCAGCGCATGGCGTCCCGCCGACTGAAGACTTCGGGCCTCTTCGACACGGTTGTGGTCACCTCCCGGCGCGACCTGCGCGGCTTCAATCGCGACCAGGAAAACAGCGGCCCTGCTCCGTCGGAAAGCCCCGAACTGGATGAATCGGCCCGCCATAAAATTGAACACCTGCCCGGCGTCGTCGAAGCTTATCCCGATCTTCGCTTCATTACCGATCTCCGCTTTGAAGACAAACCACACCTCACCATGGTTACCGGAATCGCATTCTCGCAAAAGGATAGCGACAGCTTCGAAGGTATGCAGGGGCGCTTCTTTTCCTCAGACAACGCGCACGAAGTCATTGTGCAGAAATCCTTTGCCGCAGAACTGGAAGGTCGCCAGCCCGGGCAGGCCCGGGATGAGATCACGGTCGTCGACGCGGCAAAGCCCGTGCTCGGCAAACAAGTCATCATGCGCTACAACGAGCGCACTTCGACAGATTCAGGCCACGATTCGGGTGCATTCTCGGTGATCTCACATGAGTTGCCGCTTACTATCGTTGGCGTTACCGACCTCGATCCTGACTCCATGCGCGGCGCCGCCCGGGCCAGGCTGTTCGTTCCCGAAAAGTTGCTCGAGAGCCTGCATGCCATGCAAGCCTACGATTTTCGAGATCCCTCCCGTGCCATGTCCAATGAACCGGTCTACGGTACGCTGATCGCGCGCGTGAGCGGAGCAACCAAAGTTGAATCGGTGGAGCAAGCCGTCAAAAAACTTGGCTTCAACACATTTTCCATTCTCGACGCCACCCGAAGCTTGCGCCGCTTCTTCGCGATTCTCGATCTCTTTCTCGGCATTTTCGGTAGCCTCGCGCTGACTGTGGCTTCAATCGGGATTATCAACACGCTGGTGATGGCGATTCTTGAGCGCCGCCGCGAGATCGGCATCATGAAGGCGATCGGCGCCAGCGACGAGGATGTTCGCGGATTATTTTTTGCCGAAGCCGGCGCGATGGGACTGTTGGGCGGGGTCTTCGGCGTGGCCCTCGGATGGCTCATTGGCCGCGTGATCGATTTTGGCACCAATATCTATCTGAACCGCCAGGGCTTCCCGCCCGAGCATATCTGGACGGTTCCCTGGTGGCTGGTGCTCTTCGCGGTGGGATTTGCCTTCGTCGTCAGCCTGTTGTCAGGTCTTTATCCCGCATCGCGAGCCGCTAAACTCGATCCGGTGCAAGCGCTACGTTATGAGTAAATTCTCTGCGCTCGCCGCGTTCTCTGCGGTGACGATTTTTTCATTTCGAAAAACGGCCCTTGCGCTGACAGCTCTGCTTATTCCCGCAGCGGTCTCTCCCGTCGCCCTTGCCCAGGGCCGCATCGATTGCAACTCGATGGCGAGCCGGGTCCTCCACCGCTCAGTTCGCTATTGCGTGATGCTGCCGCCCGGTTACGAGACCGGCGCAAACAAGAAATATCCCGCGCTGTACTTCCTGCACGGACTTGGCGAGAACGAGCAAACACTGCTTCGCAGTGGTGGTTGGGGCCTCATCGAAGATCTGCGACAGCAACACAAAATTGGAGATTTCATCCTGGTTGCGCCTGAAGGACGTGGTAGTTTCTTCATCAACTCCGCCGACGGTGGCGACCGCTACAGTGACTTTCTCCTCACCGAATTCATTCCTTATATCGAAGCCCACTATCGCATCATTCGCGATCGCAAGGCGCGGGGTGTAACCGGTCTTTCTATGGGCGGGTATGGTGCGCTGCGGGCCGCATTTGCGCATCCAGAGCTTTTTGGCTCTGTTAGCGCCCAGAGCCCGGCGCTGATCACCGAAACGCCCCAACAAATGAACGCCGACCTCCGCGATGCCGGCCGCCTGGCACAATTGCTTGGCAATGTCTTCGGCAATCCAATCAACGCCGCTCATTGGAAGGCAAACAACCCCTTCGTTTTAGCGCGCCAAAATCGAGTCCAAATCAAAGGTGAAGCCATCTACATCAACTGCGGCGCGGAAGACGAATACGGTTTCGCAGAAGGCGCTAACAAGATTCATCAGCAATTGCTGGCGGAAGGCGTTCGGCACGAGTTTCATCTTTATCCCGGCGGTCACGACGCGGAATATTTCCTGGGCCACTTAGGCGAGACGATGGAATTCCACTCGCGCGCGTTCTCCGCAGTCAGCAAGGCGAAGTGACTTCGGACGGTGTCGAGGTCGGGGATTGATGAGGAGCACGCATGCGTAAAGCCATTTTGCATTTAAAAAAATCCGATCCCGTGATGCGCGCCATCATCGAGCGCATCGGCCCCTTCCGCATGGAATTCGGAGAGCCTACATTCCATAGCCTTGCCGAATCGATCGTCTACCAGCAGCTGAACGGAAAAGCGGCGGCGACCATCTTCAAGCGATTCACCGATCTCGCCGGCGATCCTCTGACGCCCGAAGGCATTCTAAAGCTCACGCCCGAGCAAATGCGCTCAGTCGGCCTCTCGAAGCAAAAATCATCGTATTTATGGGACATGGCCGAGCGTGCCCATCGCGGCGAGCTCGATTTCACCCGCATCCACACCATGTCCGACGAAGAAATCATCGAGCACCTCACGCAAGTCAAAGGCATCGGCGTCTGGACAGCGCACATGTTCCTGATGTTTACGCTCCGTCGTCCCGACATCCTGCCGACGGGCGATTTCGGCATTCGCATGGCGATGTACAAACACTATCTGGACAAGGCGCGGCGAAACGGATCAAAAAGTCCGGCGAAAGCGCGCAAGCGAAAGATCATCTTGCCCAAGCCCGAGCAGATGGAAAAGATCGCCAAATCCTGGGCGCCCTACCGCAGCATCGCCTGCTGGTATCTGTGGAAGAGCCTGGACACAAAAACCATCGGATAAGTCCGCGATTGCTCCGCGATCTCTGTGCCCTCCGCGGTTAATTGTTTTCAAACCGCAACGGTCGCAAAGGCCGCAGAGATCGCAACAATTGGGCAGTGAAGTTAGTAGAAGATAAATGATCTGATCATTTACCTAGCAGCTGCTCGATGACGCCGTAAGCCTCGCCCAGAGCCGCATCCAGCGAGGCGGGATCTTTGCCGCCGGCTTCCGCCAGATCAGGACGGCCCCCGCCTTTGCCGCCAACCTTCTGCGCGACTGGACCAATTACTTTTCCGGCTTGAATCTTCGAAGTAAGGTCTTTGGTGACTCCGACAATCAAAGCAACGTTTCCGTTCGTCGCCGATCCCAACACCACAACTCCGGAGCCAATCTTGTCGCGAAGCTGATCCACCAAGGTTCGCAGCTGCGGGCGCTCAAGATTATCCACGCGATGCGCGAGTACTTTCACTCCGCGGACATCTTTAATTTTTTCGCCTATGTTGGCGGTGGAGGATGAGGCTTGCTTCATGCGCGCCTGATCGAGTTCGCGTTGCAGGCGCTTGATCTCGGCATCTTTCTTCTCGAGTTCGAGTTTCAGCGCCTCGGCCGGCGAAATCGACGTCTCCTCAGATGTGGGTGCCCCATCTTTCGCCCAGTTTTGGCGAGAGATGGGAACCGCGAAACTGGACACAACGTTTTCCAACTCATGATCTCGACGAAAGTGTTGCAGCGATCCCTCTCCCGTCACCGCCTCTACCCGCCGCACTCCCGACGACACGCTTCCCTCTTTGAGAATCTTGATGAGCCCGATCTCGCCGGTGGCGCCGGTGTGGGTGCCGCCGCACAGCTCGGTCGAAAAGTCTCCAATCCTGATCACGCGCACGCGATCGCCATATTTTTCGCCAAACAAAGCCATGGCCTTGTACTCGTTCACGGCGACGTCTATCGGCACGTTCTCGATGACCTCGACCTTCTGGTTCCGCAGCACTTCCTTGTTGATGAGGTCTTCGATGTCCTGCAATTCTTCGTCTTCGACCGCGGTGAAGTGCGAAAAATCAAAGCGCAGATGATTCGGCGCGACCAGCGATCCCGCCTGCTTCACATGCTTGCCCAGCACCTCGCGCAGTCCAGCGTGCAGCAGGTGCGTCGCCGTGTGATTGCGCATGGTGGATTCTCGAATCGACGTGCCAACAACAGCGTCGACCTTGTCGCCAACACGAATCGTCAGTTTGGCGATAACCTGATGCGCCCTGACTCGCTGCACCGGGTAGTAGCATCCTTTGACTTCGGCAACGATGGCGTTCAACTCATCGCTATAGAAGGTGCCGCGATCTCCAACCTGCCCGCCCGACTCCGCATAGAACGGCGTGTGATCGAGAATGACCTCGCCTTCCTCTCCAGGCTTGATCTCCTGCACGCCTTGGCCATTCCTGATGAGGGCCAACACTTCGCAATCTTCCGACCGCGTCTGCAGATAGCCTTCAAATACCGACTTCGGCAGTTGCTGATACGCCGGATTCGCCGTTTGCTTTGCTGCGCCTTTCCAGGAAGCACGAGCGCGAGCTTGTTCCTCAGCCAGAGCTCTTTCGAACCCTTTATTGTCGAACGCTAGGGCGGCATCGCGGCAGAAATCCTCAATGAAGTCGCGGGGAACACCGTATGTCGAAAAGATCTTGAATGCTTCATCACCCGGGAGGGTATTTGCGTATCTTTGAAGGTCTTGTACCTCCTCCGGTGAACCCGTCCCACCCGTTTCTTGCAAAAAAACGCTTAAATCCCTGTGAGATGTACCCCACAGCCTGTCGGGCGAATGGCTGAACTCCTGCAGTTTCTGTAAGCCGACCTGAAACTCCTCAAGCTTTTGCAGACCTATGCCGAGAGTGTGCGCGAAACGCGCCTCTTCCGCCAGCACAGTTCGTATGACCCGATCTTGAAACTCCTGCAATTCCGGATAAGCATCTTTCATCTCACGGACGACCGCGATGACCATTTGATTGAGGAACGGCTGCGTTTGGCCGAGTAATCTGCCGTGAGTGATCGCCCGACGCATAATCTTCCGGAGGACATATCCCCGCCCCTCGTTTGAGGGAATTACGTCATCTGAGATCAAAAATGTTGCCGCACGTGAGTGATCTGCAATCACCCTCAGCGATGATGCCGCATGCGAGAACTGGGCTTTTTGGGCTTCCTTTTCGACCCAAGTATTAGTCAACTCCGCTGCCCTCTCAATCAGCGGCACAAACAGATCTGTCTCGTAATTGGAGATCACGCCTTGCAGCACTGCCGCCACGCGCTCCAAGCCCATGCCGGTGTCGATTGACGGCTTCGGGAGAGGCTTCAGTTTGCCAGTCGAATCCCGATCAAACTGCATGAACACCAGGTTCCAAATCTCGACGTAGCGCCCGCAGTCGCAGGGAAACTTGCAGTCGGTGTGGCCCTGATCGGACGCGGCCGGGCCCATGTCGTAGTGAATCTCGCTGCAAGGCCCGCACGGGCCGGTATCGCCCATCTGCCAGAAATTGTCTTTTAAGCCGGATTCGAAGATTCGGTCTTTGGAAACGCCCTGCCCCACCCACAGGTCATATGCCTCCGCATCTCGCGGCACACCGCCCTCGCCGTTAAAGATGGTCACATACAGCTTGTCTTTCGAAATCCCGAACCACTGGGGAGAAGTGATCAACTCCCACGCGTAGGCGATGGCATCTTTCTTGAAGTAATCGCCGAACGAAAAGTTTCCCAGCATCTCGAAAAAGGTGTGGTGCCGGTTGGTGAAGCCGACATTTTCAAGATCATTGTGCTTGCCGCCAGCCCGCACGCACTTCTGCGAACTCGTCGCCTTGTTGTAGTCGCGCTTTTCGAGGCCGAGAAACACGTCTTTGAACTGGTTCATGCCCGCATTGGTAAACAGCAGCGTCGGGTCGTCGTGCGGGACGAGCGACGACGAATGCACCTCGCGGTGCCCTTTCTGGACGAAGAAATCCAGAAACTTGCGCCGAATTTCAGAGCCGGTCAGCATGATGGAAATTCAATTCTAAATGACGAACCACAGAGGACACAGGGATTCACAGAGGGCGAGCCACGCGGAGCACTACCAGGGATTCAGAGCCAGAACAGATCTATTGCCCTTTGCTGCCAGCGGATTCGACCGTAGCGGGTGTTTGCGCGGCACGCGCATAATCAGCGGCAATCTGCTGCGCGACTTTCTCAACCGAATTCAGGACTTCCGGCGAAACATTCTCCCCGATCCCAAAGTTTTTGCCCTCAATTCCATAAACGCGCAGGCTGTGTGGAAGCAGTTGAAGGATGCGCGCAAGATTGATGGCCTCGGCCACTCCGAAGCCGTGGCTGGAAACCTGAGGATTGCTGGGAATCTTCGGCGCTCGGTCCTCCCAGACGCGTATGGTGCCGAGCGGTGAACCAGTCACCACAGCATCTACGAGGATTACGTCATCGTCTTTGTACCAGCTTTCAACCAGTTCGAACGCGCTGCCCGGCTGGACTTCTGCGGCAATGCCCAGTTGCCGCAGGCGCTGAGCAACAAGCACGCCGGCGGCATCGTCGCTTCGATGCAAATTCCCGCAGCCGATGATTTGCAGGCTCACTGGGCTTCCTCCTGCTCAACTGTGAGCTTCAGAAAATGGGTCGCGCAAGAAATGCACGGATCGTAATTGCGGATTGCCTGTTCGCACTTCCAAGTCGCGTCCTTGAGCGGCGACCGGGCCACCCGCGGCGCAAACGCCCGCAAGTCTTCTTCGATCCGCTTCTGGTTTTGCGACGTAGGCGGCACAATTTTCGCAGTGAGAACCAGGCCCTTGTCGTCGATCGCGTAGCGGTGATAGAGAATGCCGCGCGGCGCCTCCGTAATCGCCTGGCCGACCCCAGCGCGGTCCGGTGCCTCAATGCGTGGCTGAGACGGAGGCTCGTACTCCTTGATGATTCGCAGGGCTTCCTCAAATGCAAAAACCAGTTCCACCGAACGCACAATGATGCTGCGGAATGGATTCTTGACCGGCGGTTTAAGGCCAACATTCAACGCAATTTCCTGTGCGATTTTCGGGAGTTTATCGAAATTCAGGTTGTAGCGAGCTATGGGGCCAACCAGGTACGAGCCGCGCCCGCGAATCACGGAATGCAGTGCATTAGAGTGCTGAACGTGCTGCTCGATGAAATGGTCCTCGTACTCTGCCGCATCAACGTCGAGGCCGCGATTCGAAACCAGGCGGCCCTCATTGAACGGATATTCGTCCGGATGCCGCAATGCGACGAATTCATAGTCCTGCTCGAAATCCGGAAACTCCAGGCCAGCGGTAAAGCGGACGGTTTCAATGGAAGCATCCAGCGCCCATCTCAGATCATCTTCCATCTCACGCAGACGATTCTTGTCCGGAACCTTATAGAATCCGCCGACCGCTGCAGAAATGGGATGGATTTCCCGGCCGCCAAGCAAGGTCACAATATGATTACCAATTTTTTTCAGCCGCAGCGCGCGCTCAGCGACTGCCCGATGATCTTTGGCCATCGCGATCGCATCTTCGTAACCGAGAAAGTCGGGCGCGTGCAGCATGTAAACGTGAAGGGAATGGCTCTCGATCCACTCGCCGCAGTAGAAGAGACGTCGTAGCATGCGTGTTTCAGCGCTGATCTGAATGCCTAAGGCGCGCTCGATCGCATGCGCCGCGCTCATCTGGTAAGCGATCGGGCAAATTCCGCAGATGCGCGCGACGATGTCCACCACTTCATTGAAGTGGCGTCCGCGCAGAAATGCTTCAAAGAAACGGGGCGGCTCGTAAATACGCAGCTTCACGTCCGCGACGCGCTCGCCCTGCATTTTGATCAGCATGGCCCCTTCGCCTTCGACGCGGGCCAGCGTGTCCACTCGAATTGTTCTCCCAGCGCTGCGGCTCATCTGTGTTCACACTCCTCACTGGCTTTGCGGAACTGCCACGCCCAGGCATTGAATCCCCGGAAGACTCGCGAAATCTGATCGTCTTTCTGGCCAAGAATGTGGAAAACATTGGTCAGCGAGCTCGTATTCGGACTCTCCATGGGCCCGTAACAGCCGTAGCAACCGCGATCAAAGCTGGGGCACAAGGCGCCGCATCCCGCCTGCGTCACCGGGCCGAGGCAAGCCACGCCCTTGGCGACCACGATGCAGACGTTCCCTTTGCGCTTGCAATCGATGCATACGCTATTTGTCGGCACATTCGGCTTGCGTCCCGCCAGCGTGGCTGTAATCAATTCGACAAGCTGCATCTTGTTGATCGGACATCCGCGCAACTCAAAATCGACGGGAACATGCTCCGATATTGGCGTGGACAGCTTCAGGGTGCTGATGAATGCTGGGGTCGCGTAGACCACCCGGATGAATTCATCGACGTCCTTCCAATTACGCAGGGCTTGAATTCCACCCGCGGTCGCGCACGCGCCGATGGTGATGAGCGTCTTGCACTCGCGCCGCACTTCCTGGATTCGCTCGGCATCGTGATGCGTGGTGATCGAGCCTTCGACAAGGCCGATGTCGTAGGGTCCATCCAGCATGGCGCGCGAGGCTTCCGGGAAATAAGCGATGTCGATCGCGCCGGTGATGGCCAGCAGTTCGTCTTCTGCGTCGAGCAGGCTGAGCTGGCAACCATCGCAAGAGGCAAACTTGAAAACGGCGACCCTCGGCTTCGCTGGAGCCTTGGACCGAGGCCTCAGGGCCGGTTTTCCGTTCGTCTTGACCTTTATTGCGCGTTTGATCTTAGAGCTCATATTTCTCCAATAACGGCTTGATGGTCGTGTATGGAAATACCGGACCGTCCTTGCAGATGAAATGCGGCCCGTACTGGCAATGACCGCAGAACCCAACGGCGCACTTCATGTTTCGTTCCATGGAGACGTGAGTGTCGGCTGCCGCCACCCCGCCTTCCGCCAACTGGCGCGTGACGAAGCGCATCATGATCTCCGGCCCGCAGATCATTGCGACCGACTGCGCCGGGCGCAGCTTTGCGTGCTTGAAAACGGTGGTCACGACGCCTACACGACCATGCCAGTCGAGATCCCCAATATCGACGGTGACCAGGACTTGGGTATCCGGCTCCCGCGCCCACGCCTTCAGCTCCTGGCGATACAGCAGGTCTTGGGGAGTGCGCGCGCCGTACAGGATCACCAGCCGCCCATAGCGGTCGCGATTGTGCAGAACCTCATAAATCGCTGGACGGAGAGGCGCCAGCCCGATTCCTCCCGCCACGATGATCACGTCGCGGCCGCGCGCAGCCGCCATCGGCCAGCCCGTCCCGAACGGACCGCGAATCCCAATTTCCGCGCCCAGTGGCTGCTTCACCAGCGCTTCGGTGGCTTTTCCAACCGAGCGCACGGTATAGGTCAACTGTGAGTGCCGGGCAGGGTCGCCGCTGATTGAAATTGGCAGCTCGCCCACGCCAAAGACCCATAGCATGCTGAACTGGCCGGGCTCAAAGGTTTTCCAGCCGTTTCCGTTATGAGAAACCTTGAGCGTGAACGTGTCGGGCGTTTCCTTGCTCACCTGCTGGATCACGCCGGCCGAGGGCACCATCACATCGAGTTGTGTCGCCGCTGCTGTCATTTTTGTGCCGAGTAAACATCGATTAGCTGAAACCGCGTTGCTTCCAGCCGGCTTGCCACAATCTGCGCAAACCGCTTCAGGAACTCGTACCCGAGGTCATGGTTCTTCTCGCATTTTTCCCGCAGGCACTTGCCATCCAGCGCGATTGCCCGCGTCTCGGCGATGGCATGCGCGTGAAATTTCCAATGGTACGGAGGCAGCAGCCACGACCAGCCGAGTACCTCGCCGACACCTACCGTCGCCACGACGATCGGTTTGCGCTGCGGCGCGAAGATCTCGAGTGCGACGTTGCCCTCGCGGACCAGATAGAAGGTGTTGGCGGCTTCACCTTCTTTGAAGATGTAACTGTCGCGGGCGAAGCGCACGTTCGACGCGCAGCTCAGAATCAGATCCAGGAATTCCTGATCGAGTCCCGCGAAAAACGGATGTTCCTCGATGATGTGTTCAAGCGTTTGAGCGGTTGCCACGGCCCTCTCCTTCCCGCATCGCGCGGACTTCTTCGGTGATGTCAATGCCCGCCGGACACCAGGTAATGCAGCGTCCGCAACCGACACATCCGGAACTTCCGAATTGATCGATCCAGGCGGCCAGCTTGTGCGTCATCCACTGGCGATAGCGGGCTTTGGACGAATTCCGAATGCTGCCGCCATGGATGTAAGAAAAATTCAAGGTGAAGCACGAATCCCACTTGCGCCAGCGCTCGGCGTGATTGCCGGTGATATCCGTCGTGTCTTCAACAGTTGTGCAGAAACACGTGGGGCAAACCATGGTGCAGTTCGCGCAGGTCAGGCAGCGAGAGGCGACGTTGTCCCACTGCTTGTTGTCAAAGTTCCGGTAAAGCAGTTCCTTGATTCCGGCAGTTTCCATATTCCGGACCTGCTCGCGAGCCGCGGATTCAATCCCAGCCTCAGCCGCGTGAACATCCGCATCGCCGGCTGGAGTGCTTTCGAGTTCCGATAAGACCTCAGCGCCACGTTCACTTCCCGCTTCGATCAGAAAACGGTGACCACCGTCGAGTAACTCTGTCAGGCGCAGGTCGAATCCCTGTTTAATTTCGGGGCCCGTCCCCATCGAACTGCAGAAGCAGGTTCGCGCAGATTTCGTGCACTGGACCGCAACCACCAAGAGCCCATCCCGGCGCTCCCCATAGAGCGGATCGCGAAATTTGTCCCCGAGCAGCACGCGATCCTGGACGGCAATCGCGGCCAGCTCACATGCGCGCACTCCCACGAACGCTTGCGGCCTGGACTTGCATTCGTTATTCAGGATCCGAAAGGCTCCGTTCTCCCGCTCAGCTGCCCAAAGCTTGACTTCTGCGGGATGTAAATACTTTTTCCAGCTCTGGGGCCCGACCGCATAACCGAATAGCGCCTGATCGTTGCGTCGTTTGAGCCGGTAGTGCGCCGCCTCTTGCTCGTCAGTCCATCCTGCGGGCAGATCGGAGGCCGACCCGATGCGGTCGTAGACAATCGCGCCGTCACGCACCGTGGGCCCTACCACCTCAAAACCTTCTTTGTTGAGCGCAGTGAACAGCTGATCGATCTTCTCGGCAGCTAAAATGAAGGCCGCTTTCTGGGGGCCGGAGTTGTTCTTGGTTTTTTGGGCTTCCGTCTCGCGGGTCACGACGCGAACCTCCAGCGCCGGCGTGGACTCCGGTGGTTTGACTGCATACGTCGCGACCGAAATGCGTTTGATTGCAGGTGGCGGGAGGCCACTCGGTTTGCGACGCTTGCTATGAGGTTTCTGAACAGTGGGCACTGTCTTCTCCATCGCTGTTTTGATTTTTTCAGGTGGAGTGGAGAAATGAGGTGTTGTGACTCACGGTTGTTTGTGACGGTAGTCACAGAGGGAACAAGCGTGCTTCCAACGCGCGCAGAAACAGGCGGCGTGCCCGCACGAATCATGATTGTGCCCCGGTCAGAGAATTGTCCTATTATGAACCTCGTCAGCGGTGCGCGGAACTCACATATTCGGGGGGGGAACTCTCGATGCCGCATGATTGATGACGTACGAATTTGATTGTTTTCTACCCCTGCCCGCTTGAACGAGAGCTTGGATTTGTGCTAGAAAATACGTCTAAGCCGCTGCTCAATACAAAATTCGTGGGCGGCTGCGTTCGGTACTTGGGCCACTCAGTTGTGGCGGTTCGCATCACAGTTGAACTGCCATTCGCAATTCCGGCGCCTCCGGAACTTTCCCAGTAGTTCCGCCGGTGTACGATATCGAACCTCCTAGCCAAATTGGAGTTTCGGATGCGGTTGTCCTATAGGGCTGAAGTAAGCGGGAGCTATTCCCGTTCTTTTTGCCTCGCTCGGCTGCACTCCTTCATCTGCGGGTTGAAGTTTCACCCCGGAACTCTTGGTTACCAGCTCAATTCAGCACACGCCGGAGGAATACATGGCGACGAATTTCGTACAGATTGAAAACGATGCCGAGATTAAGCAGCGACTCGATGCCGAGCGCGCGCGCCTGCGCAAGATTGCCGGGCTCGATCAGCCCAAGCATTTCCATCGCCCGATCGAACGCGCCTTTACTGCCGAGCAGCGGCCGCACACCACTATTCTGTTCGGCGGGTTCACTTGGAAGCACGAAGACCTGATCCGCGCCGTCTTCCAGGGCTGCGGCTATCGCTGCGAAAAACTGCCTGTGCCGGACGTCGCCGCCTTCCAGATCGGCAAGGAATACGGCAACAACGGCCAGTGCAATCCGACCTATTTCACGGTTGGCAATCTGGTGCAGTATTTGCAGTTTCTTGAGAAAGAAGGCCTCGCGCGCGACCAGATTCTGAACAACTACGTCTTCTTCACTGCCGGCTCCTGCGGCCCCTGCCGCTTCGGCATGTACGAGGCCGAGTATCGCTTCGCCCTGAAGAATGCCGGCTTCGACGGATTCCGCGTCCTCCTCTTCAAAGACAGCGATGGCATTAAAGCCGCCTCCGGCGAGCCCGGCCTGAAATTCACCATCGACTTCGGCTTCGGCATGTTGAACGCCATGCACCTCGGCGATGTCATCAACGATCTGATCTATCAGATCCGTCCCTATGAAGCGAACGCCGGCGAAACCGACCGCATTTTCCGCGAAATGGTCGACGGTCTTTGCGAAGACCTGCGCAATCGCAAGTCGTTCGAGATCGAGGAGAGCGCGCCGAATTGGCTGAAGCCTAAAGTCAAGAGCAACAAGGTCCTGCGTAACACCTTTAACGTGTTCGGTAAATGGCACGAGCACATGTGGGGCAAGGACTACCTGAATGCCCTGCGCCATGCCCGCGAGAAGATGGACTCGATCGAAGTCGATCGCACGCGCGTGAAACCACTGGTGAAAATCACCGGTGAGTTTTGGGCCCAGATCACCGAAGGCGATGGCAACTTCCACATGTTTGAGTTCCTGGAGCGCGAAGGCGCGCAGGTGTTGGTTGAGCCGATCGCGACCTGGGTGGCTTACTTGATGTATCAGGCGAAAGCGCACGCCATCGCCAAGTGGCCAGTGAACCAGCCACACAAGAATCCGCAGTGGTACGAGCTCAAAAAGCAGTTCGCCAACTACATCGGCTTGCGCAAGAAGCTATGGGGCATCGGCGCAGGCGAGCGCATGTGGAACTTCTTCTATCACCGAACCGCGAAGCAGTTGGGCGGAATCACGCATCATCTGGCCCCGCAAACCGAACTCGCCGATCTGGCGCATCCGTTCTACAACCAGTTCGCGCGCGGAGGTGAGGGTCATCTCGAAGTCGGCAAGAACGTTTACTACACGATCCACAAGATGTGCCACATGGTGCTGGCGCTGAAGCCGTTTGGATGCATGCCGTCGTCGCAGTCCGACGGAGTGCAGTCAGCGGTGATCAACAAGTTCAAGGACATGATCTTCTTGCCGATCGAAACTTCCGGCGAAGGCGAAGTCAACGCGCACAGCCGGGTGCAGATGGCTCTTGGCGAGGCAAAGGTCAAGGCCAAGGCCGAGTTCGAGCAGTGCCTGAAGTCGACCGGCAAGACTATGAGCCAGATCCGCGAATACATCTCCGAGCATCCCGAGTTGAAGCGGCCGTTCTATCACGTGCCGCATCGCGAAGGGGTCGCCGGGACGGCTGCACAGTTTGTGCTGCACGTGAGCGATCGCATCGACAAAGACACGCGGTTCTGGAAGCGCTCGCGGGTGCGGGTGAACGAGGCGGCTCCGGCGATGTCAGGCGATTAGGACTGCATTGCACCGAAACCAGGGCAGAACTACAGCTCTTAAGCTATAGCCTTTAGCTTTTGGCTTGAGCGGGTTTGGCTAAAGGCTGAGGGCTGACTGCTAAAGGCTTTTCTGAGAGGATTGATGCACGATCACAGTCACAAAGGTCCAGCGCTGATTCAGATTTCCGGGCTGGAACCACAGCCCGCGATCCAGCAGATCAAGCACGCCCAGAAACCGCACGACCACGTAACCAAGTTTCTGGTCGGGCTGGATGTCGGCTCAACCACGGTCAAAGCGGTAGTCGTGGATCTCGCGACCGACAAGATCCTCTGGCAAGACTACCAGCGCCACGAAACCAAGCAGCCTGAGAAGACGCTCGAATTCCTGAAGCGCATGGAAGCCGAGGTCGGCATCGATCGCCACAACACGCGTATGTTCCTGACCGGATCGGGTGGCGGCGGCATGGCGGACCAGATTGGCGCGAAATTCGTGCAGGAAGTTACGGCCGTTTCGCTCGCCGTCGAGAAGCTGCACCCCGAGGTGTATTCCGTCATCGAGCTTGGCGGACAGGACGCCAAGATCATTGTCTTCAAAGACGACGAAGAAACCGGCCGCAAGAAGAAAATTCCGTCGATGAATGACAAGTGCGCCGGTGGCACGGGCGCGGTCATCGACAAGATTAATGCCAAGCTCAAAATCCCAACATTAGATCTCGGCAACCAGGGCTACCACGGAATTAAGCTGCACAAGGTTGCCGGCAAATGCGGGGTTTTCGCTGAGACCGACATCAACAGTCTGCAAAAAGTCGGCACGCCGCCCAACGAGCTGATGGCGTCTTTATTCGAAGCCATCGTTTTGCAGAACCTGAGCGTCCTCACTCGCGGGAACACACTTAAGCCCCACGTTCTCTTGCTCGGCGGCCCAAACAGCTTCATACGCGGCATGCGCGAGGCCTGGCAGGCCAACATTCCGCGCATGTGGGCAGAACGGAAAGTTCAGGTTCCGGACGGCGCAAAGCCGGAAGATCTGATCAAGGTTCCTCAGAACGCACAATATTTCGCCGCTCTCGGCGCCATCGAATTCGGAAAGGCCGAAGACGATTGCATCGGTTGCTATCGCGGATATGACCAACTCATTCATTACATCGAGTACGGACGTCAGGAGGAAAAGGCAAAATCCGGCGGTAAAGGATTGGTTGAAGAACCCGCCGAACTAGATTCATTCAAAGAAGCTTATCGCCGCAAGAAATTCACGCCGGCGGCGTTCCAAAAAGGCAGCACGGTTGGCGGATTTGTCGGAATCGACGGCGGCTCGACCTCGACCAAGGCGGTTCTGCTCAGCGAAGAAGGCCAGATCCTTTGCAAGTCTTATCAACTCTCGAACGGCAACCCGATCCAGGACACAATCGACATGTTCGAGAACTTGCGCAAGCAGGTTGAAGCGCAAGGCGCGAACATGGAGGTTCTCGGCGTCGCTACGACCGGTTATGCGAAGGACATTTTGAAAGATGTTCTTAAGGCAGACGTCGCCCTGGTCGAAACCGTCGCGCACACCCAGTCGGCGCTAAAGTTCTACGACGATCCGCACGTCATTGTCGACGTCGGCGGGCAGGACATAAAGATCATCATCCTGCACAACGGCCGCGTGAAAGATTTCAAGTTGAACACCCAGTGCTCGGCGGGCAACGGATATTTCCTGCAGTCGACCGCGGAAGGCTTCGGCCTCGATGTAAATCAGTACGCCGATCTGGCTTTTTCAGCGAAAGCTATGCCCGTGTTTGGCTACGGATGCGCGGTTTTCATGCAGTCCGACATCGTGAACTTCCAGCGCCAAGGCTGGCAGGCGCAAGAAATTCTTGCAGGTCTTGCAGCTGTGCTTCCAAAGAACGTTTTCCTCTACGTTGCCAGCATCCCGAACCTCGCGGCTTTGGGCACGCGCTTTGTGCTGCAAGGCGGAACGCAGAACAATCTGGCTGTCGTAAAGGCCGAAGTCGATTTCATCAACAACAGCTTCCGTGCTGCGGGCAAGAAGCCGGAAGTCATCGTGCACGAGCATTGCGGCGAGTCGGGCGCAATTGGAGCGGCCGAAGAAGCTCTGCGTTTATGGAAAAACGGCATGCAGACGACGTTCATCGGCCTCGACGCCGTACGTCGAATCGAATACCGCACCACGCGCAACGAATCCACGCGTTGCAATTTCTGCAAGAACAACTGCCTGCGCACGTTCATCGACGTTCGCACCCAGCCGGCGAAAGAACTGATTACGATCAAGAAGGTCACCAAGGTCCCGCTCATGCTCGGCGAGCAGCGCCTGATCATCGCGACCTGCGAAAAAGGCCTGGTCGAAGATGTCAACGAGATGAAGGACATCAAGGCCGGCCTCGACAAGCTGCGCGACCAGTATCCGAACTTTGTCGACTACGCTTCAAAAGAAGTTTTCCGGCCCACGAACGCGAAGAGCGTCGCTGACCCCCTGCCGACCGCCGGCTTCCTGGGCCGCTGGAGCAAGGAAGCGAAAGAACGCAAGGCGCAGATGGAGAGCCGCAGCAAAATGCGCATCGGCATCCCGCGCGTGTTGAATATTTATACTTACGCGCCGCTGTTCAATGCGTATCTCGAAAGCCTGGGTGTGCAGCCCGAAAACATTATTTATTCCGACTACACCAGCTCAGATCTCTATCGTGCAGGCGCAAGCCGCGGAGCGATCGATCCGTGCTTCCCGGCGAAGATTGGGATTTCGCACGTTTACAACCTGATCCAGGAAAAGCACCGCAAGAAGCCGCTGTACGTCATCTTCTTCCCGATGTACGACGTCCTGCATTCGCCGTTGGTGAAGCTGCAAGGTATGAATGCCTGCCCAACCGTGACCGCGACACCTGAAACCGTCAAAGCCGCGTTCACCAAGGAAAACGACGTTTTCTCCGAGAACAATATCAAGTACATCGACCCGGTGCTGAATTTCTCTGATCGCAAGCTGTTTGCCTACCAAATGCTGACGGCGTGGCAGTCGGTTCTTGGTCTTTCCAGCGAAGAGAATGAGCGCGCTTGCGAAGCCGGATTTAAGGCGCTGAAGGAATACGAAACCAATATTCGTCATCGGGCACGTCAGGTGCTCGACCAGCTCGAGCGTGAAGACCGCATCGGCATCGTGATGTTGGGACGCCCCTATCACCATGATCCCGGCCTGAACCACGAAATTCTCGACGAGTTCCAGAAGCTCGGCTATCCCATCTTCTCGCAGAACACGCTGCCGATCGATGACGACATGCTGGAGCGGCTGTTCGGCGAGGAAGTGCGCGCGGGCGTCATCAGCAGCCCGCTCGACATCAGCGACGCCTGGAAGAATTCGTATTCGTGCAGCACCAACCACAAGGTCTGGGCGGCGAAGTTCACGGCGCGGCACCCGAACCTGGTAGCGCTTGAGATTTCCAGCTTCAAGTGCGGACACGATGCGCCGATTTATGGCGTGATCGAGGGCATCATCGAGAATTCCGGCACGCCTTATTTCTGCTTCAAGGACCTTGACGAGAACAAGCCGACGGGCTCGATCAGGATTCGCGTCGAGACGATCGACTACTTCCTGCGCCGCTACCGCGAGGACGTGATCCGCAAGCGTAAAGCCGTTGAGGACATCGAAGCCCAACTCGCCGCGCTCGAAGCGGAGTTGCGTCGCGAAAAGAAACTTACATCAGACGATTCGGATTCCGGAATGCCGCCGTTTGTCGATGGGCAGCCGCAGCGCGAGATTCAGGAGATGGCCGCGGATTAAGCCCAGCGGCTCGCCAAAGTCGTACGCTAACGCCGGGAATTTTCCACTCGTGCGGGCCGTTTCGGGAGTGCGGCGAGGGGGTTAAGGGGCTAATTGCATAGGCCCTACCCAAAACTGTCATCCGAACCAAGTGGATTGATCAGGACAATTCACCACGCCTAAATCCGTCCCTCATCGCAACTCCTGCACCTTCCCCGTTCGCGCGGATTCACGCGCTGCATCCAGAATCTCCATCACTCCCACATTGAGCTTCGCTGAAAGCGGGCCCTCGATCGGCTTATTGTTCCGTATGCGATCGATCATGTAGGCGATAGGATTGCTGAGTTCATGCGGCACCGCACCTAGCGTCACGCGCTCGCCATCCGGAGTGGCTGGCGTGCCCTGAGCACTCGCATCACGCGCAAACAAATCACTCCGCGTCGAAAGCAAGCTGCCCTGTGACCCAAAGACGTACGTCCGATCCATGTTGTAAGGCCAATCCCAGGACGCCTCAATCACCGCAGTCGCGTCTGGGTAATCCAGGTAGATGGTCGCGTCATCATCGACCTGGTTGTGCTGGTCAGTCTTGAGCTTTCGCGCCACCGCGAAGACGCGCATCGGCCGGCCCCGGAGCAGCAGCGCCATCTCCGCCCCATAGCAACCGAAATCCATGATTGCGCCGCCGCCATTTTTCACCGGGTCGTAGAGCCAGTCGCCGAATTCTTTTGAAACGCCGATCTCTTTCGGACCTTGATGTCCGTATTGCACGACAATTTTCTTGACCGTGCCAATCTCGCCGGCTTTGACCCGGCGCTCAAGCTCATGGGTTGATGCCGTCCATGCGTTCCAGTAATTCACCATCAGCTTGATGCCGGCATTATCGGCGAGCTGCTCCATAGTGAGCGCATCGGCAGCATTCGTCGCCATCGGCTTTTCGGTCGAGACATTGATATGCCGTTTCGAGCATTCGCGCAGAATCTCCAGGTGTTTGTCGTTCTCCGTCGTGATGAACACTATCTCAGGCTTGGCCTGGTCCAGCATCTCGATGTAACCACCGGCATAAAATTTCACGCTCGCCGGAACCTGCGATTTTGCCTTCTCGATGAGATTCTGACGGGGCTCGGCAATGGCCACCAGTTCGGCGTCTGGTTCGGCAGCGATGTAATGGAGCAATTCCCAGACGTGATCGTGATCAAGGCCAACTATGGCGATGCGCGTCTTAGTTTGTGCAGTCGAGGACGCTTCAAACACGGCGCAGACGAACAGAAAAAGAGCGGGAACCAACAGTCGTGTGCTCATAATAGGGGCTCGCGCGAATAGCTCGGAAGCTCAGATAGATTGTAGCTAAGTTCAACTTAAGCGGTCTTGGGATCAACTTTCGCCAGAAGTCATCTACTAGAATAGAAGCCGAATCTCTCGATTTGCGGCTTTGCCACCTACCAATGGATCTCCAGCAGAAAATCCGGTCCATTCCCACTTCGCCCGGCGTGTATCTGTACAAAAATGCCGGAGGCGAGGTGATTTACGTCGGCAAAGCCAAGAGCCTGCGCCATCGGGTAAGTTCGTATTTTCATGAAGGCAGGGTCGCGGACGCGAAAACCGGCACCCTGGTTCGTGAGGCCGTCGATGTCGACTACATCGTCGTCGCCAACAACAAAGAGGCGCTGGCGCTTGAAAACCACCTCATCAAACAGAAGAAACCACGGTTCAACATTCTTCTGCGTGATGACAAAACTTACCCCTACGTGAAGCTTACCCTGGCCGATCGCTACCCGCGGGTTTATGTCACTCGACGGCTGCGCAAAGACGGCAGTATCTACTATGGCCCGTACTTCCCTGCCAATCTCGCTTACCGCATCGTGGATTTAATTCATCGTGATTTCCTGATTCCGTCGTGCAATGTTGACCTGAACCGATTTCACCCGCGCCCTTGCCTGCAGTACTACATTGGACGCTGCCTTGGCCCCTGCGTGGAAGGGCTGACCACGCCTGAGATTTATCAGGAGGCGGTGCGCGATGTGAAGCTGTTCCTGGAAGGCCGGCAGAGCGATCTGTCCAGGTCTCTGCGGCGGCGTATGGCGCGGGCAGCCGAAGCCCAGGAGTTCGAACGCGCGGCAAAGTACCGCGACCTGATTTCGACAGTCGAGCAGTTGCAGGAAAAGCAGCGAATCGCTGCTGCCGAAGGCGACGATGCCGACGTCTTCGGCTATCACTACGAAAACGGAATGCTGGCGGTGAATTTGTTCCATCTGCGCGGCGGACGGGTTCTCGATCGCCGCGAATTCTTCTGGGAAGATTTGCCGGAATTTGAAGCTACCAGTGAGAATGGAGGCACGGGCGTCCCCGCCCGTGCAGCCGAGCTAAGCACGGAACCTGACAGGGGGGAGCAAAGCTCCTCCGGGCAGGCGCCTGTCCGCACACTGCGCGAGAGCATTGCGTTCGATCCCGCCGAATTCTTCTCTTCCCTGCTCAAGCAGCTCTACATCGGCCAGCCCTATGTTCCGCGCAACGTCTACGTGCCGGTTGATTTCGAAGATCGCGAGATGCTTGAGGACTTGCTTTCTGAGCAACTTGCTGATGGGGGCGCCCGCGCCACACGAGTCCGCATAAGCGTTCCCTCGCGGGGAGAAAAGCGTTCTCTGATCGACCTTGCCGCGAACAACGCCAAGCAACTCTATGACCAGCGATTTCGCGTGATGAAACCTAATGCGCGCGCGATACAGGAAGCTTTGCAGGATGCGCTCGCCTTGCCCGAACTTCCGCGCCGCATCGAGTGTTTCGACATTTCACACATCCAGGGCGCGGAAACGGTCGCGTCGATGGTCGTTTGGGAAGATGGGCGCATGAAGAAATCCGACTACCGCAAATTTATCATTCGCACCGTCGAAGGCGTCGACGATTTCGCTTCCATGCGCGAAGTCGTTAGTCGCCGCTATAAGCGCATTCAGGATGAAAAAAAAGACATGCCCAGCCTGATCCTGATCGACGGCGGGCTGGGCCAGCTGCATGCTGCGGCAGAGGCGCTGGCTTCATTGCAGGTTATCAATCAGCCGCTGGCGGCTATTGCCAAGCGTGAAGAAATTATCTACGTGTGCGGGCAAGAAGACGAACCCATTGTCCTCGACCATCACAGTCCGGTCTTGCATCTTGTGCAACTGATTCGCGACGAAGCCCATCGCTTCGCTGTCGCTTTCCATCGCAAGCGCCGCCAGATTCGCGATCGCTCGACCGAACTGTTGGAGATTCCTGGTGTTGGCGAGCGCACCACCCGCCGGCTGCTGGAACACTTCGGCAGTCTGCAAGCTGTAAAACAAGCCGATGTGGCCGCCCTTTCGGCCGTGGTCACAAAGACTCAAGCAGAAGCGATCCTGCAGCATTTTCAGAAGTAATTCAATTCGCGCTTTCCTCGGCGATACGTTTCTTAAGACTAGCCTCGGCAGAGTCCGCCAGCCGGCGGCATCCTGCGGCATCAACCATGGGATCGGGTTTGACTCTTTTTGCGCGTTTTTCGACACGACCCCAAAAGTCCGACGCATCGGGATGAGTAGTCACGAGGATGTCGCATGGCGTATTTCGAAGGAACGCGTAGCTTGTGTGGAAATCCTGAATCGCGTTCGGGTACTCGCGGCTCTTGGTGAATTTGAATCGATCGGCTGAAGCCGGCGACAGGCTGTCGGCAAAGACCATGTTCAAACACCGGGCGCCTTCGCAGGACTGCCACGTCCAGCTGGTTCCGCCGGGCGTGTGACCGGGCGTGAGGTGGGCGGTAATAGCAATATCGCCGACCCGAAACGTCTGGCCGTCTGAGAGCGTCTGCACGTGCGCGACCAGCGGAATCGGCGGGATCACTCCGTATTGGGGATCGTCACCGCCCAAGCCGGTTCTTATCATTACATCCGCGCTCCAGTTGCTGGCCACAACCCGCGCGCCGGTCAATCGCTGCAATTCCGCAATCCCGCCGGCGTGATCGAAATGCACATGTGAATTGACGATTAGCTTTACGTCTTCAACTCGAAAACCCAACCAGCGGATGTTCGCGGCGATCAAGCTGGCCGATTGCGGAAGCCCGCCATCGATCAGCACGTGTCCCGCGGACGACGTAATCAGAATCGAACTCAGCCCATGCGGGCCGACGTAGTAGGTGTTTCCATAGATTCGGAACGGCTTTTGCGGCGCATTCCACTCCGCGCAACTCGGGCATGCGTAAGATGTCTGCTGGGGTAGTGAAGAAGCTGTGACCAGCAACATGAAAAGCAACATTGGCATAGCCAATACGGTACAACATCCGCAGCTTGCCGCACTTGCGCGAGTTCTTCTTCGCGACCTTCGCGACCTCTGCGGTTAAAAGATTGTCTCTTCGTCACGGTTCCGCATGCTCCGCAGGTTCAGGCGCGGCGCCCAGCTTGACTTCCTATAATTCGCAATTGAAAATGCCGTCTTCCATCTCGCGCCATCGAAGGAGACAGATGCAAATTCCCAGCGCTGTGCTCGTCTCGCTCTTGTTTATGCAGCTTGCGTTCAGTCAGGACCGCCACACCGCGCGATCCATGGTCATCTCGAAGTACGGAATCGTCGCCACAACGCATGCGCAAGCTTCGCAGGCGGGAGCAGAAATCCTGCGCAAAGGCGGCTCGGCTGTAGACGCTGCCATTGCCGCGAACGCCGTTCTCGGCTTGACCGAACCGATGATGAACGGTATTGGAGGCGATCTCTTTGCTATCTACTGGGACGCGAAATCCGGCAAGCTCTACGGCCTGAATTCCAGCGGCTGGGCGCCGCAAGGGTTGACGCTGGCGCACATGAAGGCCAAAGATCTCGAGCGCATGCCGCTGCGAAGTATTGATACCGTCACGGTGCCGGGAGCGGTCGCCGGTTGGAATGCGCTGCACAGCCGCTTTGGAAAACTGCCTTGGAAGGACCTTTTTCAGTACGCCATTTTCTATGCCGATCAAGGCTATCCCGTGCCTGAACTGATTCACGAGTTCTGGGCCGACGCGGTGCCGGTGTTCGCGAATGATCCTGAAGGCCGGCGGGTCTATCTGCCGAACGGTCATATTCCCGCAGTCGGAGAAATATTCCGCAATCCCGACTTGGCGAAGGCACTTCGCGCAATCGCCGAGAATGGCGCAGACGCCTACTACAAAGGCGCAATCGCACAGGCAATCCTGAGTACGTCGGCAGCCCACGGCGGAACCATGGCCGCCGCTGATCTCGCTGAGTTCCAGCCGGAGTGGGTCGATCCGATCTCGACCACTTATCGCGACTGGACAGTTTACGAACTGCCTCCCAACGGCCAGGGTATGGCAGCGCTGGAAATGCTGAACATCATGGAGACCACGCCGCCGTCCCCAGGCGGCCCACTCAGTATTACCGAGTTGCACAAGAAGATCGAAGCCATGAAGCTGGCGTACGCCGATCTCGAGCGCTACAACGCCGATCCGCGCTTCGCCAAGGTTCCCGTCAAGGGCCTGCTATCGAAAGAGTATGCAAAACGGCGTGCTAAGCAAATTGATCCCGATCATCCGAATTGCGAGGCTTCCTACGGCACGCCTAGCAGCGATACAACATATCTAACCGCAGTCGACCGGGAAGGCAACATCGTCTCGCTTATACAGAGCAACTTCGAAGCATTCGGCTCTGGAATTACCGTCCGCGGAATGGGATTTGTGCTGCAGGACCGCGGCGCGCTGTTTTCGCTCGATCCCAATTCGCCCAACGTTCTCGCCCCGCGCAAACGTCCTTTTCACACCATTATTCCTGCGTTCATGGAGCGCGGTGACCAGCACATCGGCTTCGGCATCATGGGAGGCGCCAACCAGCCGCTGGCGCATGCCCAGTTCGTCTCGAATATCGCCGACTATGGAATGAACGTTCAGCAAGCGCTCGAGACTGCACGCTTCACTGTTCATCCAGAGCGCGGCTGCAACATTTACATCGAGTCACGGGTTACGCCCGAAGTGAGAGACAAGCTATCCGCTATGGGCCACAAGCTGCACGTCGAAAAGGAATATTCCACCCGCATGGGCCGCGGCAACGCGGTCTTGCACGATTCGAAGACTAGTGTGAATTTCGGTGGATCCGATGCGCGCGCCGACGGGTCGGCTGAACCAGAGCCACCGCCGCGATTGCAGTGATCGTTCTTAAACGCAATTTAGAACGGCGGATTTCCGCCTCAAAACTTTATTTCCACCTGAGCAGTGGTTTCTTTGTTCGCCGCTTCATATTTCCAATTCTTCACCGCCTTTACCGCGGCCTGAGCCAGTAGCGGATGCCCGCCAATGTATTCCACCCTGCGAATGTTTCCGTCACTGCTGATCCAGATCTTGAGCTTCACCATGCCGTGAAGAGACATCCGCGCAGCTACGGCAGGATAGTCCGGCTGTTCGTGATAGATGATTTTTCGTCCTACAATGTCGCCGGCTTTTAGAGTGCCGGCCAGCAGGGCCAAGCAAGCTGCAATTTTGATCAGCCTCTTAATCACAAACCTCGCCTCAGAATGTCAGCCGTACAGCCACTTGTACTAATCTTGGATCTCGGGCGCGGCTGACCATGCCGAAACTCGCGCCGTCAGTGATGTTTCCGTCCGGGTTCATGAATTGCGTGTGGTTCATCACGTTGAAAATTTCCGCCCGAAAGCCGAGTTTCACTCCTTCTTTCACTTCGAATGATTTATGAATGCCGAGGTCCAGATTCGCAATGCCCGGCCCGCAGCATAAAGTTCGCGGTGTATTGCCGATCTGTCCCAGCCGCGACGGGGTGAACGATGCCGGATCGAAGTAATATCCGCCTGACCGTTGCGGTTGCAACCGCCGAAAGGGTGCAATCTGCTGTGGCTCACCCATCGTCTCAAAGTTCGAGCTATTCATCAGCTCCTGGTCGCTGGTTGAGGTCATTCGGATCGGAAATCCTGACTGCACTGTGAGAATGCTGGATAACGCCCATCCGCCGAACAGATGACGCGCCCAGGCCCAGTTCCTTGGCTCGGGCAGCTGCCAATAGTTGCTGAAAACCAGGCGGTGGCGGGCATCGAACAACGACGCCGAACGTGAAAGTCGCGGATTAATAGGATTGATCGCGTTCTCGGAGCTGGAAGCATTGTCAATGGATTTGCTCCATGTGTATGAAAGCAGGAATTGAAGTCGGTGCGAGAAGCGCCGGGTTACCAGCGTCTGGAATGAGTTGTAGGACGAGTTCGCAATCGGCAGATTCGCGAAAATATCGCCAAAAACGGGCACCCCATCAGGCGGACAACCGTTTCCTGTCAGCGGTTCGCAAAGTGGTGAGGAGTAGCGCCGCAAACCGACTAGCGTTATTGCATTGGCATTGGGTCCGGTGACACTCGCAACTGACCCATATGGCAGATGTACCGTCACTCCCGCTGGAATCGCACCCGCAGGTATGGTGTATGCGTAGTCCGCTCCAAACGGCCCGCACGACATCCCAGGGATTTTTCTGATGTCCAGACAAGTCTGGGCAGTGCCATAATTTTGATCGACTGACCCCGTCAACCGGTGTCCCTGGCTGCCAACGTATCCGAATTGCAACAGAGTATCAGCCGAGACTTCGCGCTGAACCGTCAAGTGGTACTGATTCGAATAAGGGGTGCGGAACTTCGTGGGCAAATCGCCATACAGCACCATCGGCCGGTAAACGGCAAAATCGATGGGCGAGCCGGGAGCCGGATCTCTAAATCCGTTGAACGGATTGGGAGATACCGATCCGTTCTGACCAAGGTAAGGTGTGTTAAAGAAAGTGTTCGATAGATAGCTGCTCCCGCCGAACGGCGGCTGTGCTGCCAATTCTGGTCCGAATGTGAACTCTTCAACGGTGTCGTAAAACATCCCCCAGCCCGCCCGTACGCTCGTGTGGCTGGGGCCGCCGCTTATTCTGGACAGCCATCCATGAGTCCAAGCAGGTGACCACGCTATACCCATGCGCGGAGCAAATGCATGAAAATAGTTGTTGGTGAGGCTGTTGGAAACTCCAGCATCACCTGGGTAGACCAGGCCCAACGGGAAGACTGAACCCGCTGGCCCGGAAGGTGAGCAATCCGTGCTGCCAACCAAAACGGCCACCGGATCGGAAGCCTTGAGCGCGCACGGGTACACACCTGTAGCTTGACCAGGTCTAAACACCTGGACACGTCTGCCGGCATCTTCATAGGGTGTGTTGATTTCCCAACGTAGACCGTAATTCAGAGTAAGGTCAGTCCGAAGTTTCCACGAGTCCTGTGCAAAAATGTTGAGCAGCGTTGAACGCGCGTCTACGGCGTTGGCCGAGCCTTCATAAAAGCTGTCAGGCAGCCCCAATAGATAGTTCGGAACCAGGTTGTTGAATCCAGCATCGTTGGGGCCGCCTCCAAAAAATTGAAACGCCCCATTGATATCGTAAAGGTAGAGCTGGTGCAATCTCTGACCGCCGGTATCGATCCCGAATTTCACCGCATGTCTGCCGGCTATCCGGTTGTATGTATCCGCGGCTCGATATACGTTCCCGGTTTGCGACATTGTCCCGTTCGGATTGTTGCCAAAGCCCAACCCTCCGGACAAGAACACGAACGGCACTCCTTCATAGCGCGCGCCATATCCGGGATGTATTCCCAGTTGGGGGTTGGTGGGATCGCTGAAACACTGGCTGCCCGGCAACTGCGCACACGAGTCTTGGACAAGATTCGTGCGCGCGGGACCTAACAGCGAGCTTTCCCCTTCGCGGTAATAAACGAAGCGGGCTTCGTTGACGGCTTTCGCCGTGATAGTCCACGAATGGGAGAGATTAAACTGCTGATACCGGGTTCGAGTGTGAGTTCCGAATCCGGGTACAGTCGCACCCTGAGCCAGAAAATAGTTGAACGGCTCGGCGTCAAAAGCATCTTGCCCATAATAATAGAAACTCATCTGCTGTTGAGAAGTCAGGTTATGATCTGCGCGAAGGCTTACTCGATCACTTCGCACGTGGGCTTCCGGCGATGAAATAAACACCGTGTTGCCACGATTTCCCGGTGGCACGAACTCCTTCATCAAATCGGCTGCGGTCGCATCGAAACATTCGGGCGGAATCACGTTGCCAGGGAAAATAGCTGCATACGGCGTACCTGCCGAAATTGGCGCGCCTGCACGGCTGCTTACTGCTACGGCACAGCCGGGGCGGTGAATCAATGCTTGGGCCACGGCATCGTCGCTCAGAATACCTCCAAATGGTGGGCCACTAGAGAAATCCCCGCCCCGCTCGGCAGGCGTCGGCACAGGGACAGCAGTCGATGTAATGCCCCGGTCCTGGCGGCGTCCTTCGTAGGATGTAAAGAAGAAGGTTTTATCGCGCCGCAGCGGCCCGCCAAAGGTAGCTCCAAACTCGTTCTGCGTGAACTCAGGCACCTCAGAGTCAAAGTAGCCTTTCGCGTTCATCGGCTCGTCGCGCACGAAATCATATGCGCTTCCATGAAACCTGTTGCCGCCGGATTTTGTGATCACATTTAATATCGATCCCGAGTTGTGGCCTAAGGACGCCTCGTAGTTGTGGGAAATCACCCGAAATTCGCTGATCGAATCGGGCGATGGCTGAAGGGATGGCGAATTGACCAGCAGGTCGGCAGAATATCCTCCGTTCACGTTGGAGTTGTTCGAGCGGGTGCGGCCACCGCTCACCGAAACCACACCAGGCCGGTCGCTCCCATAAAAAAGATCGCTCCCCAATGTACTTTGCACGCCGGGCTGAAGTTGCAACAGTTCGAAGGTATCGCGCGATTTCAGCGGCAGCTGCGTGACTTCGTCGCGGCTCATGACAACGCCGATTTGGGCGCTGCTGGTTTCGACCGATGATCCTATGGGAATGTTCCGGGCGTGGACACTGCCCTTATTTTTCGTTCCCATCACGATGTCAAGGCGAGTAACTTCGCCGATGCTGGCGCGAACCTGATTGGAATCAAATGTGGCGAAGCCGTCAGCACTGACCTGCAGAGTGTAGGTGCCCACCGGAATCGCCGGAAAAGCAAATTCGCCGGCGTCATCCGTGCTTGCGGCGCGGATCAAAGAAGTCTCATGGGCTGTGAGAATAACGAATGCGCTGACCACAGGCTGATGCAGACTATTTTCGACATGGCCGCGAATTTCAGCGGTATTTTGCGCCCAGCAGCCGGCCGCCCAGAGCGCAATAAAAAAAGCGCAACTAATCCGGAAGGGAGTGCAGTCTCGCACACAGTCACCTCACTTTGACCTTAGCGAACTACAAATCCCGCGGGAATATGACGAAGGTCTTACCGGAAGGTTTTGGAAACCTAGGTAAATCAGATTTGGATTTAATCCCGAAATGGAACAGTGGCGAGCTCTTCCTTCTGCTCGCAAATCATTTGGAACCTGCCCAGTTATGCTGCCTTACTCAGCAACCTCGGGCCTGGGGCGCCCGAAATTCAGCAGTTCCGCTCTACGGGATTCAGGCACAATCTCGCGCAGCCTTTCCGGCGAAAAGTGTGTCGCAAAACTGATTGCGCGCTCAAGCGGCGTCTTCTCGCTTTGCAGCAACGCAATTTGCACTTCGATACGCTGAGACCACTTGGGATGCTCACTCACCAGCCGGAAAAGCAGTTGTGATGCGTCACGCCCCATCAGTGCGGTGACCACCCCAGCTTCGACCAGCCGGCCATTGTCCAACGCCACCGAGACAATACGCGCATCGTTTTCCTCGAGAAGCTGGGCGGCTATCCGCCCCGGACCGCGTCGGGCTAGCGAGATCTTTTCACCGGCCGGGAGCGACTCCGAGCGCAGCACAATCTGTTCTTCTGCCGCTCGCTTGATGTCCGCCGCCAGCGCCGGAGTGAGCGCCAACTGCATCAGGTCGAAGGTGAACAGGCGCCGCAGCAGAGGAATCGAGATGTGACGCGGAGTGCGCGGATGCGCAACCAGCGCCTGCAACACTTTTCGGCTTTTCAGTGCTCCCGGGTTTCTGGCGACCCGGGCGAGTACATCGGCCGAAATATCGGCTTTTTGCAGTATGGCAAGCACCTGGTCCTCGTTGAGCTCCGAAGAAGCTGGTTCGCGCGTCTCAGTTGACTTACTCGCGACCCTCGCGGGCTGTGCAGCAGGCTTCTCACCCGAATTGGACTCGCTGTTCAAGAGAATCTCACGGCACGGCAAAACCGGTCTGGCTAAAAGGCTGGCGACTTGCCGTGTTGTGCACCTGGCTGACGATGCCAGGTCCTGAATTCCCGCCGTGCCCGCTCCAGCGCGCCCAGCGCAGGATCAATCTCCCGGTCGATGCAAACCGCTCGCGGACACAGGCTGCGCAGTGCCTGGCGAAAGGATTCTGAGACATGCTCGCTGCTCGTAAACACTCCACCGTGGGTTGCCACTGCCACGCTTTCTGTCTCACGGAACATGCGATGAATCAGAGTGTGTGCGAGCTGCCCCAACTCAGAGCCTGCACCAGCGAGCACTTCTGCGGCCGAGCGGTCGCCTGCCTCGGCGCTCGCCAGCACTGCGGGGAACAACCCAGCATAATCGCGAACCGGATCGGCATTCAGATAAATGACGAGATCATCAGCAGTGGTCAGATTCAGCGCTGCCAGCAGCCGCTGCAACAGGTCGGAATCCTCTCCCCGATCGCGAGAATGCAAGGCGGCGCTGAGAGCTTTCAGGCCAATCCAGTGCCCCGAACCTTCATCAGAAACTACGCGGCCCCAACCACCGGCGCGCGCGCTCTCTCCTCGGGCGTTACGTCCAAAGGCGATGGAACCGGTTCCGGCGATCACGACAATTCCCGGCTCTCCGCCGAATGCGGCCTCGAGCGTTACTTCCATGTCCCCTATGACCTCGATCGCGCCGCCCACTATTTCAATCAGCAGCCGCTGCGCCAGGCTTGCAACGCCGTCGTCCGCTGCCCCGGAAAGGCCTGCGCAGGTGCGCGCAATCTGCTGTGGCGAAACCCCCGCCGATACACAAGCTTCATGGATCGCGCCTGCCAGGGATTTTTGCGCGCACGCCTCCCCCACTCGCACAATGTTGCTTCCGGAGCCGCTGCCGGCCCCCAACACTGACTTTTCGTCGCCGACAATGCAGCGCGTTTTTGTCCCTCCGCCATCGATTCCAAGAAAAAGTGGCACGAGAGGATTCTAAATCCAGAGTCGAAAATTATTCACCACGGAGACACGGAGGCACGGAAGCGCGGAAAAGAAAAACTCTATCGAGTATCACTAGGCGGGGTTCTTCGTCGCAGGTCGCACGTCATGCGTCGCACGGCTTAGCGGACCACGTGCGACGGACCACGCATGACAATTTTTTGCCCATTCCGCAAGTCCGCATCAGCGCTAAAGCGTGCGTTGCACCAGCGTTCCGGCGATCATGTCGTGCAAAGCCTGCTTGCGCTCGGTGAATCCAGCCATAATGTAGCCGATCAGGAGAATCATGCCGGAGAGGATTTTGGCGAAATGCCGGCCGGTCGCGCGCACAAACGAGATACGGCGCCCCTGGAGATCGGTTACCTTCAATCCTAGAGCCATTTTGCCCAAAGTCGCCTGCTTCGAGGAACTCTCCATGCCGGCCTCATAAATCCAGTTCGCGCAGGCGCTGAAGGCGAAGCCAACGATCCCGCGCACCAGGTGCACGCCGATTGTTGGCATTGACACCACGCCTCCGGCGACACCAATGGCCAGTGCGATCATTACCGAAATCGGCCAGACGACAATTCCGACAATAATGGCGTCGATTATGAATGCAACAAACCGAATCCAAAAGCCTCCATAACGGACCTGATCCGCCGGAGTAGCAGCGGTTGCGTAGGTTGCAGGGGCCGTTTGCAAAACTGGACTCTGTGATTGGGGCGCAATCTGCGATTGGGGCGCAATCTGCGGCGTTGAAGCCGCGGAAACATCTGGCGTAAAGGAATTGCCGCAATTTGCGCAGAATCGTGCCAGCGGGGAATTCTGTGCTCCGCAGCGGTTGCAGTAAATGGCGTCATTAGCCATGAGCGGTGAATATAAATGTCCCAGCACCGCGTGTAAAGGACTGAGCTTATCGGCGAAACGCGGGAATTTAGCGGGGTGTCCAGTGCGGATGTGCCGTCAACAATCCATTCACCATGCAAATCTGGTAAGCGACGAATAGCCCAAACGCCAAGCTGAGCAGCCCTGATGCCAGCGCCAGCCGTCGTGAGAACTGCTGGCCGCCTCGCGCCAGGTGGAACGTGGAGGCGATGCTCATGGTGATTACCATCATGCCGGCGATCGTACCGACGCCGAAAACCAGAAGGTAAGCAATGGCCCAGCGCGGATTGCTGATCGTCGCCAGAACCAGCAGAGCGACTGCTGCTGAGCCGGCAAGCCCGTGAACGATTCCAATAATGAGCGGCCGTACCGGGCCATACACACGGAACTTCATCAGCATGCGATCCAGCCTCGCGAGCGGGCTCTGGTCGGCGGCATGTTGGTGATGTTCTGGCGAGTGGCTGTGAGGATGGCTATGAACATAATCTCCATGGCTGTGCGGGTGAGAATGGACCCTGGACGAATCCGTTGCAGGGGGAACGGAACGGAAAAAGCTCCTGACGTTTACGACTCCTAAAAGGATCAGCATCAACCCAACTGCAAGTTCCATGCTCAGACCAAGCCGCGGCGGGATCACGAGGTCAAAAAGAATAATCGCGGCGCCCACGACGAAGATCGTCAGCGTGTGGCCAACCCCCCAGAATGCCCCAATCCATGCGGATTTCGAAATCTGTCGCTCACGAGTCACGATCGTAGTCACGGCAATGACGTGATCGGGATCGGTTGCGTGCCGCATGCCGAGAAAAAATCCCAAGGCGACAATAGAGAGAAAGCTGATCATTTAAGGGTCTTCGTTCTTCGCTTGTGGCCCCTGGGAAGTGTAGCAAATGGGGGATGTGACGGATGAACAGGAACAGATGATCTGACTTATGCGGTGAAGCGACGAACCCAGGTGAGAAGGAACCAGAAGCCCTTAAGCGGCCCTCTCGGGCTGCGGCTGCTTGACTTGATCATCCAGTAATCGGCTGATTTCGCGCACCAGAACCATGAGGCGTTCCGGATCTTGCTCTTTCGCCGCTTGTTCACAGAGGACCTGCCAGGGCTTCTTGGCTTCGCTTTCCATATTCCCCCCCGAGACGTCGAATCCTAACTCACCTGACCACGCTGTAAGGCTCAGTTTTCGATGCGGGTCGTTCTACGATGACATTCGTGGAAATGCTTTCGTGCTTCTTGCGCGGCTCGTTTCCATCACGCTTGATGACGCGGCGGAGAATTTGCGCCACAGGAACTTGCTCGAAATGAGTCTTGGGCTTCTGCATACCGACTTCCTTTACATCTATGTCCACCCTAGCAGTTCAGGGATCATACGGGTTAAGTCTTTAGCCAAACGAGCATCGCTTTTAAGCACGGCAAAAGCGCCATTTTAAGCACAAGCAGAGCAGAACACCTGCGTTTTTACGCGAATCGCACGATTACGTGACTATACTTTTCCTTTATATCAGATTGACATTTATTTATCGATATGATAGCGTTACGTTAGTGTTACGATACGAGCAAGCCATGAGCGTCCAGAAAAGCAAAACGCCAATGAACTTCAAAATGATGGCGCAGTCAGACGTCCCGCAAGGAAGGAATGGGAAACACAAACGGATTGTAAGTAAGATTCTTTCCGACCTGGATCAAGTAAAGGATGGGATCGCGCTCAAGGTCCCGCTCGCCGAGCTGGCGGAGAGCAAAGAAAAGGTACGCTCAGCGCTGAATCGCGCGACCCGCAAGCAAGGCCGCGAAGTGGCCACTGCGACCGACACCACCTTCTTGTACGTATGGAACAAGCCGCGACAGGCGTCGTAGATCTGGTTTGCCGCGGTGGAGTTACCCGTGGCCGCCGGATAGTTCCTTGACGATGTTGGTGACGAATGCCTTGGCATCGCCGAACAACATCAGCGTGTTGTTCATGTAATAAAGAGGATTGTCGATGCCGGCGAAGCCCGGGTTCATGCTGCGCTTGATCACCATCACCGTGTGCGATTTCTCTACATCAAGCACCGGCATGCCATAAATCGGGCTCGTCTTGTCGGTTTTTGCCGCGGGATTGGTCACATCATTCGCGCCTATGACCAGCGCCACATCGACCTGCGGGAAGTCACCGTTGATATCATCCATTTCCATCAGGTGATCGTACGGAACGTCGGCCTCTGCCAGCAGCACATTCATGTGCCCCGGCATGCGCCCGGCCACCGGATGAATCGCAAAGCGCACGTCGATGCCGCGCTTGGTCAATGCGTCGTACAGTTCCCGAACCTTATGTTGCGCCTGCGCAACCGCCATCCCGTACCCTGGAACCACCACAACACGGCTGGCTGCTTCCAGAATTGAAGCCGCTTCGTCCGGAGTCGCGCTCCGCACCACCCGTTCTTCCTTAGCGGCGGCCGCCCCGGCTTGCACCTGCCCGAACGCCCCGAACATGACGTTAGTGAACGAGCGGTTCATGGCCTTGCACATGATCACTGAAAGAATAAAACCGGACGAGCCGTCCAGCGCGCCCGAAACCACCAGCACCTTGCTGTTCAATACGAAACCTAGCAAAGCGGCAGAAAATCCAGCATATGAATTCAACAGCGAGATCACCGTCGGCATGTCGGCGCCGCCGATAGGCGTGACTAGCATGATCCCGAAAATGAGCGCTATTCCGACCATCGCTGGAAAGAAATACGCCTGTATTGGGTTGATCACAAGAATGATCGCCAATGCCAGCGCCGCTCCTAGCACTGAAAGGCTGACAATGTTCTGCCCTCGATAAACAATTGGGCGCTGCGGCAAAATCTCCTGTAACTTGCCGGCCGCGATCAAGCTGCCGGTAAACGTTAGCGACCCGATGATCACTTCCAGCGCGATTTCGCCCATTTCGAAGCGGCTCAAATGCGCGGTGTTAACGTAGTACTCCGCGATGCCGATCATGGCCGCGGACGCCGCACCAAAAGCGTGGCTTAGCGCAGTCCGCTGGGGCACGGCCGTCATTTTCACCATGCCGAGAGGAATACCCACACCGGCGCCGATGATCAGCGCTATGACAATCCACTTGTACTGAATGAGTTCCGGATTAAACAGAGTCGCCGTGACCGCGATCGCCGCGCCGATCTCGCCCCCCAGCACACCCCAACGCGCGCTCACCGGCGAACTCAGCCACTTGAGCGACAGCATGAACAGCACGACGGCGACGATGTATGCGAAATCGAGATATTGTTGCAGCGCGATCGCGTTCATTTCTTCGGCCTGCCAGTTTTGAACATGCGCAGCATGCGGTCGGTGATCAGGAATCCACCTACCATGTTGCTGAAGGACGCGGCCACGGCGACCGCGCCCAAGACCGTCGTCAAAGGCGTTTCATGCCGTCCGGCGATGATGATGGCAGCGACCACCACGATCGCGTCGAGGGCATTTGTCAACGACATCAGCGGAGTGTGCAGAAGCGGCGAAACCCGCTTGATGAGTTCAAACCCAACAAATCCCGCCAGGATGAAGACGTAAAGGTTCGAGACAAAATCTGCCGGCACCATTCCTCCTTAATGAATTGCTTGCGCCTAGTGGCTAGCAAAAACGCTCGATGATCTCTAGTATCTAGTCACTAATCGCTAGTCACCAGCCGCTACCAATGCTGGAAGCCCCAACATCTCTCTCACGCGCGCATTCACCACTTCCCCGCCCTGCGTTAATAACGTCTCGCGAATGATTTCGTCGCTCTCAGGCGGACGCACTTTCCCTTCCTTCACGAGATTGGTAAGGAAGGAAGTGAGATTACGCGCATACATCTGGCTGGCATGATATGGCGCGGTGCTCGCCAGATTGATCGGACCGATGATCGTCACCGCGTGTGCGACGATAATCTCTCCCGGACGAGTCACCTCGCAGTTGCCGCCGCGCTCCGCCGCAAGGTCGAGTACCACCGATCCAGGAGGCATGCGTTTCACCATTGCCTCCGTAACCAGAATTGGCGCATTCTTCCCGGGAACCACGGCCGTCGTAATCACTGCGTCCGATTCGGCGATCACGTTGCCCAATAGCTCGCGCTGTTTCGCGTAGAAAGCTTCATCCTGAGCCTTGGCGTAACCGCGGGCGTCTTCGGCGCCGGTAGTTTCGAGCGGAAGCTCGACGAATCTTCCGCCGAGACTCTGAACCTGTTCCTTCACCGCCGGCCGCACATCGTAGGCGGAAACCACAGCGCCCAGCCGCTTGGCTGTGGCAATGGCCTGCAATCCGGCGACCCCCGCGCCAATCACCAGCACTCGCGATGGCGTAATCGTGCCGGCGGCAGTGGTCAGCATGGGAAAGATCCTGGGCAAGGCATCGGCCACGGCGACAACCGCCTTGTATCCTGCGATTGAGGCCATCGACGAGAGCGCATCCATGCTCTGCGCGCGCGTAGTTCGGGGCATCAGCTCAACCGAAAACGCGGCCACACCGGTTCGCGCAATTTCTTGCACCGCATCCGGCGCTGCTAGAGGTCGCAAGAAGCCGATCAGCACTTGCCCGCGCCTCATCAATGGCAGGTCTTTTCCGCCAGTCTTGTCATTGGCGCCGTGGCAAAGCACCTGGGTCACAATGTCGGATTGCGCAAACACCGCCGCTCTGTCTGCGATCTTCGCGCCCTTTTCCTGATATTGCGAGTCTGGGTAACCTGCCGACTCGCCGGCTCCGGCTTCAATCAAAACTTCCAGCCCAGCTTTGGCGAGCATGGGCACTACGACGGGCGTCAATGCCACCCGCCGCTCTCCTGGATAGATTTCTTTAGGAACTCCAACGATCACGTACCGTGGTCTCCTTGGACCTGGAACAACCCACTTCTATGAATTCGTTCCGGGCAAGCCGCCCGTGATGCCCCGTTTTTCTGATTACGTGGCCGCCAAGAACTCAAAATTCTACTCGCAGTCAGGAAACAAGGAAAGTGATCTAGATCACACAGCAGTGTTTATGGATCACAAACGAGCAAGTTGGCGCGCCGGCGAAGAAGTACGATCGATGTTTTTGCACAGAATCCGATCTGCAATCCGGTCCATCTATAGAAGCTTTCAAGGTTTCAGCATGTGCTTCAGACCAGCAGATTTGAAACCTTGAAACTTTGAAACCTTGAAACATTCCATCAGAGGAACGCACGCATGCCCAGAACGATGAAAGCCGTACAGGTCCCCAAAGCCGGAGCAAATTTCGAACTCGTCGAGCGCCCAATTTCTGAGCCGAAGCTCGGCGAGGTCCGCATAAGAGTTGAAGCCTGTGGAATCTGCCACAGTGACGCCTTGGTGAAAGAAGGCCACTGGCCTTACGGGTTGACCTATCCGCGCGTACCCGGACACGAGATTGCCGGACGAATCGACGCGATCGGTTCCGACGTTTCCCTATGGAAACCCGGACAGCGCGTCGGGGTGGGCTGGCACGGGGGTCACTGCTTCCGTTGCGATCCTTGCCGGCGCGGGGATTTCATCAATTGTCGCAATGAGGTGATCACAGCCATCCATGTGGACGGCGGCTACGCGGAGTACACCATCGCGCGCGAAGAGGCGGTTGCGGCCATGCCCGATGATCTGGCTGCCGCCGATGCCGGTCCTTTGCTCTGCGCCGGAATTACCGTCTTCAACGCGCTGCGCAACTCGGGAGCGCGGGCGGGCAGCACTGTCGCGGTTCAGGGCATCGGCGGATTGGGGCACCTCGGAATTCAGTACGCTCGGCAGATGGGATTCCGCACCATCGCCATGGGACGCGGTGGCGACAAAGCTGCGCTCGCCAAGAAACTTGGCGCCCATGAATATGTAGACACAGCATCCGGCGCTGCGGCCGCGCTTCAGAAACTCGGCGGCGCTGACCTCATCCTCGCCACTGCCCCTGATTCAAAGTCCATCGCGGCGTTGATGGACGGCGTCGCGCCCAACGGAAAGCTACTCATCGTGGGCGCCGGTTTCGAGCCGATGGCGATTTCTCCAATCCAGCTTATCGCTGGAAGGCGGACGGTCGCAGGCTGGGCTTCCGGCACTGGGAAAGACTCCGAAGACACCATGCAATTCAGCGCGCTCACCGGCGTTCGTCCGATGATCGAAAAGTATCCTCTCGAGAAAGCAAGCGAGGCGTACGACCAGATGATCACCGGCCGGGCCAGGTTCCGGGTTGTGCTCACGATGAGCTGAACAGCAATCCGAAGTAGCTCGACGGAACTCCTTCGGGAATGACAACTTTCAGCCGAAGCGCGACAATATTCGAGCGAGACTCTGCCATGGCTGCCACGATCCGCGTCATCATTCCCAATCATCTTCGCAACCTCGCGCACGTCGGAAGCGAGGTAACCCTCGAAGTTGCGCCGCCCATCACACAACGCTCAGTGCTGGATGCTCTGGAGGCGAAGTATCCCATGTTGCGCGGCACCATCCGCGATCATGGAACCTTGCAGCGCCGGGCATTCCTGCGCTTCTTCGCCTGCGAAGAAGACTTGTCTCACGAGTCGCCCGATGCTCCGCTGCCCGAGCCGGTGGCATCCGGGAAGGAGCCGTTCATCGTAATCGGCGCAATAGCAGGCGGATAGCGCCGGCAGATCATCGCAACCCTCATCCTGCGTTACTATCAATCTTCATGCCTCCGGCACCGCAGAGAATCACTCACAAGCCTCTGTTCTGGCTTGCATTATGCGCGGGGCTGCTGGCGTTTTGCGTTCAGTCCGGCGAGTTGGGCTCGGCCGATACCATGTATCGGCTGCAGACAGCCCATTCCTTCTGGACTTCAGATCCCCCGGTTTTCCCGAACGAATACCCCGAGTTCGGCGTGCACGGACGCGGCGGCAAGCTCTACGACTGGTATGGGATTGGCCAGCCTCTTCTCATGCTGCCGTTCGACATTGTAGGAACCGGCATTGCCAAGCTGCCGATCTTCTCCAACTACGGCGGCGATACTGATCCAACCGTCCGCAACATTTTTGTAACCTACGCGGTCAACATCTTCCTCAGTGTACTTACGGCGTTGATCTGCTATCGCTTTCTAGTGCAATTGGGTTTCGATGTTGCTCAATCGGTCGCCGGCGTACTCGCCTTGCTCTTTTGCACAACGCACCTGCATTACACGCAGAACATGATGGAGAACAACTACATCCTGCTCCTGACCATGGCGGGGTTCTCGTTTCAATATGAATGGTTGCAGACCGGCAACCGCAAAGCCTTGCTGATGGGATCGGGAGCCCTGGGGCTGAATCTGCTGACCCGCCTGACAACTGGCCTGGACCTGATTGCCGTCGGAGTTTTCCTGCTTTTAGTTTTGTGGTTCGGTGGAATTTCGAGAAGAGAATTCAGAGAGCGCTCCGCTGAGTACTTTAAAGTTGCGCTTCCCGTTTATCTCGTGTTCTTGTTCCTCGACCGCGCATATCAGTTCTACCGTTTTGGCAACTGGACCACCACTTACGTTCATTACTTCGCCATCGAGCGGAAGCTGCAGGATCCGAGTCTGCCGGCCAATTATCCCTGGACCACGCCTTTCTACAAAGGCTTTCTCGGACCATTATTTTCACCAGAGAAATCAATTTTTTTGTTCGATCCGCTGATTCTACTAACGCTCATCGTTGCCATTGTGGCCTGGAGGCGATTCAGCCCTGACGTGAAGGCATATCTTCTCGCAGCGTTCTTCTTGGTCGCCGCCTACATCTGTCTCTACGCGCGCTACTTCGAATGGAGCGGGAACTTCGCTTGGGGCGATCGCTACGTCTCTACCGCTGTCGAGATGGCTGCCTTCATTTCCGTCCCGTTGCTGCTCAAGTTCCGCGGGCAGCTGAGCCGCGCCGTGTGGATCACTGGCGTTCTTCTGATCGCCACAAGCTTGCTGATCCAGTTGGCATCACTTGCGTTCTGGCTCCCGCTGGAAATCTACCAGGGAGACGATTTCGGCCATCCGCAGTGGGTGATCTGGCTGCGCTTCAAGAACATCGTGGCATTCGCATTGGGCAAGATGGATGCCTGGGGACTGAATAGTGACGCGATGACCTACGACCGGTGGGATTATCAGCACATTACGTGCTGGAACTTTCTGCCATTCGTGCTGCGCAGGATCGGTGACGCGCCCAAGTGGGTGGTTTATATGGCGTTTGCGGTCTGGATCGCCGGAATTGCTGCCTTGCTCTTCGGGATAAGCAAGCTTGGTAGAATGGTAGAAAATTGTGGTAGAATTCTACCATGAGCTTGAATATCAAAAATGAGGAAACCCATCGGATGGCACAGGAACTCGCGGCGCTTACTGGCGAGAGCATGACAACGGCTGTGACTGAGGCGGTCCGTGAGCGGTTGGCAAGAATTAAGCGTGGGACTACCAGGGAAAGAATCTCGAGAATCCAAGCGCAAGTCGCGAAACAGCTCAAGGGAGAGTCCTTGCCTGACCATGCTGAATTGCTGTACGACGAGAGGGGCCTGCCCAAGTGATTGTCGACAGTTCAGCACTCGTTGCCATTCTTACCAGCGAGTCGGACGCGGACGTTCTTGAAGACGCACTATTCGCTTCAGTCAACCGCTACATATCAGCCGTGAACTACGTGGAAGCTTCTATCGTGATGGACAGCCGGAATCGCCCGATCTTGAGCCACGCCTTGGACAACTTCTTGCAGGTTTCGCAAATCGGGATCGAACCGGTGACGGTTCATCAGGCGCGGCTTGCCCGTCAAGCATACCGCGAATTTGGCAAGGGCCGTCATCGCGCTGGACTGAACTTCGGCGACTGTTTTGCCTACGCGCTAGCCAAGGAAAAAGGGGAGCCCTTGCTGTTCAAAGGAAACGATTTCCGAAGGACTGACGTTGAGGTCGCGGAGTACTAGCGTTGAACTGTTATCGGGCCGTCTGCAGTCCTGATCGCCACACTCTCCAGCACACAACGCCCCCGCTGAAGAGACCCAAAAGAAAGCCATATTCAAGACCGGCTATGGGCAGCCAAGGTTGAGATTCTCCCAAGTGCACCCATCCGGCGTTCCCCATTAGCGAGAGCGCCAGACCAACCAGGAATGCAGGCAGAACTCAGGATTGCGGTGCCTAAAACCCGCCGCTAAGCCGCGCATGATGATCCGAACTTTCTGAGGCAAACTATCGGGCGTTGTCCACATTAACAAGACTGTAGCTACTCCACCGTCACCGACTTCGCCAAATTCCGCGGTTGGTCGACATCGCAGCCGCGGCGCACCGCAATGTGATAAGCGATCAGCTGCAGGGGAACGATTTCGAGGATCGGCAGCAGTTCTTCCGGAGCTTCCGGAATATAGATCACGTGATCGGCGGCTTCCTTGATTTCCTGATCGCCTTCCGATGCCAGCGCAATCACTACGCCAGACCGCGCTTTCACTTCTTTGAGATTCGATATGGTTTTTTCGTATCGCACCATAGAGAGCGCGTCGTTCGGATCGCGCGTCGCAATAATGACGACCGGAAGGTTTTCGTCAATGAGCGCGTTTGGCCCGTGCTTCATTTCTCCCGCCGGGTAACCTTCCGCATGGATATACGAAATTTCTTTCAGCTTCAGCGCGCCTTCAAGCGCAATCGGATAATGAATGCCGCGCCCGAGAAACAAGAAGTCCTGCGAGCGCACGTACTGCTTGGCCAGGTCCTCGCAATCTTCTTCGTGCGTGAGCAAATGCTCGAGTTTTCCAGGGATGCAGGTCAGTTCGTGAGCCGCAGCCTTGGCCTGCTCTGGAGAAATCGCCTCTCTCAGTTGGCCGAGATACAGCGCAAATAAGTAAAGAGCGGTCAATTGGGCCGAAAACGCTTTCGTGGAGGCAACTCCGATCTCGGGACCGGCATGGGTATAAATCGTGCCCGAAGCTTCACGTGTAATCATCGACCCGACCACGTTGCAGATGGCCAGTGTCTTTGAGCCTTTGGCCTTAGCTTCGCGCTGGGCTGCGATCGTGTCGGCAGTTTCGCCGGATTGCGAAATCACGATGGTGATTGTGTCAGATGGAACAATTGGATCGCGATACCGCCATTCGCTCGCGTAATCCACTTCGACGGGAACACGCGCCATCCTTTCGATCATGAATTTGCCGGCCTGGGCGGCATGCCAACTGGTTCCGCAAGCTGCGATGTTGATCTTCTTCGCAGATTTGAATTCCGCCTCCGTGATCTCCATCTCGTCCAGAAACACGTGGCCGGTTTCCTGCGAGATCCTTCCAATGGTCGTGTCTCGCACCCCCCGCGGCTGCTCGTAAATTTCCTTGAGCATGAAGTGCTTGAAGCCGCCCTTCTCCGCCATGATCGGGTCCCAGGTCACGTGCTGTACCTGGCGCATGATGGGCTGACCGTTGAAGTCGGTGAGGCGCACGCCTTCGGGAGTAATGACCGCGAGATCGCCATCCGCGAGGAAGAAGAGGTCACGGGTGTGATACAGGATCGCAGGCACGTCTGAGGCGACGAAATACTCGTCCTTGCCCAGTCCGATCACGGCAGGCGGCCCATTGCGCGCAGCAACAATTTTGTTGGGTTCGTCAACTGAAATCACGGCCAGCGCAAAAACGCCGGTCAACTGAACAACCGCTTTTCGCACCGCTTCTTCGAGCGAAGGCCGATGCCCATTTCCGGTCTGAAGAAAGTACTTCTCAATAAGATGGGCAATAACTTCGGTGTCAGTCTCTGTGGTGAAACGGTGGCCTTCTTCCGCAAGTTTCTTTTTCAGCGAGACGTAGTTTTCAATAATGCCATTGTGCACCACGACCACGCGGCCGGTGCAATCGCGGTGAGGGTGGGCATTTTCCTCCGTAGGTCGGCCGTGGGTAGCCCAGCGGGTATGCCCGATGCCATAGGTGCCGTCGAGCGGCTTGAGGCGAATAACCTCCTCGAGATTGCGCAGTTTCCCTTCGGCCCGGCGTATTTGCAGACCCTCGCCATTTCCGCAAACAGCAATTCCCGCTGAATCGTAACCGCGGTATTCCAGTCGGCGAAGCCCGTCTATAATGACTGGCACCACCCGCTTCTTACCTACATATCCCACGATTCCGCACATGTAGCGACTCCTAGATTGTGGGGAGGATGCCTACTCGAAGCTGTAACTCATTTATCTTCAATTGAATATCGGAATTCTTCGATCACCGGATTAGTGAGGACCTCGCGCGCGATGCGCGCCACTTCAGTTTCAGCCTGTGATCGATCCAGACCGCCATCCAGCGTCAATTCGAAAAATTTGCCCTGCCTTACGTCCGATAGTCCCTTGTATCCCAACTTTTGCAGCGCACCTTGAATTGTCTTGCCCTGCGGATCCAAGACACTCCTCTTTAGCCAAACGTACACATATGCCTTCATAAGGGGATAGTTGATTATACGGCAAGCATCAACCTCGCCCGCAAACCAAAGTGTTTGATCAGAATTCGCGTCAGATTGCACGTTTCCAAAAAAAGTACAAAAAATGTTGCCGTTCAACGATTTTGCTCTATCATTGTGCCAATTTAAGAAAGTCTTTGCATCGAGGGGAGTTATGTTCGGTATATCCGATGCAGAGCTGACCTGCCCCCCATCTTTAGTCCAGGGATAATGAGACTTCCTCCGGTTTTTGTTCTCCCCACACGCCCTTCGGCGTAGCGGGGATGGGGGTCTGGGGCAAGGGGCCGGCGTTTGAGGCCTCTTGCC